>Ga0209504_1000008_pt1 | contig 443572 bp, 390 predicted proteins | sample COGITO_mtgs_1005_FD_184791 | JGI IMG/M metagenome (GOLD analysis project Ga0209504, IMG submission 184791) | Pelagic marine microbial communities from North Sea - COGITO_mtgs_100511 (SPAdes) (version 2) | ecosystem: Environmental > Aquatic > Marine > Epipelagic ... | reverse complement strand
AATTCTTTCTTATTTGCCCATTCGTTGAAGCGGCAAATTTGCTCATTTTTCCCCAGTGCTTTGATGCTGGCATCTTGAGCATAGAATTCTTTGACTGTGTGGTTCATTCTTTCTGTAGATCGTCGAGGATGATCACGTAGAGGAGCGCAGCGACTCGGAGTTGATCACTCCGCCTTGATCTGCCTCAAGGTCTGGTTCAAATTGTCTGAAGACTTCAAAGGCTTTCTTCTGATTTTCTTTGGTTTGTTTCACGATAATATGGTATCTCTGAAGTCTCATCACAGCTGTGGCTCTCTGCGATGTTTCGGGTAGGCAAATTAGGCTGCCTTGAACTCCGATAAAGTCGACTCCTTCTTGCTGTAAGAATCTGAGAATCGCCATTTCTCTCTGATTCATTTCTTCATTGTATTCATCCATCGGCTCATATGATTCGGGTGTCCCCTTTGGCAGATTGTGAATTTTATTTATCGTATAGATGCGGATGACGAGTTCGGGCTTCTCATCTGGCTCCCAGTCTTCTGGTGGTGCAAATGGATCAACCTTCTTTTCGGCAAATAATGAAGATAAAATGATGCAGGTAAGAGGTATGATTGCTCGCTTCATTTGTTCTTTCGCAGATCGTAGAGTATCCGTGACTTTTATCATGTAAAAGTAGTGATTTATTTTGGAGTATTACTTAATTATATCGTTAGGCAATCGTATTTTAAATAGGTTTTATTTCTCTGTTTATTCTTTGATTTTAGGGGAGGCGTGGATTGCTAAGGATTGATTCAGCTCTTCTTTGGTTACTTTTGGTGTCGGATATTGACCTTTCTAAACATGGCTTAAGGTCATGTAGTAATTATTCGACTTATGTATGACTGGGTTAACGTTCACTTGATTGCATATTCGGCCCCGAATATGGAGGAGCGAGGTGCGGTGGTGTGCAGGTCGCCATACCTAAGCAGGTGTTGAATCACCGTCAGATTCATATCGCCTTCAAGTGAGTGCGTCGCAAAACTATACCTGAGTAAGTGAACATTGCCCTGCTTGGTGATCTCGGCCCTTTTGGTGGTTATTTTGTAAGCATATTGACTGGTCGCCTCGCACATTGGACCGTAGCCATCCTTGGCGGGGAACATATAGTCTGTGCAACCCTGACGCTTCCGGTGGACACGTAGTTTAATGATCATCGCGGGGGCTAGAACCGTATAACGGTCTCTTGTGCCTTTGCCTGCCACGGCTCGGATTTGCATCGGCTTATTGTTGATATGACAGGCCTGCAGATTGACTGCCTCGGCCAAACCCATGGCGGTAATATACACAAGGTGCAGTGGTGCGGCTGAGGCGCGCAGGGGATAATTGCTCAACACTTCGGGCAAGTGCCAGCCCGAGCGTGGACGCGGCAGCACTTCAGCTTGCAGTAGGTCATAGATCGAGGAAACGTAAATTGGTTCACTTGAAATGGCTTTCTTTTACGATAGAAAGGAAACGAACAATGAAAAGAAAGCGATACGCCACCGATCAGAAGTCCGCATTTTACGATATAGATGGCGCCGGCTGTTGAGGTAACACAAACTGATCTGTTGCTGGATAGACTTAAGCAGCCATTCTCACGACATGGGAATAATCCCTCTTTTGCTCGCCATCTATTGCACCACAGCGCTCCTCGAAGAGAAGAGCGACGCCCGATAGGGGTTTTTGAGTGCGACTATTGGAGTGGAAGAGAGGTTGAGGTCCTCGATGTTGTGGTAACGTCGCGTAAATTGCAAAGGGGGTGAGTCGTATCTGTTACGACTAGTGCTGATGGCTTTGCGCGTATGATCGTGAAGGGAAGCTCAGGGCGCTTGTCCGTTAATTGTCATGTGCACCACTCATGACACTTTCTAGAAGCTTTAGATTTGCCAACGTGGGGACATATGGAAAATGTCTATGCAATTATGGCAAATGGACAAAAACAAGCGACTTGGGGTGGGCGATTTTCAGAAGGACCAGCAGAGTTGATGCTGCATATTGGCGAATCGGTTTCGTTCGACCAGCGGCTCGCATCGTTCGATATACAGGGCAGTCAGGCACAAGCGGCGATGCTCGCGCATGTCGGCATTCTTACCGTTGAGGAGCGCGATGCGATTCACGCTGGGCTGGATGCGATTCTTGCTGAAGTGGAAGCAGGTCAGTTCGAGTGGGATCAGGCACTGGAGGATGTGCATATGAATATTGAGCAGACGCTCACACAGCGGGTGCCTGCCGCTGCCAAGCTTCACACTGCACGAAGCCGTAATGATCAAGTGGCCACTGATATGCGCCTTTGGTTTAAAGATGCCTGCCTGCAGTTAGATGCCTCGCTAGTCGCGGTTATCGCGGCAATGGTAGATCTGGCTGACCGCACTCAGGCTGTCATTATTCCGGGCTACACGCATTTACAACGTGCCCAGCCGGTATCGATGGCGCACCACTTGCTGGCTTATGTGGAAATGTTGGATCGTGATCGTAAGCGGATCTCTGAGGTCCTTGACGAGGCAAATGTCTGCCCGCTCGGTTCGGGCGCAATTGCTGGAACGACTCTACCGATCGACCGCGAATTTGTGGCGCAGGAGCTCGGATTTGTCGATGCCGAGGGTAATCCACGCGTCACTCAAAACAGCATGGATGCGGTCAGTGACCGGGATACGTTTATCAGTTTCGCGTCGGCTTGTGCGACGATCGGTGTGCATCTGTCGCGTTTATCCGAGGATTTTATCCTGTGGAGCAGTGCGGAATTCGGCTTTGTGCGTTTGCCGGATGCCTTTACGACGGGTTCGAGCTTGATGCCGCAGAAGAAAAATCCAGATGCCTTTGAGTTGATTCGCGGTAAGTCCGCGCGCTTGAGCGGGAATTTACAAATGTTGCTGACGATGGTCAAAGGCTTGCCGCTGACATACAACCGCGACTTGCAGGAAGACAAGCCACCGGTGTTTGACTCTTTTGATCAGACCCAGTTGATGCTCGACTGTGTGGCCGCGTGTCTGTCCGGCGTGGAGGCAGATCTTGCTCGCTGCGCCGAGGCTGTGGCTGACCCAGCGCTGCTCGCCACTGATGTGGTCGATTATTTAGTCGAGCGCAACGTGCCCTTCCGCGAAGCGCACCACGTGGTAGGTGCCCTGGTAGGGCTATCTGAAAAGTTGGATATGCCGCTCAATGCATTGCCCTACGATCAAGTCGCACCGATCCACCCGCAACTGGGTGAGGATTGGACTATGGTATTTGACTTGCAGCGCGCGCTTGAGGCGCGTGAACGAACTGGTATGCCGGGGCCAAAGCAAGTGGCAGCACGTATTGCGCATTGGCGGGCACAATAGCCCGAATCGTCAACGCTTGCTGGCCTGGAAGGCTTGCCAGTTTTGCCAGGCGAAGAATGCCATGAAAATCGGCAGTAAAAAAGTGTGTAGGTAGAGGTAGGCGAGGAGACCAATCGTTACGGCAACGACTGCGCTGATCAGGTGTACGAAGTGAGCGCGGACAGGCCCCAATACCGCCGCCATCATTTGACCGCCGTCCATTGGGTAGACCGGCAGGCAGTTGAGTACCGCCCAGATAATACTGATGGTAATCAAATCGAACATGAGGACGTTCAACAATGAGCCCTCAGGGACAGGTATCAATATCCGCACTCCTAAGAGTAAGAGCCCCAGCGCCAACTGCAGCGCAGGGCCCGCTGCAGTCACGATGAAGGATTGTTTGCGATTCAGTTGGCCAGCTGGAAACGAGGCATACCCACCGAACGCCTGTAAGGTAATTGCAGTCGGCAGGCCGTATTTACGCACCATCAGTGCATGCCCAAGCTCATGCACCATGATCGAGGTAAAGCCCGCAATTATAAACATGAACATGTTGAGTATGCTTTGCGAGTCGTTGGCGCTGAGACCGCCGCCGATAAGTGCCATAGTGATCCAGAACCACGGTAGGACGCGAACAGGGATATTAAATAGGTTAAAAGATAGCACGTTGGGAAATTTAGAAAGATTGGGAATAATGTGGTTCTTAGGCCGATTTGTCCGATGCTGGGTCGGATGAATCAACTGCCTCAATGCCGCCTTCGGTGATCAAAATTTGGCGATTTTTGTAGAGCTTTGCTAGCGCTTGCTTGAAGGCTTTTTTAGACATGTCGAAGGTTTCACGAATCGATTCAGGGCTACTTTTGTCATTAAAAGGAACGGATCCTCCAGCCCCAACTAGCTTCTCCATGATCACTTCTGAGAAGGTTTCGGCACGTTGACGGCCTGCTGGGTCGCGACGCAGATCGATGTTACCATTCGCATGCACCTTTTTAATGTAGCCGGTAAATTGATCGCCTGGTTCAAGCTTGTCGGAGGTCTCAGCATAATAGAGCAGTCCGCGATGCTTTTTATCAATGATGGCTTTGAAGCCAAGCGGGGAGTCGCCGTAAATCAGCACGTGTACTGGAGCATTGGGCTCATAGTCGGGCTTGGTGCTTGAAAGGTGGCGATGTAGGCGCGTCGATGCGACGATGCGGTTGGTGTATTCATCGACATAGACCGCGACGATGGCGCCATCGCCGACACTGAAGTAGAGGTCGCCTTGCTCACGAAAAGGTAGGAAAAGATCTTTACTGAGGCCCCAGTCGAGGAAGGCGCCGACGCGTTCGTTGACGCTGATCACTTCAAGGTAGGCAAATTCGCCTGCTTGCGCCAAGGGTGTCTCGGTGGTCGCAACCAAACGGTCCTCAGAGTCATTATAGATGAAGACTTTGACCTCGTCACCGATCTTCATGTCGGGTGTGACATAGCGGGTAGGCAGGAGGATGGTATCATGCTCGCCGCCATCAAGGTAGAGCCCGTGGTCAGAGGGTTCAACGATGCGAAGCGTGTTAAATTTGCCGATGTTAGCCATGATGTTACGAAATAAGGAAAGCGCGTGGGGAGTGATGTGCTAGAGCACAGGGGTGATGTCCATCTTTAAACTCTAGATTAAAAGTGGCAGTGGGGGCTCTTAATAAAATGAATATGGTTGTTCTGGGCAGTTCTCGTTGATCGCGAGCCGATCTTTAGTAATCGGCAGGGTCAAGATGATGGAGGGTTTTTCAGCTGCTTTGCCTAAATAGGTAATCTGGCCGAGCCAAGGGCTCTTTTTCATTTTAAATAGGTAGCCTTTTCTCTCTAGCTCTTTGCCTAGTGCTGTGACTTTACTGATGCCGCTTTCATCGAATGTGAGGATGAGATGCCCATGTTCACCTTTGTTCTCGTCTAGAATGCAATCAACATTGGGCGTGTACTTCTGAATTAAGACCAGTGCACTGGCTGCTTTTTCGAGGCAATGACGTAGGCTCCGTGGTTTCATAGCTCTTGAAGTATAGGTGCGTTGCGTCTTTTATCAAGATTGAGGTTTTAAACTGTGAATCCGAAATCCTGAGGGAGATTGATGGAATCTTTGGCAAGTCAGCCCAACTAAAAAAAGCCCTCGGAACTTGCGTCGCGAGGGCTTTTGAAATGCTTGTTTACGGCGCTTATTTCTTCGCGGCCTTTGCCATCTTACGGCGCGTGGTCTCATCGAGAATACGCTTGCGCAGACGGAGAAATTGCGGCGTCGCTTCAACGAGTTCGTCGGGGGCGATGTATTCGATCGCACGCTCGAGGGAGAACTGAACCGGCGGTGAGAGCTGGATGCTCTTGTCAGTACCAGAAGAGCGCATGTTGTCGAGTTGCTTCGCTTTGGCAGGATTGACGGGCATGTCTTCTTTGCGAGGGTTTTCGCCAACGATCATGCCTGCATAAGTTTCTTCGCCGGGACCGACGAAGAGCTTGCCGCGAGTCTGGATCATATCCAACGCGTAAGGCATGGTCTTACCTTGCTCCATGCTGACGAGTGTTCCAGTGAGGCGCGTTACGATTTCGCCACAGTGTGGGCGATATTCGAGGAAAGAGTGGCTCATCACGCCATGACCACTAGTCATAGTGACGAGGTCACTTTCGAAGCCGATCAGGCCACGAGTGGAGATCTCGGCTTCGACGGTCACGCCTGAGTTGTGGTGCTCCATATTAGTAACCTTGCCTTTACGCTTACTGAGGTTTTCCATGACGCCACCGAGGTGCTCTTCAGGAACTTCGACCCAAACTTGCTCGACTGGTTCGTGCTGTTTGCCGTCGATTGTCTTGTAGAGAACGGTGGGGCGAGAAACGAGGAGCTCGAAACCTTCGCGGCGCATTGTCTCGACAAGAACGGCAATCTGCATCGAGCCACGTGCATTCACCAGAAAGCGTGTGCCATCGTCGGTGTCTTCGACGCTGATGGAAATATTGGACTGTGTTTCGCGGATCAGGCGCTCACGGATTTGGCGCGAAGTTACCTTCTTGCCATCTTTGCCAGCGAGTGGACCGTTGTTGACGGAGAACTCCATCTGAACGGTGGCTGGATCGATCTCAACGAATGGCAATGCTTCCGCATCTGCTGATGCTGCAAGTGTATCGCCGATATCCACATCGTCGAACCCTGCCAGGCCGACGATATCACCTGCAACGGCTTCAGTGACGTCGTCCGTATTGCCAGCGCCGGAGAAGCTCTTCATTTTAGTGACTTTGACGCGGTCCTTTTTACCGTCTTTGCGAAGTGCAAAAATGGTTTGTCCGACTTTGATCTCACCGGAAAGCACGCGACCGATCGCCATACGACCGACATAGTCATCCCAATCGATGTTACTGGCCAGCATACGGAAGTCGCCTGCTTCAATTTTGGGAGCAGGGATGCGATCAACAATGGTTTCGAACAGGTCGACCATGTTTTCGCGCGGGCCATCGACTTCGCGGTCAGCGAAGCCCATTTTAGCAGATGCATACAGGAAAGGTGCGTTGAATTGATCTTCGTCAGCTTCGAGATCGAGGAAAAGTTCGAGCACTTTATCGTGCACCCAGTCTGGGCGAGAGGTGTCGCGGTCGACTTTGTTAATCACACAAATAGTTGAAAGACCTTGATCGAGTGCCTTGCGGAGTACCCAACGAGTTTGTGCCTGTGGGCCACCCACTGCATCAGTAAGGAGGAGCACGCCGTCGACCATTTTCATGACACGTTCCACTTCGGCACCGAAGTCGGCGTGACCTGGAGTGTCGACGATGTTAATGGTGTATTCTTCACCGTCTTTAGGATTGATCCACTTCACCGCGAGATTTTTGGCCTTAATCGTAATGCCTTTTTCGCGCTCGAGGTCCATCGAGTCCATGGCACGTTCTTCTACGCGTTCGTTTTCACGGTAAGTGCCGCTCTGCGCGAGAAGGCAGTCGACGAGTGTGGTCTTGCCATGATCAACGTGTGCGATGATGGCGATATTACGGATATTTTTAGCGTTCATTAGAAAAAATTAAAAACCCGCCGTGGTTAGCTGCGGCGGGGTATATTTCAGCGCGCGATAACGCGCAGACGAGGAAGGGAAGTCAATGGAAATCGGCAGTGCTGCTTGCACGCTTAGAAATTGCGCTGGCGCGGGTGCTGAATCGCCCTAGCTGCGGTGTTTTTGGTAGAAACTAAGTATGCTGCTTGGGTCATGACTGCGTGGCCTAGATCAGACCACTACACCGTATATTCTGTAAGTGGCACAGGGTCGAGCACAGTGCACTCAGAGAGGGATTGACTGAGCGTGGTTTGGAACCATGCACGCGCGTCAGGGTCGCCGTGTGTGAGCACGATTGAGCGCGCCTGACATTGGGTGGCATATTCGGCAAGTTGCTCGCGGTCGGCATGGCCGCTGAGGTCGAACTGCTCGATCGATGCCCGAACCGGCGCGAGGTAATCAAGCGTCTCAAAAAAGAAGCTACCTTCGTCGCGGGTCGCGAGTAGTTTGCCACCGGGAGTTTCTCCGTCGCAGTAGCCGACAAAACAAAGGCCGTTATTTGCATGCGGTAGGAGTGAAGCAGCGACTTTGTAGGAGGGCGTGTGCTCGACCATCATACCGCTGCTTACAATATAGATGCCTTTACGTGGTAGGTCACGTCCAGGGCGCATGTTTGGGTCGAGCGCGCGCACATTTAGTTTCTCCATCATTTTGAAGCTGAAATCGATCAGCCCAGTGCGCTCGTGGATCTTGTGAAAGTAGTTGCAAATATCCATGCCCAAGCCAGCCGCGTAGATTGGGGTCTTTGGGATGTGGCCATTGTTGCGAGCTTCATAGATAATTTTGAACAATTCCTGCATACGCCCCAATGCAAATACGGGGATGAGGCAGCTGCCTCCACGTTGAAGTATGGTCTCGATTTGTGCGATGAGTCGCGCAACTTCGCTCTTTCGAGTTAAGTCAGGCTGGCGGGCACTTGCGCCGCGGGTGGTCTCTAAAATCAGTGTATCGATCTCGCCTTGAGGCAGTTTGGCGCCAGGGAGGGTCCGTTGGTGCTCAAACAGCACATCGCCGGAGAAGACGATGCGGCGCCCTTCGTGCAGGATTTCGACTGCGGCGGCACCTGCCACGTGGCCAGAACTATGTAAAATGACTTCGATTTTTTCCTTTCCTTTGGTGTAGATTTCACCTCGGTCGTAGCGTTGTGCGACGAGGCGTTTACTTAAGTCGACGACATCACGGTGTAAAAACAGTGGATAGTCACTAATCCCGTGCTCTTCACGTTGACGTTTCATGACGTTGATCGAGTTTCGCAGCATGCGGGGTGCGAGCTCAATATTTGGGACAGAGGTAATCACGGGTGCCTCTGGATTCTGCCCTGAAACAACAGGCAGTGAGCCGAGATGGTCAAGGTGGCAATGCGTAAGAATAATGAGATCTAGCTCCACATCTTCGATCGGCGAGAAATCAGGCATGGCGTCGTAGCCGAGTTCTTTTGGGTTTAGACCTGCGTCTATCAGGATGTTAAAGCTGCCGATTCGGACATAGGTCGAGTTGGCGCCGATGCCACCGAGGCGATTCAGGTCAATAAGTTTCATGGATAGTTAAGAGAGATCTAGCTCGGTCTGGCCGTCGTTAGGTTCGGCTGGGATGGCCATAGTAAATGAAGGGATACGGACATGGATTGGTTCGCCCGCGCTGTCAATGCCGTGAAATGAGCCTTCAGCGCTGCAATTGCCGTGACTGGTGTGGTGGCTATTGTAAGAGAACGAGTCGCCTTGAGCGAGGGTCGGTTCTTTACCCACGATGCCGTGTCCTTCGAAGATGTTGTGGTGGCCATCTTCGCCTTTAATCACCCAGCGTCGACCCTTGAGTGTGACAGTGGTGTTGGACAGGTTGGCGATTGTAATGAAGTAGATAAATGCGTGGGGTGCAGCACCCTCGGGTACATCAGAGTCGTGGAAGTAGACAAGGCGATCTAGAGTGGCTCGCAGGCCGTAGAGTTCTTTACTGGAGGAGGACACAGGTTTTAAGGTCTTATGATTGATGGTTAGATGGCAAATAGATAGTGGCGGGTCGTCTGAGTTGGGGAGATCACAGTTCGCCATCACTGAGACTGTAATCGCTCACGTGTTTACATTTTCTATGTTGATTCCTAACAACTAGCCCCCAACTTATCTTGATAGTGGAATTTTCGCGACATACTATAGTTGTTTGGTTAGCGATGTAAAAGATGCAAAATGCTAGAGAGGGTATGCGGATTACGTGGATTGGCCTATGGGTGAATCTACTGCTTGGCGCCGTGAAGACTCTGGTTGGTTGGTTGCTCGGTTCTAAGGCCTTGATTGCCGACGGGATGCATAGCTTGTTAGATCTTTTAAGTGATGTCGTGGTATTGTTTGGGCTATCGATGGCGCGTCGACCTGAGGATGAAAATCATCATTTTGGACATCACAAATTCGTCAGTTTAGCGAAATTCTTTATTGGCGGAGGGTTAGCGGTGTTTTCAATTTCGCTGGTTGTGTCCTCAGTATTAGACTTTCGCACTGGAGCGCAAGCGGTGCCATTTGCCGGTGGTGCAGCTTTAGTTGCGATTGTATCCGTGTTATTGAAAGAAGTTTTGTTTTGGTGGACGCGTGGGGTCGCTAAGCGGTTGAATTCTGATTTATTGATGGCGAATGCATGGCACCATCGGATGGACAGCATTTCTTCGGTAGGAGTGGCCGTCGCATTATTGGGCGTGTGGCTTGGCGGCGTCGATTGGGTGTTTTTAGATGGTGTGGTGTCGCTGGTGCTGGGTTGCTATCTTGTTTTTGAGGCAGTTAAGATCTTTTTGCGGGCGTGTGCAGATTTGCTGGATGCGGCTCCTGAGCGCGCGGTGATCGAAGATTTACGTGAGCACATTTTACCGACACCAGGTGCGCTGGCATATCACGATTTCCGTGTGCGCCGAGTGGGGGATGTATATGAGATCGATTTACACTTGCAGGTAGATCCTCAGATTACAGTAGAGAGGGGCCATCAAATCGCTCACGATGTGAAGCAGCGACTGATAAAACAGCACCCTGAAGTATCGAAGGTGCTCGTGCATCTGGAACCTGCAAATGCAGAGCATATTCGTCAGCGCGGCATTTCCGATGCTGAAGCGCCGCTGCAACTGAAGGATCGATGAGACGGGAGGCCTATTTAACCCTCGGCTACAGGTCGAATTGCAACAAATTTGTAACTTAGCATCGCCACGGCCGAAAAAAGCCTTTTACCCTCCGCATGTCTTTTCCCATCTATGAGCGATTTTCTTAAGCACGAATGCGGCATCGCAATGATCCGCCTCTTAAAACCCTTGGCTTACTACCAAGAAAAATACGGTACTCCATTGTATGGTTTTAATCAGCTATTTCTTCTCATGGAGAAACAGCACAATCGCGGCCAAGATGGCGCGGGTATTGGTTGTGTGAAGCTGAACGTGGATCCGGGGCAGCCATATATGGCGCGCGATCGCAGCATCGAGACCAATCCACTCTCTCGCATTTTTCAGGAGCAGCTCAAAGACTATCAAAAAAAGGTTGATGATGGGGTGATTCATCCGGAGTTTGCGGATACTGTAAAAACAAATTTCGGCTACGGTGGTGAGGTGCTTATGGGACATCTGCGCTATGGTACGTCTGGCGTCTATTCGTCTTCGAATTGCCACCCCTTCGTGCGTAAGTCGAACTGGCCGACAAAAAATCTGATGCTCGCCGGTAATTTTACGATTACCAATGAGAAAGAAATTAACAAGGAATTGATCAACCGTGGTCAGCACCCGATTTTTGGCACTGACACTCAAGCCGTTCTGGAAGATGTCGGCTTTCACCTCGACGAGGCGCACGATGCGATTTACCACCAGATGCGTGATCAGAACGTCGAAGGGGTGCGTATTCCTAAGATCATCAGTCAGGACCTCGACCCGATTCGTATCCTTAAGAAGGCTGCCAAAGATTGGGATGGTGGCTACACGATTGCTGGGCTGATTGGAAATGGTGATTCGTTTGTGATGCGAGATCCTCAAGGAATTCGCCCATGCTACTATTTTCAAAATGACGAGGTGGTCGCGTATGCATCCGAGCGAGTGGCTCTGATGACGATCTTCGACCAACCAATTGATAATGTTTGTGAACTCGAGCCAGGCACGGCGATGGTGATCAAAGCCGATGGTACGATTTATTCAGATCGCTTCACGCCAGAGCGGCCAATCTCGCAATGTGCCTTCGAGCGCATTTATTTTTCGCGCGGGAATGATGCGGATATTTATCGCGAGCGTAAGGCGCTTGGAGGCGCGTTGTTGGCGCAGGTGGTCGAGTCGATTGATAATGATTTTGAGAACAGTGTGTTTAGCTTTGTGCCGAACACTGCCGAGACTGCTTACTATGGATTGCTCGATGCGCTGCGCCTACATCGCCGCACAGAGGTGAAAGATACTCTGCTTAAAGCCAATGCTGAGGGCACACTGGATGAGAAGCTGATCGATGAGCTGATCATGGGGAATTGGCCACGAGGCGAGAAAATTGCACATAAGGACGTCAAGCTGCGCACCTTCATCTCGCAAGAGAAGGGCCGTGCGAAACTGGTTTCCCACGTGTACGATATCACCTATGGTATTGTGAAGCCGAATGACTGCCTAGTTTGTATCGACGACTCGATTGTGCGTGGTACCACACTTAAGGAATCGATCCTGAAGATTCTAAGTCGCACCAATCCTCGCAAGATCGTGGTCGCTTCGACCGCGCCGCAGATTCGCTATCCGGATTGCTACGGCATTGATATGTCAGAGCTGGGTAAATTCATCGCTTTTAAGGCGACGATTGAATTGGTCAAGCAAGATGGGCAAAGCGAACTACTTAAAGAGGTGTATCGCGATTGCTTGGCTCAGGTCGATCTACCAGCAACCGAGCAGGTCAATCATGTGAAACGCTTGTATGATCGTTATACTGATGAGCAGATTTCCAAAAAGATTGGCGAGCTTGTCTATCCGAAGGGAATTCAGTGGCAGGGCGATTTAGATATCGTCTTTCTGCCAGTCGAGAAGATGCGCGCGGCTTTGCCGAACAACAACGGTAGCTGGTATTTCACCGGGGAGTATCCAACGCCGGGTGGCTATGCGATGCTCAATAAGGCGTACATCAATTTCTTTGAAAATAAAGACGGTCGCGCATACTAGCTGGCTGTGGTCATACTAAACCAATACTAGTTGCGTATGCCGATTAGCTGGTTGGATCATGCGTTTATTCTGCTTCAGGCCGCCTGCATTTAGAGCAGACTATGGCAGGATACGGCCGTGTTCTGCTCGGCTCGGGAGTCCGCAGGTATTGGTGCGAAACCACTTGCGACGATTGTTAGCGACACAGTTGTAGAGCCAATCGCGAAAGCTGCATGGTAGCAACCGTGCGATTTGTGCAGGAAAGCGCAATAAGCTGCGGGTATCAATCACTGTGAAAAGCACAGCATCCGAGCGAGTGTGACGAGTTATACTGCCATTTGAAGCTACGCGGTGGTAGACCACTGTGTTGAGTGATTCACGGTCCGCCTGCGGCAATAGTGCTTGTGCGGCGACGCCTTGTAGTGGGGCGAAGTACAGGCGCTGCTGACGATCTAGCCGAACTAGAAAGCGCACCGAGGTATGGCAGAGACCACAGTCTCCATCAAAAAAAACGATCGCTCTGTTCTTTGCTTGCACTACGGAAAGGATATAAGCGGATCAGTCGAATTGTCGACAGTCGAACTCAGTATTTGAGCGCTTCCGCTTGCGCAGGGTCGTTTCCTGCGCTTTTCTGAGCACGTGGATTTTAAACTCAGCAGCGATTATGAACCCCAAGGCGACCAACCCGAGGCTATCTCGACCTTGGTAGATTCTGTGCGTGCGGGCAATAAACGACAGACACTGCTTGGGGTGACGGGCTCGGGTAAGACGTTTACCATGGCTAATATGATTCAGCAGTTGCAGCGACCGGCGCTTATTTTGTCTCATAATAAAACGCTCGCGGCACAGCTCTATTCTGAGTTTAAAGCATTTTTCCCAGAGAATGCGGTCGAATATTTTGTCAGTTTTTATGATTACTACCAGCCTGAGGCGTACATTCCGCAGACAGATACGTATATTGAGAAAGACTCTTCGATTAATGAGGAAATCGAGCGCTTACGCATTGCAGCTTCGTCATCACTGATTAGCCGCAGGGATGTAATCGTGATCGCCAGTGTGTCGTGTATCTATGGCCTTGGCTCGCCGGAAGATTTCAAGGAAATGATGATTCCGCTAAAAGTCGGGATGGAGATCGCTCGAGACGATTTTTTAGAGCGCTTGGTCGAGGTGCTCTACGAGCGCAACGATGTCTCATTTACCTGTGGGACATTTCGAGTGCGCGGCGATGTGGTCGACATCTATCCGGCCTACATGGAGACTGCCATCCGTGTCGAATTTTGGGGCGATGAAATTGAAAGTATCTGCGAGCTCGACCCCTTAAATGGGGCGACTGGCGGCACACTTGATATCTTTAATTTGTATCCAGCTACGCAATACGCCACACCAAAAGAAAAAATTGCCGAAGCGATTCCACAGATTCGCGCCGAACTAGAAGCACGCGTAGCGTGGTTTGAGTCACAAAACCTATTGCTCGAAGCACAGCGTATTCGCATGCGCACGGAGTATGATATAGAGCTGTTGCAGGAAATGGGGTTTTGTACCGGGATTGAAAATTACTCGCGTTATTTGTCAGGTCGCAAGGCGGGCGATCGGCCGTTCTGCCTGATCGACTTCTTCCCCGATGATTTTCTACTGTTTGTTGATGAGAGTCACGTAACATTGCCGCAGGTGCGAGCGATGTATAACGGCGATCGTGCTCGCAAGGAGAGGTTAGTCGAGTATGGCTTTAGATTGCCATCGGCAATGGACAATCGCCCACAAACACTAGATGAGTTTGAGTTGATTACAGATCAGACGATTTATGTTTCGGCCACACCAGCAGCGCATGAAATTGAGGTGTCGAAGGTGGTCGCTGAGCAAGTGATCCGTCCGACTGGATTGATTGATCCAGAGATGGCAATTCGTCCGATTAAAGGGCAGGTGGAGGATTTTATTGGTGAAGTGCGCAATGCAGTTGAGCAGGGCGAGCGTGCTTTGGCGACGACTTTAACGAAACGCATGTCGGAGGATTTGAGCGAATATTTGCGAGAGGCCGGGCTGAATGTGGAGTACTTGCACTCTGATATCGATGCGATTGAGCGAGTCGAAATTTTGCGCCGCTTGCGGCTTGGGGAATTTGATGTCTTAGTTGGGGTGAATTTGTTGCGTGAAGGGCTCGACTTGCCGGAGGTTGCGTTGGTAGCAATTCTCGATGCCGACAAGGAGGGATTCTTACGTAGCGCGACGAGTTTGATACAAACTGCAGGTCGCGCTGCACGCCATGAGAAAGGCCGTGTTATCTTGTACGCGGACGTAATGACTCGATCGATTAATGAGACGCTGGCAGTTACGCAAAGTCGCCGAGAGAAGCAGTTGGCTTATAATACCAAGCACGGCATCATACCAGTCGGCGTGAAGCGCGGTATTGATGAGAGTCTTCAAGCGCCCGGTAAGCGTTATGATGAAACTGAGAGCCACGATTTGTTGGTGGCGGAATCAGATTCGGTCGATGTCGCGCATGTGATTGCCGAACTCGAGACTGAGATGTTAGAGGCTGCTCAAAAATTAGAATTTGAAAAGGCAGCGATGTTGCGAGATCAGATTGAGACTTTGCAAACTGGTAAGCATGGTGGTGGGGCGAGTGGCAGTGCGAAGGCGAAGCCGCATAAGCGTAAGAAGGCGGTGTACAATGCCAAAGGCTTGCCAAAGAAACGGCGCTAGAGTGATGCGCCTGCTTATGTGAGTAAACTAATCAGCACTTTCGCGGTCAAAATCATCACAATTAAAGCGACAGGATAGGCCGAAACATAGCTGATGACTGGTATTTGTGAGTCAGTCTTTGCAGTGATTGCTCCGAGGGCTGGAGTGGAGGTCATGCCACCGCAGATACCGCCAAGAGCTTGGAGAGCATCCAACTTGAAGAGCTTGCGCGCCAGTGGCCATGCGGCGATGAGCGGCACAATGCTGATCAGCATGCCGAGTCCGAATAGTGTGATCCCATATTGTTGTACGGTAGTGACCAAAGAGCCGCCACCGGCTACCCCAGCATTCGCGAGGAAAAAGACCAAGCCTAAGTCTTGCAGTAGTATCCGCGTAGGAAACGGAATATGGCCGACAATGCGGCCGACTTTACCGAAGTGCCCTAACAGTAATGCCACGATAAGCGGCCCGCCTGCGAGGCCAAGTGTGATTGGCGTGCTGTCTGGTAGGCCGATTGGTATCATCCCGGCAATGATGCCAAGTGTGAGGCCTGAGGAGAGTGAAAGCAGGTCGGTCGAGTCGATTGCGTTGCTACGGTGCCCGACGGCTTTGCCGAAAGCTTTCAAATCCTCATCGCGACCTACCGTGGTAAGGCTATCGTGTGTCTCGATTAGAGTGGCTGCATTGGGAATAAAGGTCAGGCCGTGGCGAGTGATACGAGTAACGACCACGCCGTAGCTCTTCAATGGAGACAAGTCACGCATTGCTTTGCCAGCTATCGTACGGTCGGTTACCAGCAGGTTCTGGCGTTCGTTTTCGACGTCCATGAGGAGGTGGCGGTCACTGCGTTTCCCGAGGGTATCAATCGCTATGTTAATTTCATTGCTACGTCCAACCAGTAATAACAGTAGGCCCTCACTGTATGTATCATCATAGCTGAGGGGGACCAGTTGGTCGTCCTTGAAAATGCGCGATGCCTGACAGGCGTTGAGATTACTGATACCCGCAGATGCTATTTCTTTACCAAATAAATTCTGATTGGTCACTTCGACCAACACAGTTTCGACGCGTTCATCAATATCATCCTTTGTTTCATGACTGGTTGCGATTGCTTCAAGGTCATGCTTTAGAATGCGCGGCAAGAGTTGCACAAAAAGCACTACGCCGATCACGCCAAACGGATAAGCGATACCATAGCCAATACTTACTCCCGACGCACCATCACTGAGTCCCTCAGTCGCGGCTGCCAAGGCTGGAGTACTAGTCAACGCACCGGCGAAAATACCAGTTGCCAAGTCAGCTGGCAAGTCCAGTAGCACCGCACCCGCCCATGTAATCGCACCACCACTAACGACAATCACCAGTGCGAGTTTTCCGAGCGTCGCACCTTCCCGCGCAACCGATGCGAAGAAGCGCCCTCCGGCACCGATGCCGACGCAGTAAACGAAAAGCACCAGTCCAAGTGTACCAATACCACCAGGGATGCTGTAACCCAGATGCCCTGCAAGGAGGGCAGTAAAAAGCACCCCTGAACTACCGAGGCTGATACCTTTCAGAGTAATATTACCAACCAAGAGTCCCGACGCAATGATCGCGAACAAAGCGATGAGCGGCTGTTCAAGCAATAATAGGTGGATGGCATTTAAGCTCATAATTAATACTTATAGTTAAAGGTTATAATATAAGATAAATTAATTGAAAGGAGCTTTTTAGTCTCCTTTTAGTATAATTGATTGGCTCAGCTTGGCAACCTAGCAAAGAATCTAGCTTTCGATGAGATGTTTGAACTCGTCTTCATCAAGAATGACAATGCCTAGTTTTTCAGCTTTTGCGTATTTCGAGCCGCTGGCTTCACCTGCGATGACAAAGTCGGTCTTTTTACTGACGCTCGAGCTGGAGCGGCCACCGACTTGCTCGATCATGGCAGTCGCCTCACTGCGTGTGAGTGTTGGCAGTGAGCCCGTGAGCACAAAGATCTTACCCACCAGTGCGCTATCCCCGATTTCGATGCGAGCGGACTGAAAGTTGAGTCCATACTTGCGGAAGCGGTCAATTAGGGTGGTGTGATCTGGATCAGCAAACCATGCGTGTAAGCTTTGCGCCATGATTGAACCGACTCCATCAACTTCTACAAGTGCCTCTTCGCTGGCGCTGGCGATCGCATCCAGTGAGTCGAAATACGCTTCAAGGTCTTTGGCGGACTGTTTGCCGACATGCGGTATACCTAGGCCATGAATCAACTGCCACAGGCAGCGAGTCTTGCTCGCCTCCAAGGCGGCTATCAGATTGTTCGCCGATTTCTCAGCAAATTTATCGAGCTCTAAAAGTTGCTCGATTCGAAGCGTATAGAGATCGGCAGGGTTGTGCGCGAGGCCACGCGCGACCAGTTGTTCGACGATCGCGGTACCGAGATTCTCAATATCCATACAGGTACGGCTGGCGAAGTGCTGTAAGGCCCGTTGTTGGCGCATGGGGTCGTCTTTGCGGGTGATGCGCCAGACCGCTTCATTGGGGTCGCGCTCGGCGATGATGCCCAGCGACTCCAAATGTGCCCCGAAATCGAACGGGACACTATCCGCTGGGCGCTTGCTTAAATTAACGCTCAATACCTGTGGGATGATTTCGCCAGCCTTTTGTACGAGCACGGTATCGCCCGGGCGGATGTCTTTACGGCGAATTTCATCTTCATTGTGTAAGGTGGCACGCGAAACCGTGGTCCCTGCAAGTTGTACTGGCTCGAGCAGTGCGACTGGAGTGACCGCTCCGGTGCGGCCAATCTGCAGGCTAATTTCTTTGAGCAGGGTTTCGGCGCGTTCGGCTTCGAATTTATAAGCGATTGCCCAACGCGGTGCTTTTGAAGTAAATCCAGCTTCGTCTTGCAAGCGGAAGTCGTCGAGTTTTACGACTGCTCCATCCGTGGGATAAGTGAACCCCTGACGCAGTGTATCCAGATCTTCGATACTCGTCCATGCCTGCTCAATACCGTCGGTCAGCCAAATTTTTTCCAGCACGGAAAACCCCCATGTTTTGAGTTTCTCGTGAATCTCGGCTTGATGGCTGAAGTAGCGGGCGGGCTCACACGCGCCGACGCCGTAGAGTACGATGTCGAGTGTGCGGGCACGTGCTTCAGCGGGGTCGAGCAGCTTGATGGTGCCGGCCGCAAGATTGCGTGGGTTGGCGTAGAGCTGTTGGCCTTCGGTCTCGCGTGTTGCATTGATGCGCTCGAACTCTTCGTGGCGCATATAAATCTCACCGCGCACTTCGAGGATCTCTGGCGCGTCGTAGAGTGTCATCGGTAAGCCTTTAATCGGGCGTACGTTTTGCGTGATGTCGTCACCCTCGGCGCCATTGCCCCGCGATACCGCGCGGACGAACTGACCCTGTTCATAGGTAAGGCTGACCGCGACGCCGTCGATCTTCGGTTCGACTAGATAGTTAAGTGTTTGGTCTGGAAAACGTTTTTCAAGTCGTTTGCCGAACTCGAGCAATTCCTCCATGCTATAGGTGTTGTCGAGGCTGAGCATCGGCACGCGATGCGTGTAGCTTACAAATGCCTCAAGGCGGTCGTCGCCCACAGATTGTGTGGGGGATGCGCTAAAGTCGAATTCCGGAACGGCGGCTTCGAGTTCAGCGAGTTGGGCTTTCAGGCGATCATAGGCCTGATCATCGATACTCGGCAACGCGTCTTTGTAGTAAAGTTGGTCATGCTTAGTGATTTCAGCACGAAGCTTAGCGATTTCTTTGTGGGTATTGGGCATGGGTGTAGTGAAAAATCTGAATACTTAACAATCTAGGGCAGCTTCTAGGCAGTTCGTTAGGGAAATGCCAGTACAGTAATTACCGGCTAAATGTAGACCTGAGTAGCGTTGCTCGATCCATTTTATTTTGGCGAGGTGTTTACTGTAGCCGAGCTTGTATTGTGGGATCGCCTTGTCCCAATGCTTGTGGTGCACGAAGGTGGGCTGACCGGTCACGCCGAGCAGCTGCTCCAGCTCGGGAAGCACGGTGGCGATGAGTGTTTGGGTATCAATGGTCGCGCATTCGGGCTGGCGCTCGCCACCGACAAAGGCGGTGAGTAATACTTCATCTTGTGGGGCGCGTTTTGAAAAGACACTCGATGGGAAGAGCACGCCCAAGACCTTACGGCCTTCGCACTCAGGGACGAGTACACCAAAACCATCGATCGGGTGAGCGACGTTGGTCCGCTTGAATCCCAAGCTGAGCACTGAGACAGGCGGGTAGTCAATGGCGCCAAGTGAGCCGAGGTGCTGCTTTAAAATGGAATCAAAGGGCAGGTGTGGTAGTCGATGCGCCGGTACGGTGACTATCAGTTGATCAAAAAGGCGCTCTGTCACCATTCCGCAGGGACTAGTCCACGAGACGGTCCACTGCGTATCGGACTGGCGTATCGAATCGATCGACACAGCAGTGTGGAGGTCGTCGCTTAATGCTGCGGCGAGTTTTTCAGGGAGTTCCGCCATCCCATCTTTAAAGGAAATGATACGCTTACGTGGCTTGGGGATTTTGTTGGCGCGCGCGGCCCATACTTTCGCGATCGCTCCGCGGATCAACCCCCCATGATTCTGGTCCAGAGCATGTAGATTCGGAAAGGCGTGCGGCAGAGATAGCTTTTCGGGATCGCCTGCATAGATTCCCCCAACCAGTGGGTTGATGGCATAGCGGTAGAGTTCATCGCCGAGCCTGCGCCGCACGAATTCGGCGACACTTTCTTCGCCGTCCGAGGGGGCAGGTCTAACGAATGGTTCTTTAAGTACACGGAGCTTGGCTACAAAGGACCAGAGGGGTGTAGTGATTGCCGAGAGTGGCCCCATCGGTACCGCGTGCGGTTTGCCGTTACGCACAATAAAACGCTTGTTGGCTGCCGGGCATGCTTCGACGATGGATTCCTGCAGGCCGGGAACGCTATTGAGGAAAGCTTCAATCTCGTGGCTATTGAGGAGGATCGAGTTGGGACCTTCTTCCGCAAGTGTATCGCCCTCGCGATGGCTGCGGACCGCACCGCCAGCGAGGGCAGATTGCTCGAGTACCGTGCAGTCTTGTCCACTACGCTGCAACTGCCATGCACGCGCGAGCCCACTAATACCAGCACCAATGATGCAGGTTTTTGGGGCGTTTTTGGAAGCGTTCATGTGCGTGGATGATGCTATGTCAGGATATAGAAGCGTTCTTTTGCCCAGTGACCACTTCCATCAAAGCCTCGACGCATTCGATTTTCGCACTGGGGATCATACCATGACCGAGGTTAAAGATGAAGCCAGGGTGGGTGCCGGCTTGTTCGAGAACGCGCTTTGCTTCGATACGGGTAATCTCAGGCGTGGTGGTCAGTGTGACGGGATCGAGGTTGCCTTGGATCGCGATGCCTTGGGTGAGGGAACTGCGCAATTGACGCAGGTCCATTGTCCAGTCGAGGCTGAGAATGGATGCGCCCGTGCGAATTTGGTCATCTGCTTTGTGGCCCATACCTTTAGCGTACAAGATCACTGGTACTCGCTGTTTAAGTTCAGTAATGATGTGGCGAATCCAGCGCAATGACCATGCGTCGTAGTGTGTGGCTGGGCAAATTGCACCCCAAGAGTCGAAGATTTGTAGAGCATCGGCGCCGGCATCGATCTGCATGTGCAGGTATTCGACAATCGCATTGGTGAGCTTTTGCATCAGAGCTTCGAATTGTTGCGGTTGATCCCAAGCGAGCTTCTTAATCGCAACAAAGTCTTTAGCAGAGCCACCTTCGACCATGTAGCAAGCCAGTGTCCAAGGAGAGCCGCAGAAGCCGAGCAGGGCTTTTTCGTCACCCATTTTTTTGCGTGTTAGTTCAAGGGCTCCAGCGACGTAGTTTAGTTTTTCAGTAACTTTAGACGGGTCTAGCGCGGCGATCTTCTCGGGTGTATCGAGCAAGTAGTCCATGCCGATGCCTCCTTGTTCCCGGAAGTGGTAGCCTTGGCCGAGCGCTTCAGGGATAACCAAAATGTCGGAGAAGATGACTGCTGCATCGAGCGGAAAGCGTTGTAGCGGTTGAAGAGTGACTTCAGCGGCGAGCTCAGGCGTGCGCACCATGGTGACAAAGTCGTGCTGCGCTTTGAGTGCGCGGTATTCAGGAAGATAGCGCCCCGCTTGGCGCATCAGCCAGATGGGTGGGCGATCGACTGGTTGGCAATTGGCGGCAGCTAGAAAACGTTCACGTGAAGTCATTGGAAAATTAGGGTGTAACGCGATTCGCAGTTATTAATTTGTAGTTGGACTTAGCCAATCTCTGGGCTTTAGGAAGTATTCGTAGAGCTCGGCTTCTGGGGAGCCGTGCTCGGGTTGCCAATCGTAGTCCCAGCGGACGAGAGGTGGCAGTGACATTAGAATCGATTCGGTACGGCCTTTGGACTGTAAGCCGAAGTGGGTGCCGCGGTCATGCACGAGGTTGAATTCGACATAGCGACCGCGGCGATAGAGTTGAAATTTTCGCTCGACCTCGGTGTGTGGCAAGGTTTTGCGCTTCGCGACGATGGGTTGATAAGCTGGCAAAAAGTGGTCGCCGACGGACTGCATGAGCGCAAATGCCTGGTCAAAGTCGCCTTGATTATAGTCGTCGAAGAAGAGGCCGCCGATGCCACGTGCTTCATCTCGGTGTGGCAGGTAGAAGTAGTTGTCACAATTGTGCTTCAACGCTGCATACAGGTCAGGGCCAAATGGGATACACGCTTGCTGTGCTGTTTGGTGCCAGTGAACTGCGTCTTCTTTGTAACCGTAGTAAGGGGTCAGGTCAAACCCGCCACCAAACCACCAGATCGGGTCACCTTCTTTGGGCTCTGCGTAGAAGAAACGCACATTCATGTGGGTGGTCGGTACATGTGGGTTGAGTGGGTGGCAGACTAAAGAGACACCCATCGCGCGAAAGGGTACGCCAGCCAACTGTGGTCGCGTCGCTGTGGCTGAGGGCGGGAGACTGGCACCCCGCACATCGGAGAAGTTGATCCCTGCTTTCTCGAAGACGGGGCCGCCTTCGAGTACCCGTGAGCGACCACCACCACCTTCGGTACGCTCCCACTTGTCTTCGCGAAAAAGGCACCCGCCATCTTCATTTTCGAGGGTGGCGCATATCTGATCTTGCAGTGCGAGCAGGTAGTTGCGGACGATTTCTGGATCTACTAAAGACATGAAAAGTTAGGAACTTGTTGCAGAATGTGTCAGGGCACAAATACTTTTGAAGATGTCTGGGAATCTTTTATCAAGTGCAGTGGTAGCGAAATTACCGAAATCAGTGATGATTTTCGGTTGTGGCTACGTTGGGACGGCCCTAGCCGAGCAGTTGCTAGCAGTCGGTGTTCGGGTAGGTGCATTAACACGCAATACAGAAAAGGCAGCCCAATTACGCTTAATGGGTGTCAGCGAGGTGGTGATCGCGGATCTCGACGCTTCGACTTGGCACAGCCAATTGCAAGGCACCTATGCAGCCGTGGTGAATTGCGTGAGTTCCGCTGGCGGTGGTTTGGATGGCTACCGGAGGTCGTATTTAAATGGGCAACGCTCTATTTTGCAATGGGCCCAAGGTCGCGGGATTAAAGTGTATCTTTACACCAGTAGTACCTCGGTGTACCCGCAAGATAACGCTGAGCGAGTCGATGAGACCGCCGATACCTCAGGTGCGCCGCCGACCGGGCAGGTGTTGTGCGAGTCGGAGCGGTTACTGGCTGGTGCTGCCGATTTTTTTGATGCTTGGTATGTGCTACGTCTTGCTGGGATTTACGGGCCAGAGCGGCATTATCTGCTGGATCTATTGCGTTCCGGTGAATCGGTGATCCCAGGAGTGGGGGATTATTTGCTGAATTTGATTCACCGAGCTGATATCGTGCGTGCGATCAGCGCGGCCTTAGCCAACCGGCAACCAGAGACTTCGGGAATTTATAATATCGCAGACAACCAGCCACCGACTAAGGCAGAGCTGGTGGCGTGGCTGGCTGAACAGTTAGAGGTGCCGTCGCCGATTTTTGATCCTGAGCAGGTGTCGCCACGGTTGTTGCGTCGCGGCGGGCGCATGCCTAGCCGCAGAATATTAAATAGTAAGTTTTGTGAGACGTTTGAATGGCAGCCTGAGTATGTGGATTATCGTGCGGGATATGCGGAGTTGATGTGAGGATGTCTGCTGGTGCCTAAATCATTTATAAAACATGGGGTTGCCAGTGCTTAGGATTTATCTAAACTAATTGTTTATGCCTCTAAATAAAGTCCTTGTAACTATTCTGTTGGGCGAGAAACGATCGTCTGTTTATTGTATTTCAGTGGATGCGACAGTGGATGTTGCCGTGTCGGAGATGAATCGCCAGCGCATCGGTTCAATCATCGTGAAAGAGGGTGGCAGTGTCGTGGGTATGTTTACCGAGCGTGATGTGTTGACGCGTGTCGTTGCAGCGGGACGCGATTCGAAGGTAACTGTCGTTCGCGATGTGATGACGAAGGATTATTTGTCGATTAGTAAAGATACATCGATCGAAGACGCGATGCAGATTATGACTGAGAAGCGTGTGCGCCACTTGCCAGTATTTGATGATGAGCAATTAGTGGGTATGATTTCGATTGGTGATGTGACTCGCTGGTTGTTACAGGTGAATGAGATGGAGGCGGAGAATCTTCGTCGTTATGTCTTTGATGGTTACCCAGGCTGATTTTTTTAATGAGAACAGAAACCGTTACAGCCGGCACCCGTATTTTTGCCCAAGGCGACCATAGCCAGGAGGCCTATCGTATTCTTCAAGGTAGGGTTGAAATCTCGTTAAACGAGGCGGAGAAAAAGGTGGTACTTGGCACGCTTGCGGAGGGTGAAATCTTTGGCGAAATGGGCATGATTGAGCACCTGCCACGCACTGGAACTGCCGAAGCCTTGACTGATGTAACGCTCGAGGTGATTGCGGAAGACGATCTTAATCAGTCGTTACTTGGTGGGAACGAAACCTTGACCTCGTACTTGTCGACGATTTTCGAGCGCCTGCGCGGGGTCAATGAACGGCTACGCGTGGCACATGAGCAGCTAGATAGACTCAGTGCACCTGCCTCATCAATGCGTTTAAAAAGGCGTCAGCCGATGGTGTTGTCGAGCGGTAGTTTATTGCTCGAGCCTGATTCGCAGGAGACGCGCTCTCAGTCTGCGCTGCAGAAGCAAGTAATACGAAGTTTCCCATTTGCGTTTGGACGCCGTGCGGATCTAGCTGCATGTGTGGATGTTTTCTCTAAGAGTCACACATTGATTGGAGAGAGACCGCCGTACAACGTATCCCGCTCGCATTGTGTGATTGTACGCGAAAAAGGGGCTTATTATATTCAGGATCGAAAGAGTAAGCTTGGTACACTTGTGAATGGCCAGTTGCTTGGGCTTGGATCGGAGGTGACTCGGGTTCGGCTCGAACCGGGTGCGAATACTTTAGTGCTGGGGCCGATGAATAGCACGATTCGCTTTATTTTGACAGTACCTAGTGAGTGATCGGAATTCTCAATGGTTGAGCGAGCCCTGTTTACACGAGAGGATTGCCGGCTTGTTGTATAGCTCATCGCATGATCTGCGTGAGACTGTGTCGTTTGACCAAGATTCCACTTTTGATTTATGAATTTGAGCTCAATCAGCTTGACTCGACCTCTGCGCTTCGTGGACACTTTAATTTTACGTAGTACAACCCCAAATGAGGATATAAATTATGGCAGGAGTAGGTAAATTATTGAAGCAGGCTCAAAAGATGCAAAAGCAGATGGAGAGTATTCAAGGTCAGCTTGCAGAGCAAATCATCGAAGTTTCAAGTGGTGGCGGTGCGATTAATATTAAGATCAATGGCCAAGGTGATTTTCAGGCATTTAAAATAGATCCGGAGTTTTTGAAAGAAGACGCGGAATTTATCGAAGAAACGTTATTGGGTGCGGTACAAGAAGCGGCTGCAAAGGCGAAAGAGACTAGTGAAGATGCAATGGGTGCAGTCACTGGCGGTATGGGTGGCTTCCCAGGGTTTTAATCAAAGTAATTTGTGACTCCAGCTTTTGAAAACCTCTTGCAAGAATTAAAGCACTTGCCGGGCTTGGGCTTTCGCTCTGCCGAGCGCATTGCGATGCATCTACTGGTGGAGCAACCAGAGACGCTCGAAGCACTGATGGAGTCAATGGTCGCGGCGCGTGCCGCGGTGCGGCGTTGCGAGAGTTGCGGGAATCTAGCTGAGAGTGCTGAATGTGCGGTATGCGAAGATGAGCGGCGCAACCCAAGTTCACTGTGTGTGGTCGAACACGTGCCGGATCTGATCGCCATCGAGCGCTCGTCTGCGTGGAAGGGTAAGTACCATGTACTGCACGGGAAGCTTTCTCCAATTCATGGCATCGGCCCAGAGGATTTAAACTTTCAGAGCCTCATTGAACGAATTGAAGCAGGCGGGATTTCTGAATTTGTCTTGGCGCTCTCCAACGATATCGAGGGGCAAGCGACTTGCCATTATATACAAGAAGAAATTGTTGGTGATCGGCCGATCAAGGTAACTCGTATCGGCTTTGGTCTACCCAGTGGTGGCGGCGTGACCTATGCGGATTCTGTGACCTTGCGCAGTGCCCTCGAAGGGCGACGTGACTATCTCTAGTCAGCGCGGGTTTCCGTTGCCTAGCTTTGGATATTTAATCGCTTAAATTTGGCTAGTGCCTAAATCGTTTGTGGTGGCGTACGCATTCGAACAATGCAATCGATATTGCAATCAGGACCATGCCGACGTAGGCCACGCCTTGATGGGCTGAATGACTCAGGATCCAATAACCTATAAAGGGTGCTAATGTGCCGCGAAATCCAGTCAGGGCCATATGTATACTCATGTAGGAAGAGACTTTTTCATGGGAAGCAATTCTTGTCACCCACAGGCTCCAAATGATTTTACCACCTCCTGTGGCGAGGCCCACTAGGATCATGGCGAATGTGAGCAGAAAGATATTTGTGGTGAAAAAGAAGCCAGCGATACCCAGTAGAAAGAATATGTTGAGCAGATTACGTATGGTAATGAAATGAAGTTTATCAAACAAATGACCCCAGAGCTTCGTACTCAGTATACGCGCCGCCGCTGGCACGACAACGAGTAGAAATGCAATGCTGGTATTGTCAGCGTTGATGCCGAACTTGGGATTCGCCAAATATTCAACTCGAATGGGCATGGTAATCAGGTTGCCAAGGCCAAGCAGCATCCAACTACCAAGTAAGTAGCCAAACAATTTATCTTTCCAGATTAGGCTGAAATTTTGCCAAGGATTGCCCACATGTTTAGTGGAGAGAGTGGTGCTAGGCATACGATTGGTCGCCCAAGCACAGACGGCAGCAGAGACGACCATGATCACAAATAGTAAGTGATAGCTATTGATCGATCGATCGAGAAGCCAGCCGCCCATGAGTGAGAATAGAATCATACTTGAAGCTGTCAGTATAAAGGGTGTTGTCATCCGTTTCCCTCGCTCGCTGGCAGGGTAGTTTTCCGCGTAGATTTGAATCATCAATGGGCCTTGCTGGACAGTGGCCATTTGGCTGGCGATAATGAATGCGGTGAAAACGGTGAGGCTCTGCACGACTGTGGCTCCAAGCATTAATAGTGCGGCCAAGGCAAACATGCTGGCGGAGGCAAGGCTGGGTCGAAACTGTCGTTTAGCCACACAATGTAGTGTGAGTGGTGTGAGTAAGAACCCGATCGGCCATGCTGCCGCTATAAATGCCTTGTAGCTTTCTGGAGCACCATAGTGGCGAATCGCAATCAGCAGTGCAAAGGTGGACCACCCGGCTTCCAAAATGCCGTAAAAGGGGGCACGTAAGACATCGTTGCGATAGGTCGCAGCAGCGCGGTCGGCGTTGAAACCTAAAGGCTGAGATTTGAGGGCTGTGGGCAGAGGCTAAAGAGTTGAAGGCTGAGGGAGGAAAGTTGAATCTGCAGGTCTGAAGGTAAATCAGTCCTTATTTTTAACTCCTAATTCTTCACTACTTACTCCAGTCAAGCATCCGCTTGAGCGGCACGTAGGCTTGTTGGCGTAGGTCCTCTTCCATTTCGATTTGTGGGCTCATGTCGCGCAAACAGTCACGCAGCTTTTCAATGGTATTCATCTTCATGAAGCGGCAATCGTTACAGGCACAGGTATCAGTCGGCCCAGCGATAAAGGTCTTGTCTGGTGCTTCACGTTGTAGGCGGTGGATCATGCCGGTTTCTGTGATGATGATAAATTGTTGTGCATCGCTGTTTTGGCAGAAACCAATCATTTTTTCGGTACTGCAAACCACATCTGCATTATCGCGCACAGTTTCGACACATTCTGGGTGAGCGACGACGAGTGCGTCGGGAAATTTGAGTTTAAGTGATTCGATCGCTTGTTGGGTAAATAACACGTGTGCATAACAAGAGCCCGGCCAGAGTTGCATTTCGCGTCCGGTTTGTTTGGAAACCCATTGCCCAAGGTTTTGGTCCGGCACGAATAAAATGTCGCGATTTGCCGGCACGTTTTCGATGATGGTCTTCGCATTGCCACTGGTGCAGATCACATCACAAAGTGCCTTAACAGCAGCGGAGCAATTGATGTAGGCCACCACGTAAACGTTTGGATTAGCGGCTTTGTAAGCGGCGAGTTTTTCCGCCGGGCAAGAATCGGCAAGTGAGCAACCTGCATCCATATCCGGCAAGAGCACCGCTTTGGATGGATTCACAATTTTGGCTGTCTCTGCCATGAAGTGTACGCCGCAAAAAACGATACAATCGCCATCTGCTTCAGCCGCACGATAGGCAAGACCGAGGGAGTCGCCTACGAAGTCAGCTACCCGCTGAATCTCGTCGACCTGATAGTTGTGCGCGAGAATAACGGCGTTGCGCTCTTTTTTAAGCGCGAGTACCTCGAGTTGCAGCGCAGAGAGTGGTTCCTCTTCCCCGTTGCGAGGGTTGAAGACCATAGGTTCGTAGTTGAGAGTCGTAGTTGCCATGAATTGGGTGGTTGCAAAAAGCCGCTTAAGATCTAGCGAAGGTGCGATTAAGTCAAGCTGCAGCTGATGGGAATAGCCGTGCAGAGCGTCGTGTTTCGAATCGTTTTAGACTGAGCGGAACCAGCTTACTGGGGTGCTTACACGCATCCCCTTTTGTGCGATATTTTACTTTCCGAGTCATGCTTTGATGCCGACTTCAGTCAAAATCTCAAAGGCCTTTTGGCTATGCTCCATTAGTTTACCGAGGTCACGTAGCGTCAGTAGTTGAAAAGTTATTTCGCTTTCGCTCACGTGAATGTGGAGGTCCAACGGAATAAGGCGAAGTTCAAAGCTGCTGCCGTCCGGCTCGTAGCTAAGACTGTCGGCGATTTCGGGAATATCCTCAATGGCGTCGATTTTTTCGTCGATGTTGATTGAGCCGGGGAATTCTACCACCAGCGTTTCGCAGTGGTGGTTGAAGCAGGCCACGAAGCGTTCATCAGTCGCGATTTCTGGGGTGTGCAGCGCGACGATCTCGGTCGTGAGGTGGTAATTTTTTGTGTCAATAGTACTCTGATCGATGCGCACGTGTAGATCGAAATCAGGCGTTTTGATGCATCCGAACCCATCCTCACAGGTGTATTGGAATTCGCGACGCTTATAGCCAAATAGGCTGCGGATATCGGCGTAGAACTGATCCACGATCTCTTTGACGTTCTGCTGCCCGACCTTGCGCACGAATGCCTGTGCCGCAGCGTGATAACCGTCTGGTACGTGATGGTTCTTTGAGTAGCCTTTCAGCCGGCGGACGCGGCCATCCACGACTCCGACAATACGGCTCTGCGGGGTGCCCAAGGGGCTTGAATCTCGATTTTTGGTGTTGATGGCGTGTCGGTGCGGAATGGGGTGATGTATTCTTCGCACTTTTGTGATATCCGAAGTGTCGTCAAGGCTTACACGAGCGTACTTGGAATCGATCAAATATCTAATTGTTAAGCCGCTTTACTTTGAGACGACTACACTGGAGGCGATAACCGCGCTTTTTCTCTCTTTTACCCTTTACAAGCACAGTTAAAACCTGTGTTTTCCCCATCTTTTCCAACTTTCTCATGCAGAAAACACGTAAATCCATCGCCAAACGCTTCAAGAAGACAGGCACCGGTAAACTCTTGCGTCGCACGCCAGGGCACCGCCACCTCCTTCGTAACAAGAGTGTCAAGCAACGCCGCCGTGCAGGTAGCAGCAAACTCGTCGCAGACGGGCAGCGCGCTAACCTGATCCGTGGTTTGCCTTTCGCTTAAACTGAAGAAGTCACGTTTGACCTATAAACTCACGCTCGCCGGGTAACATGAAAATGGGCGACCCGACAGCGACTAAATCGAGAGATAAAAAAACATGCCTAGAGCAACCAATGGTCCGGCTACCTTAAAACGCCGCAAAAAAGTTCTGAAAAAAGCCAAGGGCTATTTCGGAAACAAATCACGTCTCTTTCGCTATGCGAAGGATGCAGTCGATCGCGCTGAAGTGTACGCTTATCGCGACCGCCGCAAAAAGAAGTCCGAGTTTCGTCAACTTTGGATCGTTCGTATCAATGCTGCTTGCCGTGTAAATGGCATCAATTACAGCCGTTTCATTCGTGGCCTCAAAGCTGCGAACATTGACATGGACCGTAAGCAGCTTTCCGAGCTCGCGATTCACGACGAAGCCGCATTCAACATTTTGGTTGAAAAGGCAAAAGAAGCCAACGCAGCCGCGTAAGCTTCGGACTTTATACTAAGTCTTTCTAAAGGCCGCTCCGTTTTCGGGGCGGCCTTTTTTATGCGTACTCGTTTTACATCTTTAGTGTGAAGTACGCTAAATTCGCACCATTATAAGGAGGCCTTCGAAGAGATATGGAACGGTGCTATTTTAATAGCTCTGACTGTTCGGTAAATGTCTGATTCAATGCCTTTTATAAACCCCGGATGGACACCGATGAACACGGATTTAATAGTTCGTTTCATTCAGAATATTCGTGTTCATCTGTGTCCATCCGTGGTTTATAAATACACTAACTTAGTGTGCTCCACACTAGGAAGCGTCGCAGGTTCGCAAATTAAGCGTGCTTAAGTGAAAAAAAATAGTTATTGGTGCATGCAGAAATTAAGAGGTCGGACTGTTAATGTCCTAGGTGGCTCATTACTATTGGAGTAATGTGGTTAGCAACAGAACAAGGATTCTATAATATTTTACAAAAGGAGCTGGGGTGTTACTCGCTTCGGGCAGAGCACCGCCAGGACCTTGAAGATCTGCTTCAAATCGGTGGAGTCGTTGCGGAGATTGATTTTTCGCGGAGGAACGCCTTGCCCTATGGCATTATTATAGGCCCGCAAAGTTTACTGAGTATAATGACTAAACTTGCCTTTGTTGTGTTGTATCAAGGGCAAGGATTAGAAGGCTCGGCAGGGGATTTGCCTAGGTATGATCAACGAACTAAAGTGGCTAGCAATAGTTTGAGCAGAAATACACTTTATGGTGTATTTAAATCTCGACCGCTATGTAATTAAATTCTACTGTTATGAATCATATAATTTAATAATTATCAATTTTATGAAGCTTTTAGTGACTGCAGTTCGACGGATTCTAATTACTTTTTTTTTATTGGTAAGCGGAATTTTTGGGTATGATTATTATCAGGCTCAAACAGTTGGATTACCTCAGGAAATGACACTTTGGGATACCCAGTATCGACGGGTAAATGCTCGGTTGTTGGAGGTAGATGATTCATCAGTTCGATTCCAACGTTTAGAGGATGGTCGTTATTTTACCGTGCAATTCGAAGATTTATTTTTTTTGAGTAGTCAACGTGTACAATTGTTTAAGGATTCCCAGTCAGCCAATGATTTAATCGCTTCGACGGTTGAAGTTGCTCGTCTACAAAGTGAACGAAAAGACCTTCTGCATCGTATTGAATATATTAAAGCGCGTGCGGAGGGCACTACCTCTGCGATAGAAATGCGCACTCTGAATCGCGAGCTTGAACGTTTGTCAGAGGATTTACTACTCGTCGAGAGGCGGCTTAAGGAAGCCGGGGTCGAACTTAACTATACAAAATCAACCAATGGAAATGAGACCAGTGGCATTCAAAAATGTGGGCGGCAACTAATCGATTTCGGGTCTAAAATCTCAGAGCAAATTCGTTGATCCTGAATGTATAGGATCTGGTCATTACACAAAAAAAGCCCGGTGCGTTGCACCGAGCTTTTTGTATAAGAGTGTGTCTCAGTCGAATTAGAATAGCAGGTCTTTAACTGCTTCACGTTCGTCTTCAAGCTCCTTGATTGAGGCATCAATTTTGGCACGGCTGAAAGCATTGACGTCAATGCCTTGCACGATTTCTAATTGGCCGTCTTTAACGCGGCATGGAAGCGATGCGATGAGGCCTTTGGTGGTGCCATAGCTGCCATCGGAGCAAAGGCACATACTGAAAGTGTCACCAGCCACAGTCTCTGTGGTGAGCGCGATGACAGAGTCAACGATACCGTTGGCGGCTGAGGCAGCCGATGAGGCGCCACGGGCCTTGATGATCGCTGCGCCACGAGTTTGCACGTCAGGGATAAAGCTGTCTTTGAACCAAGCCTCGTCATCAATGACTTCCGCCGCGGATTTACCACCGATCTTCGCCGAGTAGAAATCTGGATATTGGGTTGCGGAGTGGTTGCCCCAGATGGTCATGTTAGAAACTTCAGTAACGTCGACGCCGGCTTTTTGTGCCAGCTGTGTCTTAGCGCGGTTCTCATCGAGCATCGTCATTGCGAAGAAGCGATCGTTAGGCACACCCGCTGCGTTATTCATTGCGATCAGGCAATTGGTATTGCAGGGGTTACCTACGACGAGCACACGGACATCGGTGGCGGCATTTGCGCCGATCGCTTGGCCTTGGCCCGTGAAGACTTTGCCGTTGATGCCGAGTAGGTCTCCTCGCTCCATACCTGCCTTGCGCGGTACAGAGCCAACTAGGAGCGCCCAGTTAACATCCTTAAAGCCTTCTTCCAGGTCAGTCGTTGCCACGACATCCTTCAGCAGCGGGAAGGCGCAATCATCTAATTCCATGACAACACCTTTGAGGGCATCCAGTGCAGGCGGAATTTCGATTAGATTTAAGGCTACCGGTTGGTCTGGGCCAAACATCGCGCCAGAGGCAATGCGGAAGAGAAGGGCATAGCCGATATTTCCGGCTGCTCCAGTGACTGCGACTCGAATAGGTGATTTACTCATTTTTTTCGTTTTCTAGTTTTTTAAAGAGAGCTACAGAGGCTAACGGAAAAACTAATATCATAAAGGAAGCACAATAGTACGGCTTGATAAATAAGCCTAACTAATGGGTTTATGTAGTTTCAAAGGTGGGTGCGAGTTTGGTGTAAGCATCGCGAATCATTCGCTCGGTGGTTTCCCAGTCGATGCACCCGTCAGTGATTGAGACCCCGTATTTAAGAGCATCAATCGGTTGCGGGAAAGACTGAGCACCGTGATGGATGTTACTTTCGACCATCGCACCAATAATGCTTGGGTCAGTCAGACTTTGGTTCACGAGCTCTTCAAAAACGGCTGGTTGGCGAGCTGGGTCTTTACTACTGTTTGCATGGCTGCAATCAGTCATGATGGCCGGGGTGAGGCCCGCTGATTCGAGCTGTTCACGAGCCTGCGTGACGTCTTCGACGCTATAATTCGGCCCTTTTGAGCCGCCGCGCAGGACAATGTGGCAGTTCGGGTTGCCATTGGTCGTGAGTGCATTGGCTTTACCCTCATTATCGATGCCAAGAAAGGTCTGTTCTTGGCTGGCGGCTTTGATCGCATTGAGCGCAACGGTGAGTCCGCCGTCAGTACCATTTTTAAAACCCAGTGGCATGGATAGCCCGGAAGCCATTTGGCGATGTGTCTGGCTCTCGGTGGTACGCGCGCCGATGGCAGACCAGCAGACTAGGTCAGCAATATATTGTGGCGTGATCGGATCAAGTAGCTCCGTGGCAGTTGGTACGCCGAGATCGATGACTTCTTTGAGGAAGCGACGCGCGATGCGCAGACCTTCTGGAATGTCGCTGGTGCCGTCGAGTTTTGGATCCATAATCAACCCCTTCCAACCGACTGTGGTGCGTGGTTTCTCAAAATAAACACGCATGACGAGCAGCATACGATCTTTGACTTCTTCAGCTAGTGCAGCGAGCTTGTGGGCATATTCGCGGCCCGCTTTGAGATCGTGAATCGAGCATGGGCCGACAACGACAAGCAGGCGACGGTCGTCACCAAAGATGATTTTGTTAATTGCGTCGCGGCTATCGGCCACGAATTTGCCTGCTGCTTCTGTTTTTTCGATCTCTTCGCAGAGTGCGAGTGGAGAAGGCAGCAAGGTTTTAGAGGAGATGTTGATATCGGTGACTTTTTTCACAAGGTGGGGAGAAGTAACGAACCTTATGGAGTGAAACAAGCACTTATTCGAATCAAGATACGAAACTCGAATTCTCCGATTGATAATTTAAATTAGTTCGGCAAGTTGCCCTCTATGAACGCTGTTGTTGGATATGAATATAAGCCTGCGGCACACTTGCGTGTGACGGATGAAGATGCGGCTGATTTTTTGCAGAGTCAGTTCTCAAATGAACTACGACCGTTTGATGCGGGGCGAATGAGTTATGGGATGTGGCTAAATGTGAAGGGTAAAGTCATCGGTGATAGTGTGATATTGTGTGAAGGTGAGGAGCACTTTCGTCTGCTGAGCGAGCAAACCGCATCTGCTACGATTGTGGAGAAGCTTGGGCGCCATATCATTGCGGATGATGTCGAAATAGAGAAGTTTTCGGTCGGTACTGGCCTAACTTTGATTGGCGAGGGGGTACAGGCAGTGCTCAATGAATTGGAGCTTGGGCTACCTGCAGTGGGTCATTTTGTCGAATCGTCGGAATTGCGGATTTGGAATGGTCGCCGCTCACTAGAGCTGAATGTCGAGTTATGGTCTCAGTCCGAGTCAGTCATTGAGGAATTAAAGAAGCGACTCATTGCCCTAGGTGTCTGTTTTGTTAAAGAGCGTGAGGTGCAGTTGGCGCGAATTGCAGCGGGTGTTGTGAGTGTGCCCAGTGAGATTGGGCCAAATGATTTACCAGGTGAAGGCGGCCTAGTCGGGGATGCGGTGTCGCTGACCAAGGGCTGTTATCTTGGGCAAGAAGTGGTGGCCCGCATGCACAACCTAGGTCGGCCACAGCGCGGGTTATTTAGAATTTCTGGAGCTGGCGAAGTGCCTGTTTGCCCGCTTGCATTATATAATGATGTATCCAAGCAAATCGGTGAGTTGCGCACGGTTGTAATGGCGGAAAATAGCTGGCAAGGCGTTGCGCTATTAAAGGTGCGTCATGCGTCGGTTGGTGATTATCTGCACTGCACTGCAGGCACGGTTAAAATTGATTCGTTATTTACAGCGATTGAAGCGGTAGGAAACTAATGGAGTCTGAACACGAACAACTTAGTCTTATAAAGTCATTATTCATTAAAATGGGCGCTTCTGAAAAGCAGGCTGTGGTGATGGCTAGCCAATTGCTTAAACGAGCGGGGCAAATCGCAGCGGAGCGTAAGATTTCAAAAATCGAGTCGATTGAAGCGCTGTTGAAGCAGGTGATTGAGGCTCAGCAAGAGAGCTAAACAGGCTCGTCGACCAAGGTCAGGCAATTAAGTGCGCTTTAAGCCTTAAAAATAGGGGATTGAGGGCTATTTAGGGTTGACGATATAAGTTTGGAAGCCTCTTTTTCTTGGTGGTCATAAGGCCAAACAACCTCAATAAAAACTATACACGTATATGAACAAAGCAGAACTTGTTGCAGAAGTACAAAAATCACTCGGAGCAGACACATCTAAAGCAGCCGCTGAGCGCGCTCTTGAAGCCGTTTTAGAAGGTATCAAAAAGGGTATTAAGACTAGCCAGAGTGTTCAATTGATTGGTTTTGGCACTTTCTCAGTGACAAATCGTGCAGCTCGTGAAGGTATCAACCCACAAACACGTGAGAAGATCCAGATCAAAGCTTCCAAATCAGTTAAGTTCAAAGCTGGAGCTGGCTTTAAGGCTATTCTCTAGTCTTTACCCCAAGACTACTTAAGCTTTTTAAAACCCGTAGCCTTGGCTGCGGGTTTTTTTGTCGACCGATACATAGGGGGACGTTTGGTTCAATTTGAGCGGCCAGGATTTTTAGTCAGCCAAAGAAGTATGCATCAATCCAACATCTGCTTAATGTGATCAATGTGTAGGCTCTGTTTATCTTGTTGAGGCTTGCGGCACGTGGTCAGATGCGGGTTCAACTGCTTATGAATTGCATTATATATAAAATCATTCTTTGCGGTTGCCAGAGCCCGGAAAGCTATCCTTATTGAGACGCTTTTGAGATTAACCCTCCTAGAGGACACTATTTATGAGCAAAAGCTTATTTGAAAAAGTATGGGATGCGCACACCGTTCGCCAGTTGGCGAATGGTCAGACGCAATTATTGATTGGCACGCACTTGATTCACGAGGTGACGAGTCCGCAGGCTTTCGGAATGTTGCGTGATAGAGGCCTGCAGGTTCAATATCCGCATCGCACTTTCGCAACGGTAGATCACATCGTGCCAACCAATGAAGCGGTGGAGCCTTACAGCGATCCACTCGCACAAGGCATGATCGAAGAGCTGCGAACAAATTGCGCAGAAAACAATGTCACCTTCTTTGATACGAATACTGGTAAGCAGGGGGTGGTACATATTGTTGGCCCGGAGCAGGGTATTACACAGCCAGGCACGACGATTGCATGCGGCGATTCGCACACTGCGACGCATGGAGCATTTGGTGCGATCGCGTTCGGTATCGGCACGAGTCAGGTACGTGATGTGCTCGCAACTCAGACAATTGCGCTAAATGAATTAAAAGTGCGGCGTATTAATGTGAACGGCGAACTCGCTCCAGGTGTCTATGCAAAGGACGTTATTTTACACATTATTCGTTTGCTAGGTACGCAAGGCGGTACTGGTTATGCCTATGAATATGCGGGGTCGACATTTGACAACTTCACCATGGAAGAGCGTATGACTGTGTGCAACATGTCCATCGAGGGTGGTGCACGTGTCGGCTACGTGAATCCAGACGAGGTGACGTTCGAATATTTAAAAGGCCGGCCTTACTCTCCAAAGGGAGCGGCTTGGGATGCAGCAGTTACGCAGTGGCAATCCTTCGCATCTGACGAGGGGTGTTCCTTTGATGACGTGGTCGACATCAATGCGACGGATATTCAACCAACTGTGACATGGGGCATTACTCCAGCACAAGGCGTGGGTATAAACGAAACGATTCCTGCGGTTGAAGATGGTAAAACTGAGTCGGATCGTGATTCGATCAATGAAGCTCTCGAATATATGAAATTCGAAGGTGGTAGCCCGATGAAGGGCAAAAAGATTGATGTCGCTTTCATCGGCTCTTGCACCAACGGGCGCCTTTCTGATTTTCAAGAAGTAGCGCACTATGTAAAAGGCCACAAGGTAGCTGAGGGCGTACAGGCAATAGTCGTTCCCGGATCACAGGTGGTTGCGAAAATTGCTGAGGAGCTTGGTCTGGATAAGATTTTTATCGACGCTGGCTTTGAATGGCGTGCAGCGGGTTGCTCAATGTGCCTAGCGATGAATCCTGATAAACTGGTCGGTGATCAGCTGTGTGCGAGTTCGTCGAATCGTAACTTCAAGGGCCGCCAAGGTAGCCCGACCGGTCGTACGATGCTGATGAGTCCACTAATGGTCGCAGCGGCCGCAATCACTGGTGAAGTCACCGACGCACGCGAACTTTTCACGGTCGCCTCACAACGAGCAGCGTCTTAATTGCAAAGCCCACTTCCACACATCTGATTTAATTGTTTCTTCAACGCCCTCCAGGGCACCCGTTTAAGTCACCCCCCCCCCGGGGGGGGGGCAAACCGTAGACGGTTCACCACTTTCGCGCTCGTCGCGCTACTTCTTACTATTATGTCATCCAATCCGATTCAACAAGTTACTGGTAAAGGCGTGTTCGTCCCTGGCGACGACATCGACACAGACCGTATTATTCCTGCTCGCTTCATGAAGTGCATCACCTTTGATGGCCTCGGCGAGTATCTCTTCTACGATGTTCGTAAGACCGAGTCAGGCGAAGACAAGGCGCATAATCTGAACGATCCGCGTTTTTCAAACGCATCGATCATTTTGAGCGGTAACAACTTTGGTTGCGGCAGTTCACGTGAGCATGCGCCGCAATCGATTCTCCGCGCTGGCTATAACGCTGTGATTGCTGGCAGTTTCGCTGAAATCTTCTTTGGTAATTCCACTAATCTCGGTGTTGTCTGTGTAATCGCAAGCGATGCCGACCGTGAGACATTAGCTGCGGCAATTGAAGCAGATCCTGAGCTTGAGGTTACTGTTGATGTAGAAAACCTTAAGGTGGTGTTTGGTGACCAGTCGATCCTTTGCGAGATTAAGGCCGGCGCCCGAGAGAGTTTACTCAATGGCACATATGATCCATTGGATGAGTTACTCGAAGGCGCGGGCGATGTCACTAAAGTGACAGACGCACTCGCTTACATGCAGGCTTAGTTTCGTGAATTTAAATTGAAAAAGGCGTAACCTATACGGTTGCGCCTTTTTTGTAGAACAATCATCTTAATCATTATGGATCTACTGACGAATACAGGCATCTTTCTTTATCCGCTCGCATTATGCTCCTTTATCGCTGTTTTTATAACGGTCGAACGCCTGATTGCGCTGCGTAATTCCAGCGTCATACCACAACGTTTAGTGGATGCGTTTGTCGAAGGTGATTTGGATAAAGTTGAGGCAGACTTGGATTCAGTGACGGGGCGTATCATTTGCTTCTACCGAGATCGTCAGCCCGATCCTGATGCGCTCAATGCGTTTGCGCGGCTTGAGGTGAGCCGACTGGAGCGCGGCTTGTTTTTACTTGAGGTCGTCATCGGCGCTGCTCCGTTACTTGGTCTGCTGGGGACTGTAACAGGACTAACCAAAGTCTTTGGTAATTTCTTTGCGGAGAGTGGATTGGCAGACCCGAGTGCTTTTATTGGTGGAATCGCGCTGGCGTTGAATACGACGATTTTAGGTTTGGTAGTCGCGATTCCAGCCCTCGCAGCACATGCATATTTATTACGCCGTGTCGAATTGCTGGCGGCGAGGATTAGCGTTGGCGTCGAGTGTTTAACAGAACTGGCTCGTAAGCGTCCACAAGCATAAACTTAAATTGCAATGAGTAATTTAGTCTCACATAGACGGCGTCACCCATCGATTAACATCGTGCCCTTGGTCGATGTGCTGACGGTGCTGTTGTTCTTTTTTATGGTGACGATGCAGTTTAAGCAAATCAGCGCGCTCAATATTACTTTGCCTGAGATTAAGACTGCTGGCAAGAATGAGGTGCACGAACGAATTACGATTGCCCTTAGCCCCGACGGGGAGGTTTATCTCAACAATCAACTGATGGAAATGCGTGCCTTTAAGGAAGCAATTAAACTTGCCGGTGAACTGACTCCGGATTTGCCAGTCTTACTCGTAGCAGATGAAGAGGTTTCGCTGAAACATGTGACTGAAGTCATGGATGTATGTCGCAGCAACCAGCTGAATAAGATCCGCCTGCAGTCGCGATAATTCTGTGAGATCAGAACGGCGAATAACAATTCGTTAGATTTCCGATTGAATAAGTCTGGCCGCGGACGCTCACACACATGTATTTTCGGATCTTTAGGGTGTGCGCCGAGCTTGTATCGCAACAGCCAGTTGTTTTAGAATCGCTTCGGTTGCTGCCAGATCGATGCATTCGTCAGTGATACTTTGGCCGTAGGTGTTGTTGCCGTTGGCGTCGTAGTTCTGACGGCCGGCGACGAGGTGACTCTCCAACATGACACCTGCGATGCCCCGTTGGCCTGCAGCGATTTGCTCGGCGATTGATTGAGCGACCACCGTTTGACGTGTATAGTCTTTGTTGCTGTTGCCGTGACTACAGTCGATTACGAGCTTTTGGGGCAGTCCGACTTCGTCTAATTGCTTTAGCACCGGTGCGATCTCTTTGGCTTCATAGTTTGGACCTGTACGATTGCCACCGCGCAGTATCAAGTGAGCCGAAGGATTCCCCGTAGTTTCGAAAATTGCGGTCACTCCTTGCTTAGTCACCGATGGAAACCAGTGTGGTTGACCGGCGGAGCGCACCGCATCGATGGCGATCTGTACGTTGCCGCTGGTGCCGTTTTTGAAGCCCACTGGCATCGAGAGCCCAGAAGCGAGCTCACGGTGTATTTGGCTCTCTGTGGTACGTGCGCCGATAGCGGACCATGCAATGGCGTCAGCGATAAATTGGGGAATAATGGTATCGAGAAATTCGGCACCGGTGGGCAGACCGAGCTCACAGATGTCGACTAGCAGCTTACGACCGATGCGTAGGCCTTGATTAATCTCAAAACTGCCATCGATGTGGGGATCATTGATCAGGCCTTTCCAGCCGACGACAGTGCGTGGCTTTTCGAAATAGACGCGCATGATAATCTGCAGGTCGGCTTTGTATTTTGCAGCCACAGGTACGAGTTTTTCAGCATACTCGATCGCGGCTTTAGTATCGTGAATGGAGCAGGGACCGACGACTACGATGAGACGATCATCGCTACCATTGAGAATGGCTTCGCTTTGGGCGCGGCCATCTTCAACTACAGTCGCGGCTTTATCAGAGAGGGGAATCTCTTCGATAAGGATGGCGGGTGGGAGCAACGGGCGGTTACCAGCGATGCGGCGGTTATCGTGTGTGGTAGACATGTTGAATTTGAGCTAGAGGCTTAGGTGGTCGGTGATATCGTTTGATGCTCACTCTTAAGGACACCGATGCAGGGGAGCTGGCGGTAGCTTTCGGCAAAGTCGAGACCGTACCCGACAACAAATTCATCCGGTATTTGGAAACCGACGAAATCTGCCTCAAATTCGGTACTGCGGCGGGCTTTTTTATCGAGGAGTACGCAGGTTTTAAGGCTAGCTGGCCTCAGGCTGCGTAGCACTTTGGACACTTCTGCAAGCGTGTTCCCAGTGTCAAGAATGTCATCAAGTAGTAGCACGTCAGAGCCCTCGATATCGAGTCGGATACGGTCGATAATTTCCGGTGCTTGCTGGGCAGAGGTGGCATCACGATAGCTGGAGACGCGGATACAATCGAGGCGCAGCGGAATGTCTAGGTGACGTATCAAGTCGGCGACAAATATGACTGCTCCGTTGATGATCGCGATGGCTGTGATTTCACGGCCTTGATAGGCGCTATTGATTTCGGTTCCAAGTGCTTGCAGCCGTGTTTTGATTTGTTGCTCGGTGAGGAGAATGCGATCGAGATTCTGGAGCTGTGACGGTGCGTGTTCTGGCATTGTAATGGCGTGCGTGAATTTAAAGTACTAGCAAATCAGCATTACATGCCTGGCAATCCCGGCATGCCGCCGTTTTCGCCCATTTGCGCCTTCATGGCCTTCATCATCTTGCGGCCTTTACCGCCGTTCATCATTTTCATCATCTTTTGCATCTGGCCAAATTGTTTGAGCAGCGCATTGACGTCACGCACCTGCACCCCAGAGCCGTCAGCGATGCGCTTCAGTCGATTACCGCGGAGAATACGGGGGTTGCGGCGCTCTTTTAAAGTCATGGATAGGATAATAGCTTCTGTTCGTGCCATTTTCTTTTCTTCTTCGTCTCCGACTTGGATCCCGCTTGCGCCTGGCAGCATACTGACAATAGAGCCTAGCGAACCCATTTTTTTAACTTGCTGCATTTGTGCCAAAAAGTCTTCCAGATTGAAGTCGGCCTTGCGCATTTTTTCGGCGAGTCGTTCCGCTTCTTTTTCGTCGATATTTTCTTGTGCGCGCTCAACTAGAGAAACGACATCACCCATGCCTAAGATACGTGAAGCGAGTCGGTCTGGGTGGAAAATCTCGAATTCATCCGGCTTTTCTCCCAAGCCCATGAATTTAATTGGCACCTGAGTGATTGATTTCATCGAGAGAGCAGCACCACCTCGAGCGTCACCGTCTAGTTTGGTCAGGATAATTCCGGTGCAGCCAACCGCTTCGTGGAAGTGTTTGGCGACGTTGACTGCTTCTTGGCCGAGTGCTGAGTCTGCGACGAGTAATATCTCATCAGGCTGGACGGCGTCTTTGAGCTGTTTGATCTCTTCGATCAGGTCAGTGTCGATTTGTAACCTGCCTGCGGTATCAAAGATGATTAAGTTAGCATCCGCTGATTTGGCAGCTGCCAGTCCACGCCTGCCGATAGTAACCACATCTTTTTCTTCGCGGTCGCCGTAAAAGGTGCAGCCTGCGTTTTTGGCGAGCAACTCAAGCTGATCGATCGCAGCGGGGCGATAAACATCGCAGGCCACCAGCGTAGGTCGATAATCACGTTTTTTGGCAAGAAAACGGGCTAGCTTGCCACTACTGGTGGTTTTACCAGAGCCGTGCAGGCCAACCATCATGATGCGTAGAGGCTTTTTATCTTCTAGATCAGTGGCACCTTCGCCAAGCAATTGAACGAGCTCGTCATGAATAATTTTGATGACTTGTTGGCCAGGTGTGACGGATTTGAGTACTTGTTGCCCAACACATTGTGCTTGGACGTTTGCAACGAACTCACGGGCAACCTTGAAGTGAACATCAGCAGAGAGGAGGGCTTTGCGCACTTCTTTGAGCGCATCGGCCATATTCTCTTCGGTCAGTTTGCCCACCCCGCGCAGGTTGCGTAGGGCAGAACCCAGTTTGTCTGTAAGGTTTTCGAGCATTTTAGTGTTATAAAAAGCAATTGGAGGTAACGCGCGGCACGGGCAGAGGCAAAGTAATTTTTCGAATGTATGGTGTCTCGAAAGCTTTTTTGTCTATCACTTTATTGCAAATAGCCGGATTGGCGAACTTGTGGCATGTATTTCAGCTCGAAACAGATGCTTTACATGCGTCCTTGATCTCGTAGTTTGTCCGCTTTGCTTCCTCTGGCATTGTCGGCTGAAGCGCTGCATTATTTTTACATTTTTATGAAGCAACGTACTATTCTTAGAGAAGTCTCAATTAGCGGAAAATCACTGCATACTGGTGAGGAAGTCCATCTGACTCTAAAACCTGCCGCTGCTAATCACGGTATCGTTTTTCAGCGGATGGATTTGTTCGGCAAGCCTGAATTAAAGCCGTTGGTTGATTATGTGACTGATCTTGTGCGCAGCACGACGATTGCTGATGGCCATGCTAAGGTCAATACGGTCGAACACGTCCTCAGTGCTCTCCATGGTTGTGGAGTAGACAATGTACTGGTGGAGATGGATGCGAGTGAGCCACCAATTTTGGATGGCTCTGCAAAGCACTTTGTAAATTTGATTCAACAAGCCGAACCCGTGGAGCAGGACGCCGAACGCGAGTATTTTGTGTTGGATGAGCCGATCTCGGTCACACGTGGTGCAAGTTCGATCATTGCATTGCCGCACGATGGCTTCCGAGTCACTTGTACTTCGACCGATGACCGTGGAATACATACGCAGCACTTGAGCTTGGATATTGACCCTGAGAGCTATGTAGCTCAGGTAGCGCCAGCGCGGACATTTACGATCTATGAAGATATCGAGGAGCTGTTAAAGCTAGGTAAGATCAAAGGCGGCAGTCTTGACAGTGCGATCGTGATTAAGGGCGATAAAATTCTTTCGAAAGAGCCGTTGCGCTTTAAGGAAGAGTTCGTGCGGCACAAGATTCTCGATATTGTTGGTGATATTGTGCTGGTGGGGATGCCAATTAAGGCTCACTTCATTGCTGTGCGCCCCGGGCATGCGCTGAATGCGGAACTCTCTAAAGTGCTTCGAGCAAAATTATTGGCTAAGCTAAAAGGCGCCAAGAAGGTTTCAGCGAAAAAAGCGCCTACGGTTTCGGATCAACCTGAAACTGTTATGGATATTCGCCGTGTGATGGATTTGTTGCCACACCGTTATCCGTTCGTGATGATTGACCGCGTGACAGATGTCCCGAATGATGACGAGCTGGTAGCTCTCAAGAATGTCACCATTAACGAACCGTATTTTCAAGGCCATTACCCTGGGCGTCCAGTGATGCCCGGTGTGCTGCAGATTGAAGCGATGGCTCAGGCCGCAGGCTTGTTGTTGTTGCGTCGTTTGCCAGTGGAGGAGAACAAAATCGCCTTCTTTATGAGTGTCGATAAGGTTAAATTTCGCCAAGCGGTTGAGCCCGGTGACTCGGTTGAGATTCGGGTCAAAATTACCAAAGTTCGTGGCAATAAGATCGCGACCGCAACCGGCGTTTGTTCGGTCGCGGGTAAGCCAGTTTCCAGCGCCGAACTAATGTTCATGTTGGCAGATGCGTCCGAATAGAGGTTGATTTAATGGCTACAAATATTCATCCGACTGCGATCATTGAACAGGGTGCTCAACTAGGCGAGGGCGTCAGTGTGGGTGCGTATGCCTATATTGGTGCGCAAGTCAAAATCGCTCAAGGCACGGTGGTCATGCATCATGCTACGGTCGATGGCGCGACCACCATGGGTGTGAATAATGAAGTGCATCCGTATGCGTATGTGGGCGGGAAGACGCATGACCTGAAGTATCAGGGTGGGGTGCACCGCTTGCAGATCGGTGACCGGAATGTGTTCCGCGAGTTTACAACTGTACATTGTGCCACTTCTGCCGAGCAGTTGACGATTGTTGGCAGCGATAATAATATACTATCTTACAGCCATATTGCGCATGAGTGTGTGGTGGGGAATCATCTGGTCATGAGCAGTCACTCTGCGCTGGGTGGCCATGTTGTAGTGGATGACTATGCCAATATTGGTTGGGGCGCAGGAGTGCATCAATTTTGTCGTGTAGGTACGCGAGCAATGGTCGGCGCGACTTCAAAAGTAGTGCAAGATGTTCCGCCTTATGTGATTAGCGATGGTAACCCTGCTGCGACACGAACGATTAACAAGGTCGGCCTGGAACGAGCGGGATACAGTAAAGAAGACATTTCCCTGACACGACGCGTGTTCAAAGCATTTTTTAAAGACGGCATGAACCGTAGCCAAGCGGTCGAATGGCTGACGACGAATGAGAACATAGATCACCCCATCGTGAAGACCTTCCTCGACTTTACTGCGAAGAGTCAGCGTGGTTTAGGGTAAATCAAGGTGACATTTGCTAAGGTGAGTTAAGCTCAAGGCTTTAAACTCTGCTTGTTACTTGTGTTATCTAGCGATGAGTCTTCGGGGCTGCTTCTTCGCTTCATTAATAGATGTTTGGATCCACCAATTTGTTGGCGATTGTCCAGCGGGTGAGGGCAGCGACATCATGCAGACCTAGCTTTTTCATGATATTGGTACGATGAGTGTCTGCTGTCCGCACGCTCATGCCCAGTTTAGCAGCGATTTCCTTGTTACTGTTGCTCTCTGCAATCAATTGCACAATTTCTCGTTCACGAGCTGTCAGTGCGTCTATGGGGTCGTCTTCACAACCATTAACCATCAAATTACGCATTACTTCTACAATGCGGGGGCTAAAGTACGAGCGACCTTCAGCCACTAGAGTGATTGCTTTTTCGAGTTCGGTAAGTCTGGCTGCCTTTTCTATATATCCGGTAACGCCGGCTTTGAGAACGCGGGTAACGATATTGTTGGATGTCGCGGCGGAGAAGATGAGAATGTTTATCTTCGGGCTTTTAGCTTTGAGGCGCCTCAGCACTTCAGTGCCAGATAGACCGGGCAATATGATATCCAGTATTACCAAGTCTGGCCGATGCTCTAAGCAGAACTCATAGCCTTCTGCACCGCAGCCAGTTTGAGCTATTACTTCCATATCTGTGTAACCATCCACTAACTGGCAGATTAGATCACGAAGGACGGTTTGATCTTCGATAACGATTACTTTTTTCATATTATTAGTTTAAATGGGTGTCTTAGCTTATTCACCCGGAACCAATGGTTTTGACAACGTAAGTTGTAGGCTAAACAGTTTATTCTTAGGTAGTTATGTTGGGAGTAATAAAAAAGCCTCTTCTGCTATTTACAGAAGAGGCGTCTGTCCTTGCGGCAAAAAATTATAAAAGACCCGCGTTGATGGAATAGATGTATTAGAGAATACTGATAGTAATGGATGATTTTAGCGGTGAACTGTGCTGTGAGATGCATTGCCAAATCTGTTTGGTCAAAAGCCGAACAAATAATGTAACAATGAAAAAATACACTAGTCGCATGGATTACTTAACAATAGTATAAAATAGCATATTAGAATACATTCAGATATAGTGTTCATAGTGTATTCTATTACCTTTTTGTTCCTATTATGAGTTGGTTACTAAGCTTACTAAATGTAATTAAAATCACGTATATTTTGTATCAGATTCTAGGTTAATAGTGTTTAAATAGATCACCATATTAAAGTTAGGATAAACACTTTTTGATACATAGCGACTGTATGTGGCGTTTTATCACGATAAGCCGCTTTTACCTCTTCTTTAACAAGTTGCTTTCTGGTAGTGCCGACGCTGTAAAGTGAATGACTTGAACATGTCTCGTTTATTGTAGCTGATTGTGCAGATACAAAAAAACTCGGCGTCAGCCGAGTTTTTGTAAGTGGTTATAGGACAGAAGATTATTCGGATTTCTCCGATGTCGGCACGTCTGCGGGTGGACTGGTGTGCTCTTCGTATTCCTGTTCCTGATCTTCCTCTTCCTCGTCCCACTTCATCGTTTCATCAGCGACTATGGTTTCTTCAGTGTCGGTGCCTGCGTCGACATCAGCGAGGTCTTTTTCGAGCACTTCGTCTTCAGACTTGGGTGTGCTTTCGTCATCATCGTCAAGCTCGAAGCCCTCTGGGACATATTCGAGAATCGATGTAAGCTCTGTAAAATAGTGCGTTGCACGACCTTCAAGGTAATCCCCGTTTTGTGATTCACGAATCTCTTCTTCGAGTTCTTCCACAGTCAGGTTTTGGGCGAAGTCAATCAGGTCATTGAGTAATTTGATACGCAATTTTGTAATGTGGTCCAGTAAGTCTGCATAGGGGCCCTTGTCTTCGTCGAGCACATCGGGGAGGGCAAAGAGTGGATCTTCACTATCGAGAATGTTATCATTGATGCGTTTAAGTAGCACCGACTTATCTTCTTGGATCTCGTCGATTCCGAACGAGTAGAACGCATCTGCGACTAGATCAATTTGAAGGCCGTATTCGTTGAGCGGCTCCATGAGGTCTAGAATGTGCTGGAACTGTCGAGGATCGATGATTCCCAGACCATCGATTTCCCAATGGATTGGATCACTGATTTCTTTGATCCACCAGTTCATGTCTTCTCCGATGCTGGCTTTGCACCAAGTGAGTTTTGCAGATGTATTCGGCATGCTTTAAAAGGGCTTATTTCCTAGGTGTAAATGAATTGAGGCTAATTGCTGACTAGGATTTAATAAATTACGGTATAACGGGTAAAAGCTTACAAAACCAAATTGTAAAGTGCTTTGTCAGAAATTTTTCATCTGAGTCATATTCATTGCTTAAAGTGGGTGTCTTCTTAACTTGCGCATTTCATAATATAGACTAACAGACATACCGATATGGGATGTATCTACGAAAACATTATCCGACCTATTTGTTTCCGCATGGAGCCAGAACAAGCGCACGATCGTGTTGCTCAAATGCTCAAGTTGATGGGAGCGACGCCGATGCTTTGCTCGATGGTACGTCGCTTCAATCAAGTGTGTGAAGACAAGCCAGTTCAGCTTTTTGGCCTAGAATTTCCGAATCGTGTCGGCCTCGCAGCGGGCATGGACAAGGACGGTGAATTTCCACGTGCGATCGAGGCGCTGGGCTTTGGGCATGCAGAGGTAGGTACTGTTACGCCACAGGGGCAACCTGGAAACCCGCGCCCGCGGTTGTTTCGCTTTCCTGAGGAAGATGCAATTATCAATCGCATGGGCTTTAATAATAAGGGTTCGGAAGCGATGTTAAACAGTCTCACCAAGCAGTACCCGAAAGGGAAGCGGCGCATGCCTGTTGGTGTGAATATTGGCAAGGCGAAGGCAACTCCCCTGGATCAGGCTGTCGATGATTATTTGGCGTCGTTTCGTACGCTTGCAGATCAGGCCGACTATTTTACAGTCAATATTAGTAGCCCGAATACTCCGGGACTTCGTGAATTGCAGACGGAGAGTTATCTGCGTGCTTTGCTGACAACCTTACGAGACGAAAATCGTAGCTATGCGAAGAAGCTAGGGCATAAGCCGCATCCAATGCTATTGAAGATTGCGCCGGATTTGAGCTATGCGGAGATCGATCAGATCGTTAGTGTGCTCTTGGACTTGGGCTATGATGGTATTATAGCTACCAACACGACGATTACCCGTCCGAGCGGCTTTACTTCGAACGAGACCGGAGGTATGAGCGGTGGTACTGATATTCGCAAGCGCTCGAATGACGTGATTAATTACATTTATCGCTCCACCGAGGGTAAGTTGCCGATTATCGGCGTGGGTGGAATCGATTCGCCTGAAGCAGCAGGTGAAAAGATGGATGCAGGCGCATCCATGATCCAAATTTACACCGGCTGGATCTATCGCGGTCCGTTTTTTGCCAAAGAATTAGCACAAGCCTTGAAGTTTCATGGCGAAAATTGGATTTAAGTAATTATATTGGCAGTTACCAGCATACGTGAGTGTCGTTTTGCCTGTCGCTATTGAATATGTTAACAGCAGTTGAACGAGGCGGACTGTATTTGCCTGATAGTGGCTTGTGGATCGATGCACGCCGCGCAAAGCCATTTGCGGTCGTCTCGCATGCACACGGTGACCACGTGGCGAGGCACCAGTCATTTCTAGCCACTGCCGCAACGATTGACTGTATACGCGTGCGCCTCGGAGATGCCGCCGCGCAGCGTGGAGTGGCCTTAGCGTACGGTGAGGCTTACCAGCATGGTGCTCTGCGCATTGAACTATTCCCAGCGGGGCATGTACTGGGATCAGCGATGGTGCGGGTGGAGGCCCCCTCTGGTGAATCACTACTTTATACGGGTGATTTTAAAACACGTCGCGGTTTAGCGGCGGAGCCGATTAAAATCCCACAGGCTGACATCCTGATTATGGAGTCTACTTTTGGTCGCCCTGAGTTTGTTTTCCCGGCCACTGCCGACCTGCAGGCCGAAATACGCAGTTTTTGCGCAGATGCCCTAGCGGCGGGGGAGGTGCCGATTCTGTTGGCTTATTCGTTGGGTAAAGCGCAGGAGGTCTTAAAGATATTAGAACCCAGCGGCTTTGAGCTGATGGCGCACAAAACCATTCGTGCATTAAATCCGGTTTATGAGAAATATGGCTTTAGGATGCCAAATACCCGACCGCTCGATTTTCTTAATATGCAGGGTTGCGTGGTCGTGTTGCCGCCATCAGTGCGGAAGCAACTACCAGTTGGGCGGCATCGACTTGCCATGATCAGTGGTTGGGGCCTGCAATCTTCGAGCCAATATCGCTACCGCACAGATGCCGTATTGCCACTCTCGGACCATGCTGATTATCAGGAACTGCTTGAGTTTGTCGACGTGGTATCACCGCGGACAGTGTACACAGTGCATGGTTCAACCGCTGATTTTGCGGCTGATTTACGCCGTCGTGGTGTAGATGCATGGAGCCTTAGTGGGAATGATCAGCTCGAATTGTTGTGAACCAGGGACAGTGCATTTGCAAATAACTGCGGCCTCTGACTCACTTAAAATATGTTTACTCTCTCAAAAAGGTGTTTCGCTTGTTGACAGCTATCAATGCGCTTAGTGGCAGCACTTTAAAGTGCCAATCCGCGTTGGTAGATTTGAGGGGAAATTGCTTGCACCACACTTGGAGCCATTGATTTTAAACGACCTCTGAAGACTGTTTTGTAACAGATTATAATTATGCCAGCGTCTATAGTAACTGTGACTTTAAATCCTGCAATCGATCACACTGTGCATGTTGATCGCTTCGAACCTGGTGCGGTTAATCGTGCGTGTGGATCCCACCGCCAGTCTGCAGGTAAGGGCATAAATGTTGCGACAATGTTGGCAATCGGCGGGGAGTCGGGAGTCCTGGCCGCTGGCTTTTTAGGGCAAGAAAATGCTGCATTGTATGAGCAGCATTTCGAGAGTCACGGGATAGAAGATGCCTGTGTTCGTGTGGCTGGGGAGACGCGTACATGTATCAAAATAGTGGACTCAAATACTGGGGTGACTACGGACCTTAACCTATCAGGGCTTTCACCCACACCGGCGCAGTGCGAGGTCTTGTTGCAGCAACTGTTAGAATTGGCTGAGCCTGAGCGTTGGTTTGTGATTTCAGGAAGCTTACCAGTCGCTGTAGAAGCTTCGTTTGTAGCGGATATGATTGGTTCGCTACGTGCCAAGGGCGCTAGAGTGGCAATCGATAGCAGTGGGCCTACCTTAGCTGCCGCAATTAAAGTTGGTGTTGATTTGGCCAAGCCCAATCAACATGAGCTTGCGGAATTGTTGGACAGAGACTTGCAAGGCGCGGAGTCGACACTCGCGGCGGCGCGCGAACTATGTCCGCAGCAAATACCAACGTTGATTGTTTCGATGGGAGAAGCGGGTGCTTTATTTTTATCGGGCGATTCCACATTAATGGCACGTGCATCGGTGACTTCTGTGGTCAGTACGGTGGGCGCAGGAGATGCACTGCTGGCTGGTTATTTACAAGCGCAGCAACGTGGTGCTTCTTTCGAGGAGAGTGCTCGCTTAGCTGCGGTTTATGCGTGGAGTCGCTTAGAGTCGCTCGTACCCAAGCTCCCACAAGGAGAGACATTGTATGAGCGCTTACAGCGGGTCGAGCTGACCAGTGTGAGCACGCTACCTGAAGACACAGAATAATTACGCACTTTAGGCGAATGTGAGAGAAAGCATTACGCAATACTTCTTAAAATTGTTAAAGAATGTCAGCGGTCCAGTAATTTGAGGAACTCGTCGTTATTTTTGGTCTGAGTAAAGCGATCAATCATGATTTCTGCAGCATCTTCGATCTTCTGTCCCGCGAGTGCGCGTCGCAGGAATTGCGCACCTTCCAGATATTTACCGGTAAGGATGAGTTCTTCTTTACGAGTGCCGGAGGCGTTGAGGTTGATGGCGGGCCAGAGTCGTAACTCGGCAGCTTTGCGGTCGAGTACCATTTCCATGTTACCAGTGCCTTTGAATTCTTGAAAAATCAGATCATCCATCTTACTGCCAGTTTGTACCAGCGCAGTCGCAATAATGGTCAGGCTGCCGCCATCTTCACAATTACGTGCAGCAGAGAAAAATTGGCGTGGTTTTTCGAGCGCGCGACTATCGAGGCCACCAGTCATCGTGCGACCGCCTTTGCCAGATGCGGCATTATAAGCACGTGCCAGTCGCGTGATGGAGTCGAGTAACAGTACCACGTCTTTGCCTGATTCAACCAAGTGCTTGGCACGCTCGATCGCGATTTCGGCAAGACGAGTGTGATTGGTGATCTCCTCGTCATTGGACGAAGCGTAGATCTCGGCATCGACACTGCGCTTAAAGTCGGTGACCTCCTCAGGGCGCTCGTCGACGAGTAATACGATAACGTGGCATTCGGGGTGATTTTCGATGACACCGTGCGCGATGTCGTGGAGTAAAGTCGTCTTACCTGTACGCGGTGGTGCGACGATCAGCCCACGGGTGCCTTTACCGATCGGGCAGAACAAGTCCATGATGCGGGTGGTGATGCGGCCGTCTTTAGCTTCGAGCTTGAGTTGCTCATCAGGAGCAATCGAAACCATTTGCTGAAAACTGTAGCGGCCTTTGCGCTCTTCCATCGTGCAGCCATCGACTGTGTCGATGAAGCGAACTTTAGGGTTGGGGAAGCGCTCGTTCTTGATCGCCTGGCCTTCGATTAAGTGGCCTTGTTTTAGACGGAAGCGCTTGATTAGTTCGCGGGTGACGAAGGGGTCGCTTGGGCGAGTTTTACCATTACGGTTAGGATCGAGTAGCTGCCCCGTCTTATTCGGCAAAATTTCCAAAATGCCGGAAACGGCGATTTGATTGTCCTGTGGGGCTTCCTTAGTTGATTCTTGGTTACTCATTGTTTGAGTGGCCATAGCATGGCGATAATAGGTCTTTCAACAGCTGCAGACACACGGTGTTCGGCTGTATGAGAAGCTACGAATAATAATTCGTAGTTTAGTGAGAGTGTCGTTGTTTAAGTTAACAATTCGGAAATTAGATCCGTACGAATGCGTACTCTTGGTAGCGCATACTTTTCAAACGACGTTGATGATTAGAATGACAAAATCGTGCCTGTCAATGCCATAGAGACACCAAGCTAAAAGGGTAAAATTGTCAATTAGGCTGCTCTCAGTCTTGTCTTGCAAACAACTGCTCATGGGAACACGCCGCGTAGTTCGTAGACTTTATCAATATGCTCGATGGCTGAGGCATAAGAGGCAATGCGCATATTGCAATTGAGCCGCTTTGACATTTTCAGCACGCGTTCGGCGGAGCGAGTCATTGTTGCTTTAAGTCGTTCGTCGACGAGTGCTTCGTCCCATGTCTCGGATTGGCGGTTCTGCTTCCATTCAAAATAGCTGACGGTGACGCCTCCAGCATTGCACAGGATAGCAGGCAAGACCTCGATTCCCTGTGCCAGTAGATAGCGCTCGGCGTGTGGTGTGGTCGGGGCGTTGGCACCTTCGACGAGTACTTTGCATTGTATGCGCTTGGCGTGTTCCAGATCGACCATTTGCTCCAAGGCAGCAGGTATAAAGAGGTCGACTGGGGTTGCATAAAAGACGTCATTGCTGATCGCTTTCGCAGCGGCGAAGTTATGAACGCCTCCGGTAGTCGAGACGTGTAGCGCGAGCGCATCCGCATCAATTCCATCTGGGTTGAAGATTGCGCCGCTATGATCCATGACAGCTTTCAGCGTGGTACCGCGTTTTTGTAGCAACCGGGCGGTCCAAGAGCCGACATTGCCATAGCCGATCAGGCTGCAGGAAACTGTGTCGAGCTCGATCCCCATGCCAGGTAAGAGCGCATCGAGGACGTAAACGAGCCCTTGTCCAGTCGCTTTTTCACGACCTGCTGAGCCGCCAAATGCAAGCGGCTTGCCAGTCACCACGCCGCGCGCGGTGACTTTACTAGAGGATTCTGCAAAATTGATATAGGTATCGGCCATCCATGCCATGACTTGTGCATTGGTCCCCACGTCGGGTGCGGGAATGTCGTAGTCGGGACCGATATTGTCGCCCAGCGCAGCGGTGAGGCGACGGGTGACGCGCATCAGTTCGTCTTTGCTGACTTCTTGCGGGTTGATCCGCAATGCACCCTTGGCGCCGCCAAAGGGGAGGCGCGCGAGGGCACATTTCATGGTCATGAGTAGGGCAAGAGTCTTGACCTCATCGAGCTTCACTTCTGGATGGTAGCGAATGCCCCCTTTGTAGGGACCCAAGACATTGTTGTGCTGTACGCGGTAACCTTTGAAGAGACGCCAGCTGCCATCGTCCATTTCAACCGGGCAGTGAACCATGATCTCATTTTTAGGTTGTGTGAGCATCAGCTTGAGGCGATGCGGGACTTCAAGCGCACTAGCGGCTTCCAATACGGAGCTTATGGTGCGGAAGTAGAGATTCTGATCGTCGTAAATTTCTTCGAGTTCGGTGAAGATTTCGCGTGCAGATTGGCAGGCGGTGCTATCGCAAGATTCCATTTATTAATAGTAGGGTGGCTTTGACAGACTTACAAGTCTGGTTCATCTGTATCTTCAACTGCTTTTATCTTAGCTTGCGGTCTAGCATTGAGCTGCCAGCTGTAAATTCATACTCTAGTCGTATTTTATTCCTAAGACACTGAATAAGTTATGATTAAATCAAATTGTAGCTTGCATGAAAGGGGCGGCAAATTAGGTTTTCAGCGATTTGAGTGCACCTATAATTAGGTCTCAGAAATAGTATGCAAAATACAACCATAGCTTATGACAGTAAGGTCGAGGGTGAAGTCATTGTCACTCAGGCGGATGCTGTAATTAATTGGATTCGTAAACATTCGGTTTGGCCGATGCCAATGGGTCTCGCCTGTTGCGCCATCGAATTAATGGCCGCCGGCGGTGCACGTTTTGATATTTCCCGATTCGGGATGGAAGTGATGCGATTTTCGCCCCGTCAGGCAGATTGCATGATCGTTGCGGGCACGGTCACTTACAAAATGGCTGAGGTGGTGCGTCGTATTTACGATCAGATGGCTGAGCCTAAATGGGTGGTCGCGATGGGCGCGTGTGCCAGTTCGGGTGGTATGTATCGCTCGTATGCAACGCTTCAGGGTGTGGATCGTATTATTCCCGTGGATGTTTACATCAGCGGTTGTCCTCCCCGCCCTGAAGCACTGTTGGATGCGATGATTAAATTGCAGGACAAGATTGGCACCGAGCGTTCGGTCAAGAATTTGATTCCCAAAAAGGCAGATTCGGAGGAATTTGCCACAGCTGAAAAGGAAAGCTAAGCGATGACTAATAGTGATTTGGCTCTTATCAAGGAGCGCTTCGAAACGCTTACAGAACGCGAGTCTTCGGACCACGTTGCGTTAAATTGTCCAGTGGATGTGTTTGTCGAGCTGTGCACCGCGCTACGCGATGAGTTTGGTTACGATATGTTGGTTGACGTGACTGCGCTCGATAATGATGTGCAGAGCCCGCGTTTTACCGGCATCTATCATTTTTTATCGATCAGCAAACATGAGTACTTACGTGTTGCTGTTGATTGTGCGAATGATATCGAGCCAACATTACCAACTTTGGCAGGGCTGTATGCCTCTGCAAATTGGCATGAGCGTGAGACTTATGATATGATGGGGATTCGCTATGAAGGACACCCAGACATGAAGCGTATTTTAATGTGGGACGACTATCCATACCACCCGTTGCGAAAAGATTTTCCACTGGCAGGTATCGAAGTGCCGCTACCGGCTGATGATGTGGCCGAGGTCACGGGTGCATCGGTTTTGCCTGCGCCTATGATGGGAGGTCCCTTCGTGTCATCGGCAGATGGGCCGATGAGTCAGACTGAGCCCAGTGCACATGATGAGAGCTGGAATGAGAAAAAGATTAAACCCTGCGGAAACTAAGAGGACTGTTTAAATGGCCACTACCAAGGAAATTTCAATCGGTGATACCGGCGCTCGCGCAAGCGAGGGTGAAGGCGAGCTTTCGGGCGAAACCATGATGATCAATGTCGGGCCTTCGCACCCGACCACGCACGGTGTGCTACGCCTGAAGATGGAGCTCGATGGTGACATCATTAAAAAATGCGAGCCTGTCATCGGCTATTTGCACCGAGGTGCTGAGAAGATTGCAGAAAACATGACCTACAATCAGTTTGTGCCTTACACAGATCGATTGGACTATATTGCACCACTTTCTAATAATGTCGCATATGCGATGGCGGTTGAAAAGCTTGCGAATCTTGAAGTGCCTGAGCGCTGCCAAGCGATTCGCGTGTTGTGCTGCGAGTTGGCACGCGTCTCTTCACATTTGTTGGGCGTGGGTGTGTACGGTATGGATGCGGGAGCGTGGACTGTGTTCATGTACACCTTCACTGAACGTGAAAAGCTCTACACACTGTTTGAAGAACTGACAGGTGCGCGTTTCACTACCAGCTACACTCGTATTGGTGGAGTGGCTCGGGACATCCCCGAGGGTTGGCTCGGGCGTGTGCTCGATTTTTGTAAGGGTGTACTGCCAGTGCTCGATCAGGTGGATAAATTATTGACCCGAAACCGTATTTTTATGGATCGCACCGTAGGAATCGGCACGATTTCAAAGGAAGATGCCCTCGCGTATGGAATCACCGGGCCGAATTTACGTGCCTGCGGAATCGATCACGATTTGCGTAAGGATAAGCCATACTTGGGATACGAAAAGTATGACTTTGATGTGCCGATCGGAACGACTGGAGATTGCTATGACCGCTATTTGATGCGAGCTGAGGAAATTCGCCAAAGCGTTGCCATCATTCGCCAATGCATCGATCAATTCCCAGAAGGCTCATATTATGCAGAGGATGCGAAGAAGATTTTTGCGCCGCAAAAGGCGAAGGTACTGACGAGCATGGAAGAGTTGATTCAGAATTTTATGATCACCACGGAAGGGCCCCAGATTCCAGCAGGGGAGGTGTATTTTGAAGCAGAAAATCCGAAGGGTGTGCTCGGCTTCTTCATCAATTCGAGGGGTGGAGGCGTACCGAATCGTCTGAAAATTCGCGGTCCGTCATTCTGTAATCTTAGCATACTCGATAAACTGATCCCCGGTCATTACCTGACCGATATCACCGTGATTTTAGGATCACTGGACTTTGTGATGGGGGAGTGTGACCGTTAGAATTTGAAATTAGGAATTACGAACACTTAGTTGCCGATTTCTGCCTTCTTTTAAGCAATGAATTTAAAACCTGAAACAATCGAAAAAATTGATAAGCTCGTGCCGCGCTATCCAGTGATGAAGAGCGCAGCGCTGCCTCTCTGTCACTTAGTGCAGGAGGATCAGGGCTATCTGTCAAATGAGGCGATGGAGTGGATTGCAACTCGTCTAGAGCTGCAGCCGATTAACATCCTCGAGTTGGTGACCTTTTATCCGATGCTGCGCACGGAGCCGACAGGCAAGCATCATGTGCGTGTTTGCCGCACGTTGCCGTGTGCATTAGCAGGCGCCTACCAGACGTGTGAGCGCTTGGAGCAGGAGTTTAATTGTAAGGTAGGCCACACGAGCGAAGATGGTTCAGTGACCTTAGATTTCGTCGAATGTCACGCTGATTGTGGTAAGGGGCCAGTGGTGATGGTGGGTGAAGAAGAATATACGGACATCGACCCAGACAAAGCCTCCGAGCTCGCCGCCAAAATCAAGAACGGCGAGATCTAATTCTCTGCTCATTTCTAATTTTTAATTCTAAACATTCATTCCAATGGCATTACAGGAACACAGGCTTATTTTTAAGCATATCGACGAGCCCGGCTACACCAACGATATCGATTGCTACATCGAGCATGGTGGTTACGAGCAACTGAAGAAGGCCGTGACGATGAAGCCCGAAGACATTTGCGCTGAGGTGCTTGAGTCTGGGGTTCGTGGTCGCGGGGGTGCTGGTTTCCCTGCCGGCATGAAGTGGAAGTTTCTCGATCGCAAATCTGGCAAGCCGATCTACCTTGTTTGTAATGCGGATGAATCCGAGCCAGGCACTTTCAAAGACCGCCAAATCATCCACCAAGATCCGCATCAGCTGATCGAAGGTATGATGTGCTCAGCGTTTGCGATTCAAGCAAAGCTGGCATTTATTTACATCCGTGGTGAATTTTTCGAAGGATATCAGATCCTTGAGCGGGCGATCGAAGAAGCACGTGCAAAGAATTTACTCGGCGACAACATCCTTGGGTCTGGTTACTCTTGTGATATTATTGTCCACCGTGGTGCGGGGGCATATATTTGTGGAGAGGAGACCGGCCTCATCGAATCGATTGAAGGTAATCGTGCGAACCCACGCATTAAGCCGCCGTATTTTCCCGCGGCACTCGGGCTCTATCAATGCCCGACGATCGTCAATAATGTGGAAACTCTCTGTGATGTGAAACACATCATCGACTTGGGCGGCAAAGGTTTCTCCGAAATTGGTACGCCAGGCAATACTGGAACACGTATCTGGTGTGTCTCTGGTCATGTGCAAAAGCCAGGTTATTATGAGTTCCCCTGTTCCGCGGTTACCTTGGGTGAGTTGATTTATGATGTCTGCGGCGGTCTAAAACCGGGGCGTAAGCTCAAGGCAGTGATTCCCGGTGGTTCTTCGGCTAAGATTCTGCGCGCGGATGAGCGCTTTACTGGTAAGCTCAAAGACGGTACCGAATTTGATTGGGGCATCGAAGATATCCCAATGGATTTTGATAGTTTGATGGCAGTGGGCTCGATGTCGGGCTCCGGAGGTGTGATTGTGATGGATGATACGACTGATATGGTCGAGGCGCTCGCAAATATTAACTACTTTTATGCCCATGAAAGTTGTGGTCAGTGCACTCCGTGTCGCGAAGGGGTGCCTTGGATGCGTAAAGTCACGCAGCGAATGGTTGATGGCGAGGCGCGCGAAGAAGATGCGCAACTGCTAAAGAATATCGCAGACCAAATCGCTGGGCGCACGATTTGCGCTTTTGGTGAAGCGGCATCGTGGCCGGTGCAGAGCTTTATTGCTAAATTTAATGATGAGTTCGTGGAAAAAGCCCGCTCTCAAGCGGCACTTCGCAAAGAAGGAAAACCGACTGCCGGCAAAACTACTTTGATTTAAGACAATGAAGATCCAAAGCATAGTCGAAAATATCACCATCAATATCGATGGTAAGGACATTAAGGTGCCCAAGGGCATCAATATTATTGAAGCGGTTAAAATCGCAGGTAAGGGCAATGAAGTGCCGCACTATTGTTACCATCCTAAGTTATCGATTTCAGGTAATTGCCGGATGTGCATGGTCGAGATGGGTATGCCGATGCGTGATCGTGCCACGGGTGAGGCGGTTCTAGATGAAAACGGCGTGCAAAAAATCGGTTGGATGCCAAAGCCAACCATTGGTTGTGCGACCAATGCGGCTCCAGGCATGCATATTCGAACCAATTCTGAAGTGGTCAAAGAGTCCCGGAATGGTGTGACTGAGTTTTTATTGATCAATCACCCGCTTGATTGTCCAATTTGTGATCAAGCAGGTGAGTGTAAGTTGCAAGAGTTCTCGGCAGAACACGGCCGTGGCTACAGCCGCTTTATTGAGCAGAAGAATGTGAAGCCGAAGCGTACTAAGCTGGGCTCGCGGGTGACACTGGATGATGAGCGCTGCATTTTGTGTGCACGTTGTATTCGATTCAGTAAGGAAATCGCCAACGACGATGTGCTTGGATTTGTTGATCGTGGCACGTATTCGACACTGACTTGTTACCCAGGTAAGGAGCTTGAGCATAACTACTCGCTCAATACCGTTGATATTTGCCCAGTGGGCGCTTTGACCAGTACGGATTTCCGGTTTAAGATGCGTGTTTGGTTCCTCAAGCGCACTAATAGTATTTGTACCGAAAGTAGCGTCGGCGCAAATACCGAGATTTGGAGCCGAGAAGGTAAGATATATCGCATCACGCCGCGCCGTAATGACGCGGTGAATGACACTTGGATGACAGACTCTGGTCGTGAGTTATTCAAAGCGTCTGAATCGGAGGATCGTCTCACTCACTATACAATTGAAGGCGTACACAAGAGTGATGCCGAGACGGCCGTAGCTGCAACTAATTTGATCAAAGGCGGCCATGTCGCAGTGGTGGGCTCGGCGCATAGCTCCGTCGAAGAACAATTTTTCTATCGCTTGATTGCAGATCGTAGCGACGCTGCGGTGACACTGGTCAACCACACCGGCGAAGGAGATGGTATTTTACTGTCTGAAGATCGTACACCGAATTTACGTGGTGCGTTACTCAATGGATTGGTTTCGAAACTACCTGAGGCTGATTTATCGCCATTAGCGAGTGACATCGACTCGGGTGCTGTCAAGACGCTGTTAGTCGTGAATGAAGATGTCACCAAGCTTGGTATTTCCCCAGAGCTACTAGCGAAGGTGAAGGTGATTTACTTTGGTACGCATGCGAACGAAGTGAGCCAAGTTGCGAATGTAGTTTGCCCATCGTTGATGGTCTATGAGAAGGATGGGTCCTTTGTGAATCAAAGTTTTCGTTTACAGAAATTTAAAGCAGCAGTGCCGGGACCAGCTGGGGTTCGTTCGGACATCATTGTGTTGGAGCAAATTGTTGCACTTTTAGGTGATGAGAAATCGGCCGCGCTGACGATGGATGTCGCATGGGAGCGTATTTCAGAAGCTACGAGTGCGTTTGCAGAAATCAACTGGCGTGGTATCGGCGACGAAGGTGTCGCACTTGATCCTGCCAAGTTCATTGATTTGCCATTCGTCGAAACCAAGAATCTAAAATATGATTCAGTCGCGTTTAAGGAAGCGCATGCCGCTGTAGTTGAAGCGTAAAGCATCTTGCTGAACATGGAATTTATAACTGATACACTGCCATTCACATTGCCGATTGTTTTCGCAGTAGCGATGATTTCGGTCTTCATGGGGCTTTGCAGCTACTCGGTGCTCGCAGAGCGAAAAGTTTCGAGTTGGATCCAAGGTCGTACTGGTCCCAACCGCACTCGCTTGCCGCTGCTTGGGCACATCCCCATTCTTGGTAACATCTTGACTCGTTTGGGAATCTTTCAGCCCGTCGCTGACGGTTTAAAATTTCTGTTCAAGGAAGAGATCACCCCCGGTCACGTAAAAACGACTTACTACTATTTGGCGCCTGTTTTGGCGTTGGCTCCAGCTTTGACGACCATGGTGGTATTACCATTTGGTCGATACGTGGATCCGTCTGGTGTAGTACAACCGTTGGTTTTGGCGAATCTCGACGTTGGGATGTTATTCATTTTGGGTGTGTCGTCGCTCGGGGTGTATGGTATCGTACTCGCTGGCTGGTCTTCAAATAGTAAGTACCCATTTCTTGGTGCGATTCGTGCCTCCGCGCAGATGGTATCGTATGAGTTGGCGATGGGCCTCGCGATTCTGCCTGTCTTTATGTGGTCTGCTGCGCCAGGCTCTGACTATGGCTTGTCACTTTTCGGTGTGGTCGAATCGCAGTCTGGTTGGCTGTGGCTGGCATTTTGGCAACCGCTCTCTGCGTTGATTTTCTTGGTTGCGGTATTTGCCGAAACCAATCGCTTGCCTTTTGACATGGCTGAGTCGGAAACGGATCTCGTTGGTGGTTTCCATACTGAGTATGGTTGTTTTAAATTCGGCTTATTCTTCGTAGCTGAATATGCGCACGTCATCATGGGCTCTGCGTTGTTTGTGATTCTGTTTTTGGGCGGTTGGAATTTCTTGCCAGGATTTGCAGATCCATGGGGTGATTCAACTTTTGGAGCGGTGCTCTCAGTGCTTTGGTTTACGGGCAAGGTCTTCGCGATGATCTTCTTTTTCATCTGGGTACGTTGGACATTACCACGTTTTCGCTATGACCAAGTGATGGCGCTGGGCTGGAAAATTCTGCTACCACTTGCCATCGGCAATCTCATCTTCAACACTTTGCTGATCGCACTACGTGACACAGCTGGCTTCTAACCCGCAACTAATATGGCTAAAACAAAAGTTATAGAGCGCAAGCCGCTCACTTTCGCGGAGAAAACATTTATTCCGCAAATCGCAACCGGGTTGAAGACGACCATGAAGGCGATGTTTGATAAAACTGTGACGTTGGAGTATCCAGAACAACGCCCGGTCATTCCGAATAACTATCGTGGTGTGCCAACCTTGGTAAAGGATCCAAATGGCCGCGAGAAATGTGTATCTTGCCAACTTTGTGAGTTTGTTTGTCCACCGAAGGCGATACGCATTACACCCGGTGAAATCGATGCTGAGACAGATCCAGAGCGTGCGCACGTGGAGAAGGCGCCACAGGAATTTGAAATTAACATGCTCCGTTGCATTTATTGCGGCTTGTGCCAAGAAGTCTGCCCAGAAGAAGCGATCTTCCTGCAAGACATCTTTTCACTCTCTGGTTATAGTCGCGAAGAGATGATTAATAAGAAGGAAAAACTCTACGAGTTGGGTGGCACATTACCTGATGAGCACCACAAGTGGGATAAAAAGAAAGCCGCGGAAGACGCCGGTAACGCACACTAATTTTAATTAAAAATCCCTAATTCTCTTATAATGTTAGACATACTGTTTTACGTTTTTTCAGCAATTACGCTGATAGCGGCGGTGCTAATGATCCTGACACCCAGCGCGGTGAATGGGGCCTTTAGTATGATCGTTGCTTTCCTTGGGACTGCGGCGTTGTTCGTATTGCTGGAGGCTTACTTCCTGGCGATTGTTCAAGTCGTGGTCTATGCAGGCGCCGTGATGGTACTGTTCCTTTTTATTATCATGCTACTCGATGTTGAGAAGGGGGAAGGGTCAACGCAGTATAAAGATAAGCTTACGATTGGCGCAGCAGCAGTTGGCTTTTTATTGGTTGCGGTACTGGTTTGCTCGGCATTTTCGGGCGCGCATCTCCCAGAACCGACACTGGCAGCGGTTGCGGAAAACCCGCAAGCACTCGAAGCTGGGATCCCGTTTACAACTTCCTCCAAGTCCTTTGGCTACAGCCTCTTCACTAAATACATGCTGCCATTCCAAGTGGCAGGCTTCCTTCTCCTTGCCGCGATGATCGGAGTGATCGTCGTATCAAAGAAGCACGAAGTCAGCGCAGAATCTGATAATTCCTAATTTACTAATGACCATCGGACTGAATGATTTTCTTATTGTAGCTGGACTGCTGTTTGCAGTGGGGTTGCTCGGAGTAACGCTGCGCCAGAACACACTCGTCATTTATATGTCGCTCGAGCTGATGCTTAATGCGGTGAATCTGGCTTTTGTGGCTTTTTCCCGTTACAACGGCACCATGGATGGCAACCTCTTCGTATTTTTTATTATTACCGTTGCGGCTGCCGAAGTTGCACTCGGGCTGGCAATTATAGTCGCATTGTTCCGACGTCGTCAGTCGGTGATGGTGGATCAACTTAACTCTTTGAGTCACTAGTTATCATGACCGCTGCTCAAATACTTCTCGCCACATTACTGACCCCACTGCTTTCCGCAGTGTTCATCGCCTGCTTCTTAAGGAGGCGTGGCGTCCTTGCTTCGTATCTGTCCGTGGCTGCTGCTGCTGCTATTTGTGCATTCTCTTTTTTGGCAATCCGTGGATTAGCTGATGAGGGAACGCTGCGCGCTAGTCTGGATTGGTTACACTTTGGTGATTTTACCGCATCGATGGGATTTCTCTTTGATGGTACGTCGGCGACGATGCTGACGATGGTGGCTTTTGTGGGCTTCCTGATTCATCTATTCAGCCTCGGATACATGGCCGATGACAAAGCACGCGGGCGCTTCTTTGGCGGCTTGTCGATCTTTATGTTCTCAATGCTGGGCATCGTGCTCGCAGATAATTTGATTATGATCTTTGTTTTCTGGGAGCTGGTGGGCTTCAGTTCTTATATGCTAATCGGTCATTATCTGGATACTGATGAAGCTGCAGCTGCGTCGAAGAAGGCTTTTATCGTCAACCGTATCGGTGACCTCGGTTTTCTCGTTGGTATCGCTTATGCGTACTGGCATTTTGGTACGACGAATCTGGAAGCGCTAGAGTCAGCGGTATCTCTCAATCCTGGGATGATTAATACCGCGATTGCAGCGCTGTTGATGTGTGGTTTCATTGGCAAGTCTGCGCAGTTTCCACTACATGTCTGGTTGCCAGATGCGATGGCGGGTCCGACTCCAGTCTCGGCCTTGATCCACGCAGCCACCATGGTCGCAGCTGGTGTTTATTTCTTAATCCGAATCGCTTTTCTGTTTCCTGAGTCGGTTCTTGGCTGGATTGCGATTCTTGGTACTTCGGTTGCTGTGTATGCTGGTTTCTGCGCGTATGGACAGAATGATATTAAGAAAATTTTGGCTTATTCGACCTTGTCGCAGTTGGGCTATATGTCGGCGGCATTTGGTCTCGGGTTTCCAGGCATTGCACTGTTTCATTTGATCACGCACGCCTTTTTCAAGGCACTGCTGTTCTTGGGGGCGGGTTCGATCATTCACGGCTGCCACCACGAGCAGGATATTTTTAAAATGGGCGGTATCTTCAAGAAGATGCCGATCACTTCGATTACTTTCTTAGTAGGAGTGTTGGCACTTTGCGGTGTGTATGGTCTGGCAGGGTTTTACTCAAAAGATGCGATTCTGATCGCTGCAGGTCTGCAAGGCGAAGTGCTCTTTATTTTGTTAACAGGTGGTGCGTTTCTGACTGCCGGGTATATGGGCCGTCTAGTCTGGATCGTTTTTTTTGGTGCGCCGAAGTCCGACGCGGCTGCGCATGCTCATGAGAGCGGCTTGACCATGCTAGTGCCATTGATCGTATTAGGGGTTCTTTCAGTCGTCGGAGGATGGCTGCAGATCTGGCCTGAGCCACTTGGCCAAATTATTGTAGAGAGCCAACATGCGCTACATCAAGATCAGGTTGCGTATGATGCCATGCATCACACTGTCCTTATCTGGGGCTCGGCTGCATGGATCGTCGGGCTGATTGGCTCATTATTTTTCTACGGCCTAGGCGCCAAGCAAGATCGCCTAGAGACGAGAATGCAGCCGCTGTATCAGTTTTTAAAAGCACGGCTATGGTTTGATGAGATCTACGGCTTTTACGTCGCCAAGATTCAACAGCGCTTGGCAGTAATGTTGAGCTTTCTGGATGTCTTTTTAATTAAGGGTGTGATCGTGCGTGGCAGTGCTGGTTTGGTTGGTCTAGTAGGTGGATGTACGCGCGCACTCCACGTCGGTAACATTCACGCATATGTGTACTGGTTCTTGGCCGGACTCATCCTTCTCTGGGCACTCGCATCGAGCCTGCCACTGTAAGCAATTGCTGTACGATTTAATTTAGATAGATATGACATCCGTCGATACATCCTCTCTGTTACTACTTTCTGCGATCCTTGTTCCGCTTATTACGGGTGGGGTATTGTTGTTGGGTGCTCGCTTCAGTGCTGCGACTCAGCGCGGGATTGCTTCGCTTGGCTTTGGTTGGCCGTTGCTGGCTGCATTATGGCTGTGCTGTCAATTCGAACCATCACTTGCAGGCGGGTATAATTTCGAACTACGCATGCCCACTGGGCTGGAGTCGGTTGGAATTTATTTACACTTGGGTTTAAATGGGATTTCTCTGCCGCTGTTCTTCCTTGCGGGTGTCGTGGGCTTTGCCGCTGGCGCGTATGCGATTCATTCGAAAGCGGAGCGTCCGCATCTGTATCTTGCCCTGTTGCTATTCATGCTCGGTGGTCTGATGGGCACCTTCGCCTCGATCGATATCTTCTTTTTCTACTTTTTCCACGAGTTCGCATTAATCCCGACATTTATCATGATCGGTATTTGGGGTGGTGTAGGAAAGCGCGGTGCGGCGATCGAGATGACAATTTATTTAACGCTCGGTGCGTTGCTATCGTTATTGGGGTTGATTGCACTGTATGTTCAAAGTGGTGCCGATTCATTTTCGTTGATTGCACTGCGTGAGTATTTAGTCGCTCAGCCGATTGCCGACACCGTACAGAATAACATTTTCGCGCTCTTATTGTTTGGCTTTGGGATTTTGGTATCGCTCTTTCCATTCCACAGTTGGGCGCCGAAGGGTTATGCGACTGCGCCAACGGGTGCGGCAATGTTACATGCCGGTGTGCTTAAGAAATTCGGGCTGTATGGTTTGCTGCAAATTGCTGCGCCATTGCTTCCGGCAGGTGCAGCTCATTGGTTTCCGTGGATTGTGTGGTTGGCTTTGGGTAACATTATTATTATCGGCCTAATTACCATGGCACAGAAAGATCTGAAGATGATGCTCGGTTACAGCTCGGTGATGCATATGGGATATGCGTTTCTGGGGATTGCAACATTTTCAGTGGTCGGCGTGGGTGGTGCATTACTGATGATGATTGCCCACGGTCTATCAGTAGCACTATTGTTTATGCTCTCGACTTGCATCTACCATCGCAGCCAAACCTTTGACATGTCGGCGATGGGAGGGCTCGCAACTAAGGCACCTGTCTTGTCAGCATTTTTTGTGGCCGCCACCATGGCAAGTATTGGGTTGCCTGGCTTTGGTAATTTCTGGGGTGAATTTACAATTTTTATCGCACTTGCAGAAACCGAAACGACTAAGTGGATCGTGGCGCCGGCTGCGCTCGGCATCATTATTTCCGCGATTTATGGACTACGTGCCGTGGCGAATATTTTTTATGGCAAGCCGACAGCTGGGTTTGCAGAGCGACTAGGTGGCGATGCAATTGTTGATTTGAATTGGAATGAGCGTATCCCTGCCTTGGTTTTGATTGTGACGTTGGTTCTGGTGGGTATTTTCCCGCGCGTTTTTTCAGATAATGCAGATCGTGAGCTTTTGTTGATTCCGAGTTATTCAGGCACCAGCACTTTATCAGTTACCGATGTCAATGCCGCGCTTCCGCAGAGTGTTGAAGCACATAAGGAGGTTACACACTAATGAACGAGTTTCTCGCTAAATCCCTTAGCAGTCTAACTGCAACCAACGATTGGGCAGCCATAATGCCCGAGATCCTATTGGCTTTGCTGGCGCTTAGCTTACTGGTCGCTGAGATGGTGCTGCCGCGCAATAGTCAACAAGCCTTGATCCCGCGCCTAGCGATCTGGGGGCAGGTCGTGATTCTGGTCACGACGTTGTTTAACCCTGACTTCTGCTTAATCGAAGAACAGCGTTTTTTTAGTGGTATGATTGCGCAGACAGAGGTGTCGCAGATCATGCGAGGCTTCTTTTTGCTGAGTTCGATTTTGGTCTGCTACTTAGGTAAAGTCTATTTATCTAAGCAGCAACTACCACGCACTGAGTTCTTTCACTTAGTGATCTTAATTGCAGCTGCGATGATGTTGCTGGTGCAGAGCGCTCACTTTGTGATGCTTTTTGTGGCACTCGAATTAGTAACGATTACTTTTTATGTGTTGGTCGCTTACTGTCGCACCAGCTCTTTCTCACTCGAGGCTGGTCTCAAATATTTGGTGCTCGGTGCGATTAGCTCGGCGATTTTATTATTCGGTATCGTCTTACTTTACGGCATTGCAGGAAATCCTGAAATGAGCTTTTCGAGTACTGATTCTTTAAGTTTTGCAGAGCTTAAACCATTTATCGAAGCTCATCAGGATAATCTTTTGGTTCGAGTGGGTGCGATTCTGGTGATTGCAGGGATCTGTTTTAAAATTGGTGCGGTGCCATTTCAAATTTGGGTCCCGGATGTTTACCAAGGTGCGCCCACACCAGTGACTGCCTACCTTGCAGTGGCGTCAAAGGCCGCAGGCTTCATGGTCTTACTTCAGTTAGTGACGGGGCCTTTTATTGGTCTAGCGCCGTTGATGATTCCGGTGCTCTCTATAATCGCTGCAGCTACGATTCTATTTGGTAATTTCACCGCAGTTCGCCAACGCAATGTAAAGCGTTTGATGGGGCTTTCTGGTATCGCACATGCAGGTTACCTGCTGGTGGGCGTGGTCGCTGCAATCAGCCTGCCCGAAGCTAAATATGCTGTGATCTTTTACCTCGCGACGTATTTGCTGGCGTCGTTTGCAGTCTTCGGAGTGATGGCGCATGTTGCAGGGCCAAATGATGCCGATCAAGAGTTAGAGCACTATGAGAATCTGGCGCGTAAGCGGCCGTTCCTGAGTGGTGTGCTGGCGATGGGTTTGGGTTCATTGGCCGGCATTCCACCGCTGGGTGGCTTTATCGCTAAGCTATTCATCTTTATTGCAGCCTTTAATGCCGGGCTCTATGGCCTGCTTGGGATTTCAGTGCTCGGTGTGGTCATTTCGATTTACTATTACTTCGGTTGGGTGCGCATGGCATATTTCTCGAATCCTAGTGAAGACACGGATGTGATTGATGGTTCAATTTGCATCTGTGATCGGGTTGTGTTGGGAGCTTTGGTAGTAGCGACACTTCTGGTGGGTATCTTCCCAAAAGTCTTACCAATTATGCCGTAAATAAATTAGACATGCTTGTATTAAAAAAGGCCGAACTCGTGATGAGTTCGGCCTTTTATTTTGAATCTAATATTCGCGTTTACGCTTTCAGCGCTTGATTAAGGTCAGCGATGAGGTCGTCGATATTTTCGATGCCTACCGAGAGACGCACGAAATCGGCGGTGACTCCAGTGGACGCTTGCTGCTCTTCGGAGAGCTGCTGGTGCGTCGTGCTGGCGGGATGAATCGCGAGTGACTTTGCATCGCCGATATTGGCGAGGTGACTGAACAGCGCCAGGCTATCGATAAATTTGCGACCCCCTTCAAGTCCACCTTTGAGGCCGAAGCCGACGAGTCCGCCGTGCATATCTTTGTCGAAATACTTCACGGCATTGGCGTGATGCTGGTTGCCATTAAGGCCAGGGTAGTTGACCCAACTGACGCCTTCGTGTCCTTCAAGGAATTGTGCGACCTTGAGGGCATTCTCGCAGTGCCGTTCCATTCGTAGGTGTAAGGTTTCGAGACCTTGTATGTGCTGGAAAGAATTAAAGGGTGAGGTGCAGTTACCCGTGTCACGCAGCCATTGAAGGCGCATCTTCATGATGTATGCGATGTTGGCGCCACCAGCAGGCTCAAAGGCCTTGAAGGCGTCCCAGTGCACTAGACCGTGGTAACTGTGATCGGGTTCTGTGAACTCAGAGAAGCGACCACTGCCCCAATCAAAATTGCCGCCGTCGACAACGATGCCACCGATACTGGTGCCGTGCCCGCCGATATATTTGGTGAGACTGTGTACGACAATGTTGGCACCGTGTTCGAGTGGGCGGCAGACCAATGGTGATGCTGCGGTATTGTCAATAATGAGTGGCAGTTTAGCTGCCTTTGCGACGGCAGAAACTTCTTCGAATGGGAAGATGTTGAGCTTTGGGTTGCCCACCGTATCGCCGTAAATTGCTTTGGTTTTGCCATCGATCAATGGTTCAAAGCTGGCAGGATCTTCTGCGTCAGCGAAGCGAACTTCAATCCCGAGTTTAGGCAGGGTATATTTAAACAGTGTATAGGTGCCACCGTAGAGTTGTGCCGCAGAGACGATGTTATCGCCTGCACCTGCTAGATTGAGGATGGCACTGGTAATTGCAGCCTGACCACTGGCATGAGCGAGGGCAGCGACGCCCCCTTCGAGCGCAGCGACGCGTTTTTCAAGCACGTCGGTGGTGGGGTTCATGATGCGGGTGTAAATGTAGCCGAGTTCTTCGAGTCCAAATAGTTTGGCGGCATGATCGGTATCCCGAAACATGTAGCTGGTTGTTTGGTAGATCGGGACTGCGCGTGAGCCGGTTTCTGCGTCAGGCGTATGTCCGGCATGCAGTGCAAGTGTGCCTAGGCCATGTGTATTTGTGTCTGTCATTTGTTTGCTACTGAGTTTGAGTTTTACGTTCTCTAGTTTTGGAGGCTTCCCAAGTGAGCCCTACTTTATCAAAGATGCTTGCGGCTTCTTCGAGGAAAAAATTGTCGGGATCGCTTTCGCGCAGGATTCGTTTGTACTCGCGTACCGCATTGGTGCGATGGCCTTCAGCAATAAAAAGACGTGCAAGCGTGGTACGTTGTTCGATCAAGTCAGGCCGTTTTTTGAGTATATCCTCTAGCATGTTAATGAGCGCGGTATTGGTGAACTGTGAATTTGTATCATCGATACTAGCGATCAGTGCTGCTTTGGGTTCCCATGCATCGGGCCATTGCTCGCTCATATGAGTCCACATAGTGGTAGGCTTCGCGAGTGTATAGGCAAAGCCGGCTGAGAGAGTGATCTCGATGATGAGTAATAGAGCGCAACCCATCAGCCAAATTGGTTTGCCGGCACTTCCTAAATTATAGATTAGACGCCCCGCCGCGGTAATTAAAAGTGCGATAACCATGGGCAGTGCGATATAAAATGCCCGATCTTCGTGTGCGGGTTCACCATTGATGAATTGACCATTGGAGATGATGCCATAGAGGGTCAGTAGCAAATAGGAGCTGAGCCCTAGTAAAATGCCGCGGGCCCATCTTTTTCGCATGTTAAATGCGATTAAGATGTAAAATGGAATAAATAATAAGAACGGCAAGAAGCTCATTTGAATGCCGACCTCATAATCTGCTGCTGTGTTGAATCGATGAAAGAGTGCGTTATTAAATGGTAACAGCGCTTGGTTGGAAAAGTATGCCATGCTTTGCCCGGCGTAGTTGATGCGCTCGGTCGCGGTGAGTGCGTCTTTAGTTGAATCATTGCCGCCACCGTTACTAGTCCAGATGCAGAGAAATAAGCAGAGGCAGATGAGCGGCAGTATTCGGTTGAAGGAATACGCATGGACCTGACGCTCTAGGTAAATGATGTAGAGCGCTAGGATTAAAGGGATCGTAATTGCGGCGGGATGAATCAGGCAGGCGATGAGTGTGAGTACGACGGCAGTGATGTAGTCACGAGCGTGGCGGTTACGGCCGCCATAATAGAGCGCGCTGAGTATCAGGATTAGCCCAATGATTTCGCTACGGTAGCCCGCCCAGAAGAGTGTTTGTATGGTGGCTGGATGGAGGGCGAAAATAAGTGTGGCTGAAAATGCGGCTGGTAGCTTGAGTAATTCAAGGTTTTTGAGAAACAGCACGGCTGCGACCAAGTGTAAGAGAATATTAATACCGCGGTGAACTGCCGCTTCAGGTAGTGGGATCGCTTGCTCTAAAAAATAGCTGGTAAGTGTGATTGGGTCATGCTGCTGAAGACTGTCATAGGACCAAGCTTCCTGCCAGTGGTCCATCGATTTAAAAGGTGTGCGCTCGATCGAGTCGTAGTCGGACCAGAGGATATCGCTTAATAACAGCGGGCTAAAGACCGCACAGACGATGAGAATGAGTGCGAAATAGGCGCGTGGGCGAGTCAGTGGGGGTGGAGCGTCGGTGCTTCGTTTACGGCGTTTTGGCTTCGGCTCTTCAGCCGCAGGTGGCAAGATTAGAGTGCCTGCCCGTGGCAGAGGCCTTGGGTTATCTTGAGGGGTTGACATTATTCTGCGTTCTGAATGGAGAAGTTGGCAGGGGATTGTCCGCGAGCCCTGATGGCATGAGCCAGAGCGTCGAGGTCGATCTGTGCCCCTGCTGTGATCTGGTTGCGCGCGAACCACCCACGATTGGTTTCGACCGCAATTTGTACTGCTTGGCTACGTGACTTGACTGTATTTTCATCGTAAGGATACAACGCGTGAATTTCTAGTAATGAACCATTCGCATCAAAATAGCCGATGTCGAGCGGGATGCGAGTATTGCGCATCCAGAATGCGCGTGGTTGAGGCTGTTTAAATAAAAACAGCATACCGTGATCTTCTTTCATGGAGTCTCTATGCATCAGGCCTTTGTTTTGCTCGCTGGGATTTAGGGCGAGTTGTAGCTCGAGTATCTGATCTCCGACAGAAATAGGGAAGTAGGTGCTAGCCGCTGCAGTTGCCTGGATTGAGCTGGTCTGGCTTTCAGGGGCACACGCAGTGAGCAGAGCAAGTATAAATGTAAAGAGAGGGTAGAGATGCTTCATAAGCGGCTCGGTGGTAAAGTCAGAGCGTGACAGATGCGTTTGTATGCAGAAGAGTCATAGCTCAATTATTTGTAATGAAAAGTAAATCCTTAGTTATCCGTTTTCTCTATGCTGCTTCCGAGCAGTCGGCTGATATTTTTTACCTTTCGAGGGTCTTTGTGCCGGATCCTTTTTTGTGTTTCGTAGTTGGGAAGCACTCGACTGCGGTGGTCAACCGCTTGGAGTATGGTCGTGTTCGAGCTCAGTCCAGTTGTGACGAGGTGCTGTTATTGGAAACGGTACAGGGCCAGGTGGCAGAGGCATTGAAGCTTGAGCGTGGTGCAGTTGGACCAGCGGAGATGATGCGTTATTTTGCGCAGCTGAACAAGGCGCAGATAATTGAGGTACCAGAAGATTTCCCGTCGGTGTATTACGCTAAGCTGCGGGAGGCGGGAATGCAGGTACGTGTCGGGCAGGCGCCGTTTTTTCCGTCGCGCGCAATAAAGAATGCTGCGGAGGCCAAGGCTTTAGAAGCTGGCAATGCTGCCAGTGCAGCGGGCATTCGCGTCGCCGAGCGAGTGCTGAGAGCTTCAGAAGTCGTTGGCAAGCGTCTTAAGTACGAGGGCCGTACACTTACCTCTGAATGGCTACGTATGATGATCGATCAAGCGTGCCTGAGCAAAGGTGCAGTGGCTCACAATACGATTGTTGCCGGAGGCAAACAGGCGTGTGATCCCCACGAAGGTGGGCATGGGCCGCTCAAGCCGAATGAGTTGATCATTGTTGATGTATTTCCACGGGTGCAGGCTACTGGTTACCATGGCGATATGACACGTACCTTTTTAAAGGGTCGTGCCAGTGATGCGCAATCTGCGCTCGTTGCGGCGGTGCGGGATGCACAACTGGCGGCGTTGGCCAAGGTGAAGTCGGGCGTGAGCGGTGGCGCGGTGCATAGCGCCGCGCTGCAAGTGTTTGAAGAGCGCGGCTTTGTTACGGAGCGGCGGGGCGAGGATTTTGTTGGCTTCATTCATGGGACTGGGCATGGCCTCGGCCTTGAGGTACATGAGTCACCGCGTGTTTCAAGAGGAGCGCCGCGCCTACGTAAGGGGCAAGTGATCACGATTGAGCCTGGGCTGTACTATCCGGAAATTGGCGGCTGCCGCATCGAAGATGTGGTGCGCGTGACAAAGGAGGGCAGTGACATGCTCTCATCACTGCACTATCGTTGGAAGCTTCGCTAGCTGATCTTGTCGCCTTATTGATTCCAGGGACATTTGGTAAGTAACATGGCCATACCGCAGGTATCACTGATCCCTGCAAAGGTGAGGCCTGCACCGACAAAGCCGGGTATAAACAAGAAGCCTGAGTGTATGTAGGTCCCTGCGAGTGTTCCACAGAGGACTAGGAGACCCGCTGCGATGCGTACTTGCCGCTCGATGGAAAGTGCGGATTTTCCATATTTAATAGTAATACCCGCCTCGATTGCAGCCTCGGTGCCGCCTTCAATGACGAGGACTTGAGAGAATCCAATAGCGCTTAATTTTTCGGCGGCGATGCGTGCGCGTTTACCGCTTTGGCAGAGTATGTATATGGCACTTGCTTGATCGTTGCTGAGTGAAAAAGCGGCGGCGTTGAGTCGGTCGAGCGGGCAGAGCTCTGCGCCAACAACGTGTGCTGATTGATATTCTGCGGGGGTGCGTACATCGATCAAAGTCGCGCCCGAGGCGGTGATTTCAGTTAGTGTAGAAGCTGCGACAGTCTGTATGCTCATCATCGATGCAACCTAGGTGTTGATCCTAGTTCAATCAAGTCCGCTATTCGCGTAACAGAATCTGATGCTACAAGCGTCTTGCCCGTACCTTCAGCGCGACCGTATAAACTTTGTGAGCCTTTTTTCCTAAAACGCTTGGCGATTCGAGATTCTGCGCTTTTATTCCGCACTTCGCATTTTATTTTTTCAAAACGACTTACTTTCACATCATAGACTATGCAAAGAACAGCACTTCTCTCTGTTAGCGATAAATCCGGTCTCGTGCCGTTCGCTAAAGCACTCGTCGAGCAGCACGGTTATCGTCTGCTCTCCACTGGCGGCACTGCCAAGTTGCTAGAGAAAGAAGGTATAGCCGTGACAGAAGTCAGCGATTACACTGGCTTTCCTGAAATGATGGAAGGCCGCGTCAAGACATTGCATCCGAAAATCCACGGCGGTCTGCTAGCACGTCGTGATAAGAACGACCACATGGCAGCGGCAGCTGAGCATGGCATCGACATGATTGATCTGGTGGTGGTGAACCTTTACCCGTTTGAAGCAACCGTGGCCAAGCCCGATGTCACCTTCGAACTTGCCATCGAGAATATTGATATCGGTGGGCCTTCGATGTTGCGTTCTGCAGCAAAGAATCATGCATCGGTTTCGGTCGTCGTGGACGCTGCGGACTATGATCGCGTGCTCGCTGCCATGAGCGATGCTGCTGCGCTCACTACGCTGCGTCGCGAGCTTGCGCTCAAGGTTTTCCAACGCACCTCGGCTTACGATGGCGCGATTGCGAAATATCTCGAAGGTCAGGTTAACGAGCCGAATCTCGGCGATATTTCCGGTATTCCAGCTGAATTAGACATTCAACTGCCTCAGGTGCAAAGCCTGCGCTACGGTGAGAACCCGCACCAAAAAGCGGCGCTCTATGGGAGCTTCTTCGATTGCTTTGAGCAACTGCAAGGTAAAGAGCTAAGCTTTAACAACATCATCGACATTACTGCGGCGACATACCTGATCGGCGAATTTCAAAAGCCAACCGTGGCGATTCTGAAACACACCAATCCTTGCGGCGTCGCAAGTGCTGACACTCTGGTTGAAGCATGGGAGCAGGCGTTTGTGACCGACCAGCAAGCACCGTTCGGCGGCATCATCGTAGTCAATCAAACCATGGATGCTGATCTGGCTACCATTATCAGTAAGATTTTCTGCGAAGTCATTATCGCGCCAGACTTTACACCCGCTGCGATGGAGATTTTTGGCAAGAAGAAGAACCTGCGTCTGATGACTGTAAAGGGCACCTTGCCGGCAGACTCTCTGCAGGAGATTCGCTCGGTTGTCGGTGGTGTTCTGATGCAGGATCGGGATACGATGCCAGATCGCCCAAGTGATTGGCAGATTGTCTCCAAGCGTCAACCAACTGCTGAAGAAATGCGCGCTATGATTTTTGGTTGGAATGTCGTCAAACACGTCAAGTCTAACGCCATCGTTTATGCTGGCTGCGAACGCACTCTGGGTGTCGGCGCTGGGCAAATGTCACGCGTAGATAGCTCGAAGATCGCCGTTTGGAAGGCCGGTGAAGCAGGTCTGTCGCTCGATGGTTCAGTCGTCGCATCAGATGCATTTTTCCCATTCGCTGACGGCCTCATCGCCGCCGCCGAAGCTGGAGCAAAAGCAGCCATCCAACCCGGTGGCTCTGTGCGTGATGACGAAGTGATCGCCGCCGCCGATGAACGCGACATGGTCATGGTCTTTACTGGTAAGCGCCACTTTAAGCACTAAGCTTCACACCCTGTTTTATAAATCAAAAGGCCGAGTGGAAACGCTCGGCTTTTTTGTTTAAACGTGAACTTGGATTGATTATCGCGGTCCAAGTGACCAATGTTCCTCTCTATGAAAAAGACTTGCTGTTGGTTCGTGCTCCTCTGCGGGGCTTTACTCTGGTTGCCAGCTTGCACCACCGTGCCGCAGACGGGGCGCTCGGCGTTACATTTGGTGCCTTCGAGTCAGTTGGCATCGATGTCGGCGACTCAATTTGGACAGATGAAGCAGGAGACGCCGATTTCCCGCGACCTGCAATATAACGCGATGGTACGTCGAGTCGGAGACCGCATCGCTTATGTTGCCGCGCCGGATATGCCGAACGCGCAGTGGGAATTCGTGGTGTTTGACGATGATGCGCAGATCAATGCCTTTGCAATGCCGGGGGGTAAGGTTGCGGTTTATACCGGACTTTTTCAAGTCGCTAAGACGGAGGCCGATCTCGCAATTGTGATTGGCCATGAAGTGGCACACGTCGCCGCCGGGCATGGTAATGAGCGCATGACTCAACAGTTATTGGCAGCAGGTGGTGCCGCGCTGATTCAATTTAGCACTGCCGATATGGAGAGCGAACGTCGCGCCTTACTGATGGCGGCTTATGGCGCGGGTGCCTCGGTCGGTGTGATGCTACCATATAGCCGTTACCACGAGTGTGAGGCCGACGAGATTGGCCTGCTGTATGCCGCGAAGGCAGGCTATGATCCACGCGTCGCGATCCCGTTTTGGGAGCGCATGGCTGCTCAGGGCGGCAGCGCACCACCGCAGTTGCTCTCGACCCATCCTTCCAATGCCACGCGCACCCAGAAGCTCAAGGCCCTGATGCCAAGAGCGCTGCAAGTGTATCAAAATCGCTAGCACCATACATCTTCGCACTGTCTATTAAAATAACTATTGGAATGGTTTACCTGACGGTGCTCTTGGCAGCACTTAGTTTGAGGCAATCGCTGATCAACGTTGACTCGATTCGGCATATTTATTGAGTGCGTGATTTGTTTTTGGCCGCAGTTATTTTTTTTGCTACTGCATATTATCCTATTTAAATTTTATTATGTCTCAAGTTCGCGTTCGTTTCGCTCCTAGTCCTACCGGTTTTTTTCATATCGGCAGTGCCCGTACGGCGCTGTTTAATTGGCTGTATGCGCGCCACACTGGCGGCACGTTTGTGCTGCGTATCGAGGATACAGACAAAGAGCGTAACACGGATGAAGCACTGCGTGTCTTGCTCGATGGGATGCGCTGGATGGGCATGGATTGGGACGAGGGTCCCGAAGTGGGCGGTGCGTTGGGTCCGTATTTTCAGAGTGAGCGTCAAGCGATCTACGATGAGTATCTGCTAAAATTGAAGGATGCCGGCCGTACTTATGAGAAAGACGGTGCGATTTGGTTCAAGCTCGAGGGCGAGCGCTATACAGAGTACGATGACTTTCGCAAAGCAGAGGTGGAAAAAGTCAAAGCTGCGCCAGTGGTGATTGATGACGCGGTGCGTGGTCGGGTCGAGCGCGCTGAGGAGATGGATTTCGTGATTGTGCGCAAGGATGGTAACCCAGTCTTTCATTTGGTCAATGTAGTCGACGATATCGCCATGGGTATTACCCACGTGATTCGTGGTGAAGATCATCTTTCCAATACCAGCAAGCACGTGGAGTTATTTAAAGCGTTCGGTGTCGAACCACCTGTTTTTGCCCACATCCCGTTGATTTTGAAAGAAGTTGGCTCAGGCAAGATGAGTAAGCGCGATAAGGGCGCATTGATCGAGGAGTATGAGCGCCGCGGCTTCCTCGCTAATGCCGTGCGTAACTACATCTCGCTACTCGGTTGGAATCCGAAGGACGAGCGTGAGAAGATGGATATCGCTGAGATCGTGGAGCTGTTTGACTTCCCAGGAATCAATAAGGGCAACTCGCGATTTGATGAGAAAAAGCTCTCTGCGCTCAACACTGAGTATTTACGCGAATTGAATATTGAGAGCTACGCATTTCTGGCGCGGCCGATCCTACACACTGCCGGCGTGATTAGCGAACAGGAGGATGAAGATTATATCCAGTCAGTACTGACACTGTGCCAGAGCAAAGCGCGCTCATTGGATGAGTTGCCGGATTTCTGCCGCTATTTCTTTAGTGATGCCTATGCACTCGATGAAAAAACTGGCAATAAGATCGCCAAAAAGGGTGACCCTAAGGAGTTACTCGCTGAGATAGTGCCGGTACTTGACGCCGTCGATTTTGAGGCCGACGCCTTGCAGGCTGCGCTAGAGGCACATGCCGAATCTAAGAATGTCAAAGTCTTTGCTTATTTCCCAGCCTTACGATACGCATTGAGCGGCAAGGGTGGTGGTCCTGATTTGATCCCGATGCTGGTGGTGCTAGGTAAGCAGCGCGTGCTCGCGCGCTTGCAGGCTTTTGTTGGTTAATTCTTATTTGCCAGTAGTTATTATTCGGCAAATTTTAAATCCTACTCCTTTTCACTCTTATGTCAGACGCTAACGAAACGCCGACCGATTTTATCCGCCAAATGGTGGCTGCTGATGTGGCCGCAGGGAAGCATCATGGACGTGTGCAGACACGCTTCCCACCTGAGCCGAATGGTTATTTACAGATTGGCCATGCCAAAGCGATTTGCCTTAATTTTAGCATCGCCGAAGAATTTGGTGGGCAGTGCAACCTGCGTTTTGACGACACCAACCCAGAGAAGGAAAGTGACGAGTTTGTGCGTGCGATTGAAGCAGATATCGCATGGCTCGGGTTTAAGTGGGCGAAGATTTGCTTTGCCAGTGATTATTTTGAGCAACTCTTTGACTGGGCTATTCAGTTGATTGAAGCAGGTCATGCGTATGTCGAGGAGCTCTCGTTTGAAGAGATGCGTGCGTATCGCGGTTCGATTACCGAACCCGGGCGCCCCAGCCCGTATCGGGAGCGCCCGATCGAAGAGAGTGTGGATCTCTTTCAACGTATGCGTGCGGGTGAGTTTGCCGATGGCGAGAAGGTGCTGCGCGCCAAGATTGATATGACGCATCCCAACATGAACATGCGCGATCCGGTGATGTACCGTATCAAGCGCATGCACCATCACCGCATGGGCGATGCGTGGTGCATTTATCCGAGCTATGATTTTACTCACGGGCAAAGCGATTCGCTCGAGCAAGTCACCCATTCACTCTGCTCATTAGAATTTGAGGATCACCGTCCGTTGTACGATTGGTTTATTGAGAAGTTGGCGATTTTCCCATCCAAGCAGACTGAGTTCTCACGCTTGAATATGACCTACACGGTGGTCAGTAAGCGTAAGCTCCGCGAATTAGTTGAAGGCGGGTTCGTCGACGGCTGGGACGATCCACGCATGCCGACAATTTCTGGAATGCGCCGGCGTGGATATCCCGCCGCAGCGATTCGTCAGTTCTGCGAAACCGTCGGGATTACCAAAGTTAATTCGACCAGTGATGTCGCGCTCCTCGAGCATGCCGTTCGCGCTGAGCTCAACAGTAGCTCGATCCGCCGCATGGCGGTGTTTAATCCACTGGAGATTGAGATTACCAATTGGCCGGAAGGTCAGGTGGTCGAAGTCGATGGGGTGAACAATCCCGAAGACGAGTCGGCCGGCATCCGTAAGATCCCATTTTCCGGACGGCTCTTTATCGAACAGGAGGATTTCAAGGAAGAGGCGAATCGCAAATTCTTCCGCCTCAAGAAGGGTGGCGAAGTACGCCTGCGTAATGCCTACATTATTAAGTGTGAGGATGTGGAGAAAGCCGCCGATGGGACGATTACGAAGCTACTCTGCACCGTCGATCACGATACACTGAACAAACAACCGACCGATCGTAAGGTGAAGGGCGTCATCCATTGGGTGAGTGCGGCGCATGCGGTCTCGTGCCCAGTGCGCTTGTTCGACCGCCTGTTCACCGAGGAGCATCCGGAAGCGGACAAGGAGATTTCATTTACCAACTATGTGAATCCTGAATCAGCGCAGCAAGTGACTGCACTCTGTGAGCCCAGCTTGATAGAAATGAAAGCACAAGAGCAATGCCAGTTTGAGCGCGTCGGTTATTTTTGTGTCGATAACAAGCTCTCAAAGCCCGGAGCACCGGTGTTTAACCGCACAGTGGCGCTGCGCGATTCATGGGCAAAAGCGAAGCAGTAGTTGTGTATATGAATGACCGAGCAAGATTTGGCGTGCGGTAAAAACGATTTCCTATTTGAGCAGCGCCGAGTGGCGCGCGCAGAACGAAGGTTGACAAGGGCAGTGCAGTTGCCGTCAATCGGCGGTACATGAGCGAACAAAAGCCAGTCATTCTAACTTGTGCACAACCGACCGGAGTACTGACTCTAGGTAATTACCTCGGCGCGGTTAAAAATTGGACGACGATGCTCGACGATAATACTTGTTATTTCGGTGTGGTTGATATGCATGCAATCACGGTGAAATATACGCCGGCGGAGTTGCGTAAAAATACGCTCTCGTGTGTGGCGCAGTATATCGCTTGTGGGCTGGATCCAGAGCGCTCGAATATTTTCATTCAATCACATGTGATTGGTCACTCAGAGTTGGCATGGCTGCTCAGCTGCATTACGCCGATCGGTGATTTGCAGCGCATGACTCAGTTTAAGGAAAAAGCCGCAAGTCTGGGTTTCAAAGTCGATCAGGGTGAGGCTTTAAATCGGTTGAAAGTTGCCAATGAGGGCGCGCGCCAGGGCGCATCGTTGAATGCCGGTTTGTTAATGTATCCGGTACTGATGGCCGCAGATATCTTGCTGTACAATGCCGATGCGGTACCTGTGGGTAATGATCAGAAGCAACATCTAGAGCTCTGCCGTGACTTGGCGCATCGCTTTAACCACACTTATTCGGATACGTTCAACATTCCGGAGCCATTTATACCCAAGGCCGGCGCACGTATTATGTCGTTGCAAGACCCTGAGCGCAAGATGTCGAAAAGTGATGCCAATCAAAATGCGACCCTGCACATCCTCGATAAGCCCGATCTACTGCGTAAGAAAATCATGAGCTCGGTGACAGATTCTGGCAACGAAATCGTGGCACGCGACGATAAGCCAGGGGTGACGAATCTGCTGCAAATTCATAGTGCGCTTAGTGGTCGTTCGACTGCCGATCTCGAAGCTTCATTCGTCGGTAAAGGTTATGGCGACCTAAAGCAGGAGGTAGCCGATGTGGTGATTGCTGCATTAGGGCCAGTACAAGCGCGTTATGATGAATTGATTACCGATAAGCAGTATCTCGAATTAGTCCTTAAGGCTGGTGCGGAGGCGGCTCAGAAGCGCGCGTACAAGACCTTAGGCAAAGTCTATCGCAAGGCAGGCTTCGTCGAGCGACCTCGGTAGCATAGGTGCTGCCCGCGGGCGAAGTGTCAGAAGTATTGGGCAGCACGAAGTAGGTGCGCACGGAGATTTGGCGGAGCACTCTTTGTTACTATTTCATGTGATGGCAGATCAATCCGTGTCGACCACTTTTCGTTTAGCTTGAAAAGAAGATTGATCGTAAAGCTAGACTCGCTTTGATCATAGCTGAACTTTATTGATGCTGACGTTATGCAACCAGACGACGAAGCCCCACTTACTCTCACAAAATGGCCCTTTTATTTAGGGGACATCCTACTGGTCGCAGCAGCGCTCGCGATCGCGATCTTAGGCAACTGGCAACTCACCGACATGCAGGTGGTCTCTTGTGTCGTCGCTGTGGCATTAGGCAATGCGATCTTCGTGCTACCTTATCTTGTTGAGTATTGGATGCGCTTGCGCGAGGTGCAAGACGACCGGAGCTCTGAGATTCGTTTGCTTAAAGGATACATGCAAAAGTCTGAAACAGCCATGCAGCAGTGTCATGAGCGTTTAGTTAAGCTTGAGTCTGGCCCTGGAGGAGAGGATCAGCGTTACGAATTACTGGCGACGGCGTTGGATCATAAGCTAGAGTCCGCGGCTCAAACAGTCGCAACATTGGCTCAGCAGGTGGAGCAAATGGAAGTTTCTAAAGGTGAGCCACTGGAGGCCTTGGCTGCTTTACGTAGCGAGTTGGCTGCTGCCGAAACAAAGCTACAGGAAGCACTGCAGCCAATTACTTTGCTAGAAGGGCGCCTGAGCGCATTGGAAGTAGCGGTTGATCAAAGCGCGACAGTTGTTTCCGAGGATTTAGCAGATAAGCCGAAGCAATCACGTGCGCCTCGTTCGCGCCGCGTGAAGGCAGATTCTAATCTTTTGGAGCGTGCCATTAGCGAGCCGCAGGATTCTGCTGCGACTGCTGTGAATCGGATTATTGATTCAAAAGGTAAGTTGCTGGAGTCAGCGTCTGAGCCCGAAGTGGAAGCAGAGGTCGAAGCAGAGCCTCCAGCAGAAGCCAAATCGCAGGAATTAATCGCACCCTCGTCGACCCTCGAGGAAGCAGAGGTCCCTGAGCTAGAAGCGACGCCCGAACGGACCTCCGATACCGAGCCTGAGGCGCCGCAGGAATCAGTTCAAGCAGCGGATCCGACAGTTGAAATTGAACCTGTCGTGCCGTCTCTGGAAGTGGTGCAGCCTGAGGAGCTGATCGTTGAGTTAGATCCAGAAACTATAGATGGGCCGGCGGACGTCGATTTAGAGATGGTCGATGTGCCGCAAGGAGCGGTCACTATTGATGAATCTGCAGAGTCAATTGATTCCGCTAGTGAGGACGACCCGCAAACGGCTGTTGAAGCTGCACCGACCAAAACCGATACCACTGAAGCGGCTGAATCTGCAGACATGTTTGGCGAAGCAGTACCGGAAGTGCGCAAGCGAGCCCGTACCAAGGCCAATGATGCAGTCCTCACTGTGAGTGCCTTCATCGGTATTGGTAATAAACCATTTTTGCGCGGCAGCGGTGGCGGATTAAATTGGGAATCCGGAGTGCCAATGGATTTTCAAGAAATTGGTAAATGGCGTTGGGTTGCTCCAGTTGATTTGGAAGAGCCAGTAGAAGTACAAGTCTACCGCAATGATGAGGATGCCGATCGCAAAGGGCGGCACGTGTTGGAACCTGGTCAGAAACTTGAAGTGAACCCGATTTTTTAGTGCATTTACCGGGTTCTTATTATGAGCTGCGACAGCACTGTGTGTTCCCAAACTATTGCCGATGAGCAATCCAAATGAGTCCCCACTATGGTCCTTTCAGGCCCTGATTGATTCCGCTCCAGATGCCGTCGTGGTGTACGATTTGGATAATCAGGTGCATTATTTGAATTCAGCAGCGCAGACCTTGTATGGCTGGACGGCCAAAGAGATGGAAGAGCGCTCAGTAACAGAGATCTTTTATCCCGAGGAAGGCGCGCTTGAGGTGGCAGTACAAGCGCTGCAGGAGACAGGTAGCTGGACAGGGGAGCTGCAGCAGGTTGGTCGCAATGGCGAGCCATGTACCGTGTGGTCTCGTCAGCAAATGGTTGCGGGAGTGACTTTAGCAACTGTCCTCATTGTGTGTTTCAATACTGAAGTGGCAGAATCTCAGCCATTGAAAGACTCCGTGCAGAAGGATTCATCGGTACAGATTAGCCGTGAGACGCTACACGATTTAAATAACGCGATCGCACCGATTGTATTATCATCGGATATTTTAAAACGTATGATCACCGATGGAAAAGCACGCAGCATGATTTCAATGATGGAGAAAAGTGCCAATAAATGCACGACTTTGGTAGCCAAATTATTGGGGGAGTGAGTCCCCCAGAAATAGAAGAGGGCATTACGCTGACACAAAAAAACTTCACTCGTAAGTGAAGCTAAAAAAATACCCAGAGTGGGGGTCGAACCCACACGCCCGAAGGCACCAGATTTTGAGTCTAGCGCGTCTGCCAATTCCGCCATCTGGGCATAAAAGAATGTGTGTTATGGCTCGGTTATTGTCGATTGCAAGCTCTGGATTGGGAATTTAGTGAGTTTGAGATTAAAATGTAGAGAATGATGGTTTCAGGGGACTGAGTCTTGCCTGATTGTTGCATTGGCATTGGTCGGTGCTTGTGATCCGCTTTTTTTTAGGTCTCTGTGGTGCCTATGGAAATACGCATCGAGGATGATTTTGAGGACGTGTTAATGAAGGCATCAACTGGTTTGGGCTTTGGTAAGCAAGCACTTGCAACGCAGTCGGGTCTGTCGGTTGAGGCGCTGTCTGCCTTACTACGCGGCGAATATGATGAGTCGGCTCTCAGGGCAGTTGCGCCGGTGCTCTCGCTAGATGCGGATGCGATGGTTTCGATGGCACTGCACGCTTGGCAGCCTGAGCCGATCGAACTCCCAGGCTTGCGTTGCTACAATACACCATTTCCTGTCGACGGGTATCAGGAAATGACGGTGAATAGTTACCTGTTATGGAGTCTGCAGACCAAGGTGGCGGTCGCGTTTGATACTGGCGTGAATGTCGAGGCTATGCGTGCCGACATCAGTGAGCTGGGCTTGGATCTCCAAGCCTTAGTCATCACCCATTCGCATCGTGATCATGTTGAGGCGTATGATCAACTATTAGCGGGGATTGAGGGAGGCACGGCATTTGCACCCAAGCTTGAGCCGTATGCGGAGGCTGACTTGCTTGAGCATGGTGATTGGCTTGAGTTTGACGGATTTGAAGTACAAGCGCGGCAGACCAATGGTCACTCGCCGGGTGGCATGAGCTATGTGGTCGAAGGGTTCGGGCCACTGATTGCAATCGTCGGCGATTCACTTTTTTGCCTCTCGCAGGGCGGTGCGCGCGCGCATTATGCGCAAGCACTTAAAAATAACCGTGAGCAAATATTGTCACTGCCAGAACCCACTATTATATGTCCCGGACATGGGCCAATGACTACGGTTGCAAACGAACAAGCGCGTAATCCGTTTTTTCCGGAGTTCAAATAAGTCGCCTTATTCAACCGTGACTGGAATGACCAGCTCGGGGATATCAGTGGCGTTAATGAAGAGCTGGCCACTGCCGACTTTACCCCCTTCGAGTGTGGCACTTACTGTGCGAGCACCTTCAGGAATGATGACCTCCGGCATGATAATGCAGTCAGGAATGTCGGTGGTGACATTGATATATAGTCCACCATAGGGAGCTGGGTTAGTCAGTGCAAAGGCCAAGGCAACACGCTGGCCAGACTGCAGAGTGAGCTTGCTCGGTAAGACGCTGAGCGGGTTGGCTCGATCAACGCGGAGGTAACCAGCTGTCTGTGCGCGGGTGATGCTCCGCACCTCGACCTTGTGACCGAAGCCGGGAGTTACTTCAGGTACGATGAATTGCAGCTCACTGGCGGAGATAAAAATCGTCTCAGCAGGCATGGAGCCGACAAATATGATGTCTGTTTCGGCAAATTTTTCGCCAAGTACGGAGGTGCGAGTACCAATGGCCGCCCGCGGTGCTTGTAGCGACAGAGTGATTGGATTCGGTAGTATGACTCGGTATATATCTGAGATGATCTGTACCTCTGTCAGTGATTGGTCGCGCGTCTTCTGGACGAAATTTAGCACGTAGTAGAAGCGAGTGAGCTCTTTGTCGCTAGGTGCTTGGTAGTTGTATTCGAATAGATTCGGCGAGTCGGCACTCAGGGTCATCGGGTTTTGTTGACCATCAATGACTACAAACGCTTCTAGGCTGTCAGCTTGTACCGCACTGTTTTTGAGTTCGGCCAGTGCGCTCAGTTTATAGGTGCCTGTTGGCGATGCCGGGAATGTCGGAGGCGTAGTATTGACAATTTTAACGCCACAACCAGCGAGGCAAATTATAAGAGCGAGTGAGGGGAGGAGTAAAATACGCTTGGCTTTCATAGAAAAATATACGGAGAAGGTATGCCTCATCACTATGCACCTGCAAGAAAAAGAGCTGAAAACTATTGATCCCGCACAAAATGCGCTGGGTATTTATTGTCACGTGCCATTTTGCGCGTCGACGTGCGATTTCTGTGCGTTTTATCAGGAGAAGCCGCGGCGAGGTGATTTGGATCGCTATTTAGCCGCGATGGATCGTGAGTTTGATTGGATCCCACAGGATCGCCCAGTGGATACGGTTTTCTGGGGTGGAGGCACGCCGGGCCTGCTGTCCGCCAAGGATTTGGAGCGCTTAGGGCGCTCGATGCTCGATCGGCTAGGGAGTGCGCCAGCGGAATGGACGATTGAGATGGCACCTTCTACGGTGAAGGCGGATAAGTTGGGGGTATTACGCGATCTAGGAGTCACGCGAATTTCGATGGGCGTACAAAGCTTCGATGCAGGTTTACTGGAGTCGCTAGGGCGACTACATCGCCCGAATCAAATCTATGGCGCATGGGAGCTGGTACAAGCTGCTGGCTTCGCACAGACCAATCTTGATTTGATGTTTGCGATACCCAATCAATCGATGGAGCAATGGGAGGCTGCGATACGCGAGGCTGCCCGGTTAGGGCCGACGCATCTTTCGACGTACTGTCTGACTTTTGAGGAAGATACTGCGCTCTACGTTAAGCTCTCTGAAGGAAAACTAAAAATCGATGAAGCGCGGGAGTTACGTTTTTATGAGCGTGGGTGGGAGTTGCTCGCGGAGCTTGGATATAAGCAATATGAAGTTTCAAATTTCTCAAAAACAAATGCTGAATGTATTCATAACATAAATACGTGGCGCATGGCTGATTGGATTGGGTGTGGGCCATCAGCTGCGAGTCAATTTAACGGGGAGCGCTATCAGCGACCTGCGAATTTAGATGAGTGGGTGGCGGGGATCGATTCTGGGCGACCGCCCAAGACTGAAGTTGTGAGATTAGATGCTGAGATACTGATGGCAGATGCGGTGATCTTTGGTCTGCGTATGAATGTGGGGATCAATCTTGCTGAGATTGCACAGCGCTTTCCAGCGCCCGAAGTTCTGGGTGTGATTGAGCCTTTGTTTGCGCGCTTCGAAGCTGAGGGGCTGTTGCTCCGTGAGGGCACACGTGCGTGGTTGACGCATCAGGGACGCTTAGTCTGTGATGCAATTGGTAGCGCTGTGTTGGAAGCGGTGGGGTAAGGACTACGCGCACATAACGCGCATTTAGCCTTATAGCTACTTGTAGCGGCGTCTTAAATTAGTCGGTAATATACCTAGTTCTTCGCGGTATTTTGCGACGGTGCGACGAGCGATCTTAATTTTTTTCTCCGTGAGAATAGTGACAATGCCTTGATCGCTGTAGGGCTTTGCTGGGTTTTCATCATCAATGATATGTTGAATCATGTCTTTGATCGATTTGTTAGATACCGACTCACCGCTGCCAGATTTGTAGCCTGGGGTGAAGAAATATTTAAAAGCAAATACGCCGTGTGGCGTGCGGATATATTTATTGGCGATTGCGCGACTGACGGTTGTCTCATGTACGCCGATGGCTTGGGCGATTGTATTCATCGTAAGTGGCCGCAGCTTAGCCACACCAACCGCGAAAAAATCGCTTTGTAATGTGAGGATTTCTTGTGTGATGCGCTGAATGGTTTGTTGCCGCTGCTCGATGGAGTTGATCAGGAATTTACCAGAACGCATGCGCTCAATCATGAATTCCTTCTCCTGCTTATTGAGTGAACCTTTGGCAAGCATCTCCTTGTAAGTACTACTGATACGCAGGCGCGGGATGTAGTCGCTATTCAGTTTGATTTGCCACTCGCCATATTCGTTCTGAAAAATACTCACATCTGGTTCGATCACGGTGTTGCTGTCAGGACTGAAGCGCTTGCCAGGGGCAGGTTCGAGCGTGGCAATCTCCTCGATGGCATCTTGGATTTCGTCTGTTGTTGTGCCGAGCTTACGTCCTAGTTCTGGTATGCGGCGGCGAATTAGAAGTTGGAAGTGCTTACGCAAAATTTGTGCGGCGATGGAATCTCCTCGGCCTCGTAGCTCAAGCTGTGTGGCGAGGCAGTCTTGTGTGTCTGCGGTGCCGATCCCTGGTGGGTCAAAAGTTTTTAAGATTTGGCTTGCCTGGCTAACTGCCTTGTAGGGAATGCGGCCAGTGAGCGCGATGTTGGAGATTGTTTCGGTTAGAAAGCCATTGTCATCGATACTGCCGATTAAATAGAGTATAGCCTCGCGCTCTTGTTTGGAACAGTCGGTGAGTTCGGCTTGCTCGATGAGGTGCTGTTGGAGCGATTGACTGGTCGTTAACGAGTTCATGAAATGTTCGCGGCGTTCGGCATCTTCAGACGTGTAGCTTTGCCCCGTATTTTCCAGCGCATAGTGCTCGCGCATATCTTCATTCATGCGTTCGAATGCACTGAAATCTTCTGCGTTGAACTCCATCTCAGTGTCCTGTTCGAGTTCGTTCTGGTTCGGGTTTTCGCGCTGTTCTTCAACGCTGATGCTGTCGATCGCCAGTTCCTCAAGCAAAGGGTTAGTTTGTAGTTCCTCGAGGATAGAAGTTCGTAATTCGACTGCTGGAGCTTGTAAAATCTTGAGTGAGTTTCTCAGTTGTGGCGCGAGGACAAGTGACTGAGACTGCTTCTGGACTTGCTGGAATCCTTGGTTGCTCATGGCTGATATTTCGCTTGGTGATCTAGATTCTCTTCGTCTTGCTCTAGGCCAGGCGTCTCTCCTAGGTTCCACCGCATCGCAGCGCCACTACTGTTTTTGCCAAATAGGTCTGTTATATAGCTCGCTAGTTTTTCATTGGTGGGCCCATAGCCGTCGCCGTAGAGGAACAGTTCCAGAGCGGTGAGCATTTGTTGAGCAGATTGAAAGCGTTTGCTGCGGTCGCGCTGAAAGGCATGTTGTAAAATATCATCAAGTCGTGGGTCGAGGTCGCTGCGCATTTCGGTAAAATCTGGGATGGTGAGTCCGAGGATATTTTTGCGCGTGGCTTCTTCTGAATTGGTCTCAAAAATATTTTCGCCAAGCAGCATCTCAGCAAGAACAATGGCACAGCTGAAGAGGTCTGCGCGCGCGTCGGTGACCTCGCGGCGTGCTTGTTCGGGGGAGAGGTATTCATCTTTACCAGCGATTACTTCACCTTCCTTATTGTACATAAGGTCAAGTGCCTTTGCGATGCCGAAGTCGGTGAGTTTAACGTCGCCTTCAAAGGCTAAGATGATGTTTCTCGGATTCACATCGCGATGAACAATGCCGAGTGGCCGACCAGTTTTATCGCATTTCTGGTGCGCGTGGGAGAGCCCTCTGCAGACTCGTGATACAATAAAAGCGGCCAAGTCTACTGGGATCTCTTGGTTGGTTTGAGTGTGGCGCTTGATGAAGTCTTCGAGAGTGATGCCATCGACAAACTCCATAGTGATGAAGTACTGCCCCTTGATCTCACCGAGTTGATAGGTTTGCACGATATTGGTGTGAATCAAGTCGGCCACTAGCCGAGCCTCGCCAATGAAATTATTACGAAATGCCTCGATTTTAGAGTATTTTTCGCGGATTAGTTTGATGGCAACACGTTTGCTGAAAGGGCCAGCTCCTATTTGTTTGGCCTCATAGACAACGCCCATTCCACCTTCCGCTATCGTGTTGACGATTTCGAAATGTAGTTCGCTTTGTATCTTTTTTAGCTTTGCCACTCAGTGTGATAAAACACTTTTTTAAAACTTCTTCAAGTAATTAGTCAATCTAGCATGAAAATTGCTTCAAATATTATTCTGACTCATGTGCTAGTTGACAGATCGCGATAAGAGCATTTGTTGTAGACTATGATCACATTGACAGACAGTGCCGTTGCACAGGTGCGGGAATTACAGGCAGAGAAGGCCACAGAGGGCCAAGTACTTCGTATTTTGGTGGAGGCTGGTGGTTGTTCGGGCTTCGAGTATGGCATGTCTTTTGACGATCAGAAAGACGACGACCAATTGTTTGAAAGCAATGGAATCAAATTCTTAGTGGATTCGACTAGCCTAGAGTATTTAGATGGCAGTGTCGTTGATTTTGATGATGGTTTAACGGGGAAAGGCTTCGAGGTGCGTAACCCGAATGCGTCCAGCACCTGTGGTTGTGGCCGCTCGTTTAATTAAGCCCTATGTTATTCGCTTACCCTACCAAGCGGCGCATGGTAGAGGATGACATCACTACATTGTTTATCCCGCGGCAGCTTCTGCACAGCGAATGCCATCGAGTGCAGCGCTGACAATACCGCCCGCGTAGCCGGCACCTTCGCCACAGGGGAATAGGCCAGAGATTTCTGGATGTTGGAGTGAATCTGCATCGCGCGGCACACGGACTGGTGAGCTGGTGCGAGTTTCAAAGCCTATCAGGTTACACTCCTCAGTAATATAGCCGTGCATTTGTTGGCCAAATAGTTTGAGCCCGCGTCGCATGCGCGAAGTAATCCACTCGGGCATGATTGCATCGAGTCGGGCACTTTGAATTCCTGGGAAGTAACTCGTTTTAGGCAGATCTGCAGAAAGCGTACCCTTGAGAAAATCAGTCACCCGTTGTCCAGGTGCGATTTGTCCGCTGCCACCAGCTTGCTTGGCGGCTGTTTCGAGATGTTTTTGAAAGGCGATTCCGGCGAGCACGCCGTGCTCGGCTTTAAACGATTCGGTATCTTCCGGTTCGACGCTGACTACCATGCCGCTGTTGGCGAAGGGCGAGTCGCGCCGTGCTAGGCTCATGCCGTTGACAACGACTTCGTCATTTTCTGTCGCTGCTGGTACGATAAAGCCCCCAGGGCACATGCAAAAGGAGTGCACGCCACGGTTATCAATCTTAGTTGCCAAGCGATAGCTGGCGGCTGGTAGCAAATTAGGGCGAGCTTGACCGACTGGAGTGTGGTATTGTGCGCTGTCGATGAGCGACTGGGGGTGTTCGATGCGCACCCCGACGGCAAAAGGTTTCTGCTCAAGACGTACGCCTTGGCTCTGTAGCTGCTGGTAGATGTCGCGAGCAGAGTGACCTGTGGCCAGGATTACGCGGTCACTTACAAATTCACGACCATCAAGAGTCGAGACACCGCGAATTTGGCCAGCCTTGAGAATAAATTGGTTTACTTTAGTGCCAAAGTGGACTTCGCCGCCTGCGTCTAGAATCGATTGACGCATTGCCATCACCACCTTCGGTAGCAGGTTAGAACCGATGTGTGGATGCGCATCGATGAGAATGCGTTCGGGTGCGCCGTGAGCGACAAGTGTTTCATAGATGTCGCGAATAGGGCCGCGTTTTTTGGCGCGAGTGTAGAGCTTGCCGTCAGAGAAGGTGCCGGCTCCGCCTTCACCGAAGCAATAATTGGAGTCTTCGATTACAGTTCCTTTTTTAAGGATTGGGCCGAGGTCAAAACGGCGCGCGGAGGCGTCTTTGCCGCGCTCCAAGATGATTGGTCTAAGGCCTAGTTCGAGCCCACGTAGCGCTGCAAACATCCCCGCCGGGCCGCAGCCGATGATGATAATGGTTTTGGCTGATGCGGAAGCTGTTGTATAGTTTGCTTGTAGCTGTGGCTCTGCAGGTAAGGGCGCTCCGATGCCTACTTCGATCCGCAGTTGCACCTTGATTTGTTTTTGGCGCGCATCGATCGAGTGCTTGCGCAGGCGCATCTCTACGATTTTCGCTGGCTCAAGTTCCAACTTGGCAGCAATAGCCGATTTCCATGCATCCGGTTGTTCCGATGTTTCAAGCGGTAGCACGATGTCGACGAGTGACGCTTGGGTCGGTTCTGTGTGTGTCGTGTCTGCCATATTGAGAGCTATGTATCTGTGCCAGATTTACGACAGCTACAAGTAAGTTATTCATGCAGGATGCAATTGCTTTGCGCAGGTGCGGCATATTTGGGCGGAGTGCTGCTAGCCGTAAGAGTATCGATGTGGGGCTCAGTCCTGCGTATGATACTCGTCGTATTTCTTGGAATTGCCGCGCACCTGGTCGGCGGGATACTTAGTTTTATTGTGTTCCAACTTATCGAGGACAGCTTGGCTTAGGTCGATATCTAGCTCGTGGCAAAGTAGGAGTAAATAAGCCGCGATGTCAGCTACTTCGTGTTGTATTTGGGTGCGCTTGGCGTGGAGTGTGGTGGTTAGCTCGGGCCCGTTTTGCCAAAGAAAAATTTCTTGTAGTTCAGACGCTTCGATCGAGAGCGCAGTAGCGAGGTCTTTCGGGTTATGGAATTGTTGCCAGTCGCGCTCGTTGCGAAAATCTAAAATCGCTTGGGTGAGTTCGGAGAGTCTATCAGGTTGCATCGGTGAGTGCTTATTTGTATTCCTTTTTGATGTATGCAACGATAGAGGGAATCGCTTCTATCATGGAATCAAGACACGCTTGATAGGCATCAAAATTCTGTCCGTACGGGTCAGGTATTTGTTCGTCAGCCTCAGGCCCCATGAATTCACGAAAGAGGTACATGCGTTCTGGTAGGTCGTTGTGGTAATATTTTAAGGAGTCTAAATGAGAATCGGTCATGCCTAAAACTAGGAATGCACGGTCAAGCATCTCTTGCGTGACGGGTTGGCTCTGATGCTTCCCTAAATCGACATGGACTCTTTTCAACGCTGCTACGGAGTTGCTGGAAGCCGCCTCACCATATCCTGCAGCGACGCCGGCGGATTCGATTGAAAGCTGGTCAAAGGGCGCTCCTTCTGCGGCGAGTGCATGCTGTAAGAGCTTTTCTGCCATTGGACTGCGGCAGACATTGCCTGTACAAATAGTGAGGATGAGATTGCGATCGTGTGCCATTTGCGGGAAAGAATACAAGGAGTCGCGTGCGTGTCGCAACACTTTTGCCGAAGTGTCCCATGCCTCGGGTAGCTGATGCAGGATTTGAAGTGCTTTCAGCGTGTTGACTCGACGTGGTAGACACGGCCCATTTTGTCAGACCTTAACACACTGAGGATTAACAATGCCTAGCAACACCTAAGCATTGTCGAACGATCATCATCGTATCGCGAAATATTAGCGGTTGAGCTCTTTATTACCAATGTCGCGGCGTAGTGTTTTGCCGTCGAAGTGGACTTGATCGCAGACGCTGTAAGCGAGATCTGCTGCTGCTTGCAGGCTAGTTGCTTGAGCGCTCACGCCGAGAACGCGACCACCGTTGGTAGTGATGGTGCCGTCGACAGCGCGATTGGTGCCCGCGTGCACAATTGCAGTGCGCTCCGGTGTGGCCTCAGGAAAGGTAATGGTGTCGCCTTTTGGGTAACTACCGGGATAGCCTTGGGCAGCAAGTACGATGACGATGGCAGCACCTGGGTGAAAGTTGAGCTTTTCCGGGAGTGCTTCCCCCTTCGCGGAAGCGAGTAGCACGGGAACCAGATCATCAGCCACCATCGGTAGGAGCACTTGTGTCTCAGGGTCACCGAAGCGGACATTATATTCGAGTACGCGGACACCCTTTGGAGTCAGCATTAGGCCCGCGTAGAGTGTGCCGCGAAATTCGATACCATCAGCTTTGAAGCCATCGAGAGTGGGCCGTAGCACTTGCGCTTCAATTTCTGCCTGCATTTCCGGCGTGATCTTGCTGGTTGGTGTGTAAGCGCCCATGCCGCCAGTATTAAGACCTGTATCACCTTCGCCCGCACGTTTGTGATCTTGGCTAGGAGGAAGGCATACAAAGTCGTCGCCTGAGACGATGGCATGGATGGACGCTTCTTCACCGTAGAGAGTTTCTTCGATAACGATTTCGTGGCCACTTTCACCAAACGCGTTGCCTTCGAGCATATCTTTTACTGCGGCGATGGCTTCGGCTTGCGTCTCTGCCATGATCACACCTTTACCAGCAGCTAATCCGCTGGCTTTAATGACAATGGGAGCTGGGTGTGTTTGAAGATATTCGAGTGCAGGAGCGACCTCAGTAAAGCTGCCGTATTCGGCGGTGGGGATATGGTGACGGGCGAAGAAGTCTTTACAGAAAACTTTGCTCGACTCGAGTTGTGCGCCTTGAGCGTTCGGGCCATAGGCGGGAATACCGACAGCTTGCAGCGCATCGACAAGGCCGAGACTGAGGGGTACTTCCGGACCTACGATGACGAGACCAATGTGATTGTCTTGCGCGAGCTTGACGATGCTATCGATATCTTCGACACCAATGTTGTAGCAATCGACTTCGGTCGCCATACCACCATTGCCTGGAGTGGCGATGACCCGATCGGCGAGCGGGCTTTTTAAGCACATTTGCACTAGGGCGTGTTCACGTCCTCCGGAACCTACGACAAGAATGGAAAGCTTAGATGTATCGGCCATAATTGACAGCACGTTTCCAGAATCTGATTCGGAGGTAAAGGAAAAGAATATGGAGATCAGGAATTAGGATTAAGGCGGGGCTCTATCAGATAGCGCCAAGCAATTAGAAATTGAGAGTTTGAGAGGGATTGCCACTTGAGTTTTCTGCGATGATGCAGAGAACAGTGTCATGCAGATTTACTTTATGGGCATTTGCGGGACTGCAATGGGCAATGCAGCATTGCTGGTGCGTGAGCAAGGGCACGAGGTGTGTGGCGCAGATACAGGCGTGTATCCACCCATGTCCAATGTATTGGCAGAGGCAGGCATCGAAGTATTTGATGGTTATGATGCCGAGCGGTTGGCCGCGCTGAGGCCCGAACGAGTGGTTGTTGGTAATGCGATGAGTCGGGGTAATGTGGAAGTCGAATGGTTGCTCAATCAGTCTGAGGTGGCATTTATTTCGCTACCGCAATTGTTTCACGATACGGTATTGCTTGGGCGTAAGCCGGTGGTGATTACGGGCACGCATGGTAAGACAACCACGTCGACAGTGGCTGCTTACCTGTTGGCAGCGTCTGGAGCTAAGCCAGGCTGGCTGATTGGTGGTGTACCAAATGATTTACCAGGTGGGGCGCAGCTCGGTGAGGGTGAGGCATTTGTGATCGAAGGTGATGAATACGATACGGCTTTTTTTGATAAGCGCAGCAAATTTATCCATTATCGGCCGCAAATCGCGGTGCTCAATAATTTGGAATTTGATCATGCGGATATTTTTCGGGATCTCGAAGATGTGCAGCGTACATTTCGACATTTCTTACGTATCATCCCGAGTTCAGGTTACGCGATTGTAAATGGAGATGATGTGAACATTGCTGCGCTCTTACCTGCGCCATGGACCCAAGTGATACGCGTCGGAACGGAGATAGGTAATGATCTGCTAATCGCTAATTTCTGTGATAGCGCATCCGGTGCTTCATTTGACTTAGTGTGGCAAGGCGAACTGTGGGCGCATGTGCGCTGGCCGATGCATGGTTTGTTCAATGCGCGTAATGCTGCGATGGCCGCGCTCGCTGCCGCGTACGCATGCGACTATCAGTCGCCACTGGAATTTGATCTTGGAGCCTTGGCAGATTTTACGGGGGTGAAACGCCGACAGGATGTCTTACACAGTTGTGATACTTGGACAGTGGTGGAGGATTTCGCGCATCATCCGACTGCGATTACGGGTGCACTTGAGGGCTTACGTGCGGCCTATCCTGGCCGCGAATTATGTGTTAGTTTTGAGCCGCGCAGCAATACCGCGCGTACGTCTTTGTTTCAGGATGCATTTATCGCGGCACTCTCTGCCGCGGATCGCGTATACCTTGGAGCAGTGCACCGTGCTGACTCAATGGCTGCGGATGAACGATTGAATACCACGGCGATGGTCACAGAGCTGGCTCAGGCAGGGACTCTGGCAAAAGCATTTTTGACTAACGCGGCACTATTTGAGCAGTTGCGGGCAGATTACTCAGGGTCTAAGGGGTGTGTGTGGATCTTTTTTACCAATGGCGCTTTTGATGGTGTGCCGCAGCGTATGGCTGCTTTGTTGGGCTAGGCCACAAAAAATGCATCCGCCTTTCGGTCGGATGCATCTTAGAAAAGAGTGGCTTCGATTGCTTAGGAAATCTTGGCTTTCAGATCTTCCTTTGAAGTAAGGCCGACGATGGTGTCAGACACCGCACCATCCTTAAATACCAAAATGGTTGGGATCGCACGGATCTCAAATTTACCTGCGATCTCGCTGTTGTTGTCTACATTGACTTTGCAGATTTTAACCGCATCGCCGAGTTCGGCTGCGAGTTCTTCGAGGATCGGTGCAATCGCTTTACATGGACCACACCATGGGGCCCAAAAGTCTACGACGACTGGGACAGGTGCACTTATTGCAGCCTCAAAATTGCTGTTATCGAGTTCGGTGATGTTTTCAGACATAAGATGTTCTTGTGTGATTTACTATAGGAAAGGGAGAGCGTCCTGAATACTCAGGACCGTGAAAGCGATGGCTAATGCTGCTGCGATGGCATCGATAACGAGCGCTGGCATACTAACCACAGAGGAGTCTTCTGTACCCAACGAAGGAGTCGGCTGCACTTTAGGGCGCGCTGTCGCAGGTGTTGCTGGGCTCGCGGCTGCAGCTGTTTGGGAGGCGGCAGGCTTGGGAGCTTGCGAAGCTGCAGGAGTTGCAGGAGTTGCAGGAGTTGCGGGGGAAGGTGTTGGCTGGACCGTACGGAGTACTGGTTTACTCGGAGCGGCAGGTATATCAGAGCTTGAGTCAATGGGCGCTTTTGGAGCACTTGCATCTGCTTTAGATTCGAGATCGCGGGTCGCTTCACTACGTGCGAGTGCTGCCTCAGCGCGTTCTTTGGCTAACTTAGCTCGTGATTCAGCCGCTTCCGCTGCTAATAATTTTGCAGCTTGTGCTGCTTCTTCGGATGGCACTTCGTCGCCTTCCAGAAAGGGGTTGTGGGATTCTTCAGTCATAAAGTATTGTTTAAAATTAGGTGTGTTGGGGGTGAACTGTCAAGCGGCTCATTGGTTTGGAGTGTTTTTGTGAATAATCTCGGCCAGCTCTTGTTGTTCGACTGTCGCTATCGATTTGCCAAGACGATCGAGTGTTTCGAACGTTTTGATCACAGTTTCAGCCATAAGCTCATGGGTTTGGCTGGATCCGCCGACGATAGCAAAGCGCTCTGCTTGAGTGATTCGCTTGTGGCCATCGGTATTGTCTAAGCCGACTCCGAGCAAGTGTCCGGATGTTTGATTTGGGCGGTGCATGAGTGTAGCTTAGTCAATCGAGTGATTAAAAGTAAAGCCTGTGTCGGTGCCACGTTCACAGCGAATGTCCGAGAACGCGCGGTCTTGCTTGATTAGGATTTCTCCCAAGCGAGTCAGTTCCAAGACGGCAAGAAATGTGGCGATGATCGAAGTGACGGTAGTGGACGATTCAAATAGCTCGGAAAAGAGAAAAGTGGGGGTCTCTTTGAAGCGTAATAGAATAAATTCCATCCGGTCTGCCACTGTGACTTGTTCAGCGTTAATTTCACCAGTTGTAATTCGTTCGGCGAGTCTTCTGAGTACCTTGTTGAAGGTGTTCCATAGGTCGACGCGTTCAACCGGTTTGAGTGGGCGCTCGGCGGCTTCGAGTGCTTCCCTCGGGCCGATTCTTGCGATGAGATCGTTACTGTTTAGGATTAGCTCCTCAATTTCACTGGAAGCTTCTTTGAATTTTTTATATTCAAGGAGTTGTTGTACGAGTTCCCAGCGAGGGTCGATCTCATCATCTTCAATATCGTGGTCGGCGCCTTGATCCTTTTTCGGGAGGAGTAAGCGACTTTTGATATACATGAGGGTAGCAGCCATGACAAAAAACTCGCCCGCAACCTCGAGGTCGAGGTTTTCCATTGAGTTGAGCGTGTCGATATACTGAGCCGTGACGCGCTCGATCGGAATATCGTAAATGTCGACCTCGTTGCGTCGAATTAAGTAAAGAAGCAAGTCCAGTGGACCCTCAAATGCGGGGAGCCGTATGGCAAAGTCATTGGAGGGGGCTAGAGCTTCTTCCATCGGAGTTCTAATTCTGAGCGAATCTGAGCCGCACGTTGAATTCAACGTCGCTCTCGCGTTGCGCATCATTGCGGAAGGTCAGTGCATAAATGAGCTCCCACGCATTGTTAAGGCGTGTGTTAACACCAATTTCTGCTTCGGTGAATTGGTTGGTCTCGGCATCGTAGCGCGCCTCTGCTAGCAGTGAGTTTCGTTCGTTGACGCGCAGGATGAAGTCGATGCGATATTGGTTAATTTGGCCATCTAGAAAGTTTGTTGAGAGTCCGATCTCCCAGATTTCTCCACTATGAATGGAGGTCCGTGAGCGGAGCTCTTCGAGTGCTAGGCTTTCGGTTTGAAAGCGGCCTGCGATGTCAAATTTGAGCCAAGGCGCAGGTGTTACCACGAACTCGATCCATGACGCGTGGAAGGTCTCCTGATCGTCGCCATCGTAGCGGATACTTTTCTCAAACAGAATGTCTTGGTAGAAATTAAGCGCTGCCAGCGTGCGCGAACCGTAGCCTGCGGCACGCGTTTGGAAGAGATTTTCTACACCTAGCCGAGCAAGATGTGTTTCTTCTATTGAATCGACATTGCGCACATCGCTTAAGTCCAGTAAGGGGCGGTTTAGGTTGAATGCGGTGCGGTCAATCGCGGCGATTTGATTATCAGAATCTGGGTCGGAGTAATAGCGGTAGCGCAACACTGGGCGTACCAAATGGCGTAGACCATCAATGCCCCATGTTTTGTTATGCGTTGCATAGGTTGCGTAGGCTCTGGCTTCGAGGTCGAATCCCACTTCATAGATCTCCCGTGTATGCTGATCGTCCTGCAGCGTTGCTGGGGCTGGAATGTTGGAGTACGGCTGGTTATATATACCCAGTGCGATTGGGTCAATCTCTTGGTTCTCGTAGTGTGTGACGCGTGCACCAATAAGAGGTGTCAGCGTGAGCCAATCGGATAACAGAATGGGGCGCTCGAGGCGGTAGGTGAAGTCGAAGCGATCCATCTGTGAGCGGTCATTGATCTCAGGGATGATGCGTCCGAAATCTTCTTCTAGGCGGGCATAACTGGCTGAGAAGCGCTGATAAGCACCAGTCTTAAATACTGGCACGGGCAGCATGTCGAAGCGTAGCTCTGGTAGGCGTTCCTGCACTAGCTGAAAATTGTTTGGGCGGAAGCGGCCAAAAGCTGAGAGGTAATAGTTATCCCCGGCATACACCGCTTCGAGAAAGGAGTCAGGCTGTTGGTTGTCGCTGAAATAGTCTTCGCGGAAGTCACGTGTGATTTCTGAGTCAGACCAGTAGCTAGCGGATGCTGTAATGTTAATGCGTTCGCCGATATGGTGCTGGTGGCGCCATTCTACAAAGCCCCGATCCGAGTCAATTGGTTTGCCGTAGATTCCTGGATCTGGGTCTCCTTGGTCATTAATGTAAGCGGTATTGACGGAGCCGACAATCGATTGAGTGTCGGTGCTGTATGAATACTGCGCGGTCGGTCCTGCCAGCACGCCACGCTTAGAATAGAGGTCAAGATTTACGCCAGCCCGCAGCCACGAATTGATTGGGAAAAGCGAGGTGGTTTGAAGATAGACGCCTAGTTCGCTGTCGGAGCCTGCGTTGGCTTCCAATAAGTGAGGGGTATGACCAAGGTGATGTTTGTAGCTTGGAAGTTTGACGAGTGGGACATTGCCAATCCGAAGTGTCGTCGCAGCCATATCGATGATACCGCCATCTTCACTGAGGTATTCGACCTGATCTGAGATTAGGTTTGGGGTCCATCGACCCGGTTCGCCATAGTAAATGGTAGCGCCTTGTAAGGTGGTCTGCTCGATGGTTCCGCCAGCGGTGACGCCAGAAATGTAGATGGGCCATTTGCCCGTACGCAGGATATCGACCGCAAAAATATTTTCTTGCGTGTCATAGCTAAGGCGCTCCGCGATCATGCGATTGTCATCGCGGGATATGGCCACGTTGCCGATGGCATCAGCTAGAGAATACTCTTGATAGTAGGTAATACGGTCAGCACTTAGACGCGTGTTTTGGAAGTCCAGCCGAGCGTCGCCTCGGGCGACCAAGCGCTGGGCGACTTCATCAAACTCTAAGGGTTCGATTGAGCTGAGCTCAGGCAAGGCCGCAAAGAGGGGCAGCGAGAGCTTTGTGAAGAAAATAAGGGAAAATATCCGAGCGTATCGTGGCACGGGTGCGGACTATGTGCAGGGTGTTTTCAGTGGACAAGTCTTTTATCACATCCCCTGCGATCAAGTCAGCTTTCTTCTTTATTCACTCGATTTAGTCATAGAAGTATAGGGTCTTGCCAAATAGGATGAAACGGGTCTTGTGTTATCAGCGTGATTGTTTCCAAAACGCTTCTCGACTCGATTACTCAGGTGACATCGAGCCAACCGCATTCAGTATTGGGGATGCACCCGCTTACAATAGGTGCGAAGACGAGTATCGTTGTCCGTGCATTTGTGGATGATGCCGTGAGTTGTGAGGTGGTAGACATTTCGAAGCCAGATGGCCCGCGCTATGCTTTGAAGCGTTTAACAGAAGATGGATTTTTTGAAGGCGTTATGCCGCGGCGCAAGGGAGTATTCTCGTATCGCTTAAGAATCGAACGCTACAATGGAGAGATTCGTCAATTTTTTGATCCGTATAGTTTTCTGCCTAGTTTGTCGGATGAGGACCTCTATCTCTTTAATGCGGGAAATGAGCATCAAGCGCACAACAAGATGGGCGCACAGTTACGTGAAATTGATGGCGTGCAGGGTGTATCTTTTTCTGTGTGGGCGCCGAGTGCTGCTCGTGTATCGGTCGTTGGTGACTTTAACCATTGGAATGGTCGTTATCATCCGATGCGCAGTTTGGGATCATCTGGCATTTGGGAGTTATTTGTGCCGGGTATCGAAACGGGTGCGAAATACAAATTTGAGATCGGCACGGGTAATGACTATCCGCTTTTAAAAACCGACCCATATGGCAAATATTTTGAATCTCCGCCGGGCAATGCTTCGATTGTTAGTCGGCTGGATACTTATAAATGGAATGACGCAGATTGGATAAAACAGCGTGAATCGACTGATTGGGCGAGTGCGCCCGTTTCAATCTATGAGATGCATGTAGGTTCATGGAAACGTGTCGTGGAAGATGCGAATCGGTCGTTGTCGTACCGCGAGTTGGCGGATGAGTTGGTTGCTTACTTGCGAGATATGCAGTACACGCATGTAGAGTTTATGCCTCTATCAGAACACCCCTTCGATGGGTCATGGGGTTATCAGGTAACGGGATTTTTTGCGCCGACCTATCGTTTTGGCACACCGGAGGACTTTATGTATCTGGTAGATACCTTGCACCAGAATGGATTTGGTGTGATTATGGATTGGGTGCCAGCGCACTTTCCGACAGATAGTTTTGCGCTTGGACAGTTTGATGGGACCGCGCTGTATGAGCATGCAGATCCTCGTCAGGGTTTTCACCAAGATTGGGGTACGTATATTTTCAACTATGGTCGCAATGAGGTCTGTACCTTCTTGATTGCCAGCGCATTGGCTTGGTGCGAGCGCTACCATATCGATGGTCTGCGTGTGGATGCTGTTGCTTCAATGCTGTATCTTGATTACTCACGCGAAGAGGGCCAATGGATACCGAATAAACATGGTGGGCGGGAAAATTTGGAAGCGATTGACTTCTTACGACGTACCAACGATTTGGTGCATCAGTATTATCCAGGCACGTTGATGATTGCTGAGGAGTCGACAGCATTTCCCGGAGTGACCAAGCCGACCTCGGAGGGTGGGCTCGGGTTCGACATGAAGTGGAATATGGGTTGGATGCACGATACGCTTGAGTATTTCCAGAAGGATCCGATTTTCCGCAAATATGAGCACCACCAGCTTTCTTTTGGCATGCTCTACCAGTATTCTGAAAACTTCACGCAGGTTTTTTCGCATGATGAAATTGTGCATGGAAAAAATTCAATGATTATGAAGATGGCTGGCGAGCCGATGTCGAATAAGGCGCGTCAACTTCGTTTGTTATATGCATTCATGTGGATGTGGCCTGGCAAGAAGACGCTCTTTATGGGCTGTGATTTTGGCCAGTCCGCTGAGTGGGCGCACGACGGAAGCCTAGATTGGCACTTATTGCAGTACATCGACCATGAAGGTGTTCAGCGAGTCGTGCGTGATTTGAATCGAATATATCGTGAGATTTCTGGCTTCGCGGCGAAGGATAACCACCCTGAAGGGTTTGAATGGATCAATGCATCGGATGCAGATAATAGCATCTTAACTTTCTTGCGTAATGGCTACGCACAGACAGATACCTTGGCCGCTGTGGCAAATTACACGCCAGTGCTGCGAGAAGAGTACCGTGTAGGAGTGCCGTATCCTGGCTTCTGGCAAGAAATTCTCAATACGGATGCGAAAGAGTATGGCGGCCTTGGGTTTGGCAATGGCGGGGGTGTAGCAGCTGATCAGATTGAATGGGATGGTCGTCCGTATTCGATTAAGCTACAGTTGCCGCCGGTATCGATGAGTATCTTTCGTTACCAAGGTGAGATGTAGCGCCTTTTTAATAGCAACATTTATTAGTTTGCAAATTGTGCGGTGTCGACACGCTCCGTGGTGGACAAGTCGACGATGATGCGTATTGAATGATGTATATGAAATTGCAGCGTGCCGCTATGACGATCTTGATCGTCTTTTTTATCTTTTATTTACTCTATCTAGGGCAGGCACTTTTGTTGCCGTTGGTGATCGCCGGAGCAGTGGCCTATTTGATCAATGTTTCCGCGCATACAATTGGCATGTTGCGCATCGGAGGTCGCTCATTGCCCAGGCCAATCGCAATGGCAGTCGCGCTCGCAGTGATCTTGGGTTCTTTAACGTTGGTGGTACAATTGATCACGGTAAATATCGCGAGCGTGATCAAGGAGGCCCCCTTGTATCAGCAAAACTTGGAGGTTTTGGTTTACAAAGGCTATGCATTGGTGGGCGTTCAAGAGGCACCGAATATGCGCGAGGTTCTGAATCAGCTGGATTTCCGAAGTTATTTACAGGATCTTGGCGGGACGGTTCGTTCGTTATTAAGTCGCACTGGTATTATCATCGTGTATCTGATTTTTTTGTTACTCGAGCAACGCACATTTGCGGCAAAGATTCGGGCATTGGTGCGTGATCCTGAACGCCGTGAGGATGTCTTCAATCTGATCGATAAAATCCGCTCCGATATTCGCTCCTACATTGGTATCAAAGTGCTGACCAGCGCAGCGACTGCTCTACTGAGTTATGTAGTATTGAGCTTGGTTGGTGTTGATTTCGCTAGTTTTTGGGCAGTGCTGATCTTTTTCCTGAACTTTATTCCGACCATTGGCTCAATTATCGCGACTGCGTTTCCATCTGTATTGGCTTTGGTGCAATTTGATACACTGGCGCCTTTTGTGGTGATTGCATCAGTTCTAACTTTGCTACAATTCTGCATTGGGAGCCTACTGGAGCCACGACTGATGGGTAATCGTCTGAATCTCAGTCCGATTGTTATTTTGCTCTCCCTTGGTCTCTGGGGGACTATCTGGGGTATCCCTGGCATGTTTTTGTGCGTGCCGATCACTGTGGTGATGGTAATTATCTTTTCTTATTTTCCTGAGACGCGACCCGCTGCTATTTTGCTCTCTGGTACCGGAGAATTGAGTGTTGGTCCGCGCCGAGGTGATAGTAGTCGACACGAACAGACTACAGTTGAGAGGTGAATAAATGTTGCGGCATTGGCTGAGGGCGAATGATTGCTGTGCCAACTAAACCGAAAGGAAGTTATATGGGATTTATTGCGATTGCTATGGGTCTGCGATGGGCAATTTTTTTTAAATCGACGGATTGAAGTCTTTTTTGGGCTTGTGCGGTAGTTAAATGAAGTGGGATCTTCACTTGTAGAGTGTCTGTGCTAAGTGTGTTATAAATTTGTAAACATCTTTAGCATAAACACTTAGATTGAATGTTGTAAATACTGTGCGTAATGCGCGTGTTGCAAATGCTGCTTTCTTGCGTCTTTTTAGTAATAATGTTCGCACGATTGGCAGAGAACTGTCAGCTTGCTGCATTCATTTTATTATCTGCGCTGCAGTGGATACCCTTAAAGTCTCAAATATACTACACATATGTTTCTTCCAAAAATCATTCAAGGTGGCATGGGTGCCGGCGTTTCCGATTGGAGGCTTGCCAATTCCGTGTCCTCAGTTGGACAGCTCGGAGTAGTTTCCGGGACAGCCCTAGACTCTGTGTTGATTCGCCGTTTACAGCATGGAGACGCGGGCGGTCACATGCGTCGTGGTTTGGCTGCCTTTCCAGTGCCAGCTGTGGCAGAGCGTATTCTGGCGCGGTACTTTAAATCCGAAGAGGAGCAAGATGATAAGCCCTCGCGTTTGACTGCTGGCTTCCGTATTGACCCAGGTGCAAATGTAGTCGACCTGACCATTGCGGCGAATTTCGTCGAAGTTTTCCTAGCCAAGGAAGGACACGAAGGTCATGTGGGCGTGAACTTTCTCGAAAAGATTCAGATGCCGAATTTGACATCCATGTTTGGAGCAATGCTCGCGGGTGTGGATAATGTACTGATGGGCGCGGGGATTCCACGCACGATCCCAGGGATTTTAGATTCTCTCGCAGAATGGAAGCCTGTTGAAATGCGAATCAATGTCGAAGATGCGGATAAAGAAGATGCCTTCTACAGTCGTTTTGATCCGCTCGCGTGGATTCGTTCGCACTTACCAGACATCGAGCTGCCAAAGTTGAAGCGCCCAGATTTCTTTCCGATCATTTCGTCGAATGTCTTGGCGTTAACCTTGGCTAAGAAATCGACCGGCAAGGTGAATGGCTTTATCGTAGAGCGCCATGTTGCTGGTGGCCATAATGCACCACCTCGTGGTGGCATGAATCTCGATGAAAACAATGAACCGATTTATGGTGTTAAGGATGAAGCCAATTTGGCTCAACTCAGTAAATTAGGTATCCCATTCTGGCTCGCTGGCGGAGGATCGTCGGTGACGGGTCTCAAAGATGCGTTGGCTTCGGGTGCTGCAGGCATACAGGTGGGTACTGCATTTGCCTATAGCAATGAGTCTGGCTTCGACCCTGCTATTAAAAAACGCGTGCTGGGCAAGGTGAAGACTGGTGAGGCCAAAATCTTTACTGATTCACGCGGCTCGCCAACTGGTTTCCCATTCAAGGTCGTTAATCTCGAAGGCACCATCTATGAAGAAGAGGTCTATGAGTCTCGCAAACGTATCTGCGATCTTTGTTACCTGCGTCATCCCTACAAGAAGGCGGATGCGACCATCGGCTATCGTTGCCCATCCGAGCCTGTGAAGGATTACATCAAGAAGGGTGGCAAAGAAGAAGATACTGTCGGCCGTAAATGTCTCTGTAATGGCCTCATGGCTGCCATCGGCATGCCGCAGAAATACAAAGACGGTGGCTCTGAGCCAGCGATTGTGACCAGTGGTGACGATGTCACAAAGCTCGGTCGTTTTGTAAACTGGGATACGGTGAGTTATTCATCCAGAGATGTCATTGACGAGCTGTTAAGCCAGATTGCACCTGCTTAGTCAGCTTCAGTAATTGTTGAAACTTTTAAGGGGAGGCAGTAATGCCTCCTCTTTTTTTGTCCATGGCTCAGCCTTTATACCGCTGTTTACGAGTGCTTTGCTACCGCCGCTTTGGTAGAATCTCTAGTTCGCAGCAGGCGATCGCAGTTAGTTTTAATACGTATCCGTGGATTTGGATTCGAATTGTTCGCCTTGGAACTCAGCCAGTAGGGCGCCGGCAGCAGATACCCCGAGTCGTTCTGCGCCCGCTTCGAGTAGTGCTAGGGCATCGCTTAGCGTACGTATGCCGCCACTAGCTTTGATCTTAATGGCGCTTTTGCGGTGATCGGCGAAGCGTTTTACATCTTCTATTGTCGCGCCGGATGAGCCGAAGCCAGTGGAAGTCTTGATGAAGTCGGCACCAGCTGTTTCGCAGATTCCGAGTGCGGTTAATTTCTGTGTATTAGTTAGAAAGCAAGTCTCGACAATGATTTTGGTCAATAGGTCAGACTTGCGGGCTACTTCACAAAGGCGTACGATTTCTTCGGTCACGATCGTCTTGTCGCTTGCGCGCAGTGCAGCGTAATTCATGACGATATCGACTTCGTTGGCACCATGCTCTTGGGCACGAACAATTTCTTCACGTTTGGCCTCCAGGCTCGAGCGGCCATGAGGGAAACCAATTACGGTGCACACTCGTGCCTGAGAACTATACAAAATATCAGAGCAGATCGACACATTCGTTGGGTAAACGCAAACAGATGCGAATCCAGAGTGAGCAACTTCATCGCATAGCGCGCAGATTTCGCCATCACTAGCGTCCAGCTTCAGATTCGTGGCATCGAGTGTTGCGGCAAATTCTTGAGGAGTCATCGTTTCAATGGGTTACAGTTATTCAGCGGATTGTTTCAATACATTTGCAAATTCCAAGTTATATCTGCATTCAGATTGGGCTAAATGGTAGGATGTTTGTGCAGATTTTTTTTATTCGCCTGAGTCAATCGCAGTCGTGAATGTATTCATTGACTGAAGTAGCGAATCCTCAATTTTTTAAAGTATGATGCTCCCTGAATTACCTGTTGAACTGACTGATTTTAAACCACAAATAGGACTGATCCTAGGCTCAGGGCTTGGTTTTTTTGCAGATGATCGGATCGATGTTATTGGGCGTTTACCGTATGATTCAATCGAGGGGTTCCCCATTTCGACTGTAGAGGGACATGCTGGTCAATTTGTTTACGGCGATCTAAATGGCCAGCGAGTACTTTGTATGCAGGGGCGATTCCATTTTTATGAAGGCTATCGGATGGATCAGTTGACCTTGCCGATTCGGATGATGCACCAATTGGGCGTGCAGGACCTCTGTGTGACAAATGCTGCAGGTGGTATTAATCCGTGTTATGTTCCCGGAGATTTTATGTTGATTCATGATCATATTAATTTCCTCGGTACTAATCCGTTGATTGGTCCGTCAGTTGATGGAGAGTTGCGTTTTCCTGACATGTCCGAGGTCTATGATAAAAGCCTGCGTCATCAAATTCGCGATTGGGCACGGAGTCAGGATATATCGCTGCAGGAGGGTATATACTTAGCCACCACTGGACCGAGTTTTGAAACCCCAGCCGAAATTTGCGCGTTCGCTACATTGGGCGCCGATGCGGTGGGAATGTCGACGGTACCTGAAGCGATTGTGGCACGTCAGTTAGGGATGCGCGTAGTCGGAATATCCTGTATCACGAATGCTGCCGCAGGTATTTCATCCGGCCCTTTGACCCATGCGGAGGTCGCCCAGACGGCCGATCGTGTGCGTTTACAATTTGCCGATTTACTGGCTGGAGTCATCGCATTGATTTAGATAACCGAATAGCCAATCGGGTAGGATTAGAACGGGATGTAACTGAACCTCATAACATCGGAGCGTTTAACGCTGCAAAAAGTTGTACCAGTATTCGGTAAAGCCTAACTACACTGCCCCTTTCAAGCGAAGAAATAGTTGTTATGAGTCGCTACCAAAGCGTCGCTGCCACTCATTCCAGCTGACTTCGCTGAAGGTGGGTTTGCCGAAGGGCGAGGTGTGCGGAGTGTCACAGGCGAGCAAGTCTTGGGCCAGTTGCTCAACAGCTTGCTCAGTCATGGTGTCGCTACTGCGGTAGCTGTTTTGGCTAGCTAGTTGAGCGATTGCTTCCCAACTGAGAGCAGTTTGTTTACGCATGCCACTGCGCTGGCGCACTAAGTCGACAAGGTCGCGAATAAATGGCTCCGCTTGCTCCGGGCTAAGCCATGCTGGTACGGCTTCAATACGATAAAAGTTACGGCCAAATTCTACCACTTCAAAGCCTTGTGCATTTAATTGCTGCAGCTGTGACTTCAGCGATTCGGCAGCCAGCGGTTCCAGCTCTATAGGTTGCGGTATCAGTAGCGGTTGGCTGAGGGGCGCTTGTTTGTTAAATTCTTGGCTGATGCGTTCATAACGCACCCGTTGATCTGCATGTCGCAGGTGCAGCATCACCAGCCCGCGCGCTGTATCAAATAGGGCATAGCGTTTCTTTAGTAGGGTAATGAGACGCCAGCTGGTAGTTTGAGACTGCTTAGCAAGCGACTTTTGGTCTGCGGCTTTTGCTTGAACGGTAGTTTCTTTTGAGCTAGCAGCTTTGGTGCTAGTTGTTTGTGCAGGCGCGCCGCCTGTTACAGCGTTATCAATTGCGGGGTTGGCATGAGCAGCAGCCGATCGTGTTGCGATTACGGGCGCCTCTATCGCTGTTGCCTGAGGCACGGGGATCGATTTGGGTGACCTCTTCGGGCTCACTGCCAGTGGCGGTTCTGACTTTACTGGAGCATGTGGTGCGACTGTTTGCGCCATGTCCTTTGAGCGACTGTCGGCTAGTGTTTCGGTGACAGCGTTGAGCACGAAACGGCGAATCGCACCATCATCTCGGAAGCGTACTTCACGCTTTGCAGGATGTACATTGACGTCGACCTCGCAGGGCTGGATCTCCAGAAATAAAAATGCTGGTGGGAAGCGGCCTTTTTGAATGCGACCATGGTAGGCATCGAGCACTGCTAGGCTCAGCGTGCGACTATCCACAGGCCGGCGATTAACAAGTGTCACTAGTTCGCGTCTGGTCGAGCGCCCGATTCCCGGCTTGGCGGTGAGCCCGGTGAGGCGAAAGCCAGTCTTGGAGTCGTTGACATCGACAGGGATCAAATCATCGGCGAGACGGCGGCCCCAGATCTCGGCGATTCGGTCGCGTAAATTATCGCAAGCTGGAGACTGGAAGACGGTGCGGCCATTTTCGAGGACCCGAAAGGCGACGTTTGGGTGTGCCACCGCGAACAGTCGGCAGTTGTAGGTAATATGTGCCGTCTCGGTGGGATCGGTTTTAAGGAATTTACGCCGCGCGGGCACAGCGTTAAATAAGTGTGCGACTTCGATTACGGTGCCGACAGGCATGCCGCAGTCTTTCTTTTCCAGCATCTTGCCGCCATTGATGAGGATCTCGGTGCCATGCTCCCAGCCTTTAGCCCGTGTGCGCAGGGTAAATTTGGAGACTGATGCGATCGATGGCAGCGCTTCGCCGCGAAAGCCGAAACTGCAAACTTCGTTGAGGTCACTGGCTTCACGGATTTTACTGGTGGCGTGGCGCTCTAGGCTGAGCTGTGCTTCGTCTGGCGACATGCCCTTGCCGTTGTCTTCGATACGGATGTAAGATTTGCCGCCGTTGCGGAATTCAATCTCAATACGCGTGGCGCCGGCATCGATACTGTTTTCGACCAATTCCTTGACCACTGCGACTGGGCGCTCAATGACCTCGCCAGCGGCGATTTGGTTGGCGACTCGGTCGGATAATATGCGGATCGATGACATTGACGGTGTAAAAGCGCTATAATGTGAAACAGGAGTGCTCTCCTGCAAAACAAATTGTCTGCATAAACGAGTTTACTTAGACGAAGTCTCCCATACGTTCGGACAAATTACGGGTTGGGAACTGCCCATTTTCTTTAAACGACCTCACTCTAGCCAGATGCCAAATCGACTCTCCAAGGAGAATAGCCTTTATCTCAAACAGCATGCCGACAACCCAGTGGACTGGTATCCATGGGGCGAAGAGGCCTTAGCCGCTGCCGAAGCCTCGGGTAAGCCGCTATTGGTTTCGATCGGCTATTCTGCCTGCCACTGGTGCCATGTGATGGCGCATGAGAGTTTTGAGAGCGATTATATCGCCAAGCTAATGAATCAGCATTTCATCTGTGTGAAGGTGGATCGCGAAGAGCGTCCGGATGTGGACCAGGTCTACATGGAAGCGGTGCAAATGATCCAACAGTCTGGCGGTTGGCCTTTAAATGTCTTTTGTTTGCCCGACGGGCGACCATTTTTTGGTGGCACCTATTTCCCACCAGAAGAGCGGGGCCAAGGTATGATTCCATGGCCGCAAGTGTTGATGCGTATTGCCGACCACTTCAAGCGCTCTCGTGCAGAGTTGGAAGAAAATGCCGATGCGATTCAAAAAAACATTATGGCTGCCACCCTGGCAGCAAGCACAGGCGGTGCGCAGGGTGCGTGGGACAATACGTTGCTGGTTGACGCGGCAGATGGTATCTGTGGCACACACGACGACCAATATGGTGGTTTCGGTGGCGCTCCAAAGTTCCCGCCGTCGATGACGTTGAATTTTTTACGTTCGATTCGCCACAGTGCCGCACTTGAGGCAAAGCCGGAGCTTGGTGAACGGATTGATACGGTTTGTCATACGACCTTGCGTGCCATGGCGCACGGCGGGCTGTTTGATCAATTCGGCGGCGGCTTTGCTCGCTACAGTGTCGATCCGCATTGGTTGATTCCGCATTTTGAGAAGATGCTCTATGATAACGCCTTGCTCATCGATGCTTATACGCGTGCGTGGCTCGATAACCAAGACCCGCTCTATGCGGCAGTAGTGGAAGAGACGATTGGCTGGTTAGAGCGTGAGATGCTTGCTGAAGATGGCGGCTTCTACGCCGCTTTGGATGCAGATAGTGAAGGCGAAGAAGGGCGCTATTATGTATGGACGCCGGAGGAAATTGACACGGTACTGGGGCCGACTGAAGAGGCTCGCGAAATCCGTTTGGCTTATAACATCACCGCCGAGGGTAACTTTGAACACGGTAGTTCGAACCCCGCACTCGTTGACGGCGATTTTGAACTGCGTGAGCGATTGACAGTTGCTCGAGGAAAATTGCTGGCTTATCGCGAAGCCAATCGGGTACGCCCGGGGAAAGATACCAAGATTAGCACTGCGTGGAATTGTATGTTGATCCGCTCAATGGCAGATGCTGGATTCTATTTTAATCGCCCCGAGTGGTTGCAACGCGCACGTAAGGCGGCTGATTTCATCTGGGATCAGTTGACTCTAGAGCAAGACGGAGCCGTACGATTGAACGCGGTATACTATGAAGGTGCGGGTTCGCAGGTGGATGGTTTTTTGCATGATTACGCGCTCGCTGCTGATGCCTCCTTAAGTGTCGCAGCAAAGATAGATGTGCTCGAAGCTGGCGCGTCTGCGACTTATCAGGCACGTGCTCAAGCCTATGTAGACAGTGCTTTGCTCTGGTTTGAGGATTCACATGCCGCGGGTTGCTTCTTTACGGCTACTGATGTCGAGACACCAGTTGCGCGTCGTAAGGAATGGTTTGATAACGCCACACCGTCTGGCAATGCGGTGCTACTTCATGCCCTATCTGGTCTATATACATTGACTGGGGATGGACGCTATGAAGCGGCGCTCTGTTCGATACTCCCAGCCTACACGGATTATGCCCAAAAAGTTGCTGCAGGTGTAGCGCATGCGCTTGAGGCTGCGACTACGCATGCCGTTGGTATTGTTGTCATTAAAGTGAAGGACGGAGTTCCCTTAGCGCCACTTCAAGCGGCTCTGGTTGACGCGCCATGGCGTCGGGTGTTTATTCTGTCTGCTTGTGAGATGCAGTCTGCTGAGTACCAAGTGTGTGTTGGCACTCAATGTCTACCACCGACTGATAGTCTGTCGGAAGTAGTCGAAGTGTTGTGAGTCTCGGCTTTTTTATTTATTCCGACGAATGTAGTTCGATCATCGGCAGTTCCCAGATGCGGTCGGTTTGGTCGGGCAGGGTAAATGCCGTTGGCCATTGACGGGTCAGGCTGCCGAGGGTTTTGGTGCTTTCAGAGCTCCATCCATGTTCGGCTATTTCCCGTACGAGGAAGCTGGCACCGCCTTCGGGCCTACGTGTGACAAAATAATATTTTTGAGTTTTTCCGTCGGGACTGATAGGCAAAAGTACTGCTGGATTACGGCGGAAGGAGAGCTCGAGGATTGTGCGACCATCGTCGCGCGCCGTGTCGACTGCGAAGCGTTTGTCGTCGCGCGTGTCTCGTCGATTACACCAAATGAGCTCAAAGTCTTGGCCTGCTTGTTGGAGATGGTTGGCGAGTTTTACAAAGTCGCCTTTGAAGTGCGGTAGACTATGTTTGATTTCTGCGATGAAGGCTTCAGATGCAATGGGAGCGGGTCGTGGTGGATCAAATAGCACGATTCCATAGCCGTGCAAGGCGACCTCCATATACTCTTTTTTGAATTCATTCCCCCATGGGTTGTAGAAGTGCATTTCTTGGCGGCGATCATCGTAGCCCACAATGACACAGCCGTGCCCCATGCTACCAAACACGCCTGGTTTGAATGATATATAGATCGGGCCAGAGTCAACGAGGGCGTGCTGAATTGCAGGCAGGGTATCACCAATGAAATCGTCTTCAGACTTCCAATGCAGTGTGCGGCCTTCGAAGCCAAGCTTTCTCATGGCGAGAGCCATATCGCTTGGATAGGTGCCTTCGTTGGAGATGGACGACTCTGATGAGAGTTGCGCGATTTGGTCTTGGTCGGTTTTGATCCCGTGGAAGCCGGCGATCATTGCGGCGGATGCGGGTACACAGAAATTCCCTTTCTGTGTGACCATGGGCACGCGCTTGAGTTTGATCGCGCGTGGCAGTGTGGTGGATGTAGCGGTCTGTTCAACTGTTGTTTCTGACCTGACCTCGACGTTTTTCAGAGTAGTTTGGATGAATGCCTGGTCATCGATTGAGAGACGGCTCCATGGGATCGTGATGACACGTCCATCATCGCGTCGCATGCGCGAGCTGTTGGCGCTGGTATTGCTATCTAGTAGTTGCGCGCGCAGTTGTTGGCCTTCTTGACTAGTCCAAGTACGAAATGTATCGGGCGCCTTAGCGGCAAGTTGTGCGCCACATACCAGGAGTATGAGGAGAGGCAAGAACAGGCGCATGGATCAGCAGAGTTTAATGGGCGATTGCAGCGACGTTGGTTTGTAGATTAATCGCGCGGGCCAATGTATACTCAAAGACATTCGGGTTACCGTAATTGCTGACCCAGTTGAGGTGTTGGCTGGCATCGTCATTTTGACCAAGGAGGCGGAGGTATAGGCCAATATAGGTATGAGCCTCAGTTTCTTCAGCCGAGTTAGTGACAAAGCTGATAAGGTCCGACTCGTCAATTTTTTCGCTTAAATAGTCAATCACTGGGGCAGGCCATTGATTGACTGGCTTGTTTTTGTTGGCGTAGCGCAAGGTGGTCAGTGCATTTTCTGCATTGCCAGTTTCGTGATACGAAAAATAAGCAATTAGCAGCGGGTATGCAGAGGTTTCACCTTTGCGTGAGTACATGAGCGAGGCTATTTTTGCAGACTCTGCAGCGGCGGAGAATTCACCTCGGCACATTTGAGTCCAGGCGAGTGATTCGTAAAAGAATCCATTCACCGGTTGATCCACAGTGGCCATTTGAAAGGAGGTGAGTGCGGTATCAAAATCTCCCAGATTAAACGCGGCAAGGCCGTGACCATTCCATGCGAAGGTATGGTTCGGGTAGCGTTTAATAATTAGATCATAGGAAGCAAGGGCATCATGGTGGCGCTCCATATCAGCATAAATCAAAGCTTGGCCGAGACGGGCAGAGAGATCGTTACTGTCGACTTCAAGCGCTTTGCCAAAAGCGATGAGTGCGTCGTCCGGTTGTCCGGCCTCAAGTTGAGCATAACCCTCAGACACAAACGAATTGTTACTGAGTTTGAAGTCGCTTCCAGTTTCTGCATTGAGCAGACTGAATGTTGCAACGATACTGATGATAGAGAGTGAACGGGCGAATCGACTCATTGTTGAAGCTGAAAATCTATTGTCGGATGAACGCATAAAAATATTAAGATAGCATAGATGGACGTGGGGACAATGCCAATTTTTAGGGAGCTTTCCAAAGTGATTGTTGGCAATGGTATATCTAAAAAACCGCCCATTTATAATCTTAATGTATGCATACTTGATGATTCCGGTTACGACTACCCACGTCACTGCGCTTCTGAGTTGAAACCTTGCGCCTGCGATGCATCGTGAAACGCACATGATTATCGAATTTCAAGAACTGCCACCGATCGGGACTAATGCGATTGCTCTGATTGAGCCAAGCCGTAAGGAGTGCGTCATCATTGATGCCCCGCAGGAAGCCTTCGCCTGGGCGACTGAAATTGCGCAGCAGCATGACTGCAAGATTGTCGCGTTGATTCTGACACATGGCCATTGGGATCATATATTAGATGGCTATCAGTTTGTGGCGGCTGGCATTCCGACTTATGGACACATAGATGACACCGAGATGTTTGCAACGCCGGCCAAAATGGCGAGCTATGCGATCCCTGGGCTCGAGATGTTGCCAGTGCCGATTGATCATTGGATCAAGGCGGGCGATTTGCTCGACCTGTTAGGTGATCAGCTTGAGATCCGTCATGTGCCTGGGCACTGCCCTGGTAATATCCTAGTCTATCTCGCTAGCGAGCAAGCAGCGATTGTGGGCGATGTGATTTTTGCTGGCAGTGTCGGCCGATATGATTTCCCGGGAGGAGACTTCTCTGTGCTCGAGGAATCAATCAAGACCCAAGTTTATACATTACCAGACGCGACTACAATTTATCCCGGTCATGGGCAGACGACATCTGTCGGCCAAGAAAAGCGGAGCAACCCATTTGTACGCGCATGAGTATCGCTGATTCATCGCATGAGGGATATATGCTGCGTGCGCTGGAACTGGCGCGAGGTGCATGGGGGCAGACGCATCCAAACCCAATGGTGGGAGCAGTGATCGTTGAAGATGGCCGAATAGTGGCGGAGGGTTGGCATCATGCCGCAGGTCAACCACATGCTGAAGTGGAAGCCATGAGGGCACTCGGACGTAAGCCAAACGATGGTGCGACGCTGTATGTGACACTCGAGCCCTGTAGTACTTGTGGCTGCACTGGCGCCTGTACCAGTGCCATTCTCGATGCGGGTATTCGTAAAGTCGTTGTCGGTGCAGTCGACCCAAATCCCGAACATGCGGGTAAGGGTTTAGACATACTGCGCGCCGCCGGTGTGGATGTGGTGGCAGGCGTATTAGCGCAAGCCTGTACAGATTTGAATTTGATATTCAACCATTGGATCGTCGCGCAGCGTACGTTGGTAGCGACTAAGATGGCACTGACGCTGGATGGCAAATTCGCGGCGGCTTCTGGGCATTCACAATGGGTGACTGGAGAATTGGCGCGTGCCGATGTGATGCGCTGGCGACGCTATTTTCCAGCCATTGCTGTGGGTGCGAATACAGTGCTGCGGGATGATCCTCACTTGACGAGCCGGATCGACGGCACGATTTGGTGCCCACGTCGTTTTGTGTTCGACCGCAGCCTGAAGACTTTGCAGAGCAGCCAGATGCCGAAGCTCTATACCGATCCGTATAAAGGGCGTACCACGGTGCTATGCGGTGCTGGCGCGGAAGTCGGATTACGAGGCAAGTTGTCTGCTCAAGGCGTCGCTATTTGGGAGTTGCCGGAGGTGGATGGACATCTCGATTGGGAGGTATTCCTACAGCGTTGTGCGGATGAAGGGCTTTGCGGCGTCTATGTGGAGACTGGGCCAACGCTCGCCTCAAGTATCTTGGAACGCAGACTTGCAGACTACGCATTTATTTATCAGGCGCCAAAATTTATGAGTGATTGCGCGACCCCCGGCATTGGCACCGAAAGGGATACGCAAACAATGCGAGATGCTCTGAAACTAGGTGATGTGCGCCATGAAATATTTGGTGAAGATATACTAACGCGCGGTAAATTAGTATAGTATCTATGGATTAGTAATAGGTGTCTCTAGTGTGGAGCACGCTAAGTTAGTGTATTTATAAACCACAGATGGACACCGATGAACACGGATATTCTGAATGAAACGAACTATTAAATCCGTGTTCATCTGTGTCCATCCGTGGTTCTAAAAGGCGTTGAATCAGACATTTACCGAACAGTCAGAGTTATTTAAATAGCACCGTCCCATATCCCTTCGAAGGCCTCGTTATAATGGTGCGAATTTAGCGTACTTCACACTAGATTGCTTTGCTAGTCGAAGATTTGACACGAGTAGGCCAGTTTTTGAGCCGATATGAGCTTACATCTGCTTGGTATGGTGTGCAGGCCAGTGATCCGTCATTGGATTTCTTGACTTCTGCGGTCGAACCACAAGCGTGCTCCAGCTTTATGGCATTACCTTTCAAATCGCCTCCTGAATTTAACCGTAGCTTCCTACTGGATATTGCGGGCGGACTTGTGTATCAACAAGCTGAGCGATTATTTGAGGCTGCCGCGGTGACATCAGTTGAGTGGCAGAGCCCGATATTAGAGGGCACGGTACAAGGGGTGGATGACGTCTATCAACCGAAGCTTAATTTGCGCTCTACGGTGTTTGCGGTGAATCATTGCAATTGTATTGAAGGCCGCCGACGTAAAGTCTGTGCACACGCGATCGCCCTCGCGTTGCATTACCAAGCTCTGAAACTAGAGCAGGCCAATGCAGCACAACCGCATCCTGATTTTGAACCTGAACCTGAGCCTGAGCCTGAAGCGCCAGATCTACTCGGGGTGCAATCAATTCATCTGGGAACTGAGGGCGACGCATTACGTATGCTGGTGTTTTTACCACCGAATTTTGAAGCTGCGTGTGAGCGTGATGCGATTATGGTGAAACTCGAAGCCGCAGCGGGGCGGCAGATCCTGCCATTGAATCAACTCAGTCCCTCGCGCACCTATGTCGCGTCAAAGCCTCAGCAAGCCGCCCTTACTTTGGTCGAATCCTGGTGTGGTGGCAAGCTCGCCAGCCTAGTGCAACTGACTGGCGGGCGCTTGCGTCGACTATTAGCTACCTTAGAGGGAGAGCCAACAATCTATTGGCTAAAAAAGCCGAATGCACCAATCGATTGGCAAGGTAAGTTACTCCCTGGCGTTCATGAGTATTTACAAGCTTGGGACCCCAGTGAAGATGAGCAGGATGTAGTGGTTACAATCGCAGATGAGCCCAAACGCCCGACTCTGAATCATTCGATTAGCCTCCGCGAGAAATCGAAGCCGAATCCACGCCGAATGGCCGAATCGCGCATACAAAGTCGGTGGAAAGCGCGCGCTGGTGATTATCCAGTAGCAAACGAAGTTGCCGATGCGATGGAGCAATATCCGACAGATAGGGTGGTTGTAGATGGCTCACCTAATTTTTTAGCGATTCGGTTGCCTACTGGTGGAGATTCTAATTTAATTAAGCCGTTACGTAGCATATTAAAATCAGAAGGCTTCCTATTAGAGCCTACAAACCGAAAATGGTGGGTGCGTGATCGGCATAAGACACTAAATTTCCTAGCAGCACACTGGAAGGCGCTCCGTGGTCAATGGGCTGCTGTCTTTACGGAGAGTTTTGAGGCGAAATTGGCGCATGTGGAGCTTTCCGAGCTTAATATTGAGACCAAAGAGACTGAGGGGGGGTTTGTGCTTGATGTGACTTTGGATCAAGGGGGCACTGAAGCAGATTTGCGTCGCGCGATTGCGACCGGACGCAGTTATGTTGAGGGCGACGCAGCAGGGTCGAAAATTACTTTGCTGGATCAAGCCTCAGTCGAGCGTTTGCATGCGATCGAACGCTCTGTGAGTGGTCAAGCGGACCGTCCGTTTACGCCAAGCTTCTCGAAGCGCTTGGATACCCAGGATCTGGTCGATGTGGAAGATTTGCTTGATGAGCTGGTTGAAGGGTGGCAACCGCCGCAAGCGTGGCAGTCGCGCAGTCGAGCGCTTAAACAAATCGCGGCGCTTGAGGCCGCACCGATTCGTCCGGTATTTGATACGATACTACGTAGTTATCAACGCATAGGTGTTGCGTGGTTGTGGCATTTGTATCGACATGATTTAGGGGGTATCTTAGCCGACGAAATGGGTTTGGGTAAGACATTACAGGCATTGGCGTTGATTGAATGTATCCGCACAACAAATACAGATTCAATTCCTGCACTAGTGGTTTGTCCCGCTAGCTTGGTAGAGAATTGGATACGTGAAGCAGGGCGCTTTGTGCCCGAACTTAATGTATTAAAACACCATGGCACCAAGCGTGCAAAGGAACCTGCTTTACTAGAAGAGGCAGATATTGTCATCACCTCGTATGGTACCTTGCGCCAAGATGTAGAATTGTTATCGACGATGGATTGGTCAGTAGTCGTTGGGGATGAGGCGCAGCATATCAAGAATCGTCGCTCACAGAATGCCAAGTCGCTCACGCGCCTTCACAGTAAAGGGCGATTCTTATTAACCGGTACACCAGTGGAGAATTCGTTGGATGATTTGCTTTCGTTATTCTCGTTTTTAATGCCTGGTTATTTGACCAAAGCGACGGGTAAACTCTCGCAGGAGGATCGCGCCTGGCATGTGCAGCGCCAGACTCGGCGGGCAGCGGCTTATATTTTACGACGCACGAAGAAAGAAGTCGCACCTGAGTTGCCGGATAAGATCAAAAAGACTTTTTTCTGCGCACTTGGCTCGAAGCAAATGAGTTTTTATAATGAGACGCTCGAAAAAACACGGCGTGAGATTTTTAATATGGAGATGGCAGGTGCTAATGCAGGGCGCGTCCAGTTTGCTGCCTTTACAGAATTGCTTCGCTTGCGCCAAGCTTGTGTGGATCCGCGAATAATTGACGACGCATATCCAGCTGCTGATTCGGCAAAACTGGCTGCCTTCGATGAAGTGCTCGATGAGTGCATCGATGCAGGCAGCCGCATCCTGGTGTTTTCATCCTTTGTTACGGCGCTTAAATTGCTTGCGCAGCATTTGACCGAGAAGGGGCACACATTCAGCTATCTCGACGGCAAGACCAGGAACCGACTCGAAGTCTGTGATCGCTTTAATGCAGATGAAAGCATTCCGGTATTCTTGATTTCACTCAAAGCGGGTGGCACTGGCTTGAATTTAACTGGTGCGGATACTGTGGTACACTATGATCCGTGGTGGAATCCTGCTGCGGAGGCGCAGGCGACCGACCGCGCCCACCGCATCGGGCAAGAAAAAGTAGTGACAAGCATTAAGTTGATCGCGGCGAATACCGTTGAGGAGAAGGTCCTCGAGTTACAGGCAAAGAAGGCTGAGCTGCTCAAAGAATTGTTTGAAGAAAGCGAAGCTGCGAATGCCAAGGTCAGTTTGGATGATATTAAGGATCTTTTGGCGTAATACCGCTTAGCTCCTTTGTTGCGCAGAAAAGCATCTAATATGAGCGATCGCTGCGGATATTCAGAACTTGCAAACGCGGATGATGTGCATTGCATCTACCTTTCTCTTTTCGCTCAGAGTTCATTTCTAGCCTTCCTCTCTGGTATTATTTGCTGATGTACTGCTTGTGTGATCTACGCTGAGTGTTGTCCCATGTGGCATTCGTCCTAACTAAACCAAATAAAATAACCTAAAATTATGGAACATCTTAGTTTCGGTATCGTAGATATTGCAGTATTTCTTGCGTTCATATTACTCGTCCTTTCTGTTGGATTTTATAAATCTAAAGGTGAGAAAACTCATGGAGACAATGGGGCGGCAGATTACTTCCTTGCGGGGCGTGGCCTCACATGGTGGTTAATTGGATTTTCCCTAATTGCGGCAAATATTTCAGCGGAGCAATTCGTTGGTATGTCCGGTCAAGGTGCAGGCCTGCAAGGATTGTCGGTTTCTAGTTGGGAGTGGATCGCGGCAGTGACATTGGTTGTCGTTGCATTTGTATTGTTGCCGTATTTCTTGAAGACAGGGATTACGACTATTCCCGAGTTTCTAGAGGTTCGTTACAACCACTGGGCGCGTTTGTTTATGACGCTTTCAATGATGTTGATTCTGATTGGCGTGAGTCTGATTGGTGTGATTTATGCAGGTGCGCTGACATTGAAGGAGTTGATGGTTTCTTATGATATCATACTTTCACTGTCCGGATGTTGTTGGGCGTTGGGATTGATCGCTGCGGTGTATGTGGCCTTTGGTGGCTTGAAGGCCTGTGCATGGGCTGACTTAGTCCAAGGGACTGCCCTCATCATCGGTGGTGGTGTGATTACATACTTTGCATTTGATGCATTGGGAGCGGCCGATGTTATCAATTTGGTAACCTCTACGGGGGCCAGCGCAACCGTCGATCAAAGTGCTGGCGTCATTGATAAGTTCAGCACTTTAAATGAGCCCGCGATGCATATGGGAAGTAATCCTGCAATGCCATGGCCGATTCTACTCTTAGGTATTTGGATTCCAAATTTCTACTACTGGGGCCTTAATCAATATATTACACAACGCATTCTAGGGTCTGCATCACTCGCAGAAGGACAAAAAGGGCTAGTGCTGGCTGCTGGTCTTAAGTTGTTGATTCCGTTCGTAATTGTGATTCCGGGCATCATCGCTTTCAATCTTTACAGTAGTGATATGGAGAAGAATGCAGGTGACTATATGGCCGCATACAATGAAGCCATCGCAGACCCCACATCTACGACTGTATTTACGATGGATCCGAAATGGGTAGTTGGAAATCCAGAAAAGGCGCAGGAAGTTGAAGTATATAATGCGACTGTACTTGAGCGTAATAATGGTGTGGCTGGTGAATCGGTGGCTCTTAAAGCTTACAAATATGATTCGGCGCTAGGATTATTGATTACTCGCTTGATTCCTCAAAATGTCGGTATTCTAGGGTTTGTGGTCGCTGCCTTGTTGGGGGCGATTGTATCATCCTTGGCGGCGGTACTCAATGCGGCTTCGACGCTGCTAACGATGGATGTGTATCAGCGCTATATCGACCCGAAGGCGTCTCAATTCAAGCTGGTTTCTATGGGCCGAATCTTCATCGGAATCTTTGTTGTGATCGGCTGCTTTGTTGCGCCAATGCTGGTGAATCATACCAGTGTCTTTGACTTCATTCAAAAGTTCCAAGGCTTTGTTTCAACCGGTATTTTGGCAGTATTTATATATGGTCTGCTAAACCGCACTTCCGGTAAGTGGGCGGGTGTCCTGGGCTTGTTGGCAAATCCGATTATCTATGGAATATTGACCACAAAATTCCCAGAGATGCACTTTTTATACAGTATGTCTTATTCGCTTCTTATAGTGCTAGCGATTATGACTGTTTATGGACTGATCTCCAAGCAAGAGGCCGTGATCTTTGAAACCAAGACCACGATGGATTTAACCTCTTCAAAGAGCGCACTGATCTGGGGTATTGTTATCTGTGTGGCGACTGTCGCTTTGTATGTAGTCTTCTGGTAGAGCTTAGTTGATCTTTGAATATATTTGCGGTCGCCTTCTTTTCGAGGGCGACCGTTTTTATTTCAGTGCTGCGTGAATCAGCGCGTTTATTTGCTTTTGCCTCGAAACAATAGGAACCAATACAGTAGACGACTTTTTGAAAGCGCTAGGTGTCGTGGCCCATATGCCACCCATCCGGAATACTCTAGCCGATCTTGCACCAGGTGGCACGCTCTACAAGTGCTCTAGAATTTCGACTTCGTAGCCGTCGGGGTCGGTAATAAATGCCATCTTTTTGCCATCTTTGAATTTCTCGCGCCAGTTGCTTGGCCATAAATCGAGCTCAAGGTTTAGGCCTTCGAGCATTTCGCAATAAGCGATAATATCATCTACGCGGATGCAAGTGTGCACGAGATCTTCAGGTACTTTGACTTCGTAGTCGGGGGAGTGTGTCAGCTCAAGATTGTGCGCACTACCAGGAATTTGTAAGTGAGCAAGCTGATTGCCAGAAGGGGATTTGTCTGTGCGGCGCTGCACTTCAAAGCCGCAGGTTTGGCAATACCAGTCGATGGACTGATCGAGGTTAGAAACACGAATACGAGTATGATCAAAAGTTATAGGCATGATGATGTGATAACCGAAATAGTTTGCGCGCCTCAAGTCTCAAACAAAGAGATGCTGAGATTGCACCATTCACCGATGCAGTAGCAAATGTTATAAACTACGTACCACGGCTTTCGCTACCCCTTGTACACAGAGCTCATTGACAGGGTAGAGCTCTGGGTAAAACTTATTTTCTGCCTTGAGATAAGGCGGCTCACCCGGTTTTTGAATATAGCGTTTAAGAGTGGTTTCACCATCAATCAGAGCGGCAACAATATCGCCATCGTAGGCCTCACGAGGTTCGATAATTACCATGTCGCCATCGTAGATTTCAGCATCGACCATGCTTTCGCCGCGCACTTGGAGGGCAAAGCTGCGACGGCGGCTGGAAAAGCCAGCGCTTTGAATATCGACCTGTAGCCGACCGATTTCACCCGCTGGTTCAACGCGGTCGGGATAACCGGCCGCGATATCACCCACGATAGGAATGTCGACTACTTCAGTCGCATCTTCAGGGATCTCTAGCGCTTCAGGGGCGTCTGGACGATTAATTCGAAAAGTGCGGGCTTGGCCAGGGATACGCTCGATCATGTCCTTTTTCTCGAGCGCGCGGAGGTGCCCCATCACGGCATTCGTACTCTTGAATTCGAATTTTTCCTGAATCTCGCGAATGCTTGGCCAGTAGCCGTTGCGCCATTCGTAGTGCTCAATGAAAGTGAGGATTTCTTGCTGCCGAGTGGTTAAATCTTTCATAGTGTTCAATTGTTTAGGTGAACGCGTGTGCATTGTCAAGCGGTTGCTTAAAGTAAGTGGGCGCTGACGGTCGAGACTGCGATGATTTGAGCTACAAAAACGTTGAACAAACTGGCAGGTGCGGTTTGTTAAGCAGACACTTCATGGTATTTTCAACTTTCCGATCTATTGCGACACTGCGAGCCCTCTTTTCTGTGGGTTTTTTAGTGTTGCTCGCCGCTGGTTGTGATCCGGTGTTAGAGCGCCCTCAAGCAGTCGTAGCAGCGATCCCTACGGATGCGAAGATCGAAGCATTTGCAGTCGGTATCCATGGCGCCACTGTAGTGGAAACGATTCCCGGTGATCTGGCCACTCTGAATCCCTTGGTGAATGAGTCTGCCGCTGGTTCGGCTGCGATCGGTCGTATTTTGGATAGTTTGATTACTTTGGATCCAGAAACGGGCGCGGTGATTCCGAATTTGGCCAAGTCATGGGATATTTCGGAGGATAATTTACAGTATACCTTTCATTTGCGTCGTGGGGTGCACTGGAGTGATGGGCAGCCGTTTACAGCCGAGGATGTGGTGTTCACTTGGGGGACTTTTTTTGCCAAGGAGAGGGATCCAGTTACTGGTGAGCCACTGCGAACTGAGAATGGTACGTTCCAATACCGTTATAATTCGCGTTCTACCTTCGGGCAGATGATTAACGGCCAAGAGCCTCTGGTAGAGCTGTTGGACGATTACACTGTGCGCTTCACCACGCCGGAGGTGTATGCGCCGTTTTTATTGTTCGGTGGTGGTGTGGAGCTTTTGCCTAAACACATCCTGCAGGGAGCCTTCGAAGACGGCACACTCATGGATCAATGGAGTGTGGATACGGCGATTCAAGAGCCATGGAAGATCGTCGGGTTGAATATGTTTGTGCTCGAGTCTTATCGTCCGGGAGAGCGGATCGTGTTTAAGCGCAATCCCAACTACTGGAAGATCGACAGCGCCGGGCAGCGTTTGCCCTATGTGGAGCGTATCATCACCAAAATTGTACAGGACGTAAATAGTAGTAATGTGGCATTTGCACAGGGCTTAACAGATTTCGAATCAATCGCGCCGGACAATGTGGCTTGGGTGAAGCGGGGCGAAGCGCGGTTTGATTATACGATTCTGGATATGGGACCCTCGAGTACTACTAATTTTATTTGGTTCAATCTCAACCCGGGCCAACGTGCTGACAATCAGCCCTACGTAGCGCCGCATAAATTCGCATGGTTTAATGATAAACGCTTCCGGCAGGCAATTTCGTATGGGATCAATCGCGAGGGAATTATTCGCGGTGTATATTTCAATCGGGCCGATATTTTGCACGGCTATGTCTCGCCAAAGCGTAAGTTCTGGTACAATGATCAGATCCGCAAATATGGCTTCCTGCCGGATCGGTCACGCGCCCTGTTTGCAGAGTTGGGCTTTGAATACCGCGGCAAGGATCTATACGACGCTGAAGGCAATCGAGTGGCTTTTGCGCTGATGACTAATTCGAACAACGGTCTGCGGGTGGAGATGGCCACGGTGTTTAAGGAAAATATGGCGGCTCTCGGGATCGAGGTAGAGCTGCAGTTTCTGGATTTTAATACCATCATTAACAAGACCTCGGATTCGTTTGACTACGAGGCGTGCATGCTCGGGCTCGGCGGTGGTGCGCCCGACCCGTATGCGGGCAAAGATATCCTGATGAGCGGTGGGCGCTTGCATTTCACCAATCCGCAGCAGGCCGCGCCTAGCACACAGTGGGAGGCGCGAATCGATGAGCTGATGCGATCGATTGGGCGGCATACTGATGTCGAGAAGCGCAAGGCTGACTTCTTTGAAGTGCAGGCGATCATGGCTGAAGAGCAGCCGATGATTTTCTTGGTCAGTGCCAAAGATTTTGTTGGCTACCGTAACCGGTGGGAAAATATCCAGCCGACTGCACTTGGTGGCGTGACATGGAACCTTGAATCTTTATGGGCGGAGGTGGACGAATGATTGCTTTTATTATTCGACGCCTGTTGACCCTCATTCCATTGCTGTTTGGTATCACCATGCTGGTGTTTATTTTGATGAGCCTGGCGCCGGGCGATTTTTTAACGCCAGTGCGTGCGCAGCGTGATGTGCCAGCGGATTTAATTGCTGCGATTGAGGTCGAATTCGGCTTGGATCAGCCTTGGTATGTGCAGTACGTAAAATGGCTGGGCAATGTATTTGAGGGTAATCTCGGGCATTCGTGGGCATACAAATTACCGGTCAGTGATTTGATTGGGCAGCGCATTTTTGCCACCTTCTTATTGTCGCTGTGTGCCTTTGTTTTTTCCTGGGCCATTGCTATACCGCTGGGGGTATTGGCGGCGATTTATAAAGACTCAATTTTTGATCGTATCTCGGCCGGCTTGGCATATGCGGCGCTATCGATTCCAGAATTTTTTCTGGCGCTGCTATTGGTTTTCTTTGCCGCGCAGACCGGTTGGTTTCCAATGGGAGGCGCGACTTCGATCGAATATGAATACATGAGCTGGTTTGAGCAGATTTTAGACCGCGCGCATCATTTAATTTTACCCACACTGGCGCTGGGGATTGGTTCCATCGCAAGTATCATGCGGATCATGCGAGCCAACTTTTTGGATACGATACGCGCCGGCTTTGTAACGACTGCGCGGGCCAAGGGGCAGCACGAATTTATAGTGATGTTTAAGCATGTGTTGCGCAATGCGATCAATCCGCTAGTGAGTGCCTTTGGCTTTGCTTTTTCCGGATTGTTGAGCGGCGCTCTGATGGTTGAAATTGTGCTGCAGTATCCTGGACTGGGGCAGCTGATGTACCAGTCGATTTTGCGAGAAGATCAATTCGTGGTGCTGGCGGCGGTGATGATGGGCTGCACAATGCTAGTACTAGGTAATTTACTGGCAGATATATTATTGGCGTGGTCGGATCCGCGGATCCGCTTGGAGGCGAAGAAATAACAGTATGTTTTGGGGAATGATCAAACAAGTGTTGAGACGTCCGCTGGGCCTAGCGGCTGCCGGTGTGCTAGTGTTGCTCTACCTGAGTGCCATTTTGGCTGATTTCCTTTCGCCGTATCCGACCAATTTGCAGGACCTAGAACGTACTTACCATCCACCTACTGGCTTCTTCTTTGCTGACGGCGCTTTACAAGTACAGGCGTATGAATTGGTTGATCCCAGTGAAGCGCGCTATGAGGCGATTGAGGGGCAGGGCTATCCTGTCGAGTTTTTCGGGCGTGGTTTTGAGTATCAGTTGCTGGGACTATTCAAGACGGATCGCCATTTATTGACGCTTCCCGATCTGGCGGGGCGGATGTACTTGCTCGGTAGTGACTCGACTGGTCGCGATGTATTTTCGCGGTTGCTGTTGGGTGCCCGAGTGTCGCTCTTTATTGGTCTGCTGGGGATTACCATTACTACGTCGCTGGGCTTCTTGGTTGGTGGCTTTAGTGGGTATTTCGGTGGTCGATTCGACTTTTGTGCGATGCGCCTAGTGGAATTTATGATGGCGATGCCAGGTTTGTATTTGTTGCTCGCATTGCGCTCAGCGCTGGCACCGCATTTCGCATCGGATCAGATGTTTTTTGTGATTGTGATTATTTTGTCACTAATCGGCTGGGCGGGCACGGCACGAGTGCTGCGTGGTATGACACTGTCTATCCGTCAGCATCAATACGTCATGGCTGCTGAGAGTATGGGGCAAAGTTCCTTTATGATTTTGCGTCGGCACGTGTTGCCAAACCTGGTGAGCTATCTGCTTGTTGCGGCAACTCTGTCGATCCCCGGTTATGTACTGGGTGAGGCTGCCTTGTCGTTCCTCGGGCTAGGTATCCAAGAACCATCGGCATCGTGGGGGCTGATGCTTTCGCAGGCGCAGGACGTGAAGGTGTTTTATTTGAATTTCTGGTGGCTGCTTACTCCCGGCGCCGCGATCTTTTTGACTGTGATTGCCTACAATGTGTTGGGTGATGTGCTGCGCGATATTGTCGACCCTAATATGAAAACCCGCTGAGGCTGCTTGCTGATTGGTTTAAAATAACATTCGACCCCGCCCATCCAATCCTAGATGTTAAAGATCCCTTTTTGAGATGCCCGAATTACTTAAAGTTTCTGATCTGAAGATCGCCTTTCACTCGCGCGGTGAATCTAATCAAGTCGTGCATGGTATCGATTTTTCGATTGATGGCGGCGGTCAGACTGTGGCGATCCTCGGCGAGAGCGGTAGCGGTAAAAGTGTGACCTGTATGGCGCTGACACGTCTTTTACCGGAGTCGCCTAGCTGCACTGTAAGTGGTGAGGTTTTGTTTGAGGGCAAGAATGTTTTAGCCATGGACTGCGAAGCGATTCGGAATGTGCGGGGTCGTGGGATTGCGTATATTTTTCAGGAGGCATCTGCATCCCTGAATCCAGTGTTTACAGTCGGTTACCAGATTGCCGAGGCAGTAGAAATACACCGTCCCGACATCACCGATCTGAAGGCGAGAGTGATTGAGTTGCTTGAATTGGTCGGAATCCGTGATGCGGCGCAGCGCTACAACGCTTATCCGCACGAGATGAGTGGGGGTATGCAGCAACGGGTGATGATTGCGATGGCGCTGGCCTGCGAGCCCAAGCTACTGGTTGCCGATGAGCCCACCACTGCCCTCGATGTGACCATTCAGGCGCAGATAATTGAGCTGCTGCGTGAGATACGCCAAAAGCTGGGGATGAGTATTGTACTGATCACTCATAATTTCGGTATTGTTAAAGGGTTCGCCGATGAAGTGATGGTCATGTACCGCGGCGAGATCGTCGAACGAGGCGCCGTAGATGTCGTATTGAATGAGCCGCAGCATCCCTACACCAAGGCATTGATTGCCTGCATTCCTAGACTTGGCGCCAAGCAGCGACGTCTGACTACGATTGATCGGGAAATGGCGTTGGATTAGGTGGTGGGCTGACTTTAAAGAGACACTCATACGCGGGTGCAGTTTGGTCTCAAATTTTGCGGAATTCGATTGACCCTAAATGGTGACTTGGCAGATACAAGTCGCATGGAAATTGAAACACCAGCCAATCTAAATAGCATTCCAACCGATGCTGAGACTACAGCAACAGGCCTCGCCTCTAATGTGCTCCAAGCAGGCACCGGCACAGAGACGCCTGCTGCTGCCGATACTGTGACGGTACACTACAGTGGCTGGACCACCGATGGTCAGCTGTTTGACAGCTCGGTGCAGCGTGGTCAGACAGCAAGTTTCCCGCTCAATCGCGTGATCAAAGGCTGGACTGAGGGGCTACAATTGATGGTGGTCGGAGAGAAACGCCGTTTTTGGATCCCCGCGGAACTTGCCTATGGTGAGAATGCTGGAGGTGGTCGCCCGAGTGGCATGTTAGTCTTCGATGTTGAGCTATTTGAAATTCAGAAAGCTCCAGAGCCACCTAAGACGCCAGAGGATGTTGCCGGTATTCCTGATACTGCAGAGGTTCGCGAAAGTGGCCTTGCTTCGCGGGTATTGAGCGCTGGCACGGGTAGTGAGCATCCCACTAAGCAGAGTATGGTCACGGTGCACTACAGTGGTTGGACGTTGGATGGTCAGTTATTTGACAGTTCTGTGACGCGCGGTGAGCCGACTAGCTTTGGTCTCTATCAAGTGATTGCTGGTTGGACCGAAGGTGTGCAACTGATGGTCGAGGGGGAGAAGCGTCGTTTCTGGATTCCGGGCAAGCTCGCCTATGGTGATAATCCACAAGGCGGCGCGCCTGGTGGCATGCTCGTATTTGATGTCGAGCTGATTAAGATTGGCCAGTAACTAAGGTACGAATCCTATTTTTAAGCAGTCTCCCTTAGTTGGAGGCTGTTTTTGTATCGAGCGTTAAGAACGCTTGAGTTTGAGCTGAGTCTATTGAAACTCATGCACATGAACAAATCACTTAGCTCTCTCGCCATTCTACTATATTCATCTTTATGTTTTTCGGGCTGTAGCTCGACACCGTCGGATACCAGCTCATCGGCTGCTGTCGTCGGCGCTACCGCTACCGCGATCACCCAGGCCCCCACGGAACCGATCGTAGCGGTAGAAACGTCTACCGCAACTGTAACGGTGGCAGCACCTGAGCCAGCTCCGGTTGAACCGGCACGCGTTAAAGATGTGCGGATCATTATGCATACCTCTGAGGGTGCAATTGAGGCGACTTTGTTAGCGACTAAGACACCACTGACTGTTGCCAATTTTTTGAACCTAGCGCAGCGGGGTTATTACGATGGCTTGAGTTTTCACCGCGTGATTCCAAATTTCATGATCCAAGGCGGCGACCCGACAGGGACTGGTCGCGGCGGGCCTGGTTATCGATTTGAGGATGAGATTCATCCGGCGCTGCGTCATACACGCGGTGGCTTGTTTTCAATGGCGAATGCTGGTCCCGGAACCAACGGTAGCCAGTTTTTTATCACGCATACTGCGACGCCATGGCTCGACGGTAAACACAGTGTATTTGGTAAGGTGACTCAGGGGCAAACTGTGGTCGATACCATTCAGCAGGGTGCAACGATTGAGAGTATTGAAATTCTTGATTCGACCGATGCATTGTTTACCCAGCAGGCGCACCGTATTTCTAAGTGGAATGCTGTCTTAATGGCCAAAGGTTTGTAGTGTTGTTATCATTGCAACGACTATTGGGGTTCGAGCCCAGTCGATATACATTAATCTAACATATTAAAGCGATGGAATTGAGTGTACTGTATGACAAAGTCATTAAATTGATTGACCAGGCCAATGCTGCAGATCCGGTTACCGTTGAGTATATCGGGCAGCGATATCCGAAAGAGGTGTTGTATGCACAGCGTCATCTGGCATGGGTGTTACAATTACAACCAGAGGCTTCTGAATGTCTGCGCATTGCGGCAAAGACGCAGCATATTTGTCGCTGGGAAATTCCGCGTGCGGAGTATCCCATGAACCGTGCTGGTTATTTCAAATGGCGTGAAGGCTTGAAGCGTTTCCACGCTGAGCGTGCCGGAGTATTGATGGCGGAGGCTGGTTATGGCACCGATCATATCAAGCGTGTGCAGTCATTGAATTTAAAGCAGCAACTTAAGAGTGATGCGGAGTGTCAGGTATTAGAAGATGCGCTGTGCCTGACGTTCCTCGAGTTGGGGTTCGACGATTTGATTGCCAAATATGATGCCGATAAAGTTCTCAGTATTGTACAAAAAACCGCAGTAAAAATGAGTGATGCTGGAAAAAGTATGATGAATCGTATTAATTTTTCAACGCAAGGGCAGGCGATACTTGCTCGACTATAATGCAACTTAATTGCAGCAGTCCGCGACTCCAATGTTAGTGCTGATAGTTGGTTTTGCGGTGGGTGTAGCTTTGTTTTACTCTTAGCAGACTCACCGGGATTTGAACCCCGACTGAAGGAATCGGTAGCCTTAGAGCTACCATTACACCATGAGCCTACGGGCCAAAAAGAAAGAGCGCAGCTTGAAAGCTGCGCCCTTTGCGTCAAGTCGTCTAGAAAATGATATTTCTAACTGTAGAAGTACTATGCTGCTCGTGCCTTCTTCTGCTTGCTTAGCTTTTTATAGAAGTTAGGGCCGTGAATATCACGCATCATCTTGCGGCGGTGCTCAACGGCCATTTTAAACGCTTTCTTCTCGCCATATTTTTTGATCGAGAAAGAAGTGCATTTTTGCACACCTGGCTCTGGGCGCCAGCTGACCGAGTAGCATTCGTGCTTAGTGCCGTTCGGCCCAATCTTGGTCGTTCTAGATACGCCTAGTTCGCCGGTTGTGTTGCGCGAGTCGGAAACAACGATCCGGCGCTGACGTGGCTTTTTAGGAATAGCTTCTAGCTCATCGTTGAGTTCATCGCGGTAAGCTTTCGCGAGTTTTTGTGCCTTGCCCTTGCCGCCGCTTTTGCGGTCACTGAAGAGTTTGGAGTATGTTTTGCCGTTGCGATAGCCGCGGACAAACCAGCCGTGCGTAGAACCGGAGTCGATTCGGCTGATTCCTTTATTCACTTTGGAACGTGCCATGATGGTATGTAGGTTGTGGTTATTGGTTTTATGGGAAACGCAGTAGTAAGCGTTTAGAATCTTAAAATGTGTTACGCTAGGAGTAGAAGCTCGCGATAATAAGTGAAGTAATTGAGTATGTGCATACACGTGATTAATCTGCAAGATAAACGTTACTTATTTGTATAAATAATTTAAAATTTTTCATTAATAGTATTTATTTTTGATGTCGAATGTAGATTTTATTGATTGGATTTACTGTATTTTAGCGGATTAAAGACCATAATACGTTTTAGTGTGGAGTGATTTTATGGGGTGTTTCACTTATAAATTAGGTAATAACTTGGCTGTAATATGATTTGCCTATGATGAGGCAATGCATAGCTTTCGCCCTATGAATAGGACTGTTGGGATCAAAATATGTGGTATGACGCGCGCGGAGGATGTCGATTTAGCACTCGCGCTGGGGGCTGACTATTTAGGTTTTATTGTCTATCCAGGTTCGCCTCGTGGACTGTCATTGGAGCATGCTAAAGAACTGGCTAGTCGAGTGCCTGAGCATTGCCGCGTGGTTGTGGATGTAGAATCGAGTGCGGATGATTTACAACGTTACCGTGACGCTGGATTTGCTCATTTTCAGGTTCATACGAATTTGCCAATTGATGAAGCAGACTTAGCGAGCCGTGCGGATATCATTTCTCGTGAGCGTTTGTGGCTGGCGCCGCGGGTGGCGCCTACAGATGGTTTTCCAGTAACTGCGTTGCAGTATGCCAATACGATTGTGCTGGATACTTATTCGGCAGAACGAGTTGGGGGAACCGGTCACACTGGAGATTTCGAGCGTTTTTCTAGCCTGCAGGCAGAACATTCTGGGACGCAGTGGATCTTGGCTGGCGGTTTATCGCCGACGAATGTAGTGGCCGCGATCGAGCGCTCAAATACAGAGTGCGTTGATATTAATAGTGGTGTGGAGAGCGCACCAGGCATAAAAAACCCGGAAAAACTGCGTGAGCTTTTCCGGGTTTTACGTGGAGAGTAAGTGTGTTTAAGCGCTTACTGAATCGGCTCGCGCCCGATAGTGCCGACTAATTGTTGTTGATAGTCACTAGCGCTGACTCGCTCGAGTTCGGCCTTGGCGGCGGTGAGGCGAGATTCAACTTGTAGGCGTTGGGCAACGCCTGTGTGCGATGACTTTGTCATGAAGTGATTGAGATATTCGACGTGAGCAGTCCATGTTTTGATGTGTTGTGTTTGCTGGCTTTCAAGACGTTTTTGATACCAGTCGCTTTTCAGCATCGATTCACGAGTAAAGAGGCTGCGCACTTCTTCAGATTCGAGACCCTTACCCTCGTATTCACCGTAGGCCATGATATGCAATAGGGCTTTCAATGGCGGGCAGGCTAGATCGATCGAACCATCCTTGAAGTAGTTCTCTGCAGCTAATTTGTGTGCGGCTTGGGTGGTTTCAATACCTACGATAAATGTCTCAACATCTTGTAGCTCTGGTTTGAGCATTTCTTCGTTAAGCACTGTTTCAGGATTATTGAAGACGCGACCGAAGAAGATACGCACAAATTTTGCAGTTATGCGGTAGCCAAGTAAGCTAGCTTTCACTATTTTACCATTGTGTTCAAAGTCTTCGACTTTTTCGAGGTAGCCGTGATTAAGCATCCATTGTGGATCGGTCTCCTTGGGGCGCATACGGCACCAGATCTCTGGTACGAGTAGGCTGACGTCGTGATCGACACGGTAGTTTGGACCAACGTAGCCAGCTGCCGTGATAAAGGCGGGTTGCTCAGTTGCTAAATAAGACACGAGCGCATTGTTCATGTCGTAGATCGGTAACAAAGCGTTGAATGGACCCTTGGTGAGCGCCCCTTCAGAGCCAGCACCAGTGGTCGAAGGCGACTTACCTGTGATCGATGCAATATATTCCATAAAGAGCTCAGGTAGCTCCATATGATGGATCGGGCTGAACATACACAGTGGTGAGACACCAGCGTCTGGCTCGGCTGGATTGTTGCGACGCCCAGGCAGCACGGAAGTGACGGGGCGGAGCAGTGGTGATTGCGAATCTTGGCGGCGGTAGAGACGTGAGCTCAGGTCTGCCAAGTAAAGGCCACGCCGATCTTTGATATCCGGGCGGACTTGCAGATAGCGCGGGTTTTTAGTGGGCTTGCCGTCAACAATGCGAGGGTATGCAGGAGTCGAGTAGTAATCGCTATGTGGGCGCTCGACGAAATTGGTGACCATGTCTTGCATCGGCTGTGTGTATTGGCCAAAGCGGATAGTGTTTTCGATTTCGTTTTTACCATGTTCTGCATCGAGTGGTTCGTAGTTGCTAAGGAAACTTCCGTCAGAACTGAGGTCTGCTTCAGCTTGTTTGTCGTAGCCACGGATGATCGCATCGTCAGGGCGTTGGAAGAAGCGGTATTCGCAATTATGTACGAATTTGGAAGAGGGTGCAGTCCACTCAGGCGGGAGGCTCTTGATGGCACTGGAGGGTGCTACGACTGACGCGGTAATATCGTCTTCGAGCGAGATTTTAGTGGCTGGCATAAAGTCCTTACGCAGGCCGAAGGTGCGCCACGAACCATCTTCAGTGTAGCCGATACGCAGGTATTGCGTGAGCATCGGATTGCCTCGGTAGCGCAGGATATTGCCGTGCTCACCGTTGATTAGATCCACGCTAAAACGCTTACGCCAGTCATCGCCCCAGTCTTCCTTATAGAATCGTTTAATGATGAGGACGAGTTCTTTGACTTGTTGCGGAATGTCCCGGACCCATTGATTATATGTATCGCTGAAATCGGCAGAGGGGGTGAGTAGCTTGACCACAGAACCGAGCGAGCGTGCTTTGCTAAGGATCGAGCGAGAGTTGTCATGGTGTGCCGACTTATCTGCGAAGCGCTGTCCAAAGTCTTTGCCGATAATTACTTCAGCTAGGTCGAAGTCTTTGACGAAGTTGCTCACAAACACTGGGCCAGTAATGATTGCGTCGGTGATGGGTTTCGAGATCTCGGATTTACCACCACCAGAAACAGTGCACGGCTTGTGGCACACACGGCTTTCTGCAGTGTGACCAACTAGGCGCCAGCGACGGCCTTCTGCTGGTTGTATCATTTGTACCTTGTAGCCAGATGGGAGCACATAAGTGATGTTTGGTAGGAGTTTGATCGCTTGCTCGGTGCCGTCCTTGGTCCAGCTAATTTTCTGAATATTCAACTCGAAGCGCGCATCCTCCGGAACGTATTTGATCGTGCTGTAGTTTTTATCGACAGCATATCCTTCAGACTTGAGGTCGATACGGTCGCTGTAACGCGCTACGACACCTTCGAAGGTGTGGTCGACATTCTTGAAGACGTTACTTAGTTCGAAATCTTCACCCAGATCGTAGCCAGTAAATGCCAGTGTGCCACCCGCGTGCTCTTCTTCGGCAAGACCGATGAGATTGGCTGAGAAACCAATTTGGGTTTTCACTTCTTTTTTGCAGTAGCCGAAGTAGTTATCTGCGATGGCCGTGACGACACGGCCAGATGCATCGCGACAGGTAATCTTAAAAGCGCCACCGTCGTTGTAAATTTCATCGTCTTTCTCCCAGCACATTCCGTCACGCTTTTGGCGGTCAGTGGCGTCTTTGATGTTAGGTAAGCCGAGTTCCTTTTTGGTAGTGCCCATGAGGTGCGGTGCCAGAATGACGCATCCGCTGGTGCCTGTCCAATGAGCAGGATCGAGGCCTGCATCGTTTTCAGATACAAATGGATCGCCACCATTGCCGAAAATGGATTCCACAAAGTCGAGATTGCTCACCATATTACCAGGAGCGAAGAACCGCACTTCCATCGTCTGTTGTTTAGTAAAGCCATCGACCTCGGGTACAACGACTGGACGGAGCAGTAGAGAGACCCATGATTTTGCCGGCGCTTCCTCGTTCGCCAAGAACGGTAACGTTGTGAGTGCGTCTGGCGCTGTCGTAAGCGCTTTCCTAAGTAAACGAGCAGCGGCGAGTTTAGGCACCGCTTTTTTGTCATTAGGGATGGGTAGGCCACCTTCTGCAACGTGGAAGACTCCCTTGGTAGTACGACGGTCACTTTTTGGGTTGTGTAATACCCCCTGCTCGATGCGGTAGGAATCAATAATATCCGAGGAGAAGTGATCCCCTTTTGCGGGTAGAGAGAGCGTCCGTGCGACACCATGGCGATCCAGGATCAAGGTGTCATTGGGTAGATGTGGCATCTCCGACAAGTCCAAGTCGGAGAAATAATCTGCAATAAAGCTTTGCAGCCTTTGGTCACAAGGCGGGAGATAGTCAGCCAACAGGCGCGATTTCTCTTGATAACTTTCTAACAGTGATTTGCTCAGCCCAAAAAACTCAGAGTCAGCGAGGTCACCAAAAACAGGCTGGCCTATGGATGTCAGCTTTAAGTTTACATACTCGAGTAACGACTGATGGTCATATGTGGAGTCTGCGGTGTCTGGATCTAGGCCTAGTTGTGTTTTGAAGTCCATTCTGAATTATTTTTGATTTCTAATTAATTAGAGTCCTCTTATGAGATGAGTGTTCGAGGTCTCTTTGCTCTGATTAATAACGCTTTAACCAATATGAAACTGGAGTCACTTTCACTAAGTTCAAGGTTATGTATTTAATGATAAGAACACCTAATTTTGGGTCAATATAATATTAGATCAAAGTGGTCGAGTAGGTTTCTCGAATGGAGCAGTGGCTTGAAGTTTAAAAAAATGGTCATCGCAAGAGTCATAAAAACAGCAACAAAACCCGCCAACTGAAGCTTTACTTATGCTGAGCCACTGAAAGGCAACGCTGAGTTGATGAACCGCGCTGCTGGGTAGATACGATGTGGAACGCTTAAGTCATTATTTATAACCTATAAATATCTAAATTAAGATGAGTCAACTGAGTGCCTGGAATGCGTACAATCGTTTTTTAAACCATGTTCATTGCCTTTCGATTGGGGAGGGTAAAGCGTAACGTGAGGCCATATCAGTATATAGCTATAGTATGCCGCGGACCAGCAAAGCTAACTATGTGTATGGGAGGCTAGCGTGCGCAACAGCTTCGTAGTCACACGCAGCTTGCTTGGTAAAGCTATCGACAATGAAAAAGTTAGAGCCTTACGCCATGTAGATCTACACTTAGTGGCGTAAGGCTCGGGTCGATTGCAGTCAAATAATTTGAAGGGCTTCGAATGCCTCTTTCGCGAGTGTAGCTTGGAGCTCGGCTTGCTCTGGTTGAGTAAGATCTTGGTCGTAGCTTGGAATCATCGCTTTCATTCGCTGATGGCCTGCATCGGTACTAAGTGTATCCGCAAAGCATTTTTTGATGACCTCAAGAATGATATTGGTAGAGACAGATGCACCAGGCGAAGCGCCCAATAGAGCCGATATAGTATGGTCGGAACTGGTTAGCACTTCAGTGCCAAAGTGAACGATACCTGCATCGCCGTCTTCCTTTTTGATCGCTTGTACACGAATGCCAGCGTCGATCAGCTGCCAATCTTCAGTTTTTGCATCTGGGTAAAAGTTGCGCAGTTCGCCGAGGCGAGTTTCCATACTTTGTGTACCTTGCTGCACAAGGTAGCGAACCAGTGGAATATTGTGCAGCCCAACTTTGATGAGCGAACCGATATTATCGATGCCAATGGAGCCTGGCAGATCGAGAAAGCTACCTTTTCTATGGAGAAACTTTGTGGTCCATGCTGCGTATGGGCCAAACAAGAGTGCTTTCTTTCCATCGATGATACGGGTATCAAGGTGAGGAACTGCCATCGTTGGCGCTGCGCCTGGGGACATGCCATAGACCTTGGCAGTGTGTTGATCTACCAATTCAGGTTTTTCAGAAATCAGCCATTGGCCGCCAATCGGGAACCCACCGAAGCCTTTCGCCTCGGGAATACCGGATTTTTGCAACAGTGGCAGGCTGCCACCTCCAGCGCCAATAAATACAAATTTGGCACTGGTGGTAAAGCTGCGCTGAGTCGCGAGGTCTCTCACACTGACCTCCCAATTGCCATTACTTTTATTTAGGTCGGTTACGCGGTGTTGGGTGGCATAGCCACAGCCATCTTGCTTGCCTAACCATTCGATGAGTTGTGTGGAAAGTGCACCGAAGTTGACGTCAGTGCCATTTGGCATACGTGTCATCGCGACTGGTTCTGCCAGATCACGGCCTTCGAGAATGAGGGGTGCCCATTCACGGATGGTATCACGGTCCTCAGTGTATTCCATCTGTTTGAAGAAATGATGTCGGCTCATTTGTTGATGGCGTGAGCGCAGGAAATCAACTTGTTCTTGGCCATACACAAAGCTGAGGTGTGGCACTGGATTCACAAAATCTTTTACCGAGTCGACCATACCAGTGCGTGCCGCATAGCCCCAAAACTGTAGGGAATGCTCGAACTGATGGAATATTTCAATCGCTTTACTGACGTCGACTTCACCATCGGGTCCGTAGTCTGGAGTATAACTTAGTTCGCACAGACCTGCATGACCCGTACCAGCATTGTGCCAGCCGTTGGATGCTTCTTCCGCCAGTGCATCTGTCATCTCATACAGTTGGATGCGCAGGCTTGGGTCTAATCCTTTGAGGACAGCGCCTAAGGTGGCAGACATAATTCCGCTGCCAATTAAAATAACATCAGGGTTTACGATATGTTTTTCGCTTTTCATTTTAAGCAGTTTTTATTTAGACGTAAGGTTATTAAAGCGTACTTTTGCTTCTGCCCAAGGGACTTGATTTTCAGGATGGAAGCGTTCGACTAGCGACGAGTTTAGGACGATTTCTCGACCTGCCGAGACATCCGCGATCACCCCGTCGGCGAGCATTTGTGACATAATGTTGCCCAGCCCTGTCGCTTCAACTGGGCAAGCTGCGACTGAAATGCCGATGGCATTAGCGGCAAATTGATTCAGTAGGTACTCTTGGCAACCGCCGCCAACTATGTGTAAGGTCTTAGGCTTTTCGTCGACGTGCTGGATTAGGCTTTGCCACACCTGACTGTAGCGAAGTGCGAGACTTTCATAGATGCAGCGGATAATTTCTCCTTTAGTTTCAGGCACAGGCTGGCCAGTCTCATCGCAATATTCTTGGATCTTTTCTGGCATCCTCCCAGTCTCAATAAAGCGTGGATCATCCGGATTAATGAACGAGCGAAATGGTTCTGCCTCATTTGCGAGTGCTGCCATCTTCGCGTAGGGAACATCCTGGCCTTCGTTTAGCCAATAACGTTTTGATTCTTGAATCAGCCACAAGCCGCAAATGTTTTTCAGCAGACGAACACTGTTATTGACTCCGATTTCATTGGTTAGGTCATCAGCGAAGGATTGTTCGTTGATCACTGGCTGCTTTAATTCGAGCCCCATGAGTGACCAAGTGCCGCTACTAAGATAAGCAGGGTGGGTTGCTTTACTAGGTACCGCGGCGACTGCGCTCGCAGTGTCATGCCCTGCAACTGTGATGACTTTTGCGTTGGTTAAACCCGTTGCTGTGGTGACCTCATTTCGGAGTGAGCCGAGTGCCGTGCCTGAGTCGGTGATCGCTTTGAATAGTTTTTTAGGTAGCCCGAGCTTTTCAATCAGTTCGTAGTCCCAGTTCTTCAACTTCGGGTTGTAGAGTTGTGTGGTACTGGCAATACTGCGCTCTTGGGTTTTGTTACCGGTAAGCCAATAACCGAGTAAGTCGGGTATAAATAGCAGGTCTTCGGCATGTTCGAACACCGGATTTTTGTTTTCCACTTCAGCGAGCAATTGATAAAGCGAGTTGAAGAACATAGATTGAATGCCAGTGCGCTCATAAATCTCTTTCTGTGGTACTTTATTGTAGGCCACCTCCATCATCTTATCGGTGCGGCTGTCACGATATTGATAAGGTAGGCCTAATAAGCGGCCATCGCTGTCGAATAGACCGTAATCGACACCCCAGGTATCAATACCAATACTAATCACACTGTCGCCGTATGTTTCGGCAGCTTTTTTTAGACCTTGTAGTATATTCTGATAAAGAGAAGTGATGTTCCAGTGCCAGCCACTGGGTAATTCTACAGGTGTGTTTTCGAAGCGGTTCAGCTCGTGGAGTTCGATGCGCTTGCCGTCGAATTCACCCGCAAGAACACGGCCACTGCCAGCTCCGAGGTCGACTGCTAAATATACTTTATTTTGGCTCACAATACTTAGATGTGTTGAAATTATTCTGCGACAGTGACTTTGCACCCATGGCGCCTGAGGGCATCCACAGATTCGGTGGACGCACCATTGTCAGTAATGATGTGGTTTAGATTTTTGAGTTCGGCGAAAAAGTATTCCGAGCAGGTATTAAGTTTGCTTGAATCAACCATCAGTACCACTTCCTTGGCAAACTGAACTAAGATTTCCTTGAAGCCGGCTTGTTCTTCAAAGCCTTCGCTCGCTCCGCGAGTAAGGTCGAGGCCGATACATGAAATAAATGCGATGTTAATATGGTGACGTTGCAGCGTTATGTAGCTATCACTGCGGGTGAATGTTTGCGTCTTAGGGTGGTAGCGCCCACCGGTTGAAATCAGCTCAATGTTTCCTAGATGGGCAATATGCTCCATTACTGCAAAGGCATTAGTGACCACGCGGTAGGGCAGGTCCGGTAGTGAAGAAACGAGCTGAAAGGCAGTCGTGCTACTGTCAAACGCATAGGTTTGCCCAGGTTCGATCAATTCGAGTGCGACTTTGGCAATCGCTTGTTTGCGATCGACGTTGAGCGCGCGCCGCTCAGTGAAGGACTGCAGAAGTGGGCGACCATTTAGACTGCTCGCACCCCCATGTACTCGAGCGAGTTGGTTGTTGTCCGAGAGTATTTGTAAGTCGCGACGAATTGTTTCGTCAGTACATTCAAATTTCTCAGCCAGATCTACTGTGCGCGCAGTTCCCTGTTCTTCAAGGATTTGTAGGATTAGTTGGTGTCGTTCTTGAGCAAGCATGATGTACTGTATTTATAAATGTGTTGGAAAATCTTTGTTTTTGCAAGATATATGTTGACTTATGTGGTTTTTATTTGGATTATAAAGATATTCCAACATTTTCCCAATTAGATCAATATGAGTAACCAACTTTTAAATCGCGCTCGAGTCGAACAGTTAGTTCGTGCTAGTTTGCAGCGCAATCCAGTTGCTAAGAGTGCGCTGAACCCAGCGGGTGGTAAAAATCCATTGGTTGTGAATATTAGTGCGCGCCACTGCCACTTGTCACAAGAGTCGGTCGAGGTGCTTTTTGGTCAGGGGTACCAGCTCACTCCGATGAAGGATCTCTACATGGATGGGCAATACGCAGCCAAAGAGTCGGTGACGATGATCGGGCCGCGAAGCCGTGTGATATCTAATCTTCGAATTCTTGGACCTTGCCGTGATTTTGATCAAGTGGAGCTGGCTTATACAGATGCGATTTCACTTGGTTTTAAAATACCGGTACGAAATTCCGGTGATATCGAAGGCACGCCTGGTTGCATGTTAATGGGGCCTGCTGGTTTCCTTAAGATGGACAAAGGAGTGATTCGCGCCGCACCTCATGTACACATGGCACCCGAAGACGCCGACTATTATGGAGTCGAAAACAAATCATACATGAAGCTCCGCGTTGGTGGTGGGGTCGGCGTTACATTCGACAACATCTATGTACGTGTCGATCCGTCTTTTAAACTAGAGGTGCATATCGACACCGATGAGGGCAACGCATGCGGCTTCAGCAGTGAGACGCCCTGTGAACTCATTAAGTAAACAACTTTCATTTCAACACACATAACCATAAACTAAAAATATCATGAGTGAATCCATCGGATTGGTAGAAACAAAAGGCCTCACTGGCTCAATTGAAGCAAGTGACGCAATGGCCAAGGCAGCATCAGTTAGCCTTGTAAAGCAAATCTCTATAGGCGGCGGCTTTTTGACCGTTCTTGTCAAAGGAGATGTTGGCAGCGTTAAAGCAGCCGTCGAAGCGGGTGCTGAAGCAGCAAATCGCGTCGGCGAGCTCGTAGCATCGCACGTGATCGCACGTCCTCACGAGGACCTGCTTAAATACTTTCAAGCATAACCCTCAAGGGAGACAAATATTATGGCTAAACAAGCAATAGGAATGATCGAGTGCAAGGGCTTCGTATGCCTCATGGAAGCATCCGATGCCGCACTTAAATCAGCTGACGTTACATTAACGGGCTGGGAAAAAATCGGAAGTGGTTTAGTGACTGCTTTCTTCACGGGCGATGTCGCTGCCGTAAAGGCCGCCGTCGAAGCAGGTGCGGATGCAGCTGGTTCTATGGGTGAAGTGATTGCCGTACAAGTGATCCCTCGTCCACACGACGACTTATCGAAGCTCGGTAGCTGGATCGGATAAAATCAAATAACTTCTGAACGTACTTTTGTGTCTAGCACGTTCTTTATAATAAAAATCTCGTGAAGATCCTAATCGCCAATCTTGGTTCCACCTCCTTCAAGTATCGTCTTTTTGAGATGAGCGATACCGTTGCCACGCTACTGGCAAATGGAGGTTTTGAGCGTGTGACTGAATACACTGCGTGTATTGAGGAAATGCTCGGGTCATTGGTGGGCGAAGGGCATCTTGAATCCGGTCAAGATCTGGATGCGGTCGGTTTTAAAACCGTCCTCGGTAAAGATCTCAGTGGTTGTGTCACTGCGGATGAGCGCGTCCTTGAAGCCTTAGATGGCTTCAAGGAGGTTGCTCCCGCGCACAATCCCGCTTATGCTGAAGGGATTCGCTGCTTCGCGAACAAGTTGCCTACAGTGCAGCGTGTCGCTCTTTTCGAGACCGCTTTTTTTCAGTGGGTCAGCGATGCATCAACCACGTACGCCATTCCAAAGGCTTGGCGTGACCTTGGTATTCGTCGCTACGGTTTTCATGGTGCGAGTCATAAGTTTATTGCCGAGCGTTCTGCTGAATTGATCGGTAATGAGGTAGTGGCCGAGCGTGCGCGTCGCCTCTATGTAGATGGCCCGGGTGATTATGTGGGCGCACCTGTTCGTGTAATCTCTTGCCACCTTGGTGGCAGTAGTTCGGTCGTTGGTATTAACAACGGTGTGGCAATTGGTTCTAGCATGGGCTTTAGTCCGCAAAGTGGGCTACCACAAAATAACCGAGTTGGCGATCTAGACTCTATGGCGATCCCTTACGTGAGCAAGATACACGGTCTTTCTGTTGAGGAGGCCGAACGTCAACTCAACAAGGAGAGTGGTCTACTCGGTCTCTCAATGGTGAGTAACGATGCGCGTGATATTCGCGAGGCTGCTGCTGGCGGAAATACAGATGCTCAACTCGCGATTGATGTATTAGTTGATAGCATCCGTCACTGGGCAGGCTCTTTCTTTTTCAAGATGGGCGGTGCTGAAGTAATTTCATTCACAGCAGGTATGGGGGAAAACGATCCCGAACTACGTGCCGCTGTCTGCGCGGGCCTTGAAGGTTTAGGCGCTAAAATTGATGCCGAGCGCAATGCGAAAACTATTCGTGGCGCCGAAGGCGTAATCAGTACAGAGGATTCGGCGATCAAGATCGTAGTCATCCCAGCCAACGAAGAGCTCGTCATTGCTCGCGAAGTATATCGCAACGTCAATGCCTGCTAACAAATTTCCAAACAAATCATAATTCATTCAAATCAACCCAAATAATATCATGGCAAAACAAGCAATCGGAATACTCGAAACTAAGGGCCTTGTCGCTCTTGTACAAGGCACAGACGCAATGCTGAAATCAGCAAACGTTGAACTCACTGGCCCAATGAAAGGTGTCGGCAGTGCACTTGTCAGTGTCGTCATCACCGGCGATGTCGCCGCAGTCAACGCTGCGATTGAGACAGGTGCGGAAACCGCAGGTCGCTATGGTGAAGTGGTCAGCGCTCACACGATCGCTCGTCCAAATGACGACGTCGCTACTATCGTTCCTGCCCTTAAGACTGTCACTAAACGCGCAGCTAAGTAAATCTGATGTATTTAGGAACTGTCATAGGATCCGTCGTTTCGACGAAGAAGGATGAAAGCATGCGAGGGCGTAAGCTCTTGATGATTCGTCCGATGCTGGTTGATCCAGAGGATTCCAGCAAATTCAAGCCCGGCATGAACACGATTGTCGCGATTGATACATTGGGTGCTGGCGAAGGCGAGCTCGTGATGTTTGCACAAGGTAGTTCTGCTCGTCAGGCCCATGGCTTAAAAGCCCTGCCAGTTGATGCCGCAGTGGTCGGTCTAGTGGATACCGTCAGCATCCTTGGCGAAAAAACCTACGAGGCAAAAAACACATAACCTGTAACAATAAGGATTTATAAATGAGTCAATTGAATGAAGCTGCCATTCGTAGTGTTGTGAGTGAAGTACTCTCTCAAATGCAATCTACTGGCGAACTAGCGATGCCAAACATACAAGCGCGGCCAGGTAAGCACGGTGTCTTCGACGATGCCGAAAAAGCGGTGATTGCTGCGCGTAGTGGTTTTGAGCAGCTCCATAAAAAAGGCTGGGCTGCGCGTATTAAGATCATTGAGCTCGTTAAACAGATGTGTGTCGACAACGCCGAGCGTTGGGGCCAAATCGAGTTTAATGAGACCAAGATCGGTCGTCTAGCGCACAAGCCCTTGAAGCTTCAAGGTGTCAAAAATGTACTTGGCCCTGAATATTTAACGCCTCAAGGGATGAGCGGTGATTTTGGCATCACCATGGATGAGGCTGCGCCTTGGGGAGTCATTGTAGCGATTACGCCATTGACGCACTCAGTCCCAACAATTGCCGGTAACATTGTCAACATGGTGGCTGCGGGTAACTCGATTGTTTTCAACCCGCATCCAGGTGGTGCTGCGGTGGCTGCACTCGCCATTGATGAATTCAATGAAGCGATCAAAGCGGAGACCGGGATCTCGAATCTGCTCTGTACCATTGAGAAGCCATCGCTTGATTCTTTTAATGCGCTCTGCACTCACGAGGATGTTAATATGCTTTGCATCACAGGTGGCCCGGGTGTCGTCGACGCAGCCATGAAGACCGGTAAGCGTGCTATCTGTGCAGGGCCAGGCAATCCGCCGGTCCTAGTGGACGATTGCAACGCACTAGATTTTGATCGTGTCGCGCGTGACATCATTACGGGTGGAGGTTTTGATAATAACTTACTCTGTATTGGTGAGAAGCAAATCATCGCAGTCGGCGATTCCTATCAGAAGACACTTGCCGCGATGAAACGCCAAGGTGCTGTATTGCTGAATGCTCAGCAACTCGACGCGATTAAGAGCGAAGTCTTTGACTATAAGAATGGCGTAGGCTGTGGCACTCCAGTACTCAACCGCAAGTGGGTCGGTGCGAATCCGGATGCACTCGCGAAGATCGCTGGTCTAAATATTGACGAAAAAGTCGAGATGCTCATTGCTGAGACAGATGCCAATGATCCATTCGTGCAGGAGGAGCAAATGATGCCTTTGTTACCAATCGTGCGTGCCAATGACTTTAGTCAGGGGCTCGCCATCGCTAAGCAATCTGAGCATGGCGACAAGCACTCTGCGATGATTCATACCATGAACGTTGCCCGCATGACTGAAATGGGACAAGCGATGGATACTACAATATTCGTTAAGAATGGCCCTTGTGTTGCGGGTTTGGGTATGGGCGGAGAAGGTTTTATTAGTTTCTCGATCGCTACTACGACAGGTGAGGGCATTACCACACCACGCACCTTTACACGCTATCGTCGTTGCACGTTAGTGAATAACCTAAACATTGTTACCTAAGCGCATACAGGTTTCATTTTTTCAACCCATTAACGTATGATACTCGCACGCGTAGACGGCCATGCAGTTAGCAGCATCGGCCATCCCAGTCTTATCGGTCAGACTATTGTGCTTTGCACACCGATCGATGAGGCCGGAGTCAGTGTAGGTAATCCTTTTGCTGCGGTGGATACGATGGGAGCCGGCCGGCACGCGCATGTGTTTATCACAACGGATGGTTCTTGGACTCAGGGAACAGTCCATGACGATCACTCACCGATTCGTAACCAAATTGTGGGGATTGTGGATTAAACGATGAAACCTGGAAAAGTCATAGGCACTGTAACACTTGGTGTACGCGACCCTGCATTTCATGGTGGCCGCTGGGTTGTTATTTCCCCGATGGGGGCGGATCAGCTCTCAGCTGAGAATCCTAGCCATGTTTCTTCGGCATGGTCACTCGTCGCGTACGATAATCTTGGAGCCGGCGTTGGGGATGCCGTTCTCTATGTCGAAGGCGCTGAAGCCACGCAGCCATTTGATCATCCGCTTCCACTAGATGCGATTACAGTCGCGCTATTAGACTCTCATCAATTTTCACCACCGACAGAATAACACTGATCACAGAGGCGCTTTACTTATTCTGCGCAGTTTTCCTTACGACATAGCGAGCCAATCACCTGTCATCTAAAATTTTAAAAATTAAAAATAAACTATTATGAGCAAACTATACACAGCAAAAGATCTCGAAGCAATGATCGCTCAAGGGCACTGCTTGTCCACGGTGCCAGCAAACGCAAAGCTCACGCCAATGGCGCGTGATATTATTCGCAAGCACAAGAAGTCAAATCCATCTGCAAGTGCAGCCATACAAGCCGGAAATGGGCCCCGTATTCATAATCCAATACTTCCAGATGCTGAGTATAATTGGAAGCCTGGAGGTGATCCGAAGACCGCTGCCGAACTCGAAGCATTCTTCTATTCACCCGAGATTCAAGCACTCAAAGAACGCATCTGCCACCTCGGTGAGCGCATTTGGAATAAGGGCTATGTCGATGGTAATGGTGGCAACATCACCTTGCGCGTAGGCGACAACCTTGTGCTTTGTACACCGACTCTCATCTCGAAGGGATTCATGACTGCAGATGATATTTGCATGGTGGATCTCGATGGTAATCAAGTCGCAGGCACACGCCCACGCACCTCTGAGGTAAACACACACCTTGCGATCATGAAGAACGAGCCGAAGGCTAAGTCATGCGTGCATGCTCACCCAATATACGCGACTGCATTTGCAGTAGCGGGTGTGACACCACCATCTTGCTTAATCCCCGAGCCAGAGGTATTTCTTGGTGAGATTGGTTTCGCATCCTATCAGACTCCGGGCTCACCTGAGAACGCTAGTGAAGTCGCAAAGCTTGCGAAGAAGCACCAATCTATTCTGATGCAAAATCACGGTGTAATCTGCTGGGGTAAGGACGTTGAAGATGCATACTGGAAGATGGAAAACACCGATGCATTCTGCCACACTGTAACCATCACCATGCAAATTGGTGGTCCCAAGCAATACAGCCCTGATAAGCTCAAAGAACTCATCGAGATTCGCCAAAAACTCGGCATGCCAGATCATCGCCTCGACGAGCTGAAGGAGTGCGAGCTCTGTGATGCGGCTGCGTATACTGTACACACTAAGCCCCAGCCGACTGACTGCGCTTGTGACGTGCCCGTTGGCGGTGTCAATGGCGATGTCGACGAAGCGCTGGTGCAAAAGATCACAGACATGATCTTAGAAAAAATGAAATAGGGCGCACGCGCTACCATATCAAAATCAATCTCTATTTATAATTATGAGCAAAAAAAATCCTATCCGCGTCGCAGTGACTGGAGCTGCCGGTAACATTGGTTACGCACTACTTTTCCGTATCGCCTCAGGTGCGATGTTTGGCCCAGATCAGCCAGTGGCATTAAACCTTATCGAAATTGAGCCTGGGATGAATGCGCTCAAGGGTGTTGCCATGGAGCTCGATGATTGTGCATTTCCATTGCTCACAGAAATCGTACAAACTTCTGATCTCAGTGTTGGATTCAAAGATGTTGATTGGGCCCTGCTAGTAGGTTCTGTGCCCCGCAAGAAGGGCATGGAGCGTGCGGATCTACTCGGCATCAATGGCAAGGTGTTTGTTGGCCAAGGTAAAGCGATCAATGATAACGCCAAGCCAAGTGTGCGCGTTGTGGTGGTCGGTAATCCATGTAATACAAATTGCCTGATTGCGATGCAGAGTGCGCCGGATATCCCCAATGAGCAATTCTTCGCAATGACTCGTCTCGACGAAAATCGTGCAAAGACACAACTCGCGCAAAAGGCCAGCGTGCCAGTCGCAGAAGTCACAGAGCTCTGTATCTGGGGTAACCATAGTCCAACAATGTTCCCTGACTTCTTTAATGCTAAGATTGGTCGTCAAAAAGCAACCGAGGTGATCGGCGATCAAGCTTGGTTGAAAGATACCTTCGTGCCAGATGTCGGTACACGCGGGGCCGCAATCATTGCCGCTCGCGGCGCATCCTCGGCAGCGTCCGCAGCCAATGCAGTGGTGGATACTGTGCGTGATTTAAGCACCCCCACACGTGGCGATTTTCACAGTGTCTGTGTCATCTCTAAGGGTGAATATGGCACACCCGTAGGCATCATTACATCGCTGCCAATTAAAGTTGACGCAGTTGGTAAATGGCGGGTGGTTGAAGGTATTCAGCTGACTGACTATGCGAACGAAAAAATCGCAGCGTCAAACAATGAACTGATCGAGGAGCGTAAAGTTGCCTTCGGCCAGCTCGGCTTGAGTATTTAATCAAACGTACAGTTCTTTTATTCAATCAGGCGTCTCTGGGTAGGCGCCTGATTTTTTTGGAGTAGAGTCAAAAAGGCTGAAAGTTACAGGCGTATGGGGAATGGTTCGATTCCTCAATGTTGGCAAAGTATCAATGTTAGACAAAAATAGGTCCATTTTAGAGCCTGTTTTAAAATACTCGGGTAGGGACTTGTTCAGAGGAGTCTTCGATGATACGTCTAGTCGCGGTGCGCAGAATAACAGACTGGATGCGGAGCAGTCCGGACTGCCGGTAGGGTCAAGTCCGTCTTATACATCGGTAATAGCGAGTACAAAAAAGACCGTATCCTTCGATACGGTCTTTAAAATACTCGGGGAGGGACTTGAACCCTCACGCCTTACGGCACCAGAACCTAAATCTGGCTTACACTTGCCGGCCAACCACCCGTAATCTATGTGGAAACTTAGCGTATGACGTTGGGCTAAAGCATCTAACAAACATTCAGGTAGAAAAGTGCTTTTCCCACTTTTGGGGTACAATGTAGGTCACATGTAGGTAACAAAAGTTGCCTGATTTTTAACAGATGGGGTACCCTCAATGGGGGTAACTATTTCCAAGCCTCCTATATATATTGTTGCTCAGATTTTTGTAGTGAAACCAATGGATTAAGTTTTACTCATTATTAGTTGTCATGTTGGCTCTAGAATACCTATGAGATTATTTGCTACTGCCATCTTCACTCTTCTAAGCATTACTTCGATATCTAATGCTGAGTTGCCTGTAGAGCTTACTGAGTCACAGATAAAAGAGGGAGGAAAATTATTATTATTAACGATAGATGCAAAAGATGGCGACCTGTATTCACGTACGGAGCTAGGAAGAAAGTATTATTATGGTGACGGTGCCCCCCAAGACTATGTCGAAGCAGTAAAATGGCTTCGTAAGGCTTCTTCTGGAGTTGATGGATTTCATGGAGACCCATTTGCTCAATGTTTGCTAGGGCAATGTTATTATTTTGGTTTAGGTGTCCCCAAAGACTTAGTCAAAGCGGCAAAATGGTATCGTGAGGCAGCTGAAGGAGGCTTAGCTGATGCCCAACGTGCTTTAGGTTATATGTATAAAGAAGGCGAAGGCGTTCCCAAAGACGATGTCAAAGCGGCAAAATGGAATCGTAAAGCTGCGGAACAAGGCGATGCACGAGCCCAAAGGGATTTAGCTATACAGTATCACGTGGGTAAAGGTGTACCCGAGGATTATATAAAATCTTACATGTGGGCAAACCTAGCAGCTGCTCTAGGCGATACCCTTGCACCTGGTTTAAAAGATATTCTAATCGAAAAAATGACCAAGGAACAAATTGCTGAAGCTCAGAAGCTATCTAGTGAGTGGTTTAAAAAAATAAAGGAACAAGGTAATCTCCAATCAATAAATTCTTTTTAAACTCTTACATTAAATCATATGAAAACAGCACTGCTCATCCCTATATTAATATTTTTTGCTATTAATATCTGTAATGGTGAGGTCAGTAACCAAGAGGTAGAAGAATGGCGTGCAGCAGCAGAAAATGGAGAAGCCTGGGCTCAGCGCTGCGTCGGCTTTATGTACGATAATGGCGAAGGCGTAGCAGAAGATGACGCTGAAGCAGTTAAGTGGTATCGGAAGGCCGCTGAACAAGGAGACCATGATGCTCAATACGCCCTCGCATCCAAGTATAAGCAAGGTGAAGGTGTTACAAAGGATGTTTCTCAAGCTTTAAAGTGGTATCGAAAATCTGCTGTTGGTAATGGTTACGCTCAGTTTACTTTGGGTTTGATGTATGGAATGGGTAATGGCGTAGTCAAAAATCATGTAGAGGCATTTAAATGGTTCCTCAAGGCAGCTGAAGGAGGCTTAGCTGATGCCCAATATTTTGTTGGTATGGCTTATTGGAATGGTGAGGGGATTCTCCAAGACAACACACAAGCTTTAAAATGGATGACCATAGCTGCTGCCGAGGGAATGAGTTTAGCGGATAATTATAAGCAACATGTGTCTGCTCCTATGACCAAAGAACAAATTGCTGAAGCGCAGAAGATGTCTCGTGAGTGGATGGCTAAGCATTCAGAGAAGGAGTAGTATGTAATAAAAATATGGAAGTAATTGAGTTATTATTAAAATTAATCATGTTGCCGTTTGCTTGGTGGTTTCCTTGTAAATTTATTTATCTAGCCTTCGAGATTTTTACCGATGAATACGAAAGAATGAAATTTTTTGATGAACTTAATCATAAAACCGAAGAAACTATACTAGCAATTTTTCTAGGACTCTTTGTTACTTGTATGGCAATATGCTTTACATACATTTTAATAAGTACTCTTTAATAAAGGTAGATAGTGGCTTCTTCCAAGGATATCGAAAAGGTGAAGAAATATCTGAAGAAGAATTATCTATTGTATCGCCATAATAGGTCCCCCCAGGGCTCTCTAGGTATAGGTAGTAGTAATCATCATAATAGTATATACCTATAGTCTATAACCCTAAGGGTTCTATGAGTGCCTCTAAGGAGCACTCCAAGTAATTAGTGGGTAGCCCAATGTAATTAAAGTATCCTGCAACTAATGGAGCATACTTAGGGGTGCACAGGATTGCGTCGTGTAGACGAACAACAGGGAAGTCATTCTTAAACTTAATCAGTGCTGTGTTCATTATGGAGGACTCCATCTTCATAAGCTCTAGGCCTGTTGATTTATTAATACCTTTAATAGTCAAAGGGAAGTAATGTGCTATGTGTTCCCTAGCCTTGCCATCGCTACCATTAAAGACAGCTTGATATATCGTTTAGCTGAATTTCTGTGAGTGTTTTGACTAGTTAATTTCTCATAGAACACACCTTGATGTATCCATGTAGCCCAGAGCTCTTTTTCTTCTGGATGAACAAAACCCCCTTTAAGAAGCATGACAGGGTTAGAGGTCTTTATGTCGACCTCTGCCATGGGCTCACCTCCATGCCCATCGAAAGAAAGATACTTCCGATAGTCCTTATTTAGGTTAGTTAAGCAGTGGTAGATACGACCTTGTTCATCGGTCTTAAATCGGACCTTACCTTCCTTTGCCAAACGGTAGGCCCTATAGAAGTTTTCGATGTTATATTGGTTACGAACTTTCCATCCTTTGGTGAATTCAGATGATAGTTCTATGGCCTGAAGAGCCTTGCCATTTATAGACTCCTCCAGGGTGGCATTTGGGTAGCCCTGAGGCTCCTCTAGGGACTCCTTCTTTAGCTTCTTAAACGAGTTAGCCATATAAGAATCAAAGCCCTTCTTGGTCACCCTGTAGCCCTTGCTGAACTCTCCAGGTTTGAATTTATTATTAACAGACATGTATCCCCTCATGACTGCCTCTACCTTAGCTGTGCCTATTGTAACTCCTCCTGAATTATTACCTGGGAAGTCTTTGTTGTGTATACTTACGAACCGAATACCTAGACCACCTCGTTCAAGAACTCTCTGAATGCAGCGATACATCTTACGCTCCAGAATAGGCAATAAAGGGTTAACTGTACGTGTGAAGATATGTGTGTCGGGAGAGACGTGTATTGGCATAAGAGAGTGCTTACTTGTTATTAATAACCCTTGGGGCAATTCGTTGGTCCTTCTTACTGGGTAGTTGGACTAAGTTATATTGCTCCTAGCCTGAATAGTTGACTAATACAAAAAACATACACACGCGCAAATGCATGAAAAGTGATGTATACACCATATTAGTACCCTGCGCCGGGTGCGCAAATTGGACTTTATTAAAAGCTAATATTTAATCTGGTTTATTACATTTTTAATTATTATAGCAGTCCACATTATGTTTACGCCTAAAATTATTCTATTAAAACTTCTGCCCTCATTGATAATATCTGCTGCAATTTTGTTGGGGCTGTTTGTATTAGCTAAAAAAGTTGAAACAACACTTGAAACAACGATTAATGCTTACCTTCAAAAGGTGCAGCTTTTGGAGAGTAATAGAAACAATGAAATTGACTTGAAAATTGCTAAGTTCGGCCGATTGGCTGAAGCCATCGCAAGGGGAAGTCGATTCCAGTATGCAATATATGAGAATAAAGATGATGCGTACTCTAGCTCACCTACGCATTATCTTTTTGATAGTCTCAATGGAGAAGTTATAAAGGGGGGCAAATATGGGACTTGGACTGTACCAAGAGTACCAATGATAATTTTTAGCTCAGATTTGGATGAGTCTGATTGGGTTAAGTACGTAAATCGAACTGAAACCAATGAGTTCATGCGGTGGCGCAGGGACACGTGGTTGCACTAGGATTACCGCTTCGATATAAAATTACATCCCTCTTCCAAAGTATCTTTTGCAGTCATCCATAGAGGCATAGTTAACATAATGCTTAAGGCTGGTGTCGCTAGTACTGTGTCCCAGTTGGCGCGCTGTTTTGCTAATATCTCCATCAAATAGACCATCTACGGCATGGGTGCCAAAGGTCGTTCTACTGCTGGCAGAGCCTTTCCATGGTATCTTGGCAACTCCACAGCGCTCCTTCATGGCATTCCTAAGGAGTCTTGGCGTATGAGGGAACAGGCGTTCATCAGAATTAAGCCCATTAAAGTAGTTGTTTTTGCGCAAATACTTAACCAGGCAGGGAGGGACTAATACTCGCTTCGCCTGGGCTTCTTTGGTTTTATCCGCTGCAAGGGTAATGAAGGGGTGGTTTTCCCAGTCCAAGCTATTCCCTCGGAAGAAGTCTTTCAGTTGTAAGCGGCAAACCTCAGAAGCTCTCAATCCTGTGTAGAAGGCAACGTTAAGAGCAACAGCTAGTTTAGGAAATCTCTCCATCCTTGCTAGGTCAGCTATATCATTTCGGTTGATAGTTGGCTCATCTAACTCATCCAGCAACTTGAAGACTTCTTCGCAAGTATAGGGTTCCTTTCGTTTTGAGGCTGGCCTTACGGGTGGCTCCACCTCTTCCAGGGGGTTGTGCTTTGTTAGGCGGGTAACTCCAATGAAGTAAGTTTTCCATAGCACATTAAGGGATACGTAGAACTTGTGCCGTGTTGAGCTTCTACAGTGTTTCTTCAAGAAACCTTCAAGGGTAGAGGGTGTTATTTCCGCAACCTTCATGTCGCCTGCCAGCTTTTCGAGGCGTTGCCAGCGTTGCCTGTAGTCATTCTGGGTGCCTTTTGATAGTACCTTGAAGCGTTCCGTCTTTATTACCTTAACTAGGGCATCAGTGTAGGTTAATAGGCGACTGGAGGGGCTTGTGGTTTTAATGTAAAGGTTAACGGCTTCAACTAGGGCAGCGGGCGGTAGTTGGTGCTTGGCTAATAACTCAAAAGCGGCCTTAGCTTCATTCGAAGCTTTGATGGTTTCTAAAGTAGACGTGCCGTTGGCTTTCAGCTTTTGGGTGAATTCGTTCTGATAAGCGACTGCTTGGCCTTTTCTTTTGAAAGTCTTGGTAGTCCCGTCTCTGCCGTAACGAAAGCGGTAAGTGCCCCTTTTTCTGTTGTGGTAGATACTCCCTGCTAGGTTATTGGTTTTATTAGGCATAAATAGGAGCATGTAGGTTCCTATGTAGGTTTCAATGTCTAAGTAAAAACCTATCTCCTACCGCATTCACGTGAAAACAAAAAACCTCAAGTCACTAAATAATAGCAACTTGAGGTCTTTAAAATACTCGGGGAGGGACTTGAACCCTCACGCCTTACGGCACCAGAACCTAAATCTGGCGTGTCTGCCAATTTCACCACCCGAGCGAAAGTGATGTGTGATATGTGTGGTCTCGAATGGACCATGATGTAGTACGCGGGTGGTAAAATTGGCGAGCCAATTGTTATGTTGTCGTTTCGCAAGCGAAACTTGGTACACCACCCGAGCGAAAGTGATGTGTGATATGTGTGGTCTCGAATGGACCATGATGTTGAATTCACGGGTGGTAAAATTGGCGAGCCAATTGTTATGTTGTCGTTTCGCAAGCGAAACTTGGAACACCACCCGAGCGAAAGTAACTGCGAAGGTGATGTCTGTTGGATTCGCTCTTGTCAATATCTGGGTGCCACAAATTGCACTTTCTATAAGACTATGCCCCAATGCCTTAAATGTCAGCCGATCATCGACCTAGCCTGCAGCGAACATTATAGTAAGACATAGGCGAGAAGTGTAAAAAGGGGGATCGGATAGCTCCAGCGGCGAATAGTAATGGAGCATGTTGTGTGATGTGGCCAGATGTTATTATGACCAGTAGTCTACACAGAGAGTGTGCCATCATGAATAAGAGAGTAGCGAATTTAACTACTGACTGCAGTGATCACTTCTTCGATTCGAGTGGCAGTTTTTAATTGTTTGCGACGGCGTTCAGAGCGACAGCTTTTGGCGATTTCGGCTAAAGTTGCCAGATGCCCCTCGGTATCCCCGTTCGGGCTTAGTAGACAGAAGACAAAGTCTATCGGCTCGTCTTGGCCTGGGATCTTTAGCCCGTTGGGTAGTTTGGCTATAAAGCAGATGCGTTGATTGAGTTCGGCGCAGTAGACGTGGGGGATTGCGATTCCGTGGCCGAGGAACGCTGGGAAGATCTTACCTTGGGCGCTTAGATCTTGTAAGATAGTTGTTTCGGAAATGCCTTCGACTGCTTTGGCGGCGACGTGTGCGAGTCGCTCATAGAGGTCTTCAATTCCATCGCATTCAAGTGTGAGATGGCCGCCGCGTTGCAGCGCGCGCAGTAAAAAGCCTTCGGCGCGACGTAGGCAGATGACTTCGTCGCCGTCTTTTGCCAGCTCTTTGAGGGCTGCGTCTTGTGGAATCGCTTTGAGTTGTTTGCCGCGCCGAATAAAGAGCGGGTGCCAGTCGCCAGATGGTAAAGTCATGCCAGTCTCCCATCTGACTGAATCAAAGCTGCTTTCCTCTTGCAGTAATTCACTGCCGATGACCGCCGGCCGTGAGAGATCACCAAACACAGATTGCCCAGTGAGTTGGTGGTCTTGCGTGGGGCTGTCGTTCGGGATCCAGCCAAAGACTTTTTCGTTATCCAGTTCGTGAGCCCAGCGCTGCATTAAAATCTGGTTGAGCTCGACGTTATCGGTGAGGGCGAGCACATAGCCAGTGCCAAACAGTGCTTGTTCTTCTTCGTAGAGCTTTTCAGCCTCCATTCCATCACAGTGCAAAGCAGGGAGCCCTTCTTTGCGAGCCAACGAAATATTACGCGCATTGGTGTCGAGCAGCATCACATCTTGCTCATCTGTGCGGATCAGTTGACGAGCGAGTTCACGGCCAAAGTGGTGGGCGCCGATGATCACCCAATCATTTGGAGCGGGTCGTTGTACTCGTAGAACCTTGGCAACGATCCCCGCTGAGAGGCCCTGAATCAGCACGGTAGCACAGATGATGGAATAGACAAAAGATTCCAGCAAAGCTGCGCCACTGGCGTCACCTTTGTTCTGAAGAGACAAAGCAAAGAGCGAGGCCATGGAAGCCGCGACCACTCCACGAGGCGCCACCCAGCTGAGTAATGCTTTTTCGCGGATGTTTAAAGAGGTACCCCATGCTGACAGAATGATACTGATCGGACGAATTAGTAAGATCACCGAGAAGAGAACCCAACCGCCACCTGCGTTAAAAAAGTCGATGAATTGCTGCAGCTCGAGCCGTGCGACTAGAAGTAAGAAGAGTAGACCGATTAGCAGGTCAACGATCTCGGCTTTGAAGGCTTTGACCTCGCGAAGTTGGCGCGGCTTATTGAGTCCTACGATGAGTCCTGCGATGGTCACAGCAAGTAGGCCTGCCTCTGGTTTGACTAGTTCAGTAGCGCCGAAGAGCAACATAGCACTGGCGAGGGCAAAGGCATTGACGATATTATCTGGCACCCAGTCGTGCTTCATAAACCAGTAGATCAGGTAACCGCCAACGAAGCCAATACCTGCGCCGCTCACGATGCGGATCAGAAAGTTGGGCAATGCGACCGTGCCACCACCTTCGACCACCCATTCAAAGCAAAGAATGGCAATAAAAACACCGATCGAATCGATCAAGACAGCTTCCCAGTGTAGGATGCTGCCAATTTTCTGATCAACGCGTATCCTACGCAGGAGTGGTACGATGACTGTTGGACCAGTGACGATGATCAGACTGCCCATGAGGAGAGCAAAAGATGGTGTGATCTCAAATATTAGAAACGCTGTTAGCGCCGAACCCAGCCAGGTGATGAGCACACCAATGGTGAGCAAGCGCTTGATCACAGTGGAGGTGTGCGAAAACTCTTTAATATCCAAGGTCAGTCCACCCTCAAACAGGATCAGACCCACTGCCAGTGATACGACCATCGGTAAGAACTCGCCCAGTTGATTAGAATCCAGTAGCCCGAGCCCTTCGCCACCGAGTATAAAACCGCCTAGCAGTAGCAGGACGATCGTCGGCAGGTGTAGGCGACGTGATAATACCGTGAGTAAACAACCTGCACCAACCGCCAGGCAAAGCGCCCAGAGCGCGTGTTGGGTGGTGGCCATGGCAATTGAGTGGATCATGAAAATGATGACGCTGTTATACTCGCAAATTTGTCTATAGACGCATCAGTGTACTAATTATTAGCTGCAGCTACGCTAATCTTCGAAATTTTGGCACATCCCTAGGGCGGGAGAAACCTCAGATGCTTTGCCAATGATTACAGCAGGTACACCGGCGACGCTGGTGTGCGGCGGCACATCCTTGAGCACGACACTGCCTGCACCAACTTTTGCACATTCACCAATCTCGACATTACCAAGAATCTTTGCCCCAGCACCCAGTAATACTCCTGAGCGCACTTTTGGGTGACGATCGCCGCGATCTTTACCAGTGCCTCCTAGGGTTACCTCGTGCAAGATGGATACATTGCTTTCGATTACGGTTGTTTCACCGGCGACAAAGCCTGTGGCGTGGTCCAAGAAGATGCCGCAGCCAATCTGAGCTGCAGGGTGTATGTCGACCGCGAAGGTCTCGGAGATGAGGCTTTGCAAATAGAGCGCAAGCTCCTGACGGTCGTGATTCCAAAGATGATGTGCCACTCGGTAGCAAACGAGTGCTTGAAAGCCTTTAAAGTATAGCAGCGGAGTTAGGGCATCGGGGCAGGCTGGGTCACGCTCGTAGACGGCGATCATGTCTGATGCGATGTTTGTCAGTATGATGGGCTCATTGGAAAATGCCTCGATGAACACATCGTGTAGCACATTAATAGACGCCGCATGGTTAACTAGTTTGCGCGCGAGTCGGTAGGTCAAGCACTCCGCAAACGATTGCCGATCAAGCACAGTTTCTTGAATCAAAGGCTGCAGCGCTGGTTCTCTGGCGACGATTTGATCCGCTTGATTGCGGATATCGCCCCAGTGGGCGTCGAGATCGATAGGTTGCATAGTTTAAAAAATGTAACGATTACGGAAGGTGATGCCTAGTGAAAAGGCATCTAAAATTAGTGTATCAGTTTACGGTGAAGTGGTTCACGCTGCATAGACTTCTGTTGCGTGCGTAAATTGCAACTCATAGTCTCGAAAAAAACTATCTCGGTTTTTATTATATTTATTTGGGAGGTTGTTGTTGTTCCCTGCAAATAAAGCGACTTTCTTGGCTAATTATTTAAAAAGATGAATTGTAAATTTTTTATGTTGAGTTTCATGTAAATCTTTACATTATGGCATTAGTTTTGCTGATTTTGCTCCACAAGCACTACAAATCTTTAATTTAAAAATGATATTCAGACTTAAAGAGCATAACCAATTATTCGAAATGGAAGAATCATATCTTCATAAGGCACTAGATAAAAATCTGAGAGATTATTTAGCTCGAAATGTGTATCAGCGCATAATCTATGCCCTTGGGTTATCGTTATTAATTGCATTGGTATCTGCGCTCTACGTATTCGTATTATTTAGTAATGTGTGGATAGCGTTAGGTGTGTTTGTAGTTGTTGCAGTTGTGAGCATTAATTTGTCGTTTATAAAAATGGTGCCTTCAGATGCTGAAAATAGTCGCTCGCATACCCTAATTATCGCGGTCGCACAAAACCCTAGCAGGGTTAATGATTTCCGTCATGGAATTTATTCGGTCTTATTAGATGGCGGTGAAATCTATGAATTCAATAGAGTTGAGCAACGCGCGTGGAATTATTTGGTTGTGCCTTTTTTGTGTAAAATGCACTCCAAATTATCGGCAAATAAAAAGCAGGAGAGAAGTGATACGTTAACTAGGTCTGAATTACGCCAATTGAATGAGGATCGAAATGCATTAAAAGTTGCGACAGATCGCATCGAGAAAGAACGTCTAGAGCTGAATGCAACGCGTCAGAGACTGTTAGATTTTCAAAGACGTTTGGCTGACCAAGAGCAGATTCATTTGGAACTGGCGCGCAACCACGCCGAACAGCATTAGGCTGCGCTGGATTGATTAAGTAGGTACTGAGTAGTGTTCGATAAGTTGGCTTAGATCTACCAGTGTATAACTATGAATCAGGATTGTTTGCTCACAGATTGTAGGCTGAACTGTTTAGATTAATCGAGGCGTATAGCTCGTTTTCCAGCGTTTCAGAAGTTCGATACCTTGAAGGTCTCTATTAAAAGTCTGCTCGTAGTAGCGGGCATGATCTGTGATGCATTGCGAGCCGTCAGGCTCGATACGCCAGGCCAAGGAGATGTTTTCAGAGAGTTCGAGTGCTTGCCTGAGTAGGGATTTAGCATATGCGACTGCGCTTCCATTGACTAACTGAATACCTTGGTATTCAGCTGTAATACTATCTGAGTCTATGCAAATTGACACAAGGCCTTGTGGTCCTTGAATCATAAGCCCGTCGCCGACGCAACGAATCGACTGAGGATTCAGCCGCATAGATACAATTGTTCATGTGTTCGAATGTTCACTGGTGTGAATTATGACCAGTAGGGTAGGACATTTACGGGGTTATGCTAAAAAAATTAGATAATTTTTTTAATCGAATCGACTACTGGTGTTTCGTGCCCCGTTTCAACGCGAATGAAGAGCTCTTGAAGTCCTTTAGCAGATTGAGTGACTGCCTTGAGTCCTCCAGATTCTTTACGTTGTATTCTCACACTTCCGGTGCGACTGTTTTGACCCAATGATTTACCTCCGTAGGATTGTCCTATAATCACACAAATGACGCCTTCAATCGCTTCGATTTTTTGGATGATTCGCTTGCACTCTTTTGAAGTACTTTGATGGCGTCCGCGTGAAGGCATTCTAAGCAGTGGCAACGTTTGAAAGTGGAAGGTGAGGAGGGCGAGTGTCCTTCGGGCGAGCGAGGGATATAGCGGGCTAGACGTTTGCTGCGATCACCTCGGCATGTTTGCGAATACTGTTTTTGAGCTTGGCGGGACCAAGTACTTTGGCATGTGAACCCCAACTGAGGATCCAGCGCTCGATTTCAAATAAGTCTGCCAATTCTATGTAAAATTCGATGCCACCTCCATCAAGCGCAGTGACTTGTTGCGCAGGATGCCAGTTTTTTTCCTGAATCAGTTGTGCGGCCCACTGATCGAACTGCACTCTTACTTTATGCTTGGTTTCACCAACGAACACACCAAAAGCATTTTTAAGATGCCGTTGTATATCGAAATCCTTAGGACGCTTAAAATGTTTACCAGGAAACATTAATTTACGCATACGCACCAGTGCGAAGGTCCGCAAGGCGTTGCGGATGAGATCATGGCACACAACGTACCATTGATTCTCAACACAGCAGAGGTGGAGTGGTTGCGTGCGTCGCTTTTGGTAGCGGCTTGCACCGAGATTCTTGTATTCAAAGTGCAATTCTTGCTCTTGAGCCACTGCACGGGTCACGATTTGAAAGGTCTCAAGATCAGCATTGGAAATGCCGGCAGATTTAAAACTTACGGGAGTATCGAGACGATCGAGCGAGATAAAAATCTTGTCTTTAAGACCATCGGAGAGTTTCTGCAGAGCAGACTCTAGCGGCGCCTGGAAGGGAGTGTCTTTATACGGCTCTAATGCTTTTTGTGCGACTAACAGTGCAAATAGTTCGCCTTCAGAAATTTGCACAGTAGGGAAGCCGTCCACATAGCTAGTGTAATGATATCCGTTTGCTTGTGCATCCCATTCCACGGGCAACCCGAGTTGGTCGCGCATATAAGTTATATCGCGGTTAATTGTTTTAGTCGAAGTTTCAAGTAATTTAGAGAGAGTCGTCGCATTGGGTAGTCGAGATTCTTGTAGCTCCTCATGAATACGTATCATACGGGCAAGCGGCGGGCGTGAGCGGAGGACGATGGACTTCTTTTTAGGCATATGTCTTATTTAGTAAGCAGTGCAGCATTGAGTGTGCACCAGCGTCGGGGCGCATTCTCTATGTATCTACCGCACTCAGTAATTTAACGGTAGGACTGTCAATGTCTAAGGTAGGTGGTTACTCTGTTTCCTATGTAGATAAACATAAACCTTAGATTCAGTCTCCCTACAGTAAAGATGCTATGCCAATGTCTCCTAAAGCAGGTGTTCTTAATTTTTTAAGTAAGTTTTGCTAAACTGAGAGCTCGCTTTCTGTTCATTTAGAATCCTGAGCTGTTATTTTAAAGCACCCATTTCTGTGATTCAAAATATTAGTAGTATTTACTAATAATCATAATTTTTGATTCATTCGATAAATTTTAACAAATACATAATATCGTGCATAAAAACAAAGATAGTGGTTTACATTAATGTATTAATTAAACTTATTACATCTATTAGATTATGTTTATCGGTTCAAAGTATGGTTTTTTCAGTGTCGTTCAGCAAGATACTGATCGGTATAATATACGGTCACAAGTCCGACAAGATATTGAGAATTTACTGCTGGTCTGTGAATTCGACGCCGAAGTGCGTACTTGGTCGACATTGGACTACCGTTATCAGATAACTATTAGCTCTGACGAATGGTTCATAGTCATGGCTGAACTCGCGCGAAACTTGGATTACAAAAATTTTAAGGCTTGTATCGCGGGCGAGACTGATCAGCGACATAAACTGGTAGCGTATCATCAAATATCTGATATTATGATAGCGCAGCATGATGAAGAAGAGGACGAGCGCTAATGGTTGGTAAACCTAAAAAGAAGGTCACTGGTAGTGGACTGGTTGCTGTTTTTGGATGGTTGGTGCTATTTCTTATTGCCCTTGGAAATGACTCTGGGTGGGCCGTGGTTTTATGTGCGATTGCTTTCCCGCTGGTTTGTTTTTATGTGCGGTCGACTCGAGGTAAACGCTCAGTACGGATGCACTGAAGTTTTAGCAAAGCATCATTAAAGCTGTGTTACACTCATTACGAGTTCCTGCAATCATCAGGTCGTCCGTTCTAGGTGAGCACAAAAATCCCGCAACCTTGTTCAAAGTTACGGGATTTTAAAATGGAGCCACCTGTCAGAGTCGTCCACGGAGCGCAGCGAAGTGCCACCGCAGGTGCCCACTGCGAGTCTTTGCAATCATCAGGTCGTCCGTTCTAGGTGAACACAAAAATCCCGCAACCTTGTTCAAAGTTGCGGGATCTAAAATGGAGCCACCTGTCAGAGTCGAACTGACGACCTGATGATTACAAATCAACTGCTCTACCAACTGAGCTAAGGTGGCCGTTACTTACTGGATCGGGGACTTGAACCCCGAACCAATTGATTAAGAGTCAACTGCTCTACCAATTGGGATGAGGCCAGCCAAAAAGTTTGTCTAATTTTTTGTCTATATGATGCCGCAAACATCATGAAGAAAAGGCATAAATATGAACGCGTATATACAACCCATAATCTTTTCGTATATCTAACGAAAAATAAAACTTACGCCGTTGAGGGCGTTATTTTAGGTAAGAGGATTCGGAAACGCACTAAATGCCTTCAGGATGCTAAAGCGGTATGCCATTCTATCGAAGAAGGCTGGCAAAAACAAAGATTTGTTAGCACTTCACTTACTAATCATCAGGTAGTCGAAGCAGAACATGTATTTAGCCGCCTTCCAGACGGGGTCACTTTGACTCAAATTACTGATTATTTTTTAAGCAATCATCAGATTTCAAAAATTAAATTACGAGATGCTGTTGATGAGTATTTAGGAACGAAAGAAGATCTTTCCATAAACACTTACAAGCAGGCCAAGGTTCTACTAAATGCCTTTGCACGCTCTTTTGAATCTCAAGAGTTAGCTACTGTAAACCGAACTGACATTAATAGTTATTTGAGGAAGGTTAATGCCCCATCCCATAATCATCATTTAAGAGCAATAAAAGGCCTTTTCAGGTGGGCAGATCTAGAGGGTTACTGCCAGGTAAATCCATGCATATCAATTAAGCCCATTAAAAGCCTCAAACCAGAAGTAGCAGTGCTATCTAGTGAAGAAGTAAAAGCCCTCCTAGAGGCTTCCAGGACCCTTTACGGCGGCAAATTACTTCCTTATGTAGCAATTACAATCTACGCAGGTCTGCGACCTGATTCTGAGATGCGCCATCTGACTTGGGATAAGATAAACCTTAAGGATGGTGAGATCCGCGTAACGAGGGGAAAGACGAATACGCCACGGCTAGTAGAAATGCCTGCATGCTTAATCGCCGTACTCCAGCAATGTGATTTCAGCCAGCCGATCTATCCGACTAACTTTCGAAGGATTTGGGGCGAAGTGCGTAGAGCGGCTGGCTTTAAGTCAGGACTTTCGGGTAAAGCGGGGGTGGATAAGAATCTGAAACCATGGATTAAAGATATCATGCGCCATACAGCCATCAGCTATCGTATTAGAGCTACAGGCGATATTTTTACAACAGCCACTTGGGCGGGGAATTCGCCTGAGATCATCAAAAGGCACTACCTTGGATTGGTTACACAATCCGAACAAAAAATGTTTTTCGGCTAAAGGGCTTATTAGTTAAATAAACTATAAGAAAAATAAAAAAACACGAGAATCTGTTGTTTTTGTATATGCCAAATCCTATAATATTATATAACGCATCTACAATGGTGGATACTACCCAGTTTCGGGGGAATGACGAAACTTGTTCTTTGTCTAGTTAAATTTCGATGTGACGCCAAATTAAGAAATTTGGAAGAGCATAAGTGCAAGCTCTGTCTAAACACAGCCGATTAAATCGGTGACAACTTGACGAAGTAGGGTGTTTAAAAGCTAACCTACGGGAGAGGATTATGGAAAGTGTCACTATGGGCGGTCGTCCTCCGCCGCCTATTTAGGGTGATAATCTGCTTCGGCAGCCGATATCTCGAAAAGGAGGTAGAAATTGATGAAAGGTGTGTGCAAAAATAGCTCTGCCCGACAAACAGCAAAAAGTAAACTCTTAGGAGGTGATGATAATCTTTGTTTTAAAAACAGGGAAAGTGTTTCTCGTGCCTCCAAACTCAAAAGGAGAAACAAATTATATATTTAATTGTTATCAATAAATGTATAACCATAAAATTATCTATTATATAGCTACTAATACAGCTATTATAAAGGTAGCACTAAGAGTAAATAAGACATTTAAAACAAATTAACGAAAAAATCTTTTATTTTAGAAATATGCAATCCGACTACCCCTACTATCTATAAGGAACACTGCAAAGTAATTGATTAAGCGAAAAGGGAGGGGAATAAGTGCGATTCTTTGTTTCTAGTTGATCGTAATATAACTATCTCATTGGCTATGGGTATGAAATTTAAATTTCGAATCATATTGCCAAGAAGCCTGATCGGCCATTGTAACAATTTTAGATAGTGTTTAATATGCTTAAAAAAACTCTTATTTTTGTAATAATAACTATTTCATTACATCTAGCACGTGATGCTTATTCCAACGAAGAAACATGGTATGCTTCAGATGGAAACGGGGAAATTGAAGGGACGCTAATTGTATCTCAATCATCTGGTTCTCATATAACCATAAACAATAAAGAATTTGGCAGGATTGTATTCCGAAAATGTATACTAACTACAGACGATCAAAAATTTATTGAAAGTTACATAGAAGCAAAAAATAAAATTGAAAACGCGAATAGAACTGCGCGCCTGAATGCATCAAAATATACCATTCCTAGGCAAGGCTTCGTAGTAACAGATTTTGAAGGTATTGATGATAGAGGAGCTTTTGGAAAAGTAATAGATGTACATAGCAGATATATAGAAAACAGACCAACTAGATACTATATCTACTTATGCAATTGTGCGACTAAGAGGATTAACGGAGATTACTACTTAGGTGGTGATTTATACTGGTCAGGGTCGATTAAAGATACAAAAGGTAACGACTATAGAAAATATTGTTCAACAAAGAGTGAAGCTATTAAAAGCTGGAGCGAGCAGCTCTTGATGGGCAACTATAATTTACCAGAAAAGCCCACTCCACAAGAATTCGGATCTTACGATTCTGCTGGTTTAACCAATGCTGGCTACGGTACTGGTTTTGCGGTAACAGATAAAGGTCATATAATAACAAACGCCCATGTTGTTGATGACTCTAATATATTTTTTGTACACATAAAAGATGAGGCCTATACAGCAAAAGTTTTAGGTAAAGATACTAATAATGACATCGCGCTATTAAAAATTGATAGAACGCTCGAACCTTTGTATATTGATAATAATATTAATCAAGGAATCGGTTCAGATGTTTTCGTTGTAGGCTATCCTAATATAGATCTACAAGGAAGAAATACCAAAGTCACAAAAGGAATAATTAATTCTAAATCAGGATTTCGCGATGACCCAACTTCTTACCAAGTTAGTGTAGAGATTCAACCTGGTAACTCGGGTAGCCCAATGCTGGATAAAGATTACAATGTCATTGGCGTTATAACTTCCTCATTGAACGATATTGTAGCACTAAAGTTAAGCGGTAGCCTACCACAGAACGTCAACTTTTCATTAAAATCTGACTACATCCACGCATTCTTAAAAAATTATCCTGATGCATACAAATTGGTAAAAGAGGTGAAAAAGCCTTTATTTAGTAAGAGCATTGAAGATGTAGCTAACGACTCAGTGTATATAATCGAGACGTCAAAAACAGAAAATACTAAATTAAGTAATAGAACTGTTCGCGATTCGAATAAGCCAAGTAGTAAAGTCCTGGCAGAATTTGCTGATCACGGTATAAGCATTCCAGAAAATATATTATTTTCCGATAGAGAAAAATTAAGGAATGAATTTAATAAAAAAGCCGAAAATAAAAAGCAAGTAGAGCAGTATTACGTAAACCTAAAAGCCAAAGCATTAGCTGTACACCAAGAATTAACTTTGCTCGGACAAAAAGTAAAAACAAACCTCTCCTTAACTGAAGTAAGAAATATTATGGGGAGACCGCCAACGGTCATTTACGTGAATTTTAAATTATACGAAGAGTATGGGGACGCACTTTACGTAGAATATTATCCATTAAAAAATAATATGCCAACGAACACAAAAATTAAGAGTACTACCCCTGTTCATAATCGAAAACATAAAATAGTAGGCTACAAACCAACCGAAGAAGCACTGAAGTATGTTCAGTGGGTTGTTGATTCCGTCAAGAGGAATTAAAGGTTGTTGATTGGCCCTCATCCTCATATCCGAGAAGACAATCGAAGTCGATGCACCAGCAGGCACCCGATTCTACCGCTTCAAGATGACGGTGTAATTTTTTAGTAGGCAATTGATGTATACACATCATCAAGAGGCCAGCCAAGCGAACCCCCTTCCCTTCCTTGCACAAGGATTCTGACCTAAGAGTCCCTACAAGCCCTTTGCGTTTCTATTTAAGGGGAGAGTAAAGGGTTTTCTAAAAACTGTACCTGTGTGAGTATAGGTATTCTCCTAGCTTATGCCCATTAGGCAAAGCGCTCTCTAGCTGCCTTAATTTATCCTCCTCTAAACGTATCTTAGAACGAAGATCTCCCTTACCTTTACCTATATCCCTGGATTTTCTGCCGAGCCATAAGGTATGCTCTAAATCAGAGACAGAATCAGCCTTTGCATAACTATCGATAATTTCAGAATCCCAGTAATTTTGGCTCCTTATTTTACTCAATAATTCATCATTCAATCCATACAAAAGCGACCTCTGTGATAGTACTTCCCTCTCCTCAGGAGTGTAAACAATTCTATCATGAACAAAAACCCCTATACAAATACCTGGTATACTAAGTATAATTAAACAAAGTACAGAAACTGGATACAAGATCTCTGGATCAACTTCACGTATTTTTTCAAATAACGTTTTTTTTATGGGTCTAGGGCGAAATTTTAACCCCCCCGTCGCGACAAAAGTTTTATTACATTTTAGGCAAGAAACCTCTTTTTTACGGTAGTAAACTTGTATTGTGTGATGCTCGAAACAATGTGGGCAAGTTGTATTAAAAGTTTTTTCTCCGTTTTCATTACTTAAATTTTTTCGTTCCTTCTGTCGCAATAGCTCACGTTTTTCGGCAATAGGCTTTTGCTGTTCATACATCATTTTTAGTTCGCCATACGAATTATTACGATTCGGATGCCGTTTTTTGTATGATTCAACCCATAGATGAAAACTCACACAGAAACATTTGAAGATCCTTAATGCATTTCAAGAAAATACTAAATGTTAATAGTATTTTGTATTCATCTAATTAATAAGGCTAAAGGATTTTATATTTTTCTCAGGCACTTGATATATACACATCAGCAAGAGGGTAGCCAAGCGAACCCCCTCCCCCTGCTAAAAGTTTGCCTAATTATTGCCTTTTAACGGGAGCAGGTTACCATTTTTAGTGTTATAATAGTAAGTATCATCTAATAACCACACAAAATAATAACCAACAATACATCGCATAGACTAAAATTATATTTGAACTGAAGGCTAAACCTAAATCCAGAATTTTGGACACGAAAAAACCCTTAAGTCGTTGAACTTAAGGGTTTAAAAATGGAGCCACCTGTCAGAGTCGAACTGACGACCTGATGATTACAAATCAACTGCTCTACCAACTGAGCTAAGGTGGCCGTTACTTACTGGATCGGGGACTTGAACCCCGAACCAATTGATTAAGAGTCAACTGCTCTACCAATTGAGCTAATCCAGCAAGTAAGCTAGCGACCGAAATCGCTAACGAAGATGCGGAGATTGTTGCTACAGCCTAATCTGTCAAGCCATCGATACTATTTTTTCAATTTTCTGTATTTCTGCTTGGAACGGCTAGCTCTGAGCCGCTTGGCGGGTGCTTTCCTTTGCCTTCGGGTCGTTTTTCGCGGGCATCTTTTTTGCCATGTTTGAGATGCGGAATCATGAAGCCTTGCGCTTCAAATAAGGCTCTGCGATCTGCAGGTGTTAATGTCTTGATTTGGTCGCGCCATTGTGTGCGTTCTTCCGGGCTCATTGCCTTCCATCGGGAGTGCATGGCATCCCGCTGTTTCTTAGGAATGGATTGGTAGTTTTTACGCATTGCGTCGACATTTTCAGGTGAGATTTTACCAATGCGCTCACGAAGTTGCTGTTTTTCCTGTGGGGACATTTTTTGAATACGTTCTACTGTTTGGCCGAGGTCCTGTAGCGCAGTATCGTCCATTTTCAGTAAGTGGTGCAGCAGGCGCGTCTCACCGCCTGAATTTAGGCTCCGTTCTTCTTTATGAATGACAGTGTCATCATTATTTTGGGCGAAACTACTAACAGCTGTGATCAGTAAGCAGCAAAGTGAGGTAATGAGTGTTTGGGTATTCATGATTCGATTTCAAAGGTGAGTGCATTCAGAGTGTTGAGCAGGTCGGTAGCATTGATGATGTCACCCTCAACTTGACTGAGTCCAGCGAGGCCTTCCGTAAGCATTAATATTTCCTGAATGTCGGGGCTTAGTAAGATTTCTAGCTCGGTCTCTGCCGCAGGAGTTACGACTAGATTTTGGCTGGATGTGTTAATTGCGAGTTGATCGGCTGCATCACTTGCGTTTGGCGTACTGGTGCTAAAGTGAGCGAGCGTGAAGGCAACTGCGATGACTGCCGCTATTGGCAGAGCAAGCCTGAGAAACTGTCGGCCCGGTTCGGCATGCGTTTGGCTTAATTGGAATGAATCTTCCCGCTCAGTTGCGGCTAGGACCTGGGCGGTAAATTGTGCGCTGGCCTGAACGGGTCGATTCGTTAGGAGGTCGTCGATTTTGCGGTCAAGCGGATCGCGTGGGTCTGTTGTTTTCATGGTCGGAGTGGAAGAGTGGTTTATGCGAAATCTTTGAGCTCATTGCGGAGGTGCTTACGAGCACGGTGAATCCAGGTTTTGATTGAGCTGAGGCTGGCGTTGAGCGATTCTGCGATTTCGTCGTAGGAGAGGCCTTGTTGTTGTAATAGTAAGATGGCGCTGCGTTGATTTTCAGGTAGTGAGGCGAGGGCGCGGTGAAATGCCTCTTCTATTTCATCAGTGCGATTTGTTGCCTCAGTAGCTTGTTGCTGCATCACAAAATCGGTGGGGTCGATAAAGTCTAGTGGACGGCGTGAGCGTTTACGATAGCTATCAATCAGACGGCGTCGCGCTAGGGTGAAGATGAATGCGTTAAAGGTGCCGCGGTGTGTATAGCGCGGTGCAGCTCGATATAGTTCGAGAAAAGTCTCCTGAGCGAGATCCTCTGCATCTGCGAGGTTTTGTGTCGAGCGGTAGAAAAAATTGATGAGTCGAGTCTGCCAACGCTCGACTAGGCTGGCGAATACGCTGCGGTCACCTTCGGCGAGTGCCCGCAGGCAGGCGCTGTCGATGTCTTTAACGATAGCGGTAGTTGGTGTGTGTGGTGAGCGATCCATAATACCTGCGGCACTACTTGGATTTATGGTTCATGTGTGTGCAGCGGTCTGTTCGTGTTGTATCATGCGTATTATATAAATCGTTCTTTTGCAAAGAAAGTTGCAGTGAAACTGCGGTTTGATGACCTCATGCAACTGTTGGATCCTCATGGGGCATATTGGAGCAGATCTTGAAGCTCATCACTGCTTTGTCATTCAGTCACCTAAAGCTGTCTAAATGGGCAGTTTATGGTTTATTTTCAGGTAAAAGTTATTCACAGTGTTTTGCGAATAATATGTGTGTAATTACTAGATCTAGTGTTTTATTTGAAAAAATATACGATATACGGTGTTCATTTATTTGACAGCGCCGATTATGCCGCTCATGTTCGTGTCTATTCAACGAATCTGCTTTTTACCCCAAACGTTCTATCTTATTACCTTTCAAGTGCTTCAGTTATGGCGATAGCTGTCTCTACGATACATTTCCGTTTTTATCACTTTTAACAAAACTACAGTCACACCAACCAACCACTACTCACACATGGAAAAATCTTACACAATTGGCGATAAAACCTTCGTACTAGACGAAGCAAAGGCTGCGGAAGCTTTTGCTGCAAAAAAAATCATTAATGGTAAGGACACGATGTTCTTCAATATCCTGCCACTGAAATACCAATGGGCTTATGATTTGTATAAGACCATGAAGAACAACCACTGGGAGCCAGAAGACATTCCCATGCAAAAAGACGTCGAATTGTGGCGGAGTGCTGACTTGTCTGACGCGGAGCGCTGGATTATTAAGATGGCGATCGGTTATTTCTCGGCTGCCGAGGGTATTGTAGGCGACAACATCCAGCATGTGACACGTGATTTGGTCACTGCTGCCGAGCTCAAGCTCGTCCTTGGTCGCCACGCTCATGAGGAAAACATCCATGCTGACTCGCTCGTTTACATGGTCAGCTCTCTAGGGATCAACCCGCACGAGTGCGAGGCGATGTTTGAGGATATTCCTACGATTGAGAAGAAGACCAATTTCGTCGTCAGCAACTCCCGCGCCCTGCGCCGCGACATGGATCTCACCACCACTGCCGACAAGCAGGCGTTTGCTAAAAACCTCTTTCTATTTGGCCAATGTATGGAAGGCACCCAGTTCTACGGTCTATTTGGCATGGTGCTTTCGCTTTATCGTCAGAACAAGTTCCCCGGTATCGGTCAAATGTTCCGCTATACCCTGCGCGACGAGTCCAACCATATCGAGGTTTTCCGTAACCTACTCATGGACCTGGTCGAAGAAAACGCAGACGTCTGGACGCCCGATTTCAAGGAAGAGTTACGAGATCTAATGCGTGAGGCGGTCTCATTAGAGAAAGATTTCATCCGCGACTGCCTCCCAGTTAATTCTGTAGGGCTCAGTGCCGATGAGTTCTGTCAATACATTGATTTTATCGCCAATCGTCGCCTCGAAGATGTGGGGCTCGAGCCACTGACAACAGATTCTTCGAATCCTTTCCCTTGGCTCGCTGAGATGATGGACATTAAGAAGGAACAAAACTTCTTTGAAGGCCGTGTCACAGAATACCAAAAGGCATCTGCCCTCGGTCAAGTGGACGACGACGAGCTCTAAGCGACTCGCCGATCCGATTAAGCATTTCTCGGAGCGCGAATTCTAAAGTTCGCGCTCCGTTTACCACTACTGATTTTACTGCCCCTCCCAGTCTGTTTAGCCGACTCCATTACTCACTCAAAACCACAATAATATCTAATGATCCAAAAAATTTCCTTCGAAGAAGATCTCGAACTCAAGCGTTTTACCTCCACTCCTAAAGATAAAAAACCACGCTTTGATTGGGCTGGCGTAATCGGCGAAGACCGCCTTCACCGCCCGGAAATCAAGATCGAATCCGAGGGTTCCGAGCACGATTTCGATCTCGCTGAAATTGCGGACACCATCGGAAGCGCTTTGACCGACCTGCTTCTTTCTCGTCAAGAGGAAGAAATCTTCACTGAAGTAAATCAGAAGTTCGTGGCCAGCATCGCGGACAGTGTGGGCACAGTTTTGGCGGCACAAATCGACCAAGGACGTTCACTTAAACTATCGACTCACGACATCCACCTTCTGATTGAGAAGGCATTGATCGAGAACGACGCGCATGATGTGGCCCGCAGCCTCATGTTCGGTCGTAACAAGTCGAAGAGCACTGTCGAGCGCGAGCCAGTTTCCATCCGCTTGATCCGCCGCAACGGCCAAGTGGTGCCCTGGAGCGAGTCCAAGATCGAGATCGCTGTTCGCAAGTCCTTCCTTTCCCTGCACCTCGACTCCGAGCCCGCAGTTGAAATCGCCCGTGCGGTGACAGATCGCCTCAACATCGGCGGCCAAGCCTTCATCAACATCGAAGATGTGCAAGACACCGTCCAAGAAGAGATGATGCGCCAAGGTCACTTCAAGGTCGCCGAGTCTTACATCCTTTACCGTGCACGCCGCTCCTCCGTTCGTGAAGAAGAGGGTATCGCACCTGCCGACGAAGCGCAGCAAGAGTCCATGATCGTCGTCACCGAAGAAAACGGTGAAAACACTTTCTGGGATGCCGTCGACCTCAAGCGCCGGATCGAGTTCGGTATGATTGGTCTGGATCTCAACCTCAGCGCCGAGGAAATTGAAATCGAACTTTGCCGCTCACTCTACCCAGAGATGAAGCGCGCCGATCTGCAGAAGACTATTATTCTCAATGCCAAGTCCATGATCGAGAAGGATGCCGACTTCGCTAAGTTCGCAGGCCGCATTCTACTCACCTACATTTACGAAGAAGTCCTCGATTGGGACATCGTACTAGACGGCGTCGATAGCTTGAAAGAAGCGCATCGCCGCGGCTTCAAGCCATATCTCAAGCGCGCCATCGAGATCGACCGCGTCAACCCCAAGCTGCTTGACTTCGATATCGACAAGATCGCCGCATCACTCGACCCCTCCGCCGACCTCGACTTCGATTACCTCGGCGTGCAGACCATGTATGACCGCTACTTGATCGTCGATAAGACTTCCAAGAAACACCGCCGCCTCGAGGTGCCCCAGTATTTCTGGATCCGCGTATCCATGGGCCTCTTCCACCACGAGAAGGAAGACCGCGAAGGCTACGCACTGCGCCTCTACAATCTCTACAAGAGCCGTCGTTTCTGCTCCTCCACACCAACACTCTTTAACTCCGGCACACTCCACTCGCAGCTCTCTTCCTGCTACCTCTACAAGGTAGACGACAGCATCGAGTCCATCATGCACCGCGGTATCGCCGACAACGCCTTCCTCTCCAAGTGGGCTGGGGGACTGGGCGGTTCCTGGACAGCGGTTCGCGGCACTGGTGGCTTTATTAAAGGCACCAACGGCGAGTCACAAGGCGTCATCCCATTCCTTAAGTTGCACAATGACCAACTCGTTGCCGTCAACCAAGGTGGCAAGCGTCGCGGCTCTGGTTGTGCGTATCTCGAAACTTGGCACAACGATCTCGACGATTTCCTCGAGCTGCGTAAGAACACCGGAGACGACCGTCGCCGCACGCACGACATGAACACAGCCAACTGGATTCCAGACTTGTTCATGAAGCGCATGGAAGACCGTGGTACTTGGACACTCTTCCGCTCCAACGAATGCCCCGACCTCCACGAGCTTTACGGCAAAGCCTTCGAGGAACGCTACTGCGAATACGAAGCCATGGCCGAGCGCGGCGAAATCTTCGGGCAGAAGCGCCAAGCGATCGATCTCTGGAAGTCCATGCTCAAGATGATTTTCGAGACTGGTCACCCTTGGATCACTTTCAAAGATCCTTGCAACGTCCGTAGCCCACAAGATCACTGCGGCGTCATCCACAGTTCCAATCTCTGCACCGAGATCACACTCAACACCAGCGACGAAGAAACCGCTGTCTGTAACCTCGGTTCCGTCGTGCTCGACTCGCACCTCGATAAAGATGGCAACCTCGACCACGAAAAGCTCCGCGAGACGATCAGCATCGCCGTGCGCGCACTTGATAATGTGATCGATATTAACTTCTATCCAACCGAAGCCGCGAAGACAGCCAACAGCCGTCACCGCCCGATTGGTCTCGGTATCATGGGTCTGCAAAACGCACTCTATAAGAAGGACATCGCCTTCGCTTCCCAAGCCGCCGTTGAGTTCAACGACGAGTTCATGGAAGCCATCGCCTACTACGCTTACGAAGCCTCCAGCGATATCGCAGCCGAGCACGGCACTTACAGCTCCTACAAAGGTTCCAAGTGGGACCGCGGCCTCATGCCACAAGACACACTCGACATGCTCGCAGATGAGCGTGGCGTCGAAGTAGAAGTGCCACGCGCCGGCAAAATGGACTGGAAGCCACTCCGCGAAAAGATCGCTAAGCACGGTATGCGTAACTCCAACGTCCTCGCGATCGCGCCAACAGCGACGATCTCGAACATCATGGGCACCACACCTTGCATCGAGCCGACTTATAAGAATCTCTTCGTGAAGAGTAATCTCTCCGGCGACTTCATCGTGCTCAATGCCCACCTCGTTCGCGACCTCAAAAATCGCGGTCTCTGGACCAAGGACATGCTCGATCAAGTGAAATACTTCGACGGCGAGCTCGATACAATCGAAGGCGTCCCACAAGACCTCGTCGAGAAATACACCACCGCATTTGGTATCGAGTATAAATACTTCATCGATGCCGCAGCACGTCGTCAGAAATGGATCGACCAATCACAATCGGTCAATCTCTTCCTCCCCGTCGCCGACATCAAGACACTGTCCCACATGTATCGCGACGCGTGGCGCAAGGGTCTCAAGACCACTTATTACCTTCGCACGCTAGGTGCTTCCAATATCGAGAAAGCCACCACCAGCAAAAAAAAGGAAATCCGCGGCCGCGTCGGCCAATCCGACGCTCCGAAGAAGGAGTTCACCGAAGCCGAAGTCAAAGCCTGCTCGATAGAAGCCATGATGAATGGCGAGGAGTGCGAGGCTTGCCAGTAAACATGAGCTGGTACTGCTAGAATCTTACAAGCAAAAGCCGCATCCGACAGGGTGCGGCTTTTTTGCGGTTCATCGGCATTTACTGGGGAGTGTCGTCCCTCCAACGAGCAAAAAGCAAATCCAACGCTCCCAATATAGATCGCTGTCTCCCCGCTGATCGACGATGAACCTTTTTTGCGAAACAAAAGTAAGATAGGATGGCGCCGGCTAGTTAGCTTAATAGAAGCAATCGACAATGATTCGCTAAAATAATTTGGCTGACTTCTAGACTAGCTTTGCGAAACATTACTTTTTACCATACTATGCAAATCCTCGAACTATGTTACACATACTAAACCTCTTTTGCGCTGCCTCTTTTCTCATGTACGGACTAAGCTGTCTCTTCATGTCCCACATGGTCCAAGAGTTTGCGCGCTATGGGCTGGTGAAATTCAGGGTCTTTACTGGAATCGCGCAGTTGTTGGGTGCACTGGGCCTATTCTTGGGAACTCAAAGTGCTCTGATTGGTTTGAGCGCCGCAGCAGGCCTATCGCTGTTAATGCTAGCCGGATTTATCACTCGGCTAAAAATACGTGACCCGCTTTACCTGTGCCTACCATCTTTTGCTTATATGCTGCTTTGTGCTTGGCTGTGCTTATTGTATGCCCGCTTGATCTAAAGCATCAGAATGAGCAATGACAGCACTAGAACAATAGATGCAGGTAAGTACTTTTGAGCTTCGTCTTGTACTTTAAAATGCATCGCAATCGCTCCTAACATAAGAATCAGCATAATGCTGGCAGCTGGTGCGATTAAGACGGGTGTGAATATACCGACTACGAGCGCGAGTGCGGCAGTGACCTTGAGTACACCTACTAGATAAAATACCGCATCAGGCAGTCCATATGCAGCAAATTCTGACTTGAGTGATTGAGCAGACCCACCGCGATAGATGGTTGCCTGGCGGCTACGTATGAACCAGACATTAAGTATTCCCAATGCGACGATGAGTTGAGCGGCTATTTGAATGTATGAGGTAATTTCCATACATCACACAATGTGGTCAATTTAAGCCGTTGCAAGTGGCATTCTGCCCTTTAGATGCAGATCTAGAGATGGACAGGAATGACTACTGTACGTAGCTCATTGTGGTCTTTTTATTGGTTTGGCTGGACTATTTATTATACTAAACTTGTTTTAAGCAGATTCATTGTAAGCAAAGCCTAAATAATCCGATTTAAACTGCATATGTCCAAGAGCCCTTCATCTAAAACGATTACTGATCGTGTTTGTACTTTCATGGGGATGATCATTCCAAGTTGCATGGAGGGATTACGTCTTGTCGAGTTGGGCAAACAGCGTCCACTCAAGTTACATGAGCGAATGGTATTATTCTACAATTCGCCGCTCTGTTTGCATTGTAACTGTAACCGCGAGAAATTTGACAAAGAACGTGCAAAACTACGGGTGATTGAGCAAGAGCGACGGCAGAAAAAATAAGTGCCTCGCACAGATCTATGATTGGCTCTAAATCAGTGGCGGTATCAATTCTTTCTGTATTCAGCAGCAGCTGTCATACTTTATCTGTTTATTAATGATGGCGATACATGATTCCATTCTAGAAGTGGTGGAAGTGAACAAAGCCTATGGAGCTGTTGAAGTGCTGCATAGTCTTAATCTCACGGTCCGTGTTGGTGAACGCGTCGCCCTGACTGGCCCCAGTGGGAGTGGCAAATCGACTTTACTCAATTGTCTGTGTGGTATTGAGCCCGTTGATTCCGGGCAAATAAAAATTGCTGGGGAGTCGCTGCAGCATCGCTCACGTAGGAGTTTGGACCGTTTGCGGAGAGATTACATTGGCTATGTTTTTCAGAGCTTTCACTTGTTGCCGACTCTGACAGCCCTTGAAAATATCGAGCTGCCTGGGCAATTGATTGGCATGGTTAAAAGCGAACGTATCGAGCGCGCACAGCAGCTCTTACACTCAATTGGGCTCGAACATCGTGCCGCTCATCGGCCGGATTCCCTCAGTGGTGGAGAGCGGCAGCGAGTAGCCTTAGCGCGTGCCGTCATGCATCGCCCGCGATTGATCCTTGCAGATGAACCCACAGGTAGTCTCGACTCGGTCAATGGTGCAAGGGTGCTAGATCTGCTTGAAACACTTTCGCAAACCTATCAGATAGCTTTGTTGCTAGTCACCCATGACAAGGAATCGACACGTATCTGTGAACGGACTGTGGGCATGCGCGATGGTCGAATCGTAGAGCCACAAACGACGTGATGCGTTTTACCGATTCATTGTCGCTGCTTTTATTCAAAACGACTTTTCGCCATTGGCGTGACGCGTGGCCCAGTTATTTGATATTAATCAGCATCGTGGCTGTTGGAGTTGGAGCCTTCAATGGCATTCGACAAGCGAGTCGAGCCGCCTCTGCTAATTTTGGACTTTTTAACGAAGCTGTATCAGGTAGGAGTGATTTTATAATCGAAGCTGAAATTGGCATTCTTGAATCCGCAGAGCTTGAAGCATTGGCGCCGATGGCACTTGATTCGGATTGGCATTTGTTACCTGTCATTGAAGGATCAGTGGCCCAAACAGATTCTGCTGGCCAAGTCATTCGTCAGCTGCGTGTTGTTGGCTTAGATTTAATTGGCTTGGGTAACTTACCCGATTTTATCGACCAAGGACTTTCCTTTGCTGGTGAGCAAGGCCGCCAAGGGGAATGGTCAGAGTGGATAGGAGATGACTCAGGTGTATGGATTTCGGAAGCATTCTCCCTTGATACTGGTATAGGTAAAGGGGATGGACTGCAGTACGCATTTGGCGGCAAACTAGGATTCATTTCAGTTGCGGGGGTGTTGCGCTCTGAGGGCTCATCGCTGCCTGAGGATGTGGTGGTTTGTGATATCATAGTCGCACAAAAGTGGTTGAATCGAGTGGGGCAGCTCGATCGTGTCGAAGTTATTCTTGAGGATCGGATCGCAAGAGCCGATCCGAGCTACATTACTGCGATTGGTAAACGCCTAGAGAAAGCCCTACCGGCCGGTTATACCTTAGAGCTGTCAGAATCGCGTGCAGCGAAGCGGGCAAGTATGACACAGGCCTTTAGACTTAATCTTACTATACTATCTCTCATTGCGATTTTGGTCGGTGCTTATCTTATTTTACAGGCATTGGATGGGGCAGTCGTGCGTCGACGCACTGAGATGGCTACCTTGCGAAGTCTAGGGGTGAGTGCACCCGCTCTTTTTTGGCTCAGCTTACTAGAAGCACTACTCATCGGGATGATTGGATCGATTGTAGGTATCGGTATCGGCATGTTGTTAGCTCAAGGCGCAGTACATTTACTCGCTGAGACAGTCAATGTACTCTATTTTGCGACTTCGGTTGAAGCGATTCAGTTAACGCGAGCCGATTGGGTTGTAGGGCTTAGCCTTGGTGTCGTATTTAGTGTCTTTTCAGGCTTGATTCCTGCTCGTGATGCAATGCTGACTCCACCTGCTCAAGTACTTGCTCGTGGCGACTGGTCTCCCGGTTTCAGCTGGTTACATCGGCCGGCGATCGGATATACATTAATCGGTATTGGAGTGCTCTGTCTGCTCATTCCCTCGCAGAGTATGAGTGGGGGTGGAAAATTGCCACTCGGAGGATTCCTTGCCGCCGCCTGTTGGATTTTTGGAGTGGCTTTACTTGCAGGTCACTTGATGACGCTCGGTGCTGAGTTTTTGCGTAAGCGGGCCAGCGCACCTACATTGCGTATTGCATTCAGTCGTCTTTCGGATGGCTCGAGTCGTCACCGCTTGGCAGTCGCAGGACTGGTAGTGGCAGTTGGAATGGTGGCTGGTATGTTGCAAATGGTGGGCAGTTTTCGCAGTACTATAGAGGGGTGGTTTGATGTCCGCTTTCAAGCCGAACTGTATGTTTCAGAGCGGGGTGGAGCAGGTGCAGGAACAGTCAATGGGATTGACCCAGTATTGATTGCTGAGCTTGAGCAGACTGCAGGAATCAGATTTGCTGATACAGTATATAGCGTTACTGTAGATGCACCGATTGGCGTCACCCAGCTAGTCGGCGTTGACTTTGAGATGTGGTCAGGGACGTTACAGCAACTTTGGTTACGAAAACCAGGTGAACTAATTGCTATCAGTGGTGCGGAACCTGCAATTGTAAGTGAGACTTTCGCGCGGCGTTTTAATCTGCTTAAAGGAGGTGAAGTTGTCTTAAGCACACCAACAGGATTTCGGCGTGTTTCGCCTATCGGCATTTACTCTGATTACGGCAGTGAATTTGGATCTGCAGTGATCGACAAAGAGACTTGGAAAAAATGGGCAGCTTCGGACCGACCGATCAATACCAGTTTGTATTTAGATACTGATATGGCGACTAATTCGTATAGAGATATGTTGCGCCTTCGGTATCCGGGTTTGGACATACGTAATGCGGCAGAATTGCGTACGCTAGCACTGAGTATATTCGATCAGACTTTTCGGGTCACGACTGCTCTCAATGGGATAGGTCTGTGTGTAGCAATTTTAGGTTTATTACTTGGATTATTAGCAATCTTTCAAGAGTCCACACGCACATGGGCAACTCTTGATAGTCTTGGTTTTTCACAGCGACGATTGATCGGATCTGCGGGGTTGGAAGGGGCGGGTATCGCATTTGCTGCATGGTTCAGTGGCATATTATTAGGTATCGCACTAGGGTGGCTACTGATTGCGGTGATTAACGTTCAGTCATTTGGTTGGACGCTTCAGTGGTCACTGCCTTGGCGGGAGTTTATTACATTCGGGTTTTTATTAACAATGAGTGGTTATCTTTGTGGTGTCGGCGCTGGCGCTTGGTGGTTTACTAATAACCAAATTAAACACTCTTGATATATGTGTAGAACTAAGAATATGGCTCTCTTACTGGTGGGTGTACTAATTGCATCGTGTAGTTGCTATGCAAATACTTGGATTAAGCCCCCGATGCAAAACTTGGAGGGGTATCCCGTGCCGCAACCGAATACACCAGCAGTTTTACCTGATGCACATGGCGCGCATCCTCAATATGCAATAGAGTGGTGGTATTGGGTGGGGCACTTAAAAGGGACTGTAAGTGGCGAAGATTTTGGATTTCAATCGACGGTTTTTCGTCTTGCAGGTGCTCCATCGTCCTCACTGCCTCAACACGAGGCAGGAGTTGCTTTTGGAGACCATCAGTTATACATGAGTCATGCAGCTTTGAGTGAATTGACTAAGCAACGTTATCGAAGTGTTGAGCGTATTAATCGCGAAGGCTGGCAGGCACATGCATCTACTAGTAAACTGGATATAACGTCTAGCCCTATACGTGTATTTGAGAGTAATAGCACAGCGACGTTTGAGTTAGATTTCAGATTACCAGATAATGTACAGGTTGAATTATCACTTCAACCACTCAAACCACTTGTCATTTTTGGTGAGTGCGGACTCAGTCGTAAAGGATCAGACCCAGCGGCGGTTAGCCTTTATTGGACATATACACGATTGCAAGTAAAGGGGCGTATTATACGTGATGGAGAGGTTACAGAGGTTGAGGGTATTGCATGGCAAGACCACGAAATTGCATCGAGTCAATTAGGCTCAGATTTAGTCGGGTGGGATTGGACTGCAATTCAGCTTTATGATGGTACTGAAGTAAAAGCTTATCGTTTACGTAAAAATGATGGCAGCAGTGACCCTTGGTCTGCGCTATATTGGATTGATCACTCTGCTGCGGTACGAGGTGTGTATGCCGATCGATTTAAGTGGCAGGAAGAGGGCTATTGGAGCAGTTCGCTCACAGGGTTACGCTACCCAACAAGCGTTTGTATCGAGGCAACAGATCCACGTGACGGAGTACTCAAAAAATATTATTTAAGACCTTTGCTTGATGACCAGGAGTTTGTTGGTAATCGCAAAGAAAATCCCTATTGGGAAGGCGCATGCCGAGTGTTAGATGGAACAGGTCAAGAAATTGGTCGCGCCTATTTAGAACTAGCCGGTTATGGTGGTAATTTAGCTAAAAACCTCAGTGATTAATGTAAATCTGTTTAGTGCTGTTTGCTTTTTCGATTGGCAATAGATGACTACAATATAGTTAGTCATTATATAAAATTGACGCACTGCTTAAATATGCAAATATTTACAAATTTACTGTGGTAGCTATAATGAGTGAAGTTAGATATAAAGATAAAGTAAATTCCATTCTAATTAGAGTGATGCTAGCGAGTATGGCATTTCATATCATGTTGGGTTTGATAGCCGCTATAATTACGATCTCCAGCAAATTTATTCCGAATAGCCCACAGTTTGATGCACCTCCCAGGGTGACTAGGGTACATCTAATAAAGCCCATGAAAGTACAGATTAGGGAAAATTTACCTAAGCAAATAAAGGAATATCACACAATTCAGCCTGTTTCAGAAATCGCTTTGACGAAAAGAAATTTTAACCTATCAAATACGAACGATGTTTTTAGAGTATCTGAAAGCCTAGGACATATAGATGTTGGTCGCTTTAGTCTTTTGGGAGATACTCGAGACACCATTGGTATCGGTATTTCAAACCTCAATGTGTTTGGTTTGAAGGGCCAATCGGAACGCGTCTTATTTGTCTTTGATATTAATCGCTATATGGTTACAGACTGGAAAGGTGGCCTCAATAGTTTTCAAATCATTAAAGATGAGATTATTGATATGGTGGGCAATTTGAATACTGGAACACTTTATAATGTGATACTACACGATCGTATTAAAACAGTTCGATTTAAGGATGAACTAGTTCCAGCTGGAGACGAATTGCATCGGGAATTTGCTAAATGGATGTCACCGATCAATACAAATCCAAATTATCCTGGCCTAGAAGGCGTGAAGGCGATTCCTCGATCTGTGATTAGATGGCTTGATGATTATCCCATCCATGATTCGTTGACGCTTGGATTTCGTGGTAATGATACTGCATTTATGACTCAGCTAGCTTTAGAGCAGGGTGTGGATTCCATTTATTTTATTACTGGCTACCATAAAGGCTTTGAAGCGGTACACCGTAAGATGAATCTAGAAGAGGAAATTGAGTGGAACAAAAAATCTAGAAATAGCAGGTATCAAAGACAACTGAAAGAGCACAATCTTGAGGTGCCTCAGATGAGAGCGAAAATAATTGCCGAAATGGCTAGAATTAATGAATACAGAGAAACAGAAGGAATGCCACCACGTGTTTTAGATTCATCCACGAACGTTTATTTTGCAGCGAAAGAACTTGAGTTAAAATGGGAAACACCTCACCCAGGAGAAACTCCCTTTCCTCAGTATGATGAAAAAGAGGTGTTTCGCTATTTTAGAGATTTGAATAAAGCCATTTATGCTCACCACTATCAAATACCTTCGATTAATGTGGTATTATTTCTCAGTAAAGATCAAAAAATGGCTAAAAAAGATGAATCGAATTTGCGTGACTATGTACGCTTTTATCGCGGTAAATATCGAATCATCTATGGCTTAGAGGAAATTAAGAACGCGCATTTGTAACTTACTTTAAAAGATGAGTTTGATCTATTAATATGTATTTAATAAACTTTTGATTAAGGGATTAATTACAATGTTTAGTTAGTATGAAATCAAGAGCTAGAAGGAAACTAGCACTAGTATTAGCGCTAGCTTCTTTTTTAAGACCGTACTAGGCGTACTTGTAAATGCTTCTTTGGAAGCAAAGAAAGTCCCTCTCTTTATAGGTAATTTTTACAAGCAGTGAACGTCCAGAAACGCTAGTAATCACTCAAGACATGTTAACAATCGAGGAGCTTCGATAGCAAGAGTGTGTGGCACTATTCTTGATTAGATGTATTCAAAATGTCAGCGATAGACGGCATTTTATCATCATTACTAGTCGATAAAATTGAGAGAAACTGATAGGTCATCGAACCCTGCAGATCCAGCTGCATTTACATCAGTTGTGTCCTTAGTTAAAATGGTCAATCGCCCCATAATTGTTCCTGCAGGAGCGTTGGCATTACCATCGAACCTTACCCATCGGTCCAATGGAGTATAGCTAGTTAGAACAGCGACAATGTCGCTACTTATTTGCAAACCACCATCGGTATCAGAATACCACTCCAATTTTACATACGCTTCTTTTCCCTCTAAAGGATCATTCGATGCGACAAAGGTATATCCACTTACAAAATACTGACGCCCTGCAGTCGCTGCAAAATCTTGCGTTAGGTAAGTCTCATGATTATCAAACAATTTTACAGACCATGCTGAGTTATTGTGGCCAAGATAATCATTGTGTATAAAACCGCCTTCTCCGCCATAAATCACCCAAGGATTAATACTTAGGCCAGGACTGCCAAATTTACTGACCATTCCATTATTTATTTCGAATCCACCATTTTCTAATAAGTTTTGTGCCGAAATAGATGCATTAAGAGTAATAAGAATTAGTGTGTGAATTAATATATGTTTCATGCCTTAATTTATTTATATTTTATTGATTCAGTAATAATTATTTTATGTGTAAATTACTACGAAGTTAGATTCGTTTTATTGTATTTAGTTAGGCTGAAATGCATTTAAATTATTAATTTATTGGTCACCTATTAAAGTAATATCTAACGTTACAATTATTATTTTAAAAAATGTAGAAAGTGCCCAAATTTATTTAATCTTATTCACGTTAACCACGTGTTTTTTCCGGTGCCATATAGGCTATTCGCTCAGTCACTTCATGCTCACGAAGTAGATGAAGCTGAACTAGGCCAGGTTTATTTCCTGTAAGACTTGAGATAAAATAGATATCTATATGGTGCTTACTGGGGAACAGTCGGTTATCAAACCCCTTATGGATCGAGCCTTTATCTTCGCTCGCGATTCGTATTCTTAGATTGTTTTCAAAGTCGTCATTCAGGTTGTAAATGACCCTACCAAGGGGATTCATCTCAAATCGTTTATTGCCATCCTCCTCCAGGAACATCTTTAAATTATACCGTGTTAAGTTTATAAACCGTATCGATCCCCCTGCGTGTAGACTTGAATCTTCTTCAATTTTGATGACATGGTACTTTGAAGAAGCGCCTGTAGATTGTGGATATGGGTGAAATACGAACAGGGATTTAGAAACATCCTGATTAATTGAAACCACAGCGACTGGTTGAGCATGATCGGGAGCATTGAGATAATCTGATTTATTAAAAAACTTTATTTCTTTAGGACCTACATAGTGAATGCCCGGCGAACGTGTATGATTAGGAATGGTTACATCTATGAGTTTATCGCCAGATAGGATACAGAGGTGATTGATCGGTTCGTCTAAACTAAACATTCTGAATCGAGTATCGATGATTTCTTCCGCAGTGATGGAACCTGCGATCAGAAATATGAGGCTGATGTATCTGAAGAGAATCATATATAGTATTATTGAGTTTTTTAGTTAAAAATTATGCTATTCAAACTTCGTCTTCCTGAAGCCATCGCAGTGCGATAATTTTGAACCGTCTTCCAAGGTTGTCGTTGGGCATCCATTGATCACTGCTATCAGGACTGACAGGTTGGGTTATCCGTTGAACGATCGCTTCGCACCAAGCTTTGCTTTCCACATCACCTTCTATATCTAAAGTCTCACCGTAAGAACGGATTTTAAATGTATCAGATCGTGCAGATATTACTGGTGCTATCGCACGCAATATGTCTGCTTGAGTTAATGTTCCTGGGGCAACTAAGGCAGTATTGATATTATAGCCGGAGATGGGGTAATCATTATCACTGGAAACGTTATAGGCTGTGGTACTAAAATTAGGTGCGCCTGAGTATTTTACTGAATTAATGCCTGAGTCATCAATGGCAGCCTGCAGGAGTCCTTCAGTGCTATCACTTGGAATACTCGGTTCGCGATTTACGAATTGAGCGAGTGTTAAACAGGGCACTGGAGTTGTATCACTTCCTCCGCGATTTGAGGCGCGCGCTCTGATCTCAGACACAATTTGCATGGCAAGACCTTGTAGCTCTACATTCGTTAGTGTCAAAAACCCTGACCATACACTGTCGTCATTGTATATCGTGGATGCAGGTGTACCACTATTTGCAGGTACCGATTGACGGACAAATTTTGCAGCTGCTTGGGTGGCAATATCTTCGGTATAGCCATTTACTTCATTATAATATTTAACTGCAATCGATTGATAACCTGCAAGTAGTGCATTCCACGCTTCGACCGATGCAGAGTTGATATTGAATGCCCCAGCCATACACAGATTGCCAGCAGACTGCTGAAAGTCCTGCAGCTGTTGTTTGACTTGAGCAGTTGTTTGCTCCGTGGGCAATATGTGCATACGAGGATTGTTAAAAGTCGCTTGTTTGTTAACGACATCATCAATTAGTTGTGGGATATCAGTAACATATGGATCTGTTGTGCTTGAAGGATTGTTAGAACTGTAACTACTGTCTCCCGACCTCGGAGCGATCGAGGAGAAGTAGTAGCGATCCCAGATTGATTCATTTGATAAGTAGGGGAGATCATAAAAAACGTATTCACGTGCTACGTTATCGATATCAACTGTACGGCGTTCATAAGTCTTAGCTGGTATGCTTATGTATGGACTGCTAAAAGAATTCCCGATATTCATTGCAGGATGATAGGCGTTAGCTGACAGAGAGGCGTGTTGAAGTTGTCCAATCGACTGCAGGGGAGCTTGTGGAATCTCAAGTATTACCGCGCGCGAGCTACCGAAACTTCCATGATTGTAACCCCAAGTACCGCCGTCTGCCGTATATAGATTAAACATCAGTGTATTTGATCCAATGTGTTCGCTTTGAATTTGGATTAGGTTGGTAAGTCCACCAGCTTCGAAATCAGCCGCACCGCCTCTGCTAAATGATGCAGCGAGGGGATTTGAAAGAATGAAATTGGGAAATGTTTTTTCGCTTACACTAGTCAGATTTGGATCATTAAAATCAAGCGGCTTGATGAAAAAATCGAGAACGATGTTTGGTATCGCATTGTCTATGTATTCACTGATAGGCCGCGCTAATGATGTATTAAGTCCGCTTGTTAAAGTAGCATTATTACCAGTTATTCCTGTACTGGTATCGTTTAAATATGCAAAATAGCTACCAGCAGTGTCGTATCCCCCAAGATCATTATTCCAAATTTCGTAACCAACCTTAAACCAATTTTCGACCAATAATTTAGTAGCGAAATTGGCAGTAGCGGGTATCTCCTTAAATAGCTCAAGACCCGCTGATTCCTGGTTGTTGTCATGGTCGCATGGAAAACTATGGTTAGAGATTTCAAGTCTAATGCCACCATTGGTATTTGTATTCGTGCCGAGTTCAAACAAGTCTAGTGAAGACGCCCACGCTGCTACAGATGTATTTGCAGTGAATACTTTAATCTCGCCAGGATCATAGGTGATTTGAGGGACAACCATCACCATTTCTCCGACATTGGCGTCTGCATGAGTAAATTGGTTATTAGGATTATCATAACCTCCTGAAAATACCGTATCTAATAAGCTAGGAATGGAGCCAGTACCAGTTGTATGGAGGGAGTTGGTCCAATCGTCTCGATAAGCACTGATTTGCACGTTACGCAAAGAGATCAAAAATCGCATACTTGGGGCTTCAATGCGCACGTTGTAAGGATTATGCAATGCGATGTTAGGTTGCAGCAACATTTCAACATCGTAAGGACCGGTTGCACTCACACCAGTAGCACCGCTGGGATCGCTAGCAATTGTTGAAGCGAAAAAGGTGAATCGTGATAGATAGGGCAGATAGGCTCCTTTCGTCGGGCGAACTACTTTTATTTGCGAGTCAAGATTGTAGTACCGTCCACCATTAGAATTAGGTGGGATAGTGGCGATTTTGTTCGTGTGTGGCGAGTTCGTCGAGGTATGCACGCGCCAATAGAGTGCTGCCAAGGTCTTTCCCCATGCCTTATTTTCAGTTGCTGCACCATTAGCGAAGAACCACGCCTTACCGGGAAAGTAGGTGTGACTCCAGTTTCGATCTAGAGTGGGCTGGGTCGCCGCTGTAAGTGGTTTGATTCCTTTGTAGAGGCGGTAGTAGTCTCTCAATAGGTCAAAGGATGGGCCATAGATGAAACCATCGCCAGTTGTTATTTGCTGTTTGAATAGTAAGGGGAGGGTTTCTTTCGGGCCCGGCGCGCCCAAATAATCAAGCCCTTGCTCAATGATCGATGTCATAAAGTCGCCACTCGACGAATCATACTCTTGGTCCTGCATTTCAAACAGTAACGATAGATCCTGTTTGAGGCCCCCGTTTTTGGTGTCGGTGTGAAGTCCTGTGGACCAAAAGCTAAGGTTATGAAAGTTCTCTTTTAGCGCCGCCTTTTCTATCGCAGTCGGTGTCGTGGTAATGCCAGGAAGCATGAGTAATTCTTCGTTACTTGATACTTTATCTAGTGCAGAATCATTTTGTGGAATAAAATTAAGATTTGGAATGGTTTCGACACCACTGCGTTGCACGGAGAGTGTTGGATATAGAGCGTTGTTGTCAGCGATCAGATTTGCACGGACCTTAATGCCCTCATCGCCTACCCACCATGCATATTTCCCGCTTGTATTTCCCGAATGACCCTGAATCGGTAGTTTTTGGGCAACAACAGCTTGTGGACTCTGTAGTGGATCACTCTGAGCGACGCTACCTGCTCCCACCAAAGCAACATAATCAGGCTTGGTCACCGAATATCCACCACTTAACTTGTTTATTACTGGTCGATCTGTAGAAATAAAAGTAAGGCTGTCAGTCTTCGAAGATGCAGTGCTATTCGCATCATCATTGGAGATAAGCCAACGAACAAAGTTACCATCAGGTTTACCATCACCATCGTTGTCCTCAGTACTCCAGACCCCAACCAAATTTTCAGTGCCTACAGCTGGCGAGTTCCAGAGATCGCCTGTTGCTGTAGCTCGCTGATCATTACCAGCTGTCGCCTGTAAGACCCCTAAGGCGTTGTTTAGCCCTAATAATGCATTTTGACGTGCTAGGCCGGTCGATTTTGAATTTTCAGCAGTTTTAAATTCAACGCGAATGAGGGTAGTTACAGATAGGGTTAATAAAAGTAAAAATGCCATCAAAGACAGAGCGATGACCAGTGCAAAGCCATGGTTCTGCTGTTGCTTAATTTTAACAACTGAAGTCATTTAAGGTATGCACGTAAAATTTGGTGGTAAAAAATTAGTTTCACAATAAAAAATAATTATGTAAATATTTACTTTATTATTTTTCAAGTCAATAAAATAGTGTTTTTATTATAATTTCAATAGGATGTATACCCTATTAACTGGGAATCAAAATGCAATCTAATAGTGCTAATATAAGCATTATTTACGGACTGCTAAGCTAACTATATTTTCCGGTTATTAGGTAAGAAAAAATTAGTAAATTAAATCATGCGCCCGTGAGTCATCCTTGCTGTTTTTTTGCTGAACATCAAAATTGATTGGCTAATGCTCACTATCTCAGTCGCCCACATATACATTTAGGTAGCGAAGCAACCTATGGTTGGAAACACAATTTTAATACCAGCAATTTGCTCTAGATTTAGTAACCCTGGGCACAAGAGATACTGCAAGTGATGCTAAAACTGCTTAGCCAATCAAGCAGATTAATTAGCATCAATCCTCAGTACTATCCTCAGATTTGAGTGCTTCTAACCTAGGTTCACCTGATGTACTATCATCGGATTTGAGTGCTTCAGATTCTAATTCATCGGATGCAGCTTCATTGGGTATAGTTTCTTGGGATATGGAATCATCGGATTTACCCCAGATTAGTTCGAGTGCACTTTTAATCTCTGGTGCCTGCATAAATTCATCCCACAACGAATTGCTCCTGTAGTTCTCAATCATGGGCCCAATAGGGCCAACATCAATGCCGATATACCCATCAGCTACCCAGTTTCTACTAAAATTAAATGCATCGTAGAACCCAAATGGCCCCCAAAGCATTTTACCATAATTCAAATAGGCAGCTTCCATCATATCCATTACGAGTTCAGGTTGATATGGCATTGATGCCAGGGTTGCTGTTGGTGAGATAGTCCCATTGTCAACATGCATTGGTTCGTGAGCTTTGTATCCGTCGGGATCCAAACTCGCAGTTAAGCCCCACATGTTTGTGTAGCCTGCAAATCGTCCAGCATTTAACTTACAATAATCGTGATTGGCTAGAGTTAGCTTTTCAAATTCTTCGAAGAGTGTGCCATTCGGAGTTGGTATTATCTTCGGGTTCAGTCCCATGTAGGAATAATGCATTAAGAACATCGGCATCCCATAATCCTTACCTAGTTGAAGTTCGATAGTAGAATCTACGCCAGCGACGAGTCTAGTGTTAAAGTAATTCGGGTTTTTATTCATCCATCCATTCCAGTATAATTCCGGTCCGATCGAGTGCAGTGGAGAACCCACTCCGAGAATATAAGCGATCTCCGCTTCATTAAAACCTACGATTGATAATTTGCTGAATCCAGCATTTGGTGACCAATGCCAGGCAAGGGCGCCCTCATTGATAAACTTATTCCACTCAATGGTTCGCCATAAATTATCCGCTATCTCGCGAATGTGTGTTTCATTAGGAGTATCTTCATCGAAATATTCGCGAGCAAAAATTAACCCTTTAGCTAGGATTGCAGTTTCGACGATATCAGCGCCATTGTCATTGGTTGAAAAAGGAATAACAGCTCCAGTTTCCCCATTTAACCAATGAGGAAATGCGCCATGGAATCGATCGGCTTTTTCAATTAGAAAATCGAGTGCAGTCGTTACATGCTCTACGGCAACTTCGCGAGACACAAAACCGCGTTCAATGCCAACTGCCATATTAAAAAAATACATCCCTGTGCTTACACCAGAAATGGTGTCTGAAGACCATGAATTCACTCTCTTGATGCCTTCTCTTGGTAAATTGCTGATTGGGTGTGAGAAATTATAAAAGTAGCGGAAACAAGCTTCTTGAACTTCGGTAAGAAACCCATAGCGATCATAGGGAAGGGTTGTTGCTGAGACTGTTTCTGACCATTGACTTGGTGACGATTGATTAGCGTTTTCAATCCTGCGTATGCGGTAGAAATAGGTTTTATCTGGTTGACCGATGTAATCAGTAAAGATGAAAAGTGAAGGTAGTGGATTTGGTAGCACCTTGAATGGACCATCAATGGATTCACTACGCGCCACTTCGTAATGAGTGGCGTCGCCATTATGCTCCCAAATTAAATCCACGCGCAGCATTCTAGGCAGCGCTTCGATGCCTGTTAGAGGCTCAGCACTAGCTGTTGAACAATTGAGGATCACAAAGCAAGATACAATGAATAAGGAGACCTTTGAGGTGATCGAAAGCGTTGTTGTGGAATAGTGTGAATTAGTTTTCATTAATATGTTTAATTTTAAAAAGTGGATTTGGAATAAAGGGTGCGGTGGCAGCGGCAATGTATTGATCTAATCAATCTCAATTTCAAAGGTCAGCGACATGTTATCTAAAGTAATATAGGCAGGTTGACTGCCTATGTGGTTTGGATTCCTGACTTCCATGATCGCTTTGTAATAAACTTCTTGAATTCTTTCGATGGGCATTCCGCCACTATAGTGATCGAATGGGTTACCCGGGAAATCATTATTTTGTAACCATTTAAAATTAGGATGGAGATCACCTTGGGGCAAATTCCAAGGTTGATTGAATTCCTGACTCTTTGCTCGATAGATTTTAGAGTCGGTAAGGATATCAATTTCGAAATAAAGTGAATAACTTGCTTCATTCCCAACTAGATCTGATCCGTAAACACTAATATAGGGTGGATTGAAAATGAATGAAGTTAAGACTGCGGAAGGTGCTTCTGTAGCGCCGCTATCATGTACATTTAAACTAATGTGTTTAGCCCGGCCTACAGCGGCGGGAAAGCCGACGTTATGTTGGCTAATTTCATATACAATACGACTTTGCCCGCTGTCATCGCGCCAGTCCCCAGAGAAATCCCAATGATCATAATTCTCATCAAAAAATGGATTGATCATCATTTCACCAATGACCCGCTCAGCATTGGCTTTGAGATTAAAAATTGTGGTAGTGATTAATAATACAACAAACAAGGTTTGGATATTATGAGATATGTTCATAGGTATTTTTTATTAAAATTAAATGTAAATATTTACTTATTGCGTATTAAGGAGGCCCATTTTTGTCAAGAATTTACTTAAAAAGATTAAATGTAGAGTGTAATTATAACTCTTATTGGTCTTATTTACATGCAATACGAGTGGAATGATATTATTAAGAACGCAGTCATAATTCAGTATCTAAACTAATATAATCTAAACCAGTTACCTATTTAGATTTTAAACAATATCATTTAAGTTTTGCTAGGTCATTAATTTACCAAGCTGGTGCTCTTTTTATTCTTTGCTGTACAAAGTAAGCTTGGGTAAAATTATCGTAGAGTGCTAAATTACTGTTAGCTACTTTGCTGGCTCTTACGTGAATGGGTCATTTTTGAATATATTAAGTATTGCTTCTCAAGCTATAGATGCAAATATTTACATAGTCTATGTTATTAAACCAAAGTAAATTTTCGAAATCTACGGCCTGTCACAAAACTCTAGGTGATCGCAATAAGTTTAGCGTTTCTATTGATGATCGGGGGCAAGTTTTGTGCATCACTGCTGGTGATGTTCTGATCAGTAGATCATCCGGAGATCCGCTAGATGGCGGACTCGCTCACTTATTCTTACGTGTGCATGATGGTGATTCCATCGAATTACACACACTATTGGGTGTAAACTGTAAGCTGACGTCATTTGGATGTGAGGAACATATTGCCCAGTGGGAAGGTACAGTTGCAGGTTGTACGATACTTTTATCCTTGTATGTGGATGCCCTAACTCAAATGTTTTTTTGGGATGTTACCATCGAGAACGATTCTCCTGCAGCCATTGTCGTCGATACGGTTTGGTTTCAAGATATAGGCTTAGCTTCGAGAGATGCATTATTAAGCAACGAAGCATATACTGCTCATTATGTCGATGAGGCTGTGATGCAGGATCCTACATTTGGCCCCGTATTAACTTATCGGCAGAATTTGAAACAAGCGGATCAGCATCCATGGCTGATTGCCGCCTGCTTGACTGGGGCAGAGAGCTATGCCACCGATGCATTTGATGTTTTTGGCAATGCGTACCGCTGTGGAAATGAGCCATCTGGACTCCTGAATAAAACGTTAGTCAATCGATGCTATCAATACGAGTTCAGTTGCGCCACATTACAATCAAGGCCTATAAAATTAGCCTTGGGAGATTCGACACGCGCGCGTTTTGCATTGGCGTATATGCCCGACCATTCGACTGCCTCATCTGATGCGGATCTGGCTGAAATTGGCCGCATGTGTTGGGTTGCTGCTGATCGTTTAAATGAGATTATAAAATTAGATTTATCGCCACTCCCCAATCATTTGTTGCCGTCCCATAGGGTACACGGTCGCGACTTATGCCGTACTGAGTTACAGGAGATGTACCCACATCAGTGGCGACATGTGGAAAGCACCGAACAAGGAGTGCTGAGTTTCTTCTATGATTTAGAGTCGCATATAGTGACTCGGGCGAAAGAGACACTGGTGGAGCGCCCTCATGGCAGCATTCTTGTTGGTAATGCGGACACTGATTCTATGAGTGAGGTGCTCGCAACTACAGTTTATATGACAGGTATTTTTTCGGCCCAGATAGTCTACGGAAATACCTCGTTTCATAAAATAAACTCTTTACCCAGAGAACCACTGGGGCTTTCGCGCGCTGCTGGTATGCGACTCTACTTTGAAGTGAATAAGAGTTGGAGGTTGCTGGGTACGCCATCCATTTTTGAAATGCAGCGCGACGCTTGTACATGGCTATATGTGCTAGAGGATGAAGTGATTAAAGTTCGTGTTGCACTCGATGGAGATCGAGATGTGATCAATTTTCATGCTTCTACCACTGGTCCTGCCCGTCGTTTTCTAGTCACCAATGAATTAGTCATGGGGCCAAATGAGGCTGATTTAAATGCGTGTTTGGATGTCTCAGACTTTGAGCGCTGGTTAACTGTTGCTGATCTCTCACTAGGCGAGCAACGGGAACGTGGTATCAATCTTTCCTTCGGCATGTCCTGGTCAGAGGCGACAGACATGAGAAACGTTGGTGGCTCTGAGTTAATTGGTGGCCTTAGGGGGGATCCTATATTGGTCTTTCAGACTGAAGCAACTAAGCAAATAGACCTTAGCCTCGCTGCTTCACACAAAGGCACCACGGATGTGTTGGCAAAACTGAATTCTGCATCATTAGTGCCTTGTCCTGACTTGTGGAATGACTTTAACCGCGGGTTTGATTGCTCGGGGCAGTCCGACGTTGTGGCGCGCCTTAATGACACATTGCGCTGGTATGCTCACAATGCTTTGATTCATTATGCCTCGCCACATGGACTGGAGCAATATTCGGGTGCAGCGTGGGGCACACGTGATGCCTGCCAAGGTCCACTTGAATATTTTATAGCACTACAACACCATAATTTGGCTCGTAGTGTCTTGCTCAAAACATTTGCGGCGCAATATGCAGACAATGGTGATTGGCCACAGTGGTTCATGCACGATGAGTATGCTGATATTATGCAGTTTCATTCACATGGGGATATTGTGGTGTGGCCGTTGAAGGCGCTTGCCCTCTATCTTGATGCAACCGGTGATACTGGCATTCTTGAGGTGGTAGTTCCATATGTCATGAATACTAATGCTTCGTCGTTCGAACAGGGGACTATTGCTGATCATATCAACAAAGCGTTAAATCGTATTGAGCATGAATTCATTCCAGAAACCGCGTTGATACGCTACGGCGGGGGTGATTGGGATGATTCTTTGCAGCCAGTGAATACTGATTTGGCAATGCGCCTAGTAAGTGGCTGGACGCAGGCTTTACTGGCTCAATCACTACAGGAATTGGATGCGGTGTTACCCCCATCAGGATTGAAGGAACGTATCGCAGTTTTGTCAGCGCGTGTGCGGGCTGATTTTCGGCGTCATGTCTTGATCGACGGTCAAGTCGCTGGATTCTTACTTTATGATGAGGATTACAAAACAGCAGAGCCTTTATTGCACCCGAAAGATCAACGAACAGAGATACAGAATCGTCTGATTCCTATGACCCGTTCGATTATTGCTGGCCTACTCACGCGTGAGGAAGCAGATCATCAGATGCAGTGTATTGCCTCGCATCTGAAATACCCAGATGGAGTTCGTTTGATGGATCAACCTGCACCCTACAGTGGCGGTATTGAAACCTTTTTCAAGCGTGCTGAATCAGCTGCAAATTTCGGCCGTGAGATAGGCCTTCAATACGTGCATGCACATATTCGCTATGCAGAAGCGTTGGCAATGCTGGGCGATGGTGAGGGCTTGTTACAGGCGCTGATGACGATCAGCCCTGTTGGTATTCAAAAATCGATTCCAAATGCAGATCTACGGCAGAGTAATATGTACTTCAGCAGTTCGGATGGTGCATTTCTTAATCGTGCAGATGCCGCCAAGAACTTCACTAAACTAAAAGATGGATCCATACAGGTAAAAGGTGGTTGGCGCTTATATTCCAGCGGCCCTGGCCTATATTCCGGAATAGTGATTCGGCATTTGTTTGGCTTACGGGAGTGTAAAGATGCATGGGTTTTTGATCCCGTGCTCCCGGCTGAAATGGACGGTACCGTTTTGCATTGGGAATTGTGCGGGAAAGCCATTGAAATCGAGTATCGCGTAGGTAACCTTCAAGTCGGCGTAGAATCTATCTCAGTCGGAGAGCATTCACTGCCAGCGTTGCGTCAGGATAATCCATATCGCATGGGTGGCCTTATTGTGGATAAGGCACAGCTGCTATCAGCAATCACCAAGAATCGTCGAATCACCATTTATTATAATACGCTAGCCTAACAGGTAGCTCAAATTAAGGAGCAAATATTTTTTTGTAAATACTTACATTTTTATTTGACATCTATTTTAATTAATGAATGGTTTAGCTTATATTACTAGTAGGGTATATTGCCCATAATATTTAAATAATATAACAATAAAATAATAACAACATGAACATTATGAAAAAAATAATCCTTATCCCTGCAATCGCTGGATTGCTGTTTACGGCTAGTGCGAATGCTAATTTACTTTCGCAGAGTACTTTTGATAACAATAACCTTAATGCGGCATCAGATGCTTGGACTGGGCTTGCGCCAGGCTTTGATCTTCCATATTTTAACACTGATTTTTTTCGTTTTGATGGAGATCGGATCTCTACAGATCAATGGATAGGAACAGGCATAAATGCAAATGTAGGACAAGTTATCATAATGGATTCAGACAACGAATCTTTTGGTGGAAATAAAACTTATGCATCAACAGTTACCGCTTTTTACAATACGGGCGGCACTGAAGGACTTTATGATTACGACATTTTTGTAAAGTTTCGGTTTTTGAATGCAAGTAATGTCCAATTAGGGGTTTTTGAGCCGACTCATAGTAACTTTATTACAGCTAATACAGCTGGTTTCATAACTCTCTTTGATGATGAATTCACTACCGTAGCAGGCACCGAAAAAATAGATGTAGTCTTCTTTGCTAACCAACCATCGGTCATATCGGTGGATCGTCTTTCATTAGATGCACTTAGTTTTACTGCAACAGCTGTTCCTGAACCAGCAACGTTCAGCATGATCGCTGGCCTTCTAGCCTTGAGCTTTGTTGCTCTGCGGCATCGTACTAGTGCGAAGTAGTTTTTGTAATTAAGAATGTTATTTGCTATTAGGCCGAAGATTTTATCTTCGGCCTTTTTTGTGCATTCGACTCTCGTCGTGTTTTACCAATATCAAACTTAAATAATAGTACTCGACTTCAATACAGAATCGATTGACCAATCTTCTCAAATATCTGTTTCCATGCGATAATCACTGTATACAAAAAAAGTAGCTTTTATCAGCTCGTACCTATGTATGCAAATGGTACAATAGGAATTTGCATTTCAGACTATTCAAACTATCAATTAAATAGTTAAAATATGAGGAATTTTATTAATCTATTCGCAGTTAGTTTTATCTTACCAAATCTATGTATAGCTAACCTTTTTGGTAGTGAATTCTTCTCACCAATTAATTTCGTTGATCCGCCGCCGGTGGTTGATTTGAGTAAGATTCTCGACTCATTTGAGAATGTGCCGCCGATGGGTTTATATGCCGAAGGCCACGATCGACGCATCGACTTGATTTGGGATCGCGTATCACAAACCGATCAGGATCACTTTAATATATATCGTGCAGAACATCCAGATGGCCCGTGGTTAAAACTGAACGCGTATCCGCATTCGATTCATGTCTATAGTGATTATACTGGTGTGAATGACCAGCGCTTTTACTATCGAGTGACGCGGTGCTTTGAAAATGTCCGGCGGGATCAAGCCAAAGAAGCTTGGTTTTCTATTGAGACCCAGGGGTCGACAGGTACATCTGCCGTTTCAATTGAGTGTGATGATGAATTATTACTCACCTCGATTCAAAAAGCCTGCTTTCGGTATTTTTGGCATTTCGGACACCCGGTCAGTGGCTTAGCCAGGGAGGGGTACCTGCGGCATCGGGATACGACTACAACCGGAGGTACTGGTTTCGGCATGCTCACAATCCTAGTTGGAGTCGAGCGTGGGTTTGTAAAACGAGAACAGGCCGCTTTACGTTTATTAAAAATGGTCACTTTTTTGGGTGAAAAGGCCGAGCGTTACCATGGTATCTGGGCGCATCATTTACGCGGGGATACAGGTGAGACGATTCCATTCGACGGCAAGCTGGATAATGGTGGGGATGTCGTCGAGTCTGCCTTTCTAATGCAAGGCATGCTAACTGTCCGTGAATATTTCGATCGGTACAATGAGGTCGAAGTAGAGCTGCGGCAGCGTATTACCAAGCTGTGGCTTGAAGCTGAGTGGAGTTGGTATCTGCAACCAAATACTACGAGCCTTACTTGGCATTGGTCCCCAGATTATGGTTTCGAGAAGAACCATAGATTCAATGGGTTTAACGAATGTATGATCGCTTATTTGCTAGCGATGGCCTCGCCTACTTATCCGATTCATGTCGACCACTATTATTCGGGATGGGTCAATGATGCAAATAATTATGTAAATGGTAGCACCTACTATGGCATCACACAGCCAGTAGGCGCAGCAATGGGTGGCCCACTGTTTTTTACCCACTATTCATTTCTGGCACTTGATCCATCCAAGGTGAATGATCTCTATACTAATTATTATGAAAATAATCGTGCGATCTCATTGATCCACCATCGCTATGCGATCGATAATCCAAATGGGCACGATGGCTATAGTGATTTAGTCTGGGGATTAACCTCTAGTTATAATCGGAATGGGTATAAAGCACATGAGCCTAGAGTGGGGCAACATAGTCGCGATGATGGTACGATTACTCCGACTGCAGCATTGTGTGCGATGCCCTATACACCTGAAGAATCGATGGCTACTTTGAAGCACTTTTATTACGACCTAGGGCCTGATATTTGGGGGCCATTCGGATTTTACGATGCATTTAATATCAGTCAGGAGTGGATATCACCGGGCTTCTTAGCAATCGATCAGGGGCCTATTGCCCCGATGATTGAAAATCATCGTACGGGGCTCCTTTGGAAGGTTTTTATGCGATCAGAGGTGGGTGTGAGGATCATTCAAAAAATAAGAATTGCTCGCCCCGTTGTAGAATAATTCCATTCACTATACGCTTACCATCCAAGATGGGTAAGAAAGCATTAATTTACCGGGTCATCCAGTGGCTCATGTGGCGATATTTCATGTTATGATTGTAGGTAAATACTGACATAAAGATAAAATGATAAAAATAATAGGGCTTATACACTATTTTCTTGACCTTATCTTTTTCATGTCTATATTCTAAATCATAACCATTTTATTATTGTTAGTTAGTATGGGGTAGTAACCAGTTAAGGCCTCGGTAAAATTTACCGGGGCCTTTTTTGATTTAATTGGTAAATCATTAATCAACAAGTCCTTAGGAGCGTCAGTGTAAGGGAGGTTAATTATTAATGTAAATGTATACATTTTCTCTTGACTCACATTAAACAATGTTAATTATACAAGCATAGTTTTCGTCAGGTATGTAGACCCTGATGGTAGTATGGGTAGAATGCAGTTAAAGGCCTCGGTGTGGTTACCGAGGCCTTTTTTCTTTTCCTATCAGTATATGGGTAGGGTTTAATCGAAGAGTAGATCAACTTAAATAAATACAGAAGAACCGAATCAGGACATCTTTTGTGTTAAGAAGGTACTTATTTAATCTCTCCCTTAAAAGACGTTAGTATAAAAATATAGTTAACCGCCTGTTTGTCAAATCTCGGTTGTTAAATCAGACTATGGTACGAAATAATGACTCGCTTTTAAGTAGGGAAGATGAGTCTTTACTGCTCTGCAATGGTATTGCAATGACTTGTTTTGCATGGATTTTTAGACCTCATTTAATTGCTGGATTTATTGATAATCTGTAAATGTGGTTTGCGACTGTCATGCATCTAGATTGAATGACACGGCATGACTTGGCTTCATCTCATCGATTTTGGACTATTGGTGCTCATTTGGGCGGTGCAGTTGCTCGTGTATCCAAGCTTCAAGTATTTATCTTCATCAGCACTCCTACAGTGGCATCGCATCTACACACCAGCTATCACAGTAATTGTGATGCCTTTAATGGTCGCCCAAGTTGTGCTACACGTGCTTCGATTGTATGGCGATTTTTCCTGGGCTCATGGATTACTGATGTTGATGGTGCTGAGCACTTGGATAACGACATTCATCATATTTGTGCCGCTCCATAATACAATAAGCTGCAATGAAGCGTCACCAGAAACGCTTGATAAACTCATTACTTATAATTGGGTCCGAACTGTGCTGTGGACGGTCATTTTTCTGGCTGAAATCGTTGCTGATTCTTAGCTTCAGGGTGAGGCGATGCGTCTTCAGTCGGTAAGGATTAGTCCTTTTATCCGTTCCATTTGGCATGTTTCATTTTAGTCAACAAGCAGCACTCGAAGCGCTTGACCAATTTATGCCACACGCGGGGGAGGCCTACGCTCGTTCCCGCAATTATGAGTATGGTCCTAATGCTAGGATCAATGTATCTATGCTGTCTCCTTGGGTGCGCTTGCGGCTGATTCCGGAATGGCAACTAATCACTGCTGTATTAGATCATCACTCGGTCTCCCATGCTTCAAAGTTTATCGATGAGGTCTGTTGGCGTACTTATTGGAAGGGCTGGTTGAGCCGCAGACCCACTGTTTGGCAGGATTATTGCACTCAATTAGCCAAGGATCAGGTCACTGCTGGGGACTTGCCGCGCTACGTTGAAGTGATCTCAGCGTCGAGCGGCATCGAGTGTCTCGACGCCTGGACGCGTGAACTCATCGACACTGGCTATTTGCACAATCATGCGCGTATGTGGTTTGCTAGTATTTGGGTTCATACACTGCAGCTACCATGGTCGTTGGGTGCTGATTTTTTCTTGCGCCATCTGCTTGATGGCGATGCAGCAACTAACACCCTCAGTTGGCGATGGGTCGCAGGGTTGCACACTGCAGGTAAAACTTATTTGGCGACTGCGGATAATATTAGGCACTTTTCTAAGGGTCGTTTTAACCCGCAAATTGAATTAGCCACGGTCCCTATTGATGTGACTGATAGTGCCCCTAATCCGCTCGCACATCCGTACGAAAAGCTGGCACCAATTCCGAGTTGCAAGCACGTGGGCTTGCTCTTGCACGAGGAGGATGTATCGGCTCTTAGCTGGCTTTATGATCAAACAGAGGTGAGGGCGACGGCAGGCTTGATCCCTCAGGATGCCTATCAACGGCACCGTATCAAACAACCTGTCTTTGATTTTCGCCACAGTTGCCTCTGTGAGGCGTCTGAGGGCAGGGCAGAGGTGTATACCGACGTTGAAGCTGTGGTTGAGTGGGCAGTGGCCGCGCAGCTAGATCTTGTGCTTATGGCTGAGCCAGCAGTGGGCATCTGGGATCAAGTAGTCCCCGAGTTACTCCATGCTTTGCAGCAAAAATCGATCCAGTTAGCGTTTAAAAGGCACTGGTGGGACGAGCATTTCTACCCACATGCACAAGCTGGTTTTTTTCGTTTCAAAAAAGCCATTCCCGGCGCACTCGATCAATTAGTTAAATGAAAATAAATTGCTATAACTCTGCCATGATTGGCTCTCTGTTGGCAGATTCTGTCGCGATGCCGGTACATTGGTATTACGATACGGCGGCGCTTGATCGTGACTACCCAGAGCTGAATGGTTTTGAATCGCCCCGCAATCCGCATCCGGATAGTATTTTGTGGCGCTCACAATACACCCCGCGTAATTCCCAAGGTGATATTTTGCATGATCAGGCGCAATACTGGGGACAACGGGGCGTGCACTATCATCAGTTCCTCGCTGCCGGCGAAAACACCCTCAACTTCAAACTGGCTGTCGAACTGTACCAATTAGTGATTAAGCGTGGCAGTTACGATGCGGACATGTGGTTGACGCATTATGCCACCTGTATGCTTAAGGCAGGCTGGCATCGAGATACCTATGCCGAAGAATATCACCGCGCATTTTTTGATCATTACGCGCAAGGTAAGCCACTCAACGCATGCGGCATCGACGATCTGCATATCGGCGGTCTTAGCCAACTTCCCAGTCTACTTGCAGCGCTTAATCATATTGGTCAGACAGATCTAGAGGATCAACTTTGTATCGTTGAGCATCACCTTCGACTCACGCATCATAATTTACATGTGGTCAACGCAGGCAAGGCGCTCTGTCGGATCTTGTTCGCCTTGAGTCAAGGAACCGGGCTACGTGAATCCATCGAGACTCATAGTCAGGCATACTGCAAACGCGGCCAGTTTGATACCTGGTCCAATTTTTCTGACCGCACCGTTGTTGGCAGGCATCTTAGCACCGCCTGCTATTTGCCAGAGGCCTTCACTGCCAGCCTCTATCTCACTTGGAAATACGCCAACAGCTTCAGCGACGGGATCTTAGCCAATGCAACTTGCGGTGGCGATAACTGCCATCGTGGCGCAGTCGTCGGCGCGCTGCTCGGGGCGGCTAATCAAATACCGCAGTCCTGGCTCGATGAATTGCGTGTATTGCCAGATCTTCCGATTCTGACAACTGAACACGATCAGTTCTAGTCGGGAGGGACGAGCTCCGCCTCGTCCGCTGTCACTCGCGGAGGCGAACACTGCACCTGCTTTCACAGTACCTGTCACCTTGGATCCTTGGCATACCTTTTATTGCGGACCACACGGAGGTGGTCCCTCCCATGTGGTGTATCATCAAAGATGTGGAACTTTGTAAGGCGACAGCCTACCGCGCGATCTTTCTACATGCCTAATACTTTTAGTTATTTATCGCAGGTCTATTTTGACGAACTCGACGGCCTCGGCCTGCTGCATCACACTCGCTATTTGCTGCACCTTGAACGTGCACAGCAAAATTTCTTTGAACACCTACTGGGGGTCGATGACTTTAATGTCGAGCGTGATGAGGACATCTATGTGGTGGTGCATAGCCTAACCGCGCGATTTAGGCAACCTGTCAGCAATCCAGGTCCGTTGGCTATCAACTATACAATTCAAAAGATACGCGGTGGTGGCGTCACGATGGGCTACACTGTCTCGTGTCCGGAAGCGGGTACCGTATTTTGTGAGGGCGAACGTACCGTCTGCAAACTTTCAGCCGAGACGCATCAGCCAGCCCCGTGGTCAGAGCCGTTTCGCGTCGCGATGGAGTCGTTCCAGGCTGCATCTTAAGTCACTTTTCCATCGTGCCAAATTCAGTTATTAAGTCACTTAGTGAGGAACAGGTCGATCGCATCATTCACATGGCTTGGTGTGATCGCACCAGTTTTGAAACGATTCACGAGCGGACTAATTTCACCGAAGCAGCTGTCATTCAACTCATGCGCAACAGACTCAAGCGCAAGAGTTTTAACCTCTGGCGTAAGCGTGTCAGCGGACGCACCACCAAACACCGTAAACGCTTTCGCCGTGAACAGGCTAACATTCATAGCCCCAAAGCATGGTAACACGCTTTTCCGCAGTTTCAGATCCTGCCTTGCCCATCATCGCCATCGACTTGGGCTACAGCGCTAATTCGCGCTCGTGTGGATTCGCGCATAGTGGGACCGAGGAGACGCAGACTCTGCGCTTTGGTGAGTGTATCAGCTCAACGGTCGAATTGTTGAAACAGCAGGGCCGCCATCAACTCATTTTAGAAGCCGTTCTTTCCACCTATCATCGATTCGATGGCAATCCCGACATACGGGGCGATTTCGAAAAAGGGCGCGGCTGGTACTACGGTCCAGGGGTTGCGACTTTGGCTGCTGCGCTGCGCTTCTTGCATGTGCTGGACCAGCAACTACCCAAGGCCATGCAAGCGATTCCATTGGTTGAAGGCTTTCTCAGTTACAAAAAGACCCGCACCCAACATTGCGATGATGCGCGACGACTCCTCGATGAGTTTAAAACAGCCGAACGCTTTGATGCACGCCAGGGTAGTGAGCCGCTTAGCCCTCAGATCGCAGGCATTCCATTGATCATTCGTTACAATGCTCCGTGATTAGTTCAAGCGCGAATAGCACATGGTATGACTAACACCCTATGCCATACTCGCTCAATTAGAGTATCCTGTATAATTTCAACGTTGTACCGTAGTTGTAGTTAGATTAAACATACAAGGTGAGTCGCAGTAATGCCTGCACTGAAGTCTCTACCCTGACCCAAAAATAACCACTTATGAAAAACTGCATTCTACTCTCCGTGCTGTTGCTTTGTACATCGTTTCAACTTGGCTGTGTGAGCGTCGACCAACGGATGCAAGCCTACGTTGGGCAGCATTACTCAAATGTCGTCGCGACTTGGGGAGAGCCCGATAGCGAAATTGACAATGGCGAGGGCGGCAAGCTACTGACTTGGCAATTTGTGACGACTCATACCACACCCGCTTCAGTCACGACGACCACCACGCACAATACTAATAGTAGTAGTCATACCCACGCCAATACCCCCGACCGCTCACATGCTACGCAGCACCATCATGCGACCACTCAGTTTGGCATCAGTCAGCAGGGCACCACGCGCAACCATGAGTATGTCAACACCACTGGTAATCAAGTCAGCACCACCATTTATATCCCCGAGTCCACCAGCACCAATACTTACACCCGATCATTTTATACCGACTCAGAGGGCATTATTTACAACTTTGCCTGGCAAGGCTGGCATCCCGGTTATTAATCACTCAATCGGTTAGCCCTTATCAGCATTTTTTATTAAACAGTGATCATCACCTAGCGACCTTCGCTCGCATTGTTGAATGGAGTAGATGGAGTGAATTATAAATACAGATATGAAGCATGATACCAGTTCAACTGAGCCAGTCCTAATTGTCGGTGCGGGCATGGCGGGGTTGTCTTGCGCCATTCATTTACAGCGGGCCGGGATTCCCTTTCGTATCTATGAAGCGAGCGATGGAGTGGGAGGGCGTGTACGCACCGATCAAGTCGATGGTTTCCTCTTGGATCGTGGATTCCAAGTCTACCTAGATACCTATCCGGAAACAGGCGAGTTACTCGACCTCGAGGCACTCGACCTGCGCGCTTTTGAGCCAGGTGCATTGGTCTTTAACAACGGCAAGTTGCACCGCTTGATGGACGTATTTCGTCGGCCTGCCAGTGTCTGGTCGAGTGCCGTGGCACCCATCGGTGGGCTGATTGATAAGCTTCGGGTGGGTCTATTACGGACTAAAATCCTATGCAGTTCGTTTGCGCAAATTGCCAATCGAGACGATCTATCCACGCAGGCATACTTAAAGAAATTTGGATTTTCAGACCGTATAATAGATGATTTTTTTCGCGCTTTCTATGGTGGTATCTTTTTGGAGCGTGAACTACATACTTCCAGCCGCATGTTTGAGTTTACCTTCAAGTTGTTTGGCCGTGGTAGCGCGACCATACCCGCCAAAGGCATGGCTCAGATTCCTCAACAATTGGCAGCTCAGCTACCCTCTGAAAACATGGCGTTCTATCATCCCGTTGTCGCGGTCGAGCCCACCGCCATAGAGATCGAAGGCGGGGAACGTATCTCCGGCAGGGCCGTGGTACTAGCGACGAATGCTACGCGTGCAGGTCAATTATTACCAAGTCTGCAACCTTCGCTGCCGAAATGGCGCTCCGTTACCAACCTTTATTTTGCCGCGGATCGATCTCCAGTTGATGAGGCAATTATTTGTTTGAATGGTTCGGGCTCGGGTCTGGTCAACAATGTCTGTGTGCTCACAGATGCAGCGCCCGACTATGCGCCCGCAGGCCAGTCGCTGATGTCTGTCTCACTTCTCGGGCTGCCTAAGCCAGATAGTTTGGTAACCACAGTCAAAGACGAGCTAGTTGCATGGTTTGGCGCTTCAGTAAATGACTGGCAGCATTTGCGTACAGACTGTATTCAGGAGGCACTGCCCGAGCAATTACCGAATGCTGGGTTTACCAAAACCTATCTGCAGCACGAAGGTCTTTATGTCTGCGGAGACCATCGTAACACCGCCTCAATTGAAGGCGCGGTCGTCTCAGGCAAGCACGCGGCCGAAGCAATCATTCGGCAAGCCAAAGAGGCTTGATAATAAAATTATTATGTTCGGATTAAGCGCATCGAAATGAACCCTTTTTAACTCTCTAAAACTCGTTTTGATAAGGCCAAATAAACACGAGTCCGCTTAGCTTCTCTATGAGTTTTTGTTACCTAATACGAATTTTTTTCTTATGACCACTTTACTCAGTTAATTTTTTATGTACCTATAATCTATATGCCTACTTTTAAATCAATATTTGTCAGTATCTTCGTGGCCACGCTCTGCATTCCTTACGCATCGGCGTTAACTGTGTCGGAGAGTGCCAATGTTTATTCCGTAAACGAAGGAGTGAGCTTTGATATAGCAAATAGCGGTGCGTCTAATTTCCTCTTCAGTTGGAGTGACCCTGATCCCTCCACAAATAGCTTTTCCGCATTAGCCGACCCTACGCTAGTTCTTACGATTGGAGAAACCTACACCTTTCAGAGAACGTCAGGTTCACACCCATTTATAATTATGGACAACAGTGCGAGCGCTTTTATTTCTGGAACAGATGGGTCCTACTCACGAACCACGAGCGACAGTGCGCTTATTTCTGCGGCCACTCTCACACCAATTGCAAACTTTACTGCTGATCCAGGTCCCACCACTGATTTAATCAGTTGGACCCCAGACGCACTGGGCGACTTTTGGTATACTTGTAGCGTGACAAGCCACACAGGTATGACTGGCCTGATCAGCGTCGTCCCAGAGCCCTCCAGCTTTGCATTAATTGCCTCTGCATCCGCTTTTGCTCTCGCCTGCCTGCGCAGACGAGTGGGCTCGCAGGCCTAGGCAAGGATGCGACGGCGAGTCGTGTCGATCTAATGTCTGCGGACTGGAAGGTGATGCTGGCGGCTGTGCTGAAGCGGTGTACCTTTGCGACCAATGTATAGATTACTGAGCAGCTTAGTATGGGTATCCCACAGGCTGTGAGTCAAAATGTAGGGAAGTTTCATCAATCCGGTGCTGATGCAAATAAAGCCGATCAGGACCTAATTATAAGAATAACGGAAATGGCCTTTTTTTATCGCTTCCACCAAACTCAGGGCACTTCGCAATCAGTAATTCGTTTTAGATTGATCTACTATAAATAGCGAAGCACCTATTATTCAGAAATCTCTACACGATAACGATAGAAGCGTTTCTCGTTATCTATGCTGATAGGGGAGGAGACATCTTGAGTTTGTGCATCGATAAGGGTGGTACTTTCTGTTAAACTGATGACTTCCCATTCGCTTAGGTTTATCGATGTTTCATAAGTACGTTCTAGGTCATTTGGGAGGAGGTAACGGCGTAGGCTCAGGGTGTTGTTGTCAAGAGAGAGGCTGCTGGTACTGGCTTGAACAGGGTTGAGATTTTGAAAGTATTCAACAAGATTAGAGATGCCATCGCTGTCGAGGTCATCGGAAGCGGCAGCATTAAGGTCCGTGAGGGCGAGGCCGTAGTCATTGAGCCAGAGTTCATAAGTGAGATGAGGGATGGCGATGTCTCTTGTGTTCCAGCCAATGTCTTTCATCAGAAGGGGACTGAGGTCGAGATTTTCGTTGAGCCCAGAGTTGATGCTAGGTTCCATCAGGAGGTTGGGAGAGGCGTCTGCTGACCAGTGCGAGACGGAGGAGCCCGGCGCAAGAGTGGCGGGGGCGTGGAGGCGAATGTGTGTTTGAAATTCGGTCGCAGATCCGCCTTCGTTGACGGTCAGTAATGAGGTATAGAGAGTGACGCTCACGGGGGTGCCACTACTCAGTAGTGCTTTAAGATTATTTCCGCTATTTTCGCTTACAAAGATTACCGGTATCGGGTCTGTAGATGCACCACTAGGAATTATAAGAGCATCACCACCAACATTGTTAGCGATGACTACAGCAAGTGCCCCAGCGTCTTGGGCACGGCTGACTTTGAGGTCGAAGTTGACGAGGCCACGGTCAACGAGTGCAATCTTTCCTGAGAGTTCTGCGGTGTTGATAATGACTTCGGCAGCATCAGAGGTGATGTCGACTCCGTCATTGATGAGGACGAGCTCTCCGGTGAAGCCATCGTCTGAAATACTGCTGCTAAAGTCTGCTTGTCGTGCGAGAAAAGACGTTCCATTGATTATAAAGTTCTGTTTTCCACTGGTGATGTAGTCATTAACTCCATCTGCTGCGGTGTTCGAATAGGCCCCAAGCCAGACGAGGAATGGGTCATTGGTGGCCGAGGTGACTCGTGCGCTGTAGTCCATATTTTCCCATGAGAGCAAAACTTCGCTGTCGTAGATAAGGGTCGAGAAAATGTCGGGGTCACCGAAGGCGAAAGCTCCAGTTTGCACATTAGCGAAGGATGCAAAACCAAGGCCGTGGCCGAGTTCATGCGCAATGACGTCTGAGAAATTAATAAAGTTAAAGGGGGTGTTTCCGTCTAGTCCATAATACCAAGAAAGTCCGCCACTCCCATTGAGTTCGGCATTGGAATTAACCGTAATATCAATATCAGAGAGGGTAGGTCTAAGATCTGTATCTGCTAGGCTGTTAGCAAGAGCAAGGGGGTAATAAATACCCGTTCGGGGTGCGTTGGCGAAGTTCCTCACATAGGAGGTGGCACTGGCGCCAGCAAGGGAAATTCCGCCACCACTTGAGCCCCCAAGGTCTTCAAAGTCAACGTCGACGAGGATGGGGACCTGACTGTTTAGAAATTGTGACCAGCGGGCCCCCGCTGCTTCAAGAACATTACGGCGAAGTTCCCCTACGGTCGTTCCAGGGTTGTTACCCAGAGCTTGTGGTGAAAGTGTGGATGCTGCCGTATTGTCATTAAAGCCGATCCCAACAGGATCATTCGTGATAAATTCGAACTGGGCGGGGCTTTGTGCCTGTAGGTGCACTAAGCAGAGAGTGCTTATGAAAAGCTGGAGGAGACGTTTCATTTCACGGCTTGCTTAGTCCCTGGTGTCGCAGCTGCGGCATTACTGAGCTCTTGCGCACTAGTACTACAGTGGATCGATACCGTGCCATCAGGTTTGGTATGGGCTGCACTGATGTGAGAGAAGGTATTATTAAGATCAATAAATTCGGTTCCATCCGCGAGAGCTTGGTGCGTGAGGGTGTCAGGATTACGACTTAGAAGCTTTTGTACCTTTGAATTTGTTAATAGCTGGGCGCTATTTTTAGGCTGATGGGACTGGCAGCTAGAGCAGTCTGCCGGCGCTTTTTCAGAAGCTAAATGCGCAGAGGATACCTGAGTGGTCTTTGGGCTTTTGGAAGGATCTGCTGAAACACTTAAAGTCTCGGTGAAGCTATTAGGCTGATGGCTTAAGGATGTGTTTTGATCGTAGGTGATCGATTGTTCCTTCTCTAAATGATTTGCTTTTGAGATGAGATGCAAAATCAAGGCTGCCGATAGGACGAGGCTGATTACTGCTAGGATGAACCATTGAGACTTCATAGAGAATACAAGTCCTTCGATATGAGAATTTGCTTACCTCGGGCGGTCTTCCACGCAGGCATCTGGAGGAGGAAGTTCGGGTAAACCGTTTCTTGTTTGTAATTCCGATGGAAGACTGAGGTCGCAGACCCTGAAATTGGCGGAACGATCCAACTCCACTCTGCGGCCGCCTCGCGTCCCGACTTGGCTTCCTGTTTGCAGAACTTCAAGAATTCGTCAGAAACCCCATGGTGATCCGATATCCGAACGCCCTCGCTGTCGAAAGCCGATAAGACAGCCTCATTCAGCACCACGAGTGCGTGATCTTTCCAGAGACTTCGCGGCGTGGTCATATCGAGGCCGAGCTTAGTCGCAATTTCAGGTAATAAATTATATCGATTAGAGTCTGCCAAATTTCGAGCGCCGATCTCTGTCCCGAGATAATGCCCACTGAAGGGTGCGCAGGGATGAAGCGTTGAGCCAGTCGCAAAAATCATATCTGAAACGATTGGGACGGCATACCAGCGCAAGTCCATTTGCTCTAAGAAGGGGTATTTCGAGTGCCTGATCCGCACCTCAAGCACCTCATGCTTTGGTAGTTCATAGTAGCGTAGTTTTTCTCCTACCTGAATGATGACTGGCAAGAGATCAAAACGACTTCGCTCGACCGGAGGGCACCATCCTAGAGAGATCGCCAAGTTTGTAAGTTCCACGTTCATCGGATCCCCTAAGACTTTCCGATCGGGTGCCTCATAGCCCGCGTAACGGAGCAGCTGGTGATTCCAAATTCGGATTTCCGGTTGATCGGGGTGCCATTCTTGGAAGACAGTCATCACTGGAACAATTTTCCCGCTATTCGTCGCCTTTCTAAGATGCGCCATGAGAGCTTCGAATATGTCGTCCGGATCACTTAGGGAGCGAGCGTCGATTACATTCAGCCCCGCCCAGAGTCGTCTCCCTATGCAGCGAACTGAATTTCGCCACGCTTCCCTTGCGCATGTATCAAGACTGCTAATTTCTGTGTTTGGATTCGGCCTCAGGAGGTCAGCATGTTGCGCGAGATCCCATCGTAAATCATGGCCTTCGAGCGCCGGCGAAGCACTTGTTTTACCGCCAAGGAAAGGGCACTGAGATGATGGGTCACTATTCATTTTAACGGATATTTAGCAGTTTCCAGAGCGTTTGCAAACACCTACTGGCTTTACAAGCCCCACATCCCATGATCCCTCGGGAAATCTGACCCGAACTTAGCCCGCGACTTGACTGTGAATTCTACAAGCGTCAGGCCATTTTTTTTGGATAGATGTGTGCATGAGATTAATTATAAAAATGCAATGAAATGAAGTGCCCGCCCCACGCGATCAATAGCGAGAAGAGTGCCGCCCTACAGCTCTAGCGCGCCGCGGTTCCAACGGCCGTCTGTCAACCAAGTCACTGCACAGGTAAACAACTGCCAGTCGAGTGATGGCTTGCCGCCGATCGTGTAGTCTCCATCCAGTATGCTGGGATACGCATTACTGCCGCTGGCCTGGATCAGTTGCCCATCCGCGTACGCAATCTTCACTTTCCATTGGTGCCCATCCAGGGCATTTTCATTGATATAATGGGGCTTCCACTGTGCGGCTTGTAAGGATTCTAAGGTTTGGCGAAACGTGTGCCAGCGTTCGAGGTTCAGGCTGTCAATCGCCTCCGCCTCAGAGTCGCAGATTTCGGAGTAGTACAAAGTGTCGCACCGCAACTCAACAGTGCTCATGATACCATAACTCCCTTGAGTGATATAGAGGGCGGTCGGCTGCGTGTGATTAGAAAGACCATCTTGTGAGAATGGAGAGGGCGTATGATTCATCATAGTTGTAGCGACTGCTGGGTGAGTTGAAGAGTGGAGACCCGAGGGTGGAGATTTGCACCCAAAGGCATAATAAAGGTCGGTCAGGGGAGGGACGAGCTCCGTCTCGTCCGCTATGCCCGCATAGCTTTAAACTTTTTCAAGCTTTGCTGATACACGTTGTAGAAGAGCACTAATAGCGGCTTCGATATCCGCCTGTACGGTCTTAAATAATCGGTTCGGTTTACCCGTCGCTTCATCTGAAAAAAGATCACGCCTAATTTCGAGCATCACACTCATCACTCCCGGACTCTTGTGGTAATGCTTGATCGGCACAATCGACCCGGCGAACGGATGGTTGAGCGCTGTTTCATAGCCACGCTTTGCGAAGCATTTAAGCAGTGTGTTTGCGATCCATTCTGGCGTATGGTAAGCATCCGTACCGATACAGATTTCAGGGCGCTCGTCTGTGCACTTATCTTCGTAAGGCAGGCGCTGACTCGCGAAACTGTGACAATCGATAATCAACGCATGTCCCTCTGCAGCTAACTGCGCATCGACCATTGCAGTCAGAGTGGTATGGTGCGGATCATAATAGCGTTTTAAGATCGCTTCGTGTGCTTCGACTTTGGGCAAGGTGCGCAGCCGCTCCAAGTTATGGCCGTGCGTATACAGGGCGCCCATGCCGCGCGCCGCCATGATCTCATCGTTGGCATCGCGAAAGCGCTCCACATCGACAAAGATCCGAGAATAGGGGAACACCAGCGGCAGCGCAGCGATCCGAGGGCTGACGAATAAGCGGTCGGTGTGTAGATCGGCTAGTTGCAGATGTTCATTATCAATACGAGCCTGCCCGCCAAGGTAGGTCCCGAGGTAGTCATCGGGAATCGTCGTGGCCGCATGTGGAATGTGGAGAATCGCTTGCATCAGGTCGATCACATGGCCTCTTGATGGTCATTGAAGAGTTGCGCAAGGATGGCATCGCGGCGCTTACGGGCGAGGGCGACATCACTGGTTTTCAACGAGCGGCGCATACGTTGAGTGGTAATCGGCGTCGGATAAGCGGTGTAGTGCATCCACCATGTGCCATTATTATTGTACAGGTGGTGATTCGGTTTATGCGCACCGATTCGGATCGAGGCGCGATCATTTTTATGAGTTGTCATGGATATGCGTGGTTGGAGGTTCACGCACCCGCCTGTGCACAAAAAAAGATCGACCCTGCGGGACGATCAATACGTGCAGGAGAGTGCTTGGGTTCGGTGGCGTCAGGCCGCACATCATTGGACCACCGTGGTGACTCTCCTAGATGGAGACCCGGTTGGCGTTATCCCGCTAGGCGGGACACTTCAAGATGCGTTTAACGACGCTAGAGTTTTAAAGAACGATGGGAGAAGAATAGGGCATCTCTTGGAAAAAGGGAAGCCGTTTTTGTGTCATAGTCGGCTAAGGCGGTTACAGATGAATCTGCCCACAGTCGGTTCGTGCTGACCGACTCTTCAATTTCTTAAGCTGTGTTCGGTGTTGTATGTCAGATCTTTATAATTTGCGTTTGACCCCTTTTTTCTCTTTCCCCTTTTTTCTCTCGTCTCTACGGCCCACTTGAACCATGGTTTGACAAGACTTGGCAGCCAGGTGAGATCGTGCCAAGCGCATGGTAAAACAGGAGCAGTTCCGCGATCAATGATGTGATAGTACACTCGGTGAAATAGGGAAGCCGGCGGCAATACCAAGCGGGGTAGAGGCCTCGCCGCTTGCGTTTCGGGCAAAGATGGTAGACTAGTTTCCAGTGACTGATTCCCTGAAAACCTACGAGCTGACCGACCGCGAACTGATGCGACGCGTGTGGGCGCGGCTGGCGACCTATCGGAAGCGCATCGTGTTTGCGCTCATCCTAATGGTCCTTTCGGTTCCTTTTATCAATTTCCATCCGCTCGTTTGGGGCTTTGTGGCGGATGCCCTGATTGATCAAACACTCACGGTGCAGGTCTTACTCGGTTGGTTGGCCGTCATGTGCGGCGGCTACATTATCGGTATCGTCGCGCAAGGCGTGCACAGCTACCTGCTAGAAAAGACGGGGCAAGCCTTCGTCCGCGACATCCGCGCGGAGCTCTTTCGCAAGTTTGAAGATCAACCCATCGGTTATCACCGCGACCGCAGCAGCGGTGAACTCGTGACCCGTATCACCAGTGATGTCGATGCGATGGAGCAGTCCGTCCTCCAAGGGCTGACCTCGCTGCTCGAAGAGATTGTCACCTTTTTTGTTGTGGCGACGATGGTCATTTGGATCAGTCCACTGGTCGGCATCGCATCGATCTTACCCTTGGCCTTTGCCTTCATTTTTATCCGTAAATACAATCGTAAGGTCAAAGCAATCTACGCCGGGGTGCGTTCCAAGCTAGGCGGGATCGGTTCGTTTGTGCAGGATCGCCTGGGCGGCGTGCTAGTGACCAAGACCTTCGGCCGCGAGGCCGAAGAGGCCGCTGCCTTTCAGAGCAATGCCGATGGCTTCTATGAATCGAGCATTCAAGCCAGTCGCCTACGCAACACCTTTTTCCCGATGGTGTCCTTACTCGGCTTCATTAACAACGCCATCATGTTGGGGCTCGGTGCTTGGCTAATTCTCTCCGGCAGTCCCCATTTTAGCCTTGGCGCGCTCCTTGCGTATCGGGGCTTTTGGTGGCGCTTGCAAAGTCCCATCCGCACCATCGCGCAAACCAGCGACATCCTACAGCGCGCACGGGCCGCCGCCACCCGCATCATGGAGCTACTTGACGAGCCGATCACGATCACCGATCGGAGCCAGGCGACGGTGCTCACGCACTGCGAAGGACGCATCGACTTTGATCAAGTGTCCTTCGCGTATCATCCGGAGAAGCCCATTTTGAAAGAGGTCAGCTTTACGATTCCGGCCGGCGCCTTTGTGGCGATTGCTGGCGGCAGCGGGGCAGGGAAGAGCACACTCCTCAATCTGATTCCCCGCTTCTTCGAAGTCGACGGCGGCCGCATTCAAGTAGATGGCAGCGATATCCGCGATCTGACAATGACTAGTCTGCGTCGGCAGATCGGGTATGTCGGTCAGGAACATTATCTCTTCGATAGCACCGTCCGCGAAAACCTGTGCTACGGCTATCCCGAAGCCACCGAGGCTGAGCTTGTCGAAGCGGCCCGCAGCGCAAACGCGCATGCCTTTATCCAATCACTGCCGGAGGGCTACGCAACCCGAGTCGGCCAAAACGGCGTCAAACTTTCCGGTGGACAGCGCCAGCGGCTCAGCCTGGCACGCGCCTTTCTAACTGACCCGACGGTCCTCCTGCTCGACGAACCCACCGCATCAGTTGAACCCGAAAGCGAAGCCCTTATTCACGGCGCCATACTGCAACGCACCCAAGCCGGCCGTGGTTCCACGATCCTCGTCACCCACCGAGTCGATCTACTGCGCAAAGCACCGCGTATTCTGTTCTTTGATCAAGGCCACCTAGCCGCAGATGGCACCCACGCGCAGCTCGTGCAAACTTGCCCCGCCTACACAGACGCCTACCACCGTTGGCAAGTCGAAGAAGCCGCCATGCAGGTGCGCTAGCCAGTTCTCATAGTGATGTTAGACCGCATCCTAAGCTTGGTTATTCGTAAATGTAACACACCGCAATGGGATGCATTGCAAAACAAGGGATGCAGTAAACCTTAACTGGTGGGGCAATGGTCCTTTTGAGGACTAAGGTATATGACTCTAGGGACAGGCAATGTGGTGCTTTGAACATTCTAGCTGAAGACTCCAGGCATAGATGAAAAGTCTGATCGAGGGTTCGGAGTATAATTATAGGAATAACGGAATGATCCCTTTCCATCATCCACATGACCCCATTCCATCATCCATCATCATGTAAACCGTACTTGCGCAACTGAGCAACGCTGCGCCTCTCTAGCCATTCACGGGATAGCTTCTGGGCTTCGTCGATTTGTTCACGGGTCATTTTTTCGGAAATACTGGCTTTGTTCTCCATGGCCACGTCGTCGAACTGCCCAGCTGCCAGATTAAACCACATATAGGCCTTAGTGTAATCCTCTACCACGCCTCGACCCTCGGCATACATTCCGCCTAGGTTGAATTGCGCGCGCGAGTAGTTCTGCTCAGCAGCTTTGCGATACCACCTGAGAGCCTCTTTGTAGTCCTCAGCAATGCCTTCGCTACCGTAATAAAAAACCCCTAGGTTGAATTGTGCGCCCGCGTGATCTTGCTTAGCAGCTTTGCGAAACCATTTGAGGGCCTCTGAGTAATCCTTTGCAACGCCTGTGCCTCTGTAATACATAACCCCTAGATCGTTTTGTGATTCCGCGTCACCTTGTTCACCAGCCTTACGATACCATTTTACTGCCTCGACATAATCTTCAGCAACGCCTTTGCCCATGGCATACATAGCACCTAATTGATTTTGCGCGCCCGCGTAGTTCTGCTCAGATGCTTTGCGAAACCACTTGAGGGCCTCTGAGTAATCCTGCGGGTAAGCCATTTTTCCTACGGTATACCCTGTGTAATACCACCAACCTAGGAGGAATTGAGATTCCGCATCACTTTCCTGCTCAGATTCTGGATAGCTCATTTTTTATTGTTTCTTTTTCAGCGGAATCGCGAGTATCCCCAAAACGTAGTAGATTTGAAAGTATTGTATCAGTTTGTCAGAACGCACTTCAAATAGTTCCTTAAGCATCATGTTTGGATGCGAAAGAATTAGGTCTCTCGTTTCTAAATATTGATTATTATCAAGAAAAACATCACCTATTGTTAATGTGTATTTCTGGCCAAGAACGTAGAAGTGCTTGCCTATCGTAATTGCGTTTATTCCTCTTAACTTAGCTATTTCCTTAACAGGCATTCCCTGTCTAAAGTAATAAGCAGTGGTTTCGTATGTATCGAGGTAATCAGTAGGATCATTCACTGGTCGGTCAATACCAACCTGAACTGGGGTAAATTCTAAATTGGAAGGATCCTTCGGGTTGGATCTTTTTTTCTCATTGAACTTCCAGCCAATTATTTTTGCTTCAAGGTTAATGGTTTCGATAATCTCGCGAACCAAGACACCCCGGTTACCAATAATATCCGTCTGGTCTAGGATGATTATGCAACTAGATCTAGTTCGTAGATGTCCCAATCCAGCATTAAGGGGGAACCCAGCTTTCAGTATATTCTGTCCATTACTTAAACACGTCTGGTCATAATAAAGTTTGTAATCAAAATTTTCACTTAGATATAACGCACTTGAACCAAACCCTTCGTAAAATGCACCATTCTGAATAATAACACAATCAGCATTAAATTCCCGTTCGAGCATACTTGAGATTTCATGTAATCGAAGGTAATTCATGTTAAATAAAGTAAGCCTGCTTTAAAACCTTTTTCGAAAACAACTATCCGTTACTGAAGCTCAATTAGATTGTTATTTATGAAATTAGTTTTTTATTGAGCTGTTTGAGATTGCAGATTCGAGTTACTTTTCAGTGAGCTTAATGTATCTAAATCAAAAGAAACTGATTAACTACCAAAAACAAATTCCTACTACATCAAAAGTTGTACTTGCAATAGCATTTGTAAATATTTTAATAAAATAATGGGAGCTATGAACAAAGTCATCTTGATGGGTAACTTAACCCGGTCGCCGGATTTAAAAACACTGCCTTCGGGCAACGTTGTATGCGAATTTGGTTTGGCAATCAAACGTAACTACACTTCGCAAAGCGGTGATCAACGCGAGGAGATTACTGATGTTGAGCTTTCCTGTTTTGGTCGAGGAGGTGAAGTGATTCAGCAATATTGCGATAAAGGCAGTCCGTTATTCGTTGAAGGAAGACTTCGATTTGATTCTTGGCAGAACGACCAGGGAGAAAAGCGCAACCGCCTGACCGTTATAGTCGATAACTTCCAGTTATTGCCAGATGGTAAGCATTACGACGGGTGCAATGTCCCCTCGAATAAACCGACCTCAGGCAACGGCGATGGAATCCCTCCAGTTAACAAAGATCCTTTCTAATCTTTACCCCATGCCTCTGAATCATCCCAGTCATACTGTGTGGATATCGAGAATACCCAAAGTGCGTTTAGGGGCAGGTTATTTGAATGTGCGAGTCGCAGGGTGAGTTCTATTTGTTCGATCCGATTTACCAGATTAAACCTATCTATAATACCTACTTATTTGCTCGACCGCCCCATCTGTCTTTCTGTCTTTCGTGCAACCCGACCAGAAGAATGACGAAGTGATCGGGAAACTGGAAGATTTTCAGCCAGCCTGATAGTTGAGGTAGACGATCCTTGTGAAACTTTAAAAATATTCCGAAATATTACATATGACGCACGCAGTAAGAAAAAGAAGCAGGAATATCCCGTGGTCGAATGTGGTAAGGTTCCATAAGGAGATCGCTGCACGAGCCGAGAATAGCTTCTTTTCGCTGAATGGGCGCGATGCAAAGGCGGAGCGTTGGACGAGCTTGCATAACTTCGAGCCCGTAGATGTGGCAGGGCCTTGGCACGTCGAAGGGTCTGCAATTGCGAGTAATCCGTTTAGGCTGGCAGTCGACCAAGAGTCACACGACACCGTCTTCATTGGTGGGCCTTGCTACCTTGGGTGGGAAAAGGGAATGAAAGGCGGCTGGATGCCGCAGTGGAGGCCTATTTTCTACAGGGAAGTTAAGTTGAAGCCGACGGGAGGTGCTTTCGACATTTTACCAGAGCAAGGGCATTGGCATTTGAGCCCGCTTGTTTCTAGTTTAATCGATCGGCTGCAGGTCTCTGCAGGCGACGATCTGGATGCGTTTGCTCAAGAGCTGGTCGAAGCGGCCGTAGCGCGTAACGAGTGCGGCGGCTCAATTGGCGAAGCAATTGTGGAAACGTTGGTTGGGCGTCTTCCAGATCTAGGGGAGCCACTACGTAAGAGGCCAAGGCAGGACACTTTCGAACAGCTACCATCGAGCTGGGTGCTATTTGCCCCGACATCTAACTTCTCGGCACTTACGAGATATCTAATGGCCGATTATAATAGGCTGGAGAGTTTGCTCGAAGCGGACTCGAAGAATATCGGGGGGCTTGAGGTGCTGGATGACAGTGCATCGGTCGCGAAAGGTGATGTGCCGCCGATTCTGCCGGTTACTCTGCTCAATAAGGCGCAGCAGCGAGCAGTGGAGAATATCTTAGGGAATGAGGCGCTCTCGGTGGTGAGTGGACCTCCAGGGTGTGGCAAAAGTCAGGTGGTGGTGTCCGTGCTTCTCAATGCGTGGGCTAGTGGGAATTCGGTGCTATTCGCGAGTAATAATAACAGTGCGGTAGACGTTGTGCGTGAGCGGTTGGAGCGATTTGAGTCTGAATTTCCGATCGCGGTGCGTGCGGGAAACCGACAGAAGAATAATGTCGTTGAGTTGCTGCGGAAGGCTTTGAACTACGCGAGTGATAATAATGCTACGGACGGCCATCATCGTTCAAGTGAGGCGAAACGACGTAAGTTGAGTAAGAAACGCGCGTGGCTCCAGGAGAGTTTGGATGGCAAGGTGCCACAAAGGGCTGCTGAAGGGCTACGAACTGCGTTGAATGCTTATGGGACTTATCAAAAGATTTTGGAGGAAGCCGCTGAGAAACAGGCGGCTCTGAAAAAGGAATGGAAGGAGAGCGGATATAAGGGCGTCCATCGTAAAGCTATTGAGGAGCAGATCGGCGAGAACCGGGCTTGGTTAGAACGGACGGAGCACTATAAGGGCGAGCAGCAACAGGACGCGAGGCGGCTTAAGGAATTGGAACATGAGCTGGTGCGTCTCCAGCGGAAGCGTGATGAGGTTGTGGGACGCGTGGGGCTTGATGCGAGTGAAGTGAATGATTGGGGTTGGTTGGAGAACGGGCCTTCGGTATCTCTTGTCAGTGCTTGGGAAGATGAATTCCAAGTGATATTGACGGGGCAGCAGGAGGAAGCGTTGGAGCCTTTCGAGTGGGATAGTTCCTTTGAGAGGTGGGATAGTGAGAACTCGGCTCGCAATACGCGTGACCGCGCTCAGGAGCACGCACAGACTATCCGGCGACAGATGGCGGAACTAGCACCAAGGGTTTCGCGTATCAGTCAGCAGAGAGCCAAATTGGAAGTGTGCACGGAAGCATTGATGAAGGGTGGTTTAGAGGAGAAATCCGAGATTGCTACAGAAACGTTGAGTCAGTGGTCGGCGGAGTATTCGGACTATATTAGTCGGCAGGCGAAGCGGAGTGATTTTCTTCCGTGGAGTGAGCGTAGCAAAATTAAGAGGCGTTTGAAGAGGCTGGAGGTTGTTATTCGACCATTCATCCCGCTCTCAAAGTGGCGCGAGATCGGCGCCGTAGATGCTGAAGGCGGACGGGATAAATTATCTGAGGTAGTGGAAACGCTTCGATTATGGAAAGAGGCATTGGACAAGTGGGAAGGGTTGGAGAATGAGCGAGATGAGGTCGACGCGAGTTTCGAACAGATGCGCGCGGCATCTGGAGGTCTGGGTCTAGGGTCTATCCCGGAGGACGAGAGCCAGGCGGGGTGGAATCAAATTGCAGATGAGGCCGATGTTCTAGGGAAGTTAGCTGATCGGGCAGCCGCAGGCATAGAGAAAAAACATGCTAAAGAGAGTGCGCTCCGACTGATCCAAGCGGTGGTGCGCAACTGGAGAAATCTGGCCAGCGGACAGCCGATCAAGGAGCATTGGATGCGTGGGCAAGGTGTGAAATTCGTGGAAGCGTTGGACGGTCTACAGAAAGAACCATCTCCTCAGACCTTGACTGACATACGTGGAGCTTACTACTCGGGTAATTTGAGTGAGTTCAAGCGAGTATGGGAAGAAGCGACACATGCGCAGGTCGAAGTGAGAAGGACATTGATAGAAATCGAGAATGTGCCGAAGCCGGAAGACCGGGTGAAGGAGTGGTTCTCGGAGCAACCGACAAAGCGTTTTCTTGCTGTAAGCGGACGAGGTGTCGAATGGCCGGACATTGAGGAGTTGACGGGGCATCTGAACCGCGCTGATGATCTTTGCTCCAGAGTGGAGCACTTGGAGAATGAGGTATTACCAGCTGCGAAGCGAGAAGCCGCCAAAGAGAAGAGTTGGGCTGAAGAACAGTTGCTTGAGGCGATTGACGTGTTGCCCGCTTCGGTTGCCCGTTCGGAGATAGAGGCGATTTATAAGGACACTGCCGCTGACGCTAATGGAGAATGGCCTGTAGAGAAAATCAGCGAAGCATTTCAGGGTTTCAGTCCGGAGATTATCAAAGCGAAAATTGCACAGATTGATGCGGAGTTGGAGAAAGGATCGTTTGAAGACTCTAAGACAGCCTGGTTGAAGCGTCTTCAGGATGACGTTGATGCCGTCGATGCCGTCGACCAGTTGGAAAAAACAATGCGCCGCAACAATGGGAAAATATCGGAGGAGCATTTTGACTTGTTTCGGCGTAGTTTGCGGGTGGTGCCAATCTGGGTGACGACAGCGCAAGCTGCGCAGGCCATACCGTTGGAGCCGAAGTTGTTTGATCTAGTGGTAATCGATGAGGCCTCACAGTGCACACTTACGAATTTATTGCCATTACTCTATCGGGGTAAGCGGTTGGCAATCATCGGAGATAGCGAGCAGCTTCCAGCTATACCGACGGTGCAGGATACGGAGGAGCTTACCTTGGCGAAGAAGTTCGAGGTGGAGCCGTTTCTGTCGGTCATAGGGCATGCTAGTAATGATGTCTATTCCGCTGCGGCAGATGCGCTACCGCGTGGACGTGCGGGTGTGCTGAACCTTGATGAGCACTTCAGGAGTAATCCTCAGATTATCGGATTTTCCAATCGGCACATCTATCAGCAGCGACTGGTGCTCAAGACGGATCCGTCTAAGGGGCGTTCGATGCCGGTCGGCTCCGGTGTGCATAAGAGACATGTCAGCGGACGGGCGAGTCGTGGTGAGCGTGGACGTAGCTGGCAGAACATGCCAGAAGCACAGGAAGTAATGAAGCTGATACAGTCGTTGCGGTCAGGTAAAGATATGCAGCATTACAGCATCGGAGTTGTAACTCCGTTCTCGGCGCAAAAAGAACTGATTAGGAAATTAATGGAATCAGAAGGTGTCGCGTCTAAGATTCTTGTCGATTCGGCTTATGGTTTTCAAGGGGATGAACGTGACATCATCATTTTCAGCCCTGTCGTGGCTAGAGGGATAACCAGTAGTGCTAGCAAATGGGTGGAGTCTCCGCCGAACCTGATCAATGTGGCGCTGACTCGGGCGCGCCAGGCTTTATTCGTGGTAGCAGATTTTGACTACTGCCTTCAACAGGAGCCCTCGGGTATATTGCGTAAGCTAGCGGACTACTGCAACGATGTGCAGACACTAAGAGATACGAGTCCGGCTGAGCTGGAGCTTTACAGTTGGATGATAATCGAAGGTTGGACGCCGGAAATTCATCCGCGAATTGGCGACGTGGAGGTGGATTTCTCTTTAATCTCAAAAGGCGGCATAAGGCTGGCAATTGAAGTAGACGGAGCCGAATTCCATGATGATCGCAAAGCTGTGGATCGTTCACGCGATTCGTTTCTCCAAGCCCAGGGCTGGAAGGTGCTTCGAGTCCCAGCCAGAGCGATTAACGAAACACCGCACAATGTGATTGAGAAAATCAAGGGTGCGCTAGCGTAAAATTGAAATGTTAAAATGGATCGTTCTCTGGATCGATATCGGTATTTCCTGAAGTATTTCCTGAATCGCCGTTTTGAGTCTCGGCACCTGCGGGAGTTCCGCCTCCTCCACCGTGTTGGCTGTCGGGAAGCAGCTGGAAGTTTTCGACGATGGGGGAGGAAAAAGGAGGGGGTCAAACGGGCTGGGAAAAAGGGGTCAGCTGGGAAAAAGGGGTCAAACGAGCTGGGAAAAAGGGGCTGGGAAAAAGGGGTCAAACGAGCTGGGAAAAAGGGGCTGGGAAAAAGGGGTCAAACGCAAAATCTAAAGATTTAAGTTTTTATTCACTAGATTGGCTGGGAAAAAGGGGTCAAACGCAAAATCTAAAGATTTAAGTTTTTATTCACTAGATTGCTGACGTAGTTTGGGTGCCCCATCTGCAGGCGTTGAGCGATCCACGGATTCATGGCAGTGGTTTCTTTTCTCAGGCGTTTGGCGATGCTCACTTTCCAGTCCGCTCCCTTAGGGTCTTGGGCAATGGCGTCTTCCTTTTTCTTTAGGCGCTTCAGTTCGACTTGCACGATCTGCTCCCAGCGCGTTTGGTTTAGCACCTTTAGGTCGACGCCCTCCCAGTCCACCATCGGTGCAGATTCGCCCAAATCTTTTGCCAGTTCCTTTTTGGCTTTTGGGCTGCCGAGGAACCAACCACGACAATACTGCTTCGCTAGCGCTTCACGCTTTCTTGGGTTTGCCTCATCTTGTAACTTAAGGTGTGTTTCATACTTTCGCATCCCACCCAGAGTGTTGGGGAGGTCGCAGAGCGAGAGCAGGGTAGTGCGATCGAGTCCTTCGGCCACCTTGCGCTTCCAATATTTAGGGTAGCTGGACAATGCGTAGTCTTTTAGTTGATCGACCGTGCAGAGCTTCGCGCGCACCGGATTTAAATGGATGTAGTTGATCAATCCGATCAATGGTCTGTCCTCGTTGATCAGGATCGATTTGTAGCGTCCCTGAAAAACATGGCCACGCTCATTGCGGAATCGGTTAAAGCGCGTGGCAAAGGTGCTCTGTAGCCAGCGCATCCCATCTACTAAGTTCGGCTCTGGTGTTTCCACTGCCAAGTGATAGTGGTTACTCATGATTACGTAGGCGTGGAGCTTCCACCCACAGCGTTCAACCGCTTCGAAAATCGTCTTCTCAAATGCAGCCCCAGTAGTCTCCGCGGTGAACAAGTCTTTGCGGTAATTCCCGCGACTGATCACGTGGTAAATCGCTCCCGGATATTCAATGCGTTCCTTTCGTGGCATAAGGAAAAGTTACAAGGAGCAGGACAGTGTGGTCAAATCTTTATATTTTGCGTTTGACCCCTTTTTTTCTCCGCCTTTTTTTCTCCACTTCATCAACGCGATCAGCGGGGATACCACCACCGTTAGCCCATCACGCAAAAGCGCAGGTAGCTGGTAGCATAGACTCTTTCCGCCACCCGTCGGTAGGATCGCTAATACATCTCGACCAGAGAGATGTGCTTTGATTATCGATTCCTGCTCAAGCCTAAAACTATCATAACCAAAAACTTTCCTCAGAGTATACGCTATGTCTTTAATTTCACTCATCTCTGTCGCTACTGCTTGAAGATCTAGACGATTGAGTTTTAGGCTAAATTTTTTGGTCTTACTGCACCTGGCGAAGTATAGTTCAAAATGATGGATCTACATTCGATATGGATCTAGTGATTTCTGAGTAAACTTGGTAAAGGTTTAGAGCTCAAAAGGTTCAACTGTAGATTTTGTCGTGTATGCTTTGCAGCATTTCTTTCATTTCTAATTCTGGAAATATTGTAAAATATGTCCTTCCAGATAGTTTGTAAATTTCCTTACAAAGTGATCGATGCTTTGCTCTATCAAATTTGTTTCCATCTGAAGTATGCTTCATGTGGATAGAATTATAAATACCATAAAGTGTAGGCACATTTGCTAAACATCCGGGTCTTTCAAATAGGGCTGCTCTATATTCAGAGTTGTGCAATAAATGCGCCAAATGCTTCTTGGGGTCTCCATTATCAATTCTCTTTGCTAATAAGTAAGACCAGTAAAGGCGACCTATGGCGTTACGTTGAGAGTAGGCTCTGTTAGTTTTTGCAAAGAAATGCTCTAAATAATAATCCGGCTTTTGCTTTTTTTTACTCCATCTACTGCGCGAGTAGTCACTGTAATTTTTCAAACTTAACGTGACCCATATTCTTTCGTCAGTAGCTTGCGTGCTAGAAATATCTGGCAATGCATCGTGTATTAGAAGGCAATTTTCATAATCTTTGTTTTTATCCTGAGAATCTCCTTCTGGTAACAGTAACTTTACAGAGTCGTCGAAATCAATTTTTAACTCAACCTCCGATAAATCATAGTCATCCTTTAATTCATCATAAGTCTTACTTGATAAATCTAAACGACCCTGCCTGATTTCTCCTCTTATTACGTCAATATCTGCTTGTTTTATTACTTTCATGATTGTGAATTTATAGCTTTAACGCCTCTAGATCCAACTATCTGCTGCGCTATTTTGTTCATCTCACTTAAGGGAGTATTCTCGTCTATACGATTTTTATAATTCCTGCTATCGAGCATTCTGTAGAACGATTGCGCCCATCTAGTATCTGTATCTGGGCTGTCTTTAAGATGATTTAAGCAACACATAATTATGTCCTTGTAAATTGACATCATCAGATGCGGTCTAGTTTGGTCTTTGCTTCTTAGATTAAGATAGGCTTTATGTAGTTCTGTGCCGGTGTGCACTACTAGGTGATCGCCTTCCGTGTTAATTTCATACAGACATGGATCCATTTCTGGAGATTTCCTAAACTCAAGCATTGATTCAAATTTAACAAATTGTGGTTGTACATAAATGGATTCAGTGTCTGCAATTGCGAGTACGTCTCCTAAACTTAGGTTGAATGAAATTTCTTCGTATTCAGGGTTAAAATTGACGGATGTGAATTCAGTGATTGTTTTATTAACAAAAATAACTGGTTTTATGACAATCTCAGAGAAATACTTGTTAGCAGTTAATTTAAACTGTCCCGTATCGCTTTTTGAATGAAAAGCTTGTGCAGTCATTGTTGCTATGCAGGAAACATCTAGACCGTATGCTGCATGCCCTGATTCTATCTTTTGTAGCATCGCTTCGTCGCTCAAACTAAAAGTATAATCAAGTATTATATCCTCGGAGATTACTTCTTGCTCTTTGATGTCAATCGCAACTTGAAATTCAGCATCTAGGTAATCATTAGATCTTCCTAATACAGGATACGCGAAAGCTTTTTCTAGAGATTTGTTATTGCTCATTTTCTTGTTCCTCAACGGTCGTTTTTGTTAATCCTGCTACTGCATAGGCTAGGATGCCATCCCGTGCCTCTAGTTTGATTGCTATACGAGGGGAATCACTAGGGGTAATTGAAAAACTCAACCCATTTGCGTAGGTTCCCTCCATACCTGCCGCCCTTATAGAAACTGGCTCCATGGATGATCCGCTTTCACTTAAATAGCTGAGGGTTAATTCATGTCTACCGACTCCTGGGTTATCGAAGATAACTGTAAATGCACTACTGCCACCTTTATCCAATATTACTCGCAAGTTTTCCAGAGACTTTAGTATTGATTTGCTTGAATTTACATCTTGTGGGACTTGGATGTGTTCATCACCGTCTTCATGAGGTTTTACCGGTGACGGTGGTAGTGGATTAGGATTTGGATCTATAACTGGATCACCACCAGGCACTGCTGGGTGTAGACCTTCATCTGGACCTTCTCCTGGCCCCGGATGAGGCTTAGGCTTAGGATTGCGGGTAAGGGTTTGCCTCGATAGAATATACTCATTGCCGCGTTCAACTTTATAATCCTTGTCTGGTGTCTCTAAACCATCGCCAAAAATATCATTAAGTGAACTATCTAATATCGATTCATCCGAATCAAGCTTTGCGAATCTTTTTACTATATCCCTTACTTTCTTAGTGAATGCTGCGTAAGTTCTAATTTTCTTTTTCCGATCATCTGTATTTTCAATCCGATCGAACTCAATTGCATTGTGTGCAGGATTCTCTGCAGACTTTATCACATTTGACAGTCTGCCTTTTGCGCAGACAAATATGTTGAAGGAAGTTGATCCAGGAAACCTCTCTAATTTATGAGGATTATGAGTTATCAGCATACCTGTGTTTCTCGCTAAGGCAACTTTCTGCGAGGAGAGCTCTTCATCTTTGTATCTGATGTACCATTCAAATCGGTCATAGCCAGATACCTCAGTTACTCCTTTGTCATCTGGTGATATTAAGCACTCCAAACTTTCGAAATTTTCTTCAACAGTATTACGATCTATATGATCGTGCTCATATGGTATCTTATTCTTATATTCATAGTAATCATCACGTATATCCTTTTTATTTAGGATCGCTTCATTCCCTACGACGACTTCTAGGTGGCCATCGAATATTGCATAATAAAAATTAGAAATTATTGAGATTACGGTTTCTGGTTCTTCATTTAGGCCGAGCTGATAATAAGGAATGTATATGGTGGTTCCAGTATCTAAACCTGCCACTCTTTCCCTAGCAGAAGTTGCCCAAGACGGGATCTCGTCATTTAGTAGAGGCGTACAATCATCATCGCTGGCATTGCCGAATAGACCGGTTGCCTGGGTATCTTTACTTGTTTTTGGGTCCCTGTGTGATTGGAGGGTACTTTTCCCCTGAAAGCGCTTCTCGACGGAATTTCCAGATTTGATGTATGTTAAATAAAGTATACTTCTAGTGTTACTTAGTGTAAATGGTGCCTTAGATCCATGACCGTACGAGCCTAGGCCATCTTTCTTGCCGTCTGTTATGCCAGTACCTCGTACTAATGCGTTCCAAGGTCCAGTGTCTTCCCCAATATCACCACACAAGCCTTTTGTGTTGAAATCATGGATGGCTAATACGGGCACACTTTTTTCCTTATCTATAATTTTAATAGCGTCTTTATAAAATTCTATAGCTTTATCATACTTTTGTTTAATAGCTGTTTTTAGGCATGACTTCAAATTATCCTTTATGCCACTGAGCTCGCCGTATTCATCCTTAACTTTGAGGATTTCAAAGTGCACCTTAGCCGGTGATTTTTTAATAACTTTATCAGCATCAAGTGAATTTTGTATAACCTCTCTAACCATAGACGAAAGTCTATGGCCTTTGAAATGATCCATTGCGCTATTGTTAAAACCCTCTCTTTGTCCACCACTCAAAGGGGGAAATCTCCATCGTTTATTCATATTGTAGATAAAGTATTGGTTATTTTATTAGTTGTTTTTGTATCTGGAAAATTATATTTTGAACAGTGTCTACATTTACTGCATTTCCAATCATTTTCTTAGTTTCATTCAAAGGAATCTTGCTGTTAAGCTTCATCTTTTTAGGTTCAAATCCCTGAAGTCTTAGGCACTCGTTTATGGTAAGCTTACGCAAGCCGCGTTTATCATAGGTGAAAGGTGTGTTGTGACCTCCAGACCCCATATTAGCAGTTAGAGTAGGGCATGTATTGGTGGGACAGGCTCTCGCCTCGACTCTTCGAATTTGAAAAAGCCTTTTTTTCCCATTTTTTTCAGCCAACTTATCTATCATTTTATGGTATTTGTTCTCTGCTGATAGGTAGTGGCTTTTGTCGATATCAGTTTCTTTACCCACAATTGAAAATAAGTCTTTTCGGATTTGTTGCTTTACCGTAGAGAAATCGAAGGAATTAGATTTAAAATAATCCCTGTGCGTACAAACAACAAATAGCCGCTTTCTATCCTGGGGGCTACCCCCGTATTCGGCCGAGCTTAAAACTGCAGTGTTTTTATCCGAGACCCAATAACCAGCAAGGCGCATTTTGGTAAGCACAATTTTTAGTAGTGAGCCGTTATCATAAATCTTAAGATTTGGTACATTTTCTAAAAGTATTACCTTAGGTGGATATTTAAGGTTTTTAATAAACTTTGGTATCTCAAAAAATAGTTGGCCCCTGGGGTCGTCGAAAGCCTTTATGCTTCTACCTCCTGCCGATGAAAAAGATTGGCACGGAAATCCTGCTGTCAGTAAGTCGACCTCTTCAGAAATTTGTTCTAAGTCACTTTTTTCAACACTTTCTATTCCTTTCTCAAGTATATGAGTTTTGGGGAAGTTATCGCGTAAAAATTTACAGCAATGGGTATCCAACTCGTTAGCGAGCAGTGTCTCAATTTTTAGCTCTCGTGTTGCAAACATGAACCCGCCTAAGCCTGCGAATAAAGCAATGTGATTCATGTTATAGTTCAAGTAGCTCTAGCTCTAATTCCTCGGATTTTTTCGGCAGAGACATAAATAGCTTTTTGTTTTCGAGGCGTAAAGACACATGCCAATATCTTCTGGTAGGTGTATGCGTTTCATTTAAGTATTTAATTTTTTCACTTAGTAGGTCTTTGTCGAGGTGAACGTATTTGTTGAGTCCCACGAAGCCTAGCATTACCCCTAAGCACGCGCTGTTGTGATCTATTTTATCTAGCCAGCTATTTTGAATAGAGTACCAGTAGTTATGATCACTACGGTCATAAAATTTAGACACTACAACATACAAGTTATGACTTAGAGATTCGGTTCTTTCTGCCTCAAGACTATACTTTGCTCTAGATTCTTTTTTTAGCTTACCAAACTTTTCTTCTATCTTACGAACAATCTTCTCTCGAGCGTATTCAATTGAATTCAATTTATTATGCGTGTCGGCAACAGAACTATTTTCGTTACCTTGTGATTCTTCATAAGTTTCCAGGGTGACTTGCTGAGTCTGTGCTGCAGCTGTAGTAATTACTTCACAGATAGTATCAATGCGAGTGTAGTCTCTAGGGGTTAATATAGTGCGTATTGCGCTGATCGCTGGGCCATCGCCTATTTCAAGTGCGGCACCCGTCAAATGCAGGAGCTTCTCTGCTCCTATGATACTTATACGGTCATCAGCTCGGCAACCACGGATCTGAGATTCCAGATCACCGGTGTCCTGTCTTCCAACTATAATTAAAACAGGGGGAGCTTCACCAAGGTCATGCTCTTTTTGCACGCGCTCGGAATATTCTATGAGTTTATTTGTGTTTATCCTGTAGGCATCGGTTGTCTTCACTTCGATTATGATATTGGCGTCAGGATGCAGCCAAAGTCCATCATGCCCAATGTCCCTGCTGTTGCCTCTATAGCGACCGAATTCAACCTCAAAGCCCAACTTGTTCCCCAGCGTATTAACTAAATCTTGTAAAACCAACCCACTATCTGCAAAGGAATCACCAAGCAACTGTTTCAGGTGTTCATCTAGGGCTGAATGATCAATATTTTTCAGGTAAAAGCGTAAAGATTTTGAAGTTTCGCAGTCTTCTCTATCGGTTAACCTACCATTTCCGCAAATAGCAACAACTTGGCTTATCGCATACTTCGATTCGCTACTAATTAAGTTTTGTATCATTGGACTTATCATCATCGAAGTGAGTTATTTATTTTGCCTAATGATTGGGGCGACTGTGATTGCTACCCAGCAAGCAACAGGTGTAAAAATATCGTCTTTGTCGAATGCTAAGCATGGCCAGTTTTTTGTCTGATTCGTAGCCCCTGTAAGCAGGGCTCGATTGCCAACGTCACATGGCTCTATTTGGTTTAGCTCATTTGCGATGTCGAAGCCAATGTAGCTGAGCATATCTGCCAAGCTTACAACACGCCTCGTAGCTCTACCTTTGTCTTTCTTTAGCGCAAGCCTAAGGTCCATGTATAATTTGCCACTGTCCGCTTCTCTAATACCAACCCTTAGGCGTTCGACTATTTGGTCCCAGCTTTCGGATGAATTGAAACGAGATTTACAAAATACCTGCCCAATCTCGTCTCTTTTGTCAGGGTCATCGATTAAGCAAATATGTATTTTAAGCTCGGTCCCATCTGGGCATTTAACCACCCATGGTATTTCTGTGGCCGGAACAGGATTACCGCTAAAGGAGTTAATTTCAGTCGTCTGAGATTCAAGCGGTCCAAATATTTTAAATCCACCAAACATCTTCACTGGCAGGCCTTCCAATGTTGGAGGATTGTCTCCTGCTTCAGGCATGATTATACTAACCTTAGTAGGATTTGCTGCGTTCTCTGATGGGACTTTTGAGGAAAAACTGCTATTACTCTCAATATTTTTTAAGCCATCGCCAATGGAGGCAAATTGAGCTAATTCACTTTCCGCTAATTTATGGAGTGAATCTAACCTAATCCTTGAAAGGCGTTTGATGAATGAATTATTAAATTCTAGCAGCACCGAACTGCGTAGCAGAGTGTCAATCTCTCGATATTGGTCAGATAGGTTAACAGCTATTTCATCCACTGCTTTGTGTGCGTGGTGATTGCGCTGATTTGAAACTTCCTTCAGCAACGTACGCGCTTCGTTACCAAGATTGCACCAGTGGCTAAGCTCTGACCAGTTTCGATCAAAAACTCTTAATAGCGCCTGAAAATCAAGGCCTTTGAGGTGCTTTATGCCACGAGAGCGAACCTGGCCATTTTGTCCGTAACTTAGTTGATCGATTACGTGACTTTGCCACCACCTACTGCTGTCACCTAGCTTGTTTTCGAACCTTTTTTCTAGGAAAGCAACAAGTTCTAATGCGAACTGAGAATGGATTTCGTGAATATTCAAAATGAGGTGATAAGATAAAATTTATGATGATCTATTAGGATTATATTGTGCAAGTGATTAAAAATTAATTATGCGATAGGATTAGCACTTCGCCTTAGATGCTTTATGCGCACTGAGCTTAAATATAGAGTCTAATGACCCCATTCACTATTCTCTTTGGGTAGAAATGGGGTCATGTCGTAATGTTTACAATCGATGTCGGGGGCATCGAGGGTGCTTAAGCTTTGTCGTTCAGCTCGTCGAACTTGGCTTTCATAGTGGGGTTGCCTCGGGTGAGTTTTTTAATGGTGACGTCCTGCGCCTTGTCGTTGGCGAGGCGGAGGTTGCGGTCGGTGCCGAGGAGGGCGTCTTTGGTCTTTTGCAGGTGGGTGATCGACTTGTCGATTTCGTCGATCGCGGTCTGGAACTTTTTGCCCGCTAGATCGTAGTTTCGGGCGAAGCTGGTCTTGAAGGTGTCCAGTTTCTCTTCAAAGTGGGTGACGTCGATGCTCTGTGATTTGACCAGTGCGAGTTCGGCTTTGTATTCCATCGAGTTCATTGCGGCGTTGCGCAGGAGGGTGATCATTGGGATGAAGAACTGCGGCCGAATGATATACATCTTCGGAAAGCGGTGGGAGATATCGACGATTCCAGAATTATAGAGTTCGCTCTCTGGCTCTAGGAGTGAGACGAGGACCGCGTATTCGCAGCCTTTTTCAGTGCGGTCTTTATCTAGCTCTTTGAGGAAGTCTTCGTTCTTCTTTTTGGTCGCGGTGGTGTCGCTCTCGTTCTTCATCTCAAACATGATTGAGACGACCTCGTTGTCGTTGTCGTCGGCATCCTTGAAGATGTAATCGCCTTTGCTGCCGCTCTTTGCGTCGTTGTCTTTTTCGAAATAGGCCTTGGTAAATGCAGTCGCCCGGAGGCGGTTGAACTCGGTCTCGCAGTGTTGCTCGAGGGTTTCGCCCACCATTTTAGTGGAGAGTTTTGCCTTCATGTCGCGCAGGCGCTCGATGGCGTCGTCGCGATCTTTAAGCTGGGTCTCGTATTTATCCTTGAGGGACGTTTCAGCCAACTGCTTCTGCAGCTCAGTCTGCTGGAGACTGTTTTGCAGTGCGTCGCGTTGTTTCTCCACGCTGCCGACCGCTTCATTGATCGCGAGCTTCTGATTGACCTGGTTCGACTCTAGCTGGGCCTTGAGCGCTTGGATCTCGGCATCCTTCGTGGCTGCGGCTTCCTGAAGATCCTTGGTGCGAGCCATCTCAGCCAGTTGGGCAGCGGTTTGGGTCGCGTGCTTGGCTTGTTGCAGTTCGGCGGCCAGCTTGTCGCGTTCCTTTTCAACTGCGGTGAGGGCCTGAGCCACGGCAAGTTTGCGGGCTTCTTCGCCCTTATCCAGCTGGGCTTTTAATTCTTGGATTTCTGCTTGTTTGGCTGCGGCAGTCTTCTGCAATTCATTGGCAGCTTTTTCTTTCGCGAGTTCGACCGCGTTGAGCTTTTCCTTTTCGGCGAGTTCGAGGCGCTCATGCAACTGCTGTTCGAACTCACCGTCGTGGACTTGTTTGAGGATGTCGGCATAGCCGGCTTCGTCGACTTTGAATGCTTTGCTACAGTGCGGGCAAATAATGTCGTTCATTGTATTGAGCGGTGTCTCAGAAATGTGGTTTTACTAGAAATATCTAATTATTTAGGTTTGCGGTGCTTATACTTCTTTTTTGGCAACTAATTTAAACAAGCACACTAGCTGCACCCATAAGACAAAAGCTGTCCAAGGCTATCACTCATGAGAATAAATAGTGAATCATTCGGAGCGGAAAGTGGTTTTTATACGTGGTTAGATGCAGAAATCCCAAGGATTAGGAGATAGAATTACTCTTTTAGAGCATTTCCAGGGATAAGGGTAGTAAAAAGTGCAGGAATTTTCAGGGAAGGTGGGAGTTGATGGTTGGTTGTTGCTTTTAGGTGGACGCGAGATTCTCTAATATTGTTGATGTATATTTAGTTGTTGTGAATGCAAGCTGGTAAGCTTGCAGGGACTTCCCCATGGGGGAATTTTTTTCGTCTTCGAATTGAGCCGGACTTTTATAGCCTAGTGATGAGTGTTTTCTGAATTGGTTGTAGAAGAGTTCAATGTATTCGAAGGCATTACTCTTGGCTTGACCTTCATTAGCAAAGACGAGGTCTCGCACTGAAGAGGTTTTATACCTGCCGTAGAAGGATTCCATTGCTGCATTGTCGTAACAGTTACCTTTAGCGCTCATACTTTGCTCGATTTTAAGCGATGAAAGCATTCGTTGATAGCTATAGCTCGCATAGGTGCTGCCACGATCACTGTGCTGGATCAATCCCGATGGGATCTGGCCACCACGCGTCAATACCGCCGCTTGTAGTGCGTGGCAGGTTAGGGTTGAGTCATTGTGACTCGATGCGCTCCAGCCGATGATTCGCCGGCTGAACAGATCCATGACTGTTGCCAAATAAGCCCATCCCGATTCAGTGCACAAATAGGTGGTGTCTGCGACCCAAACTTGATCACAACGCTCAGGCTTGCCCAGTTGCTTGAGCAGATTCGGACTATAACCAAACTGATGGTTACTGTCCGTGCTTTGCGGCTTAAAGCCTGTTGATTGCACACCTAAGATGCCCGATTGCTTCATGATGGGGAGCGTTCGATCTCGCCCGCAGCCTGCCTGTTCGTCTTGTAAATACTGGTAAATCAGACGATGGCCGCAGCGTCCCTTGGCCTTTTTCTGCAAGGCTTTGATGCGTATTTTGAACTTTTCGTCTTCGAGGGATCGTGCGCTCGCAGAGCGCCTAGACCAATCGTAATAGCCGCTGCGACTGAGTCCGAAACACTCACACATCTCCTCTACGCTAAAACCAGAGAGGTTATCTTTTATGAAGTTATATTGCATTAGTCGTCCTTGCTGAAGTAGCCCACCTTTTTTTTAGAATCTCATTCATGCGCCGAGATTTTGCTAGCTCCTTACGTAGCTCCGCCAACTCCTCGGTCATCGCCTTTGGACTAGGAGCCCCTGGGGTTGTGTGAATTTCCAATTCGTCCAGGTGTGCCTTTCCAGCGATACAGCATTTGACTGCCTACGCCTAATTGTTGAGCCACTTCCAAAACGGGAGTGCCATCGATTATTATCATTCGAGCGGCTTCTTTTTTGAATTCCGCAGTGTATCGTCGTCGTGTCATGATTTGATCCTCTCTTTAAGAGTATCTCATGTCCACTTTTCTCAGGACTGATCAGATACTTTCCCCCCAAGAAATATGGATAATTTTATTTATGGTCCGAACAGCTTGCAAAGGCAGTAGGCATTTTATAAAAACTCCACCTGATGATTTAACTCATACTTTACCGGGTTCTTAGTCTTTTTTATTTTCTTATTTTCCAATAGCAATTTAAGCCAAATTCGGATTTGCGCCTGATTAATTTCCAGTTGTTCGGATAGTTCTGATTCATTAAGTGGCTTAATCTTTAAGATCCCTAGTATAGCTGTTTCTGCAATTTCTCGGATCGCTTTAGCGTGAGATTGAATAGAATTAGGACACGCATTAGATGATTTTTCGGAATTCTCAACAGGATCTATCTTGTCTTCAAAGACAAACTCTTGAGTTACTGGCTTTGCGCTGATAGTTAATCCTTTTTTTAATAATTCCCTGAATGCATCTCCATTATTTGGATTCGGCCAAGGCAATCCTCCCCGGTCAATTAGTGCCTGATTTCCCTTGGGCGTTCGTGTTGAAGTGCGCACGTAGATCGGACAGCATTTAAATCGTTTGATCTGTTCAATTGCGCCTGCCCAAGTGCCACCTTTTTCATAGTCAGCATTGGCAACGAGACCTGCATCAGAGAGGGCATAAATGATTTTGTTTCGTGCCATCGCATTCCCCACAGAAAATCCAGCATTTGGATCAACTGCAGAAATCAGTACCAAAGAATGTGATTTAATTGCTTCACGAAAATGCGATGCTACAACTGAACGACTTAAATTTTCCGATAATGCGCCGATTACCGTGCCCTCAACTTTAAGTGCCGATTGCATTGCGATTTGATCAACGCCTCTTGCGCCACCAGAAACAACTGAATGACCAGACTGTACTGCAAGCATTGCAGCATCCTCGACAAATGTGGTAATGCGATCGTCTACTTTCCTAGAACCTACAATACCAAGGCCACCCTTATTTAATAGTTCAGGATCTCCACAACCATATATCAGCGGCGGGGCATGTTTCTTCAATTTATCCTTCAAACGTTTAGGATATGCCGGTTCTGCCCGGCTAACGATCCAGATGCCGCGAGATTGCCATTGATCTAATGCCTGGCTCATTAATAGACCTCGATCGAGTAATGCTTCTAGGCGTTGGCTATCAACAATATCATTCAAGCTAGTGCATAAACTATTTTTTTGAGGACTTAAAAGATCTGCGGGCTTATTTCCGAGTTCAGTAAGCCGTGAAGCAATTTTATTATATTCGGATGGTGAAAGAATCTTAGAGTCATCAAGTCTAGCCCGAACTATAATTAGCGGAGCGGTAAGAAGCAGGACGGCCTTAGTATGTTCTGTTAGTTTAATCTTCATGAAGGCGTGTTGAAGCGAGAGCGATAGGATATATTTCTGTGGCTTGAGCTTTTTTTAGCAAATAACCAGTTACCGTAAAAGTCCATTTGGAATCAACCATATCATCTAGCAGATAACATGCACCGGGGAGAATGTTATCTGGGATTACATCAAATACTCCATCGAGGTTATTAAGCTGTTGCTGACAATTTTGCATAGTCTTTTGTGGAGGATAATTTTTAGTAATAATGATGGTCTCTACCAACGGAATATTTAAAGACATGGCCAGTCGTTCAGCAAAATCAGGCACAAGTGTTGGGTTGCGCAGCGATGGCACGTAGGTTAGCCAAGCTGGACGAGGTTCGGGAGACCAATCGAAAAGCATTGAGGTAATGGCTTCGACAAGCTCATTAGCAAAACATCCATTCTTTTTCCCTTCTTTAACTAATTCTGCAAAACCTAGGTCACCCCAGAAGGAAAGTGCGCGACCTTCTTCGACTTGATATGCTTCTGGGACGTTTCCGTGGAATCCATAGGTTGGTAACCCCCCAGAAAATATCCATCTCTGCCTAGGTTTAATTGGAAAGTTGCTTCGTTTCAAAAAAACATGCACATCTTTGAGCGTTTCTTTACTGAAACTAGAGTTAATGGAGGTTAGGTCTGGCGGTTGGTATTCTTCAGGTTCACTATCCAATGCCTGCATTAAAAACTCCATATGCCCGCTATCGAGAGCAACATACTCTTTCATTTCTTGTAATTCCTCTTGTCGAATTGCAGTTATGCGCTGCACACGTTCCCAAAAGGAGTCATTGAGATCATTGGGTGTAAGTATCCATTTAGTTCCTTCTTTTACCACAGGTGCGGGCGATTCCAATGACATTATGTTGAGTGCTTGATAAATTCGTCCATATGTTATGTTTAGCTTACTGCATAAATTTGGTACAGATAATCCTATAGGCTCTTTCGATAAAGCCGTTATGATTTTCTTCACTTCATTGATTTTTGGAAATGCAGAATCAATGAAATAGTCATTTATATTGTCTTCGTCAGGCCCACTTAATAAGATACCATAAGCACCCTCTATAGCTCTGCCAGCACGGCCTACCTGTTGATAATAAGCAACAACCGATCCGGGTGTCTGAAAGTGGATAACAAATGCTAAGTTTGGTTTATCAAATCCCATTCCTAGTGCAGTCGTCGCAACTAGTACTTTTAACTTATCATCTAGGAGTTGCTGTTCTAATGTGGGTCGATTATTTGAACTTCCTGTGTAAGCCACAGCGTTAATGCCCCGTGTGTTTAGCCAGTGTTCGATTCGAAGCGCATCTTTTTTTGTTAAGCAATAGATGATACCAGATCCTGCAATTGTTGGAATATGGTCTGCCAGCCATGCGAGACGCTCGGCGATATTTTTAAATCGCATTGTCTGCAGATAGAGCGATGGCCTTGCTAATGAGCCACAGATGACCTTAAGATTTGGCCCTAGCACATCACTGATATCATTCTTTACTCTGTTATTAGCAGTTGCAGTCGTCGCCAGTAGTCGATGTCCCTCTGGCAGGTTCTTACTTAGTCGTTTAATCAAGCGATAGTGTGGTCTGAAATCATGCCCCCAATCTGAAATACAATGGGCTTCATCTATAATCAGCATGCTTACTTTAAGCCCAATTACACTAAGAATATCTTGAAGAAACTGCTGGTTGGCTAGGCGCTCTGGTGAGATAAGCAAGATGTCTACCTCATCGTTTTGTATCTGGGTTTTGATTTTTGACCACTTATTTTGATTATCCGAATTTATTGTGACTGCAGATAGACCCATCCTTTCTGCTGCTGCTTTTTGGTTGCGCATTAATGACAACAAAGGAGAGATTAACACTGCTGGGCCACCTCCATTCTTTCGCAGCATTTTTGTAGCAATAAAATAGACAAAGCTTTTTCCCCATCCAGTCTTCTGGACCACGAGTAGACGATGATTTCCAGTTATTAATTGTTCGATCGCCTCAAGCTGACCGTGACGGAATGATGCTTCTGGAATGCCCGATCCTCTACGTAAAAGCACATAGGCATATTCCTCGTCAAATTTTTGAGGATCAATTGTTGAGGCATTCCCACTGTCACATTGTCCAATTTCGGCAATTAATTGGTGTAGCTTACGGACAAAATCATTATCATTAAGAAGAAGGGAGTATTGAAATTGATTCCCAGTAAAAGGGTTTCCCCCATTGGCTATGCATCTAAGTGCGGCTATAAACCCATCTTTATCAACTGATGTAGATGGATTATGTGAATCATCTGTTGAAACTCCAAACCTAACTCTTTCAGTTTCGTCCTCATGATCTTGGAGCCCATCATCTAATTGGTTTTCTTTAAAATCTTCTACTTCGTCGGGGTTTATAATTTCTATTTCTAATTCTTGTAAGTAGTTAATAACATATTCTATCTCATCTGGCTTGTTTACATGGTTTGGAAGAGCATTGTTTATATCTCGATAGGTTAGAAACCCCTGATCTTCAGACATTTTTACTAGCTCATTGAGTGCATTATTTAACTCTTTATCCTGGAATGAATCTTGTTTCTTTTTTAGTCGCTCACTATCATTGTAGGTGTGGACACGATTAGAAATAATTCTTTCCAGGTCTTCAGTAGCTTTTAATAAAAGCGACTTCTTGTCGTGAAAAAGGAATTCATATTCTTTCGCTGCTTCGCCGATTAAGCGCTCATTAAGGGTCACTAGATCAAAGCGTTGGTCTATCTCATTTATTTTAGATTTAATCAGTCGGTCCAAGGCACTTTGCGCATTTACAAGCGAGCTCTTTCCTTTGATAGCATTGGCAAAATCATTTTTTGCTAGTAAATCAGAATGGTCTAGCAGTGGAAAGACCCCGTCATGGCTTAACAATTCCTCTCTTGTGCGCTTGATCGAGGAGTTGATTAGTTCAATACGAATTTCTTTTTTTCTCTGAGTTAGTTGCCTGTTGAGCACTAAACGTTTGTCTCTCACGTGATTTTTAAGTGTATCGATACTATTAAAAAGAGCCATGATGTCACTCGATTGCTCCGTAGCAGATTGTTTTACTGTGTCTAGTCGCTTTTCAATAGATTTGTATGTCTTGATTGTATCATCGGCATCTGCAAAGTCCTCATCCGTGATTAATTCAGTTTTCGTTTCATTAATACGCTGAATTAAGGCGGCATTCCATTCTACAAAGTTAGAGGCAGTGACCTCTCCTTTGATAATAATTTTTAGATCTTCCATGATTTATAATAAGCTCTTGGCTTACTAGCTGAGTTGCAACGAATAATAAGCCTAGGATACCAAGGAGTATATAGAGCTAAAAAATCGTTTTCTGTTATTTGCCCTGCTAGTGACCCCCATGGACTATTTTCTTAGGCAAATCAGTCATTTCAGCCGAGCAGATTATCTTATGGCACTCTGCTTCGAGGCGTCTTGCCTCTGCGATATTTATCGGAGTGAATCTGTAGGATAGGCTATGCAGAACGTATTTGCCATTTCTGTTAACTTCGCCTGATGCGCGTATGCCAGCAGCATGTTGTTCATAGCGCTTCTGTGGAACGTATTTGGACTGTCCGATGTAGATCCCGCACTTTGGATACGGTATTACAAACCGTGTTTGGTCGAGGAGTATGAAATAAACATGCCCGCTACCACCCTTAGTTTTTTTGAAGCTTTGTTTTTCGATAAGTGCTTTGACCGTAGGTAACCAGCGTATTGGTTTAAGTCCTGTTGCATGTGCATTCATCGCCTTGTTTATGTTGCTGCGCTGTGGCTTTCTGAGTAGTTTCCATATGTAGCTAAGCGGCTCCACGAGGGGGTGGAATTGTGCAACTTCAAAGGATTTTGGCAATTTACCAAGTATTTGCTCCGCTGTTTTAGCGAGTTCTACTTGGGTATACTTTGCGAAGGGCTTAGCCTTGCGTAGTTCTATGTTGTAATCTTCAGCCATAGTTAAACCTCCTCTTGTTTGGTATGTATTGTCCAGCCAGTTTTGGTCTCGAGGACTTCGCAGCTTAGGGATTCAGCTGTGTTAGGCTGCACATGGCGTAAACACTCCAGGAGGCGAGGTAGGGATTTTGCCAAGGGAAGTTCACCGGAGATAATTTTCTTCAAGTCGTCGGCCGCTTTTGGGCTCTTCTTGCGGAGCGGTCCGAGCAGGCAGGTAAAGCTCTGTAGCGCTTCCTTAAATTCGCCGCCGAGGATGTTTTTTAGCAGGTCGTCGATCGGCAGATGGGCGAGTGCGGCATTGCAGCGACTGAAATGGGTGAGTGATTCGAGCGTCTCGATTAGCTCGCAGAGATTTTTTGGCATCAGCATATTTTGTTTTTTTGGATTAAATTGGGGCAGGGTGCCTCGGTTGGGAATATCGCTAAAAAGGAAATTTTAGTGGCTGTCGAATCGCTCGCGCGCTTAATGTTTTTAACCCGTAGGGTTGTTGCCTATTAAGTTTTTTTGGCTAATTCGAGGCGGGTAAAAGTTTTTTGAACTTTTTTGGCAATTCAGCGAAAAATTTGTTATTATAGGTATATGAGCAAAGCACCGAATACCAGTATTCACCTTCCTCAATCCATTAGGAGCAGCAGCGAAAACAACAGTTACCAGTCGATCGCTGAGTCGATTGGGACTTCCAGAGAAACCGCGCGATCTATCTTAGCGACCACACTGATCGCGCTGCGTAATCACCCTGAACTTAAAGCTTACAACCCGCACAAGAAGTATGGAGCACTTTAAACTCCTGACCTTCACGGGTGATTCGTCGGAATTACGTCTCAACCAGGCACACCGCTGGGTTTCACAGCACTGCCCTGGGCGCCAACTCACACTCGAAGAGGTGGGTAATATCATGGGAGTGACCCGCGAGAGGGTGAGACAGATAGAGGCCAAGGCTCTAAGGAAGCTGCGCCACCCTCCTCGTATGCGTCAACTACGCGATGCAATATAAATATTGAAAATTTCCAATAAAATATTTGACTCCTACCTAGTGTGTAGTAATTACTACACACTAATGAATGGTTTTGGGACACATATCCGAAAGGTGAGGCTACAACTGGGTGAACAATCCAGTGGCTGGAGCCTTCGTGCTGTGGCAGGACTCGTGGATCTCGAGCCTTCCTATTTGAGCAAAATAGAACGCGAAATAGAATCACCCCCAAGCGAAGACACTATTATACGATTGGCACAGGTATTAGGCCAAGATGCGGATGTACTTTTAGCGATGTCCGGGAAGGTTAGTTCAGACCTAAGAGCGATTATATGCAAACGGCCAAAACTTTTTTCAAATCTGCTTCGGCAGTTAAAATCAATGCCTGACCATGCGATATTACGCATTGCAAGGGACGTAACAGATGGGGATTGGGAGATCCAAAAAAATGATAGAACTTAAAGATAATCAGTTAATCATATCTTTTCCAGAGATCCATGCGGACGCAAATGCGATTATTAATTTCCAAAGGACCCTGCGTGTACCAGATGATGACAGCAACTACAGGTTGCCTCCTGGAATGGGCCAATTTGAGTTAAGACATATTGAGGATTACGCGGACAAACTCCCGAGTGGGAGTGTGAAGCGTGGAGGTGTTTTGATGCCGATGTATCAGTCGGAGGCTTTATGGATCGATTTTTCAGGACGCTATCCAATTGCAATAAAGATTGGAACGGGAAAAATTAACGCAATTAGTGGAGAATCTTGGGCAAGTGGGATAAAGCATCCTCGGCAGGTATCCGAGGCAAATTCCGTAAAAACAAATCAAGCAAAGCAAAATTATATAGTAATTCCAGAGCAGCCTTGGTTGGATGGATATTGCGCGGAAGAAGCTGTTATTCGGCAGTTTGTAGCGATGCCTTTAGGAGTCGGCGTAACAGTAGAAGAACAACTCAATCCAGGATCTAAATTTGGAGGAATGCAAATCGAGGCATTTCCTTTGCGGCCAGAAAAATGGGAAGCGATGGAAAGGGAGCGGATTGCCCGTGAAAAACTAGATGGTGAAGCGTGTTGTGATTTATTAGATGAGCCTGTGTTTGCTTGTCATGCATCTCGGATGTTTAACGATTTCGCTATGGGAATTGCAAAGGGTGGGCGAATAGAGCAAAAAATTTATGAGGATACATTTGATGCCAAGGATTGGGATTTGTCTTGTTCAACGCGATGCTGGATTCACCTCTGTAACAGTGAATTATGGGAAAGAATTACCAGTGAAAAACCCCCGCATAAACCATTTTCAGCCAATGAGTATATCCAAGAAGGTCTCCCTTGGTTTGACTACTACTCGGATAGTAAGGGCATACCAGCAAGTCAGGTTTTAAAAGGTGTGAAATCAGTATCTGAATTTTCAAATCAAGATTCTAGTGTGAATGCAGATAAGTCCACGGAGATCATTTTCATTTTGGACCGTAGTGGATCCATGGCTAGCATGTCGGATGAGGCCAAATCTGGCTTTAATAGCTTTCTTAAAAGCCAGCTGGAGTGCGAAGGGGATGCTCGTCTTTCTTTAACGCTCTTTGACCATGAATATACGCCAGTTATTCAAAGTGTGCCATTGGGTTCAGTGCCCGAGTTGGATGATGCGAACTACGAACCTAGAGGAACAACTGCCCTACTGGATGCAGTGGGTAGGAGTATCCATGATTTCAAAAAAGGTTTAAAAAAGAACCCCAAGGCCAACGCATCAAAACGTGTAATTGTTGTGGTTCTCACTGATGGTCTAGAGAACGCTAGCAAGGATTATGATTACAAGCGCGTTAAGGATCTTATTGATCAACAAAAGAAGCAGGGGTGGGAGTTCCTCTTTCTGGCCTCAGATCTCGAATCCTCTGAAGATGCCGAAAACTTTGGCTTTGATAACTCCGAAACAAGTGTTCACAAATCAGTCATGGCAAGCATGGCATATGCTGCCGATGAGGTGAAAGCATTTCGTAAAAAAATATAACTAAATCAAAATAAATTGTAATGATGAAAACAAAAGAGCTGGATAAGATTATAGATAAGATCTCATTCTTAGGAGTGCCTGGCCTGGTTTTCCTAATAATAATGTCCTTTTCACCTTGGGCAGGTGGCGCTGCAATAATGTCTACGCTCTCAATTTTGGGCGGTCCTTTCGGAGCGATTGTTGGTATAGGAGTTCTCTTGGTCTTCTCAAGATATGGCAGTAAGATTAGCTCCCTAGGCTACAATAAGGTAATCTCAATGGTTATCGATAGGATGAAAAAAAACGGCAAAACCAAGGATGAGATTGTAGGGGAAATCAACAGATTTCCAATTAGTGAAGAACTAAAGGAAAAGGTCATAAAGGAGATAATCAACCCACCCCCTTACGGTGGAATTGATGTATCTGAACCTGATGATATTGATCCAAAATTTTATGAAGATGAAGAACCTTTTGCTGGGAGTGCTTCAATAGAGAATGAAGATGAAGAAGCCGGTGATGATATTGCTTCAGCAGAGGATAAAGAGCCTGAGTCATAACAAGCGTCTAAAAATATGAATGATAGTAGCTTATTTGAATCCATAAGTAAAAACGGGCTGACACCTAGAGATAAAGAAACAGGTTTTATGATGTGTCTCACTAGAGCTTGTGAATATTGATAGAATATCTCGATTTCCCGTTATAGGAATTGCTAATTAGATATCTATAAAATATAAAAATTTTATATGACATCAATGAATAAGGTTATGTTGATGGGTAATTTAACCCGTCCACCAGAGGTAAAAACACTACCGTCGGGTAATTCTGTCTGCGAATTTGGCTTAGCCATCAATCGTAAGTTTACGACCCGAGACGGTGATGAGCGCGAAGAGGTCACTTATGTAGAGCTTTCCTGTTTTGGACGCGGAGGTGAGGTTATTAAGCAGTATTGTGACAAGGGTAGTCCGCTATTTGTCGAGGGTCGCTTACGTTATGATTCCTGGCAGAACGATAAAGGTGAAAAGCGCAATCGCCTCTCAGTTATTGTCGATAATTTCCAGTTTCTCCCAGATGGCAGAGACAGAGGTGGTAGCAATCCTGGTCCAGATAGTGGTGGCGATGGGTTGCCGCCTATTCCTGAGCCTTTTTAGGGACTAAACGTCATATCGGGCTTTGATCATTTTTTGAAGAATAACCCAAATATTTCTTAGCACTTATCTTTGTGGTAAGCGGAACACCTCGCCCTCATCATGGCTGCTTGGAAAATGGTATTCTTGCGTTGAGTAAGTATCTCTCCATGTGGCAGTAATCATTTCATCGTCTACATAGACTATCACTTTGGATACAGTAATTGATGTATAGTGATTGTAGCCAAATGGCACATCTACAGCTAATGCTCCATCGAAGTAAACTTTTACGTAATTCCAAGAGCCAGCACCACCAAAGCCCGTAGCTTGAGGGTATTGTATTTTGATTACAGTTTTCACTTCGTGACCATCCATATTTTCTACTTTGGTGATCGTTTTTGTTTTCTTGGCAAAGAGGTGTGTATCGTAGACACCCTTAGCTTCATAAGTATCTAGATTGTCTCTCATATGATCTACGCCTAGAGCTCCACGCAATTCATCCCAACTGATTACTATTCTGGAGAATTCCGGCTCCGCTTCGTAGCGAATCAAATATGTGTATGCTTCCGCGCTACTATACGAGAAAGAGGCCAAAAAAAGGAGGGGTAGGATAGTTCTGCGCATTATGATTTTGTTGTTTGCGGATCAAGCCGCATTCATTTCGTATTTTTCTTAGGTAAGCTCAAGACTTTCCCTTTGCTGTGTTTGATGAAGTGGTAGTGCTCGCCTGTAATAAAATCCCTGCTGTTCGCTTTGATCGACTCATCCTGCACATGGATAGTCACTTTAGAGACGGTCATGCTGTGGCGATGATTATAGCCCATCGGGGAGTCGAGCTGCAGTTCGCCGTCAAAAAATACTTTGATGTCATTCCACGAACAGGCACCGCCACGACCGTGACCACGGGGATAGCGAATCGTGATGACGGTTTTGACTTCATGCCCATCCATCTTCTCAACCTGAGTGATCTCTTTTGATCCGCCGTATTGCCCACGAGTTAGGTAGTCGCCCTGCGTCGCATACAGTTCGGGATTGGCATGCATGTGATCGACGCCGCGCTCACCGCGTAACTCCTCCCAACTGATCACGATCCGGGAAAAGTCGGGCTCGGCTTTGTAGCGAATAAAGTGGGTGTAATAATCTGCGCTGGCAGATTGAGCGGTGAGTATGCAAAGAAGAGTAAGAAGAAGACAGCGCATGGGGGTTAAGAGACTTGAGGTAAGAGAGACCTGAAAGGGGAGACCTGAGAGTTGAGACCTGAGACTTGAGGTGGGAGGGCTGAGGCTTAAGGGTACGAAAGTTGGAAGGTGTTAAGGTATGAAGGTGGGACGGAGTGCGAATAGCATGTAGATGGTAAACTGAAGGTTTGCCTTGAGTCCGCGAAGGGTGAGTGAACTGGGTGCCCTCTGGGCAGGTGAGGGAACAAAGTGGGAAGGTGTTAAAGTATGAGGGTGGGAAGGCTATTGCTTAGAGGAGACTTGAGGGTTAAAAATTGATGGTGGGTCAAGGCGAGTTATTTATATGCGGGTAAAAGTGCTTTGATGCGCTCTACTTGAAGTTCCATGTATTGCATGGTGGACCCGAGGGATGCGCCACTGCCGCGACCGTAGGAAATCGCGACTTCTGCGCATTGCGCGGTGGCATATGCTTCCCAGGATTCCTGTGTCTGAATAACGGCTTGTGTGAGTGTATCAATGTATTCAGGGGTGTTGCTGCCATCCTCTGCAATTTCTTTAATCTTTTGCTGTATGAGCGCTTTGATCCGAGCTGCATGGAGTTCTACGAGTTCACTCGTTCTTATAATCATATCAAAATTCGACACTGCATCCTGATAGTAATGATCCCATTTCGTCGACTCAGGTTCTGGATATTTCAATAGGGAGCATTCAAAGTTCAGGACCATTCTGAATCCATGTCCCTCGATCGTATGAATGTCCATGGTGGGGTGTTTTGCGTAAGTGTAGTCCTCGCCTAAATTCCATTGGGCATGACTGTAGACTGGATTTCCCTTTAGGTCTGCATTCCAGTTAATGGAATACTGGACTTCGCCGTTAAAGTTATATTTATGTAAGTAAAAGAAGTAATGCTGATCCGTAGTCTGTCTGTCCTCATCTTTAACTTTGGGGCCGGATACAATCAGTGTCCAATCGTCTGCTGTGCGCCAGTCTGTAGTGGTATGAATACTGCAAATTGCCCGTATGACGTCGTGCCGTTTTTCATATTCACAATCGGGTAATCGATGTATCGTCCAATGACGGCCTTCCAAATGCTCGGGCTTGAGGCACCAAGCCACAGATTCCACTTCAACGTAAGCCTGCTCTTCGATGTCGACTGCATAGCCGAGGTTGAGCCCACAAAGGGTGAGTAGGTAGAGAGTAAATGTGAGGCGACAGGAATGCATGTTGGAGTGGCTAGTTGTTCGTTGCTTGTTGTTGGTTGTTCGTTGAAAGAGGTTGGAGTGGGAAAGTATGAAAGTGGGAAGGTATTAAAGTGGGAAGGTATTAAAGTGGGAAGGTATTAAAGTATGAAGGTACGAACGTTTTAATGTGGGAAGGTGGGAAAGTGGGACGGAGTGCGAGTAGCACGTAGATGGTAAACTGAAGGTTTGCCCTGAGTCCACGAAGGGTGAGTGAACTGGGTGCCCTCTGGGCGGGTGAGAGAGCAAAGAGGGAAAGTGGGAAGGTGTTAAAGTATGAAGGTGTTAAAGTATGAAGGTGGGAAGGCTATTGCTTAGAGGATGAGCACAGTTATAGTGATACCATCTAGGGTCGGACATTGATGGGGGAAGGGGAATAGAGACTTGAGAGAGGAGACTTGAGGACTGAGGCTTAAGGTAGGAGAGACTTGAGGGCGGAGGGCGGAGACTTGAGAAGAAGGTGGGAGTTGTTGGTTGCTTGTTGCTTGTTGGAAGCTGGGACGGAGTGCGAGGGAGGAGACTTGAAAGGGGAGACTTGAGGTAGGAGAGACTTGAGACTTGAGAGAGGAGACTTGAGGTAGGAGAGACTTGAGACTTGAGGGCTGAGACTTGAGAAGAAGGTGGGAGTTGTTGGTTGCTTGTTGCTTGTTGGAAGCTGGGAGGTGGGACGTAGAGGGTGAACGAAGACTGAAAGAGCTGGCGCCGGAGACCTGATACTTGAGGGTACGAAAGTTGGATAAGGGATCCCTGTGGAAAGAGCTCTTTCAGAACAATCGAGGATCTTTGTCTGCCTGCTTGAAAGCAATTCCGATTTACTCGCTGGGTAAAAATTGCGGGTCGCTCAATGTATTGAGGAATGCAATTAGGTCGGACTTGGCTTGGCTGGATAGCTGAATGCCTGCCTGGGGATGCTTGGCCAAATTGGGATCGAGGGTGGCTCGACGATTGATGCCACTACTGTAGTGATCAATGACTGCTTCAAGGGTTTGGAAGCGTCCGTCGTGCATATAAGGCGCGGTAAGGGCGACATTACGCAGCGAGGGCGTGGCGAATTTGTTGCGGTCAGTGGCTGCCTGGGTGACTTCAGCCAACCCTAGATCATCGGTCGCCTCGAGGCCGTTATCGTGAAAGCGGTTATCGGTAAAGAGCGCGCCACCGTGGCAGTGAAAGCAGTCTGCGCCGTATTGACGGGAGCGTGGCTCGAACTCTGTCATAAATAGCTCAAAGCCACGCTGCTCACTGGGGCTGAGCTTGGCTTCACCGGCGATTGCGCGGTCGAATTTTGACACGTCACTGGTCAAGCTGAGAAGAAAGCTTTCGAGTGCGAGTCCGATGTTTTGCGAGGAAATTTCTGCTGACCCAAATGCTTTAGCGAATTGACTGGGGTAATCCGGGTCGGCTTTGAGCTTGGTAATCACCTGGTCCAGTGACTCTCCCATTTCAGTCGGGTCTTCGATCGGACTGAGCACTTGCTCGCGTAGTGATGGCGCGCGGCCGTCCCAGAAAAATTGATCTTTCCAGGCGAGATTAAATAACGGCATCGAATGGCGGCGGCTTAATTGTCCATCCACCCCAACACTGTGTGGTAACGGATCGGAGAAGGCTGCGTCTGGTTGGTGGCAAGATGCACAGGCGATGGTGTTGTCGATCGAGAGGCGCTTATCGTGAAAGATTCGGTTGCCCAGCGAGATCCGTTGTTTAAGTAGTGGATTATCGAGCGGGAGTGTGGGTATTGGGAAACGCTGACTAATGGTGAACCGATGTGGCGTGTATGCTGCGGGTAGATCAATGGGCTCTGGCGCAGGCGCAACCACTGCGGAATCTTTGGTGCGGAGACGTTGAATTTGAAAAGCCGCAGAAAGATTACTCTGCAACGCGCGGGCAATCGGATCTCCCTCACGGGAATGAGTCGATGCTCCATCCTTAGCAAACGAAATAGGATTGGACGAGTTAAGTAAGGCGCCGATGTCGAAGTCGATCTCGAGTGCGCTACCAGTGGCAATCGACTGCGGCAATGTAAGCGTGATGGTGGTGCGCTGTGGGTCGTTGGCAAAGTGATAGACGTAGCCCGACAGTTCACCAGCGGCGGTTCGGTACATACCCTCCAGCGCGAGGAAAATATAGCCAGTTTGCCAATTCCAATGAAGCTGGTTTAGGCTAGGATTAAGGGGGTGGCGAGCGGCATAGCGATTGGGGTCGCTGTGGTTCACCGTCGCCGTCAACCCAACGTCGAAGCGAATGGCTTGAAAGTCACCTTCCGGAACTGAATCGAGTGCGATACGAGTACGCCGCGCAGCTACATCCACCCATGCAAATGAGTCAGGTAAATCGATCCAGTCGCCAGCGTTGCGTTGGATCTTGAACTCACTGAGCAGATAACTGAATCGAGAGATTGAATAGATCTCATCTGTCGAGGTTTGATAGCGCAGGGAATCGAGGATCAGCGGCTTACCATTAACCGAATGTTGGATCGATAAGTGGACGCTGTCGGCACGGATGTTCGCTGCGAGCACCATCGTAAAAATAAATACGACTGCAGTGATGCGAATACTAAAGCGAATCGGCATGATAGGATGAAACCCACTCAGAAAATATTGAATGCAAATCAAGGCGCAACGAAGATCTCCGTATCAGCCACAGTGAATACCCGAGTGGAATTGCCGTTTATAACATTTGAAAAGGTGACCGTTGCGGTACTGTAAGGCGAACTGATTGTATCTGGGACCGTACACTTGACCCAATAGCGCTGGGTGCTGTCGGTTTGATCGACACGATCGATGAAGGTCGCGGCAACCCCATCGACGACGATAGCTGACGGAGCGAGGTTTAGATTTTGTGGCACGCTGGCAGGGCCAGACGTCTCATTAAGGTGTAGGTAGAGTGTGTCGCCGTTATCCAATGCCGGGCTCAGTTCAATATCCTTTGCGATCAATGCCTGATAGGCATGGTAGTGCGCGTCACCAAGTACTGCTGGGATGGTGAGCGGGGTTTGCTCATTCTGGTCGACAGCAATATGATACATTTCATAGGTCGATGTATCGCTGCTTGAGGTCGGGTCGCCAAAGATAATGAGCTTATAGTCTGGGTGGTTCGAGGAGAGGATCGTACGCCCATCGCCGTTGCCGTCGCTGCCGAATACTTCAGAGACGATGTAGCGAGTGGCACTGTCCTGACCGATTAAAATCGGCACGAGACTTTGTGAATCAATCGTATCAACGGCAGCAGTCGCAGAGGCAGTATCGATCCCCGCGAGATCGAGAATCGTCGCAAACAGATCGACGCAGTGCACCAGCTTATGACTAGTACCGATGGAAGGGACATCAGGGCCAGCCATGACGAGCGGCACGTGGATCCCGCCATCATAGAGTGTGCCCTTGGCATGATTGCTAGTGTAGGGCGCTTGAACCACAGGGGTCGGGGTGCCATTGTCACCAATGATAATAATATTCGTCGTGGCTAGATCAACCGAATCAAGCAAACGGCCGATTTCAGTGTCGAGCGCCTGCAGCGCAGCTTCATAAGCAAACCGACGATCGGTGCCAGTCACTGCTCCATCTGTGGTGGCGTAGTCGGGGTAGTCTTCAAGTGGAGGAGAGGCCGTCGGCGGATTATGGAACGGCGAGTGTGGCGCATTGAAGCCAATCCAGACAAACCATGGATTGGTGGTGATTGTTTCAATAAAGCTTACAGCATCGTTCACTTGATCGGTCGTGGTATAGGTGGTCACGTTGTTTGTGGTGACGCCATTGACGGTTTTACTCCAGTCGGTGTAACTACTGGCGACCCCACCTAAAATACCGGCAAACTCAGTCCATCCACCAAGATTCAGCGGACCATTATTACCGCCGCCGAGATGCCACTTGCCAAAACTGGCCAGTTGATAGCTCGAGCTTTGCGCAGTGAAGATTTCAGGCAGAGTGAGTTCACTGTCAGGCAAAGTCGCCCCAGCAGGCCAACCGACGGTATGGCGAAAAGCGTAGCGACCAGTCAGGATGGTAGCGCGAGTCGGAGAGCAGACAGGCTGGGCGTAGGCATTGGTAAAGCGTAAACCCCGCGCCGCGAGCGTTTCAAGGTTTGGCATCGGCGCGTAGGTGGTGCCAGGGTTCTGCGCAGAGCTATTGTCAATCGGGCTAGAGTCGATCGCCCAATCATCCACGATGAGTAGCAAGATATTGTGTAACGGGGCAACATCATGAACATTCGTTGAATTGACCTGCGTCGGCGATCCACCGCTTGGAGTGTAGCTCACAATAGCACTATAAGATGTGCCGGGGGAGAGCGTATCCTCATTAAAATCCAACTGTAAGCTACCTGTGGTGGCATCGTAGCCTAGAATGGTCGCAGACACTCCGCCGACAGTGACCGAACTTATTTCGTCCATTGCAGGGAGGGATGCAAAACTAGCAGTGAAATCAGTGAACGCTGGTGCAGAGTAGTCGAACCCTGCATCATCAAATGTTTCGAGTGTGGTGAGTTGGGTACGATAAAATTGCTGTGGTTGATCGGCTGTATTGTCTACGTCAGAATGCGACCCCAGAGCCCCAAGGTTATTTTTTACTGTATCATCGAGAGTTTTCCAATCGGTGAGATTAGTGCTTTGTTCGATTCGGTAGGTGCCACCTTCAGGACCAGACCAGATTAAAGTGAGGTCACCAGAAGCAGCTTCAATAGTGGGGGTGTTTATTTGTGTTGGCGCCTCTGGGCCCCCTTCGAAGTAAGTCGTGGCGGTGGCAGGGATATTGTTTACACGATCACCTAAGGGCGATCCGTAGTAAGTGCGGCCGATGTTGTAGGGATAGGTAGGCGTGCCGTCTGCTGCAATGGCAACAAAGTAGGCATACGTACCCGCAGGGTATTCCGGAGTGACGCACGTGCGGCCATTGTGTACATCTAAGTCGAAGTCTATGCCTTGAGTCTGCCCACGATCACCTAAATAATCATAATCTTCGATGTAGTGGCCTAATGGATACGTAGCCCCTACCTCGGGGCCGTATTGATTACTATTTAAAGTCGGGCCGATTGCCTGCACAGCGACAGCCCACGTCGGCAGTGTTGTGCGGCCAGTCGAGTTTAAATTTGTCGTCCCGTTATTTCCATCGCGAGTCGTAAACCCTGAAATCATCCGCCGCACGCCACTGGCGGCATCGCTTGGGTCGTCATATCCATAAGGGCCATAAATCGGATATCCATCGAGCGTCCAACCGATAATCGGCGAGTGCTCGCCATTAAAATTTTCGGTATAGGTATTAGTCGCGTCATCATAATCAACACTGTCGCCGAGAAGATTACGTAGGCCCGGAGGGTTCGCATGGTAGTGATGATTGATCCCGGCCTGATGCGCGTTGGCGGGGTCGAATGTCACGGATTCATTGATATAGGCATCGCGGTTCCAGATGCCATCACCCGAAAAGGCGGTGTTCGGTCGAGCATCGCCCGAATTGGAATTACTGTAGGAAAAGGCGTCACGACTATCAAACATAGCGATGCCATCGACAAAGTAGCCAATCACTCCCAGGCCAGTCAGAGTCTTACTTGTAGGAACCACCCCAGGAACAAGCGGGAACCGGAAGACAGAAGAGGTATTTGCTGGGTAGTTTGGAAAGAGGTTAGTTTTCGCAGCATTGAGATACCAAGGGCCCATGATATGAAACCCTAGCCCAGTCGTGCGAATATAGACATCTGTCTCAGTATAAGCAACCTCATGCACGCCAGCGTAAGTAGGCAGCGCCTGACCAGAGCCGTTGGTAGGATGGCTCCATGTTGTGACCGAGTTAAGCGCATCCTGATCTGCCAAAGTCGCATAGATGCGCGCGTATTGTCCTGCATGCTGCGTATACCATGAACTTAAGAGAGGATCAGCGTACAGTGTGACGCTGTACAAACAAAACAAGAGTGATAGGAGTCCTTGAGCCATAGAAGGAGAAAATAGTAGAATGAGTGGTTAACTAAAGGGTATCTCCAAATTAGTGTATAAGTTGCAGGTTTTTTAATTATTAACCAAATTAATAAAAAATGTCGGGTGGAGCAGAGAGTTTTTTGCTATCAGCGACGAAGTGCTGGCTTTGTATATATGCAGGTTTTTTGAAAGGTAGTGCGGTTGCTTACGATACTGTATCGTGCGCGTGAATCAAAAAACTGTAAGTAAGGCGAATTTGCCGACGAAGTGCTGCCCAGTATGTCAGCGGCCATTTACTTGGAGGAAGCGCTGGGCGCGGTGCTGGGAGGATGTGGTGTATTGCTCGGCGCGCTGTCGGAGGGAGCGTAAGTCCTGATGTCTAAAGATAGCGTGCAGTGTGTGTGGCTGAAGCGTGACCTGCGGGTACTGGATCATCGGCCTTTAGTGGAGGCGGCTGCGCGTGGACCAGTCGTGCTACTCTATATTGTGGAGCCAGAAATGATCGAGGCCCCTGATTTTGATGGGATACATTGGCAATTTATCCGGCAATCTTTGGTAGATCTGCAGGCGAGTGTGCGCGAGCTGGGTGGGGCGCTGTGTATTCGTCGGGGTGAGGCGACAGTAGTTCTAGATACGCTGCACATTGAGTATGATTTCGCCGGACTATGGTCGCATGAAGAGACTGGAAATGCCTGGACCTTTGCGCGTGATAAACGGGTGGCGCGCTGGGCGAGTGGGGCGGGGGTAACGTGGCAGGAGTTTGCGCACAATGGTGTGGTGCGTGGCTTGCGCGATCGTGATGGTTGGGCACGGGTTTGGGAGACACGGATGGCGGAGCCATTGCTGGTGGTGCCCGAATCATTGAGTAGTCCGACGCCTGCGATGGCAGATATTGAGATCCCAACGTGTGCAGCGCTGGGCCTGACGCTGGAAGGGCGCGCGTTGGATTTGACTGGAGGAGAGGGTGAAGGGCTACGAGTCCTGCAATCGTTTATTGACGAGCGCGGCAAGCGCTACCACCGCGAGATGAGCAGTCCGAATCAGGCGTATCAAAGTTGCTCACGACTAAGCCCTTATTTAGCGTGGGGCTGTGTTTCAATGCGCACTGCGTATCAGGCGATCGCGACCGCGGCGGGCACACGGATGCCTAAGATCGCGGCGCGGGCGGTGATTGCGCGCTTGCATTGGCATTGTCACTTTATGCAAAAGCTGGAAAGCGAGCCAGCGATTGAATTCCATGCGTTTAATCGCGCCTGCGATACGCTACGTGCGCAGGGTCATGGTGCGGCCAAGCTCGAGGCCTGGCAAGAAGCGCGGACGGGCTATCCGTTTGTCGATGCCTGCATGCGTGCTTTAAAGGCGCGGGGCTGGATTAACTTTCGGATGCGCGCGATGTTGGTGTCGTTTGCGAGTTATCACCTCTGGCTGGATTGGCGTTGCTTTAAAGATTGGCTCGCCTGTCAGTTTATCGACTACGAGCCAGGCATTCATCTATCGCAGATTCAAATGCAGAGTGGTTTGACCGGGATCAATACCTTACGGATTTATAATCCGATCAAACAGGGCACAGATCATGATGCCGATGGACATTTTATCCGCACTTGGGTGCCGGAGCTCAAGCATGTCTCGAATGATTATATCCACGACCCATGGATGATGCCTGATTTAATTCAAATCGAAACAGGCTGCCAATTGGGGGTCGATTATCCACTGCCGATTGTAGAGCATCGCGAGGCGGTCCGCTTTGCCCGTGCCCGTTTCACTGAATTGCGGCAATTGCCCGAGTATCGAGAGGCCTCACGCGCGGTCTTGCAGCGTCACGGCAGCCGGAAAGGGCGCAGTGGTCGTGGAGGAGGGCGCGGCACTAAGCGCTCTAAGCAAGCCGACGATTCTCCACAAGGTGAGTTTAATTTCACGGCATAGGCTGTGTGCGTACAGCTAATAGGACTCACATCCGCTCACTCAGTTTAATCGGCTATTGCTGCATCAACAAACAGATCTTCAAAACAGTCGACGCTGTGTTCGATCGGTTGCGCATAGCCACCACCCATGAAAATGACCATCGGGATGGCGTGCTGCTGGTGATATTCAAATACCCGTTGATTACGTAGCTGCAGACCTTCGCGGGTGAGGGCGAGTTTGCCGAGTGCGTCGGTCACTAGTGGATCGACGCCGGCTTGATAAAGAATCAAATCGAAGTCCTGTGGGCGGATTTTTTCAAGTGTGCGGTCGAGTGCACTTAAGTAAGTCCGGTCGTCGGTATCATCCGCTAGATGTACATCCAAATCGCTTTGCTGCTTACGAAATGGGAAATTACTTTCGCAATGAATGGAGCAGGTAAAAATGTCTGCGTGGTCAGCAAGAATCGCTGCTGTACCGTCGCCCTGATGGACGTCAAGGTCTAGGATTAGCACCCGACGAATCGTCGGCTCGAGCAACGCCGTGAGAGCACAAATCGCCAGATCGTTAAAGATACAATAGCCCGAACCGCATTCGTAATAGGCATGGTGCGTGCCGCCGGCCATATTACCCGCAATGCCACCCGAACGCAGAGCCAACTCCAGCGCCTGCAAACTACCACCAGTGATGCGCAGAGTACGCTCGACGATGGCAGCTGTCCATGGGCGTAGACCGATACGGCGAATTTGTTCCGCATCCAGCGTACCAGCCAGAAACGCATCCACATAGTCCGCTTGATGCGCGCGCAGAATTTCCTCACGAGTGGCGCACCGTGGGCGTTGCATACACAGTTGTGAGTGCGACTGTAAGCGCTCAGCGAGCAGACGATAACGCTCACGCGGAAATCGCACACTGGGATCCAGGCCGTCGGTATAAATCGGATCGTAGTAAACAGTGAGCACAGCCCATACAGAGAATGCTTGGGCACAGCTGTCAACCGTGGTAGTCATTCATAAACCAAGCTACGGAGCATACACGTACGAGCTTGATCGGTAGTAGAATGGCACAAAAAAGAGTGAGTCGAGGATCGAGAGAAGCATCGTTGAGCCAGCATTGCAGATAACATGGTTCAAAAAATGAAATTGACCACTTAACGTTTTAACGTTTTAGTGCTAACTATGAAACGAGCGACCGTATATTTTGAAGAAGATCTACATAAGGCACTAAAAATGAAATCTGCTGAAATCTCAGCACCCGTATCTGATTTAGTGAACGATGCGGTCAGGTCTGCGCTGTTAGACGATGCGGAAGACTTAGAAGCATTTAAAGAACGAGAGAATGAGCCTGTTATGGACTTCGAAACCTTTGTCACCGGATTGAAAAAAAATGGCAAGCTATAGGATCGTAATCAAAAAGTCGGCAGCGAAGGAAATCGAAAAAATTCAAAAAAAAGATCGGGTTCGTATTATTGAAAAAATCAGAAGCCTTGCGAGCGATCCACAACCAGTCGGTAGTAAAAAACTTTCTGGTCAGGAGAAATACAGAATCCGGCAAGGAAACTTCAGGATTTTGTATCAGATTATCGATGACGAATTGATCATTAGTGTCGTCAAAGTTGGACACCGTAGAGCGATCTACAAGCATTCATAGATCCGATGAAATAATGCAGTTATTACGCACAATATATATTATGTCTAATTATTATTTTAAAAGGACGACGCGTACTACTCTAGTGATGAACCTAGTGTGGAGCACGCTAAGTTAGTATATTTATAAACCACAGATGGACACCGATGAACACGGATATTCTGAATGAAACGAACTATTAAATCCGTGTTCATCGGTGTCCATCCGTGGTTCTAAAAGGCATTGAATTAGACATTTACCGAACAGTCAGAGCTATTAAAATAGCTCCGTTCCCACACAGAGCCCTACCGACGGAAGCGTCGCCCTGCCACCGCAGTTTTGGATACTCGCCGCGGCCCAGTTTTGGCTAACGACTTGGCGGTATTCAGGCCTGGACGAAAGCGCATCACTGATTCAAACGCTTCTGGTAAATCTGACTTAGCTTCAAAGTGATACATCTTACCTTGGTACGCATAACGAATCGATGTCTCCCCCGAATGCAGCATCATTCGCTTCTCACTGATTTGGTTAACGACATCCTTATTGAAACTGAAATCACCGTAAGTCCGATCACCCACAATCGGATGACGATGTTTCTTACATTGAACGCGCAACTGATGCGTACGCCCAGTCAATGGCAGCAAGCGGATCAGGGCGACTGGAAGGCCCCCCTTCGGTGCTTTAACCAATTGATAGCGTGTCTTGGCTTGAATACGATGCCCGCCTTTGATCAATTTTTTGCCCCGGTAGACGTCTCGACTCAGTGTATCACTCCATGAACCAGACGGCTTAGCAGGCGCATGTTTGACCAAAGCATAGTAAGTCTTGGCGACCTTGTGCGTGGCAAATAATTGCTTGATTGTGTCATTAATGGACTCATTCAATGCCAGCAGAATCACTCCCGAAGTGGGCGAATCCAGGCGATTGATCAGCCATGCCTGATGCTCGACAGCGCCCTCTTTCCAGCGAAATAGCTCACCATCATAATCGTAGCTAGCATTGAGCAACGAGCGTTTAATATCCTCATTCTTATTCGGGTGTGACATGACCCCTGCTGGTTTATCCAAAGCCACAATCCCATGCTGGTTTGAATCAATTACCCGCACTCCTGGGCCGAGCGGTAAATCTGTCACGTTGGTCATTGTAGGTAGTCGATCATCAAATGGGAAAACAGTAACATGACTCTGATGCCGTTCAGGACAATAATTTTCCAGTCCGATGACATCATTCGTTTGTGATCAACGGTAATGAAACACTACCTGCAGCACACGCTCCTCGCCAAAAACTTGAACCATCTCTCGAGTCCATGGCCTAAATGGTGAGCGCTTGGTTAGCGCCGTCTGGCAAATCAACGTGGCGATGCTACCAGCAGTTGAGTGCCGCACCTCGACATCGTGGATCACCCCATCCGCGGTGATTCTAAAGCCCACCACCACCCGCACGGATGTATCAATCGGCTGAAAAAAATCGATTTCTTGGTACCAGCCCGCTTGCAGTGCTGTGTAAAACTGTTGCTCATATTCGCCGAATTCACTGAACGTCGCATCAATGGCGAGCGATCCACGTCGATTCGTACCGCCCTCCGAGCGCATCAATGGGCCATGAATCAGATCCGGCGAAAGCGTCGGCCGGGCGCGCGGCATAGGTTTAACATCGGGCATGCCGCCATTGCCCTCGCCGACTGCGTCGGGTGCTGTCGGTTGCGGTTGATACAAATGAATTGGCGCTTCGGAGTCCGGCTGCTCAACGATTTCCTTGCCGACCCCCACTGCCTCAAGGCTACTACCCGGCCCATCCTCGACCAAGGGCTGTTGCTGAATAAAATCTGGAGCAGGCAATGGCTGCACAGACGGCAGCGTTACAGCCGCCCCGGGCAGACCACCCTCAGTACCGCCACCTTCGCCCAACTGTGCTGCTGGAGCATAAACACCAGGTGCCATGGGCACCGCTTGCGACTGCGCGCCCTGAATGATCTTCTGCGAATCCTCCTCGCCATCAACATTAGGTGCTTCCAGCAAAGCAGCTTTGAGTTGCTCATCCGCCGCTTGCTGTGCGCGGAACGAATATTGATCTTTGCGATCCGGCTCATTCTCAGGCGCTTCAGGATTCGCCTCCACGAACTTCAACTCATCTGGCAGGATGGATTCCATTGGCACGATCTCAACCTCTAGTGGCTCATCATACATCGCAGCAGCCGCACTGTCAGACAATAACAGCTCATCAGGTAATACCAGCAGGATTCCGACATGAAACAACAGCGCCACGAGCAACGCAACCAATGAGACCTGCTGCTGCGTGCGCCGTGCGCTTTCAAACGGATTCGTCACCCGCAGTCCTGTTGCTTGTTGCATCAAAGTATCACTAATCAATCAGCTTTGGACGCTAAAATCAAAACCATGTTCCAACAAACGCGCTTGTAATGCCTGAATCGGTAGTCCCATGACATTCTCCACCGAGCCATCGACACCCTCAATGATCTGTTCGCGGCCGGCTTGTATCCCATACGCGCCAGCCTTATCCAGCGGATCAACCAACTTAAAATAGGCCTCAATCGCAGCATCGTCTAATGACTTAAAGCGCACTTGACTCGCCTCCACAAAATCATCCCGAAATTGGCCGTGCAACCAGCGCAAAGACACCGCGGTATAGACCGTATGCTGACGACCCGAAAGCCGCCGTAACATTGCCCGTGCGGCGTCCATATCGACTGGCTTATTCAACACGCAGCCATCCAGAGCCACCGTGGTATCGGAACCCAACACCAGCCCATCCGGAAATTCGGTCGTCAAAGCATCCGCCTTGAGTCCGGCGTTATGTACGACCATCTGCGCAGGTCCATCATCCGGCTTGTTATACTCCTCTACATCGGCTGGACAGATTTGAAACTGTAGGCCGATGCGCTCGAGCAGTTCACTGCGGCGCGGTGATGCCGAAGCGAGAATAAGTGCGTGTGGTTGGGGTGTTGAGTCGTTCATGGTAGGTAAGGTTGCTTAGCAAAATTTAGCCTTATGCAGAAAAGATCAATCCTTGAGGCACACAATCGATCCGCAAAAAAACTTGGCACTGCGCTGAACCTCAATCCCGCAGTTGGCATAGGCACTGTTTGAGAAACCACGAATCGATACCCATTTACACGGTGCCATTGATCTTTTTAGGCTGAAAGGCTTGAGTTCTGCACACAACGGAAAATAGTCGCAGCATCCCATCGATGCGTCATCAGCTGTAAGTTCCTTTTGCAGCAAGCGCAACCTTGGCCATACTGCACAGCATGAAAATCGGAATTGCCCAAATCAACACCACGGTTGGAGACTTAGTTAACAATCAACAACTCATTCTGAATGCTTATAAGGCGCTCGTAGCCCAAGGCGCAGAGCTCGTACTCTTTCCCGAACTTGCAGTCTGTGGCTACCCTCCCCGCGACCTGCTATTTAAAAGCCGCTTCGCCAGTGACGTTGAGCAGACTCTCCATGCAATCGCAGCGGAGATCCACGAAGTCCCTGCCATCATTGGTACTGTTGAGGCCCGTGACCCGAATGAAGCAGGCCGACCATTTTTCAACTCAGCGGCTTGGTGCGAAGCGGGCCGCGTGCAATTTACTGCCCGTAAGTGCCTACTGCCCAGCTACGACGTATTCGACGAAGACCGCTATTTTCAACCCGCCCTCGCTCCAGTGATCCATGACTGGAACGGCCAACGTATCGGCATCTCGATTTGCGAAGACATCTGGACGGCACCCTCCGTGCCAACAAAGCGCCGCTACAATGTCGATCCACTCACCAGCTTTGCCGAACAGGGAGTAGACCTGATTCTCAACCTTTCAGCTAGTCCCTGGCATGAGGGTAAAAACGAAGCCCGCGAACCGCTACTACAGTTCGCTGCAGATCGCTGTAACTGCCCTGCCGTATACTGTAATTCAGTTGGCGGTAACGATGAACTTATCTTTGATGGAGGCAGCCTCGTCGCCCATCCAGAGCGCGGCTTAATTGCAGGCCTCAGTGCTTTTCGCAGCGAAAACTGTGTCGTCGATCTCAGCAGTACTGCGAGCCCGGTGGTATCCAAACACTTTAACCTCAAGGGCAATGCAGCCACTTACGATGCACTGGTGCTTGGTCTCCGAGATTATGCGCATAAAAGCGGCTTCAAAAAAGGCCTGATTGGGCTCAGCGGGGGCATCGACTCGGCAGTGGTCGCCGCGATTGCCGCCGATGCCTTCGGCCCTGAAAACGTAGTTGGTATCGCCCTACCTTCGGCCATTTCGAGTCAGCACAGTCGCGACGACGCCGCTGCACTGGCCAACAATCTCGGCATGGAATATCATGAAGTCCCAATTGCAGATACGGTCAGCGCCGCGGATACCGCACTCGGCCCGCTGTTTGCAAATTATGCCGCAGACGTAACGGAAGAAAATATACAAGCGCGCGCACGCGGAATGTTACTGATGGCGATGTCTAACAAATTTGGCGCACTGCTGTTAACTACTGGCAACAAGAGTGAAATCTCAGTCGGATATTGCACCTTATATGGCGACATGTGTGGCGGACTAGCAGTGATCTCTGACTTGCCGAAGATGAAAGTCTACGCACTGGCTCGCTACATCAACCGAGAACAGGAACGTATCCCCGTCAATACCATTGAAAAGCCACCCTCTGCGGAATTACGCCCTGACCAAAAAGACGAAGACTCGCTCCCTCCTTATCCGGTACTCGACGGCATCCTGCGACTGTACGTCGAAGAGGGTCTCTCCTCTGCCGAAATAATCGAACGCGGATATGAAGCAGCTGTGGTGCGCGACATCATCCTCAAAGTCGACCTCAATGAGTATAAGCGCAAACAAGCGGCTCCAGGACTCAAGACCACCCCCCTCGCCTTTGGTGTCGGCCGCCGTATCCCAATCGTACAGAAATACGTCAGCTAGTTGCGTTGCTGGTTGAAAGTTGCTAGATGAGTGTTGTAAATACGCACTATGGACAGTCAGCAGCACTCATCGAAGCACTCTCAACGCTCAACGCAGTTATTTGAACGCGCCAAGCAACTCATCCCAGGCGGGGTGAACTCGCCAGTGCGCGCCTTTCGCTCAGTTGGCGGCGCACCGTTCTTTACCGAACGCGCTGAAGGCGCACACCTGCATACGGCCGATGGCAAAGACCTGATCGACTTTGTCTGCACCTGGGGCCCTGCGATCCATGGGCACAACGATCCAGACGTACGTGCAGCGATCAGCCAAGCACTTGAGAAAGGCACCAGCTTTGGGACACCCAATCCTTATGAAGTCGAGATGGCCGAACTGATCGTCGAGATGGTCCCATCGATCGAAAAAGTACGCATGTGTAACAGTGGCACCGAAGCCACCATGTCCGCCATCCGTCTCGCCCGAGGCTATACCAAGCGCGACAAAATCATCAAATTCGCGGGCTGTTTTCATGGCCATGTCGATTCGCTACTAGTCAAAGCAGGCTCCGGCGCACTCACCCTAGGCAACCCCGACAGCGCAGGTATCCCAGCCAGTTTCGCCGCTGAGACGATTGTCGTGGAATACAATGATGCCGACGCGATCCGCTCCGCCTTTGAAACTCACTCGGGTGAAATCGCGGCTCTGATTGTGGAGCCCTTTCCAGCCAACTGCGGCTTTATACTCCCTGACAAAGGTTACCTAAATCTACTCAGGGATCTGTGTTACCAGCATGACACGGTACTGATCTTTGACGAAGTCATGACTGGCTTTCGACTCGCTCCAGGCGGCGTGCAAGAGCGCGTCAGCGTCACACCCGACCTAACCTGCCTCGGTAAAATCATCGGCGGTGGACTCCCGGTTGGCGCATTTGGCGGCAAAGCTGAAATCATGGATCAAATCGCGCCACTTGGTCCGGTTTATCAAGCCGGCACTCTCAGCGGCAACCCACTCGCTATGGCAGCTGGTATTGCAGCACTCAAAAAGCTTAAGCGCGAAAATCCGTATCCAGCCTTTGAAAAAATGGGAAGCATGCTCCGCGATGCCTTGATCAACGCTGCCATCGAAAAAGGCATGGCTCTGCAGGTGCCGCAAGTCGGCTCGATGTTTGCAGTCTTTTTTAGTGAGTATCCAGTGCGCAACTACAACGACGCAATTTCAAGCGAAACACAGCAGTTTAATAAACTATTTCACTATGCGCTCGATCACGGCGTTTATTTACCGCCGTCGGCTTACGAGACCTGCTTTATCTGCACTGCACATAATGGCAGCGACATCGAGCGCGCGGCTGAAATTCTAGCTGCTGGTATCAAGGCGATGTAGCCAAACACTAGGTAGGTTTGTAGTGCAGCACTATCAAACTTAGTGAGCTGCAAAAATACTGTCTTGGAAGTCAAGCAGTCCGCTTTATTATACTTCCAGATTCAACCCCTTCGGTAGTTTCTCTAATGCGTATACATCGTAGCGGTTACTCTTGCCCTCAAGCACATGACTTGGCGGACGCCCAGATAATTGCGGCGCTATGCGCGGGCGCTTAACCACCACACGATAACGCGCGCAGGATAATGCTGCATCCAGCAAACCATCGGCGTCCAGATCTGCGCCCACTAAATGGTGAAACAGCCGCATCTCCTTTTTAACCAGAGCGCTTTTAGTACGGACCGGAAACATGGGATCTAGATACACGACATCTGGCCGTCCATCCGCGGAAATCTGTTGCATATAATCCAGTGCATCAGTTTCAACTAACGACATACGATCCAGTACCTCTGCCAATACACAATCCTTAGACACATCGACAAACCGACGAGCTTGGACCAAACCATCCTGCAGCAACGCACGCACCGCAGGCACTCGTTCAAGCATCGTCATGCTGCAACCCAAGCTAGCGAGGACAAATGCATCTCCCCCTAGCCCCGCAGTAGCATCCAGAACACGCGGGGAGACACCACTCCGCAGACCCACTGCCTTTGCAATCATCTGCCCCTTGCCACCGCCCTGTTTACGACGATAAGTCACTGTCGGTCCGTGGAAGTCCGCACGAATACTACAGTCATCTCCGACTGCGTTCATAGCCAAGCCTGAAGCGCCTAGTACAAAAACAAAACCACCGGCAGATGCGGGACATCGTTCTTTGAGAAAGCGCTGCAAGCACTTGGGCTTGGCAGATGCTATTGCGCAACCATCGACACAAGGCAGCGCAAAGCTATCAGCCAAATGCTGCGCAGCCTCTTGTAGCTCAGGCTCTAAATATACCAGTGTGGTTAATTCCATAAAGTATGTCGTCACAGCTTGCAGGTCACATTCAAATCTCCAAGAGCTAAATGGCCAACATCCTCGGTGGCATCGTATATATAATTACCTAGAGATTTGAGTTAGCAAAATGAGCCGAGCGGATTGCTGCTGCAAAAAGATTGCGGCAACGGTTTCTACTAATTTAGCTGGTGAGTATGACACTCATCGAACAGTGGCGCCTAATCGTTGTGCCAAACGGAACCTTTCAACCACAAGACTTCTGGCAACTTCTCGTCGTCATCGCCCTATTTGCAATTAGTTCAAACCTGCTCGGCCCTAAGGCCAACGCCATGGCCGGCGCTGATAGCCGTCCATCACTATGGCTTAAGCGCAACCTGAGCTTTCTGGCATTTTGGGGCTCAATGGTACTCGCGAGTCAGCTCTGCAGACTGATAGAAACCGACGCGCCCTTCTTCCGTTTCTTTAGTTATCTGGGTGGCCTGTGGATCGCGATTGGCCTACTCACCAGTTTTATACGCGCTGGGTTCTGGGCAAAATCAGCGGCTGGTGTCTGTTATTTTATTACTGGCATGTTCAGTCTCTCACTGGTCGACGAGAGTTTTGATACCTTCCAAGACTTAAGCTTCAGTATCGGCACACATACTATTTCTGCATGGAGCCTCCTCTCTGGAACACTCGCATTCGCCTTTACCTTATGGCTATTTCTCGCCATTGCCAGAATCCTTGAAACGCAGATACAGCGGGTTCCAAGGCTGAGTCCATCACTTCAAGTATTGATCGCTAAGGTAATTCGAATTGTTTTTATCGTCATTGCCACAGCAATTTCACTCAGTTCAATGGGTGTTGATCTATCGGCGCTCACTGTTCTCGGTGGGGCAATCGGATTAGGTCTAGGCTTCGGTCTACAGAAGGTAGTCTCTAACTTTATTAGCGGAATTCTGCTGCTGGTGGACAACTCCATCAAGCCCGGCGATGTGATTGAAATCGACGGTACCTATGGATGGATTAACAACCTACGGGCTCGCTACGCGTCGGTGATTACACGCGACGGCACCGAACATCTTATACCCAATGAAGACCTAATTACACAGCGCGTGATTAATTGGACTTTTACCAATAACTTGGTGCGCATGAAAATACCGATTGGTGTATCCTACGACTCTGATCCACATCAGTGTATACAACTCATCATCACAGCAGCTAAATCAGTCGACCGCGTACTCAGCGAGCCAACACCAGTTTGCCATGTGCTTAATTTTGGCGAAAGCTCCATCGACCTAGAGCTACGCTTTTGGATCGCCGACCCTACCAACGGGGTAGCGAACGTTAAGAGTCAGGTGCTGCTTGAAATATGGGATTCCTTTAAAACCAATCAGATTGAGATCCCCTACCCACAGCGCGATCTACACATTCGCTCCAGCGATGTGCCAATACCTACTACATCACCAACAAATGTAGCGCCACATGCGCATGATTAGATACACGATCCGGAGCGCACTTTTGATATGTCCAACGTTAAAAAAATACGACTCGATGAGCTTTTAGTCGCCCAAGGATTAGTCGATACGCGCTCACGCGCAAAGGCACTGATTCTCGCTGGTAAGGTTAAGCTCGGCACTGACCGACTCGATAAGCCCGGGCGCACTTTGCCAGCAGATGCACCCATCGAAGTCGAATCACCACCACGTTTCGTCAGTCGTGGCGGTGAAAAACTTGAAGGCTTCCTCGATCAATTCGAAATCGACATTCAAGGGCTACACCATCTCGACGTCGGTGCGTCTACGGGAGGCTTTACCGATTGCTGTTTACAGCGTGGCAGCAGCGCAGCCACTTGTGTAGATGTAGGTCGTGCGCAGATGCACAACAAATTGATTCAAGATCCACGCGTGACTAATATTGAAAAAACCAATGCCCGACATCTCAAACTGGGCAATCTACCGCACGATGAATATCCGCTCATCGTCATGGATCTCTCCTTTATTTCACTGACCAAGGTACTGCCCGCAGTGTGGCAATTTCTCGCAGTCGGCGGACGACTCATCGCCCTGGTTAAACCACAGTTTGAAGCTGAAAAGCACGAAGTTGACGCTGGCCGCGGCATTATACGCGACGCCTCTGTGCAAGAACGTATCTTGCACAACATTCAGACCTTTTCGCTGCAACAGCTCTCTGGAGCTGAACTCATCGGCACTATGGACTCACCGATTAAAGGTACTGATGGTAACCGCGAGTTCCTGATGGGGCTAACGCGTATATAGACTTACTAAGTGAACAAGCGGCCTAATCGGTCAAACAATGTTTACCAAATTGAAGCATATACCTGCAACCGAGTGCCGCTTTATTTGTTAACCACGAAGCGAGTCGAGTCCCTGATATTGAGGATCGTATCCAAATTGATATGTTGACGGTAATCCGCCTCCGGATCAGCGACTGATTGCATTAGAATCTCAACTGCACGCGCCGTCAGTGTCCCCATTGGCTGGCGCAATGTGGTTAACTTAGGAGTACAAGCCATCGCCCACGGACCATCATCGAATCCGATAATCGAAACATCTTTAGGGCATTTGAGACCATGTTCCTTGGCGAAATCTAAAGCACCAAAGGCAATATTGTCACTGGCGCAGATCAACGCTGTGGGCATTTGCTTTTGGCCCATAAAGTATTCGCAGCCGGCTCTGCCGGACTCTTGATCATATGAGGCTGAGAAGATCATATCGTCAGGCATTGAGATCTTAGCTTTCTTTAAGCCATTGAGGTAACCTTTGGTGCGTTCTGAGAAATCTCGTGATTCTTCAGGACCTACGATCAAGCCGATACGCTGATGACCTTGTTTGGCAATGTATTTTGCAGCCGCTACTGCGCCACCGTAATTATCGACTCCGAGAACATGGCAATTAACATTCTTTATCGGGTAATCAATAGGGATGACCGAGCTCAATAAAATCAATGGACTATGATAATTAGAAATTTCATCCATGTCATCAGTGGAAAGAGGCAATCCAGCATAGACCAAACCTGAGCAACCCAGGCCGATATGGCGCAACTCTTCAAGAATGTTGCCGGTTTCGTGGGTCAGTGCATTGATACGAACTTCAGATTCTGAATCCTTCGTGGCTTGTATCATACCACCCAAGAAGCGGCCGTAAAATTCAGAGAAGAACACATCTTCATCACCAGGAATTAAAACACCAATGGTAGAGCCGACACCGCGCTGAATCAAACGTGCGCCTGGATTCGGACGATATCGCATCTTATCAGCCAATTCTAAAATCTCTTTACGGCGCTCTTCTTTGACAAGATGCGAAGTCTCAGGACTCAATGCACGAGAAATAGTTGCTGTCGATACACCCAGATTTTGGGCCATCAATCGAATACCATTCAGTTTTTTTTCTCTCATTTTTAGTACAATTCCTGATTCTCAATATGTCAGCTATAACCAAAGAGCGATTGATCCAGTAATTAACTGCGGACTAGCCGCGCACATGGACAATACCCTCTGATCACAACAAAACACTATTTTGACAATCCAGTTGTCAGATATTAGCAAGGCTAAAAGCCAGAATCATATATACTTACGTTAATTACTGTATAAAGTAATAACAGGAAATTAGCAAATAATTACATCGCTGGATAAATCAGTACATCGAACTACCAGCCAACAATCGCCTGCTCTACCATAAGCTGGAGAACACTTGCACAGACAAAAGTACCGTAGCACCCTTGTCATCGCCGACTTGTGGATTCTTTTCAAACACCGCAAGAGTCCTTACGCTACTGGCGATGCCAAACAAAGTAACTGGGGCAAAACTAACTTAGGGCACTGTTCAAATCAAGTTGCCAACCGACGCTGCTCGTTTACTCGTTGTGATTCCGCCCAATGCCATTTTAGGTACCAACGAATACGGCCATACTACAATCAACGATATCGTAATCGATCATCATTAATATACTTTCATGAAACACATACTCTTCACTCCAATCTATCAAGAACGCGTCTGGGGCGGCTCCAACTTTGAACGAAAACTCGGACGTTGCCTACCCAATGGCAAAGTCATCGGCGAGAGCTGGGAAATTGTAGATCGGCCCGAAGCACAGTCGACGACTGCTCAAGGCGCAACGATTCGCGAACTGATCGCGGCAAACCCCGAGGGCATCATGGGTGCAGGCTGGCCTGCAGAACGCCCCTTTCCGATCTTAGTCAAATGGCTCGACTGCCAAGAGAAGCTAAGCCTGCAGGTCCACCCTCCCGCTGACATTGCACCAGCCCTTGGCGGTGAACCAAAGACCGAGAATTGGTATGTTGTCGACGCCACAGCAGATGCGACACTGATGGCGGGTCTGAAGAATGACGTCACTCGTGAAGACTTCGAAGCAGGCCTGAAGAACAATGACCTCGAGCCACTTGTGCATACAATGCATGTGCAGGCTGGTGAATCGATCTTCATTCCGAGTGGACGTATCCACGCGATCGGCGGTGGCAATTTGATTCTAGAAATTCAGCAAAACTCAGATACCACTTATCGGGTCTACGATTGGGGCCGCGTCGGCCTCAACGGCACACCACGCGAATTGCATATTATAGAGTCGCTCAAGAGCACCGACTTCAACGACTTCGAACCTCAGACCCTCAAGCCATCGAACGAGGCCGAGCAAATCCTCGCTCAGAGTGATGTCTTCGACCTACGTAAAGTTCAGCTCGCAGCTGGCGAAACCTTGATCTTTACAGCAGGCGCACCGCGCATTCTGAGTATCGTCAGCGGCCAACTTAAAGCGGACGACGACGCCACGCTCGAAGGTGGCGACAACGCACTTCTGCCTGCATCACACGCGCTGACCTACACCGCGCAGAGTGCCGCCGAGGTGCTGATCACCGAGAACTTTGCTAAGTGAGCACTGCGACGAGCTACCCGCTTATTCCCGGGTTCTCATCCCATCACGCAATTTTACTGCGTAAAATGGGGTGGCTAACGGGATTGCTTCGCCTTCTTCGTGCTTTTCGAGACGGAACATTCGTTCCTAAAAGCACTGCGTCAAACCCGCTCATTCGCGGGTTCTCATCCCGCCACGCAATTTTACTGCGTAAAATGGGGTGGCTAACGGGATTGCTTCGCCTTCTTCGTGCTTTTCGAGACGGAACATTCGTTCCTAAAAGCACTACGTCGAACCCGCTCATTCGCGGGTTCTCATCCCGCCACGCAATTTTACTGCGTAAAATGGGGTGGCTAACGGGATTCGAACCCGCGACCCTCGGCACCACAAGCCGATGCTCTAACCAACTGAGCTATAGCCACCATCTGGAGAAATATGCATGTCGCACACCCCTAATGAAGAGCCGATATGCTCTCCCTGTTTGCACTCTTGTCAATAGTGCTTTGAAAGAAATTTATCTTTTTTAGGGGGTGAACTGAAGCTACTTCTAATTTGTCATTCAACCCATTCAGCTCAGTGCGGCAAACACTTGCTGCAACCCATGCCCATCATTAAATTTCTGCTTACAACGTACCTACCCTTGCCAGCCATCCTTGAACAATCCATAACCCACAATCTGTGGAAACACAGGGCTTGAATTAAGGAATCTGATATGAAAACAGTACTCTTCGACCTCGATGGCACACTGATTGATCATTTTACAACGATCCATCGCGCTGTTGTATATACTCAACAACAACTAGGTCTACCTGAATCAAACTATGAGGCTGTGCGCGCTACTGTTGGTGGTTCAGCGCCTATCACGCTCGCCAAACTACTCGGCAAAGGGCTGGTAGAAACTGCGCTGCCAGTCTTCCAAGACCACTTTGAATCAATCATGTTTGAAGATGTGATCGCTCTCCCGGGATCAACATGGATACTTCAATCACTTAAAGAGCGGAACTATCGGTTGGCGGTTTTCACCAATAAAAACGGCAATCAATCCAGAACCATTCTAGAATATCTCAACCAAGCAAAGTATCTCGATGCCATCGTTGGCACTGGCGACACCCCCTATCGCAAGCCACAACCAGAATTCACTGAGTATATGCTGGAACATCTTAATTCGAGACCTGAGGAAACAATCCTTGTGGGTGATTCACCCTTTGATTTTGAGGCTGCTAAGACTGGTGGACTTAAATCATTACTGGTCGCCACTGGTAGCCATACTGAGCACGAATTAGCCGAGTCCACCAGCGCAGCAGGCATCTACTCAAATCTCTATGAACTTGGGGCAGCACAGTTAGACTTAACCCCCGAAATTCCAACCTCATAAAAATGCCTAGTATACCCTTACTCCCTCGACCCAGCGCCATCCTCTGGGACATGGACGGCACATTGATCGATCAGACCGCCGCCATTATTCGGGCATATATCGATGTTATTGAATCCATGGGAGGAGACGCGCCAGACCCTGAAATCATCCGTCGCAGTTTAGGCGGTACGATGGCATCGACCATGGCATTGTTTATCGATACAGCCAATCTCGATGACGCATCGAAGCGCTTTCGTAATCGCTTTCCGGAAATAATGTTCGATGGACTGATCATTCTCGATGGCGCTCATGAACTGATTGAAAGCGCGCATAGAGCATGCATCCCGCAGGTAATTTTTACCAATAAGCACGGTGATACGGCGCGTAAAGTCAGCCAGCATGTGGGATTTTTCAAATACATTCCTATTTGCATCGGCAACACAGATACCGACTGGCATAAACCACAGGCTGCCCTGACACAGCATGTACTGAATCAAATTAACGCTAGCGTGAACGGCGCTTGTATGATTGGCGATTCACCCACTGATATCGAAGCTGCGCACAATGTCGGCCTGCCTTGCTATTGCGTCAGCACAGGTGCACATAGTAGGCAAGAATTACTAACAGCTGGCGCGGACGCAGCGTTTAACAGTCTAGTTGAGCTGAGAGCAGCCCTAGCTCTCTAAGTAAGTACAGCTCACTTAATCGACCCGCGGCGCAGTAATGACCTTCTCGTTTAGGTAGGCAATCGAGTGGGCTTTTAACGAGCCGCGATAAGCCAGTGTCGGCATCACTAGGGAGCCTTTACCTAAGATCGAACCAGGATTCAAAACTGCGTTGCAACCAACCTCTGCTGCGTCACCCACAAGTGCACCCAACTTACGCAGTCCGGAGCCCATTCGTGAGCCATCCGAAAGTTGCACCTGTACCTCAGCCTGATCCAAACGTAGATTCGAACAAATCACCCCCGCTCCAAGATGCGCTTTATTGCCTAGAATACTATCTCCGACGTAACTAAAATGTGGGACCTGAACGTCGTTCAGTAGCAGGCAATTTTTAAACTCACAGGAGTTACCTAGCACACAATTTGCACCCACAATTACGTTGCCGCGAATATACACGCCCGGGCGCAACTCAGTGCCTTCACCAATGTAAGTCGGGCCAGAGATTGACCCAAAAGGTGGCAATTTAACAGACGGATGGATGAATACCAGTCCCTCAACATGCAGACCAGGTGGAACTTTCCGATCAAACGGCTCAAATGCGAACGTTTCGAGTGCTTCAGCTATCCGGGGCACCCACTCCCATGGAGCAAGCTCAGGTGCAAAAATCTCTGTAAATGGCAAAGACTCAGGAAACTTAAATAGATCATCAGCGGTAAGCATGCATAAATCTGAACCATTCTTAGGCAATTGAGCGATCTTAAAAAATGCCTGCAATTCAGGTTTGTTTTCACGCACAAAGGCAGTAGCGTCTCGCATTCATCAATATAAAACCTATCCTTCGTGCACGACGTAAAAGAAAAACCAAGAATGGTCGAACGGGCCATGCTCATCGGCATCACCCTCCCCGGTGCAGATGACTCCACCACACGTAGCCTACTCGATGAGTTGCGCGAACTCGTAACTACATTAGGCATCGGTATTCAGCACGAAGTGCAACTACCCATCCGTAAGCCGCATGCTAAATTTTTACTGGGCTCTGGAAAAGCTGAAGAGTTGATTGAACAGGCTAAGGCGCACGACTGTGATGTCATCGTATTTGATAATGAGCTCACCCCCGCACAACAGCGCAACTGGGAACAGGCTGCTGAAGACAAGATTCTAGTCATTGACCGCCAAGAAGTCATTCTCGATATCTTCGGCAAACGCGCGCAGACCAAAGAAGCGGTCTTACAGGTAGAACTTGCGCGCTTGGAATATAACTTGCCACGACTAAAAAGTGCTTGGACTCACCTCAGCCGTCAACGAGGCGGCGGATCGATGCAACGCGACGCAGGTGAAACACAGCTGGAACTTGACCAGCGTATGGTACGTACCCAGATCACACGCGTAAAACGTGAACTCGAAAGTGTGATCCAACATCGGCATGTGCAGCGTAAAAAGCGCATGACTGTCCCCGTCCCTACTTGTGCCATTGTTGGCTACACCAATGCAGGTAAATCATCGCTACTTAATAAACTAACAAATTCAGATATCCTCGCAGAAGATAAGCTGTTCGCGACACTCGACCCAACATCACGGCGCTGTCCATTGCCCGGCGGCCAGCCACTAGTAATTACCGACACCGTTGGCTTCGTGCGGAACCTCCCACACCGGCTAGTCGATGCCTTTAAAGCAACACTCGAAGAAGCCGTAGTTTCCAATTTTCTAGTCCATGTACTCGACATCAACAGCCCTGAGATTGAAGCACATGCTGAAACTACGCTATCGGTACTACGTGGCCTGGGTGCCGACGAAAAAAACATCATCACCGTGTTCAATAAAGTCGATGATCTTTGGGATGAAGATACTCGGCTAAGCCTATCATTTAGATATCCCGATGCCTATTTTGTTAGCGCGCATTCTGGCGAAGGCATTCAAGCTCTACTAGAACGAATGGAAGCAATCGTCGAAAGCGACTTTTCGCAACTGCGCTTACTGATACCGCACGATCGCTATGACCTCGTCGCACGTCTACACCGAGAAGGCGGTGTGCGTAAAGAAGAAGCCAGAGATAATGGCATCTATATCGTAGGGTCAGTACCAGAGCGTATGCTAACCACTCTCCAGCCCTATCAACTAGCAAGTGACGAGACCTGAATCAAAAGTGCTTTAGGTACCACCAGAATCGACCATTTTACGAAGATCCTTAGACAATTGAGGATCCATTTCTGGGGAGATCGATTCCAGTTCATCGGCAATGTCACATACCTTTGATGGTTTAAATATTCCCAAAGCCAAGTGTATTAGCCAGTGCAATATGCCTTCAGATTGAGGATCATTTAGAAACATCAATTCACGACAAAGATACGCTGAATCATACATCCGCATAATGAGACGCGGCTGCCGCTGCCCAAAGTAATGCAGGCACTCACATATCTCTGGCAACAACTGATCTTCTACGACAGCAGGTAATTCCATTCGCTTACCTAAGATACGTTTGCGCTTACGACGGCGCTCATAATATTCACTGACCAACTGCAATTCACGCCGGTTCAAACGATTTAAACAGAAAGCTGATGCTTCTGGAAAATGAAATCCCCGATGACCCATCCGGTAAGGGAAATACTTGGTCAGTCCATTCTCGTCGCCATGCGCAAAAACGTTTTGAAGATTCTTATAGGATCCACCGATCCATGCTTTATCAGAGAGACGATCCAAGAAGCCCATCAAATCAACAAAAGTATTGATCTCTTCAGCATTACAGAGCTCACATAGACTTTCATCTAAATTAGCCAAATGTACTGGGTAATCCTGATACAGACCGAACTCCTCGACAAAACGCATTCGCTGCACATGCGCTTGGTTATCGATCTCTTCAAATGAACCTAGGTCATCATACTCCTCTTCAAACAGAAAAGTTGCTTCACAAATCTCCAACAGCAAAGTGGCCGATTTTAGATCAAGATGCTCCACCTCTAACAACTCCTCAAAGCTAAAATAAACGTAACGAGCAACAACATCTCCTTTGACACTAGCGCCGGGTCGAGACCACCGGCGAGTACCCGTGTTTTTTGCCAAGCACGAAATACTTAAATCTTCGAACGGTGAAGCTTGTGCACGGAAAGCCACAGTGTCCCATCGAGCCGAAAGCTCTTCTATGAAACTTAAACCATTTTTGTCCGAATTTTCCACGCTGTAATTAAATAAATTAAACTATAAACCAAAGTATCAGATAAAGAATCTATGATGCACTTGCCATAGTAGAGCTGCCTGTCCCCGAACTTGCTGAACAAACATTATGCTCGAGAATCTCATCCGCCAAATCAGAATAATCCTGTCCCACACCATCTGACACCTCACGACCTTCAATCAAGCAAACTGGAAGTCCTAAGGTGACCGCCCGACGAACAATTGTCGCATCACGAATACAGGTATTGTAAATTTTGGCCTCATTCGAAACCAAGCGCTGTTTTTTAAACTGATTTAAACGCAGCTGCATACGCATTTTTGGCACTCCAATATCGACATTTGCTTTGATCGAATTAAAGATAACACCAGCTACTCGAGCAAAATTACCAATTTCGGATGTACGAAAACCAGCTGAGCGGCGATAAAAGAGTAACAGCTTCTCGATCATCAACGTGAAACCAATAAGCGAAAGTGCATCAGGGTTAGACGGCACGTAAAGTTCGTCTGCACTGAAGATACCCAATTGCGATGCATTGAGAATGTTGGGGGGACAATCATAGACAATAAAATCGTAATCCTGCTCAACCTCACGGATCTGTTCATTGAAGATCATATAGTGCGGATTTTGCGGATTGATATTATACTCGTTCTCGATGTCGATCAGATTGAAGGTTGTCGGAAGTAAATCAAGGCCTGGTAACTGCGCATTCCCCTGGTTATCCCGGATCACGTCTTTAATGATTAGATCTTTAATGCGATCTTTACCGGGCTCTAAAATCGAATAGACTGAGCCACGTTTCTCCATATTAATGCGATTCCAACGCTCAATGCGGAGCAACCAAATACTAGAATTTGACTGTGTATCCAAATCGCACAACAATACACGCTTACCTTTTTGGGCGAGACAGGATGCAACGTTAACAATAAGAGAAGTCTTTCCGACGCCTCCTTTGTAATTAATAAAAGCTAGTTTTCTTGCCATAGTTTCAGGGGGGTTAATTTCGGGAAAAATAAAAAATGATTAGAACTTCGATTCGAAATCATCAATCGTCGGTAGGTCTTCTGAAAAACCGACAGAAAAATCACCAAACTCGTCGTCTCCGTCAGTACCATTGCGAAGTATCGGCTCATCTTGTCCTTCAAGTATTTTATCAGACAGCGCACGGTCTATATATATTTCAGCCCAGTAACCGTTTTCTACTTCGTAATCATCAGGAATATAACCGTACTTGTTAAGGATTTCGAGAATCAGTGATGAATCTGGAGTCGCACTAAAACCACTCAACATACCACGCTCATCGTGCGAGTTGATTACTTCGTCGACTATAAATTGGGGTACAATACCATCGTAAGACGGATGAATACTGTGTTGACCCGCCCATTGCGTCCAACGTTCGCGATCTACCGAACGCTCTGTACGCGACAGTGCCTCATAATAATACACCTTACGTCGGGTCAAGCGGCGCACAAGCGCACAAGCCTTGACATCACCCTGTTCAATTTCCAACCAATCCCCGCGGCGTGGTTCCTTAATCGGATCACGGGTTTGTGAAATATCTTCTGGCGCTTCAATAAAATCTTTACCACCTGCGAAACAAAATTTCACATCGGTTTCACTGTGACGGAAAATATCTAGCTGTCCTTTACGAATCAGTTCTTCTTGAAACTTTTCAGCATCTGCCCGAGATGATGCCCACATGTATTTAGTGATCGAAGTGGTAACTTTAAATTTGCGCTGCATAAGATAAGTAAGTTTAGAATTAGATTTGAGTGGGAAAAATTTGATTAAAAAGTTGGTTGTTGTTCGACTCCGACTCCTTCAGCATCATCTCTAGCCTCCAAGCCAGGCATCGCCTCGAGCATTTGTATGGCGGATTGAAAACGATCCTTTGAGTCATATGCCAGCGCTTGCGCAATCCAACCGTCCCAGCCTGGATTGATTCCTTCGACAACCTGCGTGGGTGGATTCATCGACAAAGTATGGCGGCCAGTCAGCATACGATAAGCGATATATCCTATTGTATAAAGATTACTCCTTGCATCTGGTCTTTCACCAATGCGCTGTTCAGGGCTATAATGATCAAAAGTACTCAAGAGAGATGGCAATAACCGGCTAAAACCTGGAAGCGGATCAAATGGTGTAGGTTCCATCAAAGGATTTAGGCGCAATAGGTGAAAATCATCCCATGCGTGCCCTATCAAATCCGTAACTCCTAATTCAGAAATTTTCACACCGTCATCAACAAGCATTATATTTGCAGGCTTTAAATCTGCATGAACCACGCCTTGCAAATGAGAGTGATTTAATCCTACCAATATGTGATAAATATAATAACAGACCTCTTCTTCAGTCAGAGCGCCAGTGTTGTGGCGCATAAGATCATCCAGAGTTCGGATCAACATCTTACCAGCAGTCACTTCGCCTTCAATGTACTCCATCCGGAGCCAATAAAACATGTCTTCTTCGCCGAGATCCTCAATCCGAATAATGTTCGGATGGTCGAGCTTTGTTTGAATACGTGCCGCCTGCACAAAGCATTCAGAAGCATCTTCTTTAGCAAATCCCTTAGGAATCACTTTAACAGCGAACTCTTTACCTAATATTTCATGCTGAGCGAGATACACTTCGCCAATCGCACCTTTACCAATAAAGCTGACTATATGAAGGCTTCCAATATTCATCCCTGGTTGCAGGGAACTCAGTTCATCGGTAAAACCCATTCCAGAAATATCCATAATCATTAGCGGCTGTTTATAGTTAAATGTTACTAGAAGCTTCTTTTTGGCTTTGCAGGTGCTTTAATGCCTTTAGGGGCATTGATTACTTCCACAGGGTCATTCATATGCGATGCAGTAACCGATGGAGCCGAGCCCCTAGAAATTTGTTGCTGACTGGGTAATGGTCCATCAACCACCGCCTGCGCTGACCCATGTGGGGATTGAGGACTGTTAGAGCCCGAAGTATTCAACCCAACCCCTGCAGGTTGGGCATGGTTAACAACTGGATTAGTGCCTACCTCAGCTGCAATTTTAAAGTCGTCCTCAGCCTCATTATTACTCCGCTTGGAAGATGCAATTAATGTAGCTAAACTAACTACAGACACAAACCCAAGCAGTGTGCAGTTTAAAGATAGAAGTATGCTAGCATCATTTGTAATAAATTGCTTTGCAATGACGCACACGGGAATCATTGCAGGTAAAAACAATAATGAATAAATTAGAATCTGACTAGACTGTAGGCTCAATTCAGGGTGACGAACTTTTGCGATACGTAATGATCCCCACGAACGAGCAATCGGTATGATAAAAAGAAAAACACTAAGTAATGAGATGACTAAGGATAAATCTTTACTCACACTAGCTGCCAAACCAACCAAAGCTCCGGTGTATATTAAGAGGTAAACACATGTATCGATGATTACAGATTTTTTCGCTGGAATCGTCTCAGGAGACAGCAGATAATTAAGCGATAGCGCGATGATAGGACTGATCAACAGCCAGACAGTCGCGGCTGCAAATAACGGGATTGCAGCACCTGCATTAAGGTGGTTCGCGTATAGATATGTAACAAGGCCGCCATGTAGTGCAATCAACACAGCAGCGACTCCGATGGCACGTGACACAATAGCTAAGCGATCAGCCAATTTTTTAGTTACGTTACGTAACAGGGCAACAGCGGCAAAACCAGCCAAACAAAAAACCAACACATGGGAAATGTAGAGCGCACCTTGCAAAGCTGTAGCGTTTTCATTGTGCGGTTGAGGAGCTGATTCTACAGCGAGCGCTGTCGTATTATCAATCGAACGCTCCGTACTATTCACAACTTCAATCTCATTCACAGGGACAGCCTCCAAGAGAGCTTGAGGCTGTTTCTTAGGCAGTGAAACGTCCGCCGGCTTAAGTAATGACGCCTTGTTAACGGGTTCATATTTCTGAACGGGCGGTATGGATGTCAGTAAAGTCGCTTTCTCAGCCATAATAATATTGTTCAGGGGTATAATTTAAAGGGATTGGTTAATGACTACACTACGTCAACTACCAGTTGTCAGTAAAGTGGTTATTGATAAAAATAGGGTGTTTTACATTTTTATTAAGGTTTTAAGTCTATAAAAAATAAGTTTATTAAATAAATCTTAATGAGGTTAAATATTCATTAAATGACTATGAATAATACTTATTAATTAGCCTATAAAACGTTAAGAAATAGCCCGTAAATTGACTAATTTTAAATAGTGTTATAATATATTGTAAATATTTGCAATATTAAATAACACTTTTGTTATTCCTTGTTATCGAAAAACCTGAGCTGCATAGACTGAGATTAAATCTAATCGACAAAATGCGACCGAATAGAGCTTAGAGCGCTTAAAGAAGTACGGTTAGCGGACTCAATTTAAACTCACTAGGTTGCTGTTTACTGATAGTCGAATGTCTTGATATATCTTCTTTTTTATACAGTACTTTCAATCAATAATATGATAAATCATTCATTTAAGAAACACCGCTTAAAGCGCGCATAACAAAAAGTAGCTGGACGCTGACTCACAGATACACAAAGCTGTAGCTAATGAACGATGGTCTCAATGCAGTCTATGAAGAATTAAAGCGGTTAAGGCTCGAAGGGATGGATCGTGTGTTCATCAACGATAATACACTGGAGCAATTACAGCCCTGCGTGAATCAATCCACTGCATCTGTAGCATCAGCCATCGACCTTCAGACTGCGGTTAATTCTGGTCGAGTGCCCAGCCCACCAGCTCCCAAGGCGCCAACAAGTAAAAAATCGAACCCAATCGATGCGCCACTGCCCGAACCACCAATCATAAAAATACCAGATGGTGATGCGACGCAGCGCATGCAATGGCTCAAAGAGCAGATTGAGGCCTCTCCCTTCTGCCAAGAACAGCTTAGAAAAAACGATACACTAGTATTTGGCAGCGGATCAATCAATGCCGACATTTTTTTCTGTGGTGAAGCACCTGGCGAAGAAGAAGCTGACAACGGTATCCCTTTTCAGGGAAAAGCTGGAGAGCTTCTAACAAAGATTCTAAGTGCCATGGGTCTCACGCGCGAGTCGGTATACATGACCAATATACTTAAATGGCGCCCCAAGCACAACAAGCCCTATGGCAACCGCCCACCCACGCAGGAGGAAATGAACTACTGTCTCCCTTATCTCAAGGCGCAGATTGAAATCGTTCAGCCGAAGGTGATCATCGCTCTGGGTAACGCCACAGTACCTGGCCTCTTGGGCCCAGCTCCAGACCGCAATATGTCAGAAATCCAGGGCACATGGCAGTCCTTCGGGGGCACACCAGTCATCTTCACATTTCAACCTTCCTATCTTCTATTTAACGATACTATGAAAACGAAGCGTATGGCTTGGGAGGATATGCTTAAAGCAATGGAAAAAATTGGCCTACCAATCAGTGAAAAACAACAAGCTTACTTCCTGCCAAAGCAGTAGTTTTCCGCGTCGCTCCTAAACAAAAAAGGCCGCACTTAAATGCGGCCTTTGCTTAGTTAATTACACGGGCAGTTAAGATCCTGCAGTGCCTGATACAGGCTGATCTTGTACGAAACTTAATTGATCCTTATCCACATCGACATGAATCGTCTCCCCGGGCTTGATCTCACCACCAAGAATAGCCTCAGCGAGCGAATCTTCCAAATGTCGCTCGATTGCACGCCTTAGAGGACGAGCACCGTACTTTTCATCGTACCCCTTCTCGATCAAAAATAACTTAGCAGCAGCAGTGAATTCAAAATTCAAATTCTGATCTTTCAAGCGATTTGATACATTGCGTAACTCAAGCTCAACAATCGCCATCATATCCTCTCGACCTAGCGACTTGAAGATAACCAGTTCATTTAAGCGATTCAAGAATTCAGGCTTAAATACTCGTTTGGTCTCATCAATAATCTTTTCACGTATTTTCTCATACTCGTTGTCGGCATTATCCTCAATGCCGAATCCCATAGAAGTGTTTCGCTGTAGAATTTCTGCACCGACATTGGATGTCATGATAAGAATCGTATTTCGAAAGTCGATTTTACGCCCAAGGCTGTCAGTCAAACGACCTTCTTCAAGCACTTGCAGGAGGAGTTGAACTACATCAGGATGGGCCTTCTCAATCTCGTCAAAAAGTACTACAGAATAGGGCTTGCGGCGAACCGCTTCAGTTAACTGGCCACCCTCTTCATATCCGACATAGCCAGGAGGAGAGCCTACTAGGCGAGAAACGGCAAACTTCTCCATGTACTCAGACATATCTATTTGGATAATTGCGTCTTGTTTACCAAACATTTCTTCAGCCAACACTTTAGCAAGTAATGTCTTACCAACACCAGTCGGTCCAAGGAACATGAAAGAACCAATGGGTCGGCGCGGGTCCTTCAAATCAGCGCGCGAACGGCGTAGGGCTTTAGAAATTACGTCGGTCGCCGCATTTTGCCCGATTACTTCACTCTGCAATTGTGCCTCAAGGTTGAGCAGTTTTTTACTCTCCTTCTGCTCCATACGAGAGAGCGGAATACCAGTCCACGCAGCCACTACTTCAAGCATGTCATCTTCGTCCACAACAATCTTGATTTCTTCACGACTTTTCTTCCAGGCTTCAATTACATCTGCCTGCTTTTGGCGCAATTGTTTCTCATCATCTCGAAAAGTAGCAGCTTCCTCGAAATTCTGTTTACTAATCGCTTCCTCTTTTTTGGCGCAAACAGCCTCAATCGTGCTGTTCATCGCATCGATTTCTGGCGGCCGTTTTAGCGATTCAATCCGCGCACGCGCACCTGATTCATCCAAAATGTCGATTGCTTTATCAGGCAGAAAGCGTGCCGTGATGTAGCGTTCAGATAATTTTGCTGCGACCTCAAGTGCCGCGTCAGTGAATCGCACTTTATGGTGATCTTCGTATTTATTTCGAATACCTTTCAGTATTAATACCGTATCTTCGATCGAAGGCGCATCGACTTTCACCGATTGGAAGCGACGATCCAATGCACTATCCTTTTCAATGAATTTACGGTATTCTGCAAGAGTTGTCGCACCGATGCACTGCAACTCACCACGGCTCAATGCCGGCTTAAAAATATTCGATGCATCCATCGCGCCTTCAGCAGCACCGGCACCGACAATGGTGTGCAGTTCATCAATAAATATAATAACATTTTTAGCACGGCGTGTTTCATCCATCACAGCTTTGATACGCTCTTCGAACTGTCCGCGGTACTTTGTACCAGCGACCATCAACGCTAAGTCTAGTGTAATAACACGCTTATCCAGTAAGATCTCGGGCACCAATCCGGTCGCAATTTCAAGTGCCAAGCCCTCAACTATTGCAGTCTTACCCACCCCAGCCTCACCAATTAAAACAGGATTGCTCTTGGTGCGGCGGCAAAGAATCTGCACAACACGACGAATTTCGTCCTTACGCCCAATCACTGGATCAAGCTCACCTTTTTTGGCAAGTTCAGTGAGGTCCCGCCCAAACGCCTTGAGCGCTGGGGTCTTCGAATCTTTTTTGTCATCAGGTGCTGCACCCGCAGATGCCTCTTCCGGTTCTCCTGAAAAATTTGGATCCAATTCTGACAATATCTCATTGCGGCACCGTTCGATGTCCACTTCGAGTGATTTCAGCACACGAGCAGCGACACCCTCACCCTCCCGCAATAGACCCAATAAAATATGCTCGGTGCCGACGTATGAGTGATTGAGCGCTTTGGCTTCTTTACCAGCAAGCGCCAGCACTTTCTTTACGCGCGGCGTATAGGGTATGTTTCCAGATGGCTTACTCTCTGGCCCAGTGCCGACCTGCTTCTCCACAGCCGAACGAACAGTTTGCAGGTCTAGCCCCATCTTTTGCAGTACATTCACCGCAACGCCTTGACCCAGATTAATCAGCCCCAACAGTATGTGCTCCGTACCCACATAGTTGTGGTGGAAACGATCTGCTTCTTTTCGAGCGAGTGCGAGTACTTGTTGAGCACGAGGGGTGAAGTTATTCATAGGTTCCATAGTATGATCTTTTCCTAATGTTTAACCCTTTTCATCCAACTTGTCAAAAGCTAGAGGCGGTAGACTGGTAAATTTTTCGCGCAGCTTGTTCGCACGGGCAATATCTCGCGCATCGGACTCAATGCCCTCTTGGGCGGCGTATTGAATGTGACCAGGCTGGCACTCGATCACCAAGCGATCGACATCCGCACGGTTTTCCTCGGGTAGCATACCAAAATCCACCGCTAGCCTGATAAATGAAAGTAAATTAAGTGCCTCCTCTGAGGCCATGACGTGGGTATTTTTTAGAACACCATAAGCACGGCCAATTTGATCAAGTAATTGGGCGCGATTTTCTTCCATATACTTAAAACGTGCATTCAACTCATGATCAATGATGGTCTTCAACACATTACCTAAACGCTCTAAAATAGCCTTTTCAGTTTCGCCAAGTGTCTGCTGATTGGAGATCTGAAATATATGACCACTCGCGTCCGAACCCTCACCGAAAAGCCCGCGCACAGTAATCCCTAGCTGGTTTACCGCACGCATGACACGTTCCATTTGACCCGCAACCACGAGTCCCGGCAGATGCATCATAACTGAAGCGCGCAAACCGGTGCCCAAATTTGTTGGGCAAGCAGTTAAATAACCAAAATCACGTGAAAACGCAAAATCGATGCTTTTCTCTAATTCAGAATCCAATGCATCAATCAACTTCCACACTGATTTTAAATTAAAACCAGTTTTCAAGAATTGAATCCGGAGGTGGTCCTCCTCGTTAATCATCACAGAACAAGTCTGCCGCTGATTAATATAGACGCCAGTGCCTTCTTCACCATCGCTGAGCTCGCGACTAATCAAATGCCGTTCTACCAAAACTTGACGCTCTAACATCGACAAATCAGTCACATCCAAAAACGTGCCCTTCTTCATCTGTGGCAAAACTCTGAGCTGCTCCGCACAACGAGTTAATACCGTACGGCGTTGAATTGTATCTGCACGTTCAGGAAAGGGCGCGCCAATTAAATTACGAGCTAGTCGGATACGCGTGCTTAACACCACTGGCGCCGCCTTCTTTGCGGCCTGCGTAAGCTCTGCGCACTCGTCATTAATGAGGGATTCAATCATTTTGATGACATCTCCACTGCCTCAGCTTGTTTAAATACCTTGATTTGATCGCGAAATTTAGCCGCTTCTTCATAGGCTTCATCTGCAATCGCTCGCGACAACGCTTGCTCTAAATCGATCAACTGTTGCTGGCTAGATTGACGGCTCAACGCTACGTATGGGACCTTACCCTTGTGCGTCGTCCCCGCATGCATATCATCCAGTACTGGAATGACTAGGTCTTTAAACACACCGTAACAATCAGCGCAACCCAAGCGACCCGTGCGGCGAAAATCAGCACTGCTCTGTCCACAATTAGAGCATGTCGCTTGCGATTCACCAGCAGTCGGCGTCAAAGGCGTCTTCGACATTAGATCGGCCAATGAAAACCCTTCGGGGTCAGTCACACCTTTCTTCTGCGCACAGGATTCGCAAAGATCTACCTTATGGATTTTGTTATTCACAATCTGCGTCAGGTGGACCGTGGCTTCCTTATCACAGATGCTGCACTTTAAATTTTCTGCCATTTTTTTATCATATAAAAGTAAACGTGTTTAGCAAAGCGAAAGACATAATTGCGCGTATTCAATCCAACAAAAATCAGATTGATAAGGTAGGCAGCGACAAAATCAAGACGTGCTCTACACATATAGATCACCTTCCATTTGAGCACACCTACATCACTCTACCCATGCTCTACAGCATAGTACCCTCGACCGAAACGCGGCGATGAAAACTTTCAAGGAACTGCGCCGTAATCGGACCCGGCTTACCATCACCAATTACCCGCGCGTCAATCTCGACAATGGGTACAATTTCTGCCGCCGTACCAGTTAAGAACACTTCCTCAGCCACCCAGACATCATAGCGAGTCATATTCGCCTCACGCCATGGGATGCCCAATTCTTCAGCAATTGCGAGCGCTGTATCGCGCGTGATACCCTTTAATGCGCCAGAACTGGCCGCTGGTGTGATTAATTCTCCCTTGTGTACAATGAAGACATTGTCCCCTGTGCACTCAGCAATGTAGCCCTGATCATTTAGCATAATCGCCTCGTGATAGCCAAGATGCTGAGCCTCGATTTTAGCTAAAATATTATTTAGATAATTAAGCGACTTAACTGCCGGCGGCAATGCCGCTGGATTACTACGCCGTGTTGGCACGGTAATAATTTTCAAGCCATTGTCATAGAACTCTTGAGGGTACAATTGAATCTTATCAGCGATGATGATCAGCTGCGGTTGGTCACAATTCTTGATCGAGAGCCCTAAACTACCCACACCACGAGTTACCACTAGGCGGATATAGCCGTCCTTCAAGTCGTTTGCTCGACAAGTCTCACAAACCGCATCAGCAATCTGTTGGCGAGACCAAGGCATCTCTAACATGATCGCCTTAGCAGAATACTCCAATCGCTCTAAATGCTCATCAAGTTTAAATACGCAGCTATCATAGAGACGGATACCTTCAAAAATACCATCGCCGTAAAGTAATCCATGGTCGAACACCGAGACAGTTGCCTCGCTTGCGTCCACCAAATTATTATTCATATAAATTTTCATAAAAAACATAATGATGGAGGCGTATTTGGTTTTGTCTAGCCTCCATCACCCTTTAAATCGTAGTTCTGCGCAAAAAGGCTCATCACCAATTCGCAGGCTAGGCATTGATCTATGTGGTAGCGTTGAATTTGCTTGTTGCTCTTGGGAGGGACGACCTCCGTGTCGTCCGGTGCCGATGCGTGAGCGTCTGACAGGATTATCAGCTCTTGGAGGCTCCTAGATGTTCATGTGGTTTCTAAAAGTGCCCGTGGTCGACACGGAGGTCGACCCAGCTCACTAAGTTTAATCGGCTATCGTACAAATACTTTGTGACTTTGTGCCTTCGTGAGAACCAGTTCAGTGACTCAGCAAGCGCTTAATCCTCTCACAAAGCCCACCAAGGCACAAAGTCATGACTCCCACAAAGACTCTAACCAAAAAACTCATTGCGCTCAGCCCACTCAATTTAATCGGTTAACCTACGAAAATACTTCGTGCCTTTGTGCCTTTGTGAGAACCAACTCATACTTTAGCGGGGAAGGCATTGATTTTATGTTGGGAGCGTTGGAGTTGCTTGTTGCTCTGGGGAGGGACGACCTCCCCAACAGAATAGTATCTCCCCAGCAAATGACGATGAACCAAAAGCCCTGCTGAATATTCAGCAGGGCCTAGCAAAAGCAATCAATTCAGGCCTTAACCTAGCCAGCTAGATACTGCGCCTGCAGCGCTTCCACCACAGTGGGATCAGCCAAAGTCGAGGTATTGCCGAGCTCTTTACCTTCAGCTATATCTCGCAAAATACGCCGCATGATTTTGCCGGAACGGGTCTTGGGTAAATCAGCAGAGAACAGAATCCGTTCCGGACGCGCAAATTTACCAATGCCCTTGTCAATCATCGAGACTAGCTCCTGACGCAACTGCTGATCATACGCACGACCATCAATCACAGTTACAAATGCAATCAACCCCTGCCCCTTAATCTCATGCGGCACTCCCACGACCGCCGACTCAGCAACATCTGGATGTTCAACGAAAACACTTTCAAGCTCAGCAGTGCCGATACGGTGACCAGATACATTAACCACGTCATCAACACGCCCGAGAATCCAGATATAACCATCTTCATCACGGCGCGCACCGTCCCCTGGAAAATAATACTGACCACCCCACTTGCACCAATAGGTGTCTTTAAAGCGCTGCGGGTCACCGTAAATACCACGCAGCATCCCCGGCCATGGCTGCTTGATTGCTAAAATTCCAGCTTCCGCCTCCGCACCGTCATCAGTCAGAATCGCAGGCTCCACACCAAAGAATGGCAGTGTCGCGCAACCCGGTTTTGTAGGCGTCGCGCCAGGCATGGGCGTCAACATGTGCCCACCTGTTTCAGTTTGCCACCAAGTGTCGACAATTGGACAGCGCTCGCGACCAATCATCTTGTGGTACCACATCCACGCTTCTGGATTAATCGGCTCTCCGACAGTTCCCAGTAAGCGTAAAGTAGACAGGTCACGGCGAGTCACCCAATCATCGCCCCACTTCATGAAGGCACGAATCGCGGTCGGTGCAGTGTAAAAAATAGAGACCTTATACTTCTCAATGATCTCCCAGAAACGACCCTCGTCAGGGTGATTCGGCGCGCCCTCATACATCACCTGTGTCGCACAGTTCTGCATGATGCCATAGATAATGTAAGTGTGCCCAGTGATCCAACCCACATCTGCAGTGCACCAGTACACATCATCAGGCTTCAAATCGAACACATATTTTGAAGTCAGATAACTAAACACCTGGTAACCTGCAGTCGTATGCATAATACCCTTCGGCTTACCTGTTGTTCCACTAGTATAGAGTAAAAATAGTAGGTCCTCGGCTTCCATCTCTGCCGCTGGGCAATTAGCACTCTCGCCTTCAACCAGATCATGGTACCAGGAGTCGCGCCCCTCTCTCATCGTACAATCGACAGGATGTGCGTCACCACGCTTAACCACAATCACATCCTTCACACACGCACAGTTTTCAACCCCCTCATCAACAATCTTTTTTAGTTCGAGCATCTTACCACGGCGATACCCACCGTCACTGGTAATCACTACTTCGGTCTCACTATCCAATACCCGATCGCGTATCGAATCCGCAGAAAAACCCGCAAAAATCACCGAGTGCACCGCACCTATGCGCGCGCAGGCCAATACCGAAACTGCCAACTCTGGAATCATCGGCAAATAAATCGCAATACGATCACCTCGTTGAACACCCTTGGCTTTCAGCGCATTTGCTAAACGACAGACTTCTACATGCAACTGCTTGTAGCTAATATCACGCGAATCACCTGGCTCGCCCTCCCAGTGGATGGCAATCTTATCACCACGGCCTGCATCGATATGTCGATCTAAGCAATTATATGAAAGATTGGTGCGGCTTCCATCGAACCACTTGTAAAAAGGTGCCTCCGACGCATCCAGCACCGAATCCCATTTTTTAAACCAGTGTAGATCGCCTGCAGCTTCAGCCCAAAAGGCCTCTGGATCTTGGATGCTCCTTTGATAGAGTGCGTTGTAAGCGTCCATGCTGCCCACATGAGCATTTTCAGAAAATTCCGCTATAGGCGCGAATTTACGATTTTCATGGGAGACCGATTCCATCGATGATGAGTCATTAGACATAGTAGGCTGTAGATAGGTTGTGAGCAGTCGTACTACTCATGTTACACAGGGGGTTATAATAGAGATTATTTAACGAACAAATCCTACCATTTAGGTCAATGCCTATTCTCTAATTAGAGCTCATTTTGATACTTTCCCGAAAGCTATTGACAAGGGTACTATGCAAGCACATCAAAGCCAGTTCTCGCGCACAGTGCGCGCTACGATTAATGGAAAATTTTGCAGATCAGTGCCTCGATATGGCCCAGTCAATTCTGGGACATAATCTCGAATCAATTAGCGAACAGGGAACGATTTCTCCTGTTGCTGGCGAAAACAGCCGCCTCGATGAACCCGGACATGCTGCGCTTGCGATCGGCGAATATTATCGCGCTACGAACGACACCACCCTCGGCGACTATGATCTCGTCGACTTGGCGGCTCGATGCGTCACTGCTCAGGTTTTTACTGAAGACGATCAGGAGAATGGTCTCGCTTATTCTGCTCTCGGGCTCCTCTCCTTCGGTCCAGCCAAAGGGCGTAATCCAGTTTGGGAGCGACTGCTCGACCCGACACGTGAGCAACTGGATAAGCAACTCCTTGAGCGCAGCGACTATAACAACCACTTTCAAAGCTTCAACATCGCCAAGGCGGTGACACGCTTCAGTCTCGGCCTTTCAAAGAAAGATGAAACGGGCCGCTTGATCGATCGCTTTTTGGAGCGCATTGAATCGTCATCTTCGACCGGCTACTTTGATGACTCTGACCGCCAAGAAGGAAAGCTCAGCGGCGCTTTCGACATTTACGGCGTCCACAGCTTCGTCTTCATCCGCCAAGCACTGCAGCTGCACTCCAACCTGCACTTGCGCGAGCGCAAGCTGCCTAGCCTCCGTACCTTTTCTGAGAAATATCTGAAATTAATGCCCGATCTTGCACGTCAGGACGGGTCAGGATTTGCCTATGGCCGCTCACTCGGCGCATACGGCCAGATGCACTGCATTAGCCTAATCCTACAAGCACTCCGCGATGGATGGGTCGCCGACAATCAACGCGATCTGTACACTGATACTGTGCGTCGTCTGTTCATGAATTTCTTCGCGACCTACCTTGATCAAGAGCACGGCTACTTGGTGATCCGCGACGATGAGCGCAACACGGTCCCATACCATACCACACGTATGGCTAACTTTGATGCCGCGCGCTACCTCTGCCAATGGGCTCGGCTTGCACGTGCCACCAAAGGCAGCGCCTCTCCTGCTTCGCCCGTCGCACCGCGTAAAGTAGCGCGCTACATCAGTTTCGACAAATCTCATAAAAAAGAACAAGGCCTCTTCGTTTACCAAGACCCTGACACTGGCTTGGCACTACAATTGCCGCTCATCGCCTCTAGCGAGCAAGGCAAAGGCACTTCCGATTATTTGGCTTTTCCACACTCACCAGGTATCTTCGACTGGCCAGTAGATAAATATCTACCAATCATGATGCCGGAGTTAACTTTTGGCGAGCATGTCATTGTCCCGTCATTCTATGGTAAAAACTGCACGACATCGATGGGGCTGCGGAATGCACTGACATTTAAATATGATCAACCAGAGCTGATCACCAAAGAAGAGAAAATTATCCCTGGTCTGGGTAGCTGTAAAGTCATGTGGTCCTTTAAGGGTGGCACGATCAACTGCGAGTTCTGCTTCTCAGTCAAACAGCAGGTGCAACTCGATCGCATGCGCTACATCCTTGCTATCGCAGCGCCACACAGCCGCTATCGCGTAGGTACATCCTTTACACTCGGCGAAGATGGGCATCGCACCAACGTCATCAAAGACGACTTTCAGGCTGAATGGAAGGAGCTCGACGTTGTCACCGACAACCCTGAGTTCCGCACTTACTACGGCAACATGCACTACCTGCAAATTCTCGAACGTGACCATCCTTTGATCATGCGCCCAGGCATGCAGTACCGCCTGGCGCTGTCCTTTGAGCCAGATATCGCATTTGCTGACGAATAATCAGTCGTCTCAAATATTTTTCTGAATGCCGCAAACGTAGAGTTGCGGCATTCTTTATTTACAGAGTCCTCATACGCTATTTAGTTCCTGCCATGCTCTCAGTCCGAATCATTCCCTGCCTCGATGTCCACGAAGGTCGCGTTGTCAAAGGCGTCAACTTCGTCAACCTAATCGATGCGGGGGACCCAGTCGGGCAAGCCAAGGCATACGAGCAACAAGGTGCTGATGAACTTGTATTTTTGGATATCACCGCATCCAGCGACGAGCGCAACACTATGATTGATGTCGTTAAACGCACTGCCTCCGAGTGCTTCATGCCACTCACTGTCGGTGGTGGCCTGCGTAATGTTGAGAATATCCGAGATATGCTCAACGCCGGAGCTGACAAAGTGAGCCTCAATACCGCAGCTATCCTCAATCCAAAACTGATTCAACAAGCCTCATCCAAATTCGGCAATCAATGTATCGTCGTAGCGATCGATGCCAAGCGTGTCGAAAACACAGACCGCTGGGAAGTGTTCACGCATGGTGGTCGTAACAACACCGGTCTCGACGCCGTTGAATGGGCCAAGAAAGTCGTCGCTCTGGGCGCTGGCGAGATACTACTCACCAGTATGGACTCCGATGGCACTAAGGCTGGCTTCGATAATGCACTCAACTGTGCTGTAAGCGAAGCGGTTCAAGTGCCCGTGATCGCATCTGGAGGCGCCGGCACGCTCGACCACTTTGCCGATGCGATCGAACTTGGTAAAACCAGCGCCGTGCTCGCCGCCTCAGTCTTTCACTTCGGCACTTTCACCATTCGCCAAACTAAAGAACATCTGCAAGCACGTGGCCTTCCAGTACGATTGTAGAGGTCACATTCAAACACCCAGCCGCCTTTCGCCGAGTAAAATCAAGCAGACATCTTCTAGACTTAGCAGTAGTATGGTATAACTTTACAATGTTGTGAACATCATCGACTGCCACTGCCACTGTTATCCGCCACACCTTGCGGCAAATCCGCGCGCGTGGGCTGTGGCACATAATGAACCGCACTGGGCCGACCTGGTCGCCCCACTCGACAGACCTTCGATACAAGGTTGGGCAAGCGTTGATCAAACACTTGCCGCAATGGACGTTGCAGGCGTCGCGCAAACTGTTCTGCTTGGCTGGTATTGGCAAAACGAGGCCACTTGCTTTTTGCAAAACCAGGAGATTGCCAAATGGGTCAAGCAAGCGCCCGATCGCTTCATAGGATTTGCCTCCATTCAACCCGGCAGCAATGCCGAGGCCGTAATCAAGCAATGCCAAGAGGCCGAAAGCCTTGGTCTGCGAGGCATCGGCGAGCTACACACAGGCGTACAGTGTTTCAACGCATCCAGCGCTGGCTGGATGGCGCTCGCGGATTGGTGCTGCGCCCACAATTGGCCAATTAACCTTCATGCCACTGAAGCTGCCGGACAGGATCATCCCGGGAGCGTCGCCACTCCACTCAATGACTTTGTGCGCATGGCCAGAGCCCACCCACAGCTAAAGTTAATCCTTGCCCATTGGGGCGGTGGTCTGGCCTTCTTCGAGCTTAACCCGCACCTGCGTAAGACACTTAAAAATGTCTACTACGATTGCTCCGCCACACCCTTACTCTACGAGCCATCGATCTTCCGGCGAATCATCGATATTGTGGGCTACCAGAAAATACTCTACGGCTCTGACTTTCCACTACGACTCTACCCTCGCAGACAAAAATCTCCAGATTACTACAGCTTTCTCGATGTGATTCGCACGGATGCCGCACTGAGCGATCAAGAGTATCGCGCTATTACAGCGGAAAATATGCAGGACTTGCTTGGCAATACATGAGCCATCTGCCCAAAACGGATTAGCCGTCGAGCGCCGAGCGATACGTGTGCCAAGGCAAGGTCGCGCATTTAATACGCGCAGCAAATTTCCGCACGCCTGCTAATGCTGCAATCTCGCCATCTTTCGACAAATCTGCTGTCAGATCCATGTCCATAGAGAGCAATTGACCAACGCGCTGACACGCACTCTCAGCCTCATCCAAAGTCTTTCCGGTCAACACCTCAGTCATCATCGAAGCCGAAGACTTACAGATCGCACAACAGGCTGCCTCGAACTGTACCGCTTTAATCAGACCATCCTCAACGATCAAAAACACCGTAATCTTATCGCCACACAAAGGATTGAATCCCTCCGCAGAGTGAGTGTAATCGGTCAATGCACCATAATGTCTCGGCCGTTTATTATGGTCGAGGATGATGTCTTGATACAGATTGTGGAGATCCTCGGACATAACAGCGTGCTGACCTAAAAAAGTAATGGGTGTTCAACCAAAGTGATCACTTAACAAAAAAACTGTTTCATCTTAGTCAACGCTGTCACTAAACGCTCCACATCATCAAAATCATTATAAAATGCAAACGACGCACGCGCGGTAGCCGGCACGCCGAAGCGCTTTAATAATGGCTGAGTACAATGATGCCCCGCACGGATCGCTACACCACCCGCATCTAGAAACGTTCCGACATCGTGCGGATGAATTTCATCGATCAAAAATGAAATCACCGAAGCCTTCTCAGGTGCGGTACCAATGATTCGCAACCCGTCGATCGCGCTCAACTGCTCAGTGGCAGATGCCAGTAACGCAAGCTCATGTTGCAGCGCTGCATCGCGATCGATACCATTTAAATAATCAATCGCAGCGGACAACCCGATCACACCGGAGATGTGAGGTGTACCCGCTTCGAATTTACCAGGGATGCCTTTATAGGTAGTGCCCTCGAAATCGACCTTTTCAATCATATCACCACCACTTTGATACGGCGGTAGCTTTTCCAGCCATTTCCGTTTACCCCAAAGTAACCCAATGCCCGTCGGCCCGCAGATTTTATGGCCTGAAAGTACAAAAAAATCACAATCCAACTCCGCCACGCTGACTGGCATATGTGGTATCGACTGCGCGCCATCGACCAATACGGGGACTCCCCGTGCGTGCGACATCGCTATAATATTTTTTACGGGATTGATCGTACCCAGTGCATTCGACACATGCACCACCGACACAATCTTGGTCTTCTCTGAAAGCAGCGCCTCAAAGGCTTCCATGTCCAGCACTCCGCGATCATCTACGGGGGCCACTTTCAGAATCGCACCGGTCTGCTGTGCCGCGATCTGCCAAGGCACAATATTCGCATGATGCTCCATGTGCGTGATCAGTATCTCATCGCCAGCCTGCAGCACAGACTCAGTAAAACCATGCGCAATCAAGTTGATGCCCTCAGTCGTGCCCCGAGTAAAAATAACCTCATTCTGATCAGCAGCGCCAATAAATCTAGCAGCCTTCGCGCGCGTAGCCTCATATGCGTCGGTCGCTTGTTCACTTAAATAGTGCACCCCTCGATGAATATTAGAGTTTTCAAACTGGTAATAGCGCTGTACCGCGTCGATCACCGCTTGCGGCTTCTGAGACGTCGCCGCACTGTCTAAATAGGTCAACGGCTTGCCGCGCACTTCAGTAGCAAGGATTGGAAAATCTGCCCGCACACGGCGGTAATCAAATGTCGATGAGTCACTCACAACCGTAAGGTCATCTACTTGCAAAAGAATCTCAATTGAAATTAATAGATTTTTTTATCTGAGAAAGAAATTGAGCAACATAACAGTTAGAAAAATTACTTGGTGGTTGGCATCTCTTGGATAGTACTTAGCTATCAATAATACATCGGGTAAGGATTGAGTACAAAACAAGCAAGTACGCCTTCTTCAGCTTACATTCACATCAATAAAACTACAAAATAAAAGGTATTACGATGGGACTACTATCATCAATATTAGGAAACGCAGGAGTCGTCGCGCCAGACAAACTTGAATCCGACTACGCGCAGCTTTTAAGCGCAGGTGAAAAGATCGCAGTTGGTTTTGCGGTTTTCAGAGACACTTTCATTTTTACTGAAAAACGGTTAATCATCGTAGATGTGCAAGGAATGACCGGTCGAAAAATTGAGTATTTGAGTATTCCCTACAGCAAGATCACTAAATTTAGCATCGAGACGGCTGGACGCTTTGATTTGGATGCAGAACTGAAGATTTGGGTAGGCAGTGACACCACTCCGATTCAAAAGAAATTCAATAAGAAGGTGAATATCTATGACCTGCAAAAGGTCTTAGCTGAATTCACGCTCACCTAGTAAACTCAGGGCAACAAGTATCTTAAATGCTGCTTTATTGGGCTTACTCTTAGGTAGCATCACAGTTCGCTACTTATAACAGCGGTTTTTATTCGCTGGAATCATGTTTTTGTTTTGAGCGTGGATGATAGAGCGCGTGTTCATCGGCTAATCGCGCAGTTTGCACTGAGGTATAAATCTGCGTAGTTGAGATATCAGAGTGCCCAAGCATTTCCTGAATCGCACGTAAATCTGCCCCACCCTCAAGTAAATGGGTCGCAAATGAATGCCGTAACAAGTGCGGCTTAATCGGTTTTTTAATTCCAGCTCTGGCGGCGTGCTGTTTAATCATGACCCAGACCATTTTGCGCGAAATGGCCCTGCCTTGTTGGCTCAAAAATAGCGCACTCCCGGTCTTTGCTTTTACAAAATGAGGCCGCCCTCCAGTCAAATAATCACGCACCGCAGCAACTGCTGCGCCACCGATCGGGGCGATACGCTCTTTCGAGCCTTTGCCAAAGACCCGCACATAGCCTTCATCAAGATTTATTGCCTGTAGCAAGATACCACAGAGCTCCGACACACGGAGCCCGCTGCTATAGAATAACTCCAGCATCGCACGATCTCGCAAACCATGCGGGGTATCGGCAGGCGGCGCCGCTAAAAGGCGCTTCAGTTCCTCATGCGTTAAGACCTCTGGCAACTTGCGCGAGAGCTTTGGCGCTGAGACCAACTCTGTGAAATCGTCGGTGCGCAGCCCCTCGCGCACGAGGTAACGCGCCAACATCCGAATCGCAGAGAGTTTACGTGCCTGACTGCTTCGGGCATAGTCCGCCTTACTTAAATAAGCCGTCCATTCACTCACACTTTGCTCTCCCACCGCAGCCCAATCCGCAACACCTTGCTTATCCAGATATAGTGCATATTGCGCAAGGTCGCGTCCATAGGATGAGATCGTATGACTCGATAAGCCACGCTCCAACTCAAGCCATGCGAGAAAACCTTCGACTGGATCAACCAACGAATCGGGTATAGTGGAGAGTGGATCAGTTGCCATGTGAATGAATACTGTGACGCGGCATCACCTACTCTGGCAAGCGGAACCGCATCGCTTCCATTCTTAATAGCGAGCAGTCATAAAGCTATTTATTCACAAGAAGTATCCACCATGGAGGCATACAAACGACACGCTATGCTCTAAAATTAAGACTAATTATAACATTCCATTTAACTAATGAATGCTCGATAATTCATTTAGATTCAAACAATAGATAAATCAATGACCAGCACGCATACAGGCGAAAGCGCAATCAAACCAACGGACTTACGGGGTATTCTGAAATACGTCCCCATGTTCCGTGATCACGTGTTTGTGATCGCATTGGACGGTAGCTTGGTCGCACATGAGAATTTTCAAAATGTACTACTTGACCTCGCAGTATTGCGTTCACTCAACATTAATATCGTATTGGTGCATGGGGTCGGACAACAACTTAATGCGCTTGCTGCCGATCGTGAAGTCAAGATTACCAATGCTCACGGGGAAGGTCAAACTGATGCGCAAACACTAGAAATAGCCACTGAAGTCACGGCGCTTGTTAGTCTGAGCATCATGCAAGGGCTGACGCGTAATGGCCTGCGCTGCGCTCTCAGTAACGGCGTACGCAGTAAAGAAATCGGCATCGTCAAAGGTGAAGATCACCTATATAGCGGACGGGTCGATAAACTCGACGTCGCTTTATTCGACAGTCTATTAAAGGCCAATACGATCCCGATCATCACGCCGATCGCCTTCAATCGCGAAGGCACCTCCTTACGGATTAACTCCGACCTGCTAGCCGCCGAACTTGCGGCACAGTTAGATGCTTCGAAATTAATCTACATGACAACGCAAGATGGCTTGTCGCTCGATGGGCAACCGCTCACCAATCTTCCGGTCGCAGAACTAAGTAATTTATTGCAGAATGAAAACTCTGGTATTTCTGAGCGCCTACACAGTAAGGCACAGCACGCAGTCAAAGCGATTGAAGCAGGCGTGCCACGTGCCCACATACTTGACGGTCGCTTGTTCGGCGCCCTCTTAAATGAAATTTTTGACAAGGTCGGGATCGGCACGATGGTCTACAGTAACGAATACCAATCCATTCGACGCGCAGTCAAAGCAGATGCTTACTCAATCTATAACATCACTCGCAATGGCGTGCGCTCTGAGACATTATTAGATCGGTCTCAAACTGAAATCGAAGCAACAATCACCGACTTCCTTGTCTATGAAATCGATGGGAGTATCGTCGGCTGCCTTTATTTACAGACATATGACTCTGCTACAGTGATCGAAATCGGTAGTGTGTATGTACAACCTTTTTACCAAAATAAAGGGGTTGGGCGACACATGATTGAATTTGCTGAGGTCGATGCCAAACAGCGCGGAGCACAGCGTGTCATTGCGATGACTACTCAGGCCACCAACTTCTTCACAAAGCTCTGCGGCTTCCAAGAAGGCAGCGCAACAGATTTACCGGAATCACGAAAAGCGGATTATCAGGCCAATGGGCGGAATTCCAAAATCTTGTTTAAGGAGCTATAGCGAAGACAAACTCTATGCATCTGTACCATACAACGGACATGGATGGGATCTCGGAATTGAATCCCGATGCAGCGCGTATGAAGGCATTGATTTCTCAGTTGGATTTGCCTGAGTTCGAGGATGCTGATCATCCAGACCTTTCTCTAGTACATGACCCCAGCGGCTGGACTCTTACTTTGTATTCAAACGGCGTGGTAACCTATGAGAATCTGGGCGAGGATGACACTCACCCGCGTTTCATGACCAGCATCAGTCGCGCGAAGGCACTTCATCTATGGAAAACACTTGCCCGTGGCGAAACTGAAGACCTCAGACAGTTGCCTTGGCTACATGAGGAGGTGTAGATCGCTCCTAAAAGTGGCTGTACTAAGCAATGAGACGCACTATAGCCAACAAAGCGTCACTACATAATCGCCAAAAAACCGATACCGAAACTGCATACGCTGTGCAGCGCCGCGCAACTCCTCGGGTAAATGCAATGCAACCTTGTCAGCAAATAAATGACCTGAAGCGCCATCCACATGCAATGCGAGGTCACTGAAATTCGCATGGACGCCCCACACTGGGAATTGCGCTTTAAAGAACGCCTCCTTCGCACTGAAAATCAAACTAGCAAGCGCTTGGTTCTCGCCCACAAAATCGACTTCTTGCGGATGCAGAACGCGCGCCACCGCCTGTCGACTCAAGCGATTCGTCTTTTCTAGATCAAGCCCGAGGCATGGCATCGTCTCAACTGAGGCCGCCACTGCGCAACATAAACCACGCGAATGTGAAATGGAAGCAATCGCTCCGCGGGGCCATTCTGGCACGCCGTCGGCATTAGCTAAGAGCGCACCTGCAGAATAACCGACTTGTGCCAATGCCTCTCGCGCACAGCGGCGACCTCCAATAAACTCATTGCGCCGAGCAAGGGACGCATTCTCCAAAAGTTCGCCCTCTTTGACATATTCAAACGGCTCGGCTTGTGTTGAAACAACTCCCACACTCGCGCCGCCACCCTCAGGGAGCATGCCCAACAAAGCAGATAAGAGTGGATCGGTTGCAGATAGGTTAGCCACGAATAAAAATACGCAACAGTATGCCATGCCGATGCGCAAGCCTTGGGAAACTACAAATTAAGCCAACCCAGACACTTGCCAAAGGCGACTTTCATAGTAAAAACTAATTATGCGATCGTACTTTTTTGTCATTATTAGCTATTATTTCATCGTACCGTTCGCTGCACTGCAAGCGAGCAGCAACACACAAGGCATATGGGAAGTCCTGGACGGCTGTCGTTTAGTAGACTCACCGATCAACGATGGCGACAGCTTTAAAGTGAGGCATCAGGACGACACCTTCATCGTGCGCCTCTATTTCGTAGACTGCTTGGAAACTCATAATACCTACATGGATCGTGTTCGCGACCAGGCACGCTATTTCTCAATTTCAGAGACCGCAGTAATCACTGCCGGCAAACAGGCGACTGCCTATAGCAAGCAGTTTTTAAAGGGTGAATTTACCGTTATCACACAGCGCCTCGATGCACGAGGGGGTGAAGAACCGCGGGTATTTGGCTTGGTCAGTAAGGACGGAACCCTGCTATCTATGGACTTAGTTAGTCAAGGACTCGCTCGAATCTACGGCATGCCCACTCGAGGTATCTGGCCAGGAGGCCTCAGCGCACCCACGTATCTGACTCGTCTCAAGCAGCAAGAGCGACGGGCTCAGCGTGACATGATCGGCATCTGGAAACAAGCAACTGACTACCAGCAATTGGTAGGCCTCAATCATCTCCGCTCCGATACAGAAAATAGACAAACCAGCGACCCGGGCTCTGCACTGCACCTCGCAATTAACAGCAGTGACAAACTGATCCTTAATACCGCCTCCAGTGAACAGCTCGAAACATTGCCTGGTATAGGTCCTGCGCTCGCTGCACATATAATCGCTATACGCCCGATAACCGCGGTCAATGATCTAGCCAGCATCTCGGGCATTACACTTAGCAAGATCGATGCCTTTCGCGACAGAGTACTTCTCCATAAACCGCAACCACCTGAACAAACGGCGGACTTCTATTTGGCAGACTTAAAAACCTATTTAAATAAGACTGTCACTGTAATCGTCTCATCGGTCACTCCATCAGAACTAGACCCGCCGCAAGGCTTCCGCGCGGTTCAACTATACACCTCGAACCACGGCAAAGACGGCGGCAGTATTACAGCATTGATCCCTAGTGAGTTGTATCGCTCGTTTATTGAATATTACCAAAACCATAGCCGCACATTCACTGGTTTACTATTTAAACGCGAATCAAACACAGTGCTGGTTTACCAGCCGTAAAAAATAGGAGGCTTATCTTGCCAGTAATTCAATTGCACTCAAAGGTACTGTACATGCAAAGCTCACATGACACCATTTTAGCACCTTCGATTCTCGCTGGCGATCACGCTGACCTCAAGAGTAGCCTAAAAAAAATTGAAGCGGCAGGACTGAGTTGGGTGCACCTTGATATTATGGATGGGCATTTTGTGCCAAACCTGACCTTTGGCCCGCAGACTGTTAAAGCTATGCGCTCTTCGACAAACTTATTTTTCGATGTGCACCTGATGCTTGATAATCCAGATAAATTGGTAGACGCTTTTATCGATGCAGGTGCCGACCAAGTGACAATTCACGTGGAGCCAGACTACCCGATCCAAAAAACCTTAACGCGCATCAAAGCGCGTGGCTGCAAGTGCGGTGTTGTGCTCAACCCAGATACACCCGCTGAAGCAGCCAAGCCTTATCTCGAAGAATGTGACATCATTCTACTGATGACGGTACAACCTGGCTTTGGCGGACAAAGCTTCCGCAAAGATGTACTATCCAAAATAGAGATCTTTGCAAACTGGCGCAAAGAACTTGGGCTCAACTATCGACTCGAAGTAGATGGTGGTATCGACCTCAACTCCGCAGGGGACTGTACAATGCGCGGCGTAGACACTCTTGTAGCTGGCACCGCTTTTTTTAAGGCGGAGGACTCACAAGCCTTCAATGCGGCAGTCACAAAATAGTTACTTACCTACAAGTATAATTCTGGGCGGCGATCTTTCAACGCAGGCAAACGCTCACGCACCTCAGTAACAATCTGTAGGTTTATTTGTACAACGGATAGCCCCTCAGATTCGTCCGCTTCCAATAGAATTTCACCCCAGGGATCGACGACCATCGAATGCCCAAAATACTGAGTATCCTTTTTCGTGGTATCATGCGACTCAACACCGCACTGATTCGTCGCGATAAAGTAGCACTGATTTTCAATCGCCCGCGCTTGGATAAGCGTACGCCAATGGGCCAATCGTGGATGCGGAAACGCAGCAGGTAGTACTTGCAACTCGGCCCCCCTAAGTGCGCATTGACGAAACAACTCAGGGAAACGTAAATCGTAACAGATACTGCAACCAATCGTTCCAAATGAAGTATTTGCAGTCACAATTTTCTTTCCTGCTTCGAGATGCTGATGCTCATCGAAGAGAGTAAATAAATGAAGCTTATTGTACTGCGCCACTATCGCGCCAGTACGCTCAAAAAAATAAAGTGAATTTGCCGGCCGCCCCGACTCTGCTTGATCTAAAAATGAACCACAGACCGCAATATCATACTCTCTGGCAAGCGCGCCAACCTTGTCTCGCTGCGCCGGGGCATCACTCAGCAACTCTAAATTTTGCTTCCAATCAAAACCTGTAGTGCACATCTCAGGTAAAAAAAGTGCCTCAGCACCTTCAGCCTTTGCCTGCTCAAAAAACGAACGAATCGTAACAAGATTAGCAGTAGGATCTCCACGTTGAACCTCAAATTGAGCGAGTGCTATTTTCATATTGTAAACGCTATTTAAGCGCCGTCATCAGCCAGCGCCTATACTATCAAAACTTCATGTGCCCGAACCAGTGCATCTTTAAGACAAGACACTTCAAGAGGTTTACTTAGGTAATCATTCATGCCCGAAGCGAGACATTTCTCCCGATCTTCAGTCATCGCAAATGCTGTGACTGCAATAATATATTGCTCTGGATCATGATTGGCATAAGCGCCCGCACGAATTGACTTTGTAAGCTCAATACCGCTGCGACCTGGCAGGCGTACATCCATTAATACCACATCATAAATAGCACGCTGCATAATTTCATTCGCCTGATCACCATCTTGCGCGACATCTGGTTGGTAACCCAATATTTCCAGTAGTTCGCGTATCACCCAGCGATTATCTTCATCATCTTCACAGACTAATAATCGTAAAGGATGTTGCCTCGCGAAATCATTCTCTAACAAGGAACGATCTGCTTCAGTCTCTCCTGCGTTTGTCAAAGAAGGGGGCTGACCTTCAGAGATTTTCTCAGCACTGACTAAAGGTAACACGAATTGAAAGCACGACCCAACGCCGACTGTACTTTCAACCCAAACCGTCCCGCCCATGCGTTGAATTAGGCTTGAGCAAATTACCAAGCCCAAACCAGTTCCACCGAACTGACGCGTCGTAGAAGGATCGACTTGGGTAAATGCTTTAAACAAGCGATCAAACTTATCCCTAGGAATACCACAGCCAGTATCCTGCACTTTAAAATGCAGTAAATCCGAAACACTATCCGACTCATTATTACTAAGACTTACGCTTAGCGTTACAGAGCCTTGCGAAGTAAATTTCACTGCATTATTGACCAAGTTCATTAAGACCTGACGCAAACGATGGGCGTCTCCAATATAAGTTTCACATAGCACAGGATTGATTTCAAAATTTAGGTTAATTCCTTTCTCTTTCGCATCTGGTAACATAAACTCAACTGCATCGCATATAATGTTCTCCAGATTGAACTCAACAGACTCTAGCTCCAAGGTACGTGACTCTATTTTAGAATAATCGAGAATATTATTAATTAGATTAAGCAAAGCGCGGCCACTACGCTTAATAATCGTAGCATGATCACTTTGTAACTCATCCAATTCAGTCTGTAACATCAGGTCCGTGTAGCCAATAATAGCGTTCATAGGCGTCCGAATTTCGTGACTCATTATTGCTAAAAATTCGCCCTTCGCAGCATTTGCAGCATTTGCAGAATCATGCGCAATGCGCAATTCAATCTCACGTTTCTGCATCAGGATTAAACCAGAAATACTCGAAGTAAGCACACGCACTGCGTTGATCTCAGATTCACCCCATAGTTGTAACTCATTACAATAATCGACCGCAAAAAAACCATACAATTGCCCTTCTACCCACATTGGAATCACCAACAATGATTGATTCGCTGACTCACAAAACACACTTGGTTTGTGACTATTTTGCGTTTCACCTTCGAGATGAATCAGCTGACCATCCAGCAGTTTCTCATACCAGCTTGGAAAAAAATCCTCAAACGGCGCATCTTTTAAAGACGTCTGTTCAAACATACTCTTGCAAAACTCATCCTTCAACCACTCAAAGCGAGGATTGCAAGTATGGAAACTCTCTTCAGGGCTGCCTAAAATCTCAAAGATATAGGCTCTATCCACTTTTAGCGCGCTGCCGATCTCCTGCATCGCGATTGTGACTGCTCGCTCAAAATCAATCTTAGTGAGCAAAGCATGATTCGCACGTGCAGTCGCTCTCTCAACCGCGTCACGCTGAAGGAGTGCAGACTCAGCATCTTTTCTCAACGTTATATCATAAGCTACCCATACGACACGATCCGCACTTCCATCATCCAACAACATGGACGAAACACGGGCCTCAAACCAATGCTGTTTCGTATCCATAGATTCAAGCGAGTATTCAAGTGTCTGAACAACACGCGAATCGAGAGCCACTGAAATTGTTTCCATAAATGACTGGTAGATGTTCGGATCAAACAGCGCACTCAATGGTTCTCCTATTGCAGCCTGCCAATTAATAATTCGGTGATTCTCTTGAACAAGTGAATTGGGCGCAAAGACGTCACAAACAATCCCCTCTCTAGAAAGCACAAATGCGATGTCAGGCAACCCATCTGCAAATGCGCGTAAGCGACTCTCGTTCTCTGAAACTTGTGCTTCACGGCGCTTCAACTCTGTCATTGCTGCAGCTAAGCAAATTGAAGTCACCGAAATGATCCCAACAAACATCCATACACTAGTTAGACTTTGCGGGCTAATTCTAGTATCTGAAGAAAAGACTGGCAGAAACGACAACATCGCCACTAACGCTAGTAATAATACACCAGCTGACGCCCCTCGTAATCCAAACCGTATGGCCGCCCATGCCATAATAGGAAAAATTGCGAGCTCCATCGGATAATATAGAGTATCAACAGGAGCCCAATTTTCAAAAGTCACATAAGCGAAAGAGACGATAATCATCACCCAAGCAGCAACTTCAAAGAACTGCCTAGCTCCCAATCTGTAACCAGTGCGATCAGCCCAAACTAAAATAAATGGCGTAATAATTACCGAACCCACAGCTGCAGCCAACCAGTGGGCCAAAAATAAGGCGCAAAAATCTGGCCAAGGTATCCCATTTGCGCCACCGCACTGGAACACAGATGCAACTACGGACCCAAGACTTGTGGATAAGATAATGCCTAAAAACAAAATATACAGAGTGTCGCGAATGCGCTCCATATTCATCTTAACACGCAAACCATTTAACAAACCTAGGCCAAAGGCTGAAGCAGTTACTACGGCACACGGCACACTTAACATCATTAACAGATTCTGTTCCGCAAGTACTGCAGGGAGCAAAGCGCCGATAAAGACCGCTGGTAAGTAACGTAGACCCCCCAACCAAACGATACCAAAAGCCACACCATAAACTGGAGCTATCTGTTGTGACGAGCTACCAAACTGTAGATCTGCTAAAATCACTGCAATTTGCTCAGCAATGGCCACACTTAGTATCGATAAAACACTATTGATGACATATCTAAAATCGAATCGCATTGTAGAGCATTTGTTCAAGTATGATACAAATCAGAATGCAGGAAAACATCTAGACAATGACATCCCTTCCCCCTATTTTTACTTTTTTTAGACAAAATGCCGACAAATGTCCCATTACCTTAAAATTAGGCTTGATTCAGGAATCATCCACAGCATGTTTCTCGACTTTCCAAACTTGAGGACGGATAGCTCAGTTGGTTAGAGCACCTCGTTTACACCGAGGGGGTCGTGGGTTCGAATCCCTCTCCGTCTACCATTACCAAGTTTGAGCCAACAGGCTACTACATCATGCGTCATACCATCTCAATCCTTGTTGAAAATAAGTTCGGAGTTCTCGCTCGCATCGCTGGCATGTTCAGTGGGCGCGGGTTTAATATCGAGACATTAAATGTGGGACCAATGCTAGATGGGCGCTTTTCACGTATCACTGCTACAATCATTGGAGATGAAGATGCGCTGGATCAGGTTATAAAGCAGGTGGATAAATTTATCAACGTCCTAGAAGTGACTGAATTTTCTCGTGGTCAGGCCACCGAGCGCGAGTTGGTAATCCTTAAAGTAAATGCACCAGCTGCTAAACGCTCTGAAATTATGCAGGTTTGCGATATCTTCCGAGCCAAGATTATCGATGTCGCCAGTGAATCGCTCAACGTTGAGATGACTGGCAATGCCAACAAAATGAAAGCATTCTTGAACTTAATTGAGCAGTATGGCATTATTGAGATGGCACGCACAGGCAACCTAGCACTTAAACGCGGATAATTCTTACACTCTAAATAAACAAATTTTTTAATCCGAGAGTGCAGTCACTCTCACAATCAAAGATACATATGCCAGCAAAAGTCTATACCGACAAAGACGCTGACCTCAGAGTCATCAAAAAGAAAACCTTAGCCATCATTGGTTACGGTTCGCAGGGCCACGCCCACGCACAAAATCTGAAGGACAGCGGCCTCAACGTAATCATCGGTCTCTACAAAAAGAGCAAATCCGTCAAGGTAGCTCAGAGCCAAGGTTTCGAAGTATTCGAAACTGCTGAAGCAGTAAAGAAGGCTGACGTCATCATGCTTGCTGTGCCTGACATGTTACAGGCTGAAGTATACGAAAACGACATTCTTCCAAACCTTGAAAAAGGCAAGACACTCGCTTTCACACACGGTCTCGCAATCCATTTCGGCCTAATCGATGCACCTAAGGGTATCGACGTCATCATGGTAGCTCCTAAGGGTCCAGGTCACGTGGTTCGCAGCCAGTACGTTGAAGGTAAAGGCGTTCCTGCACTGATCGCAGTGAACAAAGGTTCCTCTCGCGATGCCAAGAAAATCGCTCTTGCATGGGCAAAGGGCGTTGGCGGCACGCGTGCCGGTGTGATTCAAACTACTTTTAAGGAAGAGTGTGAAACTGACCTTTTTGGTGAGCAAGCAGTCCTCTGTGGCGGTGCATCTGCTCTCGTCATGGCAGGCTTCGAAACACTGGTTGAAGCTGGCTACCAACCAGAAATGGCTTACTTCGAGTGCTTGCATGAGTTGAAGCTAATCGTCGACCTGATGGTTGAGTCTGGTGTTTCTGGCATGCGCTTCTCTGTTTCTGAAACCGCTGAATGGGGCGACTACATCAGTGGACCACGCGTCATCAATGCGTCCTCCAAGAAGGCGATGAAGGCGATCCTTAAGGAAATCCAAAACGGTAAGTTCACCAAGGACTGGGTCAAGGAATACAAAGCTGGCCTGCCTAGATACAAGCAGTTCGTTAAGGACGGCCAAGCGCACCCAATCGAAAAGACCGGACAGCGCCTTCGTGCGCTCATGCCTTGGGTCAAAAAGCGCAACATTAAGGGCGCTCAGGCGGCTTACAATTAAGCCGTATTTCATATTTTGAAATTTCAAGCGGTCGCCGGTTTATACCGTCGGCCGCTTTTTTTAGCTTATTAGATCTACCTAAAGGGTCGCCATTGAGCTGATATGCTCGATTAAATACTATCGCTTGAGTCGTCCTAAGCTGGCTATTTATCAGATAAGATAACACAAAAGGCATGAAATAGCTTCCCTAGTACTGAAGCTAACATTACCACACTCATTCTAGCTTTATTTTTTTATAGAATCTTTGATTAACGATTGAATACGCATTTGCCGCTTTAACTACGTTTCGAGATGATTCGTATTCAATATTCTCCATTTGATCGCCATGCCCATAAAGATCGCCACCCGTAAAAGCCCACTCGCCCTCAAACAGACTGAGATGGTGCTGGCATGGCTGCAGGAAAAGCTGCCAGACGATTCATTTGAGGCACTTCGCTTAAGCACCAAAGTCGACGAGCGGCTGAGCTGGTCACTAGAGAAACGCGGCGGCATCGGCCTATTTACCAAAGAGCTCGAAGATGCCCTCCTCGAAGGTCGTGCACAACTCGCTGTGCACAGCGCCAAAGACCTACCGACACAATTTCAAGCCGACCTGCATATTGCTGGCTATTTACCACGCGCTCGAGCGACCGATGTACTGGTGCACCGATCTGGGTGCTCCCAACCCGCAAGCATTGCAACTAGTAGCCCTCGACGGCGCGCGCAACTTGGCCTGATACTCGAAGGTGCTTCATGGACAACCATTCGCGGTAACGTCAGCACGCGCTTGCGGAAAATAACTGAAGGCACCGCCGACGCCACGCTTCTTGCTGCTGCGGGACTCGACCGGCTGAACATTCTTGCCCATGATGGCTTGGACTTCGTTGAGCTGCCAATCGAGCAAGTTGTTCCGGCACCCGGCCAAGCCGCTATCGCAATTCAATGTCGCGCAGCGGATCTACCGAAATATGAAAATCTCTTTTGTGAACAAACGAAACGCGCCGTGTCACTTGAACGCGCATTTCTACGCAAACTAGGAGGCGGTTGCCAAACACCTGCCGGCGCACACTACACTGACGGCACTTTTTATATTTTTCATCCTGAAACAGGACATCGCTCATTTGAATTCGAACTCGAATCACTGAACGACATCGAGCCATTCCTCGAGTCCATTTTTAACGACCTAAAATTCAATTCCTAAGGGTTCACACATCCGCGAAAAGGGGGTTCATCTTGCCCCTGATTGCTTCACCCTCTCCGTCAGGCTTCCGTCCTAATTTCTAATTTTCCGAAAATGTCTTCCCCAAAAAAAATAGGTAAAGTTTATCTCATCGGCGCAGGCCCAGGCGACCCAGGCTTAGTGACTGTTCGTGCGAAAGAGCTTATCCAGTGCGCCGACGTCATCGTATACGACTATTTGGCAAATCCAAAGCTGTTGGATTGGGCACGCCCGGACGCTGAGCGTATCTATGTTGGCAAACGCTCAGGCATGCATTCGTTGCCACAAGATGAGATTGAAGAAATACTGGTCGACCGCGCTAATAAAGCGTTGCAAGTCGTACGCCTGAAGGGTGGCGACCCATTTGTATTCGGACGTGGCGGCGAAGAAGTTTCCGAGCTTCAAACAGACGGTATCCCCTTTGAAATTGTACCCGGTGTCACCGCTGCCCTCGCTGCTGCCGCCTACGCGGGCATCCCACTCTCCCACCGCACATACAGCTCCTCGATTACCTTTCTCACAGGCCACGAAAACCCAGAGAAACAAACGCTCAGCATCGACTTCAAGCAATACGGCAGCACCAAAGGTACGCTCTGCTTATACATGAGCCTAGGGCAGTTGCCACGCATTCTTCGCGAGCTCAAAGACGGCGGCATGTCAGGTGACACACCGGTTGGTGTTATACAATGGGCCACACTTGCCTCTCAACGCTCTGTTTATGGTACTGTTGATACAATTGTCAGCGACATCGAATCAGCCAGCCTCAGCACGCCGGTGATGATTATTATCGGCAAAGTCGTTGCAGAACGTTCGACCACTAAATGGTTCGAAGGCCGCCCACTGATGGGTAAAAAGATCGTTGTTACTCGTGCACGTGATCAGGCGGGGCAACTCACCTCCTTACTCGAAAGCAACGGAGCTGAGGTAATCGAACTACCTTTTATCCAAGTCGAACCTGATTTCAACCCACAGCAACTGGCCGAGATCTTAGCGGGAATCGCGATCTACGAGTGGATCGTATTTACTAGCGTCAATGGTGTAAAATCATTCTTCGACCTGTTCTACAAAGCCTTCGATGACATTCGCTGCCTAGGCCCGATGCGCATTGCTGCCGTTGGCTCAGCCACTGCCCGCGAAATTGAGAAACATCATCTCAAGGTGGATCTGATACCCAAGAAAGCGAATGGTGACGCACTCGCCAGCGCCTTCATCGAAAACGAAGGGATCGAAAGCATACAGATGCTAGTAATCACTGGTAATCAGAATCGCGAAACTCTGGTGCAGCGCCTCGAATCCGAAGGTGGTGCGATCGTCGACTCCTTACCGCTCTACAAGACGAGCAAGTCGGATCTCAGCTCACACCCTGCTGCCGAACGTTTTCGCCAAGAAGGTGCGGATGCCGTGCTGTTTACCAGTTCCTCGACAGTCAAGTCCTTCGTTGACCAACGCGCTGCACTGACACTCGCACCGGATGCCCGTCAACCCAGCATGGGTAGCATTGGCCCTCTTACTACCAAGGCGTTGCAAGAGCTCAATATCGATGTCGGTTTTGAATCCAACCACGCTAGCCTAGACCACTTTATCGATGCGACGATCCAGCATCTACAAGGGTAAGTCTATTATAGCAACCGGTCTTCCGCCACATACTTGCGGATTAGAGACAACCAGCTGATTAACTCGCGGCAGGTACCGATCGCGCTGCGATACGAGCTCTACAATCCCTCCGACAAGACCTTATCGAAATATGCAATCGTTGGTTTTAGACCCTCATCTAGAGTGATCGTCGGCTCCCAACCGAGTACCTTCTGCGCCTGAGTAATGTCAGGCTGACGTTGTTTCGGGTCATCTTGAGGCAGCGCCTCATGGATGATCTTTGACTGGCTGCCGGTTTGCGCGATCACCTTTTGCGCAAGTTCTAAGATAGTGAACTCACCCGGATTACCTATATTCATTGGCCCAATGACTGCCTCTTGATTCATCAGGCTAACAAAACCATCGATCAAATCATCGCAGTAGCAAAAAGAACGGGTTTGTTGCCCTTCGCCGTAGACGGTGATGTCCTTTCCCTGCAAGGCCTGCACGATGAAATTAGAGACCACACGGCCATCATCTGGACACATACGTGGTCCATACGTATTAAAGATACGAGCAATGCGAATATCGACACCGTTTTGGCGATGGTAGTCCATAAATAATGTTTCAGCCGCACGCTTACCTTCATCATAGCACGAGCGGATACCAATCGGGTTCACATTGCCCCAATAGGACTCTGGTTGTGGGTGTACCGAAGGATCAGGGTCACCATACACCTCTGAAGTCGATGCTTGAAAGACGCGGGCACCGACACGCTTGCCAGAGCCTAAGCAATTAATCGCACCCATGACCGAAGTCTTGATCGTTTTAATCGGGTTATACTGGTAATGCACCGGTGAGGCTGGGCAGGCTAAGTTATAAATCTGATCTACCTCTAGTTTAAACGGATCGGTCACATCATGCCGCATTAACTCAAATAGAGGGTTCTCCATTAAGTGGAGCACGTTGCGTTTACGACCGGTGAAAAAATTATCCATACAGATAACTTCATGGCCTTCACCCAATAAACGGTCACATAGATGACTCCCAAGAAAGCCCGCTCCGCCTGTAATCAAAATGCGCATAATTCAATCACGTTGTGATTTTACATTTTTTGCGAACACTAAAATACACCTTTGGCATTAAAAATCATACTTTATCTAGCTAATTTGGTGACTGCTCGCACATTGACACACTTGACTGACTGTAGCTTGCAGAACATTCGATGGCGCTCAATTGTTCGTATGATTCGTTCTAATAGCGCCCTTTTTTACTGAAAAAACCTCATATAGGCTAATCCTTATGGCTTTAAACCATTCAAATTCTAGCGTGCTCTCTACCTTTCCTAGTTTTAGATTCGGGCTTCTTTCTTCCAACAGCATCACCTTATCACGCACCAAAGCTTGACCTATGCGGCTCATTTGTCAGCCATGACGAACGATGCATATTGATCCCATCGCCCGAACCGTGCGCCTCAGCGTGCGCGAACTTGCCACCTTTCGACAGGTGCCTGCGAGTCAGGGGCATGGTGCCTCGCCTTGGCGTGCTAGCGTCGGGCAGCAATGGCATACCACCGCGGCACAACAAGCCAGCGCAACGCATGCAGACGTTCACTTGGAAGTGGCACTTAAGGCAACGTGGCTGCACCAAGATTGGACCTTTAAAATCCAAGGCCGTATCGATCAAGTTATCTGTGAATCTGACCAGAAAATTATCCGCGAGGTCAAAACCATACGCAGCCCTCTGCCGGCAAGCGTCGAAGAACTCAGCTGCCGCTACCCGGATTATTTTGCTCAAGTCGCAATCTACCTGGGACTCGCCAAAGTGCATCCTGAATATGCAAAGACTCAATTAAGCGCAGAGCTATGCTTCATTGATATCGAAACTGGCACGACGCAAAACGTACCACTGACCGAGGCGGATCAGTGTGCTTTCACAAATCAGCTCAATACGCTCCTGCCCTTCCTCGAAGACCGCCGCAATTGCCATCTGCGCCTACAAGGAATTACTCTCCAGCCAGCCTTTGAAACACTACGAGAGGGCCAAGCTGATCTCTTTGCGACGCTGGACCAAGCCACCCTACAAAGTAAAACGGTGTTACTCGAAGCGCCGACAGGGTTTGGTAAGACCGGCATCGTGCTCGAGCATACTCTTAAACAAATGCAACGCGGCATCTATGATCGCGCCATTTATCTGACCAGTAAATCAACTGGTCAGCTGGAGACGATTCGTCAATTGCGCGCCATGATCGGTAACAATCTGCGCTACATTCAAATGCGCAACCGCTCGGAGCATCGGATCGAAAGTGCCTCACATACCTGCACCGGTGATGAGCGCTGCAACGAAGCACTTGGCCAACACTGGCTAGCCGCCGACATCCACCCCCCAGAGCTGTTTGATAATGCAACGCTCACACTTGAGCGTGCCAAAGCTCTCGGCCAATCGACTGGAGTCTGCCCGTATGCCCTAACCAAAGGGTGCCTTCCATTTGCTGACTTATGGATCGGTGATACCAATTATATTTTTTCGCCAGACAGCCAAGCCGTCTTCTTCGAACAACATGGTTTTGATCCTGCAAAAACCCTACTCATTGTTGATGAAGCTCACAATTTACCAGATCGCGCAGCGGATGCCCTTAGTGTTGAACTCAGCGCGGCTGACCTACTCTTTGCTCTCGAGGAACTGCGCACCATCGGCGCACCGCGACAACTACTCAGTATCGGAGAAGAATTAGTGCGCTGCCTCGATGCGCTACCAACTGTTGGCCCGCTCACAACAGACTCACTCCTCGAGGCACTCGACCTGTGCGAGGATTTCTCCCGTCGGCTGAAAGAAGCCCGCTGGGACTACGATGCGACCACCCCTTTTGCCATGGAAACGATTTGGCACATTCCTGATCTCGCCCAACGACTCGCCGAGCCCGCACATAAATGGCTACACTGGTCACCTGCCGGCGGGGTCTTAAGGGCGACTTGCCTGGATGCGAGTGCTTGGATTGCTGACTGCCTAGGACCCTTTGGTGGCAGCATTTTAATGTCTGCTACACTATCGCCGATTCTTAGCTTCCGCGAACAATGTGGGCTGACTCTGGAAAACTCAACCCTTGCTCCAGGCCATGCCCCTTGGCGTGATTCCGCCTACACGGTCGCGGTCGATACACGAGTGGACACCCGCTATAAGCAACGCGACACCTACTACGAAACCACGGCTCGCACGATCCTAGCATTAATCGATCACAGCCCAGGCGTGCCTGTTGCGGTCTTTTTTCCCTCCTATCGCTATGCTGAAAATATTAAGGCATACTTAGATGCAGTCAATCCGTCTGCTCGCATTCAAGTGCAGCCGCGTGGCGTCGACCTTGCTGAGCAAGAAGCGTTCATCGACGAAGGACTACTCATGGCAGATGCACTTTTTCTAATCCTTGGCTCCAGTTATGCAGAGGGCGTTGATAAGCTTGGTGGACGCATCGCCACGGCAATGGTGGTCGGCCCCGCTCTACCAGAAGTCAATGCCATCCAGGACGCGAAAATGAATGCCTCGCCGAGTACGGATCGAGATACAGCGTTTCGAGACGTATACATTATCCCAGCCATGCGCCGCATCCACCAAGCATTAGGTCGTATCGTTCGCGCACCGGGCCATCGTGCCAAAGTCTTGCTACATGGCAAACGCTACGCGGCGACTGCCTACCAAGAGCAACTCGCTCCTGAGTATCAACAGGCGAATCGGATCAATAATGAGCAAGACCTACAAGCATGGTTGATGCTCGATTCAGGAACTCAGAGTTCGGTAAACTAGAGACACTCACCTAATGTATTTCGGTGACTCAAATCTATATTCTAACTACTCTTTGCTCACTAATCATTAACGTAAACGCACTAGTAAGTCCTTACTGTCAACTTGATCACCTGCTTGTACTTCGACCGCATCAACCACACCATCTTCAAGTGCATACACAGTCGTTTGCATTTTCATTGCTTCTAGCACGCAGAGCTTTTCTTTCTTCTTCACAGTCTGCCCAACAGTCACTGAAACGCTGCTCACCATCGCTGGGATAGGAGCACCAACTTGCATACGATCCGCAGGGTCCGCTTTATCACGTTTCTTTACATTGGTCTTAATCGATCGATCAAGGATTACGCATTCACGAGCACGGCCATTCAACTCAAACGTTAATGTACGCTGACCTTCTTCATTAGGCTCAGAGACGTAGATCAGCTTCACGATGAGTGTCTTGCCGGGCTCGATTTCGACTGTAATTTCTTCACCGCTCTGCAAGCCGTAGAAAAATGCAGGTGTCGGCAACACTCGCGCATGCCCATACTGCTTCACATAAGTATCTAAATCAGTGAACACCTGTGGGTACATTAAGTAGGCAAACAAATCATCATCGTTAATACTGCGCTTCAATTTCTTTCCGATTTCGATCCTAGTTGCCTCAAGATCGATCTTTTCTGCACGTGCACCAGGACGACCGCGATAGGACTTACGATCACCAAGCACCACTTTTTGCACAGCTTTAGGCCAGCCTCCCTTGGGTTGCCCAAGGCCACCAGAAAGCATATCTACAACTGATTCGGGAAATGCCGTACCCGGCTCAAGGTTCACTAGGTCTGCAGGCTCGACCCCCTTGGTCAGTAAGAACATCGAGAGATCACCTACCACTTTTGAAGACGGCGTCACCTTAACAATATCACCTAACAATTCATTCACCTCGTGGTAGTAACGCACGACTTCAGGCCAGCGAGCACCTAAGCCCAACGCACGCGCTTGTTCACGAAGATTAGTATATTGCCCCCCAGGCATCTCATGCGAGTAGACCTCAGCAGAGCCAAATTTCGGACTGGTATCAAATGGCTCGTAGTATTGCCTCACTGCTTCCCAATAGATCGAGAGCTGATTGAGGAACTGTAAGTCTAAACCTGTATCGCGCTGATCGCCTCGGAGTGCATTGACGATCGAATTCAAGTTAGGTTGTGAGGTTAGGCCAGAAAGTGATGCAGTCGCTAGGTCGACCACGTCCACACCTGCTTCCGCTGCCTTGATAATAGATGCTCCAGCAATACCGGATGAATCATGCGTATGGAAATGCACAGGAATACCAATCTCGCTGCGCAATGCTTTTACCAATTTGAAAACCGCGTGTGGTGTGCAAAGCCCAGACATGTCTTTGAGCGCGAGTACGTGCGCACCCATTTGCTCGAGTTCCTTCGCCATATCCACATAATATTGTAGTGAATACTTATCACGCTGACCATCGAGAATGTCACCAGTATAACAAATCGTCGCCTCACAGACAGAGTTGGTATCCTTACGAATCGATTCCATCGCCACTTTGAGATTGGGCAGATAATTCAGTGAATCAAAGACGCGGAAAATATCCATTCCCGACTCGGCCGAATGTTTAATAAAGCCGCGAATCACATTGTCTGGGTAATTGGAATACCCAACGCCATTGGCTCCACGCAACAGCATTTGAAAGCAAATATTCGGGATACGCTCCCGCAAACGACGTAAGCGCTTAAACGGATTCTCATGTAGGAAGCGCATCGATGTGTCGAACGTCGCTCCACCCCAGCACTCCACTGAATAGAGGTCACTCGCACGACGCGCGATCGAATCAGCGACTTTTAATTGATCATAGCTACGCATGCGCGCTGCTAATAAAGACTGATGCGCATCGCGCATCGTGGTATCGGTCACCAAAAGCTTCTTTTGCTTGCGAGTCCATTGTGCAAACTTCTCCGGCCCGTGCTTAGTAAGATAATCTTTAGTGCCTAACGGCAACTTGTGCGTATGATCGTGTTCGGGAACGATGACTGGTAGATCCATCGTAGGCACAGGGCGGCCCTTTACTTGATCATTACCATTGACGATTGTCTCACCCAATAAATTGAGCAGCTTAGTCGCACGATCGCGGCGACGCTTAAAGTTAAACAATTCCTTCGAGGTATCGATTAAAGTCGTGGTCGCCTTGCCTGTCTTAAAGATATCATGCGCTACAACATTTTCGATAAATGGGATGTTGGTTTTTACGCCACGTATACGCATTTCGCTCAACGCGCGCTCCATGCGCTGAATGGCTAATTCAAAGGTACTCGCCGAGGCAGTCAACTTCACCAGCAGGGAGTCATAAAACGGCGTGATGACCGCACCAGTATCCCCCATCGCGCCATCAAGACGTATACCGAAACCAGCAGCCGATCGATAATTGACGATCTTACCATAGTCGGGTGCAAAATTCTTTTCTGGATCTTCGGTCGTCACTCGCGCCTGAATCGCAACACCATTACGCGGCACATCCGCTTGCTGAGGGATGCCAACTTCTTTCGAATGCAGGCTATGCCCTTGAGCAATCAGTATCTGGCTACGCACGATATCAATACCAGTAATGACTTCTGTCACCGTATGCTCGACCTGAATACGCGGATTCATCTCGATAAAGAACCATTCGTCCGTATCCAAATCATATAAGAACTCCACTGTACCTGCACTATAATAACCGATCGACTTGGCTATTTTAACCGCGGCATCACACAACTCGGTACGCACTGTATCTGGTAGCCCAATCGATGGCGCAATCTCAACGACCTTCTGATGGCGCCGTTGAACCGAACAATCGCGCTCGTGTAAGTGCACCACATTACCCTGCTTATCGCCCAGAATTTGAACTTCGATATGCTTTGCACGTTCGATGTAACGCTCTAGGAACACTGCTGAATTACCAAACGCACGTTGCGCTTCGCCTTGTGCTTCTTCAATCGACGCTTTTAAGTCTTTTGGATCCTTCACCACGCGCATACCACGCCCACCTCCGCCAAAGGCAGCCTTGATAATCAGCGGAAAACCAACTTTCTTTGCGGTCTTCAAAGCCAGTGCTGGATCAGCAATAGGATCTTCCGTGCCCGGTAGCGTCGGCACTGCTGCTTGATCAGCAATTTTACGCGCCTCAATTTTATCGCCCATACGCGCAAGCAGATCAGAACTAGGTCCTACAAAAGTAATACCATTTGCCTCACATGCATTGGCAAACGCTGCATTCTCTGAAAGGAAGCCGTAGCCAGGGTGAATCAGGTCAACTGCCTTATCCTTGGCCAAGTCAATGATACTATCAATATCGAGGTAATCCGCGACAGGGCCTTTACCAGTGCCCACCAGATACGACTCATCAGCCTTAAAGCGATGCACACCCAAACGATCTTCCTTCGCGTATATGGCAACTGTTCGACAACCCATCTCAGTTGCACTTCGAAAGATTCTAACAGCGATTTCGCTACGATTGGCGGCTAATAATTTATTCATAAAATGGGTAAGTATCAATCAAGGTAATGGGGCCTTTAACCACATATACTCTAAAATAGTTGTCAAGATTCACCATCTACTTGTCAGCAACTGTTGCCACAACAAAAGCGCGCTAGAACAAATAGCCCATGGCAACACTAGAAATGTAGACCCTTGTGTAGCTATAATGCCAGTTGTCTAGGGGACATTACTCAACACGACTAGGCTCGATCTCCCCCAGAGCAATTCACGATGTTGCAATAAAAAAACCTCCGGTCGCTAGTACCGAAGGTTTAAAAATGGAGCGAGCGAAGAGGTTGCCTGAGGCTACGCCTCACTGCTGCGCAGCCTACAGGTCGAGCCATCTCCGCACGCAAGCGTGCTCCGTCTTCCGAGGCAACATTCGCCGACATGATCGAACACGAAGCGGACCGGACCAACTCTCGACATCCACCTTGGAAAAGTGGCCAACTCCCTGTATTAGTGTGGCTTGGTGGGCAGCCCATCAGCATACGATCAGTGTAATTCCTGTAAACTATCGACTAAGATTAGCGAGCGCACTAACTGCTAGCGGACCAATCATTGCTTATATACAAACGGGGCGACATGCGAAGTTCCATCGACGATTATTTAGAGCTATCTACTTCTAATTAACGCCTAGGGTGGCAGGCCTACCCCTGATTGAATCGATTCACGGAGAACGGGTACCATGTTACCCTCTCTTCGAGCTTTTTCATCGTGAGTCTCATCCTATGATTCGGCGCTTCCGGCAGCCTCAGCGGCGACTTGTTTACGTTCATCCAAAATGCGGCGGGTTTCTTCCGCGCGTTTGCGACCGATCGGGAAGAGCGCCATCAATAGTATTGCGACTAGTAGTCCGACTGCTTGCATCGAAACAAAGATAATCTTCATCTTGTAGCCGATTTCGGCATTCGGCTCCATCCCTTCAACATAGCCGGCGAACTCCAGCATATAGGCGGCACCCACGCCAACGAACGCACCTGCGCACTTATTGGCAAAGCCCATCACCGCACTGTAAATCCCCTCCTGGCGCAGACCGGTCTGACGTTCATCCTCGTCACAGACATCGCCCAGCAGAGAACTGAAGAGCAACCAACCGCCTTGAACGCCCATCCCCATAATGATGGAGTGAACAATCTGTAGATACGGCATCTTTGGCGTGAGCGTAAACCAGGAGAGCAGCACCGCAAACAGCGCAGCACTCATCGCAATGATGATGGCGGCCTTCTTGCCGGTCAGTTCGGAGATCTTTTTCACCACCAGCATACCGACGAAAGCCGAGGCAATGAGGATGGTGCCCACCACGCCTGACACGGTCGCTGCGGAATCTTTGTCGCCGTCAAAAATATAGAAGATGTTAATATACAGTCCGAGCGCCCCCGTTGAGAACAGCGCTGTAACCAGAATCACATAGCTGCTGATCAGCATGAGGAAAGGTCGGTTGCGCAGCGCACACTTCACCGATTTGAACAAGTTCACCTTCTCCTGCGCTTCGACCACCGCTTGCTCGCGGGTGAAGAGTGCTGGTATGATTCCAAACACCAGTACAATCGCAGCGATCACCCAACTGACCACGCGCACGCCGTCCACTTCGGTTTCGCCCGCCATCAAGCATAGCTTGTAGAGCCATTGAATCGTCACCCCCGCCGCGGTCGCAAAGTAAAAGCGCCAGGCGAACAACCGCGTTCGCTCATCGTAGTCCGACGTCAGCTCATAGCCGAGCGCGGTATAGGGCACATTAAAGATCGTATACGAAATCGAGAACAGACACATGATACCGATCAAGTAGCCCACGATCACATTGTCTGAGGCCGCGGGCGGCATCCATACGAACGGAAAGAGCAGCGCGCAGAGCAGCGCGCCCAAAAACACATATTGGCGGCGGCGACCAAATCGACTGCGGGTGTTGTCCGAAATATTGCCCATCAACGGATCGGTCAGCGCATCCAGAATACGGGGAAGCACCAATGCCCAGCCGATCAGCTTCGCATCGATGCCCATACCAATGTTGTAGATCGGCATGACTAAAGTGGTGATACCGAAGGTTAAAAAAGTATCCGCCAGACCCGCAGTGCCATACTGCGCGCAGGTGGAGGTTTTGATTCGTTTAATCTCGTGTTTGCTCATGCTTAAAGGCGCCTTTGCAGTTAAAATAGGATAATGATGAGAGGATCATATTGGCTCGGCAACACGCCGAATGCTCAATTGAAAACAGTCTTCGATCAATCATCAGTCGGACGACCCTCCCACTGGCTATTTTCGATAAACGCTTTCAGTCGGTCAAACTCCACGACCTCGACATGCCCGTCGGCCATCACGATCGGCACGACACCACCTAAATCAAAATTAAACACCTTCGTATCACCAGGGCCACTCGCCGACAAATCAGACTTCAACGCTGCATTCGATCTAGCCTTAACGAAAGTCACGCCATGACCGTCTTTAGCACTGCGCTGGCGGCAGAGGAAAACCAGTGGCGTATTCGCAGGATCTTCAATGTTTACCAACTTGCGCCCTGTGAAAGAATCCAAATAGCCCGCATCATTCACCTTAGCCATAGCCCCTGTCACCGCATAGGTGTTATAGGTTTTCTTATATTCGTGATAGCCTCCTCCAGGCTTTTCATACTGCACAGGCGCAGTCAGCACCTGATGCATCCACTTCTCTCGTGGACCTAGATAATCGCCGAGGATCGCAATTCGCTGCGCCCATATCACATCGTTCGTGTCATCATCATCTTGCTTGTTCCCCTGCGGCCCTGGATACGTATTTTTATGCTCAGTGGCATACATACCCAATGCGCCATGTATCTGCTTGAGCTGGCTCACAGTCTCAGCCCTATAAGCGGACACTCGCACTTTAGCGACCGCGGGTATCAGAATGCCCGCGAGAATCCCAATAATCGCAATGACAACGAGCAACTCGATCAGCGTGAACCCCCGCCTCTGACAAGAAAGATATGACATGGAGAGAGTGTGATTCATGGGGAGAGTTATGACGATCAGAATTCAGCGAGCGCCAATTCGCAACGGCAGCCATACAATAAATCAATAAGTCAGCATGCCTACCTGTCAACTTTTTAAAAATAAAACACCTTTCGCAACAAAGCGTCCGCCACATCTATAAGCAGATGAGCCCTGCTCAGTTTCTGTTCAACTACCTTAAAGAAGTTACTAAAAAGGGTAACTTTCCGCTTGCGCCCAGTTACTGAATTCAGTAACTTTCTAAACGTGATACAGGAATTTGCAGATAAAAAGACCGAAAAGCTTTTCGAGGGCACACTTAAAAAAGGCATTCCCGCAGACATCATCGACCGCGCAATGATCAAGCTCGATCAACTCGACACCGCGGCCACGCTCGATGATTTAAGACTCCCCTCAAGCAACCACCTCGAATCCTTACACCGCGACCGCAAAGGTCAGCACAGCATCCGCATCAACAATCAATGGCGCGTCTGCTTCCGCTTCCAAGACGGCAACGCCTACCAAGTCGAAGTCACCGACTACCACTGACAAGGCAGGGCACCCGCCCGATGCCATCCACATCACACGAAAAAACACCACACATAAGGCAAATATGAACACACCACGCACAGTAAACGCAGCCGCCGAGACGCTCAAAGAGATCGTCGAAGAACTCACAGTCACACAAAAAGAAATCGCCGTCGCAACAGGCATCCCCACCGCACATCTTAGCGGCCTCAAAAGCGGCACCCGCCGCTTCACCCCCGAGCACGATCTCCGACTAGGTCGCTACTTTGGCCAAAGCGAAGGCTTCTGGCTACGCCTCCAAACCAGAGCCGACCTACGCCGCGCAAAAGCCAAAAGCCCCGACCTCAAAAAGCAAATCAAGCCACTCAAAACAGAGTCGCTCGCCATGGCCTAGCTTAAGTCAAGGAGCACTAGCAAAAAAACTAGGCGAGACCAGCAAAACAATCAACCGCAGGGGGGGGGAGGCATCAGATCGAACGAAGTGGTATTCTCCATCGCGCTGAAACGCTTCATCCTAATGGCTGCTGCCTAATATTGGTGCCGATACTTACCAGTCCTGATGATCTGAGTCGGCAGCTCGGCTTTCCATGCCTGCACTTTCGTTTTCAACTCAGAGGCCACTTCGGGATATTGTTTTGCCAAGTTCTTCGACTCCGCTGGATCCTTTAAAACATCGTAGAGCTCCTCCTTGCCAGTCTCTTCGCCTCGCTTGCTGATCAAATAGTATTTCCACCTCCCATCACGAATCGCGACTCCGGGATTGGCACCATTCCACAGGAGTGACTTTTCGCGGCTGCGCGTCGCACCCAGCCAGATGTCGGACACATCCTCCCCATCGAGATCGTTTGGCACATTCGTCACACCAGCGAGGCTGCAAATCGTCGGCAACCAATCGATCCCTCCGATGACGTTCTCAGAGTCCACCACTCCGGCCTGAATGTGCCCTGGCCAACGCACGATAAACGGCACACGGAGGCCGCCTTCGTAAACGGTGCCCTTGTTACCACGAAACACACCCGCATCGCCGAGCATATTCTGCGCGTTCGTATCCTTCTTCTTCACCACTCCGTCTCGTGTCTTTTGAACTTTCTTCTTCGCCTTGTCCCCCCAAGCATGGAGGCCGATTCCATAAGGACGCTGCGGCCCCTGATCACTGGAAAAGACCACGATCGTGTTCTCACTCAAGCCGAGTTCGTCGAGCACATCGAGCACACTCTTCACATTCAAATCAAAGGCATACACATTGCCCATATAGTGCCGCATCGCCAAATCAAGATCCCCACCAAGCTCAATACTATCGTCAAAGATCGGTTGCATGTATTCGGAGAAGTCACTGCGGTCGACGGTCAGGTCACTAAACTCGACTAGAAAATTCGGCGCTGAGGCCACGGGCGCGTGAGTGGTAAAACCATGAATGTTCACATAGAATGGCTCGTCCTTGTGGCGCTTAATGAAATCAATCGCAGCCGCAAAGATCGGTGTATCTCGACCTTCAGGTGAAAAGCGATCTGGAATGCCACCAGAATCGTTTTCATCAATCCCATAGACCCCATTACTGCGATCCATGCCGATGTGCCACTTACCAAAGTGACCCGTCGCATAGCCACTCTTATTGAGCAGTTCCGTCACAGTCACACGGTCGCCAAAGTCAAAATCGTCGGTGCGTTTCTCGAACCGTGCAGGACTGCGCCCCGTCATGAGACCCGTGCGACTGGGATTGCAAGTCTGACCGGCCGCATAGGCCTGCGTAAAGCGCACACCTTCGGAAGCCAGCCGATCAATCGCCGGAGTTTTCGCATACGGATGCCCGTAGCAAGCCACGTCACCATAGCCCATATCATCTGCTAAGATGAACACAAAGTTCGGGCGTGCCTGCGCTGCAAGACACTGCGCCACGCTCAATAAAGCCAATGATAATAAGATATTTTTGATACGATTCATGTTATTATTTTAAAGGGTTGTGCCTGCCTCAACCGCGAGGCTTCCCCGACTCAAACGACAGGCCAAGCGCGGCCGCGTGATTCACGATATTCCCTACATCCGCCTGCCGATAAATTTTCAAATACTGCATGTCGCCTTCAAATTTCAGTGGAGAAATCTCCAGCGGATCAATCTCGCCAGTTGGATCCGCACCAAGTGTCAAACCACCGATCCCCGGATGCATGACATGCATCGGCCACATGATTGACTCCTCGGCGACCAAGGTTCCGTTGACCCACAGCGACATGGTGTTGTGATAATTCTTGATCTGCGCGACCAGATGCACCCATTGCCCCGCAAAGGACTTCTGACTATCAAGAAACTGCAATCGATGCGCATTCTCCTTGGTTACAAACCCTGGACAACCGTCATCAAAATACAACATGAAGCCTCGATACGCACTACCTTGAGCAAGCACCACACCATCGGCAGTCGGTCGCACCAATGCCTCGATCACGTAACTCCCCTTCTCTGGAGTCACCTGCTTCTTCCACGGAAACGAAACCGTGGTCGCGCCGTCAAAGGACAGCGCGGAACCGCCAAGCCCTTCGCCAATACTGCCGCCTGTGACTGTGGGATGATTCCCAATGGACGACGCGTCCTGAATCGCAGACAGTGTGCGCACATTGAAATCCACATCACACAGCAACCCGTCCTTCACGCCCCACTCCGGCTCAGGCCGTGGACGCGGAACCGTCTTCTTATAACCGGTCTCTTGTTTTAATTGCTCCAATCGCTCCTGCATCTCCTGTAGCAAAGGCGCATGCTCTGGGGAATGGATTAGATTGGTCATCTCATACGGATCTTTTTCCAAATCATAGAGCTCATCGATGTCGTCAATATCTGGATAGGTGGAATAGACGTAGCGCTCAGTGCGAGCCGATAAAATCCGCGGCAAAGTCGGAATCAAATCCCGCCAATACGTGAACAGATACGAATCGCGCCATGGCGTCTGCACGGCTTGATCAAACAACGGCAAGATTGATTGACCCTGCATAATCGCAGGCGCCTCAACCTCAGCCATGTCCAAAATCGTCGGCGCGACATCGATGTTCAACACCATTTGCTCCAAGGTGGATTGAGCCGGGATACTACCCGGCAGGCGCATAATCAGTGGAATGCGCATCGACTCGTTATAATGCACCCGTTTATCGCCACGGCCATGCTCTCCAAGCATATACCCATTATCACCAGCAAAGATGATCGCGGTGTTGTCTAGGATCCCCCGCTGCTCCAGCACCTCGTAGAGCTTACCAATTCCATCGTCCACCGCAGCGATGGTTCTCAGGTAGTCTTTAGTGCTCGGATGCGCGCCGTTTTCGGGAGTATACGGACGAGGAGCTCGTTTACTAGGTGCGGTATAGTGGTCGTTATATCTCAGTCGATACAGCTCATCTCTACCGCGACTGACGCGCTGCCACTCTGGCTTATCTTCGAGATTATCAAAAAAATTGTCACGTTTCGGCACCACGGCTCCCGTATACAAATCCTTATCACGCGTCGCGGGTGTGAACGGCTGGTGCACGGCCTTATGCGAAAGATATAAACAAAATGGCTGATCGGCATTTGCATCGATAAAGTCCACCGCATACTGCGTCAGCTCGTCAGTGATATAACCAGAATTCTTCACGGTCACGCCATCAATGTTCAATTCATTGCCGTTATAATGCCCCTGCCCTGAAAACGATATCCAGTGATCAAAGCCTCGGCGTGGCTCATTACTGTGATCCATATGCCACTTGCCCATGAACGCGGTTTTATAACCGTTCGCTTGCAACACCTGCGGGAAGGACGGCGTCTTATCTGGATTAAATTCCCGCCCTTCGACATTGGTATTGACTCCATTCACATGTGGATAGGTGCCAGTGAGGAAACCAGCACGTGCCGGCGCACACATCGAAAGCGTCACAAAACTGTTTTTCAGATGCACTCCCTCGTCGCGAATGCGATCCAAATTCGGAGTTTCCAAAAAGGGATAGCGATCCATGAAGCCCATCGCATCAAAACGCTGATCATCGGTTAGGATAAACACGATATTCGGGCGCTTGGCAGTCGCGTCATACGCGACCAAGGCAAGCATCAATAGCAATAGTTTTTTAATCATAATAGAATTATCGAATCGCCTTACCCGATGCGCACAGCGGCATGCCCGCTATTTAGTGATGCTCCCAGGCACGGCATTTCCCTGATCCCAACGCGTCCACAGTTTCAGCATGTCATCGTAGCGTTCAGGCTGCGTCTTGGAGAGATCTTTACATTGCTCCGGATCATCGCCCAAATGATATAGTGCAGGAGCCGTTTGACCCCAGCCATTGCGCACCAGCATCCACTCGCCCTTGCGAATTGCCCAGCCATCCTGTTCCGGTTTTTTTGACCAAGCCTTATAGCGCCAGAACAGTGTCTCATGCGGCACCCCAGATGCGGCACCCACGATGTAGGGCAGCAAGTTCACGCCATCAAGCTGCCACTCGGGCTGAACTGCGGCACCTGCGACCGACAGCGTGGTTGGTAAGATGTCCAGACTACTCACGACTTCTTCATAGACTTCACCTGCTGGCAACTTGCCCTTCCACTGCATCAAGAACGGCACGTGAATGCCACCGTCGAGCATCTGGCTCTTGGTTCCGCGATACGGCGTATTCAACGAGCCATTGCCCGGATAGCCACCATTGTCGCTCAGGAAAAAAATCAACGTATCTTCTTCGAGCCCCTTGTCCTTCAAAGTCTCAAGCATTTCTCCAACGTTGTCATCCATGCAGGCAATCATCGCCAACGTGGTGCGGCGCAACGGGTCTTCGATATGCGCAAAACGCTCTAGGTCAGATTCTTTCGCCTCCATCGGCTCGTGCGGCGTGATGTATGATATCAACAAAAAGAACGGATCCGCTTCGTGCCGATCAATGAACTCCAGGGCTTCACGGCCAAAGGCATCGGTGGAATACTCCTCCATCACGATCGGCTCCATGTCGCGGTGCATCTGCGTGTTATACTTCGACGGAGTATCGGGAAAATAGATGTTACCGTCCTGCACCCAATAGGACTCGTCAAAGCCACGCTTGGGCGGATACGAGTGACGCTTGCTGGTAATCCCCCACTTGCCGATATAGCCCGTGGCGTAGTCACCCTGCTCCTTGAGGCGCTCCGAGATCAGTGACACTGAACGCGGCATGCCCGGATTGTAGGCCCATTCATTCGACTCAAAACCGAAACGATTCTGGTAACGCCCACTCAATAGCGCCGCACGCGAGGGACCGCACTGCGGCGCAGTCACATAAGCCTGCGTGAAGCGCACACCATTCGCCGCCAACGTATCAATATGCGGCGTGCGCACATCCTCGACTGTTCCTTGGCACCCCAGATCACCGTAGCCCATATCATCGGCTAAGATCACAATTACGTTGGGCTTGCGCGCGACCGCCGCCTCAGCACTAGCATTAGCAACTGAGGCCGCAGAGAACATCACAGCTAATAGAGCAAGACTTGGCTTATGAACAGCACTCAAAAGACTGCCTAAGGGACGTGATTTTACGAATTGAGGATTTTCCATAATTGAGTGTATTTCTATTAATACGATCGCCATCACCGACGACGGTGCCCCATTCAGTCCGAAAAACATTAAAAGTCAATAAATCAATGAATCTACATACACAAATCACAACAAACGTTCGTCGTGCTGGCGGTGGCGTGCAGTATCATGCCCTCTGGGTGCTTTAGCAAACGTTCATCGTGCTGGCTATTCCTCCGTCTGAGGTTCTGAACGTTTGCTAAAGCTGCACGCTACGTAAAATTACAGCCATCTGCGTTAACCTGCTCCTTATCGAATGGGCACCACTTCGGCGCAGTGAATTTGGACGGGGCCGATCAATCCTGCAGGGAAGAGTTCGGAGTCTTTTTTGTGATGGCGATAGGTGGTGAACGTGATGCAACCGTCATCTGGTTTCGGCTCGCCGTTTTGCAACCACTCGGGCCACTTGATCATACCAGATCCATTTTTTCCGGGCTTCTTGAACAGAGGTTGTGGCAATTGCGCGTCGCCAATCAATCGGTTGCGCCACTGGTTCGTCACTCGAACTTCCAGTTGATTCTTACCTGCTTGAATGAACAAAGACACATCGGCGGTATACGGCGGCTTCCAAAGCGTGCCTGCCGACTGCCCATTCACCCATAACTCCGCGATCACTCCAACCTGCCCGAGGTCTATCGACACCTGCTTATCTTTGCCGATCATCGTGGCAGGAACCTCGACCTCACAGCGGTAGGTTGCCGTGCCCGAGAAATATTTGATGCCTTCGTCGGAATGATCCGTCAGCGACATCAGCTGATTGAACACGGCAGATTCAGGCGCACCGAGCTTGGGCGGAAATGAAACATTCCACGGGCCGGCAACCGTTTGCGGTTGCGGCAGTGCATCTACTTCAATCGATTGCTTTCCGACTGGCGTTGTTACCTCAAAAGAGCCGTTCTTCGATGCAATCAACTTAGGCATTCCATTCGTGATGCGAACGGTCGCACCGTCACCATCTAAATCGGTGATTTGCGGGGTTCCGGGCTTACGGAAAACGATAAAGCGCGAGCCGCAAGGGTCGAGCTCCAGCGGAATAAGCGTCCGTCCCTTTTCCACACGCCAGACGCCGCAGGTCTCGATCTTTCCGGTATCGGGATGCCAGAACTCGGGAATCAATCCCTCGATGTCCAATGACAACTCAGTCGCAAGCGACTTCTTCTCAGAGTTGGCAACGAAATAGAAATCGGCTCCGTCGATCTGGCGGTGTTCCCAACTGAGCTTGCCTTTGCTCCACTGCATATCCGGCGCAACCCCGTCCGCCTTTAGCGCAGCTGCAATCGTCATGCCGTCCAGCACCCGCCCCTGACCGAAGTCATGTTGCTTCACTTGCTTGCCGTCCACATCGCCCCAAACGTCATCGGCCATCGCACGGACTTCTGCATCACAGTTTGGATATCCGGTCAGGCTCGGCGAACCTTGCGGCTTGGGACCGAGGATCAGGGCGCCGTCCTTGACCAACTCACGCACCTTCCGCGCGAGTTGCGGAGTCATCGTGTTACTTTTCAGGTTTCGGTTCGAGCTTCGGTCGCTCCTTGAGCCACGCGTCGACTTTTCTGCGAAGCCCATCGGTGACTTCAGGATAATGCTTTATCAGGTTATTTCTCAGGGCCGTGACCGTCTGAGCCTTCAAAATAGATGTCGTCCACGCTCATATTTTCCGCTTTGCGCGGGTCACCGTTAATCCCGAAATAAATTACGCGGCAATTGTTGCCGACGCTCAGCTCGTTGCGCTCATTGGTAATTCGAACCTTCAGGAGATGTTCTTTTTCCGGGGCGAGTCCGTCGCGCAACATAAAGATTCGCTGAATATGAAGATAGGGGCTGTGCTTGGTAAACAAATCCTGTTTCACCCAATCGGAACCATCGATGCTGTGTTCGACGATGCCCGCTTTCGGGCCGGCAATCACCATCATCGCAACCGCCGAGCCCTTGAACTTCAGCTCAAAGCTATCGCCCGGCTTGGTTCCTACCAATTGCGGCATTTCATTCCAACCAGTCCGAATTTTTCCGCCATCCGCTTTTGCGTCATAAGCGGCATCGATTGCAAATCCGTTATAATTAACCGCGCTTTGTGGTGGGAACAGTTGTCCTTCGTCATAGGAAGCCTCGTCCACCTTTGCCGGCATCGGATGCGGCTTAACAGGAGTGGCAGCGCCCGCCCATGCCTCATCGAGCAAGCGCTCAATGCCATCGGCATACAGTTGTTGCCCGAATGGAGACGGGTGTAAGCCTACAATATCTTTCGCCCACGTAAACTCGCCACGTTCAATGCGCTCAAAAATCTCACGAGTCAGATCCAAGGTTGGCACGCCATACTGCTCCGCCACCTTATCAAAGCTCGCAATCACTCTGGGTGTTTTCCCATTCTTATAGTCTTCGAGTTTTTCTGGGCAGGCAAAGTGCATCATCACGATATCCACATCAGGATTGGCGCGACGGGCGTTACGAACAATGCCTTCCATGCCGCGAACCGATTGATCAGCGCTGTGCCCAACGGCGAGATCGTTCACGGCCGCTTCTTCAAAAATCAGATCCGCTTTGCCCTTTTGAATGACGTCGCGATCAAGTCGATAGGAGCCATACATGGTGCCCGTTGAACCGACTCCGGCCAGAATGAACTTAAACTTAGTATCTGGGAAACGCTTCTCCAAATTGTCTTGAACCTTGTTGCGCCAGTCCATCCCGGTAATAGACCCACCGACAAATGCGACCGTGCCTTTTTTAGTCGTCTCAAAAATATACTGCGAATTCTTAAGCCCATCGCGCATGTCGAACCAGTTCTGTTGCAATGGCCCTTGATAATTCGACCACGGATAAACTCTTGGCTTTGCTTTGGCTAAGACCTTTGCACTTAAACTCGGGCTTCCTGGATGCGCATGCAGCTGCGCCACTTCTGTGGCAGTCAGCGCATGATTATAGACCTGGAAATCATACAGGTTGCCAACAAACTGATTTTCCAGCTGCGTATTCGTATCACGCATGTTGTCATAATTCCCAACGCGTGCACTGCTAACCATATCGGTATCCCCGCTCAAATCGCTGATAGCACCCGCAAGTTTCCCGTCCACATAAATAGCTGCTTCGTTTTTGTTCACATCCCAGGTCACGGCCAAGTGCACCCACGTGCCTGTAGCTATGGGCGCTTGAACCACACGTTTATTTTTGCGTGTACCAATACCGAAAACCAATCCCTCGTCATTCTGACCAATGATCAATCCCGGCGCGACGGCAAACAACACATACCGACCCGAAACTAAGGCCTCGCTCTTAATCCATAGACTCAAGGAACCAGGATTCGAAAGGACTTTGGGAAGGAAAAAACCCGACTTCTTTTGCCCCTCCTGCATGCCCAGTTTCATCGACTGTAGCGGTGCACCTTTGATGGCTCCCGCCGGGACGTCGTCCACATATAAGGGCACTTCCGTATACGCACGAAGCTTCGACGGCCTTGCGTCTTTTTCACCTGTTACATCCATAACGGATTCATTAAAAATGTAGCGATGTTGCAGTGCTGCCTCTGCCCCCAAGGCCAGCAGCATACTTGTTATAGTAAAGATCACTTTATTCATATTTTTCAGTCCTTATCGTTCGTTAAATTTTATTTTTTCTTTCGCGCCTGAAGCCGCTTTGCTTCAGGGGAGTCCTTGTAGTGCTCAATCGCTTGTGTAGTCCACGGCTGCACCTGATCGGCTCCGCTTAGGAAATCCTGTTTGACTAAAAATGCATCCGTCTTGGTCAGCACGTCCTCAAATAGTGCACGTCCGCCTTTGGAAATATGGATAAATCCATGCTTTTCGTCCTCGTAAATATGAGTCGCGCACGCATTCCCCGCGTTGTCCATGGCCTCTTGAAAGGCGTTGACCTGTTTGACTGGGACACAGTTATCATTGGTGCCGAAAAAGACGATCGTTGGCGGCAACTCTTCGCGAATATTGTGATGCGGAGAAAAGTCCTGCCAATACTCTTTTACGCGTGAGTGACCGTATCCGCCGTCTGGCCCGTTGTTATAGACTGGATTAAAGAGCACCAGTGCATTGGGCATGCTTGAAATCGGGCTTTCGGGTTCCGCATCGATTGTCTCACACATCGCAACCGCGGCGGCAACATGCCCCCCTGCCGAACCGCCACTCAAGGCAATCTGATCCGGATGAATGCCCAATTCGGCTGCGTGCTGCCTCACGTAGCGTATCGCTTGCCGACCGTCTTCCACACAATCCCTGGGAACCGCTTTGTGGCAGTTATACGTCCGGTATTCTGCCGAGATCGCCACCATGCCGCGTGAGGCGAGGTATTTGCTCATCCCATAAAACTGTGCGGGATGTCCCCCCATCCAGCCGCCACCAAAGAAAAAGATGATACAGGGGCGCTTATCGTCCACTGTGTAGTCCGCTGGAAAGAACAGATTCATCTTCAGATCCACATTCGGCTGTGGGCTATAAAACACGATTGCTTTATCGGGGGTGTAACCCAGCGTCCAGCTATAGCGTTCGCGCCCATCCTCACTATTCTCTTGAGCGTGAACAGCTGTTATCAAAAGCAAGCTGTATATTATAAGCAGCGTTGTTGTTAAAGATTTCTTCATCATTTTTTTAGGCTAGGGTTCAGACTTCGTCTCTGGAGGTTAGATGTTTCAGGCATCTCCTCTCAGCAAACAAGTGATGCGTTAACGAAAGATGCCGATGCCAGAAGTATCAGCGAGAATAGCTTAAAAATGCGGGATGTTCTTTTCATATTATTTCGCCAATTTTATAGTTATCCGTTGTTACTCTTCAAGTTTCACAAAATCGACATCGACCGTAATCGAACCTTGTTTGGGTTCCGGGAACGAAAGGCCAATACGCCCATCCTTTGCCCAGTTGCCCCACGCTTTCGATGTGATCACATCAATTTCATATTCGTGCCATTCACCATCCACTTGGACAGGGAAAGGCAGGTCTTGCCCGCTCCACGCCTCATTCCGCAGCATGGCTTTGGCCGGCTTACATGTTGCACCACCTTCCGGCGTAACTTTCATTCGAACACGCATCCGCTTAAAGCGATCCGTATCCACCGAAAAATGTCGATATATTGTAGGCGTAGGAAAGGACAGACCAGTATGAACCTGCACCCGATATGCACCGTTCACTACGCCCAGCTCTATCAGCTTCCCCTCGTTTTCCTGAATGCCAACCCAAGTCCCATTGGAGACAACGCCCTCTTCAAAATCAAAAATGACGGCTGGGTCAATATACGGCGAACCCGTTTGATCTGGAAAGGAAAGCTGGAAAGCCGGTTCGGACTCAACCGTTGCTTCTTTCCACTGCTCAAACGCTTTTTTCATCCCGGCTAATTTTTCGGGCATTGTGTTTGAAAGATCGGTTGTTTCTCCGACGTCCTCGTTCAAATTAAACAGCTCTTCTTTATATACATCTGAGTAGGTGGCTTTCCCCATATATTTATAGCTACGTAAGAATTTCCAGTCACCAAGTCGATAGGCTTCCTGACGGAGGTAGTTCTTGTTCGCCCCCCAATTGCGGCGTCTCCATCCGAATTCACGATCATTAATCTCCCGCGATTTCCCTTTCAAAATCGGGAGTAAATCCATGCCGTCGAGCTGACGGTCTTCCGGGACATATTTCAATGCATCTGCCGCCGCCAAAACTGTAACCGAAGCATCCATCATAATCGATGGCTGTTGAGTCACCTCGCCTTTCGGCAGCTCATTTCCCCATTGCATCAGACACGGGACGCGGATGCCCCCTTCTTCCAGCCACTGTTTCGACTTTTTAAGTGGCCAGCAGTTACCCGAAGTCATACCGCCATTGTCCGAGGTAAAAATAATCAGCGTGTTATCCATCTCTCCCCGCTTCTTCAAGGTTTGGAAAATTTTTCCAATACGCGAATCGAGATATTCCACCATGTTCACATACGCCACTCGGCCTTCCGGCGTATGTGCTTTGGCTCCGGCATCAAACGCGGTGGACGGGCCGGAAGCGGGGTCCTGCAAGGGGCCGTGCGGAACCGACCATGGCAGATAAAGAAAGAACGGCTTGTTGTCCTGCTCTTCAATAAACTCGATCGCCTTATCGGTCCAGATGTCCGTTAAATATTGCCCTTCTAGATTCGTGACGCGATGCCCCCCAGTCTCGAAGAGCATCGGACGGCCCTTACAATTACCATTTTTATTTTTGTGCTGAAAGTAGCCCGTGTTATGATCGATAATCAGCCAATCGTCAAACCCGTGCGCGCTTGGCCAGGAAACGCCGAGCGTTTCGCCAATATTCCATTTACCATAGACTGCGGTCGCATATCCTGCTTCTTTGAGCCACATCCCGATCGTTGGATCCTGCGCGGCGCGGACACCGGGAAACTGACTGCCGTTATAGCCTTCCGCCCACTCACCCAGTCGGCTCTGATAACGTCCAGTCAGTAGGGCACGACGCGAGGGCGAACAAATCGGAGCCGCCGAATGGAAATCGGTAAAACGCACCCCGTCCTGGGCCATACTATCTAGGATCGGCGTGCGGATCGGCGTGTTATTCGGTGCCTCCCCCTCCGACGTCGGATTGTAGCTGCTCAGATCGCCATAGCCCAAATCATCGGCCAGCATGAAAATAATGTTAGGTTGCTTGGCCAGTAAACCCGCCGCGCCTGAAAAAAAAAATCAGTCCTGCCAATAAGAATCGCTTCATAATAATACTTCCTCTAATGTATGCCTGCCTCAATTTCACTTATCGAATAACGCTACCCGGTTGTTTATAGAGCGCCTGCACTTCGTCCAAATTCAACACCCGACCATAGAACTGCAGGTCATACAGTGTGCCATCAAACTGGTTAATCATATTCGACTCGCGGTCGGCACGCGGGTCGTCGTATTGACCCACCCGGATATCTTCCGCCATGCGGGTGGCCGGATCCAGGCCGATAGCCGAACCTTTGAGCTGTCCATCCACATAAAATGCGGTGGTTCCTTTGAGCACATCCCACGTCGCGGTAACAAGGTGCCACTCGCCGGCAGTAAAGGGCGCGGAGAGCGCTTTTTTGTTTTCGCCGTTTCCGATTGCGAATGTGATTTGCTCGGCGTCGGGAAAGTTAATCAGCATCCCTGGTGTCGGTGCAAACAGTAAATAATTGCCGCCGCTCATGGCATCTGCCTTCACCCAAACACTGAGTGAACCGGATGACGACAGCACGGTTTCGGTTCCGCCAGGGAGAAAGAGGCCCGATTTTTTCGTGCCGTAGCTTTCGCCCAAGCGAATCGATTTTGCAGGTGCACCCGCCACGCGGTTTGCCGGAACATCGTCCGAATAAACCGGCGCTTCGGTATAGGCTTGAGCCGTCGAGGGTATGCCGGCGCTGGTGCCAACGACATCGTCGGCGTGAGCATTGAAGCTGTAACGGTGCACCAACGAATCTCTTACCTTTTCAGGACTGTAGAAAATGTGGAATTCTGCCAGCTGCGGACCGGCGATGGCCTCATGGATGTAGAGCCGCACCTTTCGCGCCGTGAGCGGCTCAAACACCTCATCAAAGTGATGCCCGATCATCCCCTTTTTTTCGTAGAAAGTTACCCAGTTGCCATCTTGTTTATATTGCAGCGAAAAATGACGCGTGCGCTTGTGCGCATCACGAATCGCGATGCGGTTGATCAGCGTCGGCTCTTCCAAATCGATTTCAAAAGTCACATCCTTGACCGCCATCGTATCCGTGCGCCACATGGTGTCGACATCATCATCCAAGGCAAACTGCGGGCCGTGATGCTTCAGATTATTAAAAATCACAGAGGAAGCGCTTGCCGGTTTATTGAGTGCCAGCGAACCGCTGTGATACGGCACCTTGATCGGCTCCATAGTCGCGGCATCTCCATCGATTTTTAGTTCAATAATCGTGTCGATCGGGTCACGCCCCTCCTGCATCGAAACAAACACGCCCTCGGCGGTCTGCTTTACCTGTGCGTCCCCGCCAGTCAGCACTCTGCTGCCCAGTATCTTGAACGGCAACGGCGGGAAGGTGACTTGAGCCTCTTCGCCCCAATCCATCATATGAATATAGATCGTGTCACCGCGATAGGTGCTTGCTCCATATACCCCTGGCATATACGGGCCACCTTGGGTATCAAAGACACTGACGCCGTATTTCGTATTCCAGTCACCCACCTCGCGCAGGCGGTTTTCGTGCATGGGATCAAATAGCCCATTGGACATGGGGCCGAGGTTCAGCAGAAAGTTGCCGTTGCCGCCCGCGCAACGAACCAAGGTCTCCACCAGCACCTTTTTCGATTTCGGCGGATTGTTCGGACGGTAGCCCCACTGATCGTTGATCGTCATGCAGGTCTCCCACGGACGCTCTTTCTGGAAGCGGCCAACGAGTTGCTCCGGCGTATCAAAATCACCTCGAATCGCGGCGCGGTTGTTCAGAAGAATCCCCGGCTGCAGGCCGCGCAGCATCTTCGTCATTTCTTTACTCTTAATCAATTCGGCCTCGCCGTGGAATCCGAATGCATCCCACCAGATCACATCCACCGGCGCATACTTCGTCACCAGCTCTTCCATCTGGTTAAAATAGTATTCGAGATAACGATCGTGATTTTCCGTGCGAAAATCTGGGTGATACCAATCGGTCGGCGAATAATAGATGCCCACACGAATCCCGGCTTCGTGGCACGCGTCAGTCAGTTCCTTCAGAATATCGCGGCCGTAGGGAGTGCTCATGATGTCGTAGTCGGTAAACTCGCTATCGAACATGCAGAATCCATCGTGATGCTTCGCCGTGAAAACAATATATTTCTGGCCCACGTCCTGCATCATCTGCACCCATTCCTTCGGGTCAAAATCTGTGGGATTGAATGTCTCATAGAGCGCGTCATACTCATCCATCGGGATGAAGCCATTGTCGGGAGCCTTTATTTTTCCCCATCGGCGCCCACCCTTACGCGACCAACTCAAATCGTTGCCACGCTGCGAAATGGGTCCCCAGTGCACAAACAAGCCGAAACGTGCGTCCTTCAACCACTGCGCCTGCTCAGGCGTGGCATACAACCATGGCTCATCGCCTGCACTCTTCTCTAACTGCACGTCGCCTGCGACACTTACAATCGCCTGCCCCTCCTCGGCAACCGCCGTCGAAAACAGCCCCGCTGCCACACATCCAAATATATATTTTGTTATTTTCATATAAAAAAGCTCTAGATTCTACTTCTGAGGCACAGCCAGCGCCGCGCATTTATCCACATATACTTGTGGGAAGATCACGTCATCGATGACCTTTTGGTTGGGACGCTCCACATTGTTCAATTGCGGTGCTCCGGCTGTGGAACGTCCGCTCTGGGCAATCAGACCCATCTCTGCCATTAATGTGTCCACGATTTCTGGATGGTTTCTCCAAACATTCTTCGTTTCGCCCGGATCCAGTGCCAAGTTATACAGCTGAAACAACTCATCCGTTTCCCAACGTTCAGGTGCCTTCATTGGCTTGGGTTGATCCCAACCGCCACTGTCCGGCGAGAGGAGCAGTTTCCAATCGCCCTTACGAATCGCAAAAGAACCGTCGAGGGAATGATGCACCGCAGACTTTCTTTCCGTAGTCCCCTGCTCTAGTAAGTCAGGTAAGAACGAATAACTGTCTTCCGCCACCGTATCGGCGATTTCCGAGTCTGAACCGATGACATCTGCCGCAGTCGCGAAAAAATCAGCCAGCGTAATTAAGCTGTCGCAGGTTTGCCCGCCCTTCACCTTTGCAGGCCACTGAACAAGAAACGGCACACGGTGCCCGCCCTCATAGAGCGACGACTTCCCGCCACGCCACTGACCATTGGCAAAGTGACCGGCATTCTTCGATTGCGCATTTTTCCAGAATGGCGAGCCGTTATCGGAACTGAACATGATAAGTGTATTCTCCAGTTCCCCATCGGCTTCCAACTGTGCAAGCACTTCGCCCACCACCCAGTCGGTTTCCATCAGGAAATCACCCATTCGACCGATCGAACTCTTCCCCCACCAACGCTCAGAGGGCGAAATCGGGTTGTGCGGCGAACTCAGCGACAAGAAAAGAAAGAACGGTTCATCCTGTTGACTGACTGCATGGATATATTCACGCGATTCCTTCGCTAGAATCGGCAGTGTCTGAAACTCATCAAAATCTTCCGTGGCTGGTCCAGTCCGGGGTATAATCGTCTTTTCGATGGTTGGCACCGCAACGGCATAACCATCCCGCATATAGACGAAGGGCGGAACATCAAGTGAGGCGCTGATGCCAAAGAAACTCTCGAACCCGTGGTCAAACGGGCCGCCAAACGCTCTTTTCGTATAATCAAACTGCCAGCCAAACTCTTTATATTGATCGGCAGGGACATTGGTCGGCTTGCGCTCTTCGCCTTTCGGCAGTTTCTGCCAAGTATGGCCGAGGTGCCACTTGCCGACCATACCAGTCCGATAGCCGTGGTCCTTCAAAAATCCGGCAACCGTCACGCGGTCTTTTTCCAGCAATGCCGGCGCAAAATCCCAGACAATTCCGTCACTCAATCGCCGCCAATTATAGCGCCCCGTCATGAGTGAATAGCGTGACGGCGAGCAAACCGAACTCGTGGTGTGCGCATCTGTAAAGAGCACGCCATTTTCGGCCATACTATCCAAGTGAGGCGTCGCTGCCTGCCCGCCCGTGCAAGCCATATCACCGTAGCCCAAGTCATCGGTAAGAATAAAAATAATGTTCGGCCTTGCCTGAACTTGGCTCTGCTTTGCTTGCACAGACGCGCCCGCAATCAACAGCGCAAACACGACAAGTAAACTATTTTTTGCATTCATAAAGAGGTGGGAATTCTGGTTTAGACGAACAGGGATACAGAAGGTTCCAAATAAAGAAAAATCAATAAATCATAAAATCAGATGACGCGTCAACCTTAGAACGTATAAATCGATGAATAAAATGCCGAAATTTACGAGATCAGGCAGTCAGCCCAATCTAGGTCATCCTAGTAGTTTAAATATGCAATGACGTGCTCCCACAGGCTTCAGCAAACGCTCATCGTGCTGGCGTAGCGTGCAGCTTTAGCAAACGTTCAGAGCCTCAGAGCCAGCACGATTAACGTTTGCTAAAGCTGCACGCTACGTGAAAAAACGTAGAGCTTACAATTTCCCTCAGGTTGCACCTAAAGTGAAAACATGTCTCCAAGAACATTCATCACATTCCCCTGAGACTTCTGACTAATCACTCCTAAGATTTTAATAACCCTCTTACGATCCACTGTCCTGATTTGATCCAATACAATACGCCCCTTGGTTCCTCTAAACACACAACTGCCCCGAGTCGGATAATCACGCCCCTTTGAAGTCATTGGTGCGACTATAACATCACCTTGCCTACTGGGAAGCCACGCGGTCGAGAATACTGACAAAACGAATTTTTCCTGCTCTGGCGCCTTCCTTTGGGTAGATAACCATAATCACGCGAAGATCTTTATTGAAATGAATTTCCCCTGAGTAGGCGGGAATGGGCTTGGCCCCTTCTTTCGGTAAACTGAGCATCACGGTTTGATAGTATTGGCCATGCTCGAAATTACCTTTAATGTTAGTAATGTTTCTTTCTTTGCAGTGTGCAGCATGAATGCCGCAATGCGGCAACCACGACCAATCTGAATAATGGCTGTGCCCGCAAGTGCCTGCCGCAACTAGGTAACGAGGCAAAAAGAAGGGCGCAGCCGTTAAGCTGCGCCCCTCCCCCTAATATATTACCCCTATATATGAATATATGAAAAATTAGCGACGGCCTTCGACAGTTCGACAGGCTCACCACTCGCAGGCTCAGGCTCTACGACGGCGAAGCATCACCCCTGTGAGCGCAAAGACACCACCGATGAGCGCATAGGCTGACGGCTCTGGAATCGTCGCGCCCGGACTATTAAAGAGAGTCGTCACTTCTCCGGCGGTCAGCTGACCATCGTAGAACTGCATATCGTAAAACTGACCGTCAAACTGTTGACTCACCCCGCCCCAGTTCGCATGATTAACTCCAAAATGTGAATTATTACCTGTCACAGTTTGACCAGCATCGGGATCGGCAATGCCAGTGGTGCTGCCTGCCGCAACTCCGTTCACATACACCTCTGCATCTCCCGCCTGAAGATCCCAAGTCATCGTCACCATACTCCAATCTCCAACAGTGAACGGAATATTATTAATAGCTCCGCCATTTAGCGTGAGTTGCAATACATTATCGTATTGCACAAGATTCATATTGAGCTCATCAAATCGAAACAAATAAGCGCCACTCTGCACCTGATCCGCGCTCATCCAAAGGCTCATGGAGCCAGCATCGGAAACAGGCATCAAAGGGAGCCCAAACCCTGAGATATTGGTGCCGTCATCCGAAAAATCAATGGACGTTGTTCCGCCGACTGCACCTACGGGAGCATCTGCAACATACCCAGGCGCCACATACGGATTTCCGGCTCCGCCCAGAGCGCCGTTAAGTGATCCGACGGAATCATTCAAATTATTATCAAATGTGTAATGATTGGTTAAGGTAGCTGCGCTGGCGGAAGACCAGGCAGCGATCGAAACGAGTGAGCACAAAGCAAGTTGCGTCAATGCGGTAGTTTTTTTTATTTTCATATATATGTGGGATTTATGGATTAGATTAACAAGAAACGAAATGGCGCAAGCGTGCGAAATATCAATGAATCAAAGCCCATCACACACACAGTCAACACTTAAATGAATCATCATATCAATAAAATACCAAGAGCGAGCAATAACACTCAGTATATCCAGCCCAGCTCATCCAGCAGTTTAAATCCAGGACTCAGTCATCATAAAAATCCATCGATTCCCCTAAGCTCTGAATTCTTTCGCAGCTGTAGTAAACACTCATCATGCTGGCGTGGCGTGCAGTATCATGCCCTTAGGGTGCTTCAGCAAACGTTCGTCGTGCTGGTTGTGGCTCTGAGCTGATTCGTATCAACTTCACCTCCCCTACAGACGAAGAGTGTGCTCATGCAGTGAGGCGCGAACGTTCATCGTGCTGACGACAACCACGACTCCGAGCTGAGGCTCTGCGCTATGGCACTGAACGTTTGCTAAAGCTGCACGCTACGGCACACAAAAAGGACGCAGCACTTAAGCTGCGCCCCTCCCTATATAACCCTAATGAAATTCAATTAGCGACGGCCCTTCGACGGTTCGACAGGCTCACCACTCGCAGGCTCAGGATCTGCGGCGGCGAAGCATCACCGAGCCAAGCGCAAGGCAACCCCCAATCAGCGCATAGCTGCCTGGCTCTGGAATCGCCGTGCCCGGGTTGTCCCGCAAGAAGCCGACCTGAGCACCGCTTAACGCATCATCATACACTTGCATATCGTAGACTGAACCGGTAAATTGGTTGGTCTCATTCCCGGATGCATCCGCAAGGGTGAAGCTGCCAATGTTCATATTTGATGGATCCCAGTTCGACGACTCAAATGTGTAGGTATACGAATTTTGATTCAGATAGACCGTCGCCGATCCTGTCGTGCCGTCACCTGCGCCATCAATGTCCTTGATCCACGTGATCGCATAGTGATTCCATTGCCCCACTCCTGAATTAACGCCATCATCATAATTCAACAACTGCGTGCCAGGATCAGGAACCGTGTCTGTCTTAACAACAGGCACCTGAATACTAGTGGCGGCGTTAGTTAACACCGCAAATCCCTTATTCAGTCCAGCCGTCATGAGGTAATCTCCGCCCGACACAGCAGATGGGTTAAACCACATCGTCAGCGAACCTGAAGCAGCTTGCAGGTCATCATTCAAGCCATTAAGGGAAACTCCAGATTTCTTTGTCCCACCCGAACCATCAAATACTATAGCGGATCCTGCTGCTGGTAAGCCAATTGTCGTGAAAGTCGGCGCGTTAAGGTTGGCAGTATCCCCAGTCATATTGCCATTAGCAGTGCCACTGAGGCCACCGCCCACCGCATCATCGGCATCGTTATCAAAATCGTAGCGGTGGGTTAAGGTCGCTGCATTCGCGCATACGCCTGCGCCAAGTGCCAATAAGGTTAGAGTCATTCGTTTTTTCATAAATGTAATGGATTCAGGGTTGAGAATTTAGACCCTAGGTAGGGACTTGTGACTGTTACGCATTCAAATAAAGATAAATTATTATATCATTTCAAGCAAAAAAATGCCTGATATAGTTTTTTTTCCTGTAGTCGCCAGAAGCGATAGATGGGACAATATATGAGCTCAACAGGTAGCTACGGCAGCAAACGAGCGGTCTTCAGCTCAATCAGAACTTCGCCACTTTTAGGCACAGGCAGGGCAATACCGATCCGCCCTTCGGTTGTCCATTGCGACCAAGCCGAAGACTGCGTGCAATCCACCACATATTCATGCCATTGCCCATCCGCAATCGGCTGAAAGAGCAGGTCTTTGCCCTTCCACGCAGCCTGGCGCAGCACGGCACGCGACTGCCCAATGGTCGAATCGGTCGTGAGCTTCATTTCATAGCGGATACGCGAATACTTCGCCGTATCCACAGCTCCATCGACATAAACCAGTGGCGGCGTCGCACCCGCTTGCACCGTAATTTTAAACACGCCGCCCTCTTGCACAGGTTTAGAGACCAAATGCTTCGTCTCGGCCCGATGCACGCGTCCCTCAAATCGCTTGCCATCAAAATTCAAGGCAATTGCATCCGCGCCACTTGGCGCTTCTGGTAAATTCGCAGGTGAGCCCAACTGGTCACGCACCGGGATGACATAGTTCGGATTTTGCTCAACGACTTCCGCCTTCCACTGACCAAAGGCAGCCTTCATCGCCGCATACTTCTCCGGCATGGCCTTGATCAAATTCGTGGTCTCACCGATGTCATCGCTGAGATTATAAAGTTCGTCCTTATACTCAGCCGACCATGCCTTATTGCCCATATATTGATAGGTGCGCAGCAGCTTCCAGTCACCCGCACGATAGGCCTCCTGGCGAAGGAAATTGGCAGCATTACGCGCACGCTCATCCCAGTCACGGCGTCGCCAGCCAAACTCGCGCGAGCCGTCCGGCTCACTGCCATCAAAGAAATTCACCCCATCGAGCTGGCGGCCCGCAGGCACATACTGCAAGGCTTGCCCCGCAGCCAAGATACTGACCGATGCATCCATCAGTATCGCAGGTCGATCATCGACATGGCCGGCGTGCACATACCTCGGCCATTGCATAATAAACGGCACCCGAATGCCGCCCTCCTCCAGCCACTGCTTGCTTTTTTTCAAGGGCCAGCAATTCGCGGTCTGCATGCCACCATTGTCACTGGTAAAGATGATGAGCGTGTTCTCAGTCAGTCCACGCGCTTCCAGTGCAGCAAAAATACGCCCGATTTGTGTATCCAAATGCTCGACCATTTTCACATACACCGCGCGCCCCTCTGCTGTGGTTCGACTTGGCTGTGCATCGAAGGCCATCGATGGATCACCATCGGGGTCTTGCAGCGGCGTGTGTGGAATCGACCATGGTAGATACAAGAAGAACGGCTGGTCCTCATTCGCATCAATAAAGTCCAAGGCTTTATCCGTCCAAATATTGGTCAAATACTGCCCCTCCAGATTCGTCACACGCTCGCCTCCGGTCTGAAACAGCATGGGCCGCCCCTGACACTCGCGGTTCGCATTCTTGTGCTGAAAGTAGCCGGTGTTATGGTCGATGATCAACCAATCGTCAAAACCATGCGCCATCGGCCAGGAGACGCCATCGGTTTCGCCGACATTCCATTTACCATAGGCCGCCGTGGCATAACCCGCCTGCTTGAGCCACATACCGATGGTCGGCTCTTCCGTAGCGACGAGGCCCTCCGGCTTGCTACGATAGGCCTCCGCCCACTCACCCAGACGACTCGGATAGCGCGCCGTCAAAATCGCCCGACGCGAGGGCGAACAAATCGGTGCGGCGGAATGCACATCTGTAAAGCGCGCGCCCCGCTCCGCCATCTGATCCAGATGCGGCGTGCGGATGGGCGTGTTGTTCGGAGCCGTGCCCTGCGTATTTGGATTGTAGCTGCTCAGATCACCATACCCGAGGTCGTCGGCCACCATAAAGATGATGTTCGGTTGCGTCTCGCTTGCCTCACAGGCAAGTGCCGCAACAAGGGCCAGCCCGCAGCTCGCAATCGTTTTTAATATTTTTTTATTCATCGCGTGATACCATTTAAATTTCACTCTACTTCGCTGGCGCCACCGCCAAAGGATCATAATTCGGGTTGACCACAGGCGCCACTGCTTCGACACCAGCAAAGTGCTGATCCATCAACTGTGCCATCGCCTGTACCTTTTCCGGATAGCGCGCAGCTAAGTCGTTGGCCTCAGAAATATCATTGGCCAAATTGTGCAAGGTGTAGCGGTGCTCACTATTCGGGCCATCGCAGAAGAACCGAGTCAGCTTATAGTCGCCCCGGCGAATCCACGCGGCGGGGATCGAGCCGTTCTTTTCGATATAGTTCGGCCAATAACCATAGAGCGTGTCACGCGCACTTTCGCCGCCCTTCAGCAGCGCCACTTGTGAAACACCATCAATTTCGACCGTATCCGGCATCTCAATACCTGCCATCTCAACGAAGGTCGGAAAGATGTCGGCTCCAGAAAAATAACCCGTGCTACGACTGCCAGGCTCAACAGTCCCTGGCCAAACAAAGAAGAAAGGACACGCAGTGCCGCCGTCATAAATCGTGCCTTTCGATCCCTTTAGTGGCGCATTGCTAGTGATCGGCGTATCTAGAATTTCTTCCTTGGTGCCGTTGCCCCAATACGCATCTTCCTTATAACCGGAGCGCACTGTGCCGCCATTGTCACTGGTGAGCACCACGATGGTATTGTCGGCGATGCCCGCCTCCTCCAACGCATCGAGTAAGCGACCTACATTGCTATCAAAGGTTTCGACCATACCGGCATAGATCGGATTACGCTGCGCTGCATCGGCAGGGAAGCCTTTTGCCTTGGCGCGATACTTTTCCAGCAGCTCCTCTTTTGCGAAATAAGGCGAATGCACCGAGAACGCCCAGTAGTTGAGAAGAAATGGACGATCTTTGTTGGCGTGAATAAACTTCACCGCTTCGTCTGCCATGCGGTCTTCTAGATGCTCGCCCGCCTTCAAGGTAAAAGTGTCACTATACTTTTTAGGGCCGAAGTAAGTGCCTTTAGGGCCATGCGACTTGGTATGCGGCACATCGACATCGAAGCCATGCTCCAAGGGTGAATACGGCTCTGCGCCCAAGTGCCATTTACCATAATGCGCGGTTAGATAACCATTATCGCGCAAGACTTTTGCATAAGTGGGAAACACGGTGTCCAAGCGAGTGGTGCCTCTGGGCGCGATCACTTTTTTGTGCGGCCAACCACGCTCAGGTAAGGTGGCTTCGAGGCTAATCGTGGGAATATGGCAAGCCGGCTGTATCATCCCCAGACGCTCGGCGTAGAGCCCGGTCATCAAGCTCGCGCGGGCCGGCGAGCAAACCGGCGAGGTGCTGTGGAAGTTCTTCAGCATCATACCATCCTTAGCCAAGCGCGAGATATTCGGTGTCTCATGGAAGGTGCTGCCATACGGATTCGTATCCGCCCAACCAAGATCATCGGCCACAATGAACAGAATGTTTGGCGGACGTTCTTCAGCAAAACTGCTCAATACCAGGCAGCCAAACAAGGCACAGGTGAGAAGTGATTTTATTTTGATCATACTTAAGTGATTATAAAAAAGTGTATTCTTGGGACTTCCTCACTAGTTGTGCTAAGGGGCACCGGTTGTAAATCCATCGTCGATGCTTTTGCCTGCGCCCGATGCAGTGGATGCCTTGACTTGTTTCTGATGAATCATCTCATCGCCCACAGACGCACTGCCAGTATCGACGAGTAGAGCATGCAAGGAGAGCTTAAAGCCTTTGCGATTTCCAAGCGTTCGATCGCGCAGCGGAACCAGCTTTAAGGTATGTATGCCAGGCTCCAAACCAGTCACCCAAATATTACCTCGACCGAAAAAGTCAGCTTTGCCGGCGACTCCGTTCGCATACACGCCACGATTGACTTCATCGACATGCACTTCAAAAGCCGCGACCGTATTCAGTCGCAGCCAAGCACCCACAGCTGTTCCGGCGAACTCATAGACCAACGCCTTCGATGAGTCTGTAGAGACGAGGCTTTGCTCTCCAATAAATGAGGGCTCCACCCAGTCACGATCACTATACACTTCGAGCTGCCAGTCAGGATTGCTACCTTGCAATTCTGCCGCTTCGATCAATCGAGCGCCACGCGGAAAAGGAATGATGTAATCCGCAGCTGCCGTTTTAAACGGAAAAGATCCACCATCGAAGATGCCTTGCAGCGCCTCGTTAACGGCCTCCGCATAGGCCTTGTGCCCTTGCGGACTCGGGTGGACGAAATTCCCTTCGCTCTCTTCACCGTCAAAGAGTCGGTCGCGCTCCAGCCCCACTGGCAGTGGATCTTCGAAGCAGGCCTTCTTCCCATCGACATAAGGCACCCGCAAGCGCTCGGCGGTCTCGATATGCGCCTGCGCGGACTTGGCCTGCGCACGGCACCAGTGCTCCTTCGCGGGAATCCGGTTTTCACGGTGTGTGGTCACTAGGCTGAAAATCGCCACATCAGGATTTTGCGCACGTGCTCTGGAAATGATACTGGCGAGCGTCCTTGGGATGGAGCGGTCGGCCTGCGGATCGTTGGCCGAAAGGATGCCCTTGCCACTGTCATTCACTGCAAATTCAATAAAGAGCAGGTCGGGTTGATAGGCCAACACATGATTGTTCAAACGAAACGCAGCATGCTCACTGTGAGTGGCACCGATGGCGACATTCACCTGCTCAAACTGCCCGTCTTCGACTTCGTAAGTATCCTTGAGCCATTGATAAGTCAGCGCCCGCCAGCTGTCACGATTCACATCAAAGCTAGAGTAATCAAACGGCTTGCCATCGCGATTCACTCCCTTACGCGGCGCCGTAGCAGCGCCGCAGGTGATCGAACCACCGAGGTAACAAATACGAATGGGCTGTCCTGACTGTGCCTTGGCTAGAAACGCATCGTATTCCGAGAGCGGCAGCGCCTCGCCTCCGATGTGATTGATTTGCTGAGCGCCAGCAGGTGCACTTACAGCGGACGTGGCGTCTTCGACGGTTCGCAGCACCACGTCTTGAATGACAAAATCGACATTCGCGCCCACTGCGATACGGAAGTCCCAATCGCCACACCGGTTCGCAAAGTTCGCATCCGACACATACCAGCTCAGCGTTTGATAACCGCCGGTGCCAGTGGACAGATGAGTCTGCGCACGCTTCCATGCACCGACGCCGTCCTGGTGCTGAATCGACGTATCCGTTGAGTCGTATTGAAAGGTAATCGGGGCGGCAAACGTATCCAAATACCTCAGCGTCACTTCCAGCTTAGGTGCCTTGCCATGCTTAAAGGCAGGATCGGTGACATTGAAATAGAAGTAGCGACTGTTGAGATCCTTCCAACGCTCGCTCTGCCATCCCTGCTGCCCGTCGATCCTCACCTCATGGCAATTCCCCGTCCATGCATTTGAAACGAGCTCAACAGGCACTTCCACGGCATGCACCGACAGTGCACACAAAGCCAGAATACCACTAATAACGACAGACTTCATCATATTATACTGCGCGCAGGTGGAGATTTTGATTCGTTTAATATCGTGTTTGCTCATGCTTAAAGGCGCCTTTGCAGGCTATACACCCAGAAAAAACACCTCATGTCAATGAATCATTAGATCTATTTAAAAATAACAACAAAAAGGAGCTCTTCAGCAAACGTTCATCGTAATGGCTGCCGTTCGACTCGGTTAAGGTCCTAAACGTTTGCTAAAGCTGCACGCCACTAGAAAAAGTTCCATGACAAGACATAGAACTCTGACCTTTGCTAAATCATCAATTTAAAGTGCCATGCCAACTTCTTGATGCGAAAAAACACCTTGCCCTAACAACTTACAGCACTCAATGTTCAATGATTTACCAAGAATGATTTATGGCTACTAGCTCCACACAACCCAATCTCTCGCAGCAAGTCCTCCGCCACATCTACAAACAGATCCAGGACGGCACTTTGAAAACAGGCGACAAACTACCCACCAACCGCGCACTGGCCGAAGAACTGGAGGTGTCGATCCTGACCGTGCAGCGCTCGATGAAGCAACTGGAGGCGCAAGGCACCGTGACCTGCCATCGCCGCACCGGCACTTTCCTGACCGACCCCAAAAGCATTACCTCGCCAAAAATCCAGAGCGGTCTGATTGGCCTGTTTGTGCCGGGCTTCTACTCCGACTTCCACCTCGACATCCTACAGGAACTGGAAGATGGCATGATGGAGGAAGGTAAGCTGGTCAGTATCAACTTCACCCGCAGTGATCCCGAACGTGAACTCACCCTGCTGCGCACACTGGCGCGCCAGCGACTCGAAGCGCTGGTCTACCTCCCCTCCCCGCGCGTGGTCGGCTCCGAATCGCATTCAAAAACCATCGGCAGCTGGATCAATCGCTACATCGAAGAAGGCACGCAAATACTCTTCGCCGACCTTTGCCCCAAAGGCTTCGAGAGCCGCCTAGTCTCACTCGACGACAGTCGAGCAGGCAGCATGCTAACCAACAAGCTGATCGAGCACGGCCACAGTAACATTGCCTTTCTAGGCTCCACGCACTTGCCCTCAGCAGGCCAACGCCTCAGCGGACACTACAAAGCCCTCAAGAAAGCGGGCCTGCCGATCAACGAGGACTGGCATCTCGACATTCAAATACTGCAAAGCAAGGACTGGGTCGAGCGGACCGAACACAGCATTCGAGAAATGCTCAGCCTCTACCCCGAAATCACCGGATTTGTGATCTCTGACCAGACCACCGCAGAAACCGTTTACAAGATCCTCAACGAATTACCCAAGCGAAAATTCTCAGCGGAACAATCAATTGCTGCGCTGTTTGAAACACCCACGCCTCCCTTTGATGCACTCGCTTGGATGCACATCCCAGGCAAACGAATGGGCAAAAAAATCTGCCAAATTCTGCTAGAGAACCATGCCGCCGACTACCAGCCAGGGCATACCAAAATCCGTCCAACCTTCTGGAAGGGGTAATCTTAAAACTCAATCTCCTTCGCAAAGCGATTGGTTGCCACAGGCGCTCCACCGGTGTCCGCCTTGCCTAGAAAGCCTTCTTCGATCGATTCGTTGATCCTTCGGTGACGCGGCGAGTTGTCGAATACCTAGTTATTTCTTAATATTTTAAGACTTGATTAATATAATCACCATAGTCCTAATATATAAAGAATTATGAAACTAAAAACAGAGACTGAGATTTCCCAAGAGATCGCAGGCCGAATCAGGGCGGCACGTGTATTGCACAAGCTCACACAAAGCGATGTGAGTCAACGCTCGGGCGTATCACTCGCGTCCTACCAGCGCTTCGAGCAGACAGGACGCATCGAACTGCTGAGTCTGATTAAAGTCGCACAGGCACTTCACCTCGAAAATGACCTCGATCAACTCTTCAACAAACCCAAACTCATGACATTGGATGAGGTCGAAAAACAAGCTCAAGTATCCACACGTAAAGGACGTGTTTATAAGCGCTCATGAAACGACTCAAGGTTCTGATGGGCGACCGAATCGTCGGCCAACTGCTTGCCCAAGAGGGATCCCACTACTTCAGTTTTGACGAATCTTTCATCAAAGCCCCTCTCCCTCTGTCTCCCTACAAGTTACCTGTCGCTCCCGGAGTCAGCGAGCACCGCGAAGGTTATTTCTTAACGCTACCCGGTTTAATTTACGATTCACTGCCGGACCGTTTTGGCATGTCCGTTCTTCGAAAAAACTTTCAAGACCAGGGCATACTGAGTCCAACTCCACTTCAAATGCTCAGCCATCTAGGGAGCCGAACCATGGGGGCTTTAAGTTACTCCCCCGCAGAAGACGAGCCTGCTGCCCAGGAGATGATTGATCTAGCCAATGCCGCTCGATCCGCAAAATCACTCATGCAAATGGAGCACGCCGACACGTTAGATCCAGCCATCGTAAAAGCCGGCGGCACAGCAGGTGGTGCCAGGCCTAAACTGCTTGCTGCGATCTCAACCAACCGCAGTCAGATCATAACCGGCCCGAGTGTGATTCCAGCAGAGATGGAAGCATGGCTGATCAAACTAAACACATCCGATACAAAAACCTCCTCGATCTGCCAACTAGAACAGACCTATTTTGAATTGGCCAAAGCAGCCGGCATTCGTGTGCCCGAAACGATGCTCATTTCTGACAAAAAAGGAATGCAGCACTTCGCGATCAGGCGCTTTGATCGCAAGCAAGAAAATCCGAACCAGCGTGTCCACATTCACAGCTACGCGGCCATGACTGGAATCGATTTCAGTCACCCCGGCACCGACTATGAAGACCTGCTACGCCTCACCAAGCATTTAACCCGCAACTTCGAGGATCTCTGCGAGCAATTCCGGCGTATGCTTTTCAACCTATTGGCTAGCAATCGAGACGATCACGCAAAGAACTTTTCCTTCACAATGGATTCGGCGGGAAAATGGACAAACACCCCCGCCTACGACCTACTTTATACCGACAACGACCTAGGTGGCAACCGGATGCTGATCGGTGGAAAACGAAACGACATCCGCTACGACGACTTGAAGCGATTGGCCGACTTGATGGGCATTCCACAACGCCGGCTGAATGAAATGCTTGAGCAGGTTCAGGATGCCCTCGCTCAATGGCCCGCACTGGCCAAAGCCAACGAAATAGGAACTGGATTACGCACAGTGGTTCAATCGGTGATCGAAGACCTCAACCGAACCTTAGGTAAGTGAGAATCAGCCTTATTCTGAAAACGCCGCTTTAATGCGCTTACCATATTCATAGCCGTATTTCACATCCGGCTGCAGGTAGCCGTCTTCATAGACTTCGTTCCAGATGCCAACCGTCACAAACTTACGTGCGTCACGCTTGAGCACCTCTTCCTTCGCCATCTCCAGGGCCTTGGCATACACGTCCGGCGTGCAACCATGATAATAAAGCATGCGCTGCGGGCCCCAGTGCCGCCAATCTTCGCGAACGGTCAGAGTCGGGAAAAAATGATCCTTCCCCCAGACCTGATACATCTTGTCCCAGAATATTTTGTGCGAGGGCATCATCACTGTTTCATAATCCGCTTCGTGCAGCTCACCGGTTCGGATCTGTCCATTCGGTAGTTCATACTCAATCGGTGTGACCGTCTCGAGTGATTTGTCCGCATCCGTCACATAGGTAAAACAACCGTCGAAACCGAGCCCCTTGAACCATTTCGAGAACTGTGGCAGAATCGCGCCTAAGGCCATATACACTTCATCATGCCCGTAAGTCTTGGCGATCGCGCGCTGCTCGAGCACCCATTCGCGAATCCGTTGATCTTTCTCTGCCTTCGTGCCCTCACCGCCATGCTCATTCATTAACACGCCGGGCGCGTGAATGATGATCGCGGGCTTGCCATCAATTTTGTAATAATTCGGCTGATTGAGGAAATTCTCACAGGCATATTCCATCGTGCCTTTGGGAATCCAGGCCTTGCCGTGATTCGTCCACATTGCGAGGAACTCAATCTTCTTTGCAAAGCGATTGGTCGCCACAGGCGCTCCGCCGGTTTCCGCTTTGCCCAGAAAGCCTTCTTCGATCGATTCGTTGATGCTTCGGTGACGCGGCGAATTGTCGAAGGCCTCTTTTGACTCCGATGGATACCAGTCAAACATCACCAGGTTGATGCCTGCCTCGCTCATCCATTTGACATGCCAATCCATCACATCCGGATCAGCCAAGCGCGAATAATAAATCCCATTGTGCAAACATTCCGGATCGGTCGGATCGTAGAGCAGCGGCATGCGCAGCGGTTTACCAAAGGCAAGCTCGGGCATATGCTTGCCGCCTGGATTCCATGCAGGAAAGTTCCAAACTGCCACCGTCCAGTCGGACTCCTTCATATCGGCAATCGGCCCCGCCTTCTGCTTGGAAACATCGATTCGATGCACCTCAGGGTTGAGCACTTCACCATCTGCGGCGAGCCAGGGTTTTTCTTTTGAAAAACGAATGACTGTGTCTTCAGCCACTGCACAAGCAGAGAACAACGAAATCGCGATTAGACTTAGGGTGACTCTTTTCATCGTAAATATTTTTTTGAATGCAAATCGAACGGGCACTGAAACTACCCTGAGCATGGAATGGGTTCGATCAAGTATTAATTATATCAATGGATCAATGCAGTGTCCTGCATATCCTCCTGTTATCCTTTTTAAGGCAGATAAAGAAAGGAATATCTGACGACTCAAAGAGCGATTAGATTGAGACCTGCAAAGCGCCCAATGCTTCCTGCAAGCCCAGCAATGCATCTTGCTCGGCCTCATTTTGAGTGACGCTGATCCGTGCCGACCGCGTCTCGACCTGCACCAGCGTGGTGATCGACAGCAGCAGTAACAGCACAAACGCCATCAAACTTAGCGCAATGACGAGCGCGAAGCCTTGGCAATTCTCTGGGGTATTTTTTGGGGAGTTCATTCTATCAAGCCATTGGCAGCATCGCCGAAAGTTTATGTAATTAAATCAGTCATCGACATCCTGTGATTCCGCTAGTCAGCAATCACTACATCTAGTTTACGCACTTGTGCCACAACTTTCAGCGGCCCGTGGCTTTCGAAAATAAAGAAGGCCCAATCAATACCATGCGCCTCGTCGGGGTTCTGAAAGTCGGCCACATCGCCCTCGAATCCGACCCAGCGATTCACCCATAAGCCACGCTGACCGGGAAAGGCTTTCGCCGCAATCGCTTGACGATAAAACTCGGTCACATCGATTTCCCCCTTAAATACAGTCTTGTCCAATTCAGGCTCTTCGAGATCGAGGTAATCACTCCCCTGCCAAGCAGATGACTGCCCCTGTCGCAACGCGGGATTGTCCAGCACATCGATCGGCAGTCGCCACCATGCGATATCGCCGGAGTTCCCACCATCGGCCATCAAGGGGTTCATCGCATCGCAATCGGTTGCCAGAAAGCCCTTACCATCGGCTTCGTCTGGGAACACGCCAACGGGCACCTGATTATAAGTGCAGAGCATAAACTCGGCTAAGCGATAGTTCGGATGGCGTTGCCTAAAGTTAATCCCAACACTCAGCTGAAAATTGACCGGCTCCAAGCGCGTCTTGGAATACTTTTCCACCATCTTGCGCTGTATCGGCAATAATGATACACCCTCCTTCTTTGCACCCTGCGCATAAGTCTGCGTATTCAGATACATCTGCTTCACTAGCCCGACCGAATCTGAAGCGCCGCTGTCTAAATAATCTTGCAAGGTATACTCCCCCATCGCGGCTCTGTGATCCTCGATTTCGAGTGCAATCTCGTAGCGCAGTAAAATGCGCTTCTCGGAGGATCCCGTCTTGGCATCTTTCAGAATCGCAACCGTTTGATCCCAGAACTCCGGTTTAGGGTGCAGACGCATCCCCCAAGAAGGCTGCTCGCGGGCATGGATCTCATTGATCGGGCAAATCCAACGAAACGGATTATAACGATTATCGCCAATAAAGGTCATACTATCCGGATTCGCCACCGCCACATACCCAAAAGTCTGTTGCAGCGTCGCCTCCGTCAATTGAGACGAACCACTCAAAATCGGATCAATCAGCTCCCCTCGATAAGGGTTCATCTGACGCGCTGCTGGCATCAGGAAATCATCCTGTCCGCGGTGCGTCTTCATCCAATCGATGAACAAAGGCTGTAGCGCCTCATACGGCTTCTTGTAGGAAGTGACCACGACCGTGTCGTCTTCCGGCTTGGGATGCTGCGGATGGTAGTAGAATTTAGGAAAAGCATATGCACTCACCCATTCACTAAACGACGCACGCAGCGCCGGATCATCGCCACAAAACGTATCCATCAGCGCACCGAGCGGCTGTAGCTTCCCGACACCATCGGTATTCGGAGACAAGTAGTCGTTGTCCATCAGCCACTGCACCTCGACCGCGACACGGGGCTGTTCACCATTCCCTGGAGTCCATTTTAAAATACCCACCTCTTCAACGGACGAATCGACCGTCGGAGCAACGGCTGAAGTAGTTTCACGCGCATCGCAGCCCGCTGCAAATGCAAGCACAATTAGAATGAAGTGACGTCCGAGGCCCGTGACTCTGCTAGAACTCATATATAATGGGGAAGTGAACACAATGATATTTGATTTATTGATTCATTAAATAGCAATCGGAACAGAAAATCAACTCTAATATCAAGAAAAGCGGCGCGCCCGAGATGCCGAGTGCAATTGCGCTTACCGGGCATATTTTGATACATATATACTTGTATCTCCAAGTCCACCTAATGACGGAAAATTTGAAGCTCCTCCCCTATTTCAAAGTAATGGTCAACTCTCCCCTTGTGGCAGGAAACCATCCAGACACAGGTCCAGCAGAGCTGGGAACCGCTTATTCGCGCTGATGTAACGCTTATCCGAAAACTGGTTCTTTGCACCTTGATATCCTCGTAATTAATGGTGCATTTAAAGCTCCTCCCCTGCTAAGGGGAGGTGGCCCCGTCTGCGGGGACGGAGGGGGTTTCACAGCTATTTGAAAAAAACGCGGCAGCAAGAATCCGAATGCTCAGCCATAACCCTTCCGTCTCGCTCCGCAAACCACCTTCCCATTCTGCAAGAAAGCCCGCCACCATTCACTTTGTCGAGGCCAGTGTTGGCCAATTCAATAACCGCCAGAGTGTTTCCTACCCAAAATTGCTTCGATGTTTCAGTAAAATTAGACTTGCCCAATGCGGACAAAACACCATAGAAATATCATTAAATCATAATAAATCAACAGCAGCAGATATTTAAAACCAACCGAAATCATTAATGAGTTCTAAAAAAATACACGTCGTCAGTAACACACACTGGGACCGCGAGCACCGCCACGGCTTTCAAGAAACACGCTTCATGCTGGTCGAAACCATCGACCGCTTGATCGAAATCATGGAGGCCGATCCGGACTTTGAGAAGTTCACCTTCGATGGACAGTCAGTGTGGATCGAAGACTATCTCGAAGTGAAGCCGCACATGCGGGATCGTCTCAAGGCCTTGATCGATGCCGACCGCATTCAAATCGGCCCGTGGTATTCACTCCCCGATCACTTCTCCAGCCACCCGGAGGCGATTGTGCGAAATCTGCTCATCGGCCACCGCGTATGCGAATCCATGGGTGGCGTCACCAAGTTCGGTTATTCGATCTTCTCTTTCAGCCAGATCGCCCAGTTGCCGCAGATCTACTCCGGCTTTGGTATCGATACACTGATTTTCTATAAGCTCTATCCGGTCGACACGCTGAAGAAGTCCGAGTTCTGGTGGGAATCTCCGGATGGCACACAGGCGCTCTGCTCACGCCTCGGCCCGCTCGCGCGCGCTAATTTCTACTTCTCCTTCACAATTCCAGCAATCCTGGGCGGCAATGCCTTGGGTAAAGGAGATGGCTGGCAGGTGCGTTTTACAGACGGTGCAAAGATCTGCCGCCTAATCGACGACTCCTTTGAGCATCCACACGCCACTGAGCTGGAACAAGATATTCGTATCCGCGATGAGGAAATTGCCGAAGCGGTCAAGAACACCATCGAATCCGCTGCGTGCGAATCCTTCAACCAGGACGTGCTACTAGGCTTTGACGGCAACGACTTCACCATGCCAGTTGCCGAACTTCCAGAGTCGCTACGCAAGGCCAATGAAGTCAGCGACGACATCACCTTCGTGCACAGCACCCCACTCGATTACTTTGCAGAGTTCCGCGAAACGACCGATCTCACACAGTTGCCGGTCGTCGGCGGTGAAATGCGCTTCGGGCCGCTCTGCCGTCAGCACTGTGAGCTGATGGGCACTGCCATTGCGATCATGCACCGCTTGAGCAAGGTGGAATCCCTGTTGATTCACACCGCCGAACCGCTTGCGGCCTTTGCTGCTATGGGTGGTGCGACCTACCCGCGCGACATCCTGCGCCTGGCATGGAAGAAGTTGCTGCAGAGCCAATCGCACGACTCCACCCACGGCATCGGCGTGCCAAACATCGTGCCAGACACCATGCACCGCCTCCTTGAGGCAAAAGACATGACCGAAAGCGTCGCCAATCGCGCCGTCCAAGGTCTCATCAAGCAAATCGATACCAGCTCCGCAGACAGCAATGATATCCTGATCACCGTGTTCAACCCGACCGCCTACGAGCGCAGCGAAACCACACGCTTGCTGGTCGAACTGCCACGCGGCGAAGCAATTGCCGACTGGTGGCTTGAGGAAATGGATGGCACTCGCGTCAACATTTACTCACACACCGAAGCGTCCCTCAACCTCGCATCGGTCAATCACGAGAACCGCCCGAAGGCGCTTTATATCAAGCGCGTGGACATCGATGCAGAGATTAACCACATTCCTGCCTACGGCTACAGGACCCTGCGTCTAGTGCGTAAGATCGAAGAAGGCTTTGTCGACATCTTCCCATTCCCGAATCCAAAGGACCCCTACCGTCCGCTTGGACGCATGCCCAACATCCTTGAGAATGAATTCCTTAAGATCGACATCCTGCCCAACGGCACCGTCGATGTAACCGACAAGGAAAGCGGCAAGATGACACGCGGCTTGAATCTCCTACTCGATACGGGGGATGCCGGCGACATGTGGATCCACCGCAAGCCGAAGATCAACAAGATCATCAGCAACCTCGGTGCCAATGCCGACATTCAGCTCATGCGCAACTCCGGGCTGCTCAGCACCTTCCGCGTCGAAGTCGTGCTCAACATTCCGGAATCGCTAACTCAGGATCGCCTCGCACGCTCCGAGCACACCGTGCCGGTTAAGTTCACCACCGACATCACCCTGCGCAAGGGTTCCCGTCGCCTGGAGTTCAAGATGAGCTATAACAATGTCTGTAAGGATCACATGCTCACCGTGCGCTTCCCTGCGGGCATTGAAACAGAAACACTCGCATCGGATGTCGCCTTTGAAGTGCGCGAACGCCCGGTCGAAGTCATCACCGACGACAACGGCGAGCGCGGCCACGAACTCCGCCGTCAGCCCAAGCACCGCTTCATCGACATCTCCGATGGCACGCATGGCTTGGCAGTCTTCGGCAAGGGACAAAACGAATACGAGCCACATCAATATGATAACGGTGCTGGCGTTGAACTGACCCTGATGCGTGCGATGACCCAGACCTTCCCGGTTCACTGGGATGTCTTCTTCTCCTACGAAAAAGAAGAGTCGCAAAGCATTGGCGAGCACAGCTTCGAGTATGCGCTCTACTTCCACGAAGGCGACTACAAGCAAGGCTGCGTGCAAAAGGAAGCACAGCAATACATCACACCGCTCACCGCAGCGCAGTATGGCAAGGGCCGCTTCGAGGGCTCCCTGCCGCTTGAACAAGGCAGCTTCCTCTCCGTCACCAGCCCGCTCACCAACGTCAGCGCAGTCAAGCTCGCTGAAGATCGCGACGATGCACTCGTGGTGCGTGTCAACAACCCAAGCGACATCGCTGTGGACGAAACACTCACCCTGCTGCGTCCGCTCAAGAAAGCCTGGCTGTGCGACATGAACGAGGAACCAATCGAAGAGCTGGCGATTCAGGACAACTCAGTCTCCGTAAAACTCGATCCGTTCAAGATCGTCACGATTCTAGCAGAATCGTAGTTAGATTCCGGATACAGAGTTAAACAATTACAACAAAGCCCCGCTCGAAACCGAGCGGGGCTTTTTGTGTTTTTTCTTAAAGCAACTAAACGATGTAGCCACCTCACCCGCCTAAAAGCCCTTTAGTCGAAGAGAGAGAGAGGGGGGGGGTTAAGACACGCTCTAAGACGAACTCAATACAGCAGATACAAGGTAGCGTGCAGCTTCAGCAAACGTCCATCGTCGTGGCCACAAGAGAATGGAACTCCTGCGCTTCTGCGAAATGATGATTCACAACCGCCCCGCTAAAGCGGCCCTTGGGTGCTCGCCCAGCCTGGCGCGTGCGCGTAGCGTTTTACGCTGCGGTTGTATCAATATGCGATGGCATTGAGCGCCCTACAAGGATAGCGCGATTTGCGTAGCGCGCAGCTTCAGCAAGCGTTAATAACCGTGACTGTGACTCTGAACGTTTGCTGAAGCTGCACGCTACGCCATGCCCTGACCATGCGTCGACTCGCGTGCATCGATTTGCGACACATAAAAGACAGCCATCCATCTGCGAAATGATTGTTCACAACCACGCTAGAGCGGTGCTTCTTCCTTGGCCGAGGCCACAGCGGACGTGTCGGGCGAGTTTGGAGAGCTAATCCTGAACGCCTACTTCAAGCGAGCGAGGATCTGCTCGAAGTTATCGTCGTAATGCGTGCACAAGGATTGCGTGCCACTATCGACGATGTTGCCGCCACTAATTCCCAGCGGGGCGAATCCGGCCAACATAAGAGAGAGGACGCCCGCCCCACTGTCTTCGATGCCGACGACAGAATGACGTTCTTCAAACGGAATGCCGAGCCCCACACGGGCGGCTTCAGCGTAGAGCCATGGGTGCGGCTTCGGCGAGAGCTCACCCAGCGTGCCCGGCTCTCCCGGACGGATCGCATGCCCCGCGGTAATAATCGCGTCATAAAACTCATTCGGGTCGCCCATACCGAGGGTCTTGAAAGCATCGAGGATCTCAGGCCAAGCCTTTTCGTAAAGTCCCGAGGTGACTAAGCCGATCTTTACCCCCATATCCTTTAGCTCGTAGAGGAAGTCCTTGATGCCCGGCGATGGCGTAAACGCATTCGGCTTACCACGCCCCTCCATGATCTCATTCATCTCAAAATTCGTGTGCTTGAAATACCACTTCCGAGCCTCTTCGACAGATTTATCGGGGCAGTATTTATCAATGCAATATTGCAAGTGTTCCGATACCGAGTGCCCGGAGACGTGCGGCTCATCGCTGCCCTCCAGTTCAAACTTCGGATCCCCCAGCAGACTTGCGGTGGTTTGTTCGATGATCCAAATCCAAAAATGCTCACTATGCACCGTGGTGCCATCCAGATCCATGAGCACCGCCTTAAGTGGCTTCTCAATCTTCACATCGTGCACCGGATAATAAGCCGGATAGCCCATCGCCGACTTCACCAAAGCGAATTGTTTACCGTTTTCATGTGTCACGAACTCCACCTTGCGGTCGGCCGTGCCCTTGACTTCGACGACCCCCTGTTGGCCCGCGACAAAGGCGGCGTCACACGTTTGCTCCAAATTGATTAAATGATCCATTTGCATATATCATACAATCATTGTGGCTATTTTGGCTTCAAGTCGATACCCATTTCTAGAAATATAAAACACCCATCTTGATGTATTGATTTATCTTGAACAAATCTCAGTATATCATTTATTCATTTTAATATATGGAAAAATCAATTTTAACAGGAGTAAACTATTTCGCAGGCTGGTGGGAGCCACTACCGAACAAGTGGCATCGCCACGCTGATTCCTTTGCAACCGAGCAAGGCACCGACTGGCGCCCGGACTTCCCAGAGCGTGTGCCCTTGTTGGGCGAGTTTAACTGCCAAGAGACGATGGACCGCGAACTGATCGCAGCTGGAGACTACGGCGTGGATTTCTTTCCGATTCTTTGGTATTACAATGAAGCAGGGCAGCCACGCGAGCCACACAGCGAAAAACTCAACCATGTGTTTGACGAGTTCATAGCCTCCCCCAACGCGGATCGGGTCAACTTTTTCATCGAATTCTGCAATCACCCTCCCTTTGAAGTCACCACAGACGAACAATGGCAGGAGTGCTTGGATGCTTGGGAAAAATACCTCACCCACCCGTCCTATCTAAAAGTGGGCGGACGCGCGGTCTTCAAAATCCACGGCGCCAACTATTTCATCGAGCAAAACGGCAGCGACATTGAGCGCTGCACCACACAGCTCGATTCCATCCGCGCGCTGTTTGCCAAGCACGGCATGGAAGTGATCATCGGCGCTGGCGTCATGGCCGCAGAGCACGTGTCGGCGGACAATCCAATCGCAAAGGTCTTCGACTTCACCTGCACCTATATGGATCTACCCGACTTGGTGCGCACCGAAGACGACTACGCTTACGAGTTGCTTGGCGAACATTGCCGCATGGCACGCCAAGTGCACAGCAAAGACGCGATCCCCTACATGCCCTACATGCCCGCAGGCTGGAGCCCGCGCCCGTGGCCCGAGACGCGTCCGTTCTTTGCCCTGCCCAACCGCGCGGAGTGGCGCAAGGAGCTGACACTCCTACAGGAGGATCTATTGAATTTACCCAACCTCGGTCTACCGTTGCCCGACGGCAGCGTGCAAGCCGCATTCAATTGCTATGCATGGAATGAGTTCGGTGAAGGCGGCATCGTCGCACCGACTCACATTACCGAATACATGAAGCTCGAAGAGCTGCAGCTGGTATTCAAACCAGAGAGCTTAAAGACACAGAAGCAAGGGCAGCAGACGTCGTAAAAACGCAAAGCAACGCGGGCGGACAGCATCAGCCCGCACAAAGGCCAGCGCTTTTGAAGCTATATTCAGGAGTTAGAAGTTAGGAGTCAGACGGAGGTCTGCCGTAGATGCGTAGCAAGTTAGTCTTTGGTAATGAAGCCGGAATGCCGTCTATTGTCGCCTGCCGAGCGCAGCGACACTCAACCGAAGGGCGAAGCCATTTGGCGAGAAGCAAAGACATCATAAAGCACTGATGTTCAGCTTCTAACTCCTGCCTGCTGACTTCTAACTACTCTTTTAAGGTTGAAGCATGGCTGGCCAATCAGGGGTGTGAAAAAAACCGAGACGCACCACCCCCCTTATGTCTAATTTAACTGAGCAAACGCAGGCTTAGTTAGTAGGTCATGAGTGCGCATAGGGATTTTCACTAAGGCGAAGCAACATCTTATAGCCAATAAAGACTTCGGGAATACCTGTATCGCCATGGCGCTCCTTAGCATTTAGCACCAGATCGAAGAAATTCGAAAACGCTGCAACGATCAAATACCGAAGATTAAACCTACGCGCGGGGCCACTGGAATCGCATTTCTCAACTATAAGTTCAGAGAAGAAGGTTTCAAAAGAGACCCAGTCATCGTTCGGGGGCTGAACGCGATCTCAATTGGAACTACAGGATTACTGATATTAGCGGTGAGGTGCGAAGAGAAAAAGCCCTGACAAACCCCTTCCTAGGAAAATCGAAGCTTTACCCAATACAGTATAGCTTTGGCTCGACTCTGTGGGTGGCGAAGAAATGAGGATCGACACCTCTAACCTTTGCAAACTAATGCAAGCGGTCCTCTCTAAGGCAAAAGTCGGCTACTTGAGAAACTGCCTCAGGCATAACTTTTGTTTCTATGCGTTCTCTATGACTGGGGATCACGGAAAGACGAGAAAATGGTCGAGACACCGAACAGAGAAGTCGTTTGACGACAATACGTGAATGTGAGCAGAAGCTCGAAAGCCGAAGCGCTCGACTACTTCGAGTTGACGCCTTCAGACAATCACGTAGCTCGCCTGGAAAACCGGCACCGACAGCACCAGCCGACCATCAACTGGCCAACAGATGATGAATTTGGCGAACTCATTGCCCAGATCAGCAACGTTAGGATCGCCAAAATGTTGGGATGCACTGAAGCTGCCGTCCGCAAAAAACGGAAAAAACGCTCAATATAAGCCAATAGTTCGAGGCTAACGATTAGTATTTGTTCAGTATAATTCCTATAAACTAGTCTAAACTGGGGTCCTGACGTAGGTAGAAAATCGCAACTTCAGCATCACCCTACTTAACAGAAATTTTTTAATTATCACATACTTAGGGGCTTAAGAAATGGAGCGAACGAAGAGGCTGCCTGAGGCTGCGCCTCACTGCTGCGCAGCGACCTGAAGATCGAGCCATCTCCGCACGCAAGCGAGCTCCGTCGCACTCTCAGGAAAGTTCTCACCGCTTCGTCGTTGCAATAAAAAACCCCCGATCAAATTGATCGGGGGTTTAAAAATGGAGCGAGCGAAGAGGTTCGAACTCTCGACATCCACCTTGGCAAGGTGGTGCTCTACCAATTGAGCTACGCTCGCTTACTTGGAAGAAGTCGCAAAGAATTCTAAATTCATGCCGACTGTCAATGTGTTTCTTAAAAAAAGAACCCGCTTAATTAGCGCAAATATGCCACTTATTACTGAAACAATAAAAAGCGTCGAATTATCTAGCATTTAGCTTAGAACTCCCTAAAAAGGACTTTTACTTATATATCAATAATATGGAAACAGGAATAGTTAAATGGTTCAGCTCTGAAAAGGGCTACGGCTTCATCACACCCGATAATGGTGGAACGGATTTGTTCGTTCACCACTCAGAAATCCAGATGGATGGATATGCCTCTCTCGATGAAGGCCAAAAGGTTACTTTTGAAATCGGCTCAGGGCAAAAAGGCCCTTGTGCCACTTCTGTAACATCTGCCTAAGCCGCAGCGGCAACGCATTTGCGTTACCCCAACTAAAGCGCCCACCTCGGGCGCTTTTTTTTTGGTTCATTGACATTGACCAGGGAGTGGGTGCGTAGAACCACTGATTCAGTTCCATGGCACAACCGAATCCCATGGCGAGCGTGCTAGTTATTATGCCCTTGGGTGCGGATGAACCTAAAGCTTCCAGCAATCTCAGGTTCTGTTCTGTGCGGTGGAAGCCTCCGTGTGAGAATGGCGTCGTGCTGGTCTTTGTGTCTGGTCATTGAGCGCAGAGCCAACAGGAGCAGGGTTTCACACGGAGGCACGGAGCTTGGGCTCTGATGTCGTTGATGTTTGCGTGCTTACAATCTCTATAAACTTTAGTCCCGCTTCCTTGCTATACCTTTCACGCGAATCGACGATGAACCTTTTTTTTGGTTCATCGACATTGACTAAGAAAGATCAATCTGAGGCGAACTAGGCAGCTATTCGGCACAAAAGGGCTGACCTTTACACTCTGAGTCACCAACAAATTTAATGACGCGTAGCGATTCGCCGCGGATGCAGGATTTACCAGATGCCGCGATCGCCTTTTTTCAGAGACTTGGAAACAGCCACTAACAATTGTACTGTGTGTTCAATATCCTCTAGATCGACCATCTCACTTGGAGTATGCATGTAGCGCAGCGGGATCGATAACAAGCCAGTGGCAATGCCTGCTTGCGCGACCTGTATCGCCCGAGCATCGGTACCAGTTGGTCGTGGATCTGCTTCCAGCTGATACGGGATATCATTGGCTTCGGCTGCAGCAACAATCATCTCAAAAATAACTGGATTAATATTGGGACCACGACAAATGATCGGCCCTCCACCTTGCTTAAATTGACCGTATTTTCGGGGATCACAATCAGGCGAATCAGTGGCATGGCCGACATCGACCGCGATTGCAAAATCAGGATTCTCAGAAAATGCAGCGGTCATTGCACCACGGGTGCCGATCTCTTCCTGAGTAGTCGCAGCTGCTGTCACTTTCGCAGCCAACTGTGACTCTTTAGTCAAACGCAACACCGCCTCCATCACTGCATAAGCGCCTGCCTTATCATCAAAGGCACGGGCCACTCCGACACTCCCACGTACTAATTCGAAGCTTTGATCATACACCGCAGAGTCACCGATGCGCACCAATGCCTCAGCCTCTTCTTTATTTTTCACTCCCAGATCAATCCAAATTTCGTGAGTGTCAGGTACCTTTTTACGGTCTTCGGGTGTCATTAGGTGAATCGCCCGTTTGCCGGTGACTCCTTTGACCACACCGCTCTTAGTCAGAATAGAGACACGACGCCCAGAAATCATTGACTTATCATGCCCGCCCAGTGTGTCAAAATAAACAAAGCCTTTATCGTTAATATAAGTAATGATCAGGCCCAACTCATCGATATGCCCAGCAAACAGAATGGAAGGATCACCACCGGTGTTCACTGTCGCAAAGCGATTACCCATCGTATCCTTACGATAAACATCTACATGTGACTCAACGTGCTGATCCACTACTGCCTGAGCCTCATATTCGTGTCCAGTAGGCGAACGCGCATCGAGCAGATCCACTAGAAATTTTGGAACGGCATAGGCCTTGGTCGTGTTCAATTCATCAGACTGGTCGGTATTGTTTTTAGGCATAAAAATAGATGTAGAGAGATTCATCGCAGATCGCACGTATTTTATACAGAAAATCTACAAGGGCAAAAAAGTAACAATAAAAAAGCGCCTTCTGGTAAGAAGGCGCTCTCGTAAAACTGGATTTAATATGCCCCTAGTAGCGATAATGCTCAGGCTTGTATGGCCCGTTTGACTTTACACCAATGTACGATGCCTGCTCATCACTCAGCGTCGTGAGCTTGCAACCAATTTTCTCAAGATGCAAGCGGGCCACTTCTTCATCAATATGTTTCGGCAGAATATACACGCCTGGTGTATATTTCTCAACCTGTTTCCATAGCTCAATTTGTGCGAGCGCCTGATTAGTGAAACTGTTAGACATCACAAATGAAGGGTGACCAGTCGCACAACCAAGATTCACTAGGCGGCCTTTTGCTAACAGGTAAATGCTATGGCCATCGGGGAACGTGTATTTATCTACAGCACCTTCGTGGTCCGGCTTGATCTCTTCAACTTCAACACCCGGCATATCATTGAGCGCATCCACACCGATTTCGTTATCAAAGTGACCAATGTTACAAACGATTGCTTGATCCTTCATCTTCGACATGTGGTCTGCAGTGATGATACCATAGTTTCCAGTCGTTGTGACGTAGATGTCACCCCAGCCTAAGGTCTCTTCGATGGTTAAGACGCGGTGACCTTCCATCGCCGCTTGCAGTGCACAGATCGGGTCGACTTCAGTCACTACAACTTGTGCTCCCATACCTTTGAGCGCGGCAGCACAGCCCTTACCCACATCACCGTAGCCACAGACCACCCCCACTTTACCCGAAATCATCACGTCGGTTGCACGCTTGATACCATCGAGTAAGGACTCACGGCAGCCATACAAATTATCAAATTTCGACTTGGTGACGGAGTCGTTGACGTTAATCGCTGGCACCAGCAGCTTGCCTGCATTATGCATCTCATAGAGACGGTGGACACCAGTGGTCGTTTCTTCAGAAACACCTTTCCACTCCTTCACCACCTCATTCCAGTGATTCGGTTTCGCCGCATTGATCTTCTTAAGTAAGCTCTTGATCACTGCTTCTTCCATGCTGGCCGAATCAGAATTCACCCAATCACTGCCATCTTCAAGCTCCTTGCCCTTGTGGATCAATAGTGTCGCATCGCCACCATCGTCAACAATCAGTTGCGGGCCGGAACCGTCTGGCCATGTGAGTGCTTGTTCGGTGCACCACCAATATTCTTCAAGTGTTTCGCCCTTCCAAGCGAAGACCGGCACATCCAGATTTTTTGCTACATAAGCTGCAGCATGATCTTGTGTGGAGAAAATGTTGCATGAGCACCACCGCACGTCCGCCCCGAGTTCTTTCAATGTCTCGATCAAGACTGCCGTCTGGATAGTCATGTGTAGCGAACCCATGATACGCACACCTTTGAGCGGCTGCTCTTTGGCATATTTCTCACGCGTCGCCATCAGGCCGGGCATTTCAAATTGCGCGATCTCAACTTCCTTACGGCCGAAGTCCGCAAGATTGATGTCTTTGACCTTATAGTCAGTTTTAGTTGCTATGTCTGTGCTCATAATAATGGATTCTTAATATTAAATTTTTGTGCTGGTATCGTAGATACGGAAAGCAATTGGGTATTGGTGAATTGTTCGCTAGCTCAAATTACTCGCGTAACTCAACCGGCAAATTATCATTTTATAATGCGGCTTTTAATTCGGCAGCTTTGGCGGTAGATTCCCATGGCAAGTGGTTCTTTGCAAAGTGTCCGTAGTGTGTCGATTCACGGTAGATCGGACGTAGCAAATCCAGTTGACTGACGATGTCCGCCGGCTTGAAGCTAAATACCTGCTGTGCTGCTGCTGCAATCTGCTCATCACTCACTAAGCCGGTGCCAAACGTATCGACGTGAATACTAGTCGGATATGGATGGCCAATCGCGTAGGCAACCTCAAGCTCACACGCACCGGCAAGGCCAGCTGCCACTATATTCTTAGCCACCCACCGAGTAAAATATGCGGCGGAACGATCGACCTTTGATGGATCTTTTCCTGAAAAAGCACCACCCCCGTGACGCGCCCATCCTCCATATGTATCCACAATAATCTTACGACCGGTGAGACCTGCATCGCCTTGCGGACCACCAATCACAAAGTTGCCAGTTGGATTGATCAAATACTCGGTTTGATCCGTCAACAACTCAGCTGGTAGCACTTTACGAATCACCTCTTCGATACAAAATTCTTTAATGTCAGCGTGCTGTACATCCGCAGCATGCTGCGTGGAAATCACCACATTCTTAATGCCAACTGGCTTGCCATCGACATATTGTAGTGCCACTTGGCTCTTCACATCGGGTCGTAACCAAGGAATCTTCACTTCCTTACGTTGACGAGCCATCTCACGAAGTAAGCGGTGCGCGTACATCACGGGTGCTGGCATGAGCTCTTCAGTTTGATTGCAAGCATAACCAAACATGATGCCTTGGTCCCCTGCTCCCTGTTCGGCAGTCTCTTTGCCAGCTGCTTTTTCAGCATCTACGCCTTGCGCGATGTCAGAGGATTGGGCGGTTAAAATGTTTGAGACAAAGACTTTATCCGCGTGGAATATATCGTCGTCGTTAATGTAGCCGATTTCGCGTATCGCTTGGCGCACAATTTCCTCGTAGTTGAGCTTCGCATTCGTGGTAATCTCTCCTGCAAGAAATACGCAATTACTCTTTACTAAAGTCTCACAGGCAACGCGACTCTTCGGGTCCTGCTCTAGACATGCGTCTAACACGCTGTCAGAAATGTAATCAGCGACTTTGTCTGGATGCCCTTCGCCGACGGATTCGGAGGAAAAGATGAAATTTTTACTCATAAGATGCGCAGTATCCTCATGTCTGCTGATTAATCAAGCGATTATATCAACATATCAGGATTAATTGATATGTTTTTAAATTTACTCATCAAATCACTCCATTCGGTTTATCAATCGGGTATAAGTAAGCCATGAGTGACAACACGAGATCTACTACTATTTAGACATGACATCAGAATGGATTTCGGCTCTTCTGGCATCATGACCACCACCATCGCCCCACTTGCACTGCTTAAATCTCATTTCGGGTTTGATACTTTTCGTCCTGGTCAAGAGCAGGTGATTCAGACGCTACTCGAAGGGCGCAGTGCCTGCGCAATCTTCCCCACTGGCTCGGGCAAAAGTCTGTGCTATCAATTGCCGGCATTATTACTACCTGGCTTAACATTAGTGGTCTCTCCGCTCTTAGCATTGATGAAAGATCAGATCGACAGTCTGCAGGCACTTGGTATTGCCGCCGAGCGACTCGACTCCAGCCTCGACGAGGCCAGCTACCGCCGCGTCACTCAAGACATTCGCGGTGGACAGTTAAAGTTGCTCTTCGTCGCACCAGAGCGACTTGGCAATGAACGCTTCCTCAATCTAATCCACGGCCAACGCATCAGCCTGTTGGCAGTGGACGAAGCACACTGTATTTCCTCTTGGGGCCACAACTTTCGGCCCGACTACCTAAAACTAGCCGACGCCGCGAAAGCGCTGCAGGTCGAACGCGTGTTAGCGCTCACTGCCACTGCTACGCCACAGGTATCCGACGATATGGCACAGGCCTTTGACATAGCCGAAGGCGACGTGGTCAACACTGGCTTCCATCGACCGAATCTGGAACTGCGTGTCACCGCGTGCAGCGCTGTTGAACGACCTGCTCTACTCGAACAACGCCTACATGAGCGACCCCCAGGAGCGACCATCATCTATGTGAGTTTACAGCGTGATGCGGAAGCAGTGGCTGAACGTCTGGTTAAAGCAGGCTTCGATGCGCAAGCCTATCATGCTGGAATGCAATCTGAGCAACGGGTCGCAACTCAAGAAGCCTTTATGAAGGGTACTGTCCCAATCATTTGCGCGACCATTGCCTTTGGTATGGGTGTCGACAAGTCGAATATCCGCTACGTCTATCATTATCACATGGCAAAAGGCTACGAGAGCTATATGCAGGAAATCGGCCGCGCTGGCCGCGATGGGCTGCCCTCGATCTGCGAACTATTGGCCTGTAGCGATGACTCCACGACGCTAGAAAATTTTGTATATGGCGACACGCCCGACCCCGAAAGTATTACCTCGCTAGTAACTGAGCTGCTCGGCGCTGATGAGGAAATCGATATCGCCATCTCTGACCTTTCACGGCGGCACGATATCCGCCAACTAGTAGTCAATACCCTGCTGACACGTCTAGAGCTCAAAGGCATCATCCGCTCGGAGGGGCATTACTATGGCAGTATTCGCTTCGCCCAAAGGCAAAGCAGCGACGCGATCCTCGCCCAATATCCACAAAAGCAAGCCACGTTTATCCGTGAAATCTTTACCTGTTGTAGCAAGGCACGTAAATGGATCAGCCTCGACATCGACCAAGCGATCTCGCACACGGGACAAGTGCGCAGTGTAATCCTTCGCGCCCTTGATAGTTTACAAGACAAAGGCCTGATTGACTTACAACTTGCCGGCTATCGACAACGTTTCCGGCGCCTGCAGCAAACAGTCGACCTGACTGTACTTTGTCGTGAACTACAAGACACTTTTAGCCAGCACGAAGCGATGGAGATCAGCCGTATCGAGTCCATGCTCAATTACGCTCGTAGTGAAAGCTGCCTGACTTCGAAACTACTCGACTACTTTGGCGAACCGATTCAACCATGCGGACATTGCGGAATCTGCCTCGGTGATCCACCAGCCCTACTCCCGACTCGCCAACAGACCCCAATCGAAAACTACGACCTAAGCCAATTCCCAGCATTAGTTGAAAACCATCGTCAGGCGCTGGCACGCCCACGCCAGCAGGCCCGCTTCCTCTGTGGTCTCAACTCACCTGCTGTCTCCGCGGCACGTGGCCTGCGCAGCAACCCGCATTTCGGCCGCTGTGCCGATGTGGGCTTCGCCGAAGTCTTGGCCTCCTGTAAATAACTTGGCTATAAACTTGGAACTGCCTCAAGCAAGCGCTTGGTATACGGATGCTGCGGGTTGTTATAGATGGCGTCCGCAGTCGCCTGTTCGACAATTTTCCCCTGAGTCATCACCAACACCTCATCGCTAATATGCTCCACCACTGCTAGGTCATGCGCGATGAATAAATAGGTTAGCCCTAACTCCTCCTGCAGGTCTTGCAAAAGATTGACGATCTGCGCCTGCACCGAGACATCCAAGGCACTGACCGGCTCGTCACAGATAATGAAATCGGGCTCCACCGCAAGCGCACGCGCAATGCCAATGCGCTGGCGTTGTCCGCCGCTGAATTGGTGTGGATAACGTTGCATACAATCGGCGCTCAGACCGACTTTTTCCAACAGATCCGCTACCCGCGCTATTTTTTGCGCCTTCGACCACTTTTTGAAATGGATGTCCAGCGGCTCGGCAATAATACTATAAATGGTCATTCTCGGATTCAGCGATCCAAACGGATCCTGAAAGATCACCTGGATCTTCTTGCGATATGCAAAAAAATCCCGACGCGACAAATGCGCCAGATCCTGCCCTTGGTAATAAATACTGCCGGCAGTGATGGACACCAAGCGCGCGATCGCCCGCCCCGTGGTTGTCTTACCGCTGCCGCTCTCACCCACGAGCCCCACCGTCTTGCCACGCGGCACCTCAAACGATACCCCATCGACCGCTTTCACGTGATCGACTGTGCGCTGCAGCACACCACCCTTAATTGGGAAATGTACCTTGAGATCACAAACGGATAGAAGAGATGTTGAGTCTGCACGGGTGTCGGTCATAACTTTATGATCGAAACCATGAACCTTATTTAAATTTGCGCAAGAACGGAGCCATGCTAAAATTCGATGCTATATACAAACTGACCCGATGGATTTAAGCACCTACCAGACAATGGACCCGCACTTATTAGTCGGCGTCGTCAACACCGCACTGCGCAACCATTGCGAATCACTGCATGACCTCTGCAAGACCTGCGACATCGATCCAAGTATTCTAACCGAACGTCTGCAAGCAGCTGGCTACGACTACATGCCTGAACAACAACAGTTCCGCTGACTCGGAATGCGATTACTCAAAGTATCAAACAATTCAATTGATCAGCATCGCAAACGCGCCATCGATCAATTTTTACTTAATATAGCCCTACCTATTATCTACCCACGCGCCGCTCGTGGCGTCGACGCGATGTAGCGCTTGGCAGATCCGCGACAGCGCGGAAAACGTCGATACGCTTCGCGCAGCTGATCCTTATAATTACGCCGCTCTAGAGGCGTGCCACTGAAAGCGGCAATACGGTTTTCATAGCCGTCCATGCGAAACAGCTTTGCATAGGGGAATTGCGCACGCAACGTTGCATCCGTCAATAGCGGCAGGTGTGGTACTTTACGCGGTTCGATTAAATTAAATACCAGTAGTCCACCAGGGTTGACTAATTTCGCGAGATTCCGGCACCACTCCAAATCAAGCGGAGCACAGCGCACCGCCATCTCCGCTTCTTCGGCATACAGATCATCAATGATCATATCAAAAGTCACCGGATCCGATTCAGCGCCCTCCTCACGCACCCACTCAACTGCATCTGCAGCCACGAGTTCACAGCCTTCGCCGCAATCAAAAAAACCCTCTGCTATACTTAAGTGTATCGGATCCAACTCGATGCCCACAATCTGCTTAGGCTCGACTAATTCACGCAACTTGCGAGCGACTGTACCCGCGCCAAAGCCTAGCATCAACACACTCTCAATACGTCCCATCGGGCAATACAGGGCAGGCAGCGCGATCAAATCCCAGATACAGCCAGAGAGCGGGCGATTGGGATTCCATTGCGAATGATTCACTCCATTTCGATACAGACGGAGCGTCGCACCTGCAGAACGCACCTCATAATGATTCGATTCGATTGTTTGACTCCAGACAATGGCCATCACTGTGTTGTGCCACCCTTAGGGCAGACTTCAAGCCTTTCACAGAAATCGCGTTATAAATACAACGTAGTTATTAAAGTGACGATGTACAAAGGCTGCCTGAGCCACCTCTTAAGCAACTAACGACATGGGCGACGTAGAATGACACATAGAAATGCCAAGCTGGCCGCAATCACTCCATAAGCGCGCGGCTCTGGCACTGGTAATAGCAAGCTGTCGACATCCCAACCGATCAAGTCGAGTGCCAGTAAATCGGCGGTGCTCAAAGCGGCAATTTCTCCGGGCGCGAGAGTTGGGTCCAAAGTACCTAGGTCACTATTGTCTTTAAAATGTGAAGCTTGCTGACCGCTGCCCGTCTGCACGCCCGTCTCCATCGCATACGCGATACTCACGTTACTCAGCGAAGCACTGTCTTCAGTACTTAAATCGCGGGCAAATGCTGTAAACTCAGCATCGTTGGTAGGCAGATTCTCGCTATCAAACCGAAACAAATCGAGCGCGGTTGGAGATATCCCTAGAATCGAAGTCTCACCCGCGGCGAGGCGCGCATCGATTTGATCCACCACACTGATGAAACCGAGTAAATGAGCGATCTCATGTAGCACCACGCTTTCGAAGTCGTAACTACCGGTGGCGACTCCATCGCTGTTATCAAAATCAAAGTTGAAATCAGTGCTGAAATTAAACGCCCCGTCCGACGCCCCAAATTGAGTATCGAGTCCTGTGAAACCGATACTTTTCAAATTCGCTTTACTGGCGCTTATATTACCCGACAAGCCATACGAGATTGGATTACCGCCATAATTCGTTAAGGCTGAAAAAGACGCCGTCGCGGCAGTGGGTAAATAATTTACAATCGCATCCGGCGCGCTCTCCAACGAATTATCAATCACCATCCGATTACGTATGGTATCAAATCCAGCGGCGAGTTGGACCGCAGATGTACTGCCCAAAGTAGTCGCGCCCAGACTCGAGAAACCAAAATCGACTGTGACAGTGACACTATCATTGAGTGCATTTTCCCATACGCTGGCGGCGCGAATCGCAGCGGATTGGGCATCGATATTGACGGACGCATCAAAATTATAATTAATATTCAATGCGCCAGAAACAGGCAGCGTGCTAAGTATGCACAGACCTGCCAATGTCATTAATGGCAGCTTCATCAGCTTAGTGGTTTGGTAGACTCGTAGTTTAGTAGACTACTTAAGTGCTATCATCCGTTTCACTGACTGCAATCTCAAATCAACTACCTGCCTGCATGCGACGTACCATACCATGCGCTTCCTCGGGTACCCATTGCTCCCACTCCGAGCCGCCCGACTCGATCAGCTTCATCGTCTTGCGGCTCGTCATAGCCAGTAAACTCGGATCACCGACGCCGACGGGTCGAATGCGCTGATTCTGCAGCAGGTGCTGATAAAAATACTGCCAGTTTTCAGGGGTCTTGAAATTCTCAACCGTCACCAACTCCATACTCTTTGTATTGTGCCATGGATAGACAAACAATTGCACTCGATTCTTAAACAAGCGGCCAAAAGACTCTAAAATACCACCCGCCAAATTGACCGACCACTTATCTTTGAACAGCTCATTCAACAGCCCAATACTTAAAATAATTGCAATGGGCTCAGCAGTATAACGGCTCAAATAGGTGGCAATGCGGTGAAACTCTGCACTGCGTGAAATCAGTACAGTCTTACCGAGCGACTGTAACGCATCCGCACGGTCGATGAAATCACCGTGATCTACCGAACCGTCGCGCAATAAATTATTCATACTGATCTCGCAAACTTCAATCGCACGCTCCTGCTGCTCATCAGTCATCACATCCGAGAACACCGCGCGGGACTGACGAATCATATCCAAGTGCAACTTTAACACTGGATTAAAACTACCGCGGAGTAGTAAAATCGGACGTTTGTACAACGTATCCGCAGCTGGTACTACCTCTCCGTCTTTGTCAAACATAGCTGCATCTGTCAGGCCGCTCTGCACGAGTTGCAATGCACATAAGCGATTATCCACATAGCGAAATCCCTCACCTCTAAAGCGCAGCATATCCACTTCGACGCGCCCTTGCGACAAGCCGTCAGCCAAAGACTCGACGAAATACTGTAAATTCTCGCGGTAATTGAAAGCGGCATGAATCAAATTGACTCCCACTTTACCCAACGCATCCATCTGGTCCGGATTGGTCTCATCCAATAGCCGCAAGTGCAACATGATCTCACACGGTTCGGTATTCGGCTTCAGCTGAAAACGTACTCCCAACCAACCATGGCACTCGGCCGTGTCATTATAGCCGCGCGCGCGTACCGTATTACAAAAAGAAAAAAACGTTGTCGTATCGCCACGCTCCGGACCAAGGCGCTTGTCCAACAAGTCGTACTCATACTCAAGCATCGAATGCAGGCGCGACTGCGAGACATAGCGATTTGCTTTACCATACAGCGCATCACTCATCGTCATATCATATGCCGAAATTGACTTTGCCACAGTGCCTGCGCTCGCAGACACTCGGAAAAACCAATTTGCAGTCTCCTGCCCGGCTCCGATCTCAGCAAAGACGCCATATTTCGTCTCGTCCAAATTAAGGGCGAGTGTCTTTTCGTAAGTGCTTAGAATATGTCGGTCGGCCATGTCGGAGAGTAATTTATATCGGTTTTTAAAGTGTAGCCATTTCTATGCCATTTGCTAATAAGAAAAACCAGCACTTATTCGGACTGATCGCAAATTAAACCCAGTGCAGCATCGGGACCAAAACTACCGCTCAGACCAGTGCTAAAATCACTTATTAGGAATGCGTGCGGATGCATTTGCCAAGGACTCCGCCACCATCTCAGTGAAAGCCATGTAGCGCACCCCCTGATCAAACGAAGTCAACTCCACTGGCGAGTGCTCACGGATCGAGCGTACAAAATCAGCCTCGACCTGCCAGCCACGATTCTGCCCCTGCGAAAGCATAATCTTCTTTTCGTCGGTGGAACCAGCCTGACTGTAAAACAACTGCTTTTGAAAAGCGTCAAAACGCAAGGCTCCGCGTGAGCCATTTAAACGAAACTCCATCCGCGGCTTACCTGACTCGACGCCACTAAAGTGATACGCTAAACGCGCCCCGTTTTTGGAAAAACGGCCCAGGACACTCAAACTGTCTGGGATAGCGACCTCCGCTTCAGTATCAGAATCTGGGTAATAGCGGGATGATTTGAAGATCGCACCATCCGCAATCAGCCACTCTGGCTCGTCGTCGATCCAGCGCTGTACCGTCTCGTGCATAATGCCCATGGTCAGAATATTATTACCGCTTCGGCTACGGTCCTGCCGCCATGTCATCGGCGAGTCCGCACTCGCCGACTGACCTCCAGTGTGCACCACCCGAACTTCGAGTAAGTCGCCCAATTTATTTGACGCGATCAACTCTCGAATCGTTGCATCAAAATCCAACGAAAACGGTGCAGGCACAAGCTGTGCGACAAGCTGAGGATGCGCGTGAGCGACTTGCTGCATGCGCTGAGCCTCGGCCAAATCGCAAGCCATACGCGCCTCACACAATACATGTTTACCACGCTCAAGTGCTGCAATCGTTAGCTCAGCATGCATATTAGGCCAAGTTCCGATACAAATCGCGTCCACTGTTGGATCCTCAATTACCTCCTGCCACGTTGCCACCGCACGTTTAATTCCATCTTTGCGCGCGACCTCGGCTGCCGATGCCAAAGAGCGATTCGCCACCACTGCCAGTTCAACATTCTCGATTTTCTGAAAACCCGGAATGTGCATCTGTCGCGTATTCGCACCTGCACCAATAAAGCCGACACGTAATTTGAGATAATCCATTATTGGTTAGCTAAACTGTCCTAAATGCAGTGTCAACTCACGCTGTGTGCGCAGGGCAAATTTGGGGTTATGTGTCACCAATACGAGGCTCTTCGCCGCTTCGCCCGTAAGCTCAAGTAGTAAATCCATCACCGCCAGACCGGTCGACTCATCGAGATTACCAGTCGGCTCATCGGCCAATACCAGCGGTGGATCATTAATCAGCGCCCGTGCTACCGCTACACGCTGACGCTCGCCACCGGAAAGCTTGGTTGAGCTATGCCGAATCCGATGTCCCATGTCCACACGCTTCAACAGAGCGACTGCACGATCAGTCACCGTACTGTCGATACGGCCCGCGATACGGGCTCCAAGTAGTACATTTTCCAACGCATTAAGCTCAGGTGCCAAATAATACGACTGAAACACAAAACCTATGTAGCCCGTCCTACGTGCGGCCAACCAAGAAAGCGAACGTCCCGAGACTTGCTGACTATCCCAGTACAGCGTCCCCGTATCCGTCGTCTCCAAACCCGATAAAACATTGAGCAGAGTCGACTTACCACTGCCAGATTCACCCCGAATACTTACACTTTCGCCACGGCGCAGCGCGAAATCAACGCCCTTGAGCACTGGGATCTCACCATCAGGACTGGGGAATGACTTACCCAGCCCTTTGGCTTCCAAGATGATATCGTTTGAACTATTCACTACGCAATGCATCTGCAGGTTTCAATCGAGCGGCTCGTAACGCTGGCAACAAACCCGCCAACGTTGAAATAATCACCGCGAAAAAAGTCACGACCACAAAGTCAGACATCAAGTAATGCACTGGGATCTCATACACATCATACTGCCCTAGAAAATTGACCTGTGAATTGGTTAACCACGCATAGCCCGCCAAGATCTGACTACGATAATGTAAACACACGATCGCCAACCCGATCCCGACCGCAGTACCGATCGTGCCGATCACAAAGCCCTGAAAACAAAAACTATAAGCGACCTGATGCGGCCGCCCGCCCATCGCCACCAATAAGCCGATTTCGCGCGTTTTGCGCAGCACTGCCATCATAAGCGCAATCGCGATCGAAAACGACGCGACCAAGATAATAAAAATGATGATGAACGAGATCACCCGCTTCTCCTGCTCGATTACAAACAGAAATTCCCGATTGGAATCCATCCAACTCACCGCATTCAATCCTGGGCGTAATAACTCCGCCTCCAACTCATCCGCATAACGATCCGCCGACACTCCCGGCCGAAGTTTCAGTACCAATCCATGCGCGCCCTCTTCCAAACCATACAGCTCCTGCATTACCCGCAGCGTCGAAATCATCGTATTACCATCCACCTGCGGAGAACCGGTACGGAATAACCCGATGACCTTAAACTCACGCGGTAACAGCATCTCGTCCTGCTTCAAGCGCTCCAACATTAACGGCGTAAACACCTCCACGACTGAGCCTGGGCCGGCTTTTAAAGTGCGCGCCAGCCCCTCGCCCAGAAAGACACCGTCATCATCAAACGCATCTAAATCACCAAAGGTTAAAAACTTCTGTAGTGGAATCACCGCCTCTTCAGCAACTGGGTCAATCCCGCGGATCATTGGAAATTGCGGCCGATTCTGATGCTGCAACATCACCACACCCTCCGCAAACGGCGCCACTCCTACTACTGCCTCCTGCTCTGCCAGTAAATTTGACTGCGCCTGCCAATCGTAAATCACCTCATTGGAGCGAATTCGAATATCGCCTTGTGTCTCGACCAAGCGCGAGCGAATACCCTCGCCAAAACCATTCATCACACTCTGCACAATCACTAACACACAGACACCAAGCATAACGCCCACGATCGACATCAGTGAGAAAAAGGAAAAGAAGCGGCCCGAAGGAAAGAGCTGTTTCAAGGCGTGGTAAAGATACCAAGGCATACGCATACTTCTCGCTCATCCAGCTTCGAAGGAAAAGCGTAAAAAGTATGAATCGAGTAAAAAGACTCACTAGCCACGCACTAAAATAGCAACAATGACCCAATCAGCTACATTACTATCAGAAAGTAAAAGACCGCAGGCGTCACTAAAATCCGGACGTCTTACCGCATGATGAAATTTATTAAAATAGCCCTTTACACGACAACGAGATCGGCATTTAGTCCGCGTCTCCTTCAAACAACTGCTCCGTTTGAAGCACACAAAAAATTTATTGCAGGGTGGAGCAGCCCGGTAGCTCGTCAGGCTCATAACCTGAAGGTCACAGGTTCAAATCCTGTCCCTGCACCCATTTAAAAAGTCGGTCCGCAACGCGGGTCGGCTTTTTTTAATGTCAGGTGCACTCAGGAGTTGAACCGAACAGGTTCTACCAAGGAGTAACGCGACGACACAGGAGGACGCAGGACGACCAAACAATCCTGTCCCTGCACCCATTTAAAAAGTCGGTCCGCAACGCGGGTCGGCTTTTTTTAATATCAGGCGCGATTCATTATCAAAACCCTACAATTTGATAGATCAGTAAAGTATTCGTCCTCTGCCAGTTTTATAGAAAAAAGACTTGCGAGCACTGACCTGAAACATAGCTTCCGGGCTTCGCATCACGTCCCGTTCGTCTAGCCCGGTCTAGGACACCTGGTTTTCATCCAGGCAACAGGGGTTCGAATCCCCTACGGGATGCCAATTTGGCCCTCAGCTGCCATAGTGTACTGAGGGCTTTTTTACACCCAACGCTCTCCAAGGGGATGAGAACCCAAGAGGTCGACGTAAGGAGCGCAGCGACGGGAGATGGGACAGCTGAAAGCTGATCGCGTAGCGATGCGCGGTAGCGCACCAATCCCCTACGGGATGCCAATTTGGCCCTCAGCTACCATTGTGTACTGAGAGCTTTTTAATGCCCAACCCTCAATCGGCCCTACGCCGTCAATGCATCCAGCAATGCCTGCAGTTTAAGCTCGGTCTCGCGCGTCTCTTTTTCGGGGGTCGATCCTGCAACAATGCCAGCGCCGGCATACAGGCGAGCGGTCGTGCCTTCAATCAATGCAGAGCGAATACTGACCACCATCTCGCCTTCATTCAGATGGTTAAACCAGCCCACGACTCCAGAATAGAGACCACGGTTCAGTTGTTCTAAATCACGGATCCGAGGTACCGCATCCTCACGGGGCGTACCACCGACTGCGGGCGTCGGATGCATTTCCTGTAAAATGTCTAGCAAATGTACGTCATCAGTGACTTCTGCCTCAATTGCAGTGCGCAAATGCTGCACATTCGCCAGTGGCAATAAAGACGGCACCAAATCCGCACGACCGGATACACCCACTACTTTTAATCGCCTTAAAATTGAATCACGCACGCACGCATGTTCGTGTAGGTCTTTACGACTTTCGAGCAAGCCACGAGCCAAGCGAGCATCTTCTCCCGCAGAGACACCGCGCGGCGCCGAACCAGCGATCGCTTCAGTCAACAACTGACCATCGCGTATCCGTAAGAGTCGCTCGGGTGTGGCACCAATAAAGCTGCGACCACCTCCACCACCAAAGGAGAACGTAAAACAACCAGCAAAGCGTTCTCGCAAGCGGTGCAAGGCATCCAAGGGTTGCCAGGGCTCATTCGCCTCCAACTTGATCCCCCGCGCCAATACCACCTTCTCATATGCACCCGACTCGATTGATTTAAGCGCTTCTGTAATTGCCCCTGAATAGACTTTCGGCGCAAGCTCTGAGCGCTCCACCACAGCAGGCGTGGCAACTGGCTCAGGCAGCACTCCGTCGGCGATGTAATCGAAAGTCGAAAATTTCTGATATGCGCCCCAGACGCGTGCGACCAATTGCTCCAAATCTGCGTCCGGATCGATCCTAATATTGGCCACCGCACCATATTTACCCTTCGCACGCGACACCTGCCAACGAGGCAGAAAAATCGTCCCAGGGGCGAACGCACTACCCTCTGGTACAGAATCATTAAACGTGAATGCGGTAAAAAAATGTGGCCCTGTAAACGGCTCGTCGAGGTCTCCTACCACGATGGTGTTCTCCATGATCTCGTCGGCAAAAGCCTGTGCCTGCGCAAAGCGCTCCGGTCCGGTAAAAGTCGCCTCTGCAACGGCCTCGGCGCCGGCGAGTGCCTCTTCATCGGCCGCGCGCTCGACATAAAAGTGCAACTCATTAGGCTCATAGATCGACTGCAGCACTGCCAGTGGTGCGATATGTTTCACTGCTAAAGAGATACTCGCAATCTGAAAATGTCCTTTGCGTTGTGCCGTCTCGCGACACCCTTCCAGGAAAACACGCAGCGCGTCTTGATCGCGCTCAGGGAGCATACTGGAGGGAATGATTTGCATTTAAGGGAAAGAAACCACCGAAACTCAAATCGCAACTCAGAAGTCAACCTAGCAGAACGAACCAACATATTCTCCATTTTCATTTTGCCCTCTGGCGTATAATCCTAGATGCACTATTTAGAAGGTTGATAGCTAGTCACACACTTCCCGCGTCCAACTCCTGTTTTAAATGACCGATTTTTACGATACCGAATCCAGCGCATTTGCGCCCATCGACTTTCGCGCCGAGCTGAATGACGAGCAGTATAACGCAGTCACAGCGGAGCCAGGGCCAGCGCTGGTACTAGCAGGTGCTGGATCGGGCAAGACCCGTACGCTCACTTACCGAGTAGCGTACTTACTGCATAAAGACATCAAGCCCTACGAAATACTGCTACTGACGTTCACCAATAAGTCGGCCAAGGAAATGCTCGAGCGGGTTGAAGAACTAACCGGCGTCAAAAAACACCAGCTCTGGGGTGGTACCTTTCACAGCATCGCGCAGCGTATCCTTCGCGTGCACGGGGAATCCGTGGGCCTGCGGCGCAACTACACGATACTGGATGAGAGCGAAGCCGAATCGCTCCTCAAAAACGCCATCCAATCCGTCGATCCAAAGTTCATCAAAGGCAAGAACAACCCCAAGCCAAAGGTAGTGCATAATATGATCAGTTACGCGCGTAACACCTGCCGCAGCGTGTTTGAGGAGGCCGAAGAGCACTACCCCTTCCTCGAAGGAATGGCTCGCAAGATTGCGGACATCTATGAGGTTTACAAAAAGACCAAGCTGGAGCAACAAGTGGTCGATTATGATGACCTGCTCGAGTACTTACTCAAACTGTTACGTGAGCATCCTGAAATCGCCGTGTACTACCAAGAGCGTTTCAAACACATACTAGTCGACGAGTTTCAAGATACTAATCGCCTGCAATCTGAGATTGTCGATATCCTCGGTGTGCACCACCAAATCATGGCGGTCGGCGACGATGCTCAATGTATCTATACCTGGCGGGGAGCTGACTTTGACAACATCATGCGCTTCACCGAACGCCACCCGGGAGCGACCGTGCACAAGATCGAAACCAACTACCGCAGCTCGCCGCAAATCCTCGAATTTGCTAATGCCGTACTCGCCAATCAACCGGCTGGCATGGGCTATTCGAAAGAGTTACGGGCGGTGCGCCCAGATGGTGAAAAGCCTTACTTCACACCAGTCATGGATGCGCGTAATCAAGCCAACTTTATCATCCAGCGCATCGAAGGCCTGATCGACGAGGGGCGCGATCTTGCTGAAATCGCAGTCCTTTATCGGGCACATTATCAAGCAATGGACCTGCAGATGGAGCTCACTCGCCGCGGGATTGATTATCAAATCACCAGTGGCGTGCGTTTTTTCGAACAAGCGCACATTCGAGATTTCACTGCGCAACTGCGCTTCGCATCCAATCCCGCCGATGTTTCGGCATTTGCCCGTTTCACCTGTCTGCTACCGAAAGTAGGTCCCAAGACCGCGGAGCGAATTCACGCCTTTACTAAACAACTCGCCGAGAAGGAGGAAAAAAACTTTTGCGACGTACTCACCTCCGAAGCTGTACTCAAAAAAGTCCCCAACGATGCCAAGGAAGAATGGCCCTCACTAGCCGAGACTATTCGTGAAATCTCAGTGGCACTGACCGATGAATCGCCCGATGCGATCATACAACTCGCACTGGATGGCTGGTATAGCTCATACATCCGCGAAATTTACCCGAATTGGACCGAACGTGCGGATGACTTACAAAGCTTGATCAGTTTTGCCAACCGCTTCGAAACGATGGAAGAATTACTCGCGCAACTAGTGCTGCTTGCTTCCGAAAGTAACGAACGCGACTCGGACGAGGCTCACAACTGCCTGCGCTTAACCACCATCCACCAGGCCAAAGGACTCGAGTTCCCCATTGTATTTGTGATCGGTCTGGCAGATGGGCTGTTTCCGCTTAAACGCACCATCGACGATGGCGATCTCGAAGAGGAGCGCCGCTTATTTTACGTCGCGGTGACACGTGCCATGGAAGAGCTCTATCTCTCCTACCCCATGCTCAACCAGCAGGGACAGACGGTGATGCGCCTCAACCCAAGTCGTTTTGTGCAGGAAATTGACACCAGTCGCTATGAAACACTACGGGGCGCGCCGACACGAAATTGGTAGTCCGGTTGTGGACGTAACCTGACGCTTTAGCGAGCGCACTGAGGCAACTGCTTACGCTCACACATGCTAGCTGAAGCTTCATCCACGCAATAACTGCAGCTCCATGATAACATTCAAATACAAACGCTCACTTGCTTTAACATCATTGGCCATTGAAGTATCCACCATCATGTAGAGCGAATACATGCCCTTAAGGTCGACATTGCTGGCGTCATTCATCGCCGCAGCAAAGGGTACAGAGACAAGAAAAGAGAGCATTAAGCAGATACAGCGCACAATAGGTAGAGGTGGTTAAAGGTTAAGCCCGTAAGCGAACAACAGTCGCACAAGCATCAAATTAGGGGCCCGCGGATCGATCATAATCACACACAAAAACTCTGTGAATTGTAGGGCACACGTACCCAGCTATTGACAAGCATGCCGACGATACGAATCGTCTTTGCTATGCGTATTCTTCTACTCGCCTTGCTCAGTCTACTCTGCATCTCTTGTGCCTCTAATGAGAAAGCAAGAGTCACCGAGGTGAACATCGTGGACATCAAGCCACGTTACATCGACGACGAGTCCTTCAAACGTGTCTCTGAATACCTCACTGGTAAAGAAAACCGTGGCAATCGCATCATTATGCGCACCGATGCCAGTCAACGTGATGGCTTCTACTTCGTACTGATTCTCGACGAAAAAATACGCAATCTGCCAGCTGGCACCTACATCGAAGGCGAATTTTATACACCCAAGTTTAAAGAAAAACAGGTACATAGCTTCAATCTTCCGGCAAAACTTTCGCGCAGCAAAGAGGTCTTCATCGGCCTGACTGGTGAAGACTGGATCAGCGAAGACGACGTGCCTGCGGCATGGCGCTTCACGATTAAATCCTCCAATGGCGATGTGCTCGCCACCCGTAAGAGTTACCTCTGGAGCATCTAAGCGAGCTTTAAGTGCTCAGGCTCACGCCGCACTGCTCGCCCATCTTGGCGTAGACTTCACGACCCTGCGCGGCGTGCTGCAGCAAATCGTCGTCAAAGCGGATGGCACCTTTTTTGTACACCGTCGTCACACACGAACCGCCGAAGGAAAAATATCCTTTCTCGCTACCCTTCACTACCTGAGTGCCTGCTACATAAGTCGGATGCATGCCGCCTACACAGGTCGCGCCGACTTCCAGCACGATCATCTTGCCGAAGGCATCTGCCTCGACCTCGGTGATCATGCGGCGGTTCTCCCATAAAATCGACAACTTGCGCCGCAACGCCAACGGACTCACCGAGCGTAAGCTGCCAGGCAATATTGTAGCTGCTCCAGCTTGCCCCGAAACGGGAAAATGATAGCGATGATAATCCACGGGGCACAGCCGGGAAATTAACATTGAGCCCCCTTCGAATTCTGCTGCCAATTCAGCACTGCCAAGAAATTTCGCTAAATCAAACTGCTGTCCTTTGATGTAAAACCCATCTGCAGTACACATATTTGCAATCGCCAAGTGACGCCCGTCGGCTGGAAAAACCGCAACCTCCTCGCCAGCTGCGATCGGCCGCGCGCTCGGCTTTAGCGTCCGATAAAAAAATTCATTAAAGCTAGCATAGCTCTGTGGATCCGCAGCAAACTCTGCGACATCGACTTGGAAGTCTCGAATAAAAGGTGCCACTTTCCGGCGACTCGCAGGGCGATCCATCCGCCAACCATACCAGCGCGAAAACCATAGCCGCTTGACTGCCAGCGCGACTGTGAGACGGCCCAATGGATTGCCATATGCCCAACGTAAAAAGCCTTCACCATAAACGGACTCAGTCTCCACCTCACCGCTATGACGATTAAAAAACTCTATCGGTGCCTCAAATAGTTGCTGTTGACTCATACACTTAATCGACGGAAGGCCTGTGGCCGTATTGTCTTTGATTGGATTTGACCTCCTTCAAGGTAGATTCCTGTACCTCGGTGGTGTGAAATTTTGATACCGCGATACGTTGAGAGGAATAGATCCCCGTGTGCCCGCTAAAATAATAGGCGGTAAAACAAGCCACCCCGAAATATACCGCATGCTCCGCGCCAAATAACTCAATCCCCATCATGGTGCAAGCCAGCGGGGTATTGGTCGCTCCGGCAAACACCGCAATAAAACCAAGCCCTGCAAATAAATCAACCGGCGCGCCGCTCAGCACCGCCAGAGTGTTGCCCAGTGTCGCACCAATAAAAAACAAAGGCGTCACTTCCCCGCCCTTGAAACCCATACTTAAAGTAATCGCAGTCAGCAGCAGCTTCCAAAACCAACTAAAGGTGTCCGCGCCACCCACTGAAAAGGCCGATACAATACTCACACCATCCTCATTCGGCGAACTCACGCCTAGCCCGAGATAATCCGTGGTGCCTAGCAAACCGCTAATGCCTAGCACCAGCACGCCACCAATCACCGGAATCAGCCACTTTCGGGCGATGCACTGCTGGCTCTTGGCTTTCATGCGATGTGACAACTCGGCAAACACATAGCTGACCAAGCCAAAGCAAATACCCGCCAACAACACCTTCGCCAGCAGCACTAGATCCAGTTTAAGGAACGAAAACGCGCCCAGCGCCGCTTCGGCCGAATAAGTGATAGTATAATGCGTATGATGAATCGGAAACGAAGTGCAAACCATGTCGGCGACCAAACTCGCGATCAAGCAAGGCATCAATGCGTCATATTTTATCCGCCCCACAGCCAGCACCTCCAAGGCAAAAATCGCACCAGTGACTGGCGTGCCAAACACCGCACCAAAACCGGCGGCCATCCCCGACATCAATAAAATGCGTTTATCCGCATGCGTCAGGCCGAATTTTTCGGCAACATAATCCGCCACGCTACCGCCCATTTGCAATGCCGTACCTTCACGTCCTGCGGAGCCACCAAACAAGTGTGTCACCACAGTAGTGATCAGAACCAAAGGGGCCATGCGGAACGGTACCCCTCCGCCCGGCGCATGAATCTCATCCATGATCAAATTATTACCTGCCTCTGTATTTTTTCCGTAACATCGGTAGAGCCAATAAATCCCCACCCCTGCAAGCGGCAATAAAGCGATCAACCACAAGTTTGCATGCCGAATCTGAGTAGCCGACTCCAATAACCATAAAAAGAGTGCCACCAACACACCCACTGCTACCGAGACAGGCAGCACCAGCAACGACCACCGTACAAGGTGTCGTGCCATGCGTAATTGCTCAAATAATAGTTTGGGAGTTTCAGACATATGCGACTGCTCTTGATTGGCTTGATTCACTTCAGCTGTAAAGCCTCAGGTTTCATTTCAGTACCGATGTTACGGGCGTAACGATTACTTTTATCACAGATATACCTGAAATAAATACGTATTAGGCCTTGATCTTTCGGTTCCAGCCCCATTTATTCCTGCGCTTTCACTTTCAACCAAGAGCACACCATGTCACAACACAACAGCTTCAAAGCAACCACCGGCGGCGGTGGTAAGAAAAACAGAACAGTCCTTAAGCGCTTCGAGCGTGTAGACCTTCTCCGCAAGCGCGGCGAGTGGAAAGATGGCGACCGCGTTGTCGGCATTAAAAAGACCAAGCCAGAAGAATAAGCCTCTCGGCAACAGACACTTTCTCTAAAAGCCCTTCCCTCGCGGAAGGGCTTTTTTTTGGTTCATCGACGACGACTGGTAAAGACTCAGATAAATGCGAATTGACGAAGCGTCATAGAAAAGCCCGACATCCAAAACATGGAGGTCGGGCTTGATCAAATAAATCGATGTAAGCTACTTGAGCAGACAATTGCCTGTCATGGCAGTTGGCTGCTCAAGTCCCATCAGCTCTAGTATGGTGGGGGCGATATCGCCCAGCGCGCCACCATCCGCGATCGCTCGACCCTTACAGCCTTGGCCATAGACAACGATTTCGACGGGATTCAACGTATGCGCGGTATGTGGTCCGTCATTTTCAGGATTCCAAAGCTGATCGGAATTACCATGGTCGGCAGTGATCACTGCATGCCCACTAACGCTGTCGACTGCATCGAGTAGATCTTGCACACAGCCGTCGACGATTTCACAAGCCTTCACGCATGCCTCGACCACACCTGTATGTCCAACCATGTCAGGGTTCGCAAAGTTCACGACTAGCAAGCCATACTTGCCTGAATTAATTGCCTCAACGGCTGCATCGCGGATGCCATAAGCGGACATCTCTGGCTTCTCATCGTACGTAGCGCAGTCTTTACGACTGGGGATCAATGCTCGGTCCTCTCCAGGGAAAGGCTCTTCCCGATAATCATTAAAGAAGAAAGTTACGTGGGGGAATTTCTCGGTTTCAGCACAGCGAAATTGTGGGATTCCGCGATCAGCCAGATAGCCGCCCAAAATATCCTCCATTTTCTCAGGCTTAAAAAAGATAATATGATCGCACAGGCCTTTTTGATACTCACTCAATGTCGCAAAATAAATATCCAGCTTGGGGCCTCGGTCGAAACCGTCGAAACCGTCTTCGATAAAAGCCCGCGTTAATTCCCGCGGGCGGTCACCACGAAAGTTGCAGAAGATCACCGAGTCACCCTCAGCGATCGTAGCCACTGGCTGCCCTTCCGCATCGAGGACTGCAGTCGGCGGGCAAAACTCATCGCCCTTTGTTCCTTGGGTCTCAGGATTGTCATACTGATACTGGATGCCTGCTTCAGCGGAAGTCGCGGTCGACTCAATGTTGCGTCCCGTCAAGCAATCATAGGCGCGCTGCACGCGATCCCAACGATTGTCACGATCCATTGCCCAGTAGCGGCCAGAAAGCGACGCGATCTTGCCGAGCCCAATCGTCGCCATTTCCGCTTCCGCTTGTTTGATAAACTGTTTGCCACTAAAAGGGCCCGTGTCTCGGCCATCGGTAAATGCATGTAGGTAGAGCTCCTTGACACCCTCTTCCTTCGCGATCCGAATCAAGCCGTAAACGTGCTCCAGCATCGCGTGTACCCCGGCATCTGAAATAAGCCCCATCAAGTGGAGTGCCGTGCCTTTTTCCTTCACGTTGGCAATGGCCGCCTTGAGCGACGCACTGTCTTTTACTGAACCAGTCGCGATGCCCTTATTAATACGGACAATCTCTTGATCCACGACACGACCAGCACCAATATTTTGGTGACCGACTTCAGAGTTACCCATTATCCCTAATGGCAAGCCGACATCCAGGCCACAAGCCATAATCTCAGTGCGTGGCCACTCCGCCGTCAGTCGATCCGCACAGGGAGTTGTCGCGAGCTTGACCGCATTGTATGAGTCTTGCTCCGAATCATGATTCTCCCCCCACCCGTCACGGATGATAAGGACTACTGGTTTATAGGCATCTGGCATACTATGAATAATGGAATGAACGAATTAAAATTAATAGAGGAAGCCGAACTGTGACAGGGCGGAGACCGACAAAATCGTGAGATAAAGGAAAAGCAAGAATACACCTTCACAACGGGTGACAGTACGGCCGCTCTTGAATATCCACCACAACAGGACTGACAGCAGCACCAGCGCCGGAAACTCGATCAGCAACAGCGCGTCCGTCACGTTCATACCCACAAACACCGAGACCCCTCCGCCGATTAAAAGCATATTGAACAGATTCGAGCCGACAATATTGCCAGCGCAAAGATCGCCGTGCCCCGCTCGCACCGCAGCTACAGACGCTGCCAACTCCGGCAAACTCGTACCAATTGCGACGATCGAAAGTCCAATAAACAGATCGCTCACCCCTAGACGGGAGGCAATCTCCACACTCGAGCCGACCAAGAAATCAGCGCCCAAAGCCAGTGACACTGCGCCCAACACAATGAAACCCATGCCCGCTAGACTCGACAATCGCCGAACTTTGGCAGCGCCTTCGGCAAACTCTTCGGCCACTACAGGCGAGTCCTGTTGCTTGGCGCTGCGCACTACGTAAATCAAATAAGCACACGTCAGTAGTAATAAGATCACACCTTCCACGCGGTTAAACCCGCCACCGAGTGCTAGGGCAGCAAATAACACTGTGACTATGATCAGGATCGGCACTTCACGACGAATCATCCGAGATTGAATCTTGAGCGGTGCAACCACAGCCGCCACGCCCAGAATTAAGCCGATGTTGGCGATATTGCTGCCCAGAATGTTACCCAGAGCCAGACCCGGATTATCGCTGGCAGCCATCATCGAAGTCGCCATCTCAGGCATCGAAGTAGCGATTGACACCACCGTCAGCCCAATGACTACCGGATCAATCTTAAAATTTGCCGATATCGCCACCGCACCCTTGGTCAACCAATCGCCGCCAGAGGTCAATGCCGCCAGACCCAACAACACCAACAACGCGAGCACCCAGACTGGTGACGTCGATAATGGCAGGCTAAAAAGTGTAAGTATCATGAAAAATTGTTAAGAATGGCACAAAAAACGCAGTATTGTACGCACGCTAAGAAGCGTGAAACCGAAAGATCTGCGAGAAAATTCTGAGTGCTTGACTTGAGAACTCAAAAAAACACACTGCCGCGTTTTTACATGGCCCTCGGTCTCTCATCATGGCTCAAGACCTCAAGAATACGCTAAACCTTCCAGAAACCGCTTTTCCAATGCGTGGCAATCTCGTGGAACGCGAGCCTGCTCGCATCGAACACTGGGAAAAACTAGATCTTTACGGTAAAATTCAAGCGAAGAATGCCGATGGTCCAAGCTTCATCTTACACGATGGCCCGCCCTTTACCAACGGTGACTTACACCTTGGGCACGCACTTAATAAGACCTTAAAGGACACCATCTTACGCTTTAAATGGATGCAGGGCTACAACGCGCCATACATCCCTGGATGGGACAGTCATGGACTACCGATCGAGCATAAGGTATCTCGCGAACTACAAGAAACTGGACGCACCGACTACACACCACTCGAAGTTCGCCAAGCGTGCATTCAATTTGCCGACAAATTCCGCAAAAGCCAGTGCCAACAGTTTAAACGTCTAGGCGTGCTCGCCGACTGGGAAAATGAATATTGGACCATTCATCCCGAGTATGAAGCCACTGAACTCGAAACCTTTGCCAGCTTCGTAGAGCAAGACCTCGTCTATCGCAGCAAGAAGCCAGTCTATTGGTCCATCCCCTGCGCCACTGCACTCGCTGAAGCGGAAATCGAATACCGTGACCACAAGAGCGTCTCAATTTATGTAAAACTTGGTCTTTGCGACGCTGCGCTCAAAGCACTCGCACTCGAAGCACCGGCATCAGTACTAATCTGGACCACTACCGCATGGACACTCCCCGCTAACATGGCGGTCTCAGTGAACCCAAAGATCGAATACAGCGCGATCGAGACCAGCAACCAAGGCACTATCATCGTCGCAACTGCATTATCTGATGCCGTCATCGAAGCCTGTAGCCTCGAAGATGCCAAAGTTATCAACACCTTCCAAGGCTCCGTCATGGAGAAACTTGAAGCGCGCCACCCATTTATCGACCGTCCCAGCCCGATCCTGTTAGCCGATTATGTGACCACTGATAGCGGCACAGGCTGTGTACACACAGCACCTGGACATGGTCAGGACGACTACATCACTGGCATCAACAATGGCATTGAAGTCTATTGCCCACTCGATGACAACGGCTGCTACGTCGATGACGGTCGCGTACCAGCTGAGCTCGTCGGGCTCTCTGTACTCGAAGATGGTAAGCTCAGCGAAGCCAACCGCGGCGTCCTCAAAATAATCGCTCAAAACGGCTCACTCATCGCCAAGAAGACGATCAACCACAGTTACCCTCACTGCTGGCGCTCCAAGACTCCCGTTATTTTCCGCGCAATGGACCAGTGGTTCATCGCACTCGACAAAGGCGGCGACCGCCAACGCGCACTAGATGCACTCGACGATGTCAATTTCATCCCATCATGGGGTGAAAAGCGTATTCGCGCAGCCGTCGAAAATCGCCCGGACTGGTGCATCAGTCGCCAGCGTACCTGGGGGGTACCGATCCCTGCCTTCTATAATGAAGATGGCGAAGCCTTTATCGATCCCGATGTGATCCGCGCACTCGCCAAGAAAGTTTCAGTCAATGGCACCAATATCTGGTTCGAACAAAGTGCGTCAGAACTCCTTGAGGGCATCGCACTACCAGACAACTGGCCAACTGCGGATCAACTCAAGTGCGGCACCGACACGCTCGATGTGTGGATCGACTCAGGCACAAGTCACCGAGCTGTGCTACAAAAACGTGACAATCTAAACTGGCCCGCTGACCTCTATCTCGAAGGCAGTGACCAACACCGCGGCTGGTTCCAAAGTTCACTCTGGACCTCCGTTATAGCAGACAAAGCAGCACCTTATAAGAATTTACTCACACACGGCTTCGTTGTCAAAGAAGACGGCACTAAACTTTCGAAGAGTGATGGCGCCGCTCGCCCACTGCCCGAATGGATCCAAAGCTACGGTGCAGACGTCGTGCGGCTGTGGATTTGCTCGCAAGACTACCGCGGCGATGTGCCGGTCTCCGACAAGATCGTACGCAATGTTTCGAACAACTATCGCAACATGCGCAACACATTGCGCTTCCAGATCAGCAATCTCTTTGATTTCAATGCCGCGACACATGCAGTGCCACTGGCAGAGCTAAATGCGATCGATAAATGGGCGCTTGATGAACTGGCACAACTCGTACGTAAAGTCACCGAAGCCTATGAGGCCTACGAATTCCACCGCGCATTCAAGGATCTGATTGATCCATTCTGTGCCAATGTCCTCTCTGCGACTTACCACGACATCCTTAAGGATCGCCTCTACACCTGTGCGCCGAACGATCCACTGCGCCGTTCCTCGCAGACCGCGATCAGCGTCATCTTCAGCGTATTCACTCGATTGGTTGCACCACTGGTGCCACATACCGCAGACGAAGCCTGGAGCTATGCACACAATAACACGGACTTCACCGACGAGCCAATCGCCCTCGCTGATTGGCCTAATGTCGATGCTGCATGGGATCAGCCAGAAGTCGCCGCCGACATCCGTGCATTACGCACCTTCCTCTCTGATAAACTCAATGATGGACTAGAAAGCCTTCGACAACAGAAAGCAATCGGTCAAAGCCTCGACGCCAAAGCGGTAATCACTGGGTCACTCAATGATCCAGAATTTGCTCGTCTGAAGCACTACGAATCGGACCTACCAGAACTATTTATTCTTTCGCAAGTGGCCGTGATCGAAAACACGACCGCCTCCGAACTCACAGTGGAGTTAGCGCATGCCGATGGTGTGCGTTGCCCGCGCAGTTGGCGCTGGGTACCTGAACTCGTCGAAACCGACGAATGGGGCCCAGTCTCACCGCGCTGCGCTGAAGCACTTCAACAACTTTCACACAGTAACAAATAAAAACCCCCTAGCTATTTTTCATCAATGACTGATAAAAAGACCAAAAAAACAGCTGCTAAAAAATCATCCGCTAAAAAGGTAACTAAAAAAGTACCTGCTAAAAAGACAGCGGCTAAAAAGACAGCTGCCAAAAAAACGGCTAAAAAGACAGCTGCCAAGAAAACGGTTAAAAAGACCGTCGCTAAAAAAGTAGCCATCAAAAAAGCTGCCCCAAAGAAGCCATCGGTCCAGCAGGCTGCCGTTGCGCGCGAAGGCAGTGCTGCGGATAAAAAGGCGACTCCCATCGTATTCTCTCTCGACGACGTCGAAGCACTCGTTGCTACCCGTAAGAGTGAAAAGAAAGAGGTCGTTAAAAAAGCGCCGGTGAAGAAAAAGGCAGAAGCACCGGTGAAAAAGAAAGTTGTAGTCAACGATGAGCCCGTTGAAAAGCGCGTACTGGGTGCCGCTTCCCTGGCAGACATTTTGGGCTTTAATCCAGCGGAAAAGAAAAAAGTCACTTCTCTAGAAGAAGCATCTATTCCGAAAAAGTGGAAGAAGTACTACAAGTTATTACTTGATCTGCGTGCTCACGTCAGTGCTGAGCTCGATCTTCACACATCCGACACGCTTCAGCACAATTCGAAAGATGAAGGCGACCACAAGCTCGAAGCAGATGCTGGCACGGATGCATTTGACCGCGATTTCGCACTCAGCCTCGTCTCCAACGAGCAAGACGCACTCAATGAAGTCGAAGAAGCTATTCTCCGCATCAAGGACGGCTCTTATGGCGTCTGTGAAGTGACTGGCGAACAAATCGGCAAAGAGCGTCTGACTGCAGTGCCCTTCGCCCGCTATTCTGTCGAGGGTCAATCAGAGTTCGAAAAGAACCAACGCCGTAAAGTTGATCGTACTGCAGGCGGACTCTTCGCAGATAGTGCTGATGCACCAAAGATTGTTTCAGACGACGACGAATAAGCAGTCGCTGCAGACAGGTCCCTAGTAAAAGGCCGTCGCTATGACTTTTCTAGCGTACGCGCTTATTGCCTCCTCCTTGGTGCTCACATACACCCTTTTCTTACGTTGAATCCAATTAAGCCAAACACTTCCTACAAGCGGTTATTGATTACTGCCCTCATTGTGTTTGCGCTGGATCAGCTAAGCAAGATTTGGGTATTTAACAATATGTCCTTGGATAGTTACTTCTATCCGCACGACACCGATGTGATCGAAGTTATCAAAGATTTCTTCTATATTGTGCATATTGGAAATGAGGGCGCAGCATGGGGCATGTTATCGGGGCACGGCGAGATCCTCGCAGTGTTTGCCTTAATCGCACTTACGGTCATATACAAATTTCGCCACAGCCTCGAGTTGTACCGCACATCCATGCAATATGCCTTCGGGCTTCTTATTGGTGGAGTGTTAGGTAACTTTGTCGACCGCTTGGTGCATGGCCACGTGATCGACTTTCTGGATTTCCATTTATCTTTCACGATTCCTTGGGTACTGCCAACTGGGCGCTATCCTGCGTTTAATGTCGCCGACTGTGGTATCGTGATTGGCGTTTTCGCATACATCATATTAAGCTTCACTGCTCCATCTGCCGAACTAACAAAATCGCTAGGTGATAAGCCAGAGTGATCATGCGCTAGGCGCCTCGACCGTAAGACGCTAGATCCACTTCGATCCTATCCGAGTTCAGTACAAAAAATCGCCAACAAGCATTCTGCCACTGTAGCATTGGAGGCAAACAATATGCCACGATGATTCATAAAATGTGAATCCGCACGGTTGAGATCGAGTGCATGGCCCCGGAAATCACTGCACCAAGCACCCAGCTCAGTGTAGATACACGCAGTCGCAGCATAATCCCAGAGACACCCACCTCCGCCCTTTGGTTTAGACTGCTTGAAATAGCACGCCGGCGCTCGTTCAAGCACCCACATCGCATTCATCACCGCGCCGCCCGTAAAAGTCGTTACTAATTGCGTCATCTCTAACTCTCCCACCAATGACTCCAAGGACTCGATCAACGAATTAAACTGAGGTAGTCGCTGGACGCTACGATCGCAAATAAACTGCAACGCCGAAGACTCTGGCTCATGCCATTGCCAAGGTGCGCCATTACGCCAGACCCCCTGCCCTCTGATTGCCTCATAACGCGTCTGGGTCGTGGGATCATACACCACACCTATCCAGGGTGTGCCGGCTTGATCCACAAGCGCAATCGACACTGCATAGCCAGGAATGCCTTCGGTAAACGGTAAGGTGCCATCTAAGGGATCGATACACCAAAACGCATCCTGCTGGAAGCGACTACCATCATCCAACTGCTCTTCACTCAACAGTGCGATGTCATATGCTGTACAGGTCGGAAGCAAATGTCTCAAAATCACTGATTGACTAAGCATATCCACCTCAGTCACGACCTGTGATGCCAGGTTCTCGCCACCAGCTTTGTGCTGCACAGTCACTTCTCGACCATTGTATTGGGCAATCAGAGTGCCTGCCTCCTCCGCGGCGGTTACCGCAACCGCCGCGAGCAGATTCAGATCTACAGCGCTCAATCGCATTGTGCATCCTCATTGACACTGGCGACCACTTCACGCGCCAAACGCTCACTATAGCTATTGATCTTCCAATGCCCAGGGCTCCAGCCCTTTAAAAAACGATGGAAGTCAGTCCATGCCAGCGGATACATGGCCCGCCACTCACACTCCAGAGCATCTGTATCAACAGCCACACCCCGAAGTGCCAATGCACTGTGCAGCGTCATAAAATAAAAATCCAGTAACTCTGAAGCATGCCGCTCACACTCTGTTTCACCCAAGCAACTACCAATAAAATAAACAACATCCTTCATCCCACAACCCCGCCCGACATATTGAAAATCAACCGCAGCGACGGCATTGCTATCATTCGAAAAACAAAAATTAGCGAGTTTTGCATCTCCGTGTACCAATGTCTGATATGGGCTAGCCGATAGCTTCTGATCAATCCAAGCAGCTGCATCTTTGAGCTCGGGATCTTCGTGCGCAAGAATTGCCAATTCATCTGGGCGGGTCTCTAAGTGCCAATAGGTGCCGCTGTCCCATAAGCCGCTCGGCTCAACACCCATAAATGTAGCATGGAAATGCGCCAGCCATGATAAACCAGCTTCTAGTGCTGTACGGCTCACAACCGTATGGCGTCGCGCAAAGCCTGAGGCATCCAGATCCTCCATCACGATGATCCATTCATTCCCTAGGGATTCCAAAGCTAAGCACTTTGGCACGCGACAGGCCTCTGAACAGCGCTCACTCCAATCCCGATACCAAGCGGTTTCCACCTCATATGATTTTAACTTACGCTGATGCGATAAATCCGTATGCCAGCCTCGTGGATGCACAACCGTCTTTGGCAGCGATACATGTTTGACCACGACACTTTGGATCGATGCATCGTTTAAGCCATAACGCACAATCGACCCATAGCCACTCCACAAACTTTGAATCTCCCCAAGTGTGACCAATTCAGTTGCGCCAGTCGCACTGAGTATCACCGATTTTAAATATTCGTTCATGAATGACGCGAGCATGCGTTGGACAATCTACAATCCAAGAAAAAATCGCTAGAGCCAATAAGCACAAGCGCGGACGCTCGATCTAGCTGTTCAGTCAACATTGATATTTAGCGATAAAATAATTAGAGCACTTCACTCAGGCGCTGACGACAAGCGCTTGCGCAGCTCCTCAAGTAACTCGAGCGAATTCGGCGAATCGGAATGCACACAAACTGTCTGACCATCCAACACAATGGGGGCTCCCGTAGTCGCCATTTTCCCAGAAGCACGCCATTCGACCAGACGAGCAGCAGCGACATCTACTTCCTCAATCAATGCCCCGAGAGATCCTCGTGGTATCAATTTGCCGTCGGCAAGATAACCCCGATCTGCAAACAACTCTTCCCATACCCTCAAACCAGACGCACGAGCACCCTTGGCAACCACACCACCCGCTAAAGAAAATAGCCCCATTTCAACATCCAATGACTGAATATATTCGATCATCTTCGCTGCCAGCATGGGCTCCTTTTCAACTGCATGATACAGGCTGCCATGCAACTTCACATAGCGCACCCGCACTCCCTCTTCCTTGGCAAGTTGTAGAAAACCGCCGACTTGCGTCTCCAACAATTCAGCAAAAGCCACTGCACTCGGTAGATCTGCGCCTCGCCCACCAGCGGCAGCTAATCCAGGATGCGCTCCGACTTGCACACCGTAACGCTTAGCCAGGGCCAGCGTCGCACGTGTCTTTGCCGCGCTGCCCGCATGCACCCCACAACAAATATTCGCCGCCCCCACCAATGCCATCAAGCGTTCGCTACGTTCGGCACTCTCATTTTCACCGAGATCACAATTGATAATTATATCTTCCATCGAAATTTTAATTCTGTACCTGGACGGCATTGAGCCATGTGATCGAGATCTGCTTCTTGCAAGATGGCGATCTTAGCATAACCACCCACTGTCGGGCCATCGATCATTGTAATAATTGGCTGACCATTGCCCGGGATTTGCAAACTCCCCGGCAGCACCGGTTCACTAAGGATCGAATCAGGTACTTCCAAAACTGGTCCACTTAGTCGATACCCCGTACGATCAGACTGCGCCGCTACCGTCCATTGAGAACCTACCAGCTCTGCCCGCACCGCCTCTGTGAACTGTTCAAATTGTGGCCCGGGCAACAGTTCAAATTCGTTGGCATTTGCCATCTCTGGCTGTAAATCCGAGCGAAGTACTCGCCGACCTATTCCTGAATAGGGAATCTCAGTACCACTTGCCACTGCAAACAAGTAGTCACCACACTCTAAACGACGCCCCAGCCCATTACGCGAATCCACCGAAGCACTACCAAACCAATGCTCGGATTCAATACCACCAAGTACCGCTAAATAAGCCCACAGTCCTGAGCGATTCACAGGAAACGTAAGTATGGTTCCTGCCTGAACGCGGCAAGCCGTCCATGACCGAATCGAACTCCCCAGATCAGCCCCTGTAAGTGCCACCCACGTATCCTCAAGTACTCGAAGTTGCGCACCTTGCATCAGTATTTCCAACACAGGAGCGTCCTTACTATTACCTAGCAATCGATTGGCGGTCTGCGCCGCATATCGATCCATTGCACCGCCCGGGGGTACACCATATCGGCGCCAACCCGATCGACCTTGATCTTGGATCGAGAGTCCCATACCAGTCGCAAGAATTTCAATCGTAGCCATTTTAAAGTGCGATAAATTTAACCGAATCGCCCGCAGCAAATGAAAAAATAGACCTGAATGGAGTCACACTGCTACACGCTTGTTCTGGTTGAAATAAGGACAGCTCTGTACGGCCGAGTCGATACCAGCCGCCGGGGCTTGCGACTGAATATATCCCAGCATGGCTACCGCCAATTGCAACGGTTCCAGGTTCAATCCGACTTAGAGGCGCTGACTTACGGTCCAAATGTAGGCGTTGATCTAAACCATCCAGATAAGGGAATCCTGGCGTAAATCCAATCATACGCACACGATACAGAGGTGCTGTATGTAATTCTATCACCCTATCAACCGACAGTCCTGTGCGTGCGGACACCTCTTCTAAATCGGTACCATCATATACAACAGGGACTTCAATGCAGAGCTGTTCCTGCTGCTCGCCTTGCCACTCAGCAGTCAGACTACGCAGCCAATTTTCAACGAGTATTGGAGTCACAGAACGATGAAATAACAGTAACACATTTTTAGCGCCCAGCACGCACTCAGCAAAAGCCTCTGGCGGCTGCAGCGTCGTCGCACGTTCGATCGCAATTCGTGCCTCATCACTTAACTGCTCCAATAAATAGCCACGCTCGCCATACTCGCGAATACGCACTAAATCATTTAGATTGGTTAGCATATCAAGTAGTAGTCATCGATCCCCTTAACGCAGTACTGGCTTAAACAAAACCACCTTTGTATTATTCTCAAAGCGCACATCTTCCAACGGCTCCTCTGTCAGTACCTGAGCCGCAATATTGAGTGGGGCTCCAGAACTGATCGATGGTACTTGAGCGAACACCTTGCGAGTCGTGATTTGCCCGGGGCCGAGTGTACCAATCGTAAAGTCAACCGGATCGGATTCACCCACAACTACTGACAGTGCCGCACTTGTTAGCCAACTGGTACCACGGTTTTGCACAATCACTTCGATTGGCATCGTGGTGCCCGGCTGGGCATTAGGCTGCAAATAAATCTCGGCCACTGCGACATCACGTACCGTGGTCGTATTCCGCTCACGTAAACGATCCCAATTTACGATGCCTGCTCCATAGACAGGATCGGGCCCTGGAGCACCTGCCTCATCCAAATACTTACGCATTACATGCACCACCTCTTGCTGCGTGCGTGGTGTCTCAGAGGAAAGTAATGCGGCTAAACTACCTGACACAAACGGAGCCGCTGCCGAGGTTCCGGAAAACAACATGGTGCCCGTGTCTTGCTTAGCCGTCAGCACACCCACCCCCGGAGCAGCAAAATCGATCTTCTCCGATTGATTTGGGAACAAAGCCTGACGCCCAACCGCATCCACAGCAGTCACTGATAGGACTTGCGGATACGCAGCCGGATAAGGCATCTGCGGGTACCCATCATTACCCGCGGCAGCGACTAGGATGACGCCCTTCGAATGCGCATAACGAATCGCTTCACGCAGCAACTGCGTATCTTGGTATACGCCAAGGCTCATATTCAGAACATCGACTCCAAGGTCTGTTGCTTGCACAATCCCCGCCGCGACATGAAAACTATTGCCCAAGCCCTGATCATCCAAGACTCGCACCACAAGCAATTCCGCACTCGGCGCGATCCCCTCTGCCCCGGCAATGATTGAAGCAACTGCAGTACCATGTTCCGCGCCAAGGCCATCGACTCCGCCGCCGGCCAGATCAATATGTGCAATATAGACATCGCCAAACTGTGAGTGCGACGTGATTCCGGAGTCTAGGATTCCGACTAGCACGCCCGAACCATCGCCTTCGAATGAATTCCCTATGATGGCGCGCGCCGACTCTCCATAAGCGTAGAGCTGCGCATATAATTCGGGCGCAACGTCTACTGGCGGCAGCGGTCGCTGGACACGGTATGAAAAGCCACTCTCGCCGCCAAATGTACTTGGTTTCGGCCCTACCATTGCCTGTTTGCCAATACGAACCACCATTAACTCATCGATTTGCCCCAATGAAGAGAGTCCTGCTTGTGCCAGCATTTTCAAATAATTCTGGTACTCCTTTGGATTAGTGAAATACAGGACCAGCTCATCCTCAATCGCACCCTTTGGAAAAGCCACTGACCATGAGGTCGAGACCGAGTCCACCACCGCATGAAAATAGCTGTCTGCCTGCTCAGGTGAACGAGTCGCCACCATGCTGTCTGAAACATCCATTGCTTGCCACCCAGACAGCCAAAGCCCGATCCATCCTCCAAGGAGGATGCAGGCACAGACTATCAATAAACCGCGGGGCACTTTCATCTGTTATTAATTGAACGAAAAGATCGACAAAAACAAACCCGATTCTCGCTGTGCACAATCAATACCGATGATTTTAATCGATAATCAATCAGTCTCAGCCGACATAAACCCATTTTCTTCTTCCAATCCCGCTCAATCCTCTCTTTGTGAAGGTCCTCTACAAACTAAGCAGTCAAATCAATCGATTGGTCATATTCGTCATACACAATAATTCATGAAAATTTCACTCGGCATCGATATCGGGGGTACAAATACCTGTGTTGGTACAGTTTCAGCAGACGGCGTAGTGCTCTGCAAAGAATCCTTCCCTACCAGTGACTATAAACAGGCAGCACTGTTCGCAGATCGTCTTGCCGAAGCAGTGCGTGAAGTCATGGCAGCAACGGCGAGCAATCACGCGAACACAGCCATTGAATGGCTAGGCCTGGGGATCGGTGCACCCAATGGCAACCACTGCACAGGTTGTATTGAGCAACCACCCAATCTCAACTTTAAGGGTGACACACCTATTATTGATCTAATGAACGCGCGACTCGATCTACCAGTGATCGATCTGACCAATGACGCCAATGCCGCAGCAATCGGCGAAAAGACCTTCGGCGCCGCCAAGGATTACTCAGACTTTATCATGATCACTTTAGGCACTGGTCTGGGCAGTGGTGTATTCGTCAATAATCAGCTCGTATATGGACACGACGGATTTGCAGGCGAAGTGGGTCACCTCAGCGTGATTCCTGATGGGCGCTACTGCGGCTTCGGGCGACGCGGCAGCCTCGAAAGCTACTGCTCTGCCACGGGCATACGCCGCAGCTTCTTCGAAACACTCTCCCACCTTGGCGGCCCGACTGTACTCGACCATCTCAATATCGGCGAATTGACCTCCAAGCATGTGGCCGAAGCCGCGCAACAAGGCGACACTGTAGCCAAAGCCACAATGGACTTTACTGGGCGTCTGTTAGGAGAAGCGCTTGCCTCGACCGCTGTTGTTACCAGTCCGGCAGCCTTTTTCCTTTTTGGTGGCCCGGTCAAAGCCGGCCCAATTCTACTAGACCCCGTACGCAAGTCGTTTGAACAACACCTGATTCCACCACTCAAAAACAAGATTCAGATCATTGAATCCACGCTCCCAATAGGAGACGCTGCGATCATCGGCGCTGCCGCATTGGTCATACAGTAATGGATCCACAAAAAAACGCCGTCCGTAATCGGACGACGTTTCTTAAACAAACAACAAACAAAGTAACTACATACTAAGTTTATATACAGACATAGACGTGTCAGTCGGCATAGCGTTCAAAATTAAATTCAAATATTTGAAAAAAATCCGAAACGAACGCTAAACAGCAAAAAACCCTCGTCCGACGGACGAGGGTTTTTGAATTTTCAAGATATCGCAGCGAGTTTACAAGGCAGCAAGCGCTGCATTCAGTGTCGCGCTCGGACGCATAGCAGCTTGAGCTTTTGCCAGATTTGGACGGAAGTATCCCCCGATATCCATTGCAACGCCTTGTGCAGCGTTCAATTCATCGACAATTTTTGATTCGTTCGCAGTCAAGGCTGCTGCAAGCGGCGCAAAGCGCACTTTTAGCTCGGTATCCTTGCTCTGAGCAGCAAGAGCCTGCGCCCAATATAATGCTAGGTAGAAGTGACTACCGCGGTTATCGAGTTCGTTGACCTTACGTGAAGGCGACTTGTTTTGTTTGAGAAACTGAGTGTTCGCCACTTCTAGAGTATCAGCGAGTATCTGTGCTTTATCATTGTTGAAAACAGCTGCAAGGTGCTCGAGCGAAACTCCAAGTGCTAGGAATTCACCAAGTGAATCCCAGCGTAAATGATTTTCCTTCTCAAACTGCTGCACGTGCTTCGGCGCAGAACCACCTGCACCCGTCTCAAACAAACCGCCACCATTCATCAACGGCACGATCGATAGCATCTTTGCACTCGTGCCGAGCTCAAGGATCGGAAATAAATCTGTAAGATAGTCACGTAAGACATTGCCTGTTACAGAGATAGTATCTTTCCCGTCCTTCGCTCGCTGTAAGGTCAACTCAGTCGCTTCAACTGGTGCAAGAATACGAATATCCAGACCCTCAGTAGCGTGATCTTTGAGGTAAGTATTGACCTTCTCGACCAACTGCGCGTCATGCGCACGCTCCGCATTGAGCCAGAAAATTGCTGGTGTATTAGTTGCACGTGCGCGAGCTACAGCGAGTTTCACCCAATCACGAATCGGTGCATCTTTTACCTGACATGCGCGCCAGATATCGCCCTGCTCAACTGCATGTTCATGCAAAACCTTACCCGAAGCGTCACTGATACGAACGGTGCCAGATGCAGGAATTTCAAACGTCTTATCATGAGAGCCATACTCTTCGGCCTTCTGAGCCATCAGCCCAACATTTGGCACAGTACCCATGGTGCGAGGATCAAACGCGCCGTTTGTTTTACAAAAATCAACGGTCGCCGCATAAACGCCTGCATAGCAGCGATCAGGAATAACAAAGTTGGTGTCTTGCTGAGCACCATCCTTATTCCACATCTGACCAGACGCACGTATCGCAGCTGGCATTGATGCATCAATAATCACATCACTTGGCACATGGAGATTGGTAATCCCTTTGTCTGAATCAACCATCGCCATGTCCGGAGCAGATGCATAAACCGCTGCGATATCCGCTTCGATTTCAGCTTTCGTAGCCGCAGGCAGTGACTCGATTTTCGCATACAAATCACCAAATCCATTCTTCACATCCACACCGAGCTGATCGATCAATACAGCGTGTTTTTCAAAAACATCCTTAAAGAAGACAGTTACCGCATGGCCAAAGATAATCGGGTCCGAGACCTTCATCATAGTGGCCTTCATGTGTAATGAAAACAGGATACCAGCCGCATTTGAACTCGCAATCTCCGCGGCAAGGAACTCTCGTAGCGCGGCTGCGCTCATAAAAGTAGCGTCAAGCACTTCACCTGCTTGCAGCGTAAGGCCGTCTTTCAGGATCGTCACACTCCCATCATCTGTAATCAACTCAATCTTGGCAGTCGTCGCTGCAGGAATGGTGACTGAGGATTCATTACCAAAGAAATCGCCCGCGGTCATACTAGATACGAGCGACTTGGAATCCGCACTCCATGCACCCATGCGATGTGGATTATCTTTCGCGAATTGCTTAACAGCACCTGCGGCACGGCGATCAGAGTTACCCTCACGCAGTACTGGGTTCACCGCACTACCCTTGATCTTATCATAGATCGCCTGTACGCGCTGCTCCTCCTCCGTCGTTGCCACTTCTGGATAATTTGGCAGCGCGTATCCTTGTGCCTGAAGCTCGGCAATCGCAGCATTCATCTGTGGCACCGATGCTGAAATATTAGGCAGCTTAATGATATTTGCTTCAGGCGTCTTGGCGAGATCACCGAGCTCAGCAAGCGCATCACCAATGCGCTGCGCCTCAGTCAACGCTTCTGGGAAATTCGCTAGAATACGACCCGAAAGAGAAATATCGCGCGTCTCAACAGCGACACCAGCAGCGCTGGTGTAAGCCTCAATAATAGGCAGTAGCGAATGCGTCGCTAGTGCCGGTGCTTCGTCAGTGATCGTGTAAATGATTTTAGCTTTATCGCTCATAATTAGAAAATTCCATAATGATTAAAGAGCCGCACAGAAACTCGTGAGGCGCTTAAGCCCCTTCTCAATCACGTCGTCTGAAGTCGCATAACTCAAGCGCATGTAGCCTTCGGCACCAAAGGCACCACCTGGCACCACTGCAACTTTTTCTTCTTCCAGAAGCTTCGCGGCAAAGTCATTACCTGCCATTCCAAACGAAGCAATCTTAGGAAATAAATAGAAGGCTCCTTGTGCCCGTGCGCACTCAACTCCTGGAATCGCAGTCAGGCCCTCCAATAAGCGAAGACGGCGACGATCAAAGACCTCTAGCATACCACTCACTGCCGCCATCGATTGATCCCAGTTCTGCATCGCAGCAAGCGCCCCAAACTGAGCAAATGTGGTCGCATTCGAACTTGTCTGGCTTTGCAGATTAGCAACTGCTTTCGCAATCGGCAACGGTGCCATCAACGTTCCCAATCGCCATCCAGTCATAGAAAATGTCTTACTGAACCCTGCCACTGTAATCACCGCATCGGCAGCCTCCTTCGAAAACGAAGCAGGGCTGACATGTTCGACACCATCATAGAGCAGGTGCTCGTAAATTTCATCGGACATAATGTAGACGCCAGCTTCCAGGCAAACCTCTACCAATGCCTGCAGTTCAGCTGGCGAATAAATCGCACCTGTCGGATTCGACGGGCTGTTAATAATCACCAGGCGGGTCTTCGGAGTAATTGACTCACGAAGTTGCTCAGGAGTTATCTTAAAGCCACTCTCCTGCCCGGCGAACACAGACTTGGGCACACCACCAGCTAACTTGACCATTTCAGGATAGCTCACCCAATAAGGCGCAGGAATGATCACTTCATCCCCCGGGCTGATGACCGCCAAAATCGCTAGATAGCAGGAGTATTTACCACCGGGGCTGACGACAACCTGTGCAGCTTCGACACCATCTACGCCGTTATTATTACGATAATTCTCTGCAAGTGCATCGCGAAGCGCTGGAATACCAGGCGCAGGCGCATATTTAGTCTTGCCGTCGCGAATCGCCTGGATGCACGCCTCCTTGATAAATTCCGGAGTATCAAAATCCGGTTCACCAGCACCAAAGCCGCAGACATCTTCGCCTGCTGCTTTGAGCTCTTTAGCTTTTGAATCGACAGCCAGCGTCGGCGACGGAGCGATGTTGCTGGCCCATGTGGATAGTTTTGCTTGGTTAGTCATGAGAATATATAAAAAATGCGCTCTCGATACGATTACACGAGTGCAACGTATCGAGAGCGCAGAATCAAAACCTCTGCCTAAGCAAAAGCAAGCCTAGCCTAATGATCTAGGCAAAAGCATCCGAATTACTTCTTCTTAGCTTTTTTCTTAACAGCCTTCTTTTTAACGGCTTTTTTCTTTGGCGCTGCTTTTTTAACTGCCTTTTTAGGGGCAGCTTTTTTAACAACTTTCTTTTTCGCCGCTTTTTTCTTCGGCGCTGCTTTATTCACAGTCTTTTTCACTGCTTTCTTTTTAACTACCTTTTTAGGGGCGGCTTTTTTCACAGCCTTCTTTTTTACTACCTTTTTAGGGGCAGCTTTCTTCACTACCTTTTTAGGGGCCGCTTTTTTCTTTGGCGCTGCTTTTTTAACAGTCTTTTTCACTGCTTTCTTTTTAACCACCTTCTTAGGGACGGCCTTTTTAACAGCCTTCTTTTTAACGGCTTTTTTCTTTGGCGCTGCTTTCTTCACTACTTTTTTAGGTGCAGCTTTTTTAACAACTTTCTTTTTAACCGCTTTTTTCTTCGGCGCTGCTTTCTTCGCTACCTTTTTAGGTGCAGCTTTTTTAACAACTTTCTTTTTCGCAGGTTTTTTCACTGCCTTTTTAGGGGCAGCCTTTTTAGGAGCTGCCTTCTTCTTAGCAGGTTTTTTTGCGACTTTTTTAGGTGTAGCCTTTTTAGGTGCTACCTTCTTCTTAACAGCCTTTTTGACTGGTGCTTTTTTAGCGACTTTTTTGGCCACTTTTTTCTTAGTAGTTTTTTTCTTAGGCATAGTTTGTTTGAGGTTAAAGTCCGATAATTCGGTGGGTAGAGATTCAAGGGCGGCACGCAACAACTCACCGACACTTACTTTTTTCTGCTTGCTAATACGTACAAGACGACGGCGAAGATCAGAGGATAAACGGACAGAGATCTGCCTGTGTGCGGTACTTTTTAAGTCCACATTTGAAGAATCAAAAACGCTGACTGCATAGCGAACAAGTTCGCTAAGAGAACGTGCTCCGACTTTTTTTTGTACCCGCTTGAGATTATCAAGTAGGTCTTGTTGTAGGTCGAAAGTTAAGGGGCTTGTGTTTTCGCTACTCATAATTACGTCTTGGCGACGATCAAGAAAATGTGAAATGTAGTAACAATGTCAATACAATAGATTTACACAACTTTCATTAAGAAAAGCTTCGTTAAAAAAACTTACAAAATATCAAATAATTCTGCCGGAATTTCGGGCAGTGCGACATTACTATTTGGATTAAAAACTTCTGGATTCAACACTATTTCAATGCTCGCAGCTTTCACCTTAAAATCAGTCGCACCCTTACTGTGCTGGTCTTTAAGCTGTATAGTCTTCACTATGTATTGTCCTTGAACTTTTTTTAAACCACGCACCGTAAAGCTCGAATAAGGCACTGCATCTTTGCCAAGTACTTCTACTTTCAACATAGCAAAATAAGTATCGTCTAATGCAATACGGACTGCAGTAATCCCATTTAATTTTGCTAAAGAACCCTCAGGCGGTTGCATTAAAAACTGTTGGCCGATACGACTTAAAACACGCGACGGTCCCTCATAAATATAGTTCTGCCAGAATACAAACGGCATCTGTAAATCAAACGGTGTGTATAGTACGCCATCAAAAATCGGCTCAAACAACGCACCATCTTCGATAAGAACAAATGGCTCTTCAGCTTGTCGACGAATCCACACTGCTGAGTCGACTCCATTCTGCACAATCAACTCAACTGGCGGATGCTCCATGCTGACCTCGTCGCCAACACTGCGAGGATACAATATGAATCGGCTCACTGGGCCACGATCATTCCAGGAACCATACAATATACCATTATATCGAATGGTATCTCCCCGCCGCGGCTTGTGCTCTAACTGAAACTTAAAACAAAAATCACCAGTCAAACGTTGCGCACGAAACGATGCCATACGCTTTGCTCCCTCTTCAGCATCAATTGATTCCATAATGCCATGCCCCTGATTGTTCTTCAAAGCGACTCGTTGAGCCTGAAGCGTGGAAGATAAGCAGACACAAAAAAGGCCAGCTACGGCAAAACCGAGGACAGCTGACCTTAATCTGTAGAAAATTTTGAGGGTCTTAATAGAACGCATTAATTTGAAATTGGCACAGCCTCTGCATTCACCTCAAGTGCCGGTACATCAGACTCAACAACAGCTTCGACTGTTCCATCTTCAACGTTGACCCCTGCAACGATCTCTTCCACCGCTGCTGCGATCTCATCTGTAGCAGCTGGCGCAGTCTCTTCAACCACGACTTCAGCACTAATCAAATCACCAGCACTAACAATCTTTAGCTTATCAGCTGCGGCAGATTGATACAGTAGGAACAGGCCCAGAGCGACCATAAAGAAAGCGATAATACCATAGATCGTTCCCTTAGTCAGAATGTTATTGGTATCCGAACCGAATGCAGACTCAGCGGCACCGCCACCAAGAGCGGCGCCCATACCTCCACTTTGGCTAGTGCGCTGCATCAATACGAGCAAGACAACGAAAGCAGAAATAAGAATAAGGACTAGAGTGAGAAGGCTAATTAGTAATGCGCTCATATAATATCGCGAATGAAAATTGGAAAAACGTGGTAAAATGCCCAGTGAGCTCGCGAGTTCAAGCGATAAATTCACTAGGCTAACACTGTATGAGTACAAAATCGCCGCAACACAACCGCAATACTTAGACTGAATCATGAAATTTCGCTTTGACAGATTCGTACGACAGGCTTGTGTGTTTTGGAAATGGAAAACGCACCCTACCAGAAATTACTGACTAAAGGACACATCGCGCTTGGAGCCATCCTTACACTTGGAGTCTTCGTACTGATGTCGTACCTACTGCTGCCATTCACATTTTCAACAGATCCAACTGTTGCACAAATTCAGGCATGCTTCACCGCAATTCCAATCAGCGCAACCTTCTGGTTCGCATGCCACATGTTCATGATCGTACTAATCGACCAACGCAAACGCAGCAAAAACGCTAAATAAACAAGCGTCCGAAAATTTTTTATAAAAAGCCGCATTCAGTATAAGAATGCGGCTTTTTTATGGCCATTAGCCAGCAGCAAGCTGATTCAATCACGCGGAATCGATACGTCCTGCCAGATAGTCTACTCAGCCTTCAACTGAGCCGCGGCGCGCCGTTTCTCAATGCCTGATCCGACCAGAAGTGCCAATTCGTAGAGTCCGTAAAGGATACCAGTAGTTAGTGGTAGCGACAAGAAATCACCGCCAGGAGTTAACAATGCAGCAAAGATCATCGTCCCGACAAACACTGCTCGACGAATTGCCTGCAGCTTCACCACAGCCAACACCTGAATATAAATCAAAATAACAATAATGAGTGGAAATTGAAAAATCGCTCCAGTGGCCAACGAAAACCAAACCACCATATTATAATACTCCGAAGCAGCTAAAAGTACTTGGAAATCCATCAACTGGTTAAAGCGTACTGAAAAGGCTAAAGTCAGGGGTAGAATTGCATAGAATGCCACCGCCACTCCAGATAGAAATAAGACAAAAGCCGCAAAACAGGCTGGTCGGATCATCCGTCGCTCACGCTCAGTGAGCCCAGGGGCAATAAAACAAGCCATAAAATATAGCACAAATGGCATCGAAAGCACCAAACCGCCTAACAGAGCGACTTGGATAAATACTGAAAAGACACCCATCGGCTTGTATGTGATCAACTTCTCACCGACTAACTCTGCTGAGCCATAGGCTTTGACCAGCGGCAACTGCAAAAAAGCACCCACATCGGGCATCATAAACCCAATAACAAATACACCCACCAAAAATGCCAAAATACTTCGCCCCACTGTCCAGCGGAACTCTTCCAAGTGTTCAAGAAAAGACATGCCACCTTCCTCTACAGGGTCATTGTCATGATTCCAATCCGAATCATAGTCGTCGAAACTCGAGTCGCTCGTGTCCCAATCGAACTCTGGTTCCTCATCACTGTTTAGCTTATCAGTCATAAATATCCTTTACTCTTGAATAAGACATCCCACTAACCGCAACACTGAAAATTCCCCGCAGATACAAAACACTACAATTTGTTATGCAAAGGTAGGCGCTAATCCATTGACAGGCATCACTAAATGCATTTGCTACACGCTTTCTCACGCTGAGGCGGTTCATCTCAAAACGCTTCGGCACCTAACTCGGTCCACAAAATGATCGTTTATTATGCCAGCTAAAAAAGCAAAAAAAGTCACAAAAAAAGCAGCCAAGCGCAAAGTCGCTAAGGCAGTCAAATACAGCTACGACTTCGGTCAAAAAACTGACGGTAACGTGAAGCTCCGCGAGCTCCTCGGCGGTAAGGGTGCCAACCTCGCCGAAATGGCGCGCATTGGCCTGCCAGTGCCTCCCGGTTTCACTATCACGACTGAAGTATGTACATACTTCTATGACAACGGCCGACAATACCCTAAGTCTCTCGCCAAAGAAGTGAAAACTTCGGTCGCACAGATTGAAAAGGAAGTCGGCAAAAAGCTAGGTGCAGCTAAAAACCCACTGCTACTCTCTGTTCGCTCTGGTGCGCGTGAGTCCATGCCAGGGATGATGGATACCATTCTTAACCTCGGTCTTAATGACAAGACGGTGAAAGCACTGGCCAAAGAATCAGGCAACGAAGCCTTCGCATATGACTGCTACCGTCGCTTCATCCAAATGTACGGTGACGTCGTGATGGGCGTTCAAGCCATCAACGAAAACGACCACTGCCCATTCGAAGGCTGCCTCGAAAAACTTCGTGCTGAAGTAGGCGTTGAGCTCGACAATGAACTCACTGCAGCAAACCTCAAGGAATTGATCAAGCGCTACAAGGCGATCATCAAAAAACGTACTGGGTCTGCATTCCCACAAGACGCATATGAGCAACTCTGGGGCTCAGTCAGTGCGGTCTTCAACTCATGGCAGAACGAGCGCGCGACCCTCTATCGCCAAAAATACGGCATCCCTGCAGCATGGGGCACAGCGGTAAACGTTCAGGCGATGGTCTTTGGTAACATGGGTGATGATTGCGCAACTGGGGTTGCCTTCACTCGTGACCCTGCAAACGGTGAAAAAGTCTTTTATGGCGAATACCTCATCAATGCACAAGGTGAAGACGTGGTTGCGGGTATTCGTACTCCTAACCCAATTGCACAGCTCAAGGACGAAATGCCACATGCGCACGCCGACCTCGAAGCCGTTCGCAAGAAGTTGGAAGCTCACTTCAAAGACATGCAAGACTTCGAGTTCACAGTCGAATCAGGCAAGCTATGGATGCTACAAACCCGTAATGGTAAGCGCACTGGACTCGCTGCCGTACGTATCGCAGTTGAGCTAGTTAAGGAAAAACTGATCGATCAAAAGACAGCGCTGCTGAAGATCCCTGCAGATTCAATCTCTTCCCTACTCGTTGCAGTCTTCGACCCAGCAGCAGTGAAGAAAGCTAAGGTGCTTACTACAGGGCTTCCCGCTGGACCAGGTGCTGCTTCTGGAAAGATCTGCTTCACTGCAGATAAAGCCGAAGCAGTTGCTGCCAAGGGTGGACGCGCCATTCTTTGCCGTGTTGAGACCACACCAGAAGACCTTCGCGGGATGATTGCTGCGGATGGTATTCTCACCTCTCGTGGTGGTGTTTCCTCACACGCAGCACTCGTTGCTCGTCAAATGAATAAGGTCTGTGTCTGTGGTGCTGCTGAAGTCGTCATCGACTATGGTGCTTCGACACTCAAAATTGGCAAAGCAGTCTTCGGCGACGGCGACGACATCTCCATTGATGGCACTACAGGTGAAATCTTTGCAGGTTCGGTACCCACTGCTCCTTCCGAAGTCGACCAAGTGCTCAACGGTGAGCTCAGTGCCAAAGACAGCTACACTTACAAGATGTATGATCAGGTCATGAAATGGGCTGACAAACACCGTAAGCTCGGCGTTCGCACCAATGCTGACTCACCTGAACAAGCATCCTCCGCGATCGCTTACGGTGCTGAAGGCATCGGCCTCTGCCGCACTGAACACATGTTCTTTGAAGGTGATCGTATCACATTCATGCGTCAGATGATTCTCGCAACTGATGAGAAAGAGCGCCGCGCGGCACTCAAGAAGCTTCTCCCATTCCAACGCAAGGACTTCAACGGTCTCTTCAAAGCAATGGGCGGTCTTCCCGTCACGGTTCGCCTGCTCGACCCACCTCTCCACGAGTTCCTACCACACGACGAGTCATCCAAGCGCGAGCTTGCAAATGCACTCGGCGTCAATGTCGATGTGATCTCTAATCGTGTGCACGCACTCCACGAAGCCAATCCTATGCTTGGCCACCGCGGTTGCCGTCTCGGTATTTCCTACCCAGAAATTACAGAGATGCAGGCACGTGCAATCTTCGAAGCTGCTGCAGCTTGCTACAAGCTGAAGAAGCCAATCAAGGTGATTCCAGAAGTCATGATTCCCCTCGTCGGCTTTGCCGATGAGCTCAAGAATCAAGTAAACGTCGTGCATCGCGTAGCTGCTGAGGTCATGGAAAAGAAGGGTGTTCAATTCGAATATCTCGTCGGTACTATGATCGAAGTGCCTCGTGGTGCTTTGACTGCTGATGAGATTGCTGAAACTGCAGAATTCTTCTCATTTGGTACCAACGACCTGACTCAGACTGGTCTCGGCATGAGCCGTGACGACGCCGGTTCCTTCCTAGGCAAGTACAAGGATCTCGACATCCTTCCACAGAATCCGTTCGCGTCGATCGACGCAGCGGGTGTGGGACAGCTTGTTGAAATCGGCGCTCAGAAGGGTCGCCAGACCAACAAGAAGCTCAAGCTAGGCATTTGCGGTGAGCACGGCGGTGATCCATCCTCGATCGAGTTCTTCCACAATGTGGGACTGAACTATGTATCTTGCTCGCCACCACGTGTGCCGGTTGCTCGCCTGTCTGCGGCTCAAGCTGCGCTCAAGGCAAAAGCTAAAAAGTAGCCCTAAGCGACTGAAAGTAAGTCTCTAATACAAAAAGCCCTTCGGTTAGTCCGAAGGGCTTTTTTTGGTTCATCGTCATTTACCAGGGAGTGGGTGCATATAACCACTGATTGAGCCGCATGGCACCACCGAATCCCATTACGAACGTGCTTCCAGAGGAACCTTAAACTACCAGTAATCTTAGGTCCTGCTTTTTCTTTAACCACAGATGGACACAGATGAACACGGATCAGACGTGCATAGCCATTGTTGCCCTGCGCCCTCTTGGCCTTCAGGAGGCATAGCAGAGACCTTACTTAGTATCTGTGTCTATCAGTGGTTAGAATATTGCTCAGTCATCGCCGGCAGATCTTTTCTTTAGAAGTCAGTGATCATCAACAGCTATTCCACAAAGGGACCTTGAACCTTTTTTTACTCTACCATAACAAAGGAAAGCGGCAACGATCACACTCTTAGAAACAATGATTTTCGCTTGCTGAAACTGCGTTTGAATAACTAGTCTAACAATTATTCAGATTGCTAAGTTACGTTTAGCAAATCAGTCATATCATTCAAAAATCATGGCAGACTATTATATCCGCACCCCTGACTACGAAAATTCTCGCGGGCCATTCGATGCCGCGCAGCTCTTGAGTCTGGCAGAAGCCGGCCAAATCACAGAAAACACCCTTCACTATGACGAGGATAAAGAAGAATGGGTGCCCATTGCTCTTAACGAGAAACTCAACGCGCTCGTCTTTCCAGAGCGTGAACCGCTTTCGCTCAGAAGTGTGGAAAAAAAAGAGGCACGCGCGCCAAGCGACACGCCAAAAAAAGAAGGGCTAAAAGTGCACGATATGTTGGCCGCTGCGTCCTGTGAAACTGACGAAACCAGTCATATAAAGAAACAAAATGTGAACTTTGAAAAAGCAGCTTCACTGTCACCAAACGGCATAGCCATCGCGATGTTGCTTTCAGCACTCGCCCTACTCACACCATATTCTCAAATTATTAGTGATGCAATCTCTGCAGGACAAGTTGTCACGATCATAAACTATCCAATTGTTCTAATCGGACTATTTGATTTTGTAATGGCAGCACTCTTACTTTTAGCAATGACAGAAGTATACCCACTGTTGCGCGCTCGTGCAATGCTCACCTTTGGATTTGGGTTATACCTCGGCTGGAGCCTTGAAGATCCATTGATCGCACTCACTTCCGTAATGGCTGGAATTGGTATTTTCTATGCGACCATCTCACGCAGCTATTTATTGATGATCACCGTACTTGCACTCGCAATAGGCGGTAACGCGATCCTAAGCTATCTTGCATTCATTGATCGCTTCTCTGGGGTTTTTGAGAAGATCTATTTTCAAATAATATCAGCCTAATCGCCACTCCAAGTAGCTTCGCATATTGAATACCAACACACAACCTACGCCACCGGAGACTGAGGCCAACTTATTGTTGGGTGTACGGAGATACATTACTCGCATGCGTGCAGTACTGGACAAAGATATTTGGGAATTGGAAAATCTCGGTCGCAAAACTGTACGCGCACGCTGCTACCTTTTGCTGCGTATTCTAACACTAACCTTCCAAGGCCTACGACGTAATAAACTGCCCGTTCAATCCGCAGCACTGACCTTCTATTCCTTAATCGGTATCGGCCCTCTCATCGCCTTGGGCATCATGATCTCTAGCTTTGTGATGGATCAATCTCCGGCAGATTTAACAGGCCAGGGACAGCCCGCAGAAAACCGCGCGGTCGAAGCGATTTCACGGGCCATCGCATACGCCGCTCCGCAACTTGCGATCGATACAGACACGACTGACGGCATCGACAGCGCTGACCTCGCCCCTGAAATGACTGAGATGATCAATAACTTCATCGCTGCGGCCCAGTCTGGAACTGTCGGCGTAGTCGGTTCTCTCATGCTCTTTGTAATAGGAATACAGGTGCTCTCATCGATTGAGGGTTCATTCAACTCACTGTGGGGCGTCGACCAAGGACGTAAAATTGGAGAACGTATCGTAGTCTATTGGACTTTTATCAGCCTGGGTGCAGTCATGGGCGCCGCATCGCTTACGCTCGTGACGATCCCCAAAATTGCGCAATTGATGGAGCACTTGCCCTTTGGCGGTGAGTTCCTTGCGGTTGCACTGGTTTTCAGCCCAATCATTGCATTTTTAATGATCACCACACTACTCGCGGTCTTCTTTCGTTTCATACCAAACACTCAGGTTCATTGGAAGTCGGCCTTTACCGGCGCTACCCTCGTCGTCGCAATGCTCCACATTTATAACATGCTATCTTTCCTCTATGTGCAGCGCGTTGTGGATACGCGCAGCCTATATGGATCGGTGGGGATCATTGTCGTCTTAATGATCGGTCTCTACGTCTTTTGGCTTCTGATTCTCTTTGGGGGCCAGATCACTTATGCGGTGCAAAACGCAGATACCCTGACCAATGAAAACGCTTGGCAAAAAACTAGCGAACAAACTCAAGAAATCGTCTCACTGGCCATATTGCTGATTGTCGCCAAAGCCTTCCAAGTAGGGAAATCTCCATCTCATAGCATTGATCTGCATAGGAAACTGCGCGTACCAAGCCACATACTGAATGCCAGTATCAATCGGCTCTGCGACCTTGGCTACCTGACACCAGTCGCCGTTCGATCGATCGAAGATAGCCGTGATCCAGCCTACCAACCTGGGCATCCTCTCGAGTCGATCACCCTTGGTTCATTCAAACAAGCCTTCCAGTCTTATGGCAACAATGACGGTGCGGATTTAATCGCCCAAGATGCGCCTGAGCTGCGCACTTATTTAGATGAGATCATCAGCCTTAAGAGCTGTCCCCAGGCGACACTCACAATCAAGGATCTTATCAAAGACTAATTGTCACAGCCCCGTCTCGTATAATTACCCATGCAGACATGCAACCAAGGGGTTGACAGGGCAACCCCTACATCTAACCTGCCGATTTCTTATTTCCCTTGTCATGATTTCTTGGATTCAAAATCACCTCATCCGCCACGGTCGCTGGATATTTCTCACCCTCTTGTCGGTTATCATTGTCGCCTTCGTTTTCACGATCGGTAACACACCAGGTTGTACCTCGGACCAAAGTGCTTACCGCGAAAACAATTTCTATGGGTACGACTTAAATTCGCCTCGCGAAATGGGTATTATCAGCGAGAAAGTTTCCCTGAGTTCGATCTTGAATACAGGCCGCCCAATACAGAGCGAGCAGCAGTTTCAAAGCGAGGTTATGTCTCGAATTGCCCTCTTGCACCTCGCAAACGAGATCGGCATCCCCACCCCTAATCAAAAGACGCTCGAACTCTATATCATGACCAAAGCGGCCTTCCGTGGGCCTGATGGACAATTTAGTCGAGATGCCTACACCAGCTTTGTCGATAATATCGAATCGAATCCACGCATGCCACAAGGCCTATTTGTGGTAGTACTTGAAGAAAACTATCGTATCGACCAAGTGCGCGACGCGCTGGGAGGTCCTGGATACGCACTGCCTTCTGAAGCACTCGCACAAACCGAACGCAACCAGACGACACTAAAACTAGCGACTGCAGAGATCAACTATGCGGATTTCACTCCTGAAGTAACAGCTGAAGAAAGTGTCCTCAAAGACTACTACGCAGCAAACCCCAAGCGATATGAAATCGCCGAGCGTATTCAAGCCAGCTACATTACATTTCCAGCAACTAAATATGCCGACCAAGTCGTCGCGCCAGAACAAGCTGAGCTTCGAGATCACTTTATCGCCAATCGCGCAGCATTTGTCACCGCCTACGAAGCAGCGCAGCCCAAGCCTGACAACCTCGATGCAGAAAAACCAGCAGTTACATTTGAAGATGTCCGAGAAGCAGTCGCGACTGACCTTGCGGGGCAAGCTGCCATGCGTATTGCTAATCAGGCTGCTCAAAGCTTTGCCTACACACTCTATCGCGATAACATCGAGCAAGATTCAGCAGCCTTCAATACACTGCTCAACGAGTCTAATCTGACGATTACCGAGATCCCCCCTTATACTGCAGAAGGTGCCACACGTCGGGCGCTCTCAACGGAGATGCTTGAGGCTGCATTCATCCTCACGCAAAAACGCTATTTTTCTGATGCTTACGCAATCGACGGCGGTTTTGGCGTACTGATCTACAAGGACCGTATTGCTCCAGAGATACCCGCATTTGATACGGTTACCGCAGTAGTCAAAGCTGACTATACCGCAGAAGAAAAACGCCGCCTATTTAACGAAAATGGAGTCCGCTTAGAAACCGAGCTAAAGGACAACATCGCGACCGGCAGCACCTTTATTGAAGCCGCTGAAATGTTGGACCTTAAAGCGTCCGAAAGCGAAGCATTCAAAATCAGCGAAGCCCCACGGACCTTCAACCGCGCCGCACTGCAAAAAGCACAAAGTATGGCAGCAGGTGAAGTTTCTCCAATGCTTACCAGCGGTGACATTGGTGTGTTCGTCTACATTGAAGAAAAGCTAGTACCTGAGATCGAAGCCGATGATGAAACCCTCACTCAGGCACAAGACTTCCTCAAACGTTATGCTACATATGTGAGTTCAGCCGCATTGATCAACGAACTCATTACTAGCGGCATCGAAATACCTGCAGAGGCAGACGAAGCGGTCGTCGAGTAAGTCGTCGTCACTTCCATCTTATTTACAAAAGCTTCGTCCTGACTTGCAGGCCGAAGCTTTTTTGTATGCCCACACTCTGATACTATTTAAATGAAGCCTAACTGCGTACCAAGATAAAGCCAGTTCGGTCAAAATCAAAGGTGATCATACTCATCTATAACTAAGTGGACAACTCGGCACTGCAAGCTACCCTCTTATCCATCAATCGACTCGACGCCTGTGCGCTGTATGCGCATTTTCAATGATCCAATGAAGCACCCTGTCCTTATCAGTCTAACTCTTGCAGTGACTCTAGTCGCTTGCTGGTACGCACTCTCACTTCGAGGTACACCCTCTAAAGAGGACAGCGGCGCAGAATTAACGCTCTACTGCGCAGCAGGCTTGCAACAACCGATCAGTCAAATTACCCGCTCCTATACGGAAAATACCGGCCGTGCAGTGAACATTATTTACAATGGATCAGGTGCATTATTATCCCAAATAAAACTGGGTAGCGGCGATCTCTACCTACCTGCAAACTCGGCTTACATTGATGATGCTCAGGAATCTCAACTGATCACAGACTGCATACCAGTCGCCCTCCTCACAGCCATTATTGCAGTCCACAAAGGCAATAGGGACATTCAATCACTAGAAGACCTGACCAAACCTGGCATACGGATCTCATTCGCCGACGAAAGTGCTGCCATTGGCCGATTCGCTCGCGCACAACTCATTGAGCATGGCGTCTATGCCGCGATCAAAAAAAATATTATCGTTACCAAACCAACAGTCAGCAACATCATCGAAGATGTCGCGCTAGGCAGCGCTGACGCCACCATTGCGTGGCGCGCGTTAGCAAGCAATCACCCGCAACTACGCATCATCCAAGTGCCCCTCTTCACACAAGCACCACAGACGACAGCCATCGCCATACTCAAAAAATCGGATCATCCCACAGCAGCGCGCGATTTAGCGAACTATATAAGCAGCGCAGAAGTCGCTCGTGAAATCTTACAAAACTATGGCATCGAACTACCAGAAATGCCTAACTCCACAGTTGCTGATGAATAAGAATAACATTCATCATGTTTACCCAGCCGGTAAACAAACAATCTAACTAGAAATGTCTGCGCATACTAAAGATCATCAATATCGTCGCATTGGCTCAGACAAACCTTTCCTGTGTGGTTTGATTGGATTTACTGCCATATATGGGCTCCTAATTTGCTTGCTGATCATTGCCAGTGCCAGTCACATAACTTGGAGCGATCTAATCAGTGCAATGACTAGCAAGACCATCCAACAGTCGCTCACGCTCACCTTCCTAACCTGCACTTGTAGCGCAATACTCTCCCTCTTCTTTGCCATCCCGATCGGCTATAGCCTATCACGTTTCAAGTTTCGTGGACGCACGCTGTTAGACACGCTTCTAGACATCCCAATAATACTGCCGCCACTGGTGGTTGGGTTGAGCCTACTGATTCTGTTTAATTCCTTCCCTACTCGCGAAAGTGCCCTTGAGGGCTGGCTTAATCAACATGGCATCCATATTACTTTTCATATTCCTGCGATCATCCTAGCCCAGTTCACCGTGGCAGCCGCATTTGCCGTGCGCAGTATGAAAAACACGTTCGACCACATCTCACCTCGCAGCGAGCTCGTTGCATTAACCTTAGGCTGCAATCGCTCTCAAGCATTTTGGAAAATCACGCTTCCACAAGCCGGCCGTGGCGTCCTCTCTGCTGGACTACTAGCATGGGCACGCGCGCTCGGTGAATTCGGGCCCATTTTGATTTTTGCTGGCGTGACTCGTGGCCGCACCGAGGTGCTCGCAACCTCCGTATTTCTCCAAATCAACATCGGTAACCTAGGGGGCGCTGCTGCTATCTCACTCCTACTGATTACGCTCGCAATTGCGACTATTCTCATCATCCGCACAGCCGGTGATCGTACATAAAGCCATATGCTCGACATCCAAAAACTCTACATTCAAGCAGGCGCATTCAAACTCGATTCGGTCTCGTTCCAAATCAAATCTGGCATGTCAACCGCACTCATGGGACCTAGTGGCTCAGGAAAATCAACGATCATGGAAGCAATCTGCGGTCTACGTCACATACAATCTGGCGACATTATCTTAGCCGATAAAAATATCACACAGCTACGCCCCGGAGAACGCCAAGTCGCCCTGGTTCCGCAAGACAACGTGCTATTCCCGCATATGACCGTCCGAGAGCATCTAGAGTTTGGCCCAAAGATCCAGCAATGGAACCACCGTGAAATCAAACAGCGCAGTGACGATCTCGCAGAGCAACTGGGTCTCACACCACACCTTGAGCGGATGCCTGAAATGCTCTCAGGCGGCGAGGCCAAGCGAGTAGCACTTGGCCGTGCATTAGCGACACGCCCACAGCTCTTGTGTCTGGACGAAGCCCTCACTGGACTAGACGGCCCTACTTGCGCAGAGATTTTACAGCTAATTAAGCGCACGATCGCTCAAGAAAGTACGACCACACTTCAAATTACACACTCCAAAGATGAGGCGACCGCGCTCTCGCAAACAATCATTCGTATCGACGACCTCTTTTCAAAAACATGAAATTATCCACTAGCGAAATTTTACGTTATCAGCGACACTTAAGCTTACCTGGTTTTGGAGAAGCCGCTCAGTTAAAACTTAAAGCTGCCCGCGTTCTCATCGTTGGTGCCGGCGGACTCGGCTGCCCCGCGCTTCAATACCTCACCGCAGCGGGTGTTGGGGCACTAGGCATCATCGATGATGACCGCGTCAATCGCTCCAACTTACAACGACAAATTTTGTATACCGATGCTGATGTTGGAAAACTGAAAGCCGATGCAGCAGCAGAGCGATTAATCGCGATGAATCCGGACATCACCTGCGTGCCGCACCCGACTCGCTTAACGACGAGTAATGCACTCAAAATCATCAGTGACTACGATGTCGTACTCGACTGTTCAGACAATTTCCCCACACGCTACCTAATAAACGATGCCTGTGTGCTCTCTGGAAAGCCGCTAATCTATGGGGCACTCTATACCTTTCAAGGCCAAGTAAGTGTGTTTAACTATCAAGGTGGCCCAACCTACCGTTGCCTCTTTCGCGAACCACCAAACCCAAAAGATACTCCAAACTGCTCTGAAATCGGCGTGCTCGGAGTTTTATCCGGTATCATCGGTGTCATCCAAGCAATCGAAGTCATCAAAGTGCTCACTGATATCGGTAGCCCTCTTACTGGAAAGCTACTGCTCTTCGACGCATTGGAAATGAAACAAACCTGCATTCCATTTAAACGCGTGCCAGAGGCAGCTGACGTGACTGAATTAAACGCATACACATATACCTGTAGCGTGGATGCCGATATTTCCAGCGACGACATCTCGCCTCAATTGCTAAATGACCAACTAAAGTTAAATAAAGACCTGCAAGTTATTGACGTGCGCGAATCATGGGAGCGCGCACTCTGCAAAATCGACTCAGTACATATACCACTCAAACAAATCATCGAACAAGCAGTCGACCCATTGGCCATCGGACTCCATCCAAAACGCCCAACATGCGTTTATTGTAAAGGCGGCGTACGTAGCAGGCAAGCGCTAGAGGTATTAAAAGCCACCTATGGCTTTTCGGATATCAAAAATTTACACGGCGGAATTCTGGCTTGGGGCAAACACATCAATACCAACATTCAGCCTTATTAACTCTGCCAATTAACCAATTCATTTACCTGAAAATATCAGTTCATCACTTACTTTAATATTCAAAAGCCTGACTTAATAGATTAACCCACCCCTTCTCCATGATTCGTAAACTTGCTGAAAAAACAGGCAAATATTCGCTACTGCTCATCTGCATTCTCATTGCACTAATTCTCTACCCCGTCCTGGAAAATACTCACATTGGTAATGTAGCGCTCCACTTTTGGTGTATCGTTACCATGCTTTCTCTCGCCCTATCCCTGCAAGACCAGCAACGACATAAACACTACATATTGATAGCTGGAGGATTCCTTACCCTATTACTTATTGCAGCCCTCATAAGCCAGTTCCTAAACCCGACAAGTACCTTAATCTATCACTTTATCTTACCGAGTAGTATCCTCTTTTTTTCCTACATTATTTGGATCATCTTAGCATCCATCTTTAGGGGTAAAAAATTAGGCGGCGACGAACTTTGTGGCTCGATTGTCAGCTACCTCCTACTCGGCATTACGTGGGCATTGCTGTATTCATATATCGAACTCATTGCTCCGAACTCGTTTTCCTTTGTGTCCGAAGGTAACATACAGACAAAAGGATCCGCACTGTTCTACTATAGCTTCGTGACTCTCACCACACTCGGCTATGGCGACATCCTACCTGTGAGTCAATTCGCGCGTATGGTCACATATCTAGAAGCCGTAACTGGAGTGATGTATACCGCGATTCTTGTTGCAGGATTGGTTGGCAACATTGGCAAAAGCAAAAAAAATTAAATAGCTCCTACTATTTCAACTTACTAAAATGCCCACTAAAACCCCTGTTCTGCACTTTCTTTTGTTACTGTGTATCTGTCTAGGTACTGCCTGTAATAACATAATCGACCAACGCTACACCATCACTCTAGCCACTATTCAAAACGATACGGATGGTTTGCTAAATCAGGTTCGTGTGCGACATCAGCCAACAGGCGCTATCGGAACCACCAACTATATTCTACCACATCGCTCATTTAATGTACGCTTCGATGGGCGAGCAATGATGGGTGATTCGGCTACCATCTCATGGATCGATGAACAGGGTGAGTATTATTCAAACACTCTATTGTTACCGAAAAATCAGAACAACGACGATCAAGAAAAGCAGCTCGTTTACCGAATCAGACAAGGCAATCAGGTCTCCGTCGTAATTATGAATCCGCGGTGATCCCTTTAGAAATATTAATTTGTATCGCCCTACGGAACGCTATTTCATAGTACTTTATTATGAAAAGTATGACTGGATATGGACGCGGCAGTGCCGATGCTACTGAGAACAATTTACACATCGAAATCGAGATTACGTCGCTCAATCGAAAAACCTTAGATGCTCAGGTCTCCTGTCCACGTGAATGGAATGGCTTGGACCAACAGTGCAACGCATGGCTCAAGGGACACTTTCAACGCGGGCGGGTCAATATCCAGATTAAAGTAGAATCAACCGAAAGTACACAGAGCGGCCTCGCATGGAGTACACGCAACATGGACGAGAGTCTCGAGCGCCTGCGCTCATTTGCACTGAGCCGCGAACTCGCCTTTGAAGTCGACAGTCACCTGCTACTTGACCTCGCGAAATCTCTCAAAGACAGCAGTGGCCTACCCGACTGGCGCGAACTTGAAGGCTCGATTAAAAGCGCCTTTGATGCGGCCCTAGCTGATATTGATGCAATGCGCACGAGGGAAGGTAGCGCACTCGCAGCAGACCTTCGCGAGCGCCTCAAAGAACTCGATATACTCCGCGAGCAAATTGCAAAAGAAGCGGAACATACCATAGGCAACTACCGCGACACACTCATCAATAGACTTAAGCAACTTGAGCTAGAGCTTGATATTAATGACGAGCGTGTGCTCAAAGAGATCGCTATTTTTGCGGATCGCTCTGACGTTAGTGAAGAGCTAACTCGCCTAAAATGTCATTTTGATCAATTCAACGAGTTTATTGATAGCGACGAAGTAACTGGCCGAAAAATGGACTTTCTATGCCAAGAAATTCATCGAGAATTCAACACCACCGGAAGTAAATCGTCTCCGATTGAAATTACTCGTGCAGTGATCGAAGGCAAAAATGGCCTAGAGCGTATTCGTGAGCAGGTGCAAAACGTAGAATAAATTTACATTCAGCACCTTTAAAAAACCAATAGTTCACTGGATATACTCTTAGCGAACTATAGTGCTTAGTTTTTATCTTCTAACTATTCTCTCAAGGTGTGCTCATGTAGAGAATAGCGATTAAAGAAAAGTAGCAGCACCGAAGTACTGCTACCGAAGAATAGTGCCTAGTATCTTGTTATTTAATTTTGCGTAATTGATCCTGAATGACTTTACGTAACTCTGGGCGCCAAAGTTCGCCTAGATGACCTCCTTGATTAAACACCGTCGAATTCATTGAAAAATTTACTTTAAACCAATCCAGATCACTCTGGTTAAGGAGGAAATCATTCTTACTCAAAACAAGATGTAACCCTTCAACTGCTCTCAAGTCTGCCGTTCGGTTCTGTAAATCAATTGAACGTTCCAAGTCCCGAAGCGCAACACCCTGACTCTCATGCACTGGCAAGACGATTTTCTTGTAATAATCATTAAAACTCAAACCAGACATATCTTTGTAGAGTGCTCCCTTACTGCCAAAGACGCTCAACTTTTGATCAAACGCGCCAGCAATAATTGCTTCATGCAATGTCATACGAAAATTAAGACCAATCAGGTAAGATGCTTCAGCATTTGTAAATGGCATCGAAGAAGTCGGCATTAAATTACCTGACTTAGCACTGATTAATGCTTTCGAAATCGCCGAATCGATGATCGCTTTTGCTTGGTCTAATTCTCCATTTGATTCAATCAAAGGTGCACGGTATAAAGTATCCAGCGCGCTCAGCCCTTGCAGCAAATTAACGGGGGGGTTAATCGCAATGCAATGATCCACAAAGTGAGCACTACCGTACGCCTTAAGATCAGCAGCAAGATTCAATGTATACCATGCCCCCATTGACATACCGATCAGAGACCGGTTCAAAAAATGAGCCTCACCATAATCTGCGTAAACATTCTTCATAATCGCCTGATAGGCGATACGTAGCAGCTCCTTATCTTTCTCAATATAACCCGGAGCATAGCCCGTAGGTGCACTGGTCATAAACTCCCAATTGAATGTGTTACTAAACACCAACACACTATACCCTTCATTGAAAGCAAGCTCAGCCAAAGCGAGATCCATATTGCCCTTACGATGACTACCCAATCCCGGCAGCTGTATTATTAACGGCGCTGGCTCATCCTGTAACCATATAGAATATGGCAATGGCTGTTTCCAGCCCTCAATCATCACACTATCATCGAGGCTGCTGCGCTTAAAAGACTTTGACTCTGGTGCTGCGAAAATCGCACGTAAGGTCTGTGTTTCAGCAGTATCATCAGCCATATCATCATGCGCAAAATTATTCACTGCCGCTTCTCGGCTCACACCATAAAGCAATCGTGCCAGCTGATAAGAATCATAATTCTGTAGCAAAGCATCATGCACAGTATCGGCATATGCAGACATATCATTGAACGTGAGGAATCCTTCGGCAAGAAAGTTATAAGGTGAATCCAGTAGCGATGTTGGCTTTAAGAATGAATCACCGACCATTCCCAGCGCGTCACGCTCAGAACTTGGGCCAATGATGGGGATAAATAAGTATGCTTGAGAATTCCAACCCCACTTTCCAAAGGTCTGACCTAGGTCTTCGTTACTTGGCTGTAATTCATACTTGATGGATGCAGGGTCATTGAACCCAAGGACACCAACGGTCGAATTGAGACCGAAACGTTTTGTCTCAATCCAGCTTTCTTCCCACTGCCACTGCAGCGAGTTGTTAACCAAGCGCACAGGATAAATGAGATTATTGTGAAAGTTACTCACTTTCTCTCGACCTGGCTCAGGCACCAACCAACAATAGCCCTTAAACATTGGATATAATACATGCTCAAATAATGCGGTATTTAACCCAAAAGACACACGATTCACGGGTTCTAATGGGTCTTTAACGCCTGAGAGCATCAGCCCAGCATCTTCAGGCTGGCTCGCTTCAGGAATTTTACTTACATCATAGGATGATTGGCATGAACACAATATTGTTGCCAATAGAAGTGCCGCGGCAGGTCGATTTATATTTATTATTTCCATACGTCATTTAATTCAGACTTCGAACCAAATACAATTTTAATATAACGTAATTAAAATTAGTTTATATAACTGAAAATGTCAGCAAATCATACCAATTCCAACCTCCTAATCGGCTCATAGTGGGGCGCTCAACATACTGTAATAATCTAATTCAGATTGATGTCAGTCGCAGGGAATTGTAAAGAATGTTGTTGGGGTTCTTGAAGCGGTGCTTATAAAGTTCTTCCTGCTTCAACACTATCCAAGTGATTCGTAAATATACGTTTTAAATGAGCTAAAAAAATACGTGCAAGGTGCCGTATTATTAGTATATTATTGTGTGATGCCTAGTGAAGTGATGCGCAGACCAGGAGCCTTCCGCCCCGTCATACAATTTTCAATCCATGCTGACAACAAAGTTGGACGCCTGAATCAGATCATTGGGCTATTCTCCGTCCATGAAGTACACATCATGGCGTTATCCATTCTTGATACCACTGATAGCTCCATTATACGTATCATTGTCGACTACCCCGAAGAAGCTCAGAAGCTACTCATTGAGCACCAATTTTCTTTTGTACAAAGCGAGCTACTCGCCGTCGAACTTGCCAGTGAGGCAGACATCAAGAAAGTGACTAGTGCACTCGTGCAAGCAGAAATAAATATTCACTACACCTACCCATTCGTAGCGCGGCCAAACGATCGCTCCGCACTCGCAATTAGCCTAGAGGACAATGATCTGGCAGCCGAGACCATCTCCCTTCATCAATTAAAGATTATCGGCCAAGACGACATCGCTCGTTAGTTTAGGAAACTTCGCTGACAAGACACACTCCTATCACATTCACTCACGGGTTAATCGCTCGCTACCATAGACAATAATCACACCTGAACCGAGCAAGACTTGCGACCATTCGTAAAAAATAGAATAATCCCTCAATATGCCCCGCATACGATCTAGAGCCAATACCGAAGAAAAATTCCTGCAAGCGACTCTGGGATTAATTGCACAGGGCAAATACAGCGCGCTTGGCATCAATGCGATTGCTCACCAAGCAGGGGCTGATAAAGTACTCATTTATCGATATTTTGGAAATCTAAACGGTCTACTCAAACGTGTGGCTGCGTCCAGGCAATGGCTTCCTTTGCTAGACGATATTTTGCGTGCACTCCCATTAGAGCCATGCAGTTCGGCTTCTGCCACCATGCATGATCTTGTCTATCGGATCGTGCGCCACATACGTAACGATGAAGCGATCATCAATATCTTGCGCTGGCGCAAAGCAGAAACAAATCCACTCACCGAGCATTTCTCAAGTGAATGGGATACTTTCTGGCAAATGCTCGCAAATCATTTGTCTAACGATCTCGATTACGAAGCCCGAGAGGTGTGGAAGCAGATCACTATGCTCACTGCACTTTATGTGGAGGCCCAAATCTGCCACGAGTCGGTGAATACTGGCTGTATTGACCTGATTACAAAAGGCAGCGTCATCGGGCGTGTGCCTGGGTTTCAAGAGACCTTCAATCCGATTCCTGACGACCCTTTACCCACGAATTTACTCTAACCCACGTCAGCGTATTGGGCGCATCGGCACTAGTTCAATTAAGGTCATTTCTGTTGGACAATTAAAGCGCATCTTCGATAAGCCCTCAAAACGATTAGAGCCAGCGCCAGCAGACACGTTTAGATAGGGAACGCCAATTCGCCGAAACCCCTTTGACCACTCTTTCGGCACCTCACTATCAATCACTAGAGGTCCAAACCAAGGTAAACGGATCTGGCCACCATGCGTATGGCCTGCAAGGCATAGGTCGATTGGTAAATCCGTCACATCCAAGGCATAGTCCGGTGCATGACCAAATAATATACGAAACTCTCCAGCCACCGAGCTTGCCAACCAATCTTCAACCGTTCGAGTTGCCCATGATTGGTTCTTTGATTGATATAAACTCAAACCATGCAGGCTGAGCACTCCGTCCCCGGTGTTAATCCGCGCCGTGCGCGAAGACAGCATTTTTAAAGGTGCCATATTATCTGGCGAGACTCCATACAACTCACGCTCGGTATCACCATATACGGCGTAGGTACCCAGACGCGGATTCACCGCTTGGATCAATTGCAACAGCTTGGGAAACTCAGATGCAAAGGTGGCTGGCGGCACCACCTGCAAAAGATCTCCAGTATTAAGAATTAAATCCGGCTCTAGTGCTTTAATCTGCTCAAACACTTTCACCTCATAATCTGTAATACCACCAGACTGAATATCTGAAATATGTAACACCCGTATCGTTTGCATCAGCTTAGGAGTTTCCAAGCGTATGTGATGTACCAGTAAACGCTGCGGCTCAACAGATGTCACGTAGTACCGCAATACCAACAGATCAACGCCTACGAAGGCATACAACACTGCTAAGCACAGCCAACCTCGGCGTAATCCAGACCAAAGCACAGCCAGCGCCGCAAAGAGTGCAGCCAAACCAAACAAAGTCATCGGCAGCTCCCAAAGATTAAAATCATACGCTTTCTGAATCTCAGAAAAATTCGGGTTCAACATGCCTGCACGAACATACAGACTATTACGAATTAATACATAGAGCACTGCTGCCAATACAGTCAGCAGCCCAAACTTCCAGAAGCTCCTGCCCTTTCTACGGGTACCATGATCCGTCATCCCCAGTTCGCTCAATTCCTTCATCGGGACAACTGCCTCCTTATTAGTAAACGCACAACAAACGGGACAAATGCTGGCGCTCCAAGTAGCCAACACAAGAGCAACTCCACTGGAGCTCTAAACCCGCATCGCAAGGCCTTCTGATACAGCATCGTTCCGAGTGCTAGATTCATAATTTGAAAGTTACAGTAGAATGACAAGAAAGCCACAGGGTGCCTCGCCAAATCGTGTGCAGCCGCATAGCTAACCTGCTCTATCGGATCTGGCAGCAACGATCCCTGATAACATTCCCACAGCAGAAAAAATAATACGCTACAATAAAGCGGAACCATCATCCAAGGATGCGCTGTCACGCGCACTAAGCGCATATTTGGAAAGAAAATCATCCCGAACCAGACAGGCAGAGGCATCAATGTAAGGATCAGGAAAGTTTTATCCAAATCCTGCGCACCAAAAATATCGATCAACCAAACTGGCATAGATGTAAGCGATAGACTAACAGAGGGGCACTAAGTAAGTACTTGGCACAACTTTTATTTCCAATTGCCTCATGACTTCACGACCAAAGTCGTATACGCCTCGATATAACGCTCGAGAGTCCCGGCAAGCACATCATTAGGTAACTGCGGTGGAGGTGGCGTCTTATCCCAAACCAGCGATTCCAGATAATCCCGAACAAACTGCTTATCGAACGAAGGCTGCGCACCGCCCGGAGCATACCCCTCGAGCGGCCAATAACGCGATGAGTCAGGTGTCAGAATCTCATCAATCAGATAGAGCTCACCCGTCTCGTCCAGGCCGAACTCGAATTTTGTATCTGCCAAAATTAGATTGGCTGCATTCGCACGCTCAACCCCCATTTGATACAATGCGATACTCAAATCGTGCACTTGTTGAAAAAGATCCTCACCAATCAATTTCGCGGCATCAGCGCAATCGATTGGCATGTCGTGTCCACTTGCAACTTTCGTAGTCGGCGTAAAAAGGGGATTAGGTAATTGGCTGCTTTCCTGCAAACCTTCGGGGAGCATGTATTCAAACAACTTGCCAGTCTCATGATACGCCTTCCATCCCGAACCCGATAGGTAACCCCGTGTCACCGCCTCGATAGGTAGCGGCTTTAGCTTTTTGACAATCATACTGCGATGCTCCAACTCAGGGTAAGCTTGCCCCAGTTTTGCAATACGCTGCGCATGGTGATCGACCAAATGATGGCGCGTAATCGCGCCAGCACGCTCAAACCAATACAAGCTAATTTGTGTCAGTAACACACCCTTGCCAGCCAACCCCTCATTCATGATCACATCAAAGGCCGAAACACGGTCACTCGCCACCATTAACAGGGCATCCCCCATATCAAAAACATCTCGTACTTTGCCAGAGGCGACCAACGGATATGGAAGCCCCTCAACCTGCAACAATGGCTCTTTAGGCAATGGAAATGGTAAAGAATCAGAATTCATAACCTCTTCTTTAGCTCCTCCATAGACATCCGCAAACGGTTTCTCTGCTGATTCGAAAAAAATGTCACATTCATGAAAAAAGACTTGCAGGTAGTGGCCTGAAACGTAGCTTCCGTGACTTTGCATCACGTCCCGTTCGTCTAGCCCGGTCTAGGACACCTGGTTTTCATCCAGGCAACAGGGGTTCGAATCCCCTACGGGATGCCAATTTAAAGCCCTCAGTTACTATATGTACTGAGGGCTTTTTAATGCCCAACCCTCACAAGGAGATGAGAACCAAGCGGATCGATGAAAGAAGCGCAACGACTGGAGCCTAACAAATTGCGTTTATTTAAACCCGAAGAGCTTCTTAATCGTAATTAAAGTGCCAGACGAGATTTTGGGAGTACTTCCTGCAATATCCAAAACACGGCGACATGACTGCACGTTTAAAATAGAAGGGTTATACGCCAATACCTTCACATCACCAACGCGACCACCGATATCCTCTTCAGCAAAGCGCGGTGTCCACTCTTTAGGCACACCATATTTTGAAAATGCAATATCCCATGCGACTACTTGTCGCCCGCTATATGGCCGCGTTACTAGCGATGGATAATTTTTAACAAATCCTGGAATAATCGATGTTTGTACGCGAACGCGCGCCGAAGCAGGAATTGACTTCAAATAGTCGTTCAACGTCTTGGCTTTTCCGCCGCGCACTGACTCGTAAAACCCCAAGGGATCGACACTCACCAAATTCATTCCATTCCAGATCCCGTGGCGATTCTTGCTATTATAGTTTTGTCTATCGTACCAAGACTGAAACTGATCCGTAAGCCGGAAGCCCACCTCAAAGTGTAAATGCGCCCGTGTTCGAGGAATCGAATATGAAGCCGAACGCCCCATGATGCCTAGTTTGGTACCAGGTTCGACGCGCGTTCCCACTACAATACCATGCCCTACACTAGCGAGGTGCGCATACAAAGTATGAAATGCTGGCGCCTCAGTATCATGCTCAATTACAACATAACGCCCATAGCTACTATAACTGGAAGTCTGATTCACATACACAACGCGTCCGGGTAACACCGCAAACACGGCATCGATGGCCTCGCCGTGCTGATCACGCTCGACTGGATAGAGATCCAGGCCCTCGTGAAAACGTCCCCCATGATTGCGCACACAACCAAATAAACCAGAATCCGGCACACCTGAAGCAGTGGGCTGAACATATGCCTCGATCGGTTCCCCCAGTTGAAAAGCGGGATTAGGCGTCGGCCAAATCAGCCCTGCACAAAGACTTGCCTGTGTGCATACAATAATAAAGCCGAGACTAACATGTTGTAACACGCTCCAATACATAACAAACGGCGTCTGACTTAATTAATATTTATAGTGGGTCTGCAGCTCAATAATACTTGCCTTCAAATCTAAAACAAACTGGCTCAACTCTTCCTCAGGTATCTCTACAAAGGTAAAGAATTGCCCATCCTCAATCGTACCACTCAAACGTCGCGCGCCGATGGCTAGGCCATTTACAGTCAATACAATGCGACTGCCCAAATTCGTAACAGAGCGGCGATACAACTCACGCGCGCCTTTATCACTCACTTGTATCATAATTGCCAGCCCCAGCTCAACTTTGACCATCTCGACATTCATGATGTCATATTCCGCAACCACAGGCTCGCGCTCTAATTTAATCGTCGTCCCCGAAATCGGCAATGTCACCTGATTACTGCTGCCACCACCGTAATCAATACCGCGCGACTCAATCATCAAACGTGGCACCTGCATGTTTTCAATTTCATTCTTGTAACCTTCCAAGCTTTCCAGGCAGCCAGTCAATAAGAGGATAGAGGTTAATAGACTCACTATTAACGGGTATGGATTACGTAGATTCATGAGGTTTTTATTATTAGTTATAAAATGATATCGCCGAGCGTATCCTGAATTTTGAGCATTAAATCCGTCGATACCTCGACCACTGGGACTTGAAGTTCCTGTTTAGTCTTCACGTGACGATACAGCTGCAGGCCTCTAGTTTGGCGCTTACCCAAGGCACGAAGCACACGCTTGCGTTCCAACATAAGCGCCAACAAATGCTTTAGCGCGTCCGACTCTTCCTGCGCAGCGGGCTCATCATTCTCATACAAAGACAAGAAAAAATCTTCCGCAGACGCGAGTGTCTCACGTAAATTTGAACAATCATCATCGGGGTCTTTCACGACCCGCATCCAGCGTCCAAGTATCTCACCAGGCAATCGATATGCCTCCAATTCATCTGCCAACACATCTGCACGCGCCATTTCACCTGCGTCGATATCCTTGAAAATCAAACATACTACACGATCTCCAGCCGCAAAAGAAATCTGCGAAAGCGAAGATTTTCGTGCGATGCTTTTAAATTGCCATTCCATAGGTGCGTAACTGAGAAAGCTGAAACACTGCTGTTGATTTCACTCGATGCAAACAAAAGTGCGCGACTCAGTCCCAGAACTAGAACTTTACGGCAACAAAGCAATCTCCTCGCCCCCTCTTTCATTTGAGCCAGTGGAGTGCACTCAAGTCATTACTGAAAAAAATGGCATTCAAAGTTCGACGTCCTGACTTCAATATTCGACTTTCAACAACTTATGTCTAATCCAGCACAACATCTCGGCCTCCTACTTGTAGATTTCCAGGACCCTTTCCTCAACCCTGTCCCTGACCGCGAGCGCCTCCTCAAGCGCACCCACTTTGCGATTGAGGCCGCTTCCCTTTTAGGCTGCCCAATCGCAGTCACTGAGCAACTACCGGAGAAACTCGGTAGCACCACGGCCACACTCAAAGCAATCTTACCAGAACACACACCACTCTTTGAGAAGACCTCTTTTTCCGCAATGGACGCCAACGGCATCGACCGATGGATTCAGAGCAACCAAATAGACCACCTACTTTTAATTGGCCTAGAAACCTCCATCTGTATTTACCAGACCGCAATTCAAGCACTGGGAGACGATATAGGCGTCACCCTACTCTCCGACTGCATCAGCGAGCGTCGCCCAGAAGATCGTGAACCTGTACTCATGCAACTGCTTGCCAATGACGCACATGTCCTTCCTTCCGAGACTATTTTTTACAGCCTCCTCGGTAGCGCTAACCACCCGCAATTTCGCGAATTCACTCAGATCGTCAAACGCTACTCCTAAAATAGCCGCTCGACCACTGAGCGAGACTCAATCACAATCACCATACACAGGTATAAGCGGATCACATCCGTGACGCCGTAATATTGACTTCCTGCCCTCCACACGTTGCAGTTCATCCTTTCTGCCACCCTCAAAAGTGGCTGATTCTTTTGATCTTATACTCTTCACTGACCAATCCACACTACCATGGGTAATTCCTTCGGCACACTATTTCGTATTTCTACCTGGGGCGAAAGCCACGGCGGCGGCATCGGCGTCGTCATCGACGGATGCCCACCGCGCCTCCCTCTATCAGTTGAAGAAATTCAGTTCGAACTCGATCGCCGCCGCCCAGGACAGAGCGATATTACCACACCTCGTAAAGAGAGCGATGCAGCAGCTATCGTATCGGGTGTTTATGAAGGTCAAACGTTGGGCACCCCAATCGGCATCTATGTGCCCAACGGCGACCATCGCCCCTCGGCATACACGGAGATGAAGGATAAATTCCGCCCTTCACACGCAGATTTCACCTATCAGACAAAATTCGGCATACGTAACCACGAAGGTGGTGGCCGCTCCTCAGCGCGAGAAACCATCGGCCGCGTTGCAGCCGGGGCGGTTGCAAAGAAAATCCTCAAACTAGCTGACGATATTGAAGTACGTGCTTACATCACCTGTGTGCACGACATCGAGATGCCAACGTTAACCACTTTTCCGACTCTGGAAGAAGTGGAAGCCAGCCCCGTGCGTTGCCCTCACCCTGAAACCGCTAAAAAAATGATCGAGCGCATTAAAGCGGTGCGCACGGATGGCGACTCCGTAGGTGGAATCATCGAATGCCGCGTGCGTAACCTCCCTGTCGGTCTCGGCGTACCTGTATTTGACCGCCTCGAAGCAGATCTAGCCAAAGCCATGCTCTCGATACCTGCCACCAAAGGCTTTGAAGTCGGTAGCGGCTTCGATGGCTCAGTCCTGCTGGGATCCGAACACAACGACGTTTTTGTCAATAAAGGCGGCAAAGTCGGTACCGAGACGAACCGCTCTGGTGGGGTTCAAGGCGGTATTAGCAACGGTGAAGAGCTCGTTTTTCGCGTTGCCTTCAAGCCCACTGCGACCCTCATTCAAAAGCAACGCACCGTCGATAAAGAAGGCACCGAGACAGAGCTCATGGGCCGCGGGCGCCACGACCCTTGCGTCGTTCCTCGGGCAGTGCCTATCGTCGAGTCGATGGCAGCTCTCGTTCTAGTCGACCATTGGATGCGCCAACATGCGCAATGCAACAGCTTCGATTTCGAAAAAAAATAGCGCAGCGCCTTTTTACTGGCAAATCTGTTCACCACGATCGACTGGAATCGTCATGTCCGACCAAGCACCCTACGTATACCTCGTCCTCGGGATTCCCAACAGTGGCCGCCGTGATATAATCTTTGATCTCATTCAAGATGGTATCGCTGGCAAAGAGCAAGTCCTCTACTTCCGCCCAGAAGAGGAAGCTACGAGCCCCTTTGATGAGCAACTCGAAGCACTCGATACCGTCCATATCGTCAACTGGCAATTGCACGATGCCAAGGTTAAGCACGGCCAGATCAACGCCGCGCCTGGGAAGATTATTTTTCTAGCACCTGGCACCTGCGATCCTGCTGATGCAGCTGAAGCGATCAAAATATGGAGCGATCATAACCAATGCCAAGTCGCGCGGATTATTACAGTGGTGCATAGCGCTTTTTTGTCCGAAAATAACGCAGCTCTGGCATGGTTCGATGCTTGTATTCACTTTTCCGATATCGTGCTCATGAATCGCCGCGAGACAGTAAACAACAAATGGGTCAAAGATTTTGAAATGGGGTACCGCAAGCAGTTCTCTCCCGCTCGTTTTCTGTTTGTAAAAAAAGGCCGTGTGGCCAACCCGCTCGAAGTCCTCGAGCCCGAAGCACGTCGGATTTCATTGTATTTCGACGAACTCATACCGATTGAAGATGATGAATTTGAGGACGACGAGCAACCTGAGGATACCAAGCCCGACAAGTATATTGAACGCTTGGAAAGCGGTCAACGTGCCTATCCCGTCCCCTGCATTAAAAAGCTACTGTAAAATTTACAGACAAGCACCTAAGCACCTTGACTCGATTGGCTAAAAGCGAATCTAGACTCGGTAATATATATGATCCAACTTCAATATATAGTACGATGAATCCACATCAAATACTCATAAAAAAACCATGAAGATAGAAGCAGCGAATACAGATGCATGGAATATCGCCAAGGGAAAGCACTCAGAAAAACCAACTGTTTTGCGATTCCGTCCTAGTCTAGAGGCTCATCTGGGAGATGAAAAATACCCGCGGCGACTTTTGATCGTCTGGCAATTCGACCCTGAAGACAATAGCGGCATGCCTTCCGAATCGCAAAGTGCGGATATGAAGGATTTTGAAGATATGCTGATTCAAGCACTGGACCATGATCGCCTAGCCATACTTGCATTTGTCTTCACCACACTCGGTAGCAGAGAATGGCACTTTTATTTCTCTGATATCAGTGAGGCAGGCATACGCATCAATCAAGCACTCGCTGCTACACCAGGTCTACCAATTACATTAAAAGTCGAAGATGACCCAAACTGGGATGAGCTGCGCCAAGTCCTACAACTTTGCAAACCACAGAGCTAAACAACCAGTCACTCGGCATCAAACCGCGGTGAGTCGCTATTAGCTACTGCTACCCACCAATTCAGCTCTAAGGGCCTGTTCTAAGCCCTGAGGCAAAGCATCAGCGGAACTTTTGCATGCGACCACGACTGCACCAACAATTGGGGTCATGAGACTCTGCTGAATCTTTAGCTCTGGCATGCTTGCCTTAAACTCAGCTAATAATCGATCGCGGAAGACATCAGAATTTTCAAGTAAGCCGCCGACCAACACGACTGGCCCCTCTTCCAGATTTGCCTTGCGCCGAGTCACCGCGACAACGCGCACCAGCTCTTGAACCGCTCTTTCCAAGATTTCGTCCGCTGCCTTCACACCCGCTTGTGCCAATTGTATAACCACCGGCGCTAACGCAGCAATCTGCGGATTATTAATCTCACCAGTCTTTACCTTACTGAGTAATGCTTCCATCGAATCACAACGAAAGCGCTGCAGCACAGTACGTTGCCAAGGTCCCGCAGGCCGGCGACCATCAGATTCTTGAAACGCTGCCATCATTGCTTGCTGACCAATCCATGAACCACTGCCCAAATCATCATACGCAGGGCCCCATCCACCGGTACGGTGGGTCCGCCCTGCCGTATCGCGCCCTAAGCAAATAGAGCCTGTGCCAGCAATTAACAGTAAGCCTGGTCGATTTGCGAGTGCACCAATCAGTGCTATGTGTGCATCAGAAGTTAGAATCGGCAGCTCAAGGGGCACTGGCGTTAAATTAGCTAGGACCTCACGTATTTCATCCTTATTTTCAGCAGAGGCCGCTCCAGCTAGCCCAAAGCAGCAGGCGATATACTCGATATCTTCTGGCAACTCATCAAATGTCTGATCCAACAAACCTTGAAGATTACCTTTAAGTGCTTCCATGCTTAACTGCTGCACATTGGAAGGCCCTGCCACAGCACGTCCTAAAATATCCCCAGCCTCGGAAACTAAAAGACTGCGAGTGCGGGTGCCTCCACCATCAATTCCTAAATATGCTTTCATTTTATTAGTTATACATAGCTTCAACCACTGCACACAAGCTATGTAAGCGAAAAAAATGACATCTTTTTACACACGTTTGTAATTATGTTGCTGGGCAAAATATTTAATTTGTCTCACTCACATTCGTAGATGCAGCAGTAAGAAAAACAGGTGACCCGTGCGTGAATCCTATCAGTCACCGTAAGAAGTCGGAATACTAATACTACCAACTTTTTCCAGTTCACATAATGAGTCTTTGTAAATCAACTTGTTACCAGGCAAAAGAAGCCTTGAACACTTGGCTGTTATGGCTTTGTTACCTTCCATCGATATGCTCGTTAAAAAAGGTACCTGAGCTTCTGTCTACCATGCGCCTCAAACCACTTATACATACAGGACTGTTGTTCTCACTTTGCTTATTACAGGGATGTCAATTCTTAGAACACACCAGTAATTTAAGCGCTGTGATGGAAGACCAAATAGGCCATTCCATCGACGACATCCCGTCCTACCCCTGCACCCTCGGCGCACACCGCGGCGCCTCAGTCGATCATCTGGAAAATAGTTTTTCAGCACTTATGGCGGCAACTCACGACTCTCGCTATGCGTTTATCGAGTTCGATGTGCAATATACCAAAGACAATCAAATCGTGGTCTTTCACGACAAGCGACTCCTACGCCTATTTGGCAAACTGGCCAGCATTAGTAATTCCACCTATGCTGAATTATACAAAGCCACCGATGGTCAGATCGCACGTTACGAAGATGTCATGGATGCCATTGATAAGAAGATAAACATTGAAATCAAATCACAGGGCAATGACGAAGAAGACTACCGCTTGGCAGAAGCGATCATTGCAGACGTTCAAGCCCGAGGTCGCGAAAAAGACGTAATGATTAGCTCGATCTCCAGTGAAGTGGTACAGGCGATCAAACAGACCTACCCGACCATCCCCACGGGCCAAATTTATTGGATTAACGCATCCACTTACTTGCCGTTTGACGCCTTAACCGAAAGTTTATACCACAAGTTTACTGAAACAAAAGCAGACTATTTAATGCTGCACGTCGCAAACCTGCGCAACATGGAAGACTTATTAAGCCTAAAGCCCGACGGTAAAAGCATCATGTTTTGGGACTTTGAAGACAACATGTATTTGGTGCGACAAAGTTACCGCGACCGACTTTGGGGGACTTCAGTCATCGCTGACATGTGGCAGCGCTTTGTCTATAAATTTATCTAGGTTTGATTCCATCCTGAGCATCAAGAGCCTCAGGCAGTCGAACCACTCGCATTAAATAAGTCAGTTAATGATCCCTGCACATTAGCCAGCCAGAATGCTCAGGGTTAAGAGTGGCTCAGCCCTCGTCAATCAACTGCTTTAGTAGCTGATCCAACATGCCAGGGTTGGCCTTGCCCTTGGTGGCTTTCATAACTGGCCCCTTGAGTGCATTGAGTGCCTTTTCGTTACCCTCTTTATATTGGCCAACTGCCTTGGCATTACCTGCAATAGCTTCGCGACAGAGCGCCTCTATTTCACCGGTATCATTGCTCTGCTTGAGCCCTTGCTGCTCTACGATCGCATCAGGCATCTCACCAGTCTTAAACATTTCAGTGAAAACTTCCTTTCCGATCTGCTTGGAGATCACACCCTCATCGATAATCTTCGCCAACGTCGCAATGTGCGCAGGTGTCAACTTTGACTGGCTGACACAATGTGCGCTTTCGCCGTGCTCAGAGGCTTCAGAAAGTTCGCGCAACAGGTCGTTGGTGATGTAGTTGGCGATTTGCTTAGGCGCATTATGTGTCTTGAGCGCGACTTCAAAGAACTCACTCAGCACACGATTCGGGCACAGTACGGAAGTGATGGTAAATGGCAAGTTTAAGTCTTCTTGATAACGTCGCTGCTTGTCGAGCGGACGCTCGGGCAGCTCGGCCTCAAGCTCAGCCACGCGGGCACGATCCATCTGCACCGGCATCAAATCAGGATCGGGAAAATAACGGTAGTCGTGCGCTTCTTCCTTACTGCGAAGTGAGAAGCTGATGCCTTTGTCGACATCCCAGCGGCGGGTTTCTTGAATGATGGCACCACCCTCTTCCAGAATCTCGGTCTGCCGCTCAATCTCGTATTCGATCGATGCCTTGACGTTGGAAATGGAGTTAAGGTTTTTCATCTCGGTACGCGTGCCGAGCTTATTCGAACCTACTGGGCGAATTGAGACATTGGCATCGCATCGCATTTGTCCCTTCTCCATATCGCAATCGGAAATATCGGCATAGGTAATCATATTACGCAGGCAGTTTAAAAACGCGACAGCCTCTACTGAAGAACTCATATCCGGCTCAGTTACAATCTCAGCCAACGGCACACCGGCGCGGTTAAAGTCGATTACTGTATCAAATGCTTCGTGTGTCAGCTTACCGGGATCCTCTTCAAGATGGATGCGGTTGAGTGTGACCCAGCGGTGCTCTCCCTCGACATTACGGGATGGGCCCGGCAACTCGATCTCGACCTTACCGCCGATGCAGAGTGGCTCTTCATTTTGTGTGAGCTGGTAGTTTTTCGGCGAGTCTGGATAGAAATAATTCTTACGATCCCACTTACAGACTTCGGCAATCTCGCAGCCAAGCATCAAGCCGAGCTTAGCGCACTTTTCGATCGCGGTGTGATTCAGCACTGGCAGTGTCCCCGGCAGGCCTAGTACGACGGCGTCTGTCAATGTATTCGGGGCAGCACCATAGTTGTAAGGTGCAGCGGTAAACATCTTTGTGCGCGTTTTGACTTGGACGTGGATTTCAAGTCCGATAACTGCTTCGTATTGCATACTGGAGTGTGGATAAGAGTGAGAAGGGCTCAGGATACGTGGCATTTGGAACCACGAATGGTGACGAGTTCACACAAATCTTGAATGAGACCTGATGGCACCCCACTCTCGAATAAATCTGTGTTCATCGTGATTTTTAAGCGTCGTTATAGTTTTGGTGTCTGTTGTGCGTAGTCGTGGGCTTTTTCGAAGGCATTTGCTACGGCGAACATATCAGCTTCGCCAAAGGCTTTGCCAATCACTTGCAATCCGATCGGCAGACCGCTTTTAGTGAATCCACTCGGCACTGAGATCGCAGGCAATCCGGCCAAGTTAACCGAGATCGTATAAATATCACTCAGATACATCGCGAGTGGATCATCCGCGCGTTCGCCGCGCTTAAAGGCCGGAGTCGGCGAAGTCGGCGTAAGGATCGCGTCGACCTGCTCGAAAGCCTCCTCAAAATCCCCAAGGATCAAGCGGCGTACTTTTTGCGCACGTAAATAATAGGCATCGTAATAGCCTGAGCTGAGTACGTAAGTGCCGAGAATGATACGGCGCTTGACCTCGTCGCCAAAGCCTTCACCACGGCTCTTGGTAAAGAGCGACAGAGCATCGTTGGCCTCGGGACTACGGTGTGTGTAGCGCACGCCATCGAACCGCGCGAGATTGGAAGAAGCTTCTGCAGTCGCCACGATGTAATAGACTGGCACCGCTAGTTCAGAGTGTGGCAGGGAAATGTCGACGATCTCACATCCTTGGCTTTGGTACCAGTCAATCGCTTGCTCAATATTAGCCTTCACTTCCGGGTCAATTCCATCACCAAAAAATTCGCGCGGCACTCCGAGCTTCCAGGGACCTTTTTTTTCTTTGAGGGCTTGAGCGTAATCGGTCTCACCCTGCGGAGCGATGGAAGTCGAATCCAAATCGTCCTTACCAAGCATCGCTTCCATCAGAATCGCGGCATCTTCGACCGTGCGAGCAAAGGGCCCGACTTGATCCAATGACGATGCAAAAGCTACAAGGCCGTAGCGAGAAATAAGCCCATAAGTCGGTTTCATACCGACTACACCGCAGAGTGCCGCAGGCTGACGGATCGAGCCGCCAGTATCTGTGCCAAGGGTGGCTATCGCTTCTCCAGCGGCCATTGCAGCGGCGCTGCCGCCAGAAGAGCCGCCAGGAATCGTCTCTAGGTCCCATGGATTGGCGGTGGTTTGGTAAGCGGAATTCTCAGTAGATGAACCCATTGCGAACTCATCCATGTTGAGACGACCCCAAATCACAGCCCCCGCTTGGCGAAGCTTCGCAATGCAAGTCGCATCAAAGGGCGACACATAGTTCTCCAGCATCTTAGAGGCACAGCGCAGTGGTTGATCCTTCACCGCAAGTGTATCTTTGATGCCGATGGGAATGCCATCAAGGGCCCCAAGGGCTTTGCCCGCGGCACGACGCTCGTCAGAGGCCTTCGCTTGAGCCAATGCATCGTCAGCATCGGTCGAGAGAAAGGCTTTTACCTGTTCGTCTACGGACGCAGTGCGGTCGATCACAGCTTGAGTGATAGCGACGGAAGTAGTCTCACCCGCAGCAAGTGCAGCGGCAAGTTGAGCGATAGTTTTGAAATGGAGATCGGACATACTCTAAAAGGCTTAGCTTCCGTGTTTATTGAACCACGAATACTTAAATGATGAAATTTCTAAACGACTGTGTGCAATGAATAAAGATACAGAAAAATCACCCTCTCTATCTGAGAAACAATTATATTCCTGTGTATTCGTGATCATTCGTAGTTCTTCTAAGTGGCTCGGGGCATTGAGATTACTCGACGACCTTCGGCACCACGACTTGGTTATCACGTTGCTCCGGCGCTCGACTAGTTAGAACTTCTGGCGCGTACGTAGGGCCAGGTTGGTCACCTTCGCGCCAAACGTTAAAGACACGGTGGGCGTGCGCCATCGGTTCCACGCCCTCGACATCCACTGCATTCAGCTTTTCAAAATAGCCGAGGATGTCGTCTAGCTGTGAGCCAAGCTTGGCCTTCTGCTCCGCGCTCATGTCAAGCCGCGCAAGATTGGCGACATAGTCGATGTCAATGTGTGGTGTTTCGCTCATACTAATTAAAAGTTAGAATAAACCATATTATAAATGGCAACCATCTAAACTGGAGAACTCGCGCACATGGCAAGATTGCGCTTATTTAGCCTACTTTACACATCACAGTCATTAAATCTTCACTGTGAATATGAAGTAAAAATGCCACCTACTATTTTGCAAAAATTGACATCTTGAACCTCAAAGTTGATGTAATTGAAAGATTCTTAAAATGCAGACACCCCGTAGCCACATGGCCCGCCTGCAATCATTCCTTAACTATGACCCTCCTGTTAAGAACGATGCTCCAAACAGTAACTACACTCAAAACTCTCGCACCTTTCACTGTCCTCATTTGTGATGATCGTGATGATAACATTCGACAGATCAGCGCCCTCTCGCAACTGCTTGGTTGTCATGTCACCACGGCCATTAATGGTCAGGAAGCAGTTGAATACTGTCAGAATCAAAAATTTGATGCGATCTTAATGGATTTAGTGATGCCCGGGATGAGTGGACTAGAGGCAGCAAGGGCCATTCATAGTGCTGAAAGCCCGAATAAAGCGACACCGATTATTGCAGTTACTGCAGACGAAGATCCGATCGTGAAGGCTGGTTGCTCCAGCTTTGGCATCGATTACTACATGACAAAGCCAATCAAAGAATCAACCTTGCACCGCATCCTGAGTGAGTGCCAGGCAAAGCTGTGAACGAAGACCATTGGTGCGGTTGAAGTGAGCGCGATGATTCCACCGCGACTCATTGTTGAATCCGAAAAAAGGCATGCAGTGGGCATCGATCCCGCAGCGTAAACTACTTCTTATTTGCGGATTTGATACTCAGTCTTCTCGACTATAAGCTTTTGAATTCCGTCGAAGGCAGCATTTACTTCCTTATCCTTCAAAGTACGATCTGCCGCGCGGAAGCTCATGCTAAGGGCGAGGCTTTTTTTGCCTTCGGCTAAACCTTCGCCTGTATAAACATCGAATATGCGTACTGTTTCGCAGATAAACCCGTGCGTGGCTTTTTTAGCAAATTTCGCGACCTCACGCTCAACATCACCTGCTTGGACAGAATGATCGACGATCAATGCCAGATCTTTGGCAGATGCAGGTTGATTACTGACACCAGAATGACGACCGCCCTTGGCTTTGCGCTCAAAGAACTTAGGCGTCATTAAAATCGAGCCCGCAATGACAGGAGTGGTGAGATCCCACCGCTCTTTCAATGTGGATACGTTCAGCAAGCCACAGGTCGCCTCAAATCCCATCTTTGCAAAGTCCCCAGCAACCGCGGCATGACCTGACTGCCACAATTGACAGTCTTCAATTGGCTTGAAAGTGAGCTTACTCGCAGCAGTGCCAGCGATCTCAAGAATCTCTCCAGTAAGGGTCTTGGCTGTAAAAAAATCAGCCACTTCACGCTGGCGCCATTCACGAGTGATTTGATCTGCGACAATGACGAAACTGACCGAAATCAGCTCAACCATCTGCCCCTTCACCGCACGATAGACATGTCCGCGTTCGAAAAAACGTGTCGCTCCTGTACCGCGGGCAGCATTGAGCTTAAGCACATCCAGTAACCCTGGTACCAAGGACGCACGCAGATGGCTCTGATCACTTTGTAACGGATTGTCCAATGCGAGTACCTTATAACTATCATCACCGAAGAAAAATTGCGTCTCTTCAGGGTCGCGTAGTGAATATAAAAATGCTTCGTCAAAGTTTTGGCCGGTCAAATAATCTGCAACGACCTCGTTGACCGTATAAATGCGGTGGTCGTTGTCATTGATCCCACGAGCAACCACTTCCGACTCAGGAATTTTGTCTGTCCCGTACACACGAATGAACTCCTCGATCAAGTCGACTTCACGCTGTAAATCTTGCCGGTAGGATGGAATGGAGACTTCCCAGCGGATACCTCCAGCAGCCTCGCTATGGATCGAAACATTCAGGCCTAGAGACTCCAATACGCTTTGAATCTCTGTATCGCTTACTTCAAAACCGATGAATGTGCGTACGCGGTTCGGACACAGAGCGACCTCGGAAATTGTGGGTGGCTCTGCCCCGACTTCAATCAAGTCGCCTTCAACAGTGCCTCCTGCGACTTCAAGAATGAGGTCAACAGCACGCAGCGATGCGAAAACCACTCCTTTCGGGTCGACGCCACGCTCAAAACGATATGAGCTATCGGATGACAGGCCGAGCTTCCGTGAGGTTGCACGCACAGCAGTCGGCGCAAAATAAGCAGCCTCTAGCACGATGTCAGTCGTTGAGTCATCCACCTCGGCATCAACGGAGCCCATCACACCTGCGACCACAAGCGGACGCTCAGCATCCGCAATGACAACCATATCTGCATGAAGTTTACGCTCAACATCATCGAGGGTCGTCACCGTCTCGCCCTCGCCTGCTCTGCGTACGGCCAGTTTACCACCCTTGATCTTGGCAGCATCGAATGCATGTAACGGCTGGCACGTTTCGTGAAGGACATAGTTCGTCACATCTACGATGTTGTTAACCGAGCGCTGTCCGGTCGCTTCGATAAGCTCTTTTAGCCACTTTGGGCTTACGCCGACTTTTACGCCTTTGATGCAAATCGCAGTGTAATGCGGGCACACTTCTGGCGCACTGACTTCGACACCCGTAATAAGCGGATCACCATTAGATGGGTTCTCAGTACTAGCTTTCACTTCTGGATATTTAACTGAGAGTCCAAACTTGGCGGCAAGCTCACGCGCGACCCCTATGTGGCTGAGCACATCAACGCGATTCGGTGTTATTTCGAGGTTGAGAACAGTATCGCCACCCGCGTAGAGATCGTTCACTGGAGTGCCCAGCGCGATGCCTGCATCCAAGATCATGATACCGTCATGGTCATGCCCGACCTGTAGCTCTTTAGCGGAGCACATCATACCAGCAGATGGCTGCCCACGGAGCTTCGACGATTTAATTTTAAAATCACCAGGGAGCACGGCTCCCGGAAGTGCCACCATCACGCGGTCACCTTCGTTGAAATTTTTCGCGCCACAGACAATGTCGTGTACCTCTCCTTGGTTGCCAGTGCTTACTTTGCAACAACGCAGACGGTCAGCGTCAGGATGCTGACAATACTCAAGGACCTGTCCGACTACGACATTGTTCAGCTGTGGAGGGCCCATCTTTTCGATTTCTTCAATATCAAAACCCAGTAGCGGCAAAACCTCTTGCAGTACTTCTGGTGAATGTTCGACAGGGTCGAGATCGATATAGCTTTTAAGCCAGTTGTAGGAAATTTTCATCTCAGGGAAGTTATTTTTTGACCACAGATTAACGCGGATATTTTATGCGAACTGCTTAAGGAAGCGTACGTCGTTCTGATAGTAATAGCGGATATCGTCGACCCCTTGCAGGATCATAGCAATGCGCTCGATACCCATGCCGAATGCATAGCCAGTATACACCTCGGGATCAATCCCCACCGCCTTGAAGACTTCGGGGTCAACCATGCCACACCCCATAATCTCAAGCCACTTGTTGCTGAGCTTACCGAGATCTGGCGAGAAAAAGTCCATTTCGAAACTGGGTTCGGTGAATGGAAAGAAACTCGGGCGTAAGCGTGTTTTTGCCTTCGGGCCAAAGATCGTCTTCACAAAATGATCCAGCGTAGCCTTGAGGTCTAGCAGGGTGACATTTTTATCCACGTACAGTCCTTCAATCTGGTGAAAGTTGGCACTGTGCGTGGCATCAGGAGTATCGCGGCGAAAACAGCGTCCCGGCGCCACGATACGAATCGGTGGCTTGCCTTTGAGCATCGTACGAATCTGTACCGTTGAAGTGTGGGTACGGAGAAGGTATTTCTCGTCACCCTCTTTACTCACATTTTCTACCTTTAAATCATCTGGCAGATAATAGGAGTCCTGCATGTCACGCGCAGGGTGATCGCTCGGGATATTCAATGCGTCAAAGCAGTAATGCTCAGTTTCAACCTCAGTCGCCTCTGCAACCGAAAATCCAATACGGCGAAAAAGGTCGACCATTTCCTCTCGCACCTGAGCAATTGGGTGCAGCGTCCCACGTGCAGGCTCTGGGCTGGGTAAGCTTGGATCAATTGCCGGCCCAAGTTTGGCTGCGAGTTCTGCGGCCTCTAAGCGCTCGATAAATTGATCAAAGACCGCGTTTACGGCTGTTTTTGCATGATTAATGAGTTTCCCCATTGCAGGCTTATCCTCTTTAGGAACTTCCCCCATGCGCTTCATCACATCCGTGAGTGAGCCTTTCGGGCCTGAAATGGTAGCTTTGTAAGCCTCAAATTCTGCGCGTGTTTGAATATTGGGCGCATTTTTCTGCACGCCTGCGACGATCGCTGTTAACTCTTCTTGCATGATTCCTACTCGTTAAAGTGAACCGAAGAGGGTTTCAGCCCACGGCATTTTGTCGAGACGGATTTCGCGATATTTTACAAACAAGTTTATGGGGTGCTTAAAAGAAGGTCTCCCACACTCGTATACCACCGCGCAAACCAACCAAGAATCACTCCAGAATAGCGCTAAATTTCACCACCTAAGATCAAAATTAAAGACTTCCCAAAAGCATCACACTGAGCCTTGTTTACAGACATGTACTTACCGATCATTTATCAAGACGCAAACTATGTCGCGATTGACAAGCCACCAGGCTTGCTGGTGCATCGGACTCAATTAGACACTCAAGCGACACAATTTGCACTGCAACTCTTACGTGATCAAATTGGACATGAAGTCTCTCTCTGCCACCGACTGGATCGTGCGACTAGCGGCATTCTGCTGTTCGCACTAAATCACGAAGCACTCTGCTTCGCTCAGGCACAATTCGCGGACCGCACTATACATAAGGAATATCATGCAGTGGTTCGCGGTTGGACTCAAGATGCAGGCACCATCGATTACGATCTGCGCGCTGAGGATAATCCCACCAAAACTCAAAGCTCAAAGACCGAGTACACCTGCTTGAATCGCAGTGAGCTACCACTCCCAGTAGGGCCATACCGCACAGCTCGCTTTTCACTGTTAAAATTAAATCCGCTCACTGGTCGAAAGCATCAACTGCGGCGCCACATGGCTCATATTCGCCATCCAATTATCGGCGACACTTGCCATGGGGACAGCGCCCAAAATCGCTTCCTTAGACAACATTTTGGTGTACAACGACTGCTACTCAGAGCCACTGCATTGGAGCTCGACCTACCTGAATCTCGCAGCCGTCTTCAACTTAAAGCGGCACAAGACAGCGAATTTCAACAATTAGCAACCAGTCTCAAGTTGATTTAGTTACCACTTTGACTATGCGAAAAGCTCAGAAACAACCTGCTCCATCAGGTCAATCTTGATAGGCTTACTTAAGTAAGCGTCCATTCCAACCTCGAGACAACGAGCCTCATCGGTCGATAAAGCATTCGCGGTCAAGGCGATTATTTTCACATCTTTCATTGCTTCACTTGCTGCTCCCAAGCGGATCTGTTTAGTCGCTTCCAATCCATCCATAACAGGCATTTGCAGGTCCATAAAAACCAGATCACATGGGTTCTCCTGCAAGTGCTCCAGTAGTTCTGCCCCGTTCTCCTTGTACTCTGCTTCCCATCCCAAACGACGTAACAGCATCATCATCACCCGCTGATTTGCACGATTATCTTCCGCTACGACAATTTTAAGTGGAAGCGTTTCTCCCAGTTTTTTCGAAGCCTTTAAATCAGCTTTCTGTGTAGAAACGGCTTTTTGAGGCGTCACACTTTTATCCAGATCTACTTCAGCTACCTGAATGCGCGCGTAAAAGCTAGATCCTCTGGCCACACGACTCGTCGCCCACACCTTGCCTCCCATTGCCTCTGCCAAACGCTTACAGATCACTAAGCCCAAGCCAGTGCCCCCATATTTTCGAGTCGTCGATGAATCTCCCTGAGAAAATGGACGAAATAACTTCTGTAACTGCTGTGGACTAATTCCAATGCCAGTATCGCGCACCTCAAACTCTATCGTACACATACCACGCTCTTCGGCTGCAGTATCACGAGACACATTCAAATTAATCTCACCCTTCTCAGTAAACTTAACTGCATTTGCCAAGAGGTTCGATAAAACCTGACGAATACGCATCTCATCACCTTCGACCATACGACTCACATCCTCACCTATTTCGACATGCAAATGAATGCCCTTTTGAGTGGCTTCATTAAAAAACAAGCTCACTAACTCCCGCAGCATAGAAACTAAATTAAATGTGCGTATCTCGAGATTTAGGTGGCCCGATTCGATCTTCGAAAAGTCCAACACATCACTAATGAGTGCCATCAATGTTTTGCCGCTAGAACGAACAGTATGCACATAATCTAATTGCTCTTCGGTCAGATCTGTTTCCGTAAGCATATCAATGAAGCCAATGATACCATTTAATGGAGTGCGGATTTCGTGACTCATCGTCGCTAAAAAATCACTCTTTGCGCGATTCGCAAAATCAGCTTCTTGGGCAGACGCACGGGCTTCCTCAATCACTAAATTCAGGCGACGATTCACTTCTTCTAGTGCATGCTGCGCCTTCTCAGCATCTTCCATCATACTAAATGCTACTTTACTCCCTTGGTTGAGCTCCTGAGCTTGGTTGAGCAAATCATTATTCATACCAATCAATTCCTTTTCGGCTCGCTTCCAGCGCTGTTCCGTTTCTCCGCGCTCACGTAACACATAGCGCATCTTAGCCGCGACACCTTTGAACTCGGAAAAATAATACACCTGATGCATCAGGACAGATCCCTCTCGACCGCCACTAGAAAGACGATCACCGAGTAAGTTGAGGTTCTGCTCCACCAAGTTGGAAATGTGCTTAGACACTAGCACCGGAATACCAATGCCTGTAACAATCAGAGCCAGGGCCAAAGTCATCTCCAACATTAGATGCTGGTTTAATTTTTGTAGCCGCTCGTCATTCATTGAGCCTAGCGCTACATTACCAGCGTCTGCAGGACTATCCATCTGCATCCTTTGCTCCATAAGCTGCACTTCAAGTTGCGAACTTTGCTCATTATAATCTGCGATCCTCAACGAAATCAAGATGCCTACTACCAAACAAATCAGAAGCCCCATTGGGATGCCTGCATACAAGGTGAAATACCGCGCGATCGAAGCTGAATTATTATTCATCTATCGCCACTTTCTTGCTGCTAAGCGCTTCTCTAACAAAGACAGAATTATCTGTCGTCGAATCCACTTGGTAACGCGCTGGTTGGTGAACCTCATTAAGTAATTGGTTCACTTCACCCTTTAATTCCAATACTCGATTTTCCCGACGCACTATGCCTTTTTTAAAACGCTCCAAGTCATTCATGACACGTTCATGATCGGCTAAGCTTGAAAGCTTTCGAGGCACTAAAGAAAAAGCGGCCTCAACCAAATGCAAGTGCGGTAAATAGCGACCACTAATGAGTAGCTTGATCGAATGTCCATTTACATGCTTACAGGCAATTTCTTCCCGAACGCTAATCGTACCAGTCTTAATTTGGTGCACGATACTAGCTATTCGCGTTGAATCAACTCCTAGCACTTCTTCTAAATGGGCACCAGAGAGGTCTTTACTTGAAGAAATGCCTAGCAATTCAAAAAAACCAGAACTTGCGCGCTCGATATGCAAAGTGCCCGCAGCAAAGATCACTAAACTAGCAACTGAATTGGCATAGATGTCATCGATACGCTCCGATTCCACACCTAATTGGTGGACGTGCCTGCGCTCGGCAACCGCAAGTTCATGAACTAACGTGCGCTCTCGACAAACAAATACACTCACAGCGACTGCTCCCAAGCATGCAAAAATCACGGTTTCCGCAAGATCCAGCCCATTGCGGGTAAACACTAAGCTCAGCGTTGCAAACGCAACTACCCCAGCCACAAGTCCTACCAATGCATGGTAGGAAGCGTTGGACACATTTGAATCTGATTGGGAATCCACAAACATTACAAGGCATAGATTATTTAGTCTAATGACAAAAAATAACAGTGTTTACCATAGCCCCTGAAATCTGACTCAGGCAATTAAAAATACGAGAAACTCCCTATTGCCTCATCAAACTACGACAATTCGACCTCAGCAGAGTCACGCCACAGGTAATCCAAACGATACAAATCACGCATCTCTTCAGTCTGTATGTGTATCATGAAATCAAACGCATCCACCACGATCCAACCACTGCCGACCTCGCGATCTTGCCCCAGCAACTTTACACCTGCCTCACTTAGGCTCTTATCTAAAGCCGCCTTAATCGCCTTTACATGAGGATTTGATGTGCCTGTTGCCAATATCATATAATCGGTAACTGAAGAGGTCTCGCGTACATCAAGCACACGAATTGCCTCGCCTTTTTTATCTTCGATTGCGGATACAGCGCAGCGCATTTCAGCGAGCGTTGCATTTGTCTGATTCTGTTTAGAAGTGACCATAGTGTTTCTTAATCCAAGTTGCTATAAAGCTCTTGCTGGGAAATGAAAGCCCCAACTGCATCTGGTACCCAACCTTGCAGAGAATCTCCCTGCTGACAACGCCTGCGAACCTCGCTCGAACTCTCATGCATTAATGGCGTATCGAGTACTTGATAGAGCAGATTCTTACCTGAATTAGGCCGCTGTGTATCAGCTCCTGTGCGAGGCAATACGAGAAACCTTAGCATTTGAGCTAATTCATCAATACGACGCCACCGATCCAACTGCTCAAATTGATCACCGCCAATGATCCAAAATAGATCTGCCTGGGGGTAGCAATGCGTAAAATGCCGTACCGTCTCCACCGTATAGCTGATACCACCTCGCTCGATCTCATAGAGGTCCAAATCAAAATTAGGCTCATTCTGCAGTGCCAATTCGAGCATGTGTAGTCGAGTAACCGCCTCCGTCATAGGTGTATGTAATTTTAATGGAGACTGAGCAGCAGGTATAAAAATGACTCGATCCAACTGCGCCTGCTCCAATGCGTAGCGCGCGACAGCCAAATGCGCACAATGCACAGGATCAAAGGCCCCGCCATACAACGCGATTCGTTCACGCTCCTGTTTATCTCTCTGAACTTCCATTCTTCCTGTAGATTGTTTTGACCTTCAGCCAATAGTCATTGATAGCCTTTGTGCATAATAGCAGAAGCGCAATATGCAAACTACCCTAATACACGAGACAGACATTTCTCTGGCACAAACACTCGAAAATATACATATCGAGGCAAATGAGGGCGGCCCAACTATCGGCGAACTAACCAATGCAGTTGGCGACAAGGGCTTCGGCGTATTACTGATGCTGCTGGCCTTACCCAGCGCACTCCCAATACCAGCACCCGGCTATAGCATCCCATTTGGTGTCGCTATGGCCATTATCGCCATTCAAATATTTATCGGTCGGCAAAGCATTTGGCTACCGAAACGCATCATGGCGTTTCGAGTACATCCACGACTAGCAAATAAAATGCTTAAAAGTGGCGCGGCTTTCCTCAGGCGTATCGAAACTCTAATCAAACCCAGATTGCGCTGGATGCACTCTCGGGCGGGTCATTCGGCCCTAGCCATCATTATCTGCATCATGGCAATATTAATGATGATTCCAATCCCTGGTACCAACACTCTGCCAGCGATGGCCATTTTTATCATTGGGGTGAGTATGTCGGAAGAAGATGGTTTTATTGCTCTCGGTGCGATTGGTTGCGCACTTTTAGCCGCGACATTATCAGGCGTGGTACTGTATTTATTCTTTAGCGAAGGCCCGCAAGCTGCCGCTGCTGTTGAAGACTGGATCAGAGCGCAACTTGGCTTCAGCGAATAAAATACAATATTCTGACCGCGCGCGCCTATAAACTGAAGGCAAGGCATAAAAAATCCCTGCTGAATATATTCAACAAGGATCTTAAAATGGTAGGCCCACAGGGATTTGAACCCCGAATGACTGCACCAAAAACAGTAGTGTTACCATTACACCATAGGCCTTTGAAGTTGGCGTAGCGTAGAAATGAATGCTTACTCGTCAAGCCCACTCTTTAACAATTTTGATTCTTTCTAGTTCAGACCACAAACACAGATTATATTACAGATACCTTACCACTACTTTTGCATGTAATCGTGAATCCATGGGTTGACGTCATCCTATAAACAAAGTTTAAAACACCTTTAATGGATGAAGTAGAGCAATCTGGCCCAAAGCCGAAATATCGTCGTATTATACTAAAGTTGAGTGGCGAAGTGCTGCGCAATACTGAAGATGGTGATCCCATCGATACAATTATCCTGCGCAATATCTGCGAGGAAGTCAAAAAAGTCGCCGATATTGGCGTCGAAGTTGGCCTCGTGATTGGCGGTGGTAATATCTTCCGCGGCCTCAGTGGTGCTGAAATGCGGGGCGTGGATCGTACGACCGGCGACTACATGGGCATGCTCTCCACCGTCATCAATGGTCTGGCATTTATGGATTGCCTTGAAAAGCTCGATGTAACTGTACGACTACAGAGCGCAATCCCCATGGATAAGCTCGCCGAGCCTTTCATTTTACGCCGCGCAACACGCCACCTTGAACGTGGACGTGTGGTCATCTTTGCAGGTGGCACTGGTAACCCTTACTTCTCCACCGACACCTGCGCAGCACTTCGCGCCAGCGAAATCGGCGCAGATATGCTGATGAAAGCTACCAAAGTAGATGGCATATATGACAAAGACCCGAACAAGCACGATGACGCCGTCAAATATGATCACTTAGAGTATATTGACGCACTACGCGACAGGCTCAACGTGATGGACTCGACTGCGTTTTCACTGTGCATGGAAAACAAAATGCCTATTTTAGTATTTAGTATGCGTGAACCGGGCTCCATCCTACGCGCAGTCATGGGCGAACACATCGGCACACGAGTCGATTAATAAAATAGCACATAACCAAACACTTCTAAACACAGTTATACATATGGAACCCAAAGATATCCTTAAGACCCTCGCTGCAGACCTAAAGAAAGCAGTCGAGCACACATTGAACAAATTTAACAGCCTCCACACTGGAAAAGCATCGCCCACGATGCTGGACTCAGTCCGAGTGACCGCTTATGGAAGCACAGTCTCCCTCAAAGAAGTCGCTGCTGTAACCACTCCAGATGCGAAAACAATTATGGTACAGCCTTGGGATAAAAGCGTCATCCGCGATGTCGAAAAAGGTATCCAAGAAGCCAATCTCGGGCTTAATCCAATGGTCGATGGAGGCATCCTCCGAGTCCCCGTCCCTGAACTCACTGGTGAGCGGCGCCAAGAACTCGCGAAGACCGCCGGCAACATGGCCGAAGATGGCCGTGTTCGTGTTCGCCAAGCCCGCCGCGATGCGCTCGACTTGTTCAAAGCAGCTAAAGAGGACGGCCTCTCCGAGGACGACCACAAGCGCTATGAAAAAGACGTGCAAAAAGCACACGATGATTACATCGCAGAAATCAATCAACACCTTAGCGGCAAAGAAGGTGAACTGAAAAAAGTCTAGTTTGTATGGCAAGCCGAACGAATGAGTGTGCAGAAATAATCTTGCCGTAGGATCAGATTATAAGAAATGCATATAGAGCACCACATTCTAAAGCATCCCCACCCACTTGCTTTACCATCTCTGCAAAATCTCCGACCTAATTGTTCCTAATTCTTAAGTGATTCCACTCGATCAAACAAAACGAGTCGTCATAAAACTCGGCACCGGCGTTCTTACTTCCGGCATCGGGAATTTGGATACTGAGCGCATCCATGCACTCTGCGGCCAAGTCAAAACACTCCGCGACAGAGGCATTGAAGTCATCCTAGTAAGTTCGGGAGCCGTCGGTCTGGGCATGGGTAAGCTCAAGCTGGACAGCCGCCCTAAGGATCTGGCTACTTTGCAGGCCTGTGCATCGGTGGGACAGACGATATTGATCAATACTTGGCAAAAAGGCTTCGATCCGCACGGACTAACTGTCGCGCAAGTGCTACTCACCCGCGAAGATCTGCGCGCAAAACACCGCCATAACGCTGTGTTTAATACCACGGAGCGACTCCTCTCCCACGGCGCAGTTCCCATCGTCAATGAAAATGACGCCATTAGCGCCACTGAAATAAAATTCGGCGATAATGATACCTTGTCCGCGCTAGTTGCCAGTGTGACGAATGCAGATCAACTTTTTATACTCTCCAATATACCAGGCCTCATTGATATGCAGGGCACTGGTGAAGTCGTGCCCTATGTCGAGAAAATAACTCCAGAAATTGAGGCGATGGCGCAAGGTACCACCCACACCACTTCAGTCGGCGGAATGGTCAGTAAACTCTCCGCTGCAAAAATCGCTCACCGCGCAGGTTGCGGTGTCACGATCGGCAGCGGCCAGGACAGTGAACTATTTAACAAACTCCTCGCCGGCGATCGTGTCGGCACTTATTTTGCCCCAAGCGGTGAACCGATCAAATCCCACAAGCGCTGGATCGCTATTCAGGACCATACACACGGTAGCCTGACGATTGATGCTGGGGCAGCCACTGCGCTACAACAGCAAGGCAAAAGCCTGCTCGCAGCAGGTATCACCTCGAGCACAGGCGATTTTGAAGAAGGAGATGTTGTTAAAATTTGTACGGCTGATGGCACTGCGATCGCCCATGGTTTAGCCACATTCAATGCCAGCGACACGCGCAGTATTATTGGACTCCATCCTGATGCCATCACCACCAAACACCCGGAGCTAAGCTCTAGCGTAGTCGTGCATCGCGATCACCTTGTACTACTCGACTAAGGTAGCGTAATCAACGCTCTGGCACAACAGCGGTGGAATTCCGCATGACAATCGAGCATTCATGACGAGTGATCTTTTGAGAGGCCACTTTTTCCTTCGATTCGATTGATTCGATCAAAGCCATTATGCTAGCACGCCCAATGTCTTCTTCTGGAATACTCACCGTCGTTATTGCAGGAATTGTTAACTGGCTAATCCGCTCGTTAGTCATGCCCACCACCGAGAGTTCCTCTGGCACCTTGAGGTTGAGTTCATTGGCAACCTGAAGCGTACACGCAGCAATACGGTCATTAGCGCAAACAACTGCGGTAGGACGATTGTGCGGCTCCATTAATTGCCGAGCAAGCGATCTCGCCTCATCCATCTTCCAATTACTCCACAAGACTGGGCACTCGGCTACATTTAGATTAAGCGCTGCAACCCCACGCAAAAAAGCCTCGCTTCTCTCGCGACTCGACTCCGAAATCCGATCCCCTCCGATGTGTGCAATTTTACGATGCCCAAGTTCAAAGAGATGCTTAATTAGTGCCATTACAGCAGCAGAATTATCCGACTCAAATCGATCGTGATTAAATGTAAACGAGCAATTCGTGCTGGCGACTGCTACCCCGTAGCGCTTGGTCGCAAGTTCAAAAAATTCATTGGTCTCAGGGGCAGGGTTGATGTTGCAACAGAAAAGTCCCTCCACTCTTGATCCGAGTAACCGCTCCAATGCACCTCGCTCTTCTTCACTGCCATGAACCGCTTCTATTCGCAATGAATACGGAGTGCTCTGAATTGCGTTCAAGGCACCCACTAAAATTTTGGCCCCCCACTCTTCCGACAGTGAACTACTCAACATTCCAATAGTCATGCTACGACCAGTCTTCATGCTCAATGCATTCTGATTAGGCACATATCCCATGGCTTCTGCCCGCTGGAGAACACGTTGAGCTGTCTTCTCTGATATACCTAATTTTCGGTATCGATCATTCAGTATCGCCGAGACAGTAACACGGGACAATTGCAGCGTTTCCGCTATATCACTGATTTTTATCATTGCAGTAACTTCAAGCATTAAAACCGCGCTACACAAGTATAGAAGATTTACATTTGCAATTTAGCCAATATCATTGGCTTGACAGGTAGGTATCTACTTACTTTACTCGTATAAAGCTACTATTCACATGTCTACATCAGTATCACTCAAAAATTCAGGTCTTTTAAATTCACGACAAACTGCTCCTGAAGCAGGTCAAACTTCTAAATTTGAACAAAGACTCAACCCTCTTGGGCGGATTCTCGAAATAGAGGGCTACCACGTATGGTGCTGCTCGCCTATTTATGGGCCTGACGGACGTGTTCACGTGTTCTACTCACGCTGGCGCAACGAATATAAGTTCTCAGGCTGGGTTTCAGCCTGTGAAGTCGCACACGCGGTGGCTGACTGTGCCGAGGGTCCTTATGAAGATCTGGGGGTGGTCCTTAAAGGCAGTGGCGGGCAGGCGTGGGACTCGTGGGCCATCCACAATCCGACAATTCAGAAAGTTGGCGATCGGTACGCGCTGTTTTACATGGGCTCGGACGGCTCATCACTGGATATCGAACAGAGCGACTTGCCAAACTTATCCGACGAGGAATACGAAAAGTACTATACGGACTTGGTCTACACCAAACGCATCGGTCTCGCTATGGCGGACAGCCTAGATGGGCCTTGGGAACGCGTGGGAGACGAACCGATTCTTAATGTCGGAAAGCCAGGCGAATGGGACGATGCTGTTGTCAGTAATCCCTCACTGCTGCAACATTCTAATGGCGAATACTGGCTGTACTATAAAGGCTGGGACTGGGACACCGGGCGCCGCTTCAACGGCAATCGCAAGTATGGCCTAGCCATCGCCAAAGACATCGCGGGTCCCTACATCAAGCAATCAGCTAATCCAATTGTAGATTTTTCTAAAATCGGTGAAAGAGTGCAATGCGAGGATGCCTACACTTGGTATGAAAATGGCACTGAGTTTCCCTTTAAAATGATTTTACGCGACATGGGCTTCTTTAACCATGAATACGGTCTTTTTTTGGAATCCAGCGACGGTCTCGACTGGCAGAATCCGCAAGTTGCGTACAAAGACGCCCCCTCTTATTTTGATGAAACCTTACCCGGACTCGAACGCCAGGGAAGGTTTGAACGCCCGCAATTACTAATCGATTCGGCAGGCAGACCTACCCACCTCTTTTGCGCCTATCAGGGCGGCAAATATAGCACCTGCAGCGGAGTCGTCTTACAAATAACAAAGAGTTAAACTTTGAAAAAGAAATCCCTATATTGTCAGTCACAAGAACCGAAGGCGATGGCGTTCACGTTGATTGAACTCCTCACAGTGATTGCAATCTTCGCCATCCTCGCCGCTATTCTAATTCCAGCGGTCGCACGGGTCCGGGAGAGTGCAAAGGCATCTAAATCTGTCAGCAATCTACGCCAAATTGGCAGCGGCTTTCAGTTGCTAACTATGGACGGCCCCCCTGGAAAGGGAAATCGCCCAGGTTCATTCCCAAGCTATGCAGGCAAGGATGACATAGGGATGACTTATACTTGGCCCGATCTGGTCGGTCAGCAACTTGGCTTTGTAGAGCGCATAGATGGTAGTTATCGTTGGAATGTGGCGCCCGCAGAAACCGTGTTTCAGAGCCCCTTCCGCGAAATAGCCTTTGATCCAACCAACTGCAAGGCGACCTCAGGTTACGGTTACAATTACGTCGGCCTAGGCGAATGGTCATCAGCCAACCAGCACCTTGCGGAAGATAGAACCGATGGGAAGGGTAAAATGCATACTTTCCTTCTCAAGAATCCAGCAAAAATGGTGGTGGTTGCGGAGTCCAACGGCGACGGTACCGTAGATCATATGGTTTGGCCCGCATGGCCAGCTGCCAGCGTGTCAGATGCGTACAATGGCGGCGGTCATTACTTGTTCGCGGACTGGCACGTCGAGTTCATCGAGAAGAGCAAAGTTCTCGCGAACAAGGCAAAATATTTCGATCCGGCATCCAACTAGTTGACGTAAATAAACGATGCGCACGAATTTTCAATTTACCGATGGCTGGAAGTTCCATCGCGGCGACCTTAACGAAACCAATTACCGAGCTATTCATGCCAATCGCTTCAAAAGAGCGGAGTGGATGAAAGCTGGCAACCATGGTATTTCGCGCGTCGGCTACCCCGATCAAGCATGGCACGAGGTGCACTTGCCACACGATTTCGTCGTGGCAGGCGAGTACACGCCGACTGCCAATGCAGTGCATGGCTCGCTGCCGACTGATGTCGGCTGGTATCGTAAGACGTTCGAGCTCCCTGCGGAAATCCGCAACCAGCGAATCCATCTTGAATTCGATGGCATCTACCGCGATGCCACCATCTGGGTCAACGGACACCTCGCTGGCAGTCATCTTTCTGGCTACACCAGTTTCTCACTCGATGTCACCGAACTTTGCGACCCGAATGAATGTAATGCAATCGCGGTGCGTTGCGATGCGCAGGAATTCGAGCTCTGGTCCTATGAAGGCGGCGGCATTTATCGCGATGTCCGTCTGGTCGCCACCGACGACCTGCATGTACCCTATTCTGGTACGTGCATTCGTAGCACTTTCCCGGACGAGGCAGATCTATCTAAGGTTCAAATTGAGTTACAGACACAGATCCACAATGCCGGCAGGGAGGATCGTGCCGCGCAAGTCACCTTCAAAATATTTGCAGATACGGGAGCATCCCCCGTTTACGAGTCGAGCCAAACCGCTCCAATCGCCGCTGGAACGAGCGCTGCAATTATGCATTGCCTAGAGCTAAGTCAGCCCAAGCTCTGGAGTGTCGCATCGCCGCATCTTTACCGCTTGGAAACCCATGTCCAAGTCGCAGACAAATCCTGCGATATCTATCATAGCCATTTTGGAGTGCGTTCGATTCGCTTTGATGCTGACCAAGGATGCTTTCTCAACGGCGAAAATATCAAGCTCAAGGGCGTCTGCAATCACCAGGACCATGCGGGTGTCGGCGTGGCCATCCTGCCAACCATCGACGAGTGGCGCCTCAAACAATTAAAAGCGATGGGCTGCAATGCGATTCGCACCGCACACAACCCTCCTGCTCCACACCTACTCGATCTGTGCGATCGAATGGGGTTCCTCGTGATGAACGAAACCCGCTTAAGCGGCACATCACCGGAATT